>Ga0102590_1000148_pt1 | contig 191126 bp, 169 predicted proteins | sample AraplaMF_Col_mMF_FD_76859 | JGI IMG/M metagenome (GOLD analysis project Ga0102590, IMG submission 76859) | Arabidopsis root microbial communities from the University of North Carolina, USA - plate scrape MF_Col_mMF | ecosystem: Host-associated > Plants > Roots > Endosphere | place: USA...
CGGCGACGCGCGAGCTGACGCTGGAGTTCATGGCGCTGTTTGCGTCGGGGTCTGGATCGTTCGGCCATGTGGGTCAGGCGGACTACGCGGCGGCAAATGCGTTCCTGGATCGCTATGCGGCCCATCGCAACGAGCTTGTGAGGCGGGGCGAGCGGTGGGGCCGGACGGTGTCGATCGCCTGGCCGCTATGGCGGGATGGCGGGATGCAGCTGTCCGAAGCAGCGGCGCGGCAGCAGCACGAAGCCGGGCTGGCGCCGCTGGCGACGGCGGATGGATTGCAGGCGTTCTACCGGGCCCTTGCTGCCGATGCCGACGAGGTCGTCGTTCTGTCGGGCCGGCAGGCGGCGCTGCGGGCGCAGCTGCGGCAAGCGCCAGCCGAAGCGATGCTACAACCCGAACGCAAGCAGATTGAAGTGCTGCCAACTCCAGTAGGCGATTTCTTGCCGTTGGTTCAGAGCGCATTGGTTCAGCAAGTGTCAGAGTTTGTGAAAATCAATGTCGAAGACCTCGATATAGAAAGGGAGCTGAGCGAGTACGGCTTTGACTCGATCAGCTTCACGACGCTGGCGCATCAGCTCAACGAGCTTTACGGGCTTGAGCTGATGCCGACGGTCTTCTTCGAGCATCCGACGCTGGGCGGGTTTGCCCGCTATCTCGTGGAAGAGCACCGCGAGGTGTTCGCGGCGCGTTTCGCGCCTGCGACGACGCCGGTTGTCGCTGAGGCCGCAGATGCTGGCGTGGCGGAGCCCGACATGCACCAGCGCAAGCGTCGGAGCGGCCGATTTGCCAGGCCAAGGCTGGTGGCGAGCCAGAATGTGGAAGCTGCGCAGACCGACGCCGTTGCGGTGATCGGGATGAGTGGTCGCTTCCCGATGGCAGAGGACGTGGCGGCGTTCTGGCGCAACCTCGTGGAGGAGCGGGACTGCATTGTTGAGATCCCGAACGAACGCTGGGACTGGCGGGCGATCTATGGCGATCCGCTGAAGGAGCCAAACAAGACGAACATCAAATGGGGCGGATTCATTGACGGCGTTGGCGAGTTCGATCCGTTGTTCTTCGGCATTTCGCCACAGGAAGCGGAACTGATGGACCCGCAGCAGCGTCTGCTCATGACCTACGTCTGGAAGGCGATCGAAGACGCCGGCTACTCGGCGGCGAGCCTGGCAGGAAGCAAGACGGCGATCCTGGTGGGTATGGGAAGTAGCGGTTATGGCAAATTGATCGCGCAGTCACATGTTGCTGCCAGTGGTTACTTTGCGACTGGAACGACCGCATCGGTCGGCCCGAACCGGATGAGCTATTTCCTCGATTGGCACGGTCCGAGCGAGCCGATCGAGACGGCGTGCTCGAGCTCGCTGGTGGCGTTGCACCGTGCGATACAGGTGCTGTCGGGTGACGGCTGCGAGATGGCGATCGCCGGCGGCGTCAACATGCTGCTGACGCCGGACGGATACATCAGCCTTGGCAACGCCGGGATGCTGAGTGTGGACGGCCGCAGCAAAGCCTTTTCCAGACATGCCAACGGCTACGTGCGCGGTGAAGGTGTCGGCATGGTAGTGCTGAAGAAGCTGAAAGCGGCGGAACGGGATGGCGATCATGTTTACGGCGTGATTCGCGGCAGCGCGGAGAACCATGGGGGGCGGGCACAGTCGCTGACGGCGCCCAACCCGAGGGCCCAGGCGGAACTATTGAAGGAGGCCTACAGTCGGGCCGGAATTGATCCGCGGACGGTCACCTATGTCGAGACGCATGGTACCGGGACAGAACTCGGTGATCCCATCGAGATCAACGGGCTGAAGAGCGCGTTCAAAGATTTGTCGGAAGCGAGCGGTAGCTCACCAGTGGGCCAGGCGTATTGCGGGCTGGGATCAGTGAAGAGCAACATCGGGCATCTGGAGCTGGCGGCCGGCGTTGCCGGGTTGATCAAGGTGCTGCTGCAGCTTCAGCACAAGACGCTGGTGAAGAGTCTGCACTGCGAAGAGCCGAACCCCTACATCCAGCTGAACGATAGTCCATTCTACGTCGTGCGTGAACAACAGCCCTGGCGGCCACTACAGGATGCACAGGGACGCGACCTGCCGCGCCGGGCCGGCTTGAGCTCGTTTGGATTTGGCGGGGTTAACGCGCATGTCGTGATCGAGGAATATGTGCCGCGCCCGGATGAACTCCGTCCCTTGACCGCTTTGGGCCCGACGCCGATCGTGTTGTCAGCGAAGAACGAGGATCGGCTGCGGGAGCAGGCGTTGCAGCTTGTTGCGGCGCTGGAGCGTCGCGCGCTTGGCGATGCAGACCTTGTGGACGTGGCCTACACGCTTCAGGTGGGGCGTGAGGCGATGGAGAGCCGGGTTGCGTTGACGGCGGGCTCGATGGCCGAGTTGAAATCGAAGCTGAAGAGCTATGTTGCAAGAGAAAAGGGTATCCCAGGCATCTATGTCGGTAATACGAGGCACGAGAAGGACACACTTGCGGCGCTTGCGGCCGACGAGGACATGGCGCAGACGATCGACGCATGGGTGGGGAAGGGAAAGTACGGCAAGCTTCTGGAACTGTGGGTGAAGGGCCTGTCGTTTGACTGGCGGCGGCTGTACGGCGAGGCCCGGCCGCGGCGGATCCCGCTGCCGACCTATCCGTTCGCGAGAGAGCGCTACTGGGTGGGACCGGTCGCTGCCGAGCATGAAACTTCTACCGAACGGGCGAGAGATGTCGCTCACGTCGTGCCAACACCCGCCATTGTGTCGGCAAAATCCAAAGCGCAGGTTGAGGACTATGTTACGCAGTATTTTTCCGACAAGCTCAAACTTCCACGAGCTGCGATCAAGCCGGATGTAGAGCTGAGCAGCTATGGGCTTGATTCGATAGGTGCGATGGGTTTCCGCCAGGCTTGCGAGGCGGCATTCCGCATCAAGATCACGGCAAGAGAGATGCTGAGCTGTGAGACGATCACGGCTCTCACCGCTCACATCATCGAGAAGATGCCCGACATCGAGCATCCGGTCGATACCGAGAATCGTCCGGGCGTAAGTCAAGATGAGGGCGCCGCGACGGAATCGGTCCAGCCGACACGGAGCCCGCTTTCGGAAGGCCAAAAGGGGCTCTGGGCACTATACAAGCTGTCACCGGAGATGAGCGCGTACAATCTGCCACTCTGCTTCCGCACCCGCCAGCTGCCGAACGTTGAAGCCCTTCATGACGCGTGTCGATTGATCTTGAAGCGGCATCGCGTTTTGTCGGATGCGATAGTCGAGGAGGCGGGGATTCCATATTGGTCGGCCGGAGCGGTGGACGCACCGTTGCTTTATCAAGAGGATGTTTCCGGCATCGCCGATAGCGAGCTGCTGTCGTATCTGCGCCGCAAGGCGAAAGAGCCATTTTCGCTGGAGCGCGGGCCGTTGTTGCGGGTCCATCTGCTCACCCGATCGGGCAACGAGACGATCATCCTCGTAGTCATCCATCATATTGCATTCGATGCCGGTTCCACGCTGCCATTCCTGCGGCAATTGACGGAAGACTATCGGGCGCTGGCGCGCGGCGAGAGTCCGGCGCCGAGAGGTGCGCTGCCGGCGAGCTACGCGGATTTTGTCGAGTGGGAGCGAAGGATGATGTCCGGCCCAGAAGCAGCCGAGCATCTCGCGTACTGGAAACGGCATTTGTCCGGAGCGCCCACGATGTTGGCGCTGCCGACCGATCGTCCACGCCAGTTGAAATCGAATCTTGTCGGACGGACATGGTCGAGGCGGATTGCCGGGAGTTTGAAGGAAGATATAGCAGCATTCGTGCGCTCGCAGCGAGTTACGCCCGCGACCCTGTTTTTGAGCCTCTATCAATTGCTGCTCAGCCGCTATTCCGGGGATGAAGATATCGTCGTCGGAATGTCGGCGACGACCAGGCCGCGGCCCGAGTTCGCGGGACTAATAGGCTATTTCATCAACATGGTTCCGGTCCGCATGACGGTGGAGAGCACGCGTCGGTGGTCGGAATATGCCGAGGAACTGCAGCGGTGTATGGCCGACAGCCTTGATCACGGTGTCTATCCGTTTGCGGCGTTGGCGCGTGAACTGAAGGTTGCGCGTTCCCCAGGGGTACCGCCGATCTTTCAGGTGGCATTCACGTATCAGAATAATTTTGACGACAAAGGTCTCGAACGGCTTCTCGACATGCGTACTGACGGACTGTTTGCGGAGCAGGTGACCGGACTGCATCAGGAAGGCGAGTACGAACTGCTGTTGGAAGTGTTTGAGGACAGAAGCGGCTTTTCGCTCAATCTAAAATACAACCCTCAATTGTTCGATGAGGCGACCATCACCCGGATGATGGAGCATTATGTATCGCTGGCCCGGCAAGTGGTCGACAAGCCGGCGGCGGCTTTGGGGGATTACTCGCTTCTCACCGAGATCGAGCAGGATACCATTGTGCGGACATGGAATGCGACGCAAATGGACTATCCGAACCTGTGTGTCCACGACCTCTTCGCCCAACAGGTTCGGCGCACGCCCGACGCAGTTGCGGTCACATGTGGTGAGGCTTCGCTTAGCTATCGGGAACTAGACCGCCGCAGCGGACTGCTGGCCGGGTACCTCCAGCAGCGCGGCGTAGGGCCGGACGTTCTTGTCGGCGTTTGCGTCGGGCGATCGCTCGATATGATTGTGGCCCTGCTGGGGATTCTGAAGGCTGGAGGGGCCTATGTGCCGCTCGACCCGAGTCACCCGGTCGAACGCTTGCAATATGTCCTCGATGACAGCGGAGTATCGTTGGTCCTCACGCAGGCCGAATTGTTCGGCAGACTTGGTCCGCTGACCGGACCACGGCTCGCTACCGTCGTGTTGGATCGTGACTGGAGCACGATCGAGAAGCAACCGGCCGACACCAATGAGAGGCTTGCGGCTCCTGTGGAGCCCGGCAACCTCGCCTACGTCATTTATACCTCGGGAAGCACCGGCAACCCGAAGGGGGTCATGATCCCGCATCGGGCGCTGACTAATCTGCTTATTTCGATGGTAAGGGAGCCCGGCTTGCACGGTGAAGACCGGCTGCTGGCGGTGACCACCTATTGCTTCGATATTGCCGGCTTCGAGCTGTTTGGCCCGCTGATCGTGGGTGCCTGCTGCCATATCTGCACGAGCGGAGCGGCCGGCGATGTCGAGAGGCTCAAGCGCGAGATCCGCTCGACAAAGCCCACCATCATGCAGGCAACGCCTGCGACGTGGACGATGCTTTTCCGCGCCGGTTGGCGCAACGAGGAGAGACTGAAGATCGTTTGCGGCGGTGAGGCACTGAACGAGACGCTGCGAGCGAGCATCGTCGCGACCGGTTGCGAGGCCTGGAACATGTACGGGCCGACCGAGACGACGATCTGGTCGACGGCATGGCGGATTACGGGGGATGGCCCCAACAGCATCGGCCGTCCGATTGCCAATACCAAAATCTACATCGTCGACAGCAACCTTCGCCCGGTACCGGTCGGCGTTGCAGGAGAACTGTGTATTGCCGGCATTGGACTGGCGCGTGGCTACCACAACAGGGTAGAGCTCACGCAAGAGCGCTTCATCGACGATCCATTTGAATCCGGAGAAAAGCTTTATCTGACCGGCGATATGGCTCGCTGGCTCGCGACGGGCGAGATCGAATATCTCGGCCGACGCGATGGCCAGATCAAGCTGCGCGGCTATCGCATCGAGCCAGCCGAGATCGAGACCGCACTTCTAGCTTATCCCGGGATGCAACAGTGCGCGGTGGTGCTGCAGGCCTCCGACGATCGTAGCCAGCTGATCGCCTTCTATGTATGGGATCGTACCAATGGTCCGGCGCCGGAGGCGAGCCGGCTACGGGATCATCTAAGATCGAAGTTGCCCGATTACATGATTCCGACATTCTTTTCGCCGCTCGACGCGATCCCGCTTACACCGAACGGCAAGGTGGACAGAAAGCGGTTGGCGCAGACCGGGATAACGCGGCCGAAGCGCCTGGGTGACGCCGCATCGGCCAGCGAGATCGAGAAGCAGGTCGCCGACATATGGAAAGGCGTTCTCGGCAACGACGACATCGACATAGATGACGGCTTTTTCGAGCATGGAGGGGATTCGATCCTTGCCGTCACCGTCGCTGCCAGGATCGCGGACCACTTCGGTATCGACTTCGACGTCACCAGACTGTTCGAATGTGCGAGCGTCAAGGCCATCAGTCGATATATCGCCAACGCAAGGTCCGATGCAGCCACGAATGCCACCCCATCCGATGTGGCAGCGCAATTTGGTCGCTCGCCGCCTATCGTTCCCAGCGGTATGGCGGCTCGGCGAGGGCGTGCGGTCGCCGCACGCCATCCCGACTACTATGAATCCAGCGTGGCGATCATCGGGATCTCCTGCCGCTTCCCGGGCGCGCAGGACCAGTATCAATTCTGGGACAATTTGATCTCAGGCAAGGAAGGCGTCGAGGTGTTGTCCGCGGCCGAGCTAAGCCAGCTTGGCGTGTCCGAGCAGATCATCGGCCACCCAAGATACGTCCCGGTGCGGTCCACGATAGCCGGCAAGGATTTATTCGATCCGGCGTTCTTCAAGATATCGCCAAAAGACGCCAAGCTGATGGACCCGCAACTGCGACTTCTTCTGCAGCATGCATGGTGGTCGATCGAGGATGCCGGCTACGTGCCGGCCGACATCGCCGATGCCGGCGTTTTCACATCGACCAGCAATAGTTTCTACGGCGCCGGAATCTTGGCCTCTGCCAATGGCGCGGGCGTGCTGGACAATTACGATCACTACCAAGCCTGGTTGTTGTCGCAGAGCGGCACGATCCCTACCACCATCTCCTACAAACTGGGGCTGAACGGCCCCAGCTATTCAGTTCACTCGAACTGTTCGTCTTCCCTGATCGGCTTGCATACCGCGTATCAGAGTCTGCTTCGCGGGGAGGCGAAACACGCCCTGGTGGGAGCGGCGGCGTTGCTTGCACGTGAGTCCGCCGGCTACATATATCAGGAAGGCCTGAACTTCGCTGCCGACGGACATGTAAAGGCGTTCGATGCCGCCGCCGATGGCATGATCGGTGGTGAAGGGGTCGCGGTCTTGCTGTTGAAGCGAGCCGCCGACGCTATCGACGACGGCGATCACATCTATGCGCTCATCAGAGGCGTTGCTGTCAACAATGATGGCATCGAAAAGGCCGGCTTCTATGCGCCGAGTGTACGGGGCCAAGCCAAGGTGATCTGCCGGGCGTTCGATGCAAGTGCCATCGATCCGCAGACCATCGGATATGTGGAGGCGCACGGCACCGGCACATCGCTCGGTGATCCGATCGAATTTGCCGCACTGAGCCAGGCGTTCAGGAAATATACAGTGAAGGAGCAGTTTTGCGGTCTCGGTTCGGTGAAGAGCAATATTGGTCACCTCGACGTGGCGGCAGGCCTTGCTGGAACCATCAAGGTGGCGCTGACGCTGCAACACAACAAGATCCCGCCTACCATCAACTTCAAGAACATTAGCCCTAAAATCGATCTGGTGAACTCACCATTCTATATCGCGTCCGTTCCCGCCGATTTTGCGCCGAGCGGCCAACCCCGACGCGCGGCGGTAAGTTCGTTGGGCATCGGCGGTACCAACGCTCACGCGATCCTGGAACAGCCGCCCGTCGAAGAGTTTCGGGAAGTAGGGGTCGATTCTGACATCCAAAGCCAGACAAGGTACCTGGTGCCGCTGTCCGCGCGCGACGAAGGGCGGCTCAAGGAATATGCCGCCAATCTTCTCCAGTTCGTCAGCAAACGATTATCCGACGCTGCTGTCGGGACCGGCAACAGTCTCGACATCGCCGATCTCGCCTACACAATGCAGGTCGGCCGCGAGGCAATGGCAAGCAGACTTATCTGCGTCGTCAAGGACGCACGCGAATTGTGTACGGCTTTGGAAGATTACTGCTCAGGCAAGATCCGGATCGAGAACTGCTACAATGGCCGCGTTGGAAAAGACCACGATGCAGACGGATGGCTCGATGATGAAGAAGGGAACAGGCTCATCGCAAGGTGGTTGGAGGACCGAGAGCTACCAAAGCTTGCGAAGGCATGGGCCAAAGGTAAGTCAATAGACTGGAAATCGCTCTACGCCGGCGTCAAGCCGCGGCGGATCAGTCTTCCGACCTATCCTTTTGCAGCGGAAAAGTACCGGCTCGAACCGATCGCACGCGCGGCTGATGCCGTCACATCGGGCAATGTCTTGCATCCGCAGTTGCATCAGCCCGCCTCGAGCCGTTCCGGCGCTGGGCCTATGGTGCCGACCACTGACTTGGCGATCGAGGTGCGGGCAGCGATAGCGCAATGGATCACGCAGTTACTCAACGTGCCCGCACAGGATCTGGATGCCGAGGTTGAACTGGCGCAATATGGACTTGATTCAATCAGCTCGATCCAATTGGTCAATCGAATCAACCAAGCTTACGGTCTTGAGTTGATACTGACGACCTTCTACGAGCATCCGACTCTGTCGGAGTTCGCGCGATATCTGGTCGAAGAGCACGGCGCGGCGGTCGCGGCCAGGCACGGCCAACCCGACACGAGAGGGCCTGCCGTAGGCGAGCCCCTCAGGGAGCCGGCGTCACGCGCCGAACAACTTAAAACGCCCACGTATGAGGTGCCCGTTCGAGCGGAGCGGCGCGCGGCGATGAACGGGTCAAGAGCGTGGTTCGTCAGCGGGCTGGCGCAGAATTCGGGCCAGCCGCAAGACGTGAACCAACAGTCGGCGAACGTGCGCAGGACGCCATCAATTAACGGCGCCGGGCCGCGACCGGCGCCGTTACCGCTATCCTATGCACAGGAACGCCTGCTGCTGGTCCATCAGAACTCGAACGTTGGCTCGGCCTACAATGTGCCGATGGCCTTTCGGCTTGTTGGATCCCTGGATACAGCCGTCCTGCAAGCAAGCGTCGCCGAGGTCGCACGGCGTCACGAAAGCCTCCGGACGCGTTTTGCGACGGTGGACGGCTACGCTAGTCAGGTAATTGAGCCCTCGCTTGCCGTCGAATTGTCCGTCGTCGACCTGGGGCATTTGCGCGACGCCGAACGCCGTGACGAAGTCTGGCACGTGGCCAGAGAGATGGTGCGCCGTCCCTTTGATCTCAAAGTCGCGCCGCTCTTCCGTGTCGGCCTGATACGTCTTCGGCCGACGGAACATCTGCTGGTCATGGTAGCCCACCATATCATTTCGGATGGTTGGTCCATGGAAGTTCTGATCCGCGAACTCAGTGCGCTCTACACGGCGTTTTCGCAAGGACTGCCGTCGCCATTGCCTGATCTCACCGTCCAATATGCGGACCACGCCATCTGGCAAAGGCAGCAGGTGCAGGAACGGCTGCTGGACCGGCAGCTCGGCTATTGGATGGATCGCTTGGTCGAAGCGCCGGTCCTGGATCTGCCGACCGACCGGCCGCGCCCGCCGGTGCCAAGCTATCGTGGTTCGATGGCCCTATTTCATTTTCCCGAACACGATGTCGCCGCGTTGCGCAGCCTGGCGCAGCGGGAAGGTGCATCGCTGTTCATGGTATTGTTCGCGGCCTTCAACATCGTCGCTTCGCGCCTGAGTGGACAGCGGGATGTTGTCATCGGAACGCCGGTCGCCGGCCGCCGATCTCTCGATGTCGAGAGCGTGATCGGATTCTTCATCAATATACTGGCCTTGCGCACGGACCTTTCGGGCGAGCCGACGTTCCGACAGTTACTCAAACGGGTCAAAGATACGACCGTGGGCGCCTTTGCGCATCAGGATATTCCGATCGCCAAAATTGAGGCGGAGATCGGCGTCGCGAGGGATATGTCGCGTCAGCCACTGTTTAGAGTTTTGTTCGGGCTGCAAAAAGTGTCGGCGGCAGCGGCGCACCTCGCAGGTCTGGAGGTGGTTCCGATCAACGTCGAGAACGACACGTCGAGGCGCGACGTCTCTTTCTTCGTCTACGAGACCGGCGATGGATTGTTTGGGACGTTGGAGTACGCCACGGACCTGTTCGATCCGGCGACGATCGATGCGATGCTCGGTGAGTTCCGGTCCGTCCTGCTTCAGATCATAGGGGATCCAGACTCCGGGATTGCGGTAGAGTGTTTTGGCGATCGCACGGGCGCAGGATACGGGCCCGATGCCAAGGAGATCACGGTCGATACGGTCATCTCGCTCGATCCTCCGGATTGGAGCAGCTTCCGGGCCCAGGGCCACCGAATGCTTGAGGATATGTTCGACTATCTCGAACGCATCCGCGATCGTCCGGTCTGGCAACCGATTCCTGACGGCATCCGCGCGCGCTTTCGTGAGCCTCTTCCGGTCGATCCGACCGACCTTGCCGTTGTGCACGACGAGTTCATGAAAAGTATTCTCCCCTTTGCTACCGGCAATTCGCACCCGGGCTTCATGGGGTGGGTCCACGGTGGCGGCAATCCGGACGGGATGCTGGCGGAGATGCTCGCTGCAGGCCTCAACGCGAATCTCGGCGGGCGAGACCATGTGCCTATGGAGGTAGAAAGGCAGATCGGTCAATGGGCGCGCGAATTGTTTGGCTTTCCCGAAGGTGCCACAGGCCTGTTCGTTACGGGAACATCGATGGCGAACATGATTGCGCTGCTCGTGGCCAGGCACGCTGCAATGGGTGCCGGCGTGCGCCGAGGTGGGCTCGCTACGGGCTGCGGTCTCGTCGCTTACACATCGGTCGCGGCACATGGCTGCATCTCGCAAGCTATGGACCTCGCCGGCATCGGCACCGATGCCTTGCGGCAGATTCCTACGGACAAATATCATGCCATTGACATAGGCTTGCTGGAGCGGGCCATCGCCGATGACCGGAAGCGTGGCCTTCATCCATTTCTGATCGTTGGCACAGCCGGAACCGTCGATATTGGTGCGATTGACGATCTGCAAGCCCTCGCGACGCTAGCAAAGCGTGAGGCGATCTGGTTTCACGTCGACGGAGCGTTCGGTGCGCTTGGAATGCTCACGAAGGAAATTGCGCCGCGCCTGGCCGGCATGGAGGAGGCCGATTCCCTTGCATTTGATTTCCACAAATGGGGTCAGGTTCCCTATGACGCCGGGTTTATCCTAGTGCGAGATGGCGCGCAGCACCTCGCTACGTTCACCAATCCGGCGGCCTATCTGCGGCGAGAGACACGCGGGCTTGCCGCCGGATCGCCTTGGTTCTGCGACTTCGGCCCCGACCTGTCTCGCGGTTTCAGGGCCCTCAAGACCTGGTTCACCATCAAGGTCCACGGCGCTGCCCGAATTGGGGCGGTGATCTCCAAGACGTGTGAACTTGCGCAATACATGCGGCGCCAGGTAGAGGCGCATCCCGAGCTGGAGCTGCTGGCTCCGGTCCAGCTCAATATCGTTTGCTTCCGCTACAGCTGTGCCGACCCGAATCCAATCAATGCGGCGATCGTCGTCGATTTGCACGAATCCGGTATCGTTGCGCCCTCGACCACCATGCTCGGCGGCCAACTCGCCATCCGCGCAGCCATCGTCAACCATCGCACTGAGGCGTGCGACATCGACGCGGCCGTGGAGGCAACAATCAGGTTTGGTCGAGCGAGGACCGAGGGGCGCAGAAGCTTGCAGGTGGTGCGCGAAATGGGCCCATCCGAGGTATAGCTGCAAGTCGCGCCGTCTATCCCACGATTCCAAGCGCGATAAGCTGCTTGACGAGAGATTGGGCCAGTTGTTCAGGCTGCTGGCCGATCGTAGGCAAGTGTATCTCGGGATTTTGCGGTACCTCATAGGGGGCATCGAATCCGGTGAAATTCCTGATCTCGCCGGCCTTCGCTTTCGCGTACAGTCCCTTGGGATCGCGTCTGGCACACTCGTCGATCGGGGTGTCGATGAAAACTTCTACGAATTCCCTATCCGATACGAGTTTTCGTACCATTTCGCGCTCGACACGGTAGGGAGAAATGAACGAGCACAACACGATTAGGCCTGCTTCCACCAGCAGTCTTGCCACCTCGCCGGCGCGTCGAATATTTTCGACCCGGTCCGCCTCGGTGAAGCCGAGGTCGCGGTTGAGCCCGTGGCGTACATTGTCTCCGTCCAGCATCATCGTGTGATGACCGGCGGCGTGAAGCTGCCGTTCAACGATGTTGGCGATGGTCGACTTGCCCGCACCTGACAGGCCCGTGAGCCAGACAATCGCTGGCTTTTGGCGCTTTTGCGCGGCACGATCGGCCTTTCCGATCAGCGTCGCCTGTCGATGGATGTTGGTGCCACGTCGCAGGCCAAAGGCAATCATGCCGGCACCGAGGGTATGGTTCGTCAGCCGGTCGATCATGATGAACGAGCCGGTGCTGCGGTTCTGCTCGTACGGATCGAACGCAACCGGCGCGCCGGTCGACAGGTTGCAGAAACCGATGTCATTGAGGCCCAGCGTGTGGGCGGCAAGATGTTGGCGGGTATTGACGTCGATCTTGTATTTGATCCCGGTGACCGTAATCGGCGTGGTCCTGGTGCCAATGCGCGCCAAATACGAGCGGCCTGGCATCAGCGCGTGATCGCTCATCCAGATGACATGCGCGGCAAATTGATCGGAGACTTCGGGACGAAACATCGGGCCGACCAGCAGATCGCCGCGCGCGATGTCTATCTCGCTCGAAAGCGTCACCGTGATGGCGTCGCCAGCCTGCGCCGACGGTTGCGGGCCCTCGTAAGTAAGGAGTTCCCTCACGATCGAGGTCTGGCCAGAGCCGGCAGCGACGACTGGATCGCCAGCCTTGATCGTGCCGGAAACCACCGTGCCGGCATAACCCCGGAAATCAGGTCCGGCTCGATTGACCCACTGCACCGGAAACCGGAACAGCTTTTCAGCCGTTTCACGCGCGACATCAACGGTCTCGAGATAGTCGAGCAAGGTAGGGCCGCGATACCAAGGCGTGCTATCGGATGGCTTCGTAACGTTGTCGCCGTACCGCGCCGAGACCGGAATCGCGATGATGGACGAGAAGCCGAGTTCGGATGCGAAGGCGCGATACTCAGCGGAAATCTGCTCGAAAACCTCCGCTTGATACGAGACAAGATCGATCTTATTCACGGCTATAACGACATGCCGCAGACCGAGCAGCGAGCAGATCAGCGAATGTCGTCGCGTTTGTGCCAGAACACCTTTTCGTGCGTCGATCAGCAGGATGGCGAGGTCAGCCTTTGATGCCCCGGTCGCCATATTCCTTGTGTACTGTTCATGACCAGGGGTGTCGGCGACGATGAAGGACCGCTTTGACGTGTTGAAAAAGCGATACGCGACGTCGATCGTGATGCCTTGCTCTCGCTCGGCCTCAAGCCCGTCCACGAGAAGGGCGAGGTCGACCTGATCGCCTGCCGTCCTGTAACGTGCAGAATCTGTGGTCAACGCGGACAGTTGATCTTGGAAGATCTGCTTCGTATCGTGCAGGAGACGACCAATCAGGGTGGATTTGCCGTCGTCCACCGACCCACAAGTGAGGAACCTGAGAATATCCTTGCTCGCCTGTTCGGCAGGAAAAGCGGCGCCGTCCATCAAAAGTAGCCTTCTCGTTTCTTTTTCTCCATGGATGCTGTCTCGTCGCTGTCGATTAGGCGTCCCTGACGTTCCGAAAATCGTGTCGATCGCATCTCGGATACAATGTCCTCCAGGGTAACGGCATCGGATTCGATCGCTCCCGTTAGGGGATAGCAACCGAGCGTTCGGAATCGAACACGCCGCATTTCCGGTTGCTCGCCAGGCGCAAGATGCAGACGATGATCATCTACCATGATCCAAGCTCCGTCGCGCTGCACGACCGGACGCCGTTTGGCGAAGTAGAGCGGAACGACGGGAATGTTTTCCAGCATGATGTAGTGCCAGATGTCCAATTCGGTCCAATTGGACAGCGGGAATACACGAATGCTCTCGCCCGGCCCAATACGGGTGTTGAACAGGTTCCACAATTCGGGGCGCTGGTTGCGCGGGTCCCAGACATGGCCCGGTGAGCGGAAGGAGAAAATGCGTTCCTTGGCCCGGCTCTTTTCTTCGTCTCGCCGGGCACCGCCAAATGCTGCGTCGAAGCCGTGGAGGTCCAGGGCTTGCTTGAGGGCTTCCGTTTTCATGATCTGGGTATGCGCAGAAGAACCCGACGTGATCGGCCCTACGCCACGCGCCAATCCTTCCTGATTAATATAGACGAGCAGATCAATTCCCAGACGACGCGCGGCTTCGTCGCGAAACGCAATCATTTCGCGAAACTTCCAGGTTGTGTCGACGTGGAGAAGTGGAAAGGGGAGTCTGGCCGGATGGAACGCTTTGATCGCCAGATGCAGCATCACGCTTGAGTCTTTGCCGATCGAATACAACATCACGGGCTTTTTGAATTCAGCAACAACCTCGCGCATGATCTCGATGGACTCGGCCTCCAGGCTCTTGAGGTGCTTCGGCAGCGTGCGTTGGGTCGGCTCGTTCTGAGGTGCTGAAGTATCCATCACTTACAATCGCCTGCTACGACTTGGAGCATGCGAAACGAACCCGCTATCGCATGATCTAGGAACGTCCCTGCTTACAGGGGCCTTCCGCCGGAAAGAGGTTGATAGGTTCGTAGTCGAAGTATCGTGAACTCCACCGGCCCTTCAGTTCGCATCCGCAGTTGCAGATGAGTTGCTCGTCATTTGTCAGGGGAATCTCTTTGGGAGCGACCACATACTCCATGCCGCACGTGCAGCGATACTTCATGGGGGCAGCGGACAGAGTTTTGTTGTATGGCCGCAGAAGGACGGGGTGATGTTCTGCCCTGGGGTGGGCGACCGGCTCAGTCGGTGCAGAGGCAGGTATGGCCGGGCAGGTTTCATTTGACCTCCAAAAAGCCAGTATTTTTAACACTACCACAAGAGTATTGCGACGTAAAACACAATCAAGACGAAGCGACGCGATTCCGCACAATGCTTCGGACCGGTGCGACGGTCCGCTCCCGGGGGCATCGTCGTTGGGGACCGCGTCATGCGTCACGATGAACTGGAGAAAGAAGTGTTGGTCGTGGCACGAGCAGCTGCTCCAGGGGAGCCCTACGGTTGGGATCCTCGTCTGGCGGGCGCGCTCAGTGCTTTGGGGACGATGTTTCACTCGAACTGCGACGTTGCACAATCCGCGTCACTCCGCCGAAATTGCGGCCGCGCGGCGGCGGCGTGTGTGAGATGTTTGCATGGAGCCGGGGATTGACACCAATTGCCGATGGGATGAAACTCTACCTGAAGGCGATTAAAAAAACGCGCGTGACCACGCATCGGACTCCACGCATCGGACTCGAGGTGAAGGAATGTCACGGATTGAAGCGCGCCGTGAAGCCGGCGTGCCTGTGCGGATCGGCGCGGCGAGTCTTGGCAGCGCATCATTCAAAGCTGATTACGGTATCAAGTACGCCTATCTTGCCGGCGCCATGTACAAAGGCATCGCGTCAAAGGAGCTCGTGGTCGCCTTGGGGAAGGCCGGGCTGATGGGATTTCTGGGGACCGGCGGCCTGCGATTGGATCAGATTGAATCGGACATCCGGTACATCCAATCGGAAGCGGCTGTCGCGGGCCGATACGGCATGAATCTGCTCAACGACATTGCACAGCCGGAACTGGAAAAGAAGACGACCGAGCTCTTCTTGAAGTACGGCGTGTCCTTCATCGAGGCCGCAGCCTATATCCATATGACGCCGAACCTGGTTTGGTATCGCGCGAAGGGGCTAACGCGACGCCCCGATGGAACGATCGATATCCCGCATCGCGTTCTTGCAAAGGTTTCGCGGCACGAAGTCGCCACCGCGTTCATGCAGCCGCCGCCGGAAGCGATTATCCGGCAGTTGGTTCAATCGGGCCAACTCAATGCAGAGGAAGGCGAACTCAGTCAATTCATTCCAATGGCAAGCGACGTTTGTGTCGAGGCCGATTCCGGTGGCCACACAGATCGTGGGGTCGCCTGTGTTCTGATGCCAGCAATGTTATCTCTTCGTGACGAGATGACATCCCGGTTCGGATACCGCATGAAAATTCGTGTTGGAGCAGCCGGTGGTATTGGAGCTCCAGAGGCCGCCGCCGCCGCCTTCATTATGGGAGCCGATTTCATCCTGACGGGGTCGATCAATCAATGCACCGTCGAGGCCGGAACGAGTGTCGCTGTAAAGGACCTGCTGGAGACAGCCAGCTCCCACGACACGGCCTATGCCCCGGCAGGGGACATGTTTGAACTGGGCGCCAAAGTACAGGTTTTCAAGAAGGGCATCTTCTTTCCGGCCAGGGCCAACAAGCTGTACGAGCTCTACTTGCGCAACGATTCGATCGATGACATCGACGAGAAAACAAGGAGCCAAATCGAAGAAAAATATTTCAGGCGTTCCTTCGACGATGTGTGGGAGGAAACCAAGGCCTATTACTGCAGCACGGGGCGCAAGACTATTGAAGAGTTGGAGCGTTCACCAAAACAAAAGATGGCTCTGATCTTTCGTTGGTACTTCGTTCATTCGAACCGGCTTGCAATGGGTGGCAGCAAGGAACAGCCGCTGGACTACCAGATTCACTGCGGACCCGCCCTCGGTGCGTTCAATCGATGGGTGCGAGGGACGGAGCTGGAGTCGTGGCGCAACCGGTATGTCGCCAGGATTGCGGAGCGACTTCTCGACGGCACGGCGGAGCTCCTGAACGTTCGATTCTCCCAGCTTGCTGGCGGAACGGCTTGGGAGACGCCCTCAGCGGCAAGGTCTCGATCAACAGCGATCATGGGGCTTGCAGGGTTTGGATCGGACGACGGGGAGGGGATCAATGATCGAGACTGACCCGTCTGCTTGCCTGGCGACGTCGCCTGGCCCTGAGGTGCCGCGCGTAAGCTCAATGGAATTGATCGGACCCGAGCTGCAGCGTTTCGAGAAGCTGCTGTCCAGCGGAGGCGACGAGCGCATTGCGATCGATGCGGCTGCCGGGCGCAATCGGTACGGGACACCGCGGGGCATGGCCTGCGGCGAAACCTGGTTCTCGTCGTCTACCGCTTCCGCAATATCGGCACGTGGCTACGCCGGCGCCGCGCAGGCCTATTGTTCTATCGACGGTGGACGCCGTCCTCGCGCGCTGCCGGCCTGGTTCGACAGCATTCGCTCGCGATTGGCCAGCCTCTTCGGCGTAGCAGGTTCGGAGATCGTCTTGTCCGCTTCGGGAACCGAGCTCGAACTGATCGCGCTCTTCCTGGCGCAAAGCATTTTTCGCTGGCCGCTAACGAATTTGGTAGTCGCTCCCGCTGAAACGGGGAGCGGCGTTCTGCTGGCGGCATCCGGCCGGCACTTTCTTGGGTCGTCGCCGTTCGATCCCGGTGCCGTACGCGGCGCACCCATCAACGGCATGGAGATCCCGGAAACGCTGGTCGACACCATCGATATCCGCGATCAGAGCGGAAGCGCGCGCTCGGCTGACCAGATAGATGAAGAGATTGTTCGGAAGGTTGAGGCGGGCATCGCTGACGATCGATGCGTTCTCGTCCATTTGCTCGACTGCTCGAAGACCAACCTTGGCGGGCTCCGTCGATCGACCGCGGCGCGGCTAGTCGAACGCTACAATGGCAGGGTTCTCGTGGTCGTTGATTGTTGTCAGCTGCGGTGCTCGCCGGCACAGATCCAGGCCGATCTTCGTGCAGGGTTTATGGTGATGATCAGCGGTTCAAAGTTTGCTGCCGGGCCGCCCTTTGCCGGTGCGATGCTGTTGCCCTGGCAGATTGTGGATCAAGTGGGAGTGCTCAGCCTGCCGCCGGGCTTGCTCGGCTATACGGCAGCCGACGACTGGCCTGTGGCCCTGCACAACAAGATCGATCGTCAGTTCGCCATCTCCAGGAATATGGGAACCGGCTTGCGATGGGAGGCGGCGTTAGCCGAGTTGGAGAGACTGTTTGCGTTGCCGGCTCAGTTTCGAGAGGCGGTAGCCACGGTGTTCTCAAGCGCGGTCGAGCATTGCGTGCGTGAAAATTCCCGCCTACGACTGATTGACCGTGAGCCTTCCAACGGGCTCCCGACCAGCAGAACAATATTCCCGATTGTATCGGCTGCGCACGACGGGACACCGGTTGCCTCCGATGCCATTCATCGTGCGTTGCGGCTGCCGCTGTCGAGTGGTGCGGCATCTCAGGCATCAACGCGGGCCTTTCACGTCGGCCAACCTGTCTTTGTTGGAAATCAGAGCGCACTGCGGGTTTGCCTAAGCGCGTCTCACATCGTCGATGTGGCAGATAACATGGCCGGGCAGAAAGTATTCGAGGCCGCGTTCGTACCGTTGCGGTCGGACCTCGACAATCTGTTCCTCAAGTGGGCGCGCGTGACAGATGACATTTGCCAAAACTAATCCAGCTGGTGATCGCTCCATGCGAGACGACTTGGCCGTAGGAGACGGCGCTCCCGAGGGGCGGGCAGGCGCCTGGAAAGTGTAACCATGAGCAGCGAAGTAGCAGATCGTGACAGAGCAATAGTCGTCGCGCCTCAACAACGTTCCGTTTCCATGAGAAAGTATCTCACGATGGCGGCAACGCTCGATCCAGCGCTTGCTGCGATACGGGAACCAGATGTTGATCGGTTGCTGGAGCTCGCACAAGGCCGCATCGGCGCAGTGACGCTCAGCGCCGGCAGCGCTCTTCACTTTGAGGGCCTGCGATGCCTGGCAGAATCGGTTCGACGAGATTCCTACTATGACGAACTAGGTAAGCGTAGCGCGATAGCGTTCATATACAACTGGATCTGCAAATACATTCGGTTCGAGCGCGACCTGGTTGAATTCGCGGATATTGCTCATGTGCCGGTGCAAAAACCTATGCTGATTGTTGGATTCGGTAGAACGGGGAGCACGTTCCTGCATCAGCTGCTGGCGCTGGACCCGCATGCGAGGGCGCCGCAGATATGGGAGTTGACAGAACCGTCGCCGCCGCCCCGGCCCGAGTCGTACGAGACGGATCCGCGGATTCGGCGGGTTCATCTGCGCATCGCGGCAAACGCGGTGGTCATGCCGGATATTCAAAAGATCCATGAAACCGATAGCGCGCAAGATGCGGAGGAGTGCCACTATATGATGTGGCATGGCCCGCATCAGGTGATGCTCGGTCTTAGATCTCCGGAGTATTGGCATTGGCTCAGAAATCTGGAGTCCCGGCAACTTCATAGTCTCTACCAAGGCTACAGGCTGCAAGTCCAGCATCTGCAGTTGTTTTTCCCGGCGATGCATTGGCTTAGCAAAGCGCTTGCGCATGCGTTCTATTTTCCAGTGCTATTCAAGGTGTTTCCCGATGCCTGCATCGTTCGGTTGCATCGAGATCCCTGTCAGATCGTCCCGGGTCTCGCGAGCCTGCTGGCGCACTCGCAAATGTTCTATACAGATCGTATCGATTTCCCTGAACTCGGTGGACGGATGCTCGATATCTTTCTGCATTGCATGCAGCGATCAATGCAGATCGAAAACGAGGTTGGTGCGGAACATTTCATCGACGTCGTGTTCGATGAATTGATCAATGACCCGATAGGTACGGTGCGGAAGATTTATTCCAGGTTCGGCTATCGGTACACACCCCAGCTTGAAAGCGACGTGCTGCGGTTTCTGCGGACGGAGCGGGCGACGCGAAAATACAAGCACGCCTACACGCCTGAACAGTTTGGCCTTTCACGAGCCGATATAATGGCGCGATCGGAAGAGTATCTGGCCTGGGTCGAGCGAAAGACCGGTTCAAGGCTGTGCTCGTCGTGATACGTCGTTCTAAAAATGATCGGGAGGTGTCGTCAGCCCAGCACACCAAATTGCTGCGATGACGGTGAAACTCTTGCAGCATTGAGATGCCCAGCAAGAGGTACGCAGCGCGGGCTGGTTCTGGCGATATGGATGCAGGATGACTGGAAGAAAGGTCCTTGAACTTAGGACGGGGCAAGTCGACGTTTGGCTGACGTCCTTGTCGGTCTTAGGTGACAGTCAGCAGCTGGCTTATCTGCGAATATTGCCCGAGTCAGAGCGGGCAAAGTGGCAAAGGTTCGCAGTGCGGAGTGCGCGACTTCAATATCTCCTAACCCGCGTATTGATCAGAACGACGTTGTCCAGATATGCCGAAGTGCCGGAGGCTGCTTGGCAATTTGAAACAAACCGGTACGGCCGCCCGCATGTGTCACACCCCCCTGAGTTTCGCGGCATTGAGTTCAATCTGTCGAACACGGATGGGCTGGTTACCTGCGCCGTCTCAAGAAATCGGGAAATTGGAATCGATATCGAGAATATCGGTCGGGCGCTTGATGCTGACGCACTGGCGCCCACTGTCTTTGCCCCCAAGGAACTGGCCGACTTTCGCAGGACTCCCTCGGAGACCCGTCGTATTCGCTTTTTCTCCTATTGGACCTTGAAGGAGTCCTACATTAAAGCGCGCGGCATGGGTCTCTCTATCCCCCTTGATGCCTTCTGGTTCGAGCTCGGTGGTGCATCGCCTCTTCTGCGCGTGACGGACCGCTGTCCAGACGTTCCGGAGCGGTGGCGCTTCTTCCAGTATACGCCAACCGACAAGCACAGGATGGCCGTTGCAGTGACCACGCCTTGGGGCGTCGAACCGTCCATTCAGTTGCGTTGGGTAACACCAATGTCATTGGATCAGGACGAAGTGGCTGCACTCGAGTTGAGGGGCCTGCAGCAATGACTGCGTCGCCCCGGACTCGGCAGGCAAGCCGGATGAAGTTGCGGCATTATTCTGGCCACGCCGATGCTGGATGCATGTAGTCGATACGAAGCTCAGCCGCGAGGATGGTGTGTTATCGCAAAGGTAGCTGCCAAAAAATTTGACACCTTGAGGGAGATTACACATACTGGTTGTGTCTCCGGCGCTTGCATGTCGGGAGCACGAGGGACCGTGGTCGGTGCCTCGATCGGGCGTGTTGGCCGAAATGTTGTGAGGGCGCCGTGTCGCTTTCCAGTTGGTGCTACCATTCGACTTGTGCTCTTGAGCAAGGCCGAGGAACAGCTTCGCACTCCAAGACAGTTTTGACATTCGGCAGCGCTGGGCTCGTTCGGCATCGTCATAGATCGAGGCGCGAGGGGAGTCGCGACGATCTCGTGTCGGGCGCCATAACCCACTTGCCCATCATCGGCGGGCCATCGCTGCATCCGCCGTAATAAATTCGCGTGCGAAACATGTGCAGGGCGGCCGCCCTTTCCCATCAGAACCATCCTGTGGCTTCAGCGCGACACGCGATGAGGAACCGCGCCGACCCCCGGCGCTTCCTATGAGCGGCACCGGCCTAGCCAAACGTGTAAGTCATTTTGGGCGAAGAATATGGACGATTCTGAGGACATCGGCTCGCATCGGCGTGACCTGGAGCGATTGATCGTTTCAATCTTCAACGCTGCCCCGATATCAGCGCAGCCAAAATACATGGTGGCTCTTGCGGGTGGCAGTCAAGCGCTGAACGAACTGCGTGCAGTTATCGAAAAGAACACTTTGCGCGGCGAGCGATGGAAATCGGTCCCGCTCAGGTTGGTCAGCATCGATCTGGATGACGCCGGGTTGGAAGATGCTCCTGACCAACACAACGGTGTCGATCGGCTCGTTCTTCCGGGGCCGGGCGTCAACTTGGAAGACGTCATCGCCGGACTTCGACGTTGCGGAATAGATGATCCTGAAAATGCGCTTTACGTCATCGACGCAGCGCCGGCCGACATTCGTCCGGCAGCGAAGGTGTCGGGACACGCCGTCGTCACGGACATCTTGTCTGCGGGGGCGCACTCGCCCGAACGCTCCCCGGACTGGCGGACGGTGTTTCAAAAGCATGGTGTGATCGTGCTGGGATCGCATGCCGCTTGGGTGAAAGGACCGGATCGCTTGCAAGCGTTGCCAGATGCCGACAGGTTCCTGATGCAGATGGCGGCGGGAGGCCTGGTTCCCGAGCTGGACTGCTTCTATCGCTATCCCAAAGGGCGTGCGGCGGCGAAACGAACGCTCGGTCTATTCAAGGTGCGCGATTATCTTATTCGATTTGCCCACGAAGCCGATATGCCAACGCTGGTTCTTCTCGAAGCACGGTGTTGGCCGACCGGCCTGCAAATGCCGGAAGATATCCTGAGGCGGCGGTTAGTCTTGTTTCGAGAGGGCCAACTTGTTCTTGAAGCAAGAGGGGCCGTGCTCGGCGTCGTCTACTCCCAGCGAGTTCACACGACTGATTTTCTGGGGCGGACGTCGTCGGATATCCACCATCTTCACGATCCGGATGGGCCGATTGCTCAGCTGCTCGCGATCAACGTGTTGCCCGAAGCGCAGGATCAGAGCCATGGAGATCAGCTACTCGAGTTCATGCTGCAATACTGCGCTGCCGTAGCCGGTGTGGACACCGTGGTCGGTATCACGCGATGCAAGGACTATGCGAAGCACGCCGAACTGCCCATGGAGCGATACATCGCGCTCAGAAACGAGCGAGGGCGCCTTGTAGATACGGTGCTGAGATTTCATGAACAGCACGGAGCAATCATCGAGGAAGCTATCGCGGGCTACCGTCCGAGCGACGAAGCGAACCGGGGTTTTGGGGTCCTGGTCAAGTACGACGCTCACCTGCGACGACGCAATGAGGCGAGATACGGAGACGTCGATCAGCTGCTCGAGGTGACGGAGCAGGACGTCGCAAGCTTTGTTGTAGAGGCGGTAAGATCAATTCTACAAGGCGTCGTACCCGACGAGATTGAACTGGCGCAGCCGCTTTTTGAACTTGGACTCGATTCGGCGGACTTGCTCGATCTCAACGAGCGTATCGGCGGCCGCTTCGGCCTCGTTCTGGAGGCAGCATTCTTTTTCGAGCATAACAGCTGCGAGAAGATCATTTCCCGGGTCGGCGAGCTCGTAAGCGCCCGAGTTCCTGCTCAAGACGTTGGAGATGTCGGCGCTCGGGCCGGACCATCCATCGGCGACGCGGATGAGCTGGAGGAGGAGACGGCCGAGGCTGCTGCGAGGCGGCCAGATCGCAATACGACAGCAGACGAGGACCAGGTCGCAATAGTCGGCGTCGCCTGTCTGCTGCCCGGCGGGATTGGAGATCCGGAGCAATTCTGGAAGCTCATTGAAGAGGGACGAGAAGCCATCAGCCGCTTGCCGGCGTGGCGCTGGAAATGGCCGTCAAGCATCGATCCGCAAGGACAGCATCAAGGGATCGATTTTGGTGGCTTCGCACAGGATGTCGAAAAATTTGACGCCGCTTTTTTCCGGATTTCTCCCCGGGACGCGGCCGTGATGGATCCTCAGCAACGGATTTTGCTCCAGTTGAGCTGGGCCTGCCTGGAGGATGCAGGACTGGCACCACAGTCGATCGCGGGCACCAAGACCGGGGTCTTTGTTGGTGCGAGCGGCTCAGACTATCAGCTCAGGCTGTCCAGGTTGCAGGATGATATCGATGGTCATTTTGGCCTGGCAACGTCGATGGCCATCCTGGCCAACAGACTTTCCTATTTCTACGACCTGACCGGTCCGAGCATCCAGATCGACGGCGCATGCGCCAGTTCGCTGGTTGCACTCCACGAGGCCGCTCAGTCCATCACGAGTGGGCAGTGCAGCCAGGCGCTGGTGGCCGGAATTAACATCATGAGCCATCCGGCGATCAGCATCGCCTACTACAAGGCGGGGATGTTGGCGACGGACGGCAAATGCAAGACTTTCGACAAGGCAGCAAACGGTTATGTCCGCGGTGAAGGCGGGCTTGTCATGTTGCTGAAGCCGGTGCGGAGCGCCGAGCGCGACGGCAATCATATCTACGGAATCGTAAGAGGTTCCGCAACCAATCACGGGGGGCGAGCCGCCGGGATAACGGTGCCAAATCCGGCCCGCCAGGCGGACCTCATCGAGCAGGCGTGCCGTGCTGCCGAAGTCGATGCTCACTCAATCGGCTACGTGGAAGCTCATGGAACAGGCACATCGTTGGGCGACCCAATTGAGGTGCGCGGTCTCACCGAGGCGTTTGCTCGACTTTCAGTCGCGGGAAGCGACAGGGACGAGCAACCTTACTGCGGGCTGGGTTCAGTCAAGACAAACATCGGCCATCTTGAGGCAGCGGCGGGCCTCGCAGGACTTCTGAAGGCTGTTCTGTGCATTCGACACAGACAAATTCCTGCCTCCTTGAATTTTGACGAATTGAATCCGCACATCTCCCTTGCGGGAAGTCCGTTCTTCATTGCCGACAGGCGGCAGCCCTGGAATCTGCGTGGTCGCCAGAAAGTGCGACGAGCCGGCGTGAGCAGCTTTGGCTCCGGCGGCACGAACGCGCACGTCATCGTCGAAGAATATCTGGCGCCGGAACGTAATCTGCGCAGCATCGTGGATGCGCGCCGCCCGGCGCTCGTCGTGTTGTCGGCGCGGGATGAGCGCGGACTCAGGGCGCGGGTGAAGCAGCTGGTGGAGGCTATCGATCGACGCGACCTGGAGGACAGGAATCTTCTGGACATTGCGTACACGTTGCAGGTCGGCCGCGAAGCGATGGAGAGCCGGCTCGGACTGATAGCAAACTCGATTTCATCGCTTGAGGCGAAACTGCGAGACTTTCTGGCGGGCAGTACTGATATCGAAGACCTCTACCTGGGTCAGGTCAAACCAAACAGGGAAACTGTTGAGCTCTTCGGTGACGAAGAGCTCAAGGAGGCCGTGGCGAAATGGATAGTGCGGGGTAAGCACGGCAAGCTTCTGGATCTATGGGTAAAGGGATTGTCGTTTGACTGGCAAGCCCTGTACGGGCAAACGAAGCCACAGCGGATATCACTCCCGACTTACCCGTTCGCCACGGAGAGGTACTGGATCGAGGAAGGTCCTGGTGATCGCGCACGATCAGCGGAAGCAACAGCGGGAGACGGCGGTGGCACGCTGCATCCGCTGTTGCATCGAAACACATCGGACTTGTGGGCGCAGCGGTTCAGCACGCGATTGCGGGCGGAGGATGGCCTTTTGCGCGATCACGTGGTGTCGGGAGTTCGGGTGTTGCCGGGTGTGGCGCACCTGGAGATGGCGCGTGCGGCGGTTGAAGCCGCGGCGGGGGTCGATAGTCCGCATGGACTTCGGCTGCAGCGGGTGGTGTGGCTGAGGCCTGTGGTGGTCGGCCCAGACGGGTTGGATCTGCACATCGAGCTGTTCGAAGAAGATGGAGGCATCGACTATCAGATCTACAGCGAAGTAGCGGGAGGAGACGGCGAAGAGCGAGTGATCCACAGTCAAGGGCGGGCGGTCGTGGGATCGACGGGCGATGCCGGTGAAGTGGATTTGGCGGGGCTGCCGGAGGCAGACATCGGCCGCGGGGTGTCGGCAGCCGATTGTTATGCCCGGATTGACGCTGAGGGCGTTAAGTACGGCCCGTCGCTCCGCGCTATGGTCGGCTTGACGGTGGGATCGGATGCAGCAGGGCACGTTCAGGTTCTGGCGCGGCTCGAGCTGCCGCAATGCGTCGAAGGGACTTCCGGCAGATATGTGCTGCATCCGAGCATCATGGATGCAGCGCTGCAGGCCAGCGTGGGTTTGAGGACACGCGAGGAGGTTGCGACGGGGCACCCGCTGCTGCCGTTTGCATTGGAGGAACTCCTCATCGTCTCGGCATGCCCGGCATCCGCCTTTGCCTGGGTTCGCCTGCAAGATCAAGGAGCCGGCAAGCTGGACATTGATGTCTGCGACGAAGCGGGGCGCATCTGCGTCCGGCTGCGCGGGTTCAGCACACGATCGGCTTCTGGTGAACTTTCCGGATTGAGTGCGGGGCGGAAAGCGGAGGTTGTGGAGAGCGAGAGCGAGCTGGTTACGTTGACGCCCATATGGGAGGCGGTTGCAGGTGCGGCGTCAAAGGTGAGTTGGCCGGCGCCGACGGATCGTGTGGTGATCATCGGCGGAACGCCGGAGCGACGGACGGAATTGCGCCGGCATTATCCCGATGCCCGTCAGCTGGAGATGGCGGCGACAGCGGAACAGATCGGTGAACGGCTGCACACATTGGGCCTGATCGATCACATCGTTTGGCTGGCGCCCGAGCAACGACTGGAATCGGTGTGGGACAACGCGATCATCGAGGGCCAGCAGCACGGGGTGCTGCAGTGCTTTCGCCTGATCAAGGCCATGCTGGCTCTGGACTATGGCGGCAAGGCGCTGGGCTGGACGGTGATTACGACGCAAAGCCAGGCGATCCACCGGTGCGAAGCGATCGACCCGACGCATGCGAGCGTGCATGGCCTGATTGGTTCGCTGGCCAAGGAGCATCCGAGCTGGCGTGTACGGCTTGTGGACCTGCCGTTGGAGAAGGATTGGCCGCTCGGCGAGCTGTTGCGTCTGCCGGCCGATGCCCAGGGCAAAGGCTGGGGCTATCGGGACGGGGAATGGTATCGCCTTGCTCTGCTGACGAGCCAACTGCCCGAAGCGAAGGGAGTGTTGTATCGGCGTGGCGGCGTCTATGTGGTGATCGGGGGCGCCGGCGGCATCGGATCGGCGTGGAGCGAGTACATGATCCGCCAGTACGAGGCGCAGATTGTGTGGATTGGTCGTCGGGCGCATGACGCCTCGATCCAGGGCAAGCAGGACCGGTTGTCGAAGCTTGGTCCGGCGCCGCTTTATGTCGAGGCGGATGCGACCGATCGTTGGGCACTGGAGCGAGCCTGTGGGCAGATCAGGCAGGCGTACGGCCAGATTCACGGCGTGATCCATTCGGCAATAACCTTGAGCGACAGAAGTCTTGCGCGGATGGAGGAAGCCTCCTTTTGCGCAGTGCTCTCGGCCAAGGTGGACGTGAGCGTACGGCTGGCCCAGGTATTCTGCGAGGATCAGCTGGATTTTGTGCTGTTCTTCTCGTCGGTGTTGAGCTTCGACAGGCCGGCGGGGCAAGGCAACTACGCGGCGGGCTGCACCTTCAAGGATGCCTTTGCGCAAGCGTTGGGGCAGGCCTGGTCATGCCCGGTCAAGGTGATGAACTGGGGCTATTGGGGCAATGTCGGGATTGTGGCCTCGGCGGACTACCGGGCGCGGATGTTGCGGTCGGGTCTGGGTTCGATCGAGGACGGCGAAGGCATGGCGGCGTTGGAGACGCTGCTGGCCGCGCCGCAAAACCAACTCGCCTTTGTAAAGACGGCAGGCCCGTCACAGGCATGGCAAGAATTTATAGCACCAGGCAACGATAGCCACGGTTCGGAACTGCTTCGTGCCTATGGGGTGGAGGCGCCATCGACCTCTGCCGGCTTGCAGCATCAGGCGCCGCCGCCTGCGGCAGGCGAACTGATGGCAGGGCGCGCGGCATTGTGCGAGATCGAGGAACTGGCCGGCCGGTTGCTGTGGACGCAGCTGGTCGCCGCGGGCTTTCCGGCTAGCGAGCGAACCAGCCTCTCCGCCATCAAGGCCGGGCTTGGCCTTCAGGCGTCCTACGATCGCTGGTTGAATGAGAGTTTGCGCATTCTCACTACGTGCGGGCATCTCCGGCAGGACGGTGAATGGTATGCGCCGGCAGACAAAGCCGCGGCCGTGATCGATGCGAGCTGGCGGCAATGGGAGCTGCGGAAGGAAACGTGGCTGACGGACCCCGCCATCGCGGCCTGGGTCATTCTGGTTGAGACGACGCTGCGGGCGCTTCCCGGCGTTCTCAGCGGAGCGGTTCGGGCGACCGACGTGATGTTCCCGAACGGGTCGCTGGCCTTGGTGGAAGGGATCTACAAGGACAATCCGGTTGCGGACTACTTCAACGAGGCGCTTGCCGGGATGGTGGTGGGTCTTGTTGAGGAGCGGTTGAAGCAGGAGCCGACGGCGCGGCTTCGCCTTCTCGAGGTAGGAGCGGGGACCGGGGGCACCAGCGCGGCGGTGCTTGCGCGGTTGAAGCCATACGGTGGGAGCATAGTGGAGTATCGCTACACGGATCTGTCGCAGGCGTTCCTGCTGCACGCGCGCGAGACCTACGGGCCGGAGCATCGCTATCTGGACTATGGCATCTTCGACGTGGAGAAGCCGATCGCGGGGCAGGGCATTGATGCTGGCGGCTACGATGTGGTGATTGCGACGAATGTGCTGCATGCGACGCGGAACATCCGCCGTACGCTGCGCAACGTCAAAGCTGCGCTGCGAACCAACGGGCTGCTGCTGCTCAATGAGATCGTCAGCAAGAGCTTGTTCACCCATGTAACGTTCGGGCTGCTGGACGGGTGGTGGTTGACCGAGGACGCGGCACTACGGCTGCCGGGCAGTCCATGCCTGTCCGTCGATGGCTGGCGCAAGGTGCTGGACGAAGAGGGGTTCCGCTCGATCTTTTGTCCGACGGTCGCGGCCGACCTCGGACAACACGTCATCGTCTGCGAGAGCGATGGCGTCGTGCGACAACAAAGTGTGGCAGCGCGTCCGAAGCGGACGAAGGGTGGACATCCTGCATCGCTGGAGCGCGCGGTCACGGAAGGTCCTTCGACACTCCGCACCTTGTCGACCGATGAGGAGACAGACCTCCTCGACAAGGTCCAGGCATCGCTGCTCCAAGCTGTCGCTGATCTGATCAAGATTGGAGTCGAGGCTCTCGATCTCGACAGCGAACTGAGCGAGTACGGCTTTGATTCGATCAGCTTCACGGGATTGGCGCATCAACTGAACCAGCTTTACGGGCTGGCGCTGATGCCGACGATCTTCTTCGAGCATCCGACGCTGGGCGCGTTTTCCCGTCACCTGGTTGACACTCACCGCGCGATGCTTGCGGCAAAATTATTGCCTTCTGCGAAGCAGGTGGTGGTCAAAGCCAAGGCAATAACCAAAACTCCAAAGAGCCATTCTGGTCTGCCCACCCAATCGGTCGACGAAGGTGAGCTCCTCAAGAAGGTCCAGACGTCGTTGCTTCGGGCTGTATCTGACCTGATCAAGATGCAGGTTGAGGCGCTTGATCTCGACAGCGAGCTGAGCGAGTACGGATTTGACTCGATCAGCTTCACGAGCCTGGCCCATCAACTCAACCAGCAATACGGACTTGAGCTGATGCCGACCGACTTCTTCGAGCATCCGACGCTGGGTGATTTCGCGCGTCACCTCGTGGAGCATCACCGCGCGGTGTTGGTGGCGAAGTTTGCGTCCTCTGCGAAGCCGGTGGTGGCTGGAGCAGGGAATACGGATGCGGCGGACCCGCAAAAAGCGCATCCGGGCCGAGCGCGGCGGCGTGGCTCTGCTGCGGTCAGGCTTGTGGCCAGCGAAACCGCCGAACCGGCAGGAGCCGAAGTCGACGGAGTTGCGGTGATCGGCATGAGCGGCCGTTTTCCAATGTCGGAAGACATCCCGGCGCTGTGGCGAAACTTGGTCGAAGAGCGTGATTGCATCGTCGAGATCCCCAGGGGTCGATGGGATTGGCAGAAGCTCTATGGCGACCCGTTCAAGGAGCCCAACAAAACCAACATCAAATGGGGCGGCTTCATTGACGGGATCGACGAGTTCGATCCGCTGTTCTTCGGCATCTCGCCCCGCGAAGCGGATTTGATGGATCCGCAGCAGCGCTTGATGATGACGTACATCTGGAAGGCGATCGAGGATGCCGGCTATCCGGCGGCAAGCCTGGCCGGCAGCCGGACGGCGATCTTCGTGGGAGTCGGGAGCAGCGGCTATGGCGGGATGCTTACGCGGGCGGGTGCGGCGATCGAGGAGTACGGCGTAACAGGACTGCTGCCGTCGTTCGGCCCCAACCGAATGAGCTACTTCCTCAACCTGCATGGTCCGAGCGAGGCGATCGAGACCGCCTGCTCGAGTTCGTTGATTGCCGTGCATCGGGCGATACTGGCGCTGTCGAACGACAACTGCGAGATGGCGATTGTCGGCGGCGTCAACACGCTGCTGACACCGGACATGCATGTTAGTCTTGCCAAAGCCGGCATGCTGAGTATCGACGGCCGGTGCAAGGCGTTCTCGCGACACGCCAACGGCTATGTACGCGCTGAAGGCGTCGGCATTCTGGTGATTAAGAAGCTGCATGCGGCCGAGCGGGATGGTGATCATATTTACGGGGTAATTCGCGGCAGCGCTGAGAATCATGGCGGCCGGGCTCAATCGCTGACGGCTCCCAATCCGAACGCGCAGGCGGCCCTTTTGAAGGCTGCATACAATCGGGCCGGGATCGATCCGCGGACAGTCGGCTATATCGAGGCCCATGGCACTGGGACGGAGCTTGGCGATCCGATCGAGATCAACGGGCTGAAGCGCGCGTTCAAGGACTTGTTTGAAGCAGGCGGGAGCGCTTCTGTTAGGCAGGCGTCCTGCGGCCTGGGCACGGTGAAGAGCAACATCGGTCACCTTGAGTTCGCTGCAGGCGTTGCCGGACTGATCAAGGTGATACTACAGCTCAAGCACAAGACGCTGGTGAAGAGCCTGCATTGCGAGGAGCTGAACCCGTATATTCGGCTGGAGGAGAGTCCGTTCTATGTCGTGCAGGAGACCCGGCCTTGGCAGGCCTTGCGCGATGCGCAGGGCCGCGACCTGCCGCGGCGTGCCGGGGTGAGTTCATTCGGAGCTGGTGGCTCGAACGCACATGTAGTGATCGAGGAGTACATGCCGGAGGGCAAGGCGGCGATGGCTCGATCGCCGTGAGCGTCCTGCGCTGGTGGTGAGGTCGGCGAAGAATAGTGAGCGGTTGAAAGCACAAGCGGAGCAGCTTGTTGCAGACTTCGGGTAACGTTTGCTTTGCGATGATGACCTGGCGGATGTGGCCTAGACGCTACAGGTCGCGCGAAGCGATGGAGAGCCGCCTCGCGCTGACGGCAGGTTCGGTTGCGGAATTGCAGGCCTATCTCGCGGGCGAGAACAGGATCGAAGGACTCCATATCGGTGAGATCAGGCGCGCAAAGGAGGCGCGGTCGGCATTTGCGGCCGGGGACATGGCGTAGCTTGTCGATGCTGGCGGAACCGTTGTGGTCGATGTTGCGCTCCATCTCGAGCGCCCATTCTTCTCCGTCCTTGCGTCGTCGAAACGTCTCGGCCACATAACGGGTCTTGCCGCGGACCTGGACGCGCCAGTTTCCAGATGCCAACTGAGTGAAAGTCGCCATGCACTCCGGCTTTCGTGTGCACGATGTGTGCGCCGAGAGGTCAAAGAAAATCTAGCAGCGACCAACGTGCACAAGCCGAATTGAATGCGCTCGCGCCAGCTTCGCGATGTTAACAAGGGGAGTGCTCCAGTTGGGCTAGTCGCGCATTTGCCTTGTGCGAGTACCGCAGCGGCAACGGCCGATTTTCGCGCAGAACGAACTGCCGCTGATCATTGTCGACCGTTGACGGGCCGTTCGATGAAAGAAGCGAGGTGTGCTGCTTCCTCGAACCTGCAACCAGGCCGCCGTTATGAGCGGCGGAATATTCGGACGATGCGCGTTCGCCTCCCACCGCCGAACTGCCAAGAGGCTCCATCGTTGCAACTCACACCAGACAGGTGATGTGCGAATTCCGCTATTTTCCATTAGTAACCCAACCATCACCAGAAGAGCCGGCTTAAATTGGCTGGCCTGCGCGAGATTTGCCAGCCAACGGCAGGCAACGAGACCAGTGCCGAGTTGAACCCGTTCCGGGAGCAGGGAGCTTGGCGGCTGTTTCGAGAGTGCAATTGGTTGGGAGGCGCGAAGCGGAGGATGATAGTGATTGAGCCGTTCCGAAATTTGACGTGCAATCAGTAGAGCCCGAACGAGTGGAGTGTCAGGGGCCGGCGCTATTCCACCTTCAGTCCGAGCCGATGGACAAGTTTGCTCCACTTCTTTTCTTCCCGGTCGATGTCGTCGGCGTATTCGGCCGGCGTCGAGCTGAGGGGATCGCCGCCTTCGAGACGGATGCGTTTCTGCACCTCTGGATCGTTGCCGAGTTTGCGCAACACGGCGCTGAGGATGTCGACGATCTCGGGAGGCGTGCCGTGCGGCGCAAGCAGCCCGTAATGCAATACGGCTTCGAAGCCGGGCAGCCCCGACTCGTCGAAGGTTGGCACATCGGGCAGTAGCGAGAAGCGCGTCTTGCTGGTGACGGCGACGGCGCGCAGTTGGCCGGCCGTGATATTGCCCAGTGCCGGCGGCAGCACGCCGAACGCGACCGGCACGTGGCCACCGAGCAGATCGTTCATGACCGGTGCCGTGCCCTTGTAGGGGATGATCGCGATGTCGATCCCGGCCTCTGCCTTGAACAGTTCGGCGCACATGTAACCGCCGGTGCCGACTGGCGACGTCCCGATATTGAGTGTGCCCGGTGCCTTCCGCGCCAGCGCGATCAGCTCGGCGACCGTCTTCGCGGGAAACGACGGGTGGGCGAGCAGGGCCACAGGCATCGAGGCAACGAGGCCGATCGGAGCGAAATCCTTGCGCGGATCCATGCCGATACTGGTGTAGAGGCTCGGGTTGATCGACAGCGTCCCGGTGTGGCCGAGCAGCAGCGTGTAGCCGTCCGGCGCGGCGCGCGCGACCGCACGCGTGCCGACGGTGCCCCCGCCACCGCCGCGGTTGTCGACGGTGACGGTCTGACGGAAGGCATCGGACAGCTTTTGCGCCACCACGCGTGCCATCGCATCGACACCGCCGCCGGCCGGGTACGGCACGACCAGCGTGATGGGGCGCGTCGGAAAGTCGGCGGCGCAGGCGGTCGACACAAGCGAGGCGCCCGCGAACGCAACGGTCGATGCCATGGTGATCGCGGCGGTCGTCACCAGGTTGCGACGCGACAACTCATCCATACGATGCCTCCCTCTTGCAGGCCAAGAGTGACATGCTCACGCCAGGAACACATCCATATTGTGATGTTCCGGACGGTTAATTCGCGGCCATGATGATCGTTGTGGAGCAAGGCGTTCTGGATAGCCGGGCTCGAAATGCCGTGTGGTCGGAGCATGGACCTTGCGCCTTTCGTGATCTACCATCGCCTCTGTACACGGAGCATGCGCCTTGTCGGCGGTACCGCGTCCGGCAGCCGGGGAGAAGCGCGGATGGAGCTATCCTATTCACAGAACCTCGAGGATTATCATCTCTCGATCGCGTTTGCGGGACAGGTAACGGGCACTTATCTCGACATTGGAGCAGGGCATCCCATCGCCGACAATGTGTCCTATTGGTTTTATGAACGAGGATGGCGCGGCGTGATCGTTGAGCCGCAGACAAAACTTGCGGCGTTGTATCCCCGGCTGCGTCCACGCGACGTCGCGGTTGCCTGCTCGATTGGACGGGAGTGTGGCGAAGCCGATTTCCACGTCGTTGACCGCTTGCACGGGCTTTCGACGTCGATGGAAGGGGTTGCGCAGGCGGCCCAAGCGTTTGGTGTCGATTATCAGACCATGCGCACGCCTGCGACGACCCTTGCGAAGCTGTGTGAAAGCCATGACCTTCGCACAATCGACTTCCTGAAAATTGATGTCGAAGGTGCGGAGGGTGATGTGCTGTTCGGCGGCGACTGGGAGCGCTTCCGGCCTAAGGTCGTTGTTGCAGAAGCAGTCACTCCAATGACCTCGGTGCCGTCATGGCAAGAATGGGAACCGTTCCTGATTGCGCAGCGCTATCGCTTCGTTCTGTTCGATACGCTCAACCGCTTTTACGTGGCCGAAGAATGCCCGGGGATCATGGCGCGATTCCCGACCGAGCGAGCCCCGTGGCATGCGGTCCGTCACATGTATGAAATAGGCCGCGCTCCTGAGAATGTGAGCCATCCCGATCACGCGCTGGCGCGCGAGTTGGCACGCGGGTTATGGGCGAGCCTGCCTTACCTCGATCCAACACTCATTGCATCTCTCCTGGGTCGGGCTCGCCAGCTTGAAAAACACGACGACCTGGCGGTGCTCACCTCGATGGTCGAAAGCGAACAATTTCGCGCGTCATTGGGGCGCATCGCCTGCGGTTATGACGGCGGACAGGTCGTCGACGAGTGAGAAAGCCGGATTCGGAATCGCCGTCGACATGTCACGCGCTGCCACCGCGATCGGCCAGTTGACCTCAAATACAGGCGAGTTCTTGAAACCTCTCAGCCCATCTCTCGTAGATTGCGTATGTCCGGCCAACCGGGACGCATTCGATGACGAGAAAGACCCCTCAAGCCCATCGCCTCAGCGATCGGATCAAGGCGGCACGTGAAGAGGCCGCGCGTCTTCCGGCCGGTCCTGAAAAAGATGCTCTCCTTGGCCTGGCCGAACAGGACGAAGTCGCGCTGCGCTTGATTCAGTGGGTGACTTCTTCGGGGCAACTACCGCCGCCATCCGACTTGGTTCCTGTGAAGCGGCATCCATTGCGGCGGAAATGACCCGAAATGTCTGAGAAAACACCGGACTACCCGCTGAGGGCGGCGCGAATGGCAGTTCTCAGCTCATCCACGGTTCCGGCTATGTGACATGCTCCTGCCGCCGTCAGACGCTCGGCCCCATGGTGCCCCCAAGCGACGCCGATTGACCCCAGCCGGGCCGCTTCCGCCATCTGCATATCGAAGGTGGTATCACCGACGAAAATTGCGTCCTTCGCCTCTACCCCGGCGGCGGTAAGCGCCTGAAGAAGCATCGCGGGATGCGGTTTCGAAGGCGCTGTGTCTGCCGCCTGAATGGTCCGAAAGTACTCAACCCATCGCAGCGACTGCAGGGCAGGCGCAATGGTGTCGGATCGGTGCCCGGTCGCGATCCCCATCACGATATCGGTGGTTCGGCTCAACTCATGGAGAAGGGCGTCGATCCCATCGAACGGCCTTTCGGCAAACACGGGATCGGCCCTTAGTATCGGCAAGAGGAGGTCATATGCCTTGACCATCTCGAGGATGGGGGCGGCCGGCCCGGCGAGCTCCGCCAGAATGACATCGAGCGATTTACCAACCAGCGACAAGCTGTGAGCCGGCGAGGGAGCGGGCAGGCGAAATTCGGAAAACACGATCCGATGACTCTCGAGGATCAATGGACGGCTATCAACAAGCGTGCCGTCGAAATCGAAGATGACCAACTTCAAGATTTTTGCCTTCTACGTTCGCGCCGACTGAGCTCTGTTTCTCAAATTCAACATTCTGATGCGGTCATTCCAATCCGGCAATGATGGCGCAGGCTATCGATTCAGGCATGAATAGGTGCGGATTAGTTCCCGGGTGTACAAGGGGACAACAAGCTGCCGCTCCATGCTGCGCGTCGCGGTGGCGCAAGATAGCCAAAAGTAATTGCCGGCGGGATCGATGACCAGTCTATTCGGCCGGAAGTTCGCGAGGATTGCCGACAGATATGGAATAGTCGAGAACCATTCCAGCGGGGCGAGATCTGGCGGCCCTCGCTTCGACGAGACAAAGCGCGGATCGCCGAGGGCCGGATCGGAGTCCTGGCTCATGGCGAGGGTTGCGATCGTTTCTCGATAACGAGACCAGGCTGTGACGAATTTTGCGGTCTCGACGACGTGTATCAAGGTCACCACGATCAGGATCGAGCCAAGTGCGCACGCCATCCGCGGCGACGATAGGGCGTGGCTCATTTTGGCCAGCGGACCCGAGACCAATCCTTCGCGAGTCATGACGGCAAAGGCGGCGATGACGCCGAGCAGAGGGGTGGCGATGACCAAAGCAGTCCGCATGTAGTAGCGGCTATTGGCATGCACTGAATGGTCGAAGCGCAGCCAGTAGATGCAGAGAAGAGCGACCAATATCGGCAGCGCGAGCATGCACGCTCGCTTGGGAGACCATATGGAGATCAGTCCGAGCAGTGCAGCATAAACACTGATTCCCGCCAGCAGCTCGACAATGATTTCCACCTTGAAGATTGCGGGGTCGAAGAAATGCAGCGCTGCCCGCCTGAAGGCACCCGCGTAGTACTCGTCAGGTGGGAAAAGAATCTTCGATGCGGCGGCCAGGACGAAAATCACGAGGATAATTGCGATCCCGCGGAGGAATGGGGTGCTGCGTAAGCCGCGTAACGCCAGGGTGCCAAGCACGGCGATCAGCAGCACGAAGGCTCCTTCGTGGGTGAAGGCGAGTAGAGCCCATGTCGCGAATACTGATGCCGCCCCAAGAATCGTCGATCTTGCGTAATGACTGAGTGCTAGCGCCGGCCAGAATAGCGCGTGGGCGAGCCACATTTCGGTGGGAAAGCCGAAGATCAGCGGGCAGAGCAGGGCAGTCGAACCGCACGCGTAGAGGAAGATCAAGCGGCCGGAGGAGCGATCGGCAGCGTAGGTCGCCGCCAGGCTCGCCAGCGGGGCAACATAAAACGAGAAGCCATAAGCGACGATGCCCGCCCAGGGATTGCCTGTGATGGCGACGAGAGCTTCGGCGGGCAAGAGTGTCAGCAGATATACGGAGGTGCGGCCGGAGATGTTATGCCAGTGGAACGCCCAAACATCCTGGACTGCTACCGCGTAGGAAAACATCGCGCCATCGCCGTAGAGCTCAAGCTGATACGCCAAAGCGATGACGATAAAAGCGGCTGACCAGCCAAGGCCAGCTGCGATGACCATCAATCGAAGCGAGTCGCCTTGTCGATGCAGCGCCATACCCGGCGCCTCAACGACCGTCTGTATCGGTGACGATGCAGCACCCGATCGGAAGAGCATTGCGTCAGGACGTCTCCTTGGACGATGCCTTGAGTGTAATAAGCTTATGTCCGGAACGTAGCGCCTTGGTCGTCAGGTAACGCTTGTTATGAGGTGTGACGGGAGCCTCGAGGGGGACGCGCGCCGTGATCTCGATACCGGCCCGCGTCAACCCATCAAGCTTGGTCGGATTGTTGGTGAGAAGCACGATCCGTGTAAAGTCGAGGTTTCGCAGCATGCTGGCGGCAATGCCATAATCCCGCTCATCATCCTCGAAGCCGAGCGCGGTGTTGGCATCTCGCGTATCCAGACCGCCATCCTGCAGACGGTAGGCGCGCATCTTGTTCGCCAGGCCGATTCCCCGGCCCTCCTGCGCAAGATACAGGATGATCCCGCCACCGAGGCGTTCCAGGTGAGCAAGCGCCAGTTGAAGCTGGTCGCCGCAATCGCAGCGTCGGGAGCCGAAGACGTCTCCGGTTAGACAGGCCGAGTGAAGCCGGACCGGCACGGATTTGGATCCGTCAGGCTTGCCTACGACGATCGCGACCTGCTCGACGCCGAGCGCGTCCCGAAACACCACGAAGCGTGCTGATGTCCCCGATGCGAGCGGGATTGTCGCCTCGCTGGCCAGCGCCAGCCCGCTCGTCAAATCCGCGACAAATCGGTGGACCGCGTCAGCATCGACGACAGAAATTGACCGGATCACGTCGTTGTCAACTGCCGTCGCGTGCGCTACGAGGATGGCCGGCAAGCCGCGAACCAGCTTGATGAGCCGGATGGCGGCCGTCGCTGCATAATTCGCAGCCCTGGCTTCCACGATGAAATGGCTCTTGTTGCCCGCAGCGAGTTCGAGAACGCTGCTTGCATCAACGGTATGGGAAAGCGGCAAAGCCATCGGCGTGGAGGTCTCGATACCGATTGCGCGTGCCCGCTGCTGGGTGACGATTAGCGTCGGTGCTTCAGAACTGCACACCATCGAAAATTCGCGCAGTCTCTGGTCGTCGAGTCCCTCCACCGGAAGAGCAATCAGGTCTTCGCCGGACGCGCGGACACGAACCGGCCTCCGCGCCTGCAATTCACTCAAGGCGCGGCTGGCAGCGAGATGCCCGCTGTTGCCAAAGATGGCTGACACGGCGCTCATATGCTGGACCTTCTTTTTCTAGCCGCGTTCGTGGAACACCAAAAGTCCCGGATCATTCCGCTAGAAATCAGATGGATTTTTGGGATCGAGTGGCCGATAGTAAGCATTGATATCAGGTGAACCCCTCAATTTTGATTGGCTCCGTGCAGCTAGGCAATTTCCCCAGAAGATTTGCACCTCCGGACGGATGGGATAGCTTTGTTGACCTCTTTCGTAGGGGACAGCAACCTTTGCCGCAAGGCTGGGCGGATTTATTCGGCCCGTTGCGGAACGGGACGGTCGACGATCTCGTTATGGTCGGGCAACTCGGCCAATCCCTCGATGGCCGGGTAGCGACGGCGACTGGCCATTCGAAGTATATCAACTGTCCCGCCGGCATCGAGCATCTGCACCGGCTACGTTCGCTGGTCGACATCGTCGTGGTCGGCGTAGGCACCGCGATTGCCGATAACCCTCAATTGACGGTACGACACGTTCCGGGGCCTCAACCGGCGCGGGCTGTCATTGACCCGAAGGGACGCCTCCGCTCCGACGCGAAACTGTTCGCCGAGGATGGCGCTCGCCGCCTGTTGATCACTACCGAAGGGGCGCCAGTGGCGGTGCCTGCCGGAGTAGAAATCATCACCCTGCCGTCGCAGGACGGAAATATTGCACCGTGCGATATCGCTTCGGCGCTGAGACGCGCAGGCATGCACCGGGTACTGATAGAGGGTGGAGCGGATACCCTGTCGCGCTTTATCGCGGCCCGATGTCTCGACCGGCTCCATGTAACGGTCGCCCCCGTCATGCTGGGCGCTGGAGGACCGGGCATCGACCTGCCGCCGCTCGAGCGTGCCGACCAGGCTCACCGGATGCCGACCCGCGTGCACCAGATCGAGGACGATGTGTTGTTCGATTGCGATCTTTCGGGTCAGCGCATCGTGCTCGGCGTGGCGAAGAAATCGACGTGACCCACGCGCATCGTTGAAGCCCGGCGGACGACAGCCGTTCTTCGCCTGTTCAGCCAATCATCGATGTCCTGGCCCGATAGTGATCCCATTTCCTGCGCGGCGGCGCCCCAACCATTGAGCAATTCGATTTGAATCTCCTGATCGGCCGCTCCGATCACCCAATCGGAATTGCCCCGTAGCACCGAATATCCGAGCGCCTCAAACCGGGAAATAGCAGCAATGCCGCCGGAAGGACCCAGTGCCGGCCCGAAGCCCTTATCGGTATGCTGATGGGCATTCACGGCGGCGGTCACGGCCGCATCGGCCGGGTCTGATGGTGAAAGCTCGATCCGCCCATCATAGGTGAGCGCGGCATAGACCGGTACAGCGCGCGACGCCGCATGGCGCGCAAACCGATCGAGCCAGGCTTCGGAGACGAGGTCGAGTAGTGCCGAAATCGTGATGAGATCGCTCGGCTGCCTTAGCGCGGCTTCGAAGCTTTCGTTGATATCGAGTTGAATGGTGTGCAGGCTGATGTCGCGCGAAACATTGCTGCGGCATGCAACGTCCAGCAGGCGAGGGTCGTTGTCGACGAGATCCCAATATTGCCGTGCCGGCAGATGGGGGGTGAGTGTGCGCAAGGTAGAGCCCGCGCCGCAGGCGAGATCGACAAGACGTACAGCGCTTTTCGATTGGAGTAACGAGGCTACTGCGGCGAGCACCTGCGGATTGCGCGCATGCTTGTCGTAGCTTTCCCGCAAGTTCAGCCATTCAACGGAGAAACTGCTCATGCGAGCTTCTCCAGTGTAGCGGCAAAGATCGCTGCGGATTCCCGCCAGGTCGGCAGCGTTCGCGCAGCCGCCAATGCCGCTTCGGAAAGGCTCCGCCGCTGCTCTGTATCAGCGATGATGCCACGCAGGGCCGCTGCGAGCGCGGCGGGATCATCGGGGGGCACCAGCAATCCCGCGCCTTGTGGAATTGTATCCGGTATGGCCCCGGCCATCGTGCCGATCGCGGGGAGGCCGTGGCAAAGCGCCTCAGCGTAGGCCATGCCGTACCCCTCGAAGCGCGAGGCGAGCACGAACAGGTCGGCCTTGGCATATAGCTCAGCGAGTTGTGCTGACGGGATGGCGCCAATCGTTTCGATGCGGCTAGCAAGCTCGTGTTGCGAGATGAGGTGCTGGATTTTGGCCGCTTCAGTCCGATCCCGCGTGAGGTCGCCGACGATCGTTAACCGCCACGGCACGTCAGCGAGCAGCGCAAGGGCGGACACCAGGATGTCAAACCCCTTGCGCGGCACGACCGACCCGACCGACAGGAGATGCAGGATGTGGTTTGGCGCTCGCGCAGAGAGTGACACGGGATCGTTTCCGGGCCTTGCGACCGTGATGCGCGCGGCCGGCACGCAATAATCGGAGGCCATGAGTTTCGCCATTGCCGGGCTCGTCACGACGACTTCACGGACCTCGGCGAGGGCTGCCTGTTCGCTGCGGCGCAGCGAGGCAGCGCGCTCGGCGGCCAACCCGGATTCGAGCGCCAATGGATGATGCACCAGAGCGACCAGCGGATGCCGGCTCGCGAACTCGGCCGCTACCTCAGGCAGGACGCCGAGCGCGAGTCCGTCCAGCACGATCGGCCGGCCCGCCGGTAACGCACCCAGCAGCGATCGTGCAGCCGCACGGGTTGCTGCGTCCGGTGCGGGAAATCCGTCACCGATATTGAGATAGTCGACTTCCCAGCCCAGATGACGGAGTTCGGCCATGATCCGCTTGTCATAGGCGTAGCCGCCCGTCGGCGTGTCGAGACTGCCCGGCACGGCGAAGACGACGCGCTTCACCACAAGGGGGCCTCATAGGACGCACGCGCGATGTGCGACTCGGACAGCGTAATGCGCAGTGCCTTTAGCTCTACCCCGGGGCGACCGAGCTCTCCGGCACGGGCAGCGTTGGCGAGGCCATCGTAGATATGCTTGGACAGGAACTCGGTGGTGGTGTTCTTGCCCTTGAATTCGGGGATCTCGTCGAGATTGCGATAGTTCAGCGGGCCGAGCATCGCCTTGAGTGCGTCATGGGCGAGACCAATGTCGATGACGATTCCATTGGCATCGAGCGCATCCGCGATGAAGGCAGCGTCGACCACGAATGTCGCTCCATGCAATGCCTGGGCGGGCCCGAAAACAGGGCCGCGAAAGGAATGCGCGATCATGATGTGATCTCGAACTTCGATGGTGAACAAGGCTGGCTCCTTACGGATAGGCGACAGGTTGACAGAGCGTGGTGCTTCCTTCCGCAAGAATCCCCGGCAGAAGTTTCGGCAAATCGCCGAAGGCAATCGGCGGCGCAATCAGTGCGTCAAGCCGGGGATCAGCGAGCAGGCTCAACGCGGCGGAAAGACGACGATTGTAGCTCCAGCGCGGACGGTGCGACGGGGCGACGCTCCCGACCTGGCTCGATATCAGCCGGAGGCGGCGGCTGTGAAACGGGCCGCCGAAAGGTGCGGTCACAGGCCGATCACCATACCAGCTCATCTCAAGCACGGTAGCCTCATCTCCGGCCAGCTCCAGTGCGGTGCCCAGCCCGTCTGGCGAGCCGCTGGCATGCACCACCAGATCGCAGTACCCCGCCGCCTTTGCCGGCTCTGCGAAATCAACACCAAGCGCAGCGGCTAATTCCGCGCGGGCAGGATTAATGTCCACGAGGGTGACCTCGGCGCCGGGCATTCGCCCGCAAAGATGAGCAACAAGGGAACCGACGACGCCTGCCCCTATGACAGCGATGCGGTCGGCCGGACCTGGAGCAGCGTCCCAGACACCATTGAGCGCGGTTTCCATGTTGGCCGCCAGCACGGCACGCTGCGGCGGTACCTCATCCGGCAGGACGACCACTGACGCCACCGGAATGTTGAACGCCGTCTGATGTGGATGCAGCGCGAAGACGTTCTTGCCACCCAGCGCGCCACCTCGTTCATGCACCCGTCCGACAGCTGCGTAGCCGTACTTGACGGGAAAAGGAAAGTCGCCGGCCATGAATGGCGCGCGCATCCTGCCGAACTCGCTCTCTGGGACTCTTCCAGCGAAGACAAGCGATTCTGTTCCGCGGCTGATAGCGCTAAAGATTGTTTTCACGCGCACTTCGGCGTCTTCAGGCGGAGTCAAAATCTCCTGCCGAATTTCGGCCTTACCTTGCCCGCAATACCAGAGGGAAAAGGCGGTATCGGAGCTCGCAGTGGCAGCCATTTTCTTCAATCTCGGGCTGGAATTACCGACGGCCTGTCGTGTTATATAGTCATCTGCACCAGCCGATGTCCAATGAGAAGCCGTAACCTGTCCCGCCAGCCGTACCTGTTCCGAAAATGAACGAGACTGAAGCCGTCGGAAAGATCATGTTCGCGAGGCGGGCGGCATTTGCCGTACTGTTTTTACTGGCGATGACGGGGTCGTTGGTTCTTGCCGCACGGGCGCTGGCGCCCGGGGGACTCGGGTTCTTCGATATCGTCGCGCTTATCCTGTTTGCTCTCACGCTGCCCTGGATGGTCGCCGGCTTCTGCAATGCCCTGATCGGGTTTGTCATCATGCGCTATGCCGCCGATCCGGTCGCCGCCGTGCTGCCGGCGGTCGGACAGATCCGCGACGATGCCCCCGTGACGGCCTCGACGGCGATCCTGCTTTGCGTGCGCAACGAACTGCCGGTGCGCACCATCCGCAACCTTGAGCCCATGCTCGATGGTCTCTGCGCCTCCGGATATGCGGAGCGCTTCCATCTCTATCTCCTCAGCGACACCAGCGATGCCGCACTTGCCGCAGCCGAGGAGGCGCTGTTCTCCGAACTGATCGCAACCTGGCGCGACCGGATCGCCATCAGCTACCGGCGGCGTACCGTCAACAGCGGTTTCAAGGCCGGCAATATCAGGGAATTTTGCGAGCGCTGGGGAAGCCGTCACGAGTTTGCCGTTACGCTAGATGCCGACAGTTTCATGCCGGCAGACGCGATCATGCGGCTCGTCCGTATCATGCAGGCCGATCCAAAGCTCGGCATCCTGCAGGGGCTGATCGTGGGGCTACCTTCGACGAGCCTCTTTGCCCGCATCTTCCAGTTCGGTATGCGTCTAGGCATGCGCTCCTACACCATCGGCAGCGCATGGTGGCAGGGGGATTGCGGTCCCTATTGGGGGCACAACGCGATCCTGCGCCTCAAGCCGTTCATTGCGCACTGCCAGCTTCCCGTGCTGGCCAGTGACGGTGGAGAAGCACGGCATATCCTCAGTCACGATCAGATCGAGGCGGCGCTGATGCGTGCGGCCGGCTATCATGTGCGCGTGGTGCCGAGGGAGGACCTCGGTTGGGAGGACAATCCGCCGACGCTCCTGGAATTCATGCGTCGCGACCTGCGCTGGTGCCAGGGCAACATGCAGTACTTGCGGCTCGTTACGCTGCCGAATCTGACGCCAGTCAGCCGATATCAGCTTGTTCTCGCCATCCTGATGTTCATCGGCTCGCCGGCATGGGTCGGTCTGCTGGGCCTTGCGACCGCTGCGCTGATCCTCTGCGATGATCCCGCCAACATCATGCGACCCGATCTGGGAAGCGCACTGGTAGCGTGGGTGCTCTTGATGTGGTTCTCGCCGAAAATCGCGGGCGCGCTGGACGTTTTGCTGGAGCCGAAGGAGCGCCGCGCATTTGGCGGGGCAGGCCGGTTCACCGTCAACTTCGCTATTGAAACGATCTATTCGATCGTCCTTTGCCCGATCCTTTGGATCAGCCATACGATTTTCCTGTCGGGCCGGCTCTTCAACCGCGACGTCCACTGGATGGGCCAGGTGCGCGGCGACCACGTGGTGCCGTTCGGCCTGGCGATGCGCGATCTGTGGCCGCAGACGCTTGTCGGATGTCTATCGCTCGGCCTGGTGTTGTTCTACCAGCCATGGGCATTCTCCTACATCCTGCTGCTGGCCGGTGGGCCGGCGTTGGCTGCGCCGTTCGCGACGATGACGGCCTGGCCTGCTCTCGGCAGTTTCGCCGCGCGGATCGGGATTGGTCGCCTACCCGAAGAGACGACTACTCCGGAGCACTTGCTTGAGCTTGCCTTGCCTGCGATCACTCCGGAAAGCCGGCCGCCCGTGACAAGCTCGGTCTAGCCGATGCTTCGGTCCATCCGGGTAGCACGCGCAACGCTCAGGTCGCTTCGAATTTATTATGGAGATCGCCAGCGTGCCGCCGCGATGGACCGCCTTCATGGTAACTTCGTCTCATCCGGAGATCTGGTGTTCGATGTCGGCGCGCATGTCGGCAACCGCGTGGCCTCGTTTCGCCGGCTTGGCGCCCGCGTCATCGCGATCGAACCGCAGCGGGCAATGGTGCGAACGTTGCGGCTGCTCTATGGCCGGGACCGCTCGGTGACGATTGAAGCGGTCGCGGTTGGAGGGCAGCCGGGCAGGGCGCGGATGCTGATCAATCCCGACAATCCCACGGTGTCGTCGATCTCGTCGGCGTTCGTGACGGCCGCTGAGGGCGCGCCCGGCTGGGAGGACCAGCGCTGGAGCGAGTTCGCCGAGGTCGAGGTCACCACGCTGGATGCGCTGATTGCACGGCACGGCGTTCCTGCCTTCATCAAGATCGACGTGGAGGGCTTTGAGGCCGAAGCGCTGTCCGGCCTGTCTCGGGCAGTGCGCGCGCTGTCCTTTGAGTTCACCACCATTCAGCCTGACGTGGCGCTGGCTTGCATCGGGCAATGCGCGGCGATGGGTTACGCGCGCTTCAACGCCGCGCTCGGGGAAAGCCAGGCGATGGTCGGCGAGTGGGTGAGTGCGAAAGAGATCGCGCGCTGGCTCAGCGCGTTGCCGCAAGCCGCAAACTCGGGTGACATCTATGCCGTGGCCGCCTGAGGGCACGCCGTCGCGGCCGCGCCTTTTGATGGCGTCCGCTGCCATCCTGCTCGGGATCGGCTTCGCGCTGACATTGGCGATCTTCTATCCCGGCGTGATGACGTTCGATTCCAAGTACCTTCATGAATACGCCATGAAGGGCACGATGGGCGATTGGCAGTCCCCGGTCATGGTGTGGCTGTGGACCCTGATCGATCCGGTTGCACCCGGCGCCGGTAGCATGTTCCTGCTGATCGCCGTCACCTATTGGCTGGGGTTTGGGCTTCTTTCGCTCACGCTTGCGTCCCGCGGCAGGAGCGTTGCGCTGCTGCTGCCACTGTTAGCCCTGACGCCGCCGTCGCTGGCGCTGGCCGGCGTCATCTGGCGCGACGTCCTGTTCGCGACGTCCTGGCTGCTCGCGGCATCGATTGCGTTCGCGGCCGCCGAGCGGCAATCATGGATCAAATTGTTGGGGCAGGCATTGGGGCTGGCACTGGTCGTCTTCGGCGTATTGCTGCGGCCGAACGCCGTGCTGGCGGCGCCGATACTCGCTGCCTACACGATCTGGCTGTCGCGGACATCGCTCCGGAGGGTCGCGATCCTCTACATCCCAGCGGCGCTCGTCTTCTTTGGTGCCGTGCAACTCGTCTACTACGGCGTACTGGACGCGAAACGGGAGCACCCCCTGCAGACGGTCATGATCTTCGATCTCGGCGGCATCAGCCACTTCGCCAAGGCGAACCAATTTCCGGTCGAGTGGAGCGAGCCGGAGAACGCGATGCTTCTCGACAGATGCTACCAGCCGACGATGTGGGATATCTACTGGCGGCTCGAACCCTGTGATTTCGTGATGCGAAAGATCGAGCGCGAAAAAGGCCTGTTCGGCACCCCGGCCATCTCGAGGGCGTGGTTGGCGGCAATCGTGCGCCACCCCTTCGCCTATCTGCAGCACCGCTCGGCCTTCATGTGGAATTTTCTCGCGGGCGACAACCTGGTGATGTGGACCGCGGACATCGAGCGCCCGATGCAGGACGTGTTCCCGCATCGCGCCGCCTTCAATACGCTCCGTGCGGCGCTCGGCGCGCTCACGCCGACGCCATTGCTTCGCGCGGGCTTCTGGCTGCTGGCCTGCATCGCCTTGTGCGGTATCTGCTGGAACAGGCCGCCCCGCGAGGCCGCGTTTGTCTTGAGCGTCTGCGGATCCGCAGCCATCTACGTCCTTACCTTCTACGGCGTCGGCGTGGCGTCCGATTTCCGCTACGGCTACTGGGCCGTGCTGGCGGCGATGTCGGGGGGCGTCGTGCTGCTGGCCGGGCAGGGCGGCAGACCTCTACAGAAAGGCTAGAGCGGCTTATTGCTTCGGTTCCGCCGAGGCGGTCCAGCTCTTGTAGTCTGCTTCGGAAACCGTCGGCAGTTTCTTGACGAAAGCCGCGATCGACCAGATCTCGTCGTCCTTGACGCCGGCCAGTTCGAAGCTCGGCATGCCGGTCATGTTGATGCCGTTCTTGATGATCCAGAACAGCTGGGAAGGGGATAAGTCGCCGGCGACCTTCTTCAGGTCGGGCGGATCGGGATGCAGCCCTTCCGAATATTTCAGCCACATCACCCCGGGTGCACCGTGGCAGTTGGCGCAGCCGTTGCTGGCATAGGCCTTGGCGCCGGCCTGCACCATGTTGTTGTCGTCGAACGAGGCAGGCGGATTGTCGGTGGCGTGGCGGTTGATGGATGCGACCCGGACTTTGGTCAGGGCCCAGGTCACAGCCGCGGGATCTTCCGCGGTCCCGGCCACGCTGTAGTAGCCGCCAAAGAAAAACACGGCACTGCCAATGCCGAATATGATCGCCAGTGCACCGATCGTCGCAAGAAGCCGCATGCGAGCCTCCGTCCGTCTGGACCTGTCACCGTGTAAGAAATTATGACCCGGGTGTGGAATAGCGGGCCGTCTGTATGGTTGCATAAGATTGAACATCATGGACGAAATGACGCGCTGCCTTGATCAAAATTCAACGACTGAGTCGGGAACCAAGCCGGCCGGTGCCTGCTCGTGCGTTCAACCGTCCAACAATCTCAACCGTGACGCCGCCTGGGTGGGAGCGCTTCAAGAATACCGCTACTGTCTCGACGAGATCTCTGATTGCTTCCGTTGCATTAGAATCCCCCGCATTTGAGTCCTTTGACAAAGCGTCCATGAAGATGGACGAGTTATTGCTCATAAGCGCTGAAATATTTTGGGCATATCGGCTATCACGGCTACAAGGGGATTGCGCTGGATCCCGACGAGCGGGGGAACCTTGTTCGCGATCTTGGCCCGCATCAGGCGATGATCCTGCGTGACCATGGGCTTCTCGCCGGTGGAAGGCGATTCCCGAAGCTTTCGATCACATCTATTCTGGAGCGCGCCTGTCAGACACAAATCGCCACCCAAGGCGGTGGCGGCAAGTTGGTCCAGCCGCCCGAGAACGTACGACTGCGTTCCGCGAATTCCCCGATGTATCCTTCTATTGCGCCTGGGAAGCCGCGCTCCGCGGTTGCCTGCTGGGCCGGCGGCCTATTGCTGCTGACGATACGGGCCGGGATGCGAGGTAGCCGGCGATTGTGACAACCTCATCAGGCGAGGCAGCTTCCATTTCACAAAGCGAAATTGGAATCACTTCAAACGGAGAAGAAGACCTCCAGCCCCTGGCATGCGCTGAGAATGCCCGACGCGGCGCCAGTCCGATATTGAAATCCTATTCCGCACATCGTCCCAACTATGGAGTTTATTCTCGGAAAAACTGTCTATCTTGACGCCGATCCGCAATCGGATTGCGCGATCCTGCTGCTATTTTTCTATCCAGGCAGAAATGTCGGGGAAAGCGAGCAGCAGAAATGCGGACGATTGGGTTGATCGGCGGAATGAGTTGGGAAAGTACTGCAGTGTATTACCGCCGGTTGAATGAACAGGTCCGCGATCGATTGGGTGGTCTTCACTCCGCGGACATCCTGATGCGATCGGTTGACTTCGATGCGATCGTCGGCCTGCAGAAGCAGGGACATTGGGCCGAAGCAAGCCGGATTCTCGTCGACATCGCGCGCGGCTTGGAGCGTGGCGGCGCTGGCTGCGTGCTGATCTGCACGAATACAATGCACAAGCTGGCCGACGAAGTGCAACAGGCCGTGTCGATCCCGCTACTGCACATTGCCGACGTCACCGCCGCGGCCATCGATGCCGAAGGCCTGAAGCGCCCGCAGCTTCTCGCAACGCGTTACACGATGGAACAGGATTTTTACGTAGACCGGCTGCGCGAGCGATTTGAGCTCGACCCGGTCATTCCCGATGCGGATGATCGAACCGTCATCCATGACATCATCTTCGACGAACTATGCCAGGGCATTGTTCGCGACGAGTCGCGAAAACTCTATCTCGAAATTATCGCGCGTGGAAAGGCGCAGGGGGCCGACAGCGTGATCCTCGGTTGCACCGAGATATGCCTGCTGGTGGGGCCCGAACACATCGATCTTCCCGTGTTCGATTCGACGTTGCTGCATGCCGACGCTGCAATTGAATTCTCTATGATGAAACAAGCGCCACATCCGCGCGCGGCCTGAAATCATCGCGAAATGGCATCGATCTTGCTGAATTGTTTCTTGCGCAGCGATAAAGGTTCAACGGTATGAGTGATCTGGCTGCCGTCCTCTCTTCATTTCGACCGGTTCTCGATCACGCCGTCATCAATGTGGTGGGAAAGCTGGACGAAGCCGCCGAACAGTATACCCGCCTCGGTTTTCAACTCACCGAGCGTGGTCATCACACGCTGGGCTCGAGTAACAATCTCGCGATCTTTGGTGCGAACTATCTCGAGCTTCTCGGTTATCTGCCTGGGCGCGAGACGATGCGCGCGGATCTGTGGGCGCATCCCGCGGGGCTGACAGGCCTTGTCTTCAAGTCGGTCGACGCCGACCTGATCTATTCGACGCTGAAAAATCGCGGCGTTCCGGTGCAGGAGCCGATGAGCTTTGCGCGGCCGGTCGCGCTGCCCGGCGGCACGCAGGACGCACGCTTCAAGGTGATCCGCGTCACCGATGACGCCGTGCAAAACGGTCGCACCTTCTTCTGTCACCACGATACACCCGAGTTGGTGTACCGGCCCGAATGGCGGGTGCATCCCAACGGCGTCACCGATATCGTCGAATTCGTCATCGCCTCGCGCGAGCCCGCAAGGACCGCTGCGGTTTACGATCGGATGTTTGGCCCCAATCTGCTGACGCCGCTTCAAGGCGGTCTCATGTTTCGCGCCGGCGCGGCGAAAGTGCTGGTGCTGGAGCCCGCAGCGATCACGGAGCGTTACGCCGGTGCTGCACTCGTCAGTGCGGACGGCTCCGATCGGATGGTCGCGCTCACCTTCAAGGTGGCTTCGCTGGCCACGCCGCGCACGCTGTTTGATGCGGCTGGCATTGCATACAGGCCCTATGCCGGCGGCATCGTGGTGTCACATGCGCACGCCGCCAATGTCGCGCTGGGGTTCACCGCGACATGATCAACGATTTTACGCAAAGCTTTGCCCTGGACTATGCGGGTGCCCGGACCAAATTCCGGGCCACCGCCAGCGATCTTGGCGGCGTACTGTCGGAATATCGGCATCCGACGGCGACCGGGCCGGACGGGCAGGGGCTGTTCATCGATGTAGCGCGGCTCGGCGATGTCGGTGCTCCGTTGCAGCTGGTTGTGGTCAGCGGCACTCACGGACTTGAAGGCCTGAGCGGTTCGGCCGCCCAGGTCGGCTGGATGAAAAGCGGCTTTGCCCGCGGCTTGCCGGGTAACGTTTCGGTGCTGCTGGTGCATGCGCTCAATCCGTTCGGCTTCGCCCATAACACCCGGACCACCGAGAACAACGTCGATCTCAACCGCAATTTCGTCGATCACGCCGCGCCCTATCCGAGCAATCCGGGTTACGCCAAACTCTATCCGCATCTGATACCTGACGACTGGACGCCTTCCGCCCTGGCGGCCTACGCCGATGCCGTAACCGCGTTTTGCGACGCGCAGGGTCCTGACGTGCTGTTCGATGCCCAGGCCCGCGGGCAATATGAGTTTCCGCTGGGCACAAACTTCGGCGGTTCGCAGCGCGAGTGGTCCAATCTCGCGCTCGAAACCATCGTCGCCGATCATCTTGGCGCTGCCGAACGGATCGGCTTCATCGATTGGCACACCGGCATCGGCGGCTGGAGCGAATCCTTCTTCCTCTGCTTCAACGACGAAGGCAGTCCGTTGCATGACGAGGCGGTGCGCTGGTGGGGACGCGATCGCATTGTCGACCAGAAGCCGCACAGCCTGGCTCGCCCCAACTATCAGGGGTTGGTGTTCCATGGGCTGACCAAATTTCTCGCGGGCCGGCCGATGGTAGGTGCGGTGATTGAATTCGGAACCCGCGGTATCAACGTCCGTCGCGCGCTACAGCTCGATATCTGGCTCAAATTCAAGGCGGAGAAGCACAGCGAGCGGGTGCGCCTGCTGAAAGCCGATCTGCAGGACTGCTTCGTGCCGGTGTCGTCGCATTGGCGCGAAAGCACCACCGGGCAGGCGATCTCGATTACCCAACAGGCGGTGGAGGGGTTGGCAAGCTGGCCCCTGGCGGCCGCGGCTTAACCACGGAGCGAAACAGAACATGCGAGCATTGGTCCTTCACGAACATGGCGGCAACGAGAAGCTGCAGTATGTCACCGATTATCCGACCCCGAAGGCGGGCGAAGGCGACGTTGTCGTGCGGGTCAAGGCTTCTTCGATTAATTATCACGACGTCTTCACCCGTCGCGGCATGCCCGGCATCAAGGTGCCTCTGCCGGTCATCATCGGGCTCGACGTTGTCGGCGAGATCGCCGAGATTGGCGCTGGCGTAAAGGGCTGGAAGATCGGCGACCGCGTTCTGATAGACCCGGTTAACCGCGTTGAGGGCGGCCTGATGGGCGAGACCCAGGACGGCGGTCTTGCCGAATTCTGCCGCGCCAAAGCGCATCAACTGGTCAAGATACCCGACGCGGTCGGCTTCGAGCAGGCTGCGGCGCTGCCGGTGGCCTATGGCACCGCGATCCGCATGATGAATTCGATCGGAAAGATCAAGGCTGGCGAGAAGGTGCTGATCCTTGGCGCCAGCGGCGGCGTAGGCGTGTGCTGCGTGCAACTGGCCAAGCTGGCCGGGGCCTACGTCATCGCCTGCGCCGGCAGCGAGGAGAAGGCAAGGCGTCTCACCGAACTCGGCGCCGACGAAATCATTCTCTACACCCAGAGTGACTTCATGAAGACGGTGTATGAGCGCCACGGCAAGCCGCACCGTCGACGCTTTGTCGAGGGCGGTGGCGTTGACGTCGTCGTCAACTTCACCGGCGGTGACACCTGGGTGAAGTCGCTGCGTTGCCTCAAGCTTGGCGGCCGCATCCTGACCTGCGGCGCCACCGCGGGCTACTCGCCCACCGAAGATTTGCGCTTCATCTGGACATTCGAATTGCAGATCCTCGGCTCCAACGGCTGGGAGCGGGACGACATCGTCAAGCTGTTCGATCTCGTTGAGGCCGGCAAGCTCCAGGTGCTGATCGACAAGACTTATCCCCTCGAGCAAGGGAGCGAAGCGGTGCGCGTCATCGAGGATCGCGCCGTATTCGGCAAAGTAGTGGTGGCGCCGTGAGCAAGCCCGTCGTCGTTCCGCTGACCGCGGCTGAAATTCAGCAGATGCTGGACGTTTCGCCGTTCAACCTGTTTCTCGGCCTCACCGTCGTGACGGCCGATCCGGTCCAGCAGGAAATCACCATGCGATCGCCGATGCGGCCGGAATTCGAGCGCCGTCCGGGCTCGAAGCAGTGGCATGGCGGCGTCATCGCGTCGGTCATCGACACCGTCGGCGACTTCGCCGTCGGCATGATGGTCGGCCGTGGCCTGCCGACGGTGAACTTTCGTGTCGATTATCTCAGGCCCGCGGTCGACACCGCGCTGGTCGCGGTATCGCGGGTGCGCCGCGCGGGCAAAAGCGTCGGCGTCGCCGATGTCGATGTGTTCGATGAAAAGGGGGCGTTGCTCGCGATCGGGCGCGGCACCTATTCGACGCTGGATGCAAAATAGCGGGTCGCGGGGACGGATAACGCCACGACGAGGACCGGTTCGATGCATTGGCAACGAGGAGAAAGCGATGGGCAGCTTTTCGAGACGTGAATTTCTGATGACGAGCACGGGTGCTGCGCTCGCATCGCGCTTTGTCGGTACCGCCGCTGCAGCGACGAGCCCGAAGCACGGTGGCACTTTGACCGCGACCTGGGGCGGCTTCGAGCCGCAATCGCTGTTCGTCCCCGCCGGCGGCGGATCGAGCCCTTATTTTACGTCCACGAAGGTGCACGAGCGCCTGCTGCGGCTGACCGCCGATCTCAAATTCGAGCCGGTTCTGGCGCTCGACATCAAACCTGCCGAGGACTTCCGCAGTTACACCATCAAGCTGCGCGACAAGGTCACTTGGCATGACGGCAAACCGTTCACGGCCGACGACATCGTGTTCTGTGCGATGAACTACTGGAAACCGGTCTCGGCCGGCGTATCGCTCGATGCGCTCGAAGGCGCCGAGGCGATCGACCCGCTGACCGTGGTGCTGAAGTTCAAGGGGCCGGTTCCCGAGTTCTTTCTCAAGTCGGTTCTTGCCGGCAAGTCGGGCCTGGTGATCCCAAAGCATATCTATGCGGGAAGCAATATTATCACCAATCCGATCAACAACACGCCGATCGGCACCGGCCCGTTCAAGGTCAAGGAGTGGGTTCGCGGCAGTCACGTCGAATACCTGCGCAACGAGAGCTACTGGAATCCCGGATTGCCTTACCTCGATCGCCTGGTGATCCGCTGGTGGCGCGATCCGGCGTCGCGCTCGGCGGCGTTCGAGGCAGGCCAACTCGATATCGGAACATTCAACCCGATCCCGATACCCGATATCGCGCGCCTCACCAAGGGTGGCAAGGTCGTCGCCGAGACCAAGGGCTATTCCAACTCGGCCTGGGTCGCGACCGTCGAATTCAACCAGCGCCGCGAGATATTCAAGAAGCGCGAGGTGCGCCAGGCGCTGATGCATGCGATCGACAGGCAATTCATCTCGGACACGATCTTTTTCGGGCGCGCGCGTCCCTCGATCGGCGCCGTTCACTCGTCGAACTCGATCTTCTTCACCAAGGAAGTCCAGGATTACCCGTTCGACGTCAAGAAGGCGGCCGCGCTACTCGATGCCGCGGGCTATCCGCTGAAGGGCGGCTCCCGGTTCAAACTCAGCCTGGTGTCGGCCGGTTGGTTCGAGGAGAACGTCAAAATGGGCCAGTACGTCAAGCAGGCCTTCGAGGATATCGACATCGCCGTCGATCTGTCGGTGCCCGATCGGGCGACATCGCTCAAGCGCATCTACACCGACTACGACTACGATGTTGCGATATCCAACAATTCGGGCAGCATCGAGCTGATCCCGAGCACGACGCAATATTATACGACCGACGGCATCGTCAAAGGCGCCGCGTTCCGCAACGCTACCGGCTACTCCAACCCGAAGCTCGACGAGATAGTGGCTAAAATGACGGTTGAAACCGATGAGCCGAAGCGCATCGCGCTGGCAAAGGATTTCGATCGTCTCGCCAGCGTCGAGGCACCGATCCTGCCGATGGTCGATCTCGAACCGGTGACGATTGCGCGCGCTGACGTACGTAGTCACTCCACGACCGCGGACTTCATGGGCGAAAGCTGGGCCGAAATCTGGCTCGATCGCTGAGCGGAGGACGAACGTGCGCCGTATCGTCATTCGCCGGCTCGCCCAGATCATCCCGCTGATCTTCGCGGTTATCGTGCTGAACTTCGTGCTGATCCATCTCGCGCCCGGCAGCCTGTTCGACGTCATGACGTCCGAGCAGCAGGTCACCGATCCCGCGATGCTGGATCAGCTGCGCCGCACCTACGGCGTCGACCAGCCGACCTGGGTGCAGCTCGCGAAGTATATCTGGTCGGTGATGCGGCTCGACCTGGGGTTTTCCTACCGGCAGAATGCGCCGGTGCTTCACGTCATCATGGAGCAGCTGCCGGCCACCGTAATCCTGATGTTGGCTGCGACCACCATCGCTCTCCTGGTCGGTATAACCGCCGGCGTGCTGGCTTCGGTCAAGGTCAACACCATCTGGGACAATCTGATCTCGTTTGGCGCGGTGTTCTTCTTCGCCGCGCCGAGTTTTTGGCTCGGCATCATGATGACGGTGCTGTTCGCGGTGAAGCTTGGCTGGTTTCCGGTCGGCGGCATGCGCACGATCGGCTCCGACCATGGCGCGTTCGCGGACGCGCTCGACGTGATGAGTCACCTGGTGCTCCCCGCCACCGCGCTCGGCCTGTTCTATGCGGCCACCTATGCGCGGGTGATGCGGGCGTCGATGCTGGAGGTGTTCCGGCTTGACTTCGTTCGCACCGCGCGCGCCAAGGGCTTGTCTTCAGGCCGAGTTGTCCTCGGGCATGTGATGCGCAACGCGCTGCTGCCGATCGTTACGCTGCTCGGCCTGCAACTCGGCACCATGCTCGGGGGCAGCGTTGTCATCGAGGCCGTCTTCAGCTGGCCCGGGATCGGAAGCCTGTTATTTGACAGCGTGATGAGCCGCAATTTCCCGATGGTGCTCGGCGTTCTCGTGCTGGGCTCGCTGCTGGTGGCCGTCTGCAACGCAACGGTCGATCTGCTTTATATGCGGCTCGATCCGCGCATTCGGGTGAGGTAACCGATGCTCACCCTTGCCGTCGATTTCGTCCGCCGCTTCGCCCGCAATCGTGCGGCGCTGGTGGGGTTCGTGCTGGTCATCGCGGTGGTCGGAATTGCGCTCTCGGCACCCTGGCTGTTTCCGCGCAGCCCATTGCGCATCGTCGGCCGCCCCGAGATCTGGCCGTTCACGACATCGCGCTTTCCGCTCGGAACCGACTCGCTTGGCCGCGACATCGCCGCGATGATCGCCTACGGAGCGCGGACAACCCTGTTGATCGGGCTTTGCGCCAGCCTGACCGCGACCATCATCGGCATCAGCATAGGCGCCATCGCGGCCTATTTCGGAGGCTGGGTCGATGAGCTGCTGATGCGGTTGACGGAACTGTTTCAGACGATCCCGAACCTGATCTTCGTGCTGACCATCGTCTCGATCCTCGGGCAGAAGATCGAATACGTTACCATCGCCGTAGGGATCGTGACCTGGACCCCGATCGCCAGATTGACGCGCGCTGAATTCATGTCGTTGCGCGACCGCGAATTTGTCCAGGCCTGTCGCTCCATGGGCATGGGAAATCTCCGCATCATGTTCGGCGAAATCCTGCCCAATGCGCTGCCGCCGGTCATCGTGCTGTCGTCGCTGGTGATCGCCGGCGCCGTGCTGTTCGAGTCGGCGGTCTCGTTTCTGGGTCTCGGCGATCCCAACGTCTCAAGCTGGGGTCGGCTGATCGGCGATGGCCGCACCCTGATCCGCAGTTCCTGGTACATCTGCGCCGTGCCGGGGATGGCGATCATGCTCACCGTGCTCGCGCTCAATCTGGTCGGCGATGGGCTCAACGACGCACTCAATCCGAAGCTGCGGGATCGCTGACATGGCAGCAGACCGTGCTTCTGAACCGACGCCGATCCTCTCGATCGACAAGCTTGAGGTTTCGCTGTTCACGCGGCGCGGCGTGCTGCCGGCGGTCGACGGGCTGTCGCTGACGGTTGCTGCCGGCGAGACCGTGGCGATCGTCGGCGAATCCGGATGTGGCAAGTCGCTTGCGGCATTGGCGGTGATGCGTCTGCTGCCGGAACCGCCTGCAAAGATCGTCGGCGGTGCGGTTCGGTTCATGGGCCGTGACCTCGCTTCCTTGTCTGACCGCGAGATGCAGCGCGTGCGGGGCAAGGACATCTCGATGATCTTCCAGGATCCGATGACGTCGCTCAATCCGGTCGTTACTGTCGGCGATCAACTGATCGAGGCGATCCGGCGTCACACCCACGTCTCGCGCAAGGAAGCCGGCGACCGCGCGATCGAGCTCTTGCGGCAGGTGCGGATTCCCGACGCCGAGCGCCGGCTTGACGATTATCCGCATCAGATGTCCGGTGGCATGAGCCAGCGCGTGATGATCGCGATGGCGATCGCCTGTGGCCCGCAACTCCTGATCGCCGATGAGCCGACCACGGCGCTCGACGTCACGGTCCAGGCCCAGATTCTCGGTTTGCTGAAGGAACTGCAGGCATCCTCAGGGATGGGGTTGATCATCATTACCCATGATCTTGGCGTTGTTGCCGAGACCGCGGACCGCGTCGTGGTCATGTATGCCGGCCGCAAGGTCGAGGAGGCGCGCGTTGGAGCGCTATTCGAACGGCCGTTGCATCCGTATACCCGTGGCCTGCTCGGCGCGACGCCGTCGGCCGTGCGCCGCCGCGGTGGACGGCTTGTCGAAATCGCGGGCAGCGTGCCGGCGCTCTCCGATCTGCCGATGGGTTGCGCATTCCAGAACCGCTGCCCCGATGCATTCGATCGCTGCCGTGGCGGACGTCCGGCCCTTGCATCGTTGTTGCCGCAACAGTCCGCCGCCTGTTTCGCCGCTGAAGTGGAGTTGTCGCGTAATGTCGCTGCTGTCGGTACGTAGCCTCTGCGTCCAGTACCAGAGCGCGCGGGGTACCGTGCGCGCGGTCGATGACGTGAGCTTCGATCTCGAAGCCGGTGAAACGGTCGGGCTGGTCGGCGAATCCGGCTGCGGCAAGTCGACCTTGGGCAAGGCGGTCATGCGTCTGGTCCCGAGTTCGGACGGCCTCGTCATCCTCGACGGCCAGAATCTGACGGAGATGCAGCCGGGCGCGCTGAAAGCGGCCCGCAAGAACATCCAGATGATCTTCCAGGATCCTTATAGTTCGCTCAATCCGCGCCACGACATCGGCACCATTGTCGGTCAGCCGCTCAGCGTCGCCGGCTGGCCGCGCCGCGACATCCGTGGCCGCGTTGCCGAGCTGATGGGGCAGGTGGGACTGCCGGCGGAGGCGGTACGGCGCTATCCGCATGAATTCTCCGGCGGCCAGCGCCAGCGCATCGGCATCGCCCGCGCGCTGGCGCTGAGCCCCAAGGTCATCATCTGCGACGAGCCGGTATCGGCGCTCGACGTCTCGGTCCGGGCGCAGGTCATCAACCTGCTCAAGGACCTGCAGCAGGCGACCGGCGTAGCCTACCTGTTCATTTCCCACGACCTCTCGGTGGTCGAGCACGTTTCCGATCGACTGATCGTGATGTATCTCGGGCGCATCGTCGAAAGCGGGCGAGGCGAGGACATCTGGCGGCAGCCGGCCCATCCCTATACCCACGCGCTGCTGGCGGCGGCGCCGGTTGCCGACCCGCGGCTGGCGCGCAGTCGGAACAAGAGTGTGCTGCAGGGCGAATTGCCCAGTCCGCTGAACCCTCCACCCGGATGCAGCTTCAACACCCGCTGTCCGATGGCGCGGGAGCGTTGTCGGGAGGAGCAGCCCGTGCTGCGAACCTTGGCGGGCGGGCACATGGTTGCCTGCCACTACGATCTTCTCGAACAGCCCGCAGCATTGCCTGCAGTGAGTGTGGCCAGTTGACCCGACATAAAGGGAGTCTTGCGAATGCGTTGGCATAACCTGGGCGATCTGATCGACCGCGAGCGTAACCTTGACAAGGAAGCGATCATCGACCTCGTCGATCCCGGCAAACCGCGGATCTATACGCATCGTCAGATTGACAGGCTGGCGAACGGAGTTGCGAGATACCTCGCCGACAAGGGCGTCGCGCGCGGCACTCATATCGCCATCGTCTCGTTCAACCGCGCCGAATACCTCGTGGCCTATTTCGGCATCATGCGCGCAGGCTGTGTCGCCGTGCCGGTCAATATCAAGCTGCCTCGCGACACCGTGGACTACGTGATGGATGATGCTTCGATTGCGCTGGCCTTTGTCGACGCCGCGAACCGGCCCTTGGTGCGCGATGGCATTCCGGTGATCGATTTCGATGAGGTGGGTTCGGGCGGCTTTGCGCAGACTATCGCGCCTGCTGATTTCGCCAGCGTGTTGACTGCGCCCGATGAGGTCGGTCAGATGCTCTATACGTCGGGATCGACCGGGCGCCCAAAAGGCGTGCCGTTGTCGCATTACGGTCAACTCTGGGCAATCTCCACTCGCACCAGCGGCGCGCTCAACGAAAACGAGCGCTACATCATTGCGCAGCCGCTGTTCCACATGAACGGGCTGTTTGCGGCCAAGACGATCTTCGCTACCAATGCCTCGGTGGTGCTGCTGCCGGCGTTCGAAACCCGCAGCTACATCGAGGCTATCGCCAAATACAAGGTCACGGCCGCCACTGCGGTGCCGACGATGTGGGCGCGCGTAGTAAAGGAGGTCGATTTCCTCAAGCAGCACGACATCACCTCGATCCGGCGTCTGATGCTGGGCTCGGCGCCGATGACCATGGGGCTTTGGGACAGGATCAAGCAGGCGCTGCCGAACGTCATGATGTCGATCGGCTACGGCACTACCGAAGCCGGTCCTGCGGTATTCGGACCTCACCCGCAGGGCGTTCCGACACCGCCATTGGCGCTCGGCTATCCCATCAGCTTCGACGATATCAAGCTGGTTAACGGCACCGAGGACGAGGGCGTGCTGCTGATGCGCAATCCGGCGCTGATGGACCATTACCATAATCTGCCCCAGCAGACCATGAAGGCGCTGGTCGACGGCTGGTACTACAGCGGCGACGTGATGCGGCGCGACGCGAACGGATTCTTCTACTTCGTCGGCCGCGCCGACGACATGTTCGTCTGTTCCGGCGAGAACATTTATCCGGGCGAGGTTGAGAAGCTATTGGAGCGACATCCGCAGGTGCAGCAGGCGGTGGTGGTGCCTTTGCCGGACGAGGAGCGTAGTCAGGTGCCGGTGGCCTTTATCGTGACCCGCGCCGACGCCAGGCCGACCGTCGAGGAGATACGCAAATTCACCATCGCCAACGGTCCGGCCTACCAGCATCCGCGACGGATAGAATTCGTCAACGAATTGCCATGGGCCGGCACCAACAAGATCGATCGCAAGACGCTGATCGATCGCGCCCGCAGCCTAGAAGCGGTACAGGGTTGGTCAGCATGATCGCTTTGTCCGGAAAAACCGCGCTGGTGACCGGCGCCAGCCGCGGCATCGGTCGGGCCATCGCGCGCCGGCTGGCCCGCGACGGTGCCATCGTCGCCGTGCACTATCATTCTCAGGCGGACGCGGCGAATGCTACCGTGGCCGAAATCGCGGCTGCCGGCGGCACCGCCTTCGCAATCCAGGCCGATCTGTCCGCCCGCGGCGGAGCGGCGGCGTTGGCGAAGCTCTTCACAGCGGAACTGACTGAACGATACGCCGCGCCGGGTTTCGACATTCTCGTCAACAATGCCGGTCTGAGCAAGCGTGCCGCCATCGAGGATATCACCGAGGACGACTTCGAACTGCTGCTGCAGACCAATTTGAAATCGCCGTTCTTCCTGATCAAGGCGTTGCTGCCGCATTTCCGCGTGGGTGGGCGGATCGTCAATATTTCGTCGATGGGGACGCGGGCGGCCTACCCAATGATGGCAGCCTACGCGCCGGCAAAAGCGGGACTGGAGGCCTTGACCCGGCTGCTCGCGGTCCATCTCGGCAGCCGCCAGATCACGGTGAATTCGGTGTTGCCGGGCGCCACGGCCACCGACATGAATGCCGCAGCGCGAGATCCGGTTGCCAGTCGTGCGGTCGCCGGGACCATCGCGCTCGGACGCGTCGGTCAGCCCACGGATATTGCCGGAGTGGTAGCATTCCTCGCTTCCGACGACGGCGGATGGGTCACCGGGCAACAGATCGACGCCAGCGGCGGCCAGCGATTGTAACGTTCGCTCTCATCAGCCAAACCAAAGTGAAGCGCCGCCCGGACGGCGGTGCTGTCGGCCATTTGCGCTTCTTGTACGCAATACCTGCCAAGATTTTGTCCAGTCTGGGCAACTTATTTGTGCTCGCGATACCGTGTGGCTCACAATATCATTGCTCGATAATGACTTGAATGACGGAAACCTTCTTCGTCCAGCTTGATTTGGAGGCCAGCATGCTCGACGAGCTCGACCGCAAGATCCTGGCGACGCTTCAGGTGGACAGCAGCCTTTCAATGCAGGAAGTCGCAGACCGCGTCGGGCTCAGCTCGACCCCTTGCTGGCGACGCATTCAGAAGCTTGAAAGCTCCGGCTACATCAAGCGCCGGGTTGCCCTGCTTGACGCCGAAAAGTTGAACCTTGGCGTCAGCGTTTTCATCGCAGTCAAGACCAACCAGCACAACGCCGAATGGGTTCAGCGGTTCAGAAAAATCGTCGTCAGTTTTCCGGAGGTTGTGGATTTCTACCGGCTAAGCGGAGATGTCGACTATCTCATCCGCGCGGTGGTTTCCGATATTCGCGCCTATGATAATCTTTATCAGCGGCTGATCGCCAAGATCGATCTCCATGATGTATCGTCGATGTTCACCATGGAACAGATCAAATCGACGACCGAGTTGCCGTTGGTCAATGCCTCGACCAGATCCGGCCGGCATGAAGCCCAGACCGCACGGCATTCACTCGTCACGTCCTGAGGTGGCACCGTCCCGCGGACTCGAGTTTCCGCTTCTTGGCCGTAAAGCGGACGTTGAGGGTGTGAGATACTAAATTCGACCTGGCTATCTCTCGCCGGCTGGACCTAGCTCAAACTTCCTTTTGATGGACTGGAGCGAGAGTTCAAGTTTTTCGAGTGGTTAGAGGGCGGCGCGTGCCGCGCTATAGGCGGGTTGGAGGAGACTTTCCGGGAGGTTTCATCCAGGGACGTCGAATTTCGTCCTGTTCAGCGAACCTCGCGATGGTCCCGGCTTCGCTCCGGGTCATGTCGATGTCATCCCAACCGTTGAGCAACTGTTTCTTCCAAACCGCGTCGATGGAGAACGTCACGACGAGATTGCCGGCTGTAACGGTCTGCGCGCCAAGGTCGATCGTCAAAGGCCGGTGCCCGACCATTTCGTCGGCGCGCAACAGCCGTTCGAAATCCTCCTCGCTGATTTGAGCCGGAAGAACGCCGTTTTTGATCGCATTGGAGGCAAAGATATCGCCGAAGCTCGAAGCAATCACGACGCGGATTCCGTAATCGGCAAGTGCGTAAACTGCGGCCTCGCGGGACGATCCGCATCCGAAGTTGCGGCCGGCGAGCAGCACCTCGCATCCGGAAAGCTTTGGGTCGTTCAAGGGAAATTGCGGCTTGGATGCACCGTCGGCGTCGAAGCGCAGGTCGTGCAACAGAAAGTTGCCGTAGCCCTCGGAGCGAGGGCGCCGCATGAAGCGTGCTGGGATCAATTGATCCGTATCGATATTGTCGATCGCCAGCTTGCAGGTGAGGGCGGTGATGGTGGTGAACGGACGCATCCGAAATCTATTCCCGGGCCAGGAGACGGCTATCGATGAGGTGGCCGGCGACAGCCGCCGCGGCGACCATGACCGGCGACATCAAGTGCGTCCGGCTTCCCGGCCCTTGGCGTCCCTTGAAATTTCGATTGGTCGTCGAGGCGCATCGTTCGCCGGGTGGGACTGTATCGCCATTCATCCCGACACACATCGAACAACCCGAGGCGACCCATTCCAACCCTGCGTCCCGAAATATCCGATCGAGACCCTCTTGCTCCGCCTGGTGCTTTACCGTTGACGATCCAGGCGACACTAGGCCTGGAACGCGCGAGCGCCGGCCTGCGAGGATAGCAGCGGCCGCGCGCAGGTCTTCAATCCGACTGTTGGTGCAAGAGCCGATGAAGACCCGATCGATCCGGATCTCGTTCAATGCTTGCCCTGGACGAAGATCCATGTAGCCGATCGCCTCCCACGCAGCTTTTGCTTTGCTTTCATCGTCCATCCTTGCCGGGTCTGGTACCGACCCGTCGATAGGAGCCGCCTGTTCCGGACTGGTGCCCCAGGTCACGACAGGTGCGATCTCGCGGGCGTCGAGCACGACTTCCCGATCGAACGTCGCGTCAACGTCGCTGGCCAGCAAACGCCAGTCTTCAATGGCGCGCTCGAGATCATCACCCTGCGGAGCGAAGGGACGCCCTCGCACATATTCGAAAGTCGTTTGGTCCGGCGCGATGAGACCGAGCCGTCCGCCTGCCTCGATGGAGAGGTTGCACAGCGTCATCCGGCCTTCCATCGACAATGCTTCGATGGCGCTGCCGGCGTACTCGATGGCATGACCCTGCGCGCCGTCTGCTCCGATCCTTGCGATAATCGTCAGCGCGATATCCTTGGCACTTGTTCCTGCGGGCAGTTGTCCGTCCACGACAATACGCATCCGCCTCGGCCGCTTTTGCCAAAGCGTCTGTGTCATCAGGACGTGCGCGACTTCCGAAGCTCCAATGCCGAAGGCGTAAGCGCCGAAAGCGCCATGGGTCGAAGTATGACTGTCGCCGCAGACGATCGACAGTCCTGGCAATGTCAGACCCTGCTCCGGTATCGCGACGTGAACGATGCCCTGGCGCTGGTCAAATTGACCAAACGACAAAATGCCGTGCTCATGGGCGTTGCGCTCCAATTGTTCGATCATGCCCGCCGCCTCGGTGTTGGCGGCGCTGGACGCTGGCCGGGTCGGCACGTAATGGTCGGCGATCCCGAAGGTCAGGTCGGGCCGCGCGATGGTCGCGCAGCGCTTCTTCAATTGGTCAAACGCATGAAACGAGCCCTCATGCATGAGGTGCCGGTCGATGAACAGCAGCGTCTGACCATCCTCGCGCGTGGTGATGGCGTGGGCATCCCAGAGCTTGTCGATGATACTGGCCGGTCGACTGCGCGCCATGGTGCATCCGAGTTCGAGCCGCCGGTTTCCGATCAGATCGAAGGGGATTGCGGTTCAAGTTGTCTTATGCATTATACATTTAAATGTATTAGGAACAAGGTGCCGCATGGCCGGTGTCGAGCCGTCAAAGACCCGACAAGTCTATCTGGTGCTGCGCGACCGGATCGCGGGTGGCCGGCTCGACGATGAGGGTACGTTGCCGGCCGAGCAGGCGCTGGCGGCCGAATATGGCGTGTCGCGCGTCACCGTCAGGCGCGCGCTTGCCGAGCTGGAGCAGGAGGGATTGATCGCTCGCCGCCGCGGCGCGGGTACCTTCGTGCTCGGCGCAGGCGGGGCTAAGCCGATCGTGGCGGATTTTTCCGACGTGCTGGCCAATCTGGTGGCGATGGGCCGTGAAACCGCGGTTCGGCTGCTCGCCTTCGACTATCGCGAGCCGTCGGCGGCGATTGCGTCCGCGCTCAAACTCAACGCCGGTGAGAAGACCCAGTTCTCGGTGCGGGTCCGCCTGATCGACGGCCAGCCTTTCTCGCATTTGACGACCCACGTTCCCCAGCGCATCGGCGTCACCTACACCGAGGCGGATCTTGCCGCTCGTCCGTTGCTTTCCCTGCTCGAACGCTCCGGCGTACAGATCGAGCGCGCGACGCAGGAAGTGACTGCGGTGCTGGCGACGCCCGACGTCGCGGCCGCGCTCGATGTCGAAGTCGGGTCGGCGTTGCTCGGCACGACGCGGACAGTTCTTGCGGCCGACGGTAGCGGTGTCGAGCACCTCAGCGCGTTGTATCGACCGGATCGGTATTCGCTGCACATGGAGATGGTTCGCACCGAAGCCGCCGGGGTGCGCCGCTGGGCCACCGTGCTGGCGCCGGCGGCTGGCGATCAGATCACCAAAAAAGCCTCATGACCTTGGCCCGCGCGCCGGCCGCAATCGGATGGAGAGACAGAATGCCCAAGATAGGTAAGACTGGTTTGTCGCGCCGCCGGGTCCTCAAGGCTGGCGTGGCTATGGTCGCCGGAACTGCGGCGATGCCGGCTTATCTGAGGGCGCAGGGCGCTCCGCTCAAGATCGGTATCCTGCAGCCGGTCACCGGCGCGCTGGCCTTCGATGGCGCGCAAGGCCAGATCGGCGCCGTGGCCGCGATCAAGGCGATCAACGACAAGGGAGGCATCAAGTCACTGGGTGGCGCCAAACTGGAAATGGTGTTCGGCGACGCGCGCTCGACACCTGAAGGCGGCACCGCGGAAGTCGAGCGCATGGCGGCAGACGGCGTCGTGGCGATCGTCGGCGGCTTCGCCAGTCCGATCTGCCTTGCTGCAACGCAGGCGGCCTCGCGCTATGATCTCGGCTACATCGTTGATGTCGGCGTCTCGGACCAGATCGTCTCGCGCGGCTTGACCAACACCTTTCGCTTCGCGCCCGGCTTCGGCATCGTCACCAAGAGCGCGCTCGACAACCTGGTGACCCTCAACGATGCCGCCGGCAAGCCGGCCAAGACCGTGGTCCTGGTACATGAGGACGGCCTGTTTGGTTCGGGCCTTGCCAAGCTGATGCAGGCCGAATTGCCCAAGCGCGGCTTCGAGATCCTCGATACCATCGCGCATCCAACGCCGGCGCGCGATATGTCGAACGTGGCGCTGCAGATCCGCTCCAAGAATCCGGATCTTATCATCCCGTCGAGCTATTACGGCGAGTTCGTGCTGCTGGCGCGCACCATGCAGCAGCAGAAGATCAAGCCGAAGGGGGTGTTCTGCGTACTCAATGGCGCCGCGTCCAACTACCGCTTCGTCAAGGAGTTTCCCGAAGCGGCGCAGAACGTCATGGACTGCAACCACTGGTACGACCCGCGCAACGCGGTGGCGCAAGCCTTGAAGAAAGAGGTCGAGGCGTCGGGCAAATTCTTCACCTACAACGTTGCCCTGAATTATTCCGGTGTACTGCTGCTTGCCGATGCGATCGAGCGCGCCGCGTCCGCGGACCGCAAGGCGATCGTGGCGGCTCTGGCATCCTCGACCTTTGCCGGTCACATCATGCCCTATGGTCCGACGCAATTCGTCAGCGGTCAGAACACAGGTGCTGCGCCTGTCAATACCCAGGTTCAGGACAAAGATATCAAGGTGATCTTCCCGGCGAGCTTTGCCGACGCCAAGCCGGTGTTCCCGGTCCCGGCCTGATCATCTTCATCGAACGACAAGCCCGGTCTGCCGGCGTGGCCGCCGCTTCCGTCGCACTTGTAAAAAGGCCCACCGGGCTCAAGGCTCAAGATCCATGACGTCGCCCGATATACTGGCTGCCGCCGTGCTGAACGGCCTGATGTCCGGGGCGGTCTATGCGCTGATCGCAGTCGGGTTGACGCTGGTTTACGGCGTGCTGCACATCATCAACTTCGCTCATGGCGCCATCCTGAGCGCAGCCATGTTTGCGGCCTATCTGGCGTTCCAGGCAGGGATCGACCCCTATGCCGCAATGGTTCCGCTGGCGCTGATTTTTTTCGGTCTCGGCTATGGCTTGCAGCGCCTGATGATCGGGCCTGCGAGCCACGACGATGACCAAAACATCCTGCTTATCACGCTTGGATTGTCGATCGTGATCGAGAACCTGCTGCTTGCGGTCTTCAATTCCGATACCAGGACGGTCGATGTCGCTTATGGGTTTTCGACGCTCGACCTCGGCTTCACGTTCCTCGCCGTGCCCCGCGCGATTGCCTTCGGCGTTTCCTGCCTCGTCGCCGTGCTATTGTGGATTCTGCTGGCGCATACCGACACCGGCAAGGCGATCCGCGCGGTCGCCAAGGAAAAACTTGGGGCGTCGCTGGCTGGCATCGATGTGGCCCATATCTACGCGGTAACCTTCGGGCTCGGCGCGACATGCCTTGCCATCGCGGCATGTCTGTTGCTGCCGACCTACTATGTGCATCCGCGCGTCGGCAACGCCTATGTGCTCGTTGCCTTCACCATCGTTGTGCTCGGCGGCATGGGGTCAATCCCCGGCGCCATCGCAGGCGGATTGTTTGTCGGTGTCGTCGAGAGCGTTTCCGGCCTCGTGTTTGGCGAAAGCCTCGGTCAGCTCGGCATTTTCATCATCTTCATCCTCGTGCTGCTGGTCCGCCCCACCGGACTGTTCGGAGCCAAGGCATGAGCGCGGCGCGGGCTTATAGCGCGATCGCAATCACGGCCCTGCTGCTGGCGTTACTGCCGGCGGTGGTCCATTCCAACACGCTGATTAATGCGCTGGTCACTGCGATGATCATCGCCCTGGCGGCCCAAGGCTGGAATTTGCTGGCCGGTTACGGCGGGCAATTCTCCTTCGGCCACGCCGCATTCTTCGGTGCGGGCGCCTACGGCAATGCGATCCTGCAAACGCGTTACGGTATCAATGCCTATGCGGCGATGCTGGCGGCGACGGTAGTCGGAGCGGTCGTTGGCGCCATCATTGGCTATTTGAGTTTCCGGTCGGGGCTGCGCGGCTCCTATTTTGCCCTGATTACGCTGGCTTTCGCCGAGGTATTCCGGATCATCGCCAATGCCACGGCGGTCACGGGCGGCGCCGCAGGCACCTTGATCAAGCTGCAGGTCTCCGCCGCGAATTTTCAGTTTGCGAGCCGCGCGATCTATTTCTGGATCATCCTCGGATTGGTGACCGCCGTTATGCTGCTGATGCGCGGCATTGAGCGGAATCGCTTTGGCGCCTACCTCGTCGCCGTACGCGAGAACGAAAATGCCGCTGCGGCGCTCGGCGTCGATACGCTCGATGTCAAACTCAAGGCGATTACGCTGTCCGCAGCAATGACCGCGTTGGCGGGTGCCTTTTACGTTCAATATTTTCTGTTCGTCGATTCGTCGATTGCCTTCGGCACCTGGATTTCCGTCGAGGCGCTGCTGGCGCCGATCGTCGGTGGATTGGGCACCGTGTTCGGTCCGTTGCTGGGCGCCCTCGCGCTGCATTTTCTTGGCGAATTCGCCAAAGCCGTCGCGGGCCGTGTTCCCGGCATCGATCTGGCGCTGTTCGGTATCCTCTTAGTGCTGATCGTCGCCTTTGCGCGCGATGGATTGCAGGGTCTTCTGACCAGGCTGTCTCAGCTCTGGCGCGCTCGGAGAGCAGCATGACGGCTCCTCTTCTCAGCGTCAGCAATGCCAGCAAGCGGTTCGGCGGTCTCATGGCCGTCGACAACGCCAGCCTGATGGTAAAGGCTGGAGGGATCACCGGCCTGATCGGGCCGAACGGCGCCGGCAAGACGACGCTTTTCAGCCTGATCTCCGGATTTGAGCCGCCGACATCCGGCTCGATCATTTTTGACGAGGCGGAGATATCCAGCCTGCCTCCACATCGTAGGGCGTCGCTAGGTATTGCCAGGACGTTCCAGATCGTCCAGCCTTTCACTGGTCTTAGTGTCCGTGAGAACATCGCCGTCGGCGCCTATCTGCACTGCCATCGTCGCGACGAGGCGATGGACCGTGCCGCCGCGATTGCCGTGCGCGTCGGCCTTGCAAACCGATTGGATGCGCCGGCGGCGGGACTCACCGTTTCTGCGCGTAAGCGCCTGGAATTAGCCCGCGCCCTGGCGACCAGGCCACGCCTGCTGCTGCTCGACGAGGTTCTGGCTGGGCTGAACCCGTCTGAAGTGCGCGATATCATTCCCGTCATCAGGGCGTTCGTCGGCGACGGCATCACGATCCTGATGGTCGAGCATGTCATGCAGGCCGTGATGAGCCTGTGCGATCACGTCTATGTGCTTGCCGAAGGGCGGATGATTGCCGAAGGCACTCCAGCCGAGGTGACGCGCGAGCCAAAGGTCATCGAGGCCTATCTCGGTCCGGGCGCTGCGGCGCGGATCGCATCGGAGGCAGCCAGCCATGGCTGAAGCTCTGCTCGAGGTGAAAGACCTGGTGGCCGGGTATGACGGCACCTCCGTGCTGTGCGGCATCAGCCTCAGAGTCGAGACCGGATCGATTGTCGCCGTGCTGGGTGCCAACGGCGTCGGCAAAACCACCTTGAACAAAGTCCTGTCGGGCATCGTCCGCCCGCAACAAGGCGAGGTGATCTTTGACGGGCAGCGCATCGAGCGCGCAAATCCTTCTGATATCGTCGCGGCAGGCCTCGTGCACGTGCCAGAGGGCCGCAAGCTGTTCCCCGATCTTAGCGTGCGCGAGAACCTGGAACTCGGCTCCTACCGACGCGGCAAGGCTGAGCGTGCCCGGACCATGGATCAGGTGCTGACCGTGTTTCCGCGCCTGAAGCAGCGGTTCGAGCAGCGTGCCGGCACGCTCTCCGGCGGCGAACAGCAGATGGTCGCGATCGGCCGGGGTATGATGGGGCAACCGAAGCTTCTCATTCTGGACGAGCCTTCGCTCGGACTGGCGCCGCGCTTGGTCGAAGAGATGTTCGCACTAATCGGCCGCTTGAATGAAGCGGGACTGACGATCCTTCTCGTCGAGCAAAATGTCATGCAGTCGCTGGAGCTGGCCGATGCCGCCCACGTGATGGAGCACGGCTGCCTGGTGCTTTCCGGGACCGGGGCTGAACTGGCCGGAAATCGTGAATTGGCCAAGACCTATTTAGGAATGTGATGATGCTGCAAAAAGCTTCGTACCCAACCGTGAAGCCGCAATGGCTCGACCAATGGGCGGATTTCGCCGTTACGGTGACGGCGGAATCGCTCCCGCGGGATGTCGTGACGCGCACCAGGCAAGTGCTGTTTGATTGCATAGGGGCGATTGCCGCCGGTGCACAGGAACCGGAGATGCAACGGCTGACGGCACGTCTCTGCCGCGCGTCCGCTGACGACGCTGCTCCGGTGATTGGCGCCGGCCGTTGCGCCTCGACCGGTCTCGCGCCTTTCCTGAATGGAACGGCCGGCACCATGCTGGAAATCGATGAAGGCAATCAGTTCGCGCGCGGCCATCCCGGTATCCATGTTGTGCCAGCCGTCCTGGCGGCGGCAGAAGAGCTTGGCAGCCGCGGCTCCGACGTGCTGCTGGCCATCGCGCTCGGCTACGAAATCGGTTCGCGCATCGGCATCGCATCGAAGCTGCGCGTGACGATGCACCCACACGGGACCTGGGGCAGGGTGGGTGCGGCGGTGGCAGTGGCCAAGCTACGTCACGCGACCCGCGAGCAGATGGCTGAAGTGATCAACGTCTCGTCGACACTCGGGCTGGCGACAAGTCGCCGGACCATGCTGGAAGGCGGCACAGTGCGCAACAGCTTCGCCGGCTTCTTGAACGAAATCGGCTTGCGCGCCTGGGAAATGGTGGATGCCGGATTTGTCGGCGAGGCGGTGAAAATCGCGCTGGTCGATGGCCGCATCCTCAGCGCCGAAGCTTACACGAACAGGGGCGATACCGAAGACCCGTACAGCGCGGAGGAAGTCCGGGACAAGTTCCACGAGGTCGCTGGATCGGTGTGGAGCGAGGAGCATTGTTCATCGATTCTCGAAGCGGTCGAGGATCTGGAGCGATCGCCCGACCTTGCCGCTCTATCTCGTCTGCTCGCAGCTTGATCGAGGAGGGCATGATGTCTGATCAAACGTCTCTCAAGACCATGCTGCACGGGCCGGACATCGTGCTGGCGTCCGGCGTTTACGATGCCTTGACCGCTTCACTGGCAACCGATGCTGGGTTTCGTGCGCTTTATCTGTCCGGCGCAAGCATCGCCTACACCCGGCTCGGGCGCCCCGATATCGGGCTTGTGACCATGTCGGAGGTCGCCGAGACGCTGAACCTGATCCGTGATCGCGTCGCAACGCCTTTGATCGTCGATGCCGATACCGGCTATGGCAATGCCCTCAATGTCCAGCGCACCATGCGTTTGTTCGAGCGCGCCGGCGCCACCGCGATCCAGCTCGAGGACCAGGCCTTTCCAAAGCGCTGTGGCCACCTGCAGGACAAGAGTCTGATTCCGACGATTGAGATGGTCGGCAAGATCAGGGCGGCGACCGACGCGCGCCTCAGCAGCGAGACCCTGGTGATCGCGCGAACCGATGCGGTCGCGGTCGAAGGTTTTGAGCAGGCCGTCGAACGCGCCGGGCGATATGCGGAAGCCGGCGCGGATATGCTGTTCGTCGAAGCGCCACGCAATGAGGCGCAACTTCTGGCCGTCTCGCAGAAGCTTGGCGACCGGTTGCCCTTGATGGCGAACATGGTCGAAGGCGGTCAGACACCCATCCTCGACAAGAAAAAGCTGCAGGCGCTGGGTTATTCGCTGGTGATCTTTCCAGGCGGCATCGTCCGTGCGATCGCCAAGGCTGCCAAGGCTTTCTATGAGGCGCTGGCGCGCGATGGCACTACCGAAGCCTTTCGCAAAGAGATGTTCGACTTCGACGCGCTGAATGAGATCATTGGCACGCGGCAGATGCTTGAACTCGGGCAGAGCTACGAATTTCCGGCGAACGGACCCGGCGACAAAACCAGATAATGGCGGCACAGATGACGAAGACGATCGATCCCGTAACCCTCGCTGTGCTCAAGGGCCGTCTTGAGCAGATTGCCGACGAGATGGACGCTACACTCTATCGTTCCGCCTTCAATCCGATCATCGCCGAGGCCCGCGATGCTTGTCACGGCCTCTATCACGCCGAGACCGGGGCCACGCTGGTTCAGGGGACCACCGGTCTGCCGATCTTTGTCGGCGCAATGGCTTTTGCCGTAAAAGCCGTGATCGACAAGGTCGCGCGCGACGCCGCCGCTGGGCGCGATCATCTGCAACCCGGCGATACATTCCTGTTCAATGATCCCTATGACGGTGGAACACATCTGAACGATTTTCGGCTGGTCAGGCCGATCTACCGCAACGATCGGGTTTTCTGCTGGATCGCCTCGGTCGGCCATTGGCTGGATATCGGAGGCAATGTGCCTGGCGGATTCAATTCGCGCGCCACCGAAAGCTTTCAGGAAGGTGTGCGCTTTCCGCCGATAAAACTGTTTCGCGCCGGTGTGATCAATGAGGACATGATCGATATCCTTGCGGCCAACAGCCGCGTGCCGACATCGAATTTCGGCGACCTGAACGGGCAGCTCAATGCGCTGGCGCTCGGCGAGCGCCGGCTTGCCAGCCTTCTTGACGATTATGGCGAAGACACGATTTCAGCGGCACTCGACGTCTTCACGCACAGGGCGTCAGCGTTGATGCGCGAGAATCTCCGCGCTCTGCCTGATGGCGTCTACAGTTTCGAGGACTTTCTCGACAATGATGGTGTCACCGACGAGCCGCTGAAGATTGCGCTCGATCTCACCATCGCCGGTGAAACCATGGTGCTCGATTTCTCGCGGTCGTCGCCGCCCTGCGCTGGCCCGCTCAACATTGCCTATGCGACTGCGGCCGCGTGCTGCTACGTGGCGCTCAAGCATGTCTTTACCGATGTGCCGGCCAATGCCGGCTGCCTGGAGCCGATCACCTTCATTATTCCGGATACAACCCTGCTCGGCGTCAAGGCGCCGCGTCCGGTCGGCGGCTACACCGAAACCATCCTGCGCGTCATCGGCGTCGTGTTCGGGGCCATCGCCGTCGCAGCGCCGGACCGTGCCATGGCGGCGCCGTTCGGCACCATCAACGCCTTATCACTCGCTGGACATCGCAATGACGGTTCGCGCTGGGTGATGTTCTCGTTCTTCGGCGGCGGGCTCGGCGGCAATCCCCTCAGCGATGGATTAAACCACGGCAACAATCCGATTTCGATGGCGACCATCCCGCCCGTCGAGATCCTGGAAGCGTCCTATCCGGTCATGTTCACGCAGTGGGCGCTGCGTCCGGACAGTGCCGGTGTCGGCCAGCATCGCGGCGGCCTCGGAGCCATCTATGAGATCGAGGCGCTCGGGGAGACCGGCGCCGACGTTTTCTTGCTGGGAGAGCGTGGCAAGTTCGCGCCCTTTGGCGTCGATGGCGGCGGTGCGGCGGCCTTGAACCGCTTCATCTTCGACACGCCGGGCGGCAAGGCAACGCCGCCGCTGGCGTCAAAGATTACCGACGTGAGGATCACCAAAGGCCAGCGGGTCAGGCTTGAAACGCCGGGCGGTGGCGGATTCGGTCCTGCCGCTCGCCGTGATCCGGCAAAGGTCGAGCGCGATCTCCGTCTGGGTTATGTGAGCATGGATGCCGCCGCCTCGGGAGAGAAGTCATGAGCGGCTCCTCGATCATTGGCGTCGATGTCGGCGGGACCTTTACCGATCTTTTCTTCTATGATCAGGACCAGGCAGAATTCCGTACCGCCAAGGTGCCCTCGCAGCGTGGCAACGAGGCCGAAGGATTTCTGCTTGGCCTCAAGGCCTTTGGGCGGACCGGTGAGTTTGGTGCGATCGTGCACGGCACGACGGTCGGAACCAACGCTTTGCTGGAGCGCAAGGGCGCGCGCGTCGGTCTGATCACGACCGCGGGCTTTCGCGACGTGCTGGAAATGCGCCGCCGCGACCGGCCGCACACCTGGGGCCTGTGGGGCGATTTCGTGCCCGTGGTCGATCGCGACATGCGGCTTGAGGTCGACGAACGGGTGCTCGCCGATGGCAGCGTTCGCGTCGCCGTCGATCCCGTGGCAATTCAGGTGCAGGCGCGCAAGCTGCTGGCGGCCGGTGCCGAAGCGCTCGCGATCGTCTTCATCAATGCCTACGCCAATCCGGCCAATGAACGCGCCGCGCTGCTCGCCGCCCGTGCCGTCTGGCCCAACGCCGACGTGGTTGCATCCAGCGAAATCCTGCCGGAAATTCGTGAGTTCGAACGAACCTCCACGACGGCGCTCAACGCCTATCTGCAGCCGCTGGTTGGCCGTTATCTCGGCAAGCTGCAGGATGCCCTGACCGGCGAGGGCTTCAAAGGACAGTTTCATATCGTGCAGTCGAATGGCGGCGTCATGTCGACGGCGATGGCGCGAAAATTTCCGGTGCGCACCGCGCTTTCCGGCCCCGCCGCCGGCGTGATTGCCGCCGGGGCCATTGCCCGGGCCGCTGGTTTTGAGAATGTCATCACCGGCGACCTTGGCGGCACCTCTTTCGACGTGTCCCTGATCGCGGGCGGTCAGGCCTCGCTTGCGGCGCAGACCACCATCGACTTCGGATTGGTGATCCGCACGCCGATGATCGAGATCACGACGATCGGCGCCGGCGGCGGCTCGATCGCGCATGTCGATCGCGGCGGATTGCTTCAGGTTGGGCCGGAAAGCGCCGGCTCGGTGCCGGGGCCAGTCAGCTACGGCGCAGGCAATGATCGGCCGACGTTGACCGACGCCAATGTGGTGCTTGGCCGCATCAACGCCGATAGACCGATTGGTGGCAAGCTCGCACGGCTGGATGTCGAGGCCGCGAAAGCGGCAATTCTTCGCCATATCGGGGATCCGCTGGGACTGGATGCGATGGCAGCCGCGGAGGCGATCGTGCGTATTGCCAATGCGCGCATGGCCGGCGCGATCCGGCTGGTGTCGATCGAACGTGGGCACGACCCAGGCAATTTCGCCATCATGCCGTTCGGTGGCGGGGGTGCGCTTCATGCCGGTGCGCTGCTGCGAGAGGTTGGGCTGAAGCTGGCTCTGGTTCCGCGTTTTCCGGGCATCACGTCGGCGCTCGGCTGCGTCATCGCCGATCTTCGACACGACCAGGTCCAGACCGTCAACTTGATGCTGGAAGGTCTCGACGCAACGGCGCTAGACCAGCGTATGGTCGCGGAAGGCCAGGCAGCGCATGCCGTGGTCGCGTCGGCCGGCGTCCAGGTCGACCGCATCGATGTGAATTACGAGCTCGATATGCATTATGTCGGGCAAACCCACACCATCGGCGTGCCGTTGCCGGCCGCTTTCGGCGACAAGACCACCGGTATCGATGCCGGGATGATCAGGCAGGCTTTCGAAGCCTCCTATCAGGCGCAGTTCAGCCGCAAGCTGCCGGGAATTGCCGTCAAGATCGTTACGCTGCGCACCGCTGCCATCGGCCGGCGGCCGCATTTCGACCTCGCCGCATTGGCGCCGTCTCCCGAAGCATCGATCGACAAGGCCAGACTCGAAGATCGCAATGTCTGGTTCGACGGCGCCTGGCATCGGACATCGATCTGGTCGCGGCTCGAACTGCCGATCGGCGCGGTGATTTCAGGTCCCGCGATTCTGGAGCAGCCCGACGCCACCAACGTGGTTGAACCAGGCCTGATCGCACGCGTGGATGCGCTGGGCAACATCATCATCGAAAGGCAATCGACATGAGCGATGATTCGATTCCGATGGCGCGCACGGGATTGCTGATCGTCGATCTGCAGAATGATTTTTTGCATGCCGACGGTGCCTATGCGCGAGGTGGGCAGGGCGCCCCCGCGATTGCTGCGCTGCCTTTGAAGCTGAAGCCGCTCGCTGACGCTTTTCGCGCTGCGGGCGGCTGGATCATCTCGACGCATTTCACGCTGGTACCCGGCAAAAACGGCGACCCGCTAATAGCGCCGCATCTGAAAGCGCTGCGGCCGTTCCTGCGCAAGGGCGATTTCGCGCCGGGCAGTTGGGGGCATGCGCTGGTCGATGAACTCAAACCTTCGGACCTGCAGATCGAAAAGATCGCCTACTCGGCGTTCTACATGACGCGGCTTGAATGGATGCTGCGCAAATTTGCAATCGACAGGCTGGTTGTCGGCGGCATTGTCACCAATGGTGGGGTGGCGTCGACGGTGCGCGATGCGCATGTGCGTGACATCGAGGTTGTCGTGCTGTCCGACGGCTGCGGCGCCTTCGACGATGCCACGCACCAGACCGCGATCGCGGCACTGAAGCCGGTTGCCCGCGTGGCAACCATTGCCGACATGCTGGCTGAGACGATGCCGTGACCATCAAGCCCGTTCCGTCCGAGGGGTTCGAAACGACGGTTCCCATCCTTGTCGTCGGGGGCGGGGCGGCAGGTCTTTGTGCCGCGCTCGCTGCCCACGAAGCCGGCGCGGAGGTCGCGGTTATCGAGCGTGATCCCCTGCCTCGGGGCTCGACCGCGCTATCGGCCGGGCTAATTCCGGCCGCGGCAACGCGGTTTCAAAAATCGCGCGGTATCGTCGACGCGCCGGGGCTTTTTGCCGGTGACATCCGAAAGAAGGCGCATGGTGAAGCCGATGATGCGATCGTCGATCTGGTCGCAGCGCAATCCGGTCCCACGGTCGAATGGCTTGCCGATCGCTATGGCCTGCCGTTTTCCGTGGTGCATGATTTCGACTATCCGGGCCACGCGGCGCGTCGGATGCATGGCCTGCCGAGCCGTTCCGGCGGCGAGTTGATCGATCGTCTCCGGCAGGCGGTCGAGGAGGCTGGCTTACCGTTGATGGTGCAAGCGACTGTCACCGCGCTTTTTAGCGATGCCGAACGGCGTATTCATGGGATTGAGGCGACGCGACCGGATGGAACGCGGGACTTGATCGGGTGCGATGCTTTGATTCTCGCCTGCAACGGATATGGCGGCAACCCGACACTGGTTGCGCTGCACATTCCAGAGATGCGGGGCGCTCTCTATTTCGGTCATCCGGGCAATCGTGGAGATGCGGTGCTCTGGGGCGAGGCGCTGGGCGCAAGCCTTGTTTCTATGTCTGGCTATCAGGGTCACGGATCGGTGGCGCATCCCCATGGCATCCTGATTACCTGGGCCACGATCATGGAAGGCGGGTTCCAGGTCAATTTAAGCGGCCGGCGCTTCTCAAATGAGAGCTTCGGCTATTCCGAGCAGGCGGCCGCGGTTATCGCCGAACCGGAAGCGATTGCATTCAGTATTTTTGACGAGCGAATTGCGACCATCGCGCGCCAATTCGAGGATTTCAGGCACGCCGAAGCGAGCGGTGCCGTGATTGAGGCAGATAGCATCGAGGAGTTGGCTGCGCGTCTCAAACTGCCAGCAGATGCCCTTGGGGAGACTTTCGCAGCGGTCGAACGCCTCAAGCAGAGCGATGGCACCGACGGATTCGGGCGGATTTTTGCCGGCGTCGCGCCGCTGTCGCCACGCTTGAAGGCTGTTCGTGTGACAGGGGCGCTTTTCCACACCCAAGGAGGTCTTGCCGTTGATCGGCACGCGCGCGTGCTTGATCGGGACGGCCGCACATTGCCCAACCTTTTGGCCGCTGGTGGCGCAGCGGCCGGGGTTTCCGGGTCGCGGGCCAGCGGATACCTTTCGGGGAATGGCCTGCTGACGGCGACAGTCCTAGGCCGAATTGCCGGCACTTCTGCTGGGCAAATTTCAGCCACTTTCGCCAGGTGTGAGGCCCGCAGCTGACCAAGCTTCAAATGGTTACCATCAGGAAATGTCGGTATCGAAGGCCGATAGCGCCGTTCTCTTTCTCGAGGCGGCTGTGGCTCATTATAAGAGCCTCGGCGTCACCGTCACCCGCGTCATGACCGACAACGGCAGCTGCTACAAAGCTTTCGCCTTTCGCGATGCTTGCAAGGAGCTGGGCATCAAGCACATCCGCACCAAGCCCTACACGCCGAAAACCAACGGCAAGGCCGAGCGCTTCATCCAGACGGCGCTCCGGGAATGGGCTTAAGCCTACCCCACATCCGACCGTCGCGCCGAGAGGTCAAAACGGGTACAAACGTGTGCAATTTCGGCTAGTTTGGAGTTTACACGCTCTTCTTTCATCCCATTGAGAGTGTAGGGTAAATAATTGGAATCGCAAGACTATCGCTTTTCTGTGGCCCCCATGATGGACTGGACCGGGACATCTCGAAAAGCGAAGCAGCAGCAGCACTTAAGCCGTACCTCGATCAATCATGTCGTACCGAATGTAGTACTGTCGATGGTTCGGAGCTCGGCGCGCAAGCATTGTCGCGCGCCGGCGTCTGTTCTCCGGCTATAGCGTAGCGCTGCGCAACTGCGCGCGCTGGCCACGCGATATGCGCCTGCGTCGCCCGCATGCAACGTTCTGTAGCGCACGACGGGCGTCAACTTGGGCGATCAGGTCATCCTCAATCTGATAATCGACCTGGACGGCAGCGGGCAATCCGTGTCAGCCACCCGCGGATCTGCTTCTCACGTGATCGCCGCAGGCACCCACGCGAGACGTTGGATCGATTGGTCCGGCCCCATCGTGGACGCAACTACCTTGACCGGGACAACCACAGATTGGGGCCGGCTCGTTACATCTTGAAGTTCGTCACATAAGAATCGATCGAAGCCAGTGCTTTATCTCGTTCCTCCGGAGGGATGAAAGCCGCAGTGAAACCGTTCCGCGCCAAGCCTACGATTTCGTTCAGGGTGAGGTCCAGCGCTCGTTGGCATTCAATGAAGTTCTCGCTGACATATCCGCCGAAATAAGAAGGATCGTCGGAGTTTACAGTCACGTGAAGGCCAGCATCCATCAGCGCCTTGAGGGGGTGTTGCTCAAGCGAAGGCACCCCCTTCAGCCGCAGGTTGGATAGCGGACAGACCGTCAACGCCAGCTTTCGTTTGACTATCTCCTTGACGAGTGCCGGATCGGCCAGGCAGGAGTTGCCGTGATCAATCCTGTCCACTCCCAACAATTCCACTGCTTCGCGCACATAGGAAGCGGGCCCCTCTTCGCCCGCGTGAATAGTGATGCGAAAGCCCTTGTCCCGACAGGCTCCGAAGAAATTGACGAACTTGGAGGGAGGATTCCCGACCTCCGCTCCCCCCATCCCGATGCCAAGGATTTCATCTGACCAAGGCATGATTTGCTCGAGCAAGAGCATCGCGTCCGCCTCGGTCCGGTGTCGCTGAGCGGTGACGATCAGACCCGAGCTTATTCCCAGCCCCCGCCGGCCGTCTTCTATCGCTCGCAGCACACCGTTCATCACGGCATCGATCCCGACGCCGCGAGTGGTGAAGCTCTGTGGTCCCATGAACAGTTCAGCATGAATGACGCCGTCCTGCTTCGCACGACGCAGATACGCGGCTGTCACATCGTAGAAATCCTGCTCGTGCAACAGAACCCGACAACCTTCGTAATAAAGGTCGAGGAACGATTGCAGGTTCGTGAACTGGTATGCCGCTTGAAGCTCAATGGGGCTTTCCCAACGAAGCTTGAGTCCGTTCCGAGCAGCCAGATCGAACATCATCGGCGGTTCGATGCTGCCCTCGATGTGCATGTGAAGCTCGGTTTTGGGAAGGCCGCGGATAAACGAGTCGTAGCTTGTCATATGCGTATCCTTTGCTTTGGGATGTTGCGGTTGAGAGAGCGGTCCGCGGTGGCTGGATAATTCGGCTTATCGAATCAGAGAACCGTTCTTCTGATCGCGTATGTGCTCGCTGAAGGTCAGGGCTTAAGATTGCGGACGGATTGTCGGTCCTTGAGTTCGTAGTCGAGAACTTTCAGCCCGTTTAGCCGGTGGCTTTGCAGACCACGCAGAAGCTGCTCGGCCGCGATTTCGCCCATGCGCTTGAATGGAAGATGAATGGTGGTTAGTGGCGGATCGACATACTGCGCCATGACTGAATCGCTGCAGCCGATAATCGAAATATCCGCCGGCACAGCGAGGCCAGCTTCCCTGATTGCCATGATCGCACCGAGTGCGAGAATATCACCGGTGCAGGCGATCGCGGTGTACCGCGGCCGCCGCTTCAAGAGCCGGCTCACAGCCTCGCGTGCGCTGGCAGCGTCATAGTCCGGCGTCTCGGCGATGTCGCAGGGTTCCGCCCGAATTCCGTGCTTTGCGAGCTGCTTCTTCGCGCCTCTGAGTCGGTCAGCGACCGGCGGCGTGTTGCCGGTAGGTCCCGTCAATAGCGCTATCCGCCGATGGCCACGCGTCACCAAGGTATCAATGGCGAGTGCCATCGCCGCGGCATCCTGCATGGCGATCGACAAGGAACCTGGATAGGCCTGAGAGCAGTCCTGAAACACGGCTGCAACGCGCTTTGAGCGCAGCAGAGTAAGCAATTCCGGCAGATGATTGGCTCCCGTCAGGATCATCCCATCCACGCCCCGCTCCATCATGGTCTTCGTTTGATCGAATTCCCGATCCGGATCACGATTGGAGCAGGCGACCAGGACCCCGTAGCCGGCCGCGCGCAGTGTTTCCTCGGCGCCTTCGATCGTTGGCGCAAAGAGTGGATTGCTCATCGTCGGCACAATAAGGCCGATCGTCATCGATCTCCCGCTGATCAAGACGCGCGCAGCATTGTTGGGGATATACGAGAACCGTTGCAAAACCTTGTCGACCGCCCTCTGTTTCGAAGGCGCCACGATATCGCGACGGTTGATCACCCTCGACACTGTCGATATCGACACGCCGGCCAGGCGCGCGATGTCTTTCAGCGTCAAGTCGTCACCCGCGGCAGGAGCCGGTTCGCTGCGCGTCCGCTTCTCGACGTTCATCCCTATGTTCTCGCTACGTTGTACAATCGGTCAGGCTGTTGCCGCGTCTTCGGTCTTGAATTTCTGCACCGCCTTGAAACGGCCCACGATGTAATCGCCAAACTTGATCGGTTCATATCGGGGAGGGTTCTCGTCGGAGCTGCAGGTGGGCAGGCAAGTGACCGGAGCATCGTAATCGAGATTGTAGAACATCGGGATCGAGTAACGTTCACGGCCAGTTCGGTTGGTGACGCGATGAAAATTGGAAACATAGCGATCATTGGTCCAACGTTGGAACAGGTCACCAATGTTCACGACCAACGTCCCGTCGATATAGGGGGCGGCAATCCACTCTCCGTCGCGCTTCTTCAATTCGAGGCCGCCGATCGGATCCTGTGCCAGAAGCGTAATCATGCCGAAATCGGTGTGCGGAGCCGCACCCAAGGCCGCATCCGAAGTTTTCTGCGGCGGATAGTGAAACATCCGCATCTGCACCATCGGCTTCCTGTTGTAGCGCAGAAAGAACCCATCATCGAGATCGAGCGCGCGGGCGATGAGACGCAACAGGCGTTCCCCAAGGGCCTTCGTCTGATTGAAATAAGTCTCCGCAGCCTCTCGCAGCCACGGCAATTCCGCCGGCCATTGGTTTGGCGCATGCAGCGGGCGGCGTGCGACCACGTCTGGATCATCCAGCGCGAGATCGAGGCCGACCTCATAGCTTTCCTTGAGGTCGGCTTCATAGCCGGGCTGCTGGGTGACGCCTTGAGGCATGTAGCCACGGCGGAAGTACGGGTGCATCAGATGACCCTGACGCACATCCAGCGGCATGGCGAAGTAGCGCCTGGTCGCGCCAAAGACCGCATTGAGGGCGTTTTCGGAGACGCCGTGATTGGCAACGTAGAAGAACCCGGTTTGCCGGCATGCAAGGTCGAGTTGCCTTGCCAATTCGTCGATTGGGCCCCCTTGGGTCAACGGCGCCAGATCGAGCACCGGCACCTCGCTACGGCTGGCAATGCGGACACTTTCAGTCATGGATAGTCTCCTTTCGCGGATTCTTCGAAGCCGGGCGTCGGCTCATCAGGGAACGTTAAGTGGCTTGTCCTCAGCGCGACTTGACCAGAACAGAACGCGGCGTCGCACGAGTTCGACGAGGCCATGCAGGCCAACCCCGATCAGCGACAGGACAATCAGGATGGCGAACACTCCGGCCATGTCGAAGGTGAGGTTCTTTTGCAGGATGAGAAAGCCGAGGCCGGCCTTCGCGCCAACAAACTCGCCGACGATGGCCCCGATAACCGCCAGCACCGCTGCAACGTCGAACCCCACGAAGATGAATGGCAACGCCTGCGGGAAGCGCACCATTCGGAAAATCTGCCAGGGGCTCGCAGTATAGGCCTGCAGCATCTCGACTTGATCCTGCGGAGCCGAGCGCAGGCCGACAATCGTGTTTGCGATGACGGGAAAGAACGCAATCATCGCGGTGATGATGATCTTGGATGACAAGCCGTAGCCGAACCAGATCACAACAATCGGCGCAATAGCGACCTTGGGTACCGTCTGAAAGGCGACAACGTAAGGGTACAGCGTCCGCTCGAGAAAACTGGACTGACCAATCAAGATCCCGAGCACGATGCCCAGAACGGAACCAACACCGAATCCGGCGATGATCTCCGCAAGCGTCACGCTGAAATTGCGAGCAAACGAGATCGAGCTGATCTCACCCAAGAGCGCCGCCGCGACGCCGCTCGGTGGAGGCAACACGATAGCGGGAATGCCCATTCCACGAACAAAGCCCTCCCAGCTGGCGAGCAGGCAGATGAGGAAGACTGGTGAGACGAGGCGGCTCAGCCGCCAATCGGACCGTTTGTTGCTTCTATCTTCCGCGGAATCGGGTGACGTCGTCCGATGGGCGGTTTTGATGACAGCATCGCTCATTCGTCGAGTTTCCCGGTTGCTTGAAAGTGCCGGCGGATCGCGCTGACGTGCCTTCCGAATTCCGGCGTATTGAACATCGCCAAGGTGCGAGGACGCGGCAGATCAATATGCAGCACTTCTGCGACACGTCCCGGTCGAGGTGTCATGACCACGACCCTGTCCGCCAGGAAGACCGCTTCGGGGATACTGTGAGTAACGAGCAGAACGGTGATCTGCTGCTCGCGCCAAATCCGCAGCAGTTCAAGGTTCATCGTTTCACGTGTCATCGCATCCAACGCACCAAACGGCTCGTCCATCAGCAACAAACTGGGTTCATGCACGAGCGCGCGGCATATGCCGACGCGCTGCGCCATTCCGCCGGACAGCTCCGACGGATATCGATCCTCAAATCCCGAGAGGCCGACCATGGCCAACAGGGCGCGGGCGCGTCTTTCAGCTTTATTCCTGTCGAGGCGCTGAATCTCGGCTGGAACGCTTACGTTCGCGAGGATCGTCCGCCAGGGCAGCAATACAGGTGATTGAAAAACCAGACCCAGATCGCGGCTTGGTCCGACGACGGATCGGTCGTCCATCAAGACCTCCCCGGATGAACGAGGAAGAATGCCGGCCAAGATCCGAAGCAACGTGCTCTTCCCGCATCCGCTTGGACCGACAATCGTCACGAGAGAGCCGCGCTCGATCGACAAATTGATGTCCTGTAGCGCGTGGATCTCGGCTTGGCCGTGAGTTCTATACCGCTTCTCCAGTCTGGAGATCGAGACCCAGGGCATGGCCGGTCGTTTGACCGCGGGCCCGGTGCAGGGCGCGAGAGTTGCTGCTGCGGAGGTCATTCGCCGACCTCGCATTTCCTGGCGGCTGCACGAATTTTCTCGGCGTCGAAATCGTTCACCCGTTCGTAAAAGTCGGGGATCGCCGTCAGGTAGGTGTTCGCCGGCAAGGTCTGCTTGATGAGCCCAGCGTCCTTGAGAAACGTTTGCAGTCTATCGAGGCCTGCGGGATCGGTGGCGCCCCACCGTTTTCCGCCGTTGAGCTTGAACCCATCCGCAAGCGTCGATAACTGCGCGCCGATGGTGGCAACGTCCATGCGTAGCGCTGTTGCATCATCCACGCCGCTCGGTTTCGTTGCCGGATAATATTTCCAGTGTAGCTTCACGGCGCATTCGGGATTGGCGAGAGCATAGACGGTCGCCTTGGCCACGCCGCGGCTGATCGCAACGACCATATCGGGATCCTTCGCGATCGTGGCCTGCATCGCCGCAAAGGAATAGTCAGGATAAGTCCTCCATTCGGGAGGAGTGATCTCCCGTAGCGGTAAACCTGCATTGCGGAAGCTCGCGATGGCCGTAGCCCAGTAGATCAGGGCGTCGACTTCGCCGCGTCGCATGGCTTCCACCGGCGCAGCACCCAGCCCTAGTGGCAAATAGTTGATATTCGCGGTTTCGCTCGTGAGGCCAATTTCCTTAAGCGAGTGATTGAGCAGCCAGCCACCGGTTGAGACCGCACTGAACACCCCAATCGTCTTACCTTTCAGGTCTGCGACCGTGTGAATGTCTGACGCGGACGGCACGGCTATCGTCCAATCCGTTACGCCGTTCGCCATCAGGACACGAACGGAAAGTTGGTTGATCACATCCGATTGAATGATCGCGCTTGCATTGACCTGAGCAAAATCGGCATTGCCGGCGACCATCTGCTGGATCGCCTGCAACGACGTCCCGACGGGCTGGACGTCGACATCATATCCCTCCGCCGTCCAGTAGCCCAAAGTTCTAGGCAGGGTGTCCATGGGGTAGCCGACACTGAGAACTGAAGTTCCCACCGCGAGGGTCACGTGCTTCAGCCGCTGGGCGTTCGCGCTGACCCCGATCATCAGGCAAGCGATCAACACAATTCCCGCGCGGGACAATGCGGTGAGCCTCATCATCATATTGCTCCCTGGTGAAGTCTGCAAAGGTTTTCAGAGCCGTTGAAAACGTTGTCAGCAATCTTTATGCCAATTTCCTTTGCTCTCTTCCGCGCCTTGAGTTGTGTGCTATTTCCTCGTTGAACGCGCTGTACCCGTGCACCCACACGGTGGGATCTGCCCGCATATTGGGCCAGCCGGCTGGCTTTTTAAGCAGGGACCAAACAGTGCAACCAGCCCGTTTTCAAGGACTGCAAATGTGGAGATTGAGAAGACTTACAGAATCCAGCATGGAACTCAGCCCTTTTGACCGGCTATAGCTCTGCTTGGTGCCGATAAGCAAAGTAGTGCGACGCTCCTTGAGTTCGTTGCGGAAGGCCAGTCACCTCGATAAAAATCGAGGCCGCCCGTCGCGCGCCTCAAGCTGCGGCTTCAGTCGACCGACACCATTCGAACGTGAGCTTTGCGTCCGGAGGGCAACGCTCATTCTCAACATCAACGTGGGCCGAAGCTTTCGGCGCCCACCTTTCTCGTAACGCAAGCATCCGCTGCGAACAGCCATTCGCAAGCCTTCCTTCTCAATCGCCGCCAAAACTACGATCGGGACGTTGCAGTGCTAGGCGTGCGAAGAGCTGCGCGGTACTTTCCGGCCGAAGGAAATGGATCAACAAAGGTTGGGCGCAATCAGCGCGGTACTGCACGACCTCACCCGGTACTGCAACGCAGTACCGGGCGGTCCGAAAGGCCCGTGGCCTGCTTGGCGAGGCGATCACGCAATCCGGTTCGAAGTGCTAGCAGAATCAGCATGTTAGCTCATCGCTTTTGCGTTGCACCCATGATTCAGGTGCGGATCGGCCCGTCATCAACGGATCAGTAGAGCAACATTTGCCGATCATCGAAACCAACGCCATTGAGATTATGCGCCACGCCGCCATTCTTGATAATGGCATAACCTTTCTTACGCCGTTCGACATCGAGTTCGAGCGGCGCGTCGGCCGCCTGGTCTATGTGCCGGTACGTGAGTTGGCGCACGAGACGCAGACGCTCATGCTGATCGGCCACGAGCGCGGGACGAGCGCGATCGCCAGCGTGCTCGCGGAAATGCTGAAGGCGATGATGCGTGAGGCCGCGGCGTGAGCGACCCGCGCAGTCATTGTCGGGCTAGCCGCCGCGGGCCCTGATTGATCCGTTGTCCGCTGACGCCGTCGAGATCTGTGTAGGATCGAGGGTCACCGGCGCGGAGCGCTCGGGTATGATTGTGCTCGAGGGAGGCAAGCGTCTCGAAGCCGATGCTGCCTTGCCCCGCAGTGTGCTCGGTGGAGACAGCCGAAGCTCATCTCGAGACGTATCCGTCGCGGAAGTCGGAGTACGGTCCGGATCTTGCGCAGTTGATCGAACAACGCAGATCGGTGAGTGGTGTCGACATCGCGGCCATCCATCACGAGCGGTTGAAGTTCTCCGGCAGTCTGGCGGCATTGTTCGAGGATGTCGACCTGTTGTTGGTCCCGACGATGGCCATGCCGATTCCGACGCTTGCAAAGATGGGTGAGTATGGCGCCGATCCAGGTGTCCTGTTGAGTATCTTGCGGTTCACCGCCGTATTCGACTTCAGTGGGAGCCCTGCGATCACGCTGCCCGCGAGGATGGCTGCAAATCGGATGCCGCTGAGCATGCAACTGGTCGGTCCTCATCTTTCCGAGGACGCGCTTGCACGCGCCGCGCATACCTTCCAACCGGCGACGGACTGGCATACGAAGAGAGGGGAGGTGATCCGGAAATTCCGCCTGCGATCGTGCGTGATGTGCCGACGTACGCCTAGTTCGCCTTCTCGATGAGGCTTTCCAGCAGACGCTTCAATTCGGCCGTGGCCTTGTCGCCGTAATTCTCGGCGATGAAGGCTTCCTGGCTCAGCGCCAGCGAGTTCAGGCGCTGGGTCAGTGCCTTGCCGCGATCGGAGGAGAACATCAAAACCTTGCGCCGGTCGTCGGCATCCTGGACCCGGTAGACGAGCGCGTCCGACACCATCCGGTCGACCATCTTGGTCAGAGTCGGATGGTTGAGCAGTACGGCTTCGGCGAGATCACCCATCGAATGGCCCTTGCCATCGGAAAGCACTTTCAGAATACGCCATTGCTCGACCGGTACGCCTTCCTTGCGAAACCGCGCGTCGAGCTGACGATTGATCTCCCGGTTGGCCTGCGCAAGCAGATAGGCGAGATGCTCGGTGATGGGTTTGCTGGGCGATTTGGCCAAGGGTTTGAACTTCGTAATGGGGGTTTTGAATGAATATTCAGCGCTCTTGCTTGTTCTATATGCATGGGAATCGTTGAATATTCAATATTTTCCACTAGGATATTTTTGTTGCCGATCACTTTGCCGATGCTAGTCTGATCGCGCCGGACTAAAGCAGCTGAAAGGAGAGCGAATTGCTCTCGCCCACGCAATTTGGAAAGTTCGGCGGGCCGTCCATGCCGCCGGAATGGCTGTTGAAGGGATTGCCCGGGTTCGGTTCGAGAGGCTCCGGGCCGGCGCCGCGCCTGTTTCGTGAGCGCCGCGACCGCAAGAAATTGCGCATTGCCAATTTTGTCGGACTGTCGGGTCCGTCGGGAATCTGGGGCCCGGCCTCCATCAACAGTACGCTGCTGGGCGTTTCCGAGATCAACCGTCGCGGCGGCATTCTTGGCCGCGAGATTGAAGTCGCGTTCCATGACACCGGCGGCGACATCAACGACGTGACGCGGACGGCTTCCGACATTGTCGCGTCCGAAGACGCCGACCTCGTGATGGGCTCGCATATCAGCGCGGTCAGGGTGGCGTTGCGCAAGGTCGTCGCCGGACACATTCCCTATCTTTACACGCCGGTATATGAGGGCGGCGAGCGAACGCCTGGCGTCATGGCCATCGGCGAGACGCCGGGGGCGCAATGGCGGCCATCCATCGAATGGCTCGCCAACACCAGGCAGGCGTCGAACTGGTATTTGATCGGCAGCGATTATGTCTGGCCATGGCTCTCGCACAAGGCGATCAAGAAATACATCTCGGACGCCGGCGGGCGCGTCGTCGGCGAAGAGTTCGTGCCGATCGGCGAGCACAACCACAGCAGCCAGCTCGAGCGGATCCGGGCCGCCAAGCCCGACGTGGTTCTGATCACGTTGATCGGCGCTGACAGCGTCGTCTTCAACCGTACCTTTGGCGAGCAGGGGCTCGGCTGTCGAATGCTCCGTCTGGCCGGGGCGATGGACGAGACGGTGCTGCTTGGGATCGGCGCCGACAATACCGAAAACCTGTTCTGCGCATCCGGCTATTTCATCGATCGGGCCTCGCGCGAGAACGACGCCTTCCGCAGCCAATACGAATCTTCGTTCGGTCGCAACGCGCCGCCGCTCGGCTCGATCGCGCAGTCGAACTACGAAGGGTTGCGATTTCTCGAAACCGTCGCTGCGCGTGCGGGATCGCTGGCGGGCAAACCGCTGCTCTCGGCGGCTGCGAATGTCGACTATCAGGGCGCGCGCGGCACCATTGGTATCCGGCGCGGCAGCGCCAGGATGCCGATCTATCTGGCGGCGGCCAACGGAATCGACTTCCGGCTGATCAAGCAGTTCTGACGGCGGGCGCTTCGCTTCGCCAAAAGGGAGGGCAGTGAAATAATACTTGAAAAGGAAAACATTTCCGTTTCTAGTGATGGGCGTGGGGTTGGCCCTTCGCAATTTTCTTCGCGCGCCCTTCAGAGAAACAGGAGACACCATCGTGACAGTAGCGCTTCCAACGCCCGCTCAACTGCGCGCGGTTGCCGACCAGTGCGGTCTGGCCTTGACCGATGAGGACGTCGCTTCCTTCCGCGGATTGATGCAGGGCTCGGTCGATGCCTACAACGCCGTCGGGGCGATGCCCGACGAAGTCCCTGTTGTCAAATACCCGCGGACGCCGGGCTATCGTCCGGGCCCGGAGGAAAATCCGCGCAACGCCTGGTACCGCAAATCGACCGTCAAGGGCGCGGCGAGCGGCAAGCTGAAGGGCAAGGTCGTGGCGCTGAAGGACAACATCATGCTGGCCGGCGTGCCGATGATGAACGGCTCGGCGACACTCGAAGGCTACGTGCCGGATTTCGACGCCACCATCGTCACGCGCATGCTCGATGCTGGTGCCGAGATTGCCGGCAAGGTGCATTGCGAGTCGTTCTGCATATCCGGCGGCAGCCACACCAATTCGACCGGCCCGGTCCATAATCCGCACAAGATGGGTTACTCCGCCGGCGGTTCGTCCTCGGGCAGCGCGGTCGTTGTCGCGCTCGGCGAGGTCGACATGGCGATCGGCGGCGACCAGGGCGGATCGATCCGGATGCCGTCATCCTTCAGCGGCACCTACGGCATGAAGCCGACCTGGGGGCTGGTGCCCTATACCGGCGTCATGCCGATCGAAATCTTCGTCGACCATACCGGGCCGATGACCGCAAACGTCGCCGACAACGCCCTGCTGCTCGAAGTGCTCGCCGGCGACGACGGTTATGATCCGCGGATCAAGTCGCCAGAAGTGCAGGAATACACCAAGGCGCTTGGCGGCGGCGTCAAGGGCATGAAAATCGCCGTCGTCAAGGAAGGTTTTGAGCAGGCCGGCGCCGAAGCCGCTGTCAATGAAAGCGTGCGCGAGGCGGCGAAGCGGCTCGCGAGCCTCGGCGCCATCGTCGAGGAAGTCTCGATCCCGATGCACATGGTGGCGCCGGCGGTTTGGACGCCGATCGGCGCCGAAGGTATCGCCCAGACCATGATGTTCGGCGACGGCTATGGTCTCAGCCGTTCAGATCTCTACTCGACGTCGCTGATGGATTTTCATCGCGGCTGGCGCGGGCAGGCGGATTCGCTTTCGGAAACGACGAAACTGTTTCTGATGCTTGGCGTCTACATCAACAACAATTTCGGTCCGCGTTACTATGGCAAGGCCGTGAATATCTCGCGTCGCGTGACAGCGGCCTATGACAAGGTTCTGGCGAGCTACGATCTCCTGTTGATGCCGACCACGCCGATGAAAGCGACGCCGTTGCCGGCGCCGGGCGCTGCCCGCGAGGAGGTGTGTCAGCGCGCGTTCGAGATGATCTCCAACACCGCCCCTTTCGATATCACCCATCACCCGGCGATGTCGCTGCCTTGCGGCATGGTGGACGGCCTTCCGGTCGGGTTGATGCTGGTCGGGAAGCATTTCGACGAAATGACGATCTATCGGGCCGCGCATGCCTTCGAGCAGGCCGGCGACTGGAAGACGATGTGAGCAGCCGAACGTCGCAGGCGTGCTGGTGATACTATATGGATAATCTGTTCGTCGCACTGTTCGAGATCCTGAGTTTCGGCGCGATCGTCGTCCTGGTCGTGCTGGGGCTCGGAATCATCGCCAGCATGATGGGCATCTTCAATTTCGCGCAGGGCGAATTCGTCCTGCTTGGAGCCTATGTCACCTATATCGTGCACAGTGCGGGCCTGCCGGTCTGGCTCGGAATGCTGGCCGCGCCCTTTGTCGTCGGCGCACTGGGATTCGTCCTGGAGCGGACCATCGTCCGGCGATTTTACGCCGCGCCGATCGTGGCGATGCTTGGCACCTATGCGCTCGGGCTCATCATCCGCGAGATCGTCCGCGGTTTGATCGGCGGGTTGTACCTGTCGGTCCCCGAGCCGCTCGGCGGTTCGGTCAATATCGGGACCATGCACTTTTCCTCCTGGCGGCTGGTAATCATTCTCATTACGGCGCTGGTGATGGTCGGCAGCTATCTGCTGCTCGCCCGCACCGCCTTCGGGTTACGAATTCGGGCGTCGCTGGAAAATCCCGCGCTCGCCCGCGCATCGGGCATTTCGACCAATGCGATCTATGGCGCCACCTTTGCGTTCGGCGCCGCACTCGCAGGCCTTGCGGGCGCGTTGATCGTGCCGGTGTTTTCGCTGTTTGCCGACCTCGGCCTGCGCTTCCTGATTCAGGGGTTCGTCGCCGTCATGGTCGGCGGGGTCGGCTCGTTCGCCGGGCCGGTGGCGGGCGCCGGCGTGATCGGAACGCTCGCCGCCGCACTGCCATGGATCATTCCGCCTGTCATCGCCGACGTCCTCGTGTTCGTTCTCGCCATCATCTTCATCAAGTTTCGGCCGCGAGGCCTGATTTCAACAAAGGGGATCTAGTTCGATGTCCAACGACCGCAGCCATCTCAGCCGCCGGCGATTTCTCTCCAACTTCGCCTTTGCCAGCACCGCCATCGCCACAGGCGTCGGCAGTTGGGTGGTCCGCCCCGACTGGGCGAATGCGGCTTCGGACCCGATCAAGGTCGGCATCGCAACGGATTTGACCGGTCCCATCGGCTACGCCGGCAATGCGGACGCCAATGTCGCAAAGATGGTGGTCAAGGAAATCAACGACGCCGGCGGACTGCTTGGCCGGCCATTGGAGCTGTTCATCGAGGACACGGCGTCGAATGAATCGGTCGCCGTCGGCAACGTTCGCAAGCTGATCCAGCGCGACAAGGTCGATCTCGTGCTGGGAGGCATTACCAGTTCGATGCGCAACGCCATCAAGGATGTGATCGTCGCGCGCGGCAAGACGCTCTACATTTATCCGCAGCTGTACGAGGGCAAGGAATGCACGCCCAATCTGTTCTGCACCGGCCCGACGCCGGCGCAACAGTGCGACGAATTCATTCCCTGGCTGATCAAGAACGGCGGCAAAAGGTTCGCGCTGCCGAGTGCCAACTATGTCTGGCCTCACACCCTGAACGTCTATGCACGCAAGGTGATCGAGGCCAATGGCGGCGAAGTCATCTTTGAAGAGTACTACCCGCTCGACCAGATCGACTTCAGCGCCACGGTGAACCGGGTCATTTCCAACAAGGTGGACGTGGTGTTCAACACCGTGATCCCGCCGGGGGTAGGACCGTTCTTCAAGCAGCTTTACGAGGCGGGCTTCCTCAAGAACGGCGGCCGGCTGTCGTGCGTCTATTACGACGAGAACACGCTCAACATCAATCAGGCGGCCGAGATCGAGGGGCTCGCGAGTTGCCTCGATTACTTCAAGGCGCTGACGCCGGAAGATCCGTTCAGCGCCAAGCTTCAGGCGACCTATGAAAAGCAGTTCCCGGGCACATTCCTGTTTGCCGCGGGAAGTGCCGCGACCGGGACTTATCGTGGCCTCAAACTATGGGAAGCGGCCGTCAAGGAGGCCGGCAAGGTCGATCGCGAAGGGGTTGCGGCGGCGCTGGATCACGCGAAGATCGCCGAAGGTCCCGGCGGGCCGGCGGAAATGGTTCCCGGCAAGCGGCATTGCAAGATGAAGATGTATACGGCGGTTGCCAAGGGCGGCAATTATGAGATCGTTGCGCGCAGCGCCGGCCTCGTCGATCCCAAGGAATGCTAGTGCGAGGCTAGCGCAATGCTGAGCGTCCCGCAGCGGCGGCAACCCGCCGCTGCGAACTCCGGAGCGGATTTACTGGCAACTTGATGACAGAGACGACACAGACGACGCCCCTGAGGCTTCCGCTTCGTGCCAGCCACTCGCGCCGATGGCAGGTGCTGCCGATCATCGAAATCATCGTGCTGGTGATCGGTGCGCTGCTGCCGCTCGTGCTCAAGGACTATCTGACGGTCTATGCGACGCGGGTCCTGATCCTCTGCCTGTTTGCGCTCTCGTTTGATCTGGTGTGGGGGTATGCCGGGATCATGAGTTTTGGGCAGGCCGTGTTCTTCGGGACCGCGGGATATGGCGTTGCGCTGCTCGCCCGCGATCTCGGCGTGACCTCGATCCTGCTCGTGTTGCCGGCTGGCCTGTTGATTGGTCTCGCATTCGCTTTGCTGCTCGGGGGCTTTCTTCTGCTCGGCCGCCATCCGTCCAGCGTGATCTTTGTTTCGCTGGGCACGCTCACGGGTTCCTATGCGGCGGATCGCGTGGCGCGGGGGTGGTATTACCTCGGAGGCCAGAATGGCATTCCATCGATTCCGCCGATGTCGCTCGGCAGTTACGATATCACCGAGGGGCCGGTCTATTATTATCTGACGCTCGGCATTCTCGTGCTCGTTTATCTCTTGTGCCGCTTTCTGGTGCGGTCGCAGTTTGGTCTTGCATTGGCCGGCCTGCGCGAGAACGAGCAACGGATCGCCTTCTTCGGCTATCAGGTGCAACGGCTCAAGGCGATCATCTTTTCCTTCGCCGGCGCCATCGCAGGGCTCGCAGGCAGCCTTTATGCCTTTCATGAAGGTTTCGTCTGGCCCAACATGCTGGGCGTGGTGATATCGACGCAGGTCGTCCTCTACGTGTTGTTCGGCGGCCCCGGGACGCTGATCGGAGCTGTGATCGGAACGGTTGCGATCGAGGCGGTCAGTTTCTGGCTGTCGAACAGCTATCAGGACATCTGGCCGATCATCCTCGGCGTATTGTTGCTGCTGGTCATCCTGTTTCGTCCTGCCGGCCTGATCAGCCTGATCCTCAGCGAGCGCGAGCGCGTCGGCAGTTTCGGCCGGCCGCCGGGGAAGGGCGATCATGGCTCTTCTTGAAGCGCGAGGCCTGATCAAGATATTCGGCAAGCTGACGGCCCTGAACGGTGCCGATCTTACGGTCGCGGAGAACGAATTCCACGGCTTGATCGGACCCAACGGCTCCGGCAAGAGCACGCTGATGAAATGCGTCGCCGGTGCGGAGATCCCGACGTCAGGCAGGGTGACGTTTGGCGGCCGCGACATCTCGCAAGCCTCTCCTGCCGAGCGGGCGCGCGCCGGCATGAGCCTCAAGTTCCAGATCACCAGCGTGCTGCCGGCATTGACGTTGTACGACAACATTCTGCTGGCGTTGCAGGCGCAGACGTCGCTCCCCCGCCTGGTGTTCTCGCGCACCCGCGGCATCCTGCACGATCGCGCCATGGCCATGCTCGAACAATTCCGTCTGGTGGACCGCGCGGCGGATCCGGCCTCCGCGCTGTCCCACGGCCAGCAGCAATGGCTTGAAATCGCGATGGCGCTGGCGCCGGAGCCAAAACTGCTGCTGCTGGACGAACCGACCGGCGGTATGAGCCTCGAGGAACGGCGGGTCACCGGCGAATTGCTGCAGCCAATCAAGAAGCGCTGCTCCCTCGTCATCGTCGAGCACGATCTCGATTTCATTCGCGACATCTGCGACCGGCTCACCGTGCTCGATCAGGGAAGCGTGCTGGATTGCGGTTCGGTGCAGCATATTCAGTCGAGCGCCCGCGTTCAGGAGGTCTATCTCCGCCGTGCCTGACGAGGACAAATATCTCGATATCCAGAATGTCGACGCCGGCTATGGCCGCAGCCAGGTGCTGTTCGGTGTCACGCTGGGCGTTCCCTGGCGCGGCGGCGTCGCCATCCTTGGCCGCAACGGCGCCGGCAAGACCACGTTGATGAAGGCGATCGTCGGCGAACTGCCGCTGCTCGGCGGCTCCGTCAGCCTCGACATGCGCAGTGTCGGACAGTTGCCGACCGAGCAGCGCATTCGCCTCGGGTTGGGATATGTGCCGCAGGAGCACTCCGTGTTCGGCAGGCTTTCGGTGCGCGACAATCTCGCGGTCGGCGCGCTGACCAACCGCGACAGCCAGGCCGTCAATCGCGTGCTCGAGGTATTTCCAAAGCTCGGCCAGCGGATGGATCAGGTAGCCGGCACGTTGTCCGGCGGCGAACGCAAGATGCTCGCGATCGGCCGTGCCTTGTTGTCGAATCCGCGGGTGCTGTTGCTGGATGAGCCGACCGAAGGCGTCTGGATCGGCGTGATCGAGGAAATCACCGAACGTCTGATCCTGCTGGCAAAAGAGATCGCCGTCGTGATCGTGGAGCAGCATCTCGATCTCGCGCTGCGCGTCGCAGACCGGGCCTTTGTGCTCGATCGCGGAAGGGTCGCGCTAGTAGGATCGGCGCAGGAGGTCCGCGACGATCCGAGGTTGCTGCAATATCTGGCACCCTAGTGGGCTTGCGGGGCTGTTCGCAGTAGACCGCTGCGCGCAGCGGCGTGGCGCGGGTGGTATCTCTTACGAGAGCGCCAGAGATGTGGCGCGCGGCATCTCCAGGATCGAGGCCTGAATTCCGAACACATTCTGATAGTTGGCGATCCTGCCGTTGGATCGGTGGCACAACTTTTGCTCGTAACAGGGAAGCGATAAAGGCAGATAGAGAGAACTGAACTTGAAGAATGTTCTGATCTACCGTGTGAGCAATTGGTGCGCGAAAGTCTGGCGCGAAATAAAGGACTGCGTAAAGCATGCGCCAATGCACTAACTAGAGGCGAACCTATGCAGCTAGTAGCTCGGAGCAGCGTGTACTTCTGGCTGCAAATAATTCGGTCCGCCTGGGTGTTTCCCGCCGATCTTCTTCAATTGCTTGTCTCGCACCTCTCCTGCGGCGGTTGTTGGTTCTGGGTTCGGCGGCGCCTTTCAGGTGTTTCGCTCGGAACAAGATCAATCCTTGGACCATATTGAAATCCGTCGAAGCGCATAGTTTCTTTTGATTTCTGCTCCGACGAAAGGCTCTCTAAGCTTTTGGTCGCGCGCGGGCCAGCATCATGCAGGGTTGCGTGAACCTCACTTCGGGGAAATTTGCACATCTGGGATCATTTAGGGCGTTCCATCCGTGCGATGCTTTAGACGGTGCCGATTGGTTCCGATGCGATGCCTGACTTCCCTGCGAACAGATATGAAAGCGCGGCCATGACCTCTCCCACCGTCTATTTCCTGAATGGTCCCAATGCCAATCTTTACGGGCTCGACAAGAGCGGCACCTATGGCCGGGAGAGTTTTGTCTCGATCAAGAAGCGCTGTGAAGACCACGCGGCATCGCTTGGCCTGACGATCGCCTTCCGTCAGTCCAATCACGAGGGCGTTCTGGTGGACTGGATCCAGGAGGCGAGAGAGAAGGCGGAGGGGATCGTCATCAACGCGGCCGGGCTGACTTATACCTCCGTCCCGATCCTGGATGCGTTGCTCGCTTTCGAGGGGCCGATCATCGAAGCGCATATGAGCAATATCTGGAAGCGCGAGTCGTTTCGTCACCACTCCTATGTTTCGCGTGCTGCGACGGGCGTAATCGCAGGGCTCGGCGCGCTGGGTTACGAACTGGCATTGACGGCGGTGTCGCATCTGATCGCTGAAAAGGCTGCCCAATGACGTTGGAGGTCATGGCGTTCTACAGCGCTTTCGATGATTTCGAGACGTGGCGCGCGGCCCTCGCGACGGAGGGAATTGATCTTCGCCAGGCAGACGATATCGCGGACCCCGGAAGCGTAAGGCAGGCGCTGGTCTGGAAACCACCCCGTGGCTTCTTCGCCCGTTACCCAAATCTCGGGCTCGTCGTCAATCTCGGCGCGGGCGTGGACGCGCTGGTCGGACGCGATGATCTGCCGGACGTACCAATCACCCGCCTGTCCGATCCAAAGATGGCGCGGATGATGGCCGGATATGTACTGTTCGCCGTGACGCGTCATGCGCGCGATATTCCGGCCTTCGAGCGCGCCCAGCGCGAGCGCCGCTGGCACTACATTCATCCGCGTGATCCCGAGACCATCAGGGTCGGCGTGCTCGGGCTCGGTGAACTCGGGTTGACTGCGGCGCTGGAGTGCGCGCGGCAGGGTTATCGGGTGCGTGGCTGGTCCAACACGCTGAAGTCGGTGGACGGCATCGAGACCTCCGCCGGACTGCCCGCACTACCGGTCATCTTGGGCGATAGCGACATCCTCATCTGTATGCTACCCCAGACGCCGCAGACTCGTGGCCTGCTCGATGCCGAACGGCTGGCGCAGATGAAGTGGGGCGCCGTCTTCATCAATGTGTCGCGCGGCAGCATTGTCGATGAGCCAGCTTTGATCGCGGCGCTTCGTTCGGGCCATATCGCGGAAGCGACGCTGGATGTCTTTGCCTCCGAACCCTTGTCGCCGGAGAGTCCGTTGTGGGCGATGGACAACGTCCTGGTGACGCCGCATCTGGCATCGGTGGCGCTGCCGGGGTCGGCGGCGCCGCAAATAGGCGAGAATGTGCGTCGGCTTCGTGCCGGGCAGCCGCTGCTAAGCCGCGTCGATCCCGACCGGGGCTATTGAGCCGGGCGCGAACTGACCGCCAACGGCAAAGGCCTCGCGCGCGTAATCCGCGAATGTCTGGACAGCCGGCCGCAATTCGTGGCGCTTCAAACGGAGCGCGGTGACATGGGTCGGCGGCAGCCGCTCGGTGATGGGTACCACCGCGATGCGGCTGCCGTCGGATCCGATCGTGGTGCGCGGCACGGCATTATGGATGGAGTATCCCTGCCTATGCCCGATCAGTCCGCGGATCAGTTCGGACGAACGGGTTCGAAACGTGATGCGCGGCTCGATCCCGGCCGTCGTGAACAGGCTGAAGAAATAATCGCGCGAATGCGGCAGATCGAGCAGAATGAATGGCTCATCGCGCAGTTCGGGCAGGCTGATGGTAGATCGGTTGGCCAAAGGATGGTCGGCCGATAGCACAAGATAGGGTGGAAGTTCGCAGAGCTTTTCGCCGACGATCTCGTCGGGGACCGCAAAGGAATAGGACAGTGCCAGTTCGGTTCGCCCGGAGATCAAGGCGTCGATGATTTCCTGCTGGTCGCCTTCTTCCAGTTTCACCGAGATGCCTGGCTGGCGCTCACGAAAACCAGATAGCAGGCCGGGCATGAAGCGTGTGGCGAGCGTCAGGAAGCTGCCGACCACGATCTCTCCGTGCAGGGTGCTGCCGAGCGATTGGGCGCTTTGGGCAAAATCGCGGGCGTGGCTGAGCAGCAGCCTCGCGTCATTCACCAGACGCTGGCCGGCTGGGGACAGCGTCACGCCTTTGGCGAGATGGCGGATGAATATCTGGATACCAAGTTCTACCTCTATCTGGCGGAGCGCGGCCGAGATCGAGGGCTGGGAGACATTCAGCCGCTTGGCCGCCTCCGTCACGCTGCCCGCGTCGGCCGTCTCAACCACGTAACGCAACGCCCGGAGCGAGAACCTCATCGTGTTTTCCTATGCATCTCCAAACATAAAAATATTTTTCTTATGATAGACGCTCCGGCACCCTGTCGTCCAGTCGAACAGGAGCCGATTCATGATCCGCACGGGTGAAGAGTACAAACAGGGCATTCGCGATGGCCGCGAGGTTTGGGTCGACGGCGAGCGCGTCAAGGACGTGACCAGTCATCCCGCGCTGAAGCCGATCGTCGATATCAAGGCCCGCATGTACGATATGGCGCATGAAGAGCGCTACAGCGGCGATCTGACCTATGTCGAAGGCAATGAGCGGCATTCGACCTTCTACCGGCCGCCGCAGGAACAGAAGGACTGGCACGACAAGATAAAGGCCGTGGATCATGTGATGAAGGATATCGGCGGCGTCGTCACCCGCGTGGGCGACGAGACCATCGGGGAGATGTGGTCGCTCACCGACGGGCGCGACGTGCTGGCGGAGATCGATCCGCGCTTCGCCGCCAATATCGACCGGCATATCCGCGCCGTGATCGAGAAGGACATCTTCCACGTGTCGGCCAATACCGACCCGAAGGGCGATCGCTCCCTGCCGCCGCAGCAGCAGGATCCCGACATGATGGTCCACGTCACCCGTGAGACCGATGCAGGCATCATCATCCGCGGCGCAAAATATGAGACTGCGGCGGCTTACGCCGATCAGGCCTATTTAAAGCCGACCGTCGGCGCCTGGGCCAATGAAAAATTGTCCGACTATGCGGTGGGCTGTATCGTCAAGATGGGCGCGCCCGGCGTCAAACATATCTGCCGAGGTGGCTTCGCCAACCGCAGCAGTGCCAGGGATTATCCGCTCGCAAACCGCTTCGACGAAGTCGAGGCGCTGGTCGTTTTCGACGACGTTCTGATCCCTTGGGAAGACGTGTTCTTCTATCGCCATACCCGTGCGGCACAGTTCGTGCGGTCGACGCTGCATCGTTACTCGGCATTCCCTTACGTTCTGCGTCTGCTCTACACCGCGGACATGATGATCGGCGCGGCGATGTGGAACGCCAAGCAGACCGGTCTCGAAAAGCTGCAGTCGGTGCGTGAGAAGCTCGCTGATCTCGTCTGCTATCGCGAAGGCATCAACGCGCATCTCACCGCCTCGATCGCTATGGCCGAGAAGAGCCCGGGCGGCCTGTTGATGCCGCAGCAGTCGATGCTGTATGCCGGGCGCGTGTTCGCCTGCTCGCAACTCCCGGCGATGATGCACATCGCCCGCGAACTCTGCGGCGGCCAGATCTGCATCACGCCGAATGCCGATGCGTTCGATGCCGAGGGCAGCGGGAAGTGGCTGAACAAGTTCTACTCGCTCAACGACCAGTGGCAGGCTGACGATCGCCGCAAGCTTCTCGCTTTTGCGCGCGATCTGCTCAATTCCGACTATGCCGGCCACCGCCTGACCTTCGTGCAATTCGCGCAGGCGCCGCACTTCAATCATCTGGCTGCGGTCTATAACAGCTTCGACTTCTCGGGGCCGTTGGACTTCGTCAAGAAGTCGGCGGGGCTGTCGGACCGTATCGATGGAGCGAAGTCATGAGCGCTGCGCCACATCCTGTGGTCGAAGTCGACACATTCCGCGACGCCATGCGGATGACGGCATCGGGCGTGGCGGTGGTGACGACGGATGGCGAAGCGGGCCGGGCGGGCGTCACGGTCTCGTCGCTGTGCTCTCTGTCGATGGAGCCGCCGTCGGTTGTGTTCAGCGTGCACCGTGACAATCGCGGCCTCGCTCAGCTCCTCGCTAATGGCGTCTTCGTCGCCAATGTGCTGTCCGACACGCAGGAGCGCGTTGCCAGCAGCTTCGCCGGGCTGATCCCCGAATTGCGCGACAATCGCTTTCTCGCCGGCGACTGGTCCACGCTGCTCTCCGGTGCACCGGCGCTTGATGGTGCCCTGTGCAATCTCGACTGTCGTGTCGCCTGCGTGTTTGATTTCGGCTCGCACCGCATCGTGACCGGCGAGGTGCTGAATGTCCGCAAGCAAGCCGCGCTGCCTCTGATCTTCTCCGATCGCACTTTCCGTCGTCTCGCTGCCGCCTGAGGACCTGCTCTATGACACATCAGCGTTTCCGCAAGTTCAATACCCGCGATGCCTATCCCGAGCAGACACTCGACAACGACGTCTGCATGGTGGTGCGCGCGAACAACACCGTTTATGTGCGCGGCCAGACCGCGATGGATCTCGATGGCAAGATCGTCGGTATCGGCGATGCCGCTGCGCAAACCGAGAATGCCATGGCATGCGCCAAGGTGCTGCTTGAAGAGGCAGGTTCATCCCTGCAGGACGTGGTGAAGATCGTCATCTACATCACCGATCGCGCCTATCGCGAGCCGGTCTATCGCGTGGTCGGGAAGTGGTTGAAGGGCGTTTATCCGGTTTCGACGGGGATTATCGTTCAGGGCCTCGCGAAGCCTGAATACTTGATGGAAATCGACATCATCGCCGAAATTCCAGCGTAGCTGAGCAGTATTCGCCAAAACTGAAGTATAAATGTTGTCGTTATGGAATAGAATCTTTTGAAAGAAAGATTAGTGCGGACGCTTGCGTAATTTATACTATACATCAACGATGTATAATTTGCGATTGGCATGATGTTTGCTTTTATTTCGGCCTCATAAATCTTGTAAGGGTTTCCGAGATGAAGCGCGCCTTGAAGTTTACCGCATTGATGTTGCTGTCGACGCTCGCTATCGGCGGGCAAGCGTCCGCCCAGGAGAAGCTGGTCGTCAGCACCTGGGGTGGAAGTTTTCGCGACCTGATCGATGAGGCGATCGCGAAGAAGTTCACCGCCGAGACCGGCGTCAAGGTCGAGTACATCACCGGCGGCACGATCGATCGACTCAATCAGGCCAAGCTGGCCGTCGCCAAGCCCGAAAGCGACGTCACCTTCACGACGGCTCATATCGGCTGGCTCTATGCCAACGACAATCTGTTCGAGAAGCTCGATATGTCGAAAATTCCGAATGCCAGCCATCTGGTCGAGCCGGCCAAGATCAGCCCGTATCACATTGGCGCCTGGGCATATGTCTACACCATCGGCTATCTGCCCGATCGGCTGCCCAAGGGCGTCAGCTTCGACAGCTGGGAAGGCCTGTGGAATCCCGCGCTCAAGGGCATGATCTCGTCGCCCGATTTCGATCCGAGCCATGTGATGGTCGTTGCGGCCAAGTTGTCGGGCGGTGGTGCTGCGAATTGGGAAGTCGGCGAAGCCAAGATGAAGGCACTGAAGCCCAACTACAAGGCGTTCTACACCAATGACGCTAACAGCCAGCAGCTGTTCGCTACCGGCGAAACGCCAGTCCAGGTCGTGCTGTCGATGAATGCCTATTACATGCAGAACCAGGGCGTACCGATCAAGATCGTGATCCCGAAGGAGGGCGCGGTGCTCGGTGTCGATACCATGGGCGTCACCAAGGGCTCGACGAAGGCTGAACTGGCCTACAAGTTTATGAACATCGCGCTCGATCCCGAGGTGCAGGCGAAGATCGCTGAACTGAAGAAGGGAAGCCCGGTGGTCGATAACGCCAAGCTCAAGCCCGAGATCGCAGCTTTGCCTGGCGTCTTCTCCACACCTGACCAGTGGGCAACGCAGACCTTGGTGATCGACGCCAAGCTGCGTGCCGACAAGACCGGCGCGTGGCGCAAGTGGTTCACTGAGAACATCATGGTTCCCTAATAGTCTGGATCGCGATCAGGCGTGTGCCGTCAGATCGCGATCCATCACGTCGAGTTTGTCTATGAACACACGTCCATTTCTGGGATGGTTCGTTTCGCCGGCCGGCCTTGTCGCGGCGGGGTTGGTCGCGGCAATGCTGGCCGTCTTTCAATACAGCGTCCGGGCCTATATCCCCGGCTCGCTCGAGGTCGGCGGGTTCACGTGGCAGAATTTCGCGGCCATGCTGCGGCCGCTTTACGCCCTGGCATTCTGGAACACAGTGTTGCTGTGTTTCGAGACGGCGGTGTTCACGCTGATCCTGGCTTATCCTCTGGCTTATGCATTGGTGCGCACCAACAGTTCAGCGCTTCGGTCGTTCATTCTGATCGTTTCGGTCACGCCGCTGTTCCTGGGCGAGGTGGTGCGGACCTATTCCTGGATGATCGTACTCGGTAACAACGGTTTCCTGAATACGCTGCTTCTCAAGCTCGGCCTGCTGGATCGTCCAGTGCAGATGATGTTCACCGCCGGCGGAGTGGTCGCGGCGCTTGTGCATGTGACCATGCCGATCATGGTGATCATGTTGGCCGCGGCGCTCTCGCATATCGACCGCAATTACGAGAAGGCCGCCGAAAGTCTCGGCGCCGGGTCGGTGCGCATTTTCATGACGATCACCCTGCCGCTGTCGATGCCCGGAATCGTTGCCGGCTTCTCAACCGCATTTGCCTGGACGTTCAGTGCCTTTGCGACGCCGCAGTTGATCGGTGGCGGCCGTGTCAGCACTGTCTCGACATTGATCTATCAGCTTGGCTTCTCGTCGTTCAATTTCCCCTTTGCCGCCAGCCTCTCCATCATCGGCCTCGCATTGTCGCTGGCCGTAATTGCATTGCTGAAGAAGGCCGCAAGCCCACTCGAACGTATGGCAGGCACAACGTGAAGCGCACTCCCGGCACCATGCTGCTTCGATGGTCGGGACGCATCCTCGTCGGCGTCATTCTCGTGTTCGTGCTGCTGCCAGGCGTCGTGGTGGCGATCTCGGCTTTCAATGATCGCGCGATCCTCGCATTTCCCCCGCAGGCCTGGTCGCTGCGCTGGTTCTGGCGCGCATTCTCTTACGCCGATTTCGCCAAAGGTTTCTGGAATGGTCTGACGGTGACCGTGTGGGCGTCCAGCATTGCTGTCGTGGTGGGGTCGGCCTTCGCCTTCGCCATTCACCGCTACAAATTCGTGCTCAGGGATGTTCTTGAGGGCATTCTGCTGTCGCCGCTGATCATCCCGCACTACACGATCGGCCTCGGCGTTCTCATCCTCGCATCGCAGACCAATGTCGGACGGGGCTTTCCGCTCGTCATCTTCGCCCATGTGGTGATGGTGCTGCCCTTCGTGATGCGCAGCACGTATATTTCACTGGAGAATCTCGACACCCGGCTCGAACTAGTGGCGTCCAGTCTCGGCGCTACGCCGCTGCGGATCCTGTTCACGGTGACGATTCCGCTCCTGATTCCGGGCCTGCTGAGCGGTTGGCTGTTCGCGGCAATCCTGTCGTTTAACGAATTCACGGCAACCTTGTTCGTCAGCAGCCAGGCCACGCAGACTCTGCCGGTCGCCATGTATAACTACGTGCGTGAATTCGCGGATCCGACTCTCGCTGCATTGTCGGTCATCTACATCGTCGTGACCGCGACTTTGCTCACGATTGCCAATTCCTTCCTGGGCCTCGGAAAAATTCTGAATGTTGATGCGCACTGATCAGATGACAGCGATTACGCCAGCCGCGGCAAGTGACAGGATCCGGCCGGCCGTGCAGCTCGATGGCGTCACCAAGCGCTTCGGTGATTCCGTCGCGCTGCATGAGGCCTGGCTCAAGATCCAACCAAGCGAGTTCATGACCTTGCTGGGACCGTCCGGCTGCGGAAAGACGACGCTGCTCAATCTCGTCGCCGGCTTTCTCGAAGCCGACAATGGCGAGATCTTCATCGAAGGCGCTCTGGTAACCGAGACGCCCGCGCATATGCGCGAGATCGGAATCGTGTTTCAGAACTATGCGCTGTTCCCGCATATGAGTGTCGCCAACAACGTTGCGTATGGCCTGAAAACCCGCGGCGTCGAGAAGAAGGAGATCGCGCGCCGCGTGGATGAGGCGCTGGAGATCGTCAAGCTGACGGGTTTCGCGGACCGCAAGCCGCGGCAATTGTCGGGCGGCCAGCAGCAGCGCGTCGCGCTGGCACGTGCGGTCGTGATCAAGCCGAAGGTGCTGCTGCTGGATGAACCGTTCTCCGCCCTCGACAAAAATCTTCGTGGCTCGATGCAGGTGGAGCTCAAGCAAATCCAGCGTGAGCTCGGCGTCACCACGATCTTCGTGACTCATGATCAAAGCGAAGCACTGTCGATGTCGGACCGTATTGCGGTGATGTCGGCCGGGCGCATCCGCCAGATCGCCGCGCCTGACGATATCTATCGGCGACCGGCGGATCGCTTCGTTGCCTCCTTCGTGGGCGATGCCAACGTCCTCAATGGTCGGCTCGTCGAGCGGCGCGGCGATGTCGCGGTGATCTCGATCGGCGACGTGCGCGCCGATGTTCCCGCAACGTCGATTGCCGAAATGTCCGTTGGTGAAGCCGTGGACGTCTTTGTGCGGCCGGAGCATCTGTCCGTGACGTCGCGCGGGGCGTCGAGATCGCTGCCCGGCACCGTGACGACGCAAGTGTTCCAGGGCGGTCATGTCGATCTCTATATCGACGCGCCGGGAAGCGCGCGTGATCGTATTCTGGTGCGCGTGCCGGGAATTGCCGCGCTGTCGTCCTGTCCCGTCGGAACCGAGATCGGATTGACGATTGGTTCCGACGATATCGTGGCGTTTCCGTCGGGTGAGGTGCCGTGAGGCGAACTCCTCTAGAAAGACGGTGCGGCGCCGGGATTCATCGCGCGCGCGACATAGTCGTTCTGCTGCGGCCGGTAGCGCTCCCACAGCGCGCGCAATTCGCCGATCGGCGCGTCGTGCCAGTCGACCCGCAGATCAACCACCGGCCAATCGAAGATGTGAGCGACATGCAGGCCTGCCGCATGCTCATCGTCGGTTTCGCCGCCCGCATCGAGGCCGGCTTCCAGCGCCGACATCAGTCGCTCTGCCAGCGGTTGGCCGGCGGTCTCCTCAAAACGTGCGATCATCACGCTGGGCACCTTCTCATCGACAAGCAGATTGCCGAGCGCGAGGCAGCCGGCACCCTCCGCGATCGCCGCTGTTGGCAGCGCCTGCGTGCCGGAATGCCACGCCACTTGGCCATAGCGGTCGATCACGCCGACCTGCCGCCACGCCGGCTGCGGCGTGCCCTGTGTCAAGTTGCCGAGCACTGCAGCGGCGCCAAAACCCTGACGCAACTGCGCGAGACCGGTCGGACCAAGCGCCGGATCGGTCACGTTCTGCGACACCACGAGGCCTTGAGGTCCTACCCAGGCGCAGCGCGACGGCACGGCAATGCTGGACGATGTGATGGCGATGCCGAACGCGCCGCTCTCCGGGCAATGTGCCGAGATGGAATAGGTCATCGTGATGCTCCTGCAATCTTGGAAGTATTGAGAATATAGATGATCGAGAAGATAGCTCAAATACTTTGCGAGTTGGTCAGAAATGAAAGTATAAGTGCGAATTCGAACCTCGATATCATCGATTATATCGAAAGGTTACTTGCATCATCGGGCGTCTCCGCCCGGCGTATACCGTCGTCCGATGGACGTAAGGCGTGCCGGTGCGTCCATGATCTGGCCGGCCTTTTTTGCCGCCGCAGGCTTCAGCAATTTGTGTCCTCTGGGACAGCCGAGCCCTATCTCGATTAGGCGGCGAATAGCGATCGGAAGGTCCGGCTGGTCTTGCTTTTTCGCCCACATCTCAATTGCTATTCGCAGCTTGTCGCTTGCCTCGAACCTTAGGTCGAATGCGCGCCAGCATTTCTATTTTTGCACTTGGCCATAGTTGGCTCTATCGATCCGCTCGGGAAACTTCCGTCCTACCTGGTTTGGCGATTCTATTGTTGTTTCACATCGCGGGAGCCAAGCCGCACCACGGCAAGACGGGCCAGGACCTACAGCATGACGGTGCAACCTGGGACGCCGCGAGTCGATAGTTCTCCAGGATACGACTTCTGCTTTTCTACAAGATCACGACGGCGCGGCGGCGGTGGCAAGCCGCGGGCCGATGCTGGAGGACGTCGTCTCGTTCGGCTGGAAATCGGCGAAGCATATCGCTAGCGGGCTCGGCCATTGCGCATCAGGCGCGCTCATTAATAGGCATGCTAATGGCGCGACTTCATCGCGCTGCGACACCGTCGCAATCCAGAATCAATCTCAGTCTTCAGCGGCGACCCCGACACGCGTTGCGTTGAAGCGTCTGATGGCGGGCGCTACCGGCTTGTTGTCGGTAATGGCTGACGTCTCGAAGTACCGGATGACGGGATCCATGCCGTACCGGGCCCGAATGCCCTCGACCCAGGGCCCGGAATAGAAGGCCTTTGCCGCCTCCATGTTGTCCCAGAGATAGACGCCGCCGGCCCAGCCATCCTCGGCCCAGATGAAGTTCTTGCGATGCAGGCCATCCACATTCCTGAAGTTCTCGGCAATCATGTGGAAGTGACGCTCGCAGTCGGCGTGCGATATCTCAGGCGGCAATTTGTATTGGACGATGGCGGTGATCATGATGTTTCCGCTCCGGTTTTGAACCTAAACAGCTTCGACGCCAAGATAAGCGTGGCGAATTCGCGGGTTGTCAAACAGCTCGCCTGAGGGCCCATCCAGCGCGATGCGCCCTTCGTCGAGCACAAAACCATGATTTGTCATTTCCAAGGCAGTAAAGACATCCTGCTCGACGATCAGGAGCGAAACCCCGGCCTGCGAAATGACGCGAAGCGCCCCCGTAATCTCCTCGACGACCTTGGGCGCGAGCCCAAGCGACAATTCATCTATCATGAGCAGCTTCGGCTGCGCCATGATTCCGCGCCCGATCGCGCACATCTGCTGCTCGCCGCCCGACATGGTCGAGGCATCCTGCCGGGACTTTTCGGCGAGCCGCGGAAAGGTCTCATAGACAAAATCCAGATCGCGCCGGATCGCGGCACGGCTGTCGCGGCGCAGAAATGCACCCATCAGCAGATTCTGCCGCACCGACATTCCCGCAAACAGGCGCCGGCCTTCCGGCACCTGAATGACGCCGCCTTCAACCCGCCGGCGGCAGGACGAATTGGTAACGTCCTGACCGTCGATCAGGATCGATCCGGCAGAGGTCTGCAAGACTCCGGAGATGGTGTTGAGAAGCGTCGACTTGCCCGCTCCATTGGAGCCGATCAGGCACACCGACCCGCCGGCGTACAGTTTTAGCGAGACGGAATGCAGGACGTTGATGTCGCCATATCCGGCCTTGATATTGTCGAGCTCGAGCAGGGGCACCGTCATTGAGTGGCCTCCAGCTTGAATTTTGCGGCGTATTTCGGGCCGAGATAGGCTTCGACGACCCGCTCATCGCGCATGACCGTTTCGGTGGCCCCGTCGCTGATCAGCTCGCCATTGTGCAGAACAACAACCCGCGAACAGGACCGCGTGACCACCTTCATGAGGTGCTCGATCAGGATGATGGTGATGCCGCGATCGGCGATGGCGCGGATGACCTTCAAGGCGTTCTCGATCTCGGTCGGATTGAGCCCGGCATTGACTTCGTCGAGCAACAGCAGGCGGGGGCTTGTCGCAAGGCTCTTTGCAAGTTCGAGCTTCTTGCGGTTGGCGAGGCTCAAGGTCGACCCGGGGTTGTTGGCGATGGCGGCAAGGCCGGTGAATTCCAGGCACTCCATCGCGATCGCGCGCGCGGTATCGATGGTCTGGTCTTCGCGGCAGAACATCGCGCCCGCCGCGACATTGTCCAATACCGATAGATCGGGAAACGGCTGCACCACCTGGAACGTGCGCGCGATGCCGGCCCAGGCGATCTGGTGCGGCGCCATCTTCGAGATGACACGGCCATCGAACACGATCGATCCCTCGCTTGCCGGGAACACGCCGGTGATCAGGTTGACCAGCGTGGTCTTTCCCGCTCCGTTCGGTCCGATCAGGCCAACGATCTCGCCCGGCTGCAGCGTCAGCGATACCTTGTTGACGGCCCGAACGCCGGCAAAGGATTTTGAGACGTCGTGAAGCTGAAGCAGGGCGCTCATTTGGCGATCCAGGCCCGCATCTGCGACCAGGCGCGGGAGTTTGACCGCCGTATCTGCAGCACGCCGGTTGGAAGGAACAGGATCAGGCCGACGACAATCAGGCCAAGAAGACCCTTATGGATCGTCATGAAATTGCGCCATACCAGCTCTTCGAACATCAGGAACACGACCGCGCCGACGATCGGGCCCAGTATCGTGCCAGGCCCGCCCAGCAACGTCATGATGATCGGCTTGACCGAAATGAGGATATCAAAGGCGTCGGACGGATCGATGTAGGAGACCCACGATCCGTAGATCGCGCCCGCGGTGCCGGCAATGCAGCCGGACAAGGCGAACGCCAGGATCTTGTAACCGGTGGTGTTGACCCCCAGCACATTCGCCGCGTCCTCGTTCTGCTGGATGCAGCGCAGGGCAAAGCCGGTCTTCGACTGGCTTACCCAAATGGTCATCAGCAACGATGCGAACATCAGCGCCAGCATGGCCGAATAGAAGATCCTGCCGAACAGGTCCGGATTGCTGGTGAAGACCGGAATATTCAGCCCCATCCCGCCGCCGGTCAGGGAGGTGGAGGTGTTAATGATCTCGCGCAGCACCTCGGCGACGATCAGGCTCGCGACGGCAAAATAATGCCCCTTGAGCCGGAGGATCGCCGCGCCGAAGCCGATGCTGAAGATACCGCACGCCATCGTGCCGATCATCCAGGCGCCGGCCATCGGCACGCCATGGTGCTGGGCGATCCCCGCGACATAGGCGCCTAGGCCGAAGAACGCGGATGTCGCGAAGGAGGGGTAACCGGCGAAGCCGCCGATCAAGTTCCAGGACAGCGCCAGCGCGGCGTAGAGAAACACCGTGGTAGCGAGTCTCACCGAATAATTGCCGACGCCGAACGGCACCAGCAGCAATGCGAGAAAGCATGCGATCACGAGCAGGAGCGTGCTGTACTTCATTGGAAGGCACGCGTTCCCATCAGGCCGGTTGGTCGTACCACCATCAGAAGGAGCAACAGGGCGAACGAAATGGTGAGCGAGTGTTCCGAGCCGACTATGGCCGCGCCAAAGCTTTCGACCAGGCCGAGGGTAAGGCCTCCGACCAGGACGCCGGGAACGCTGCCGAGCCCTCCCAGCACGCAGATCACGAAGGATTTGCCGAGGAACGAGGAACTCATCAGGGGCGAGATCGGGAAGATCACGCTGAGCAGGGTACCGGTCGCCCCGGCGATCGCGGCGCCGATACCGAATGTGATGGCGTAGATGTGGTTGACCTCGACGCCCATCAACGCGGCCGCCCGTCCATCCATCCGCACCGCCACGACGGCACGGCCGATATTGGTGAACCGGAGAAACAGGTAAACGGCGACGACCAGGATGACCGCAACGAGCGTGCAGACCAGCCGATCGACGGGAACGACGACGTCGAGCCAGTCGACATAGTCCCGCACGTCGATCACGCCGAGCGGATGGGCCAGATTGAGCTTTCGATAATCCGCCTTGAATGCGACGAGCAGTGCATTCTCGAGAATGAGGTTCAGGCCGAAGGTCAATGTCAGCGTGATCAGGACGGTCGCGCCAATCACTCGCCTGATCACGGTGCGTTGCAGCAGATAACCGATCCCGAACATCAGCGCGGCGATCACCGGCAGCGTCACGAACGGATTAATGCCAAGGGTCTGATAGGCAAAGAACGCTGCATAGGCCCCCACGACGATGAAGGAGCCGTGCAGCATGTTGATGATGTTGGTAACGCCCCAGACCAGCGAAAAGCCGACCGCAATACAGGCGTACAGCCCTCCGAGCAGAAGTCCGTTGGCGAGAATCTGGGGAACGAGCATCGCGCTTGCCCGGTTACTTCAGCTGCAGTTCGCCCGATGCGATTTCCGGCGGATGGACCACAAATGATTTCTGGCCGCGGATCTGGAAGATCGGCGGGGTATAGGACGTTGCCTGTCCCACGCTGCTGAAGGCGATCGGTCCAAAGAATGTTTCGAACTTAGAACTCGCCAGCACCTCCCGCACCTTGGCACGATCGACCGTCCCGGCCTTCTCAATCGCCATCTGCAGCACGACGCCGATGAGGGATCCACCGGCGGTGGTGAAGTCCGGGTCCGAGCTGTATTTGGCAATGAAGAGCTTGGTGTAGTTCTCGGCGGATTTGAACACGTCGTCACCTTTGTATTTGGCGGTGGGATGCCACCAGGCTGCGCTGGTCACGTTTTCACTGAGCGGTCCGACCGCGTCGATGAATTCCTTGTAGGCCGGGCCGTTGATCATCGTGATCAAGGGCGCGCGTAGCGAGATATCGGCCATCTGCTTGCGGATCAGGATCAGGTCGTTGACGTAACCGGTTGCAATGATCCAGTCGGGTCGGGCCGCACGCATCTGCGTCAGGGCCGAGGCGTGGTCCAGCGCGCCGATGGCGTATTTTTCGAAAACGACGACCTCCAGGCCGCGCTTGATGGCGGATTTCGAAAAGTCCTGGGCGAGGGCCAGCGGATAAAGGTCATTCCGCGCGAGGATCGCAACCTTCTTGATGTTCTGGAATTTCTTGCTGACGAGCTCGGCGATCGGCTCCGTCAAGGTGTCATTCGCCGTGAACACGCCAAACAGGTTCTTGTACCCCTGATCGTAGACCTCAACCGAAGAGGCCGTCGAGGCGATCATCGGGATGCCGTACTTCTCCGCGACCGAACTTGCCGCCTTGGTCGAGCCCGAGCCGAACGGCGCGAACATGAAGTCGACCTTGTCGTCATTGACCAGCTTTTCGGCGAGCTGGACCGCCTTCGGCGTGTTCGATTCATAGTCGTAATAGACCAGTTCGACGCGGCGCTTGTCGGTTCCGACCGATATGCCGCCTGCGGCATTCACTTCCTGAACCCAGAGGTCGTAGCCCTGCTTCAGCTTGGTGCCCTCGGGCGACAACGGTCCGGTGAGTGGCAGCGGCGCGCCGATCCGGATGGAAGGAGCTTCAGCGTAGGCGCCTCCTGCCATGACGAAGACGGCCGAATGCACCAGGACGGTTGCGAGGCGTAAATATGCTTTGAAAATCATGGCTGCTCCGAACGCAATGCTGGAGGAAACATTGGAGAATGTCTTGCAATGGCCATGCCAAACGGTTTGGCACGGTGATTGCTTAATTAGGTAGCGGTGCCCGGCACCCACGAAATTTCGGAGGACACTCGGATGTTGTCGTACCGTTCGACGGCGTGCCCGCACGATTGCCCCAGCACCTGCGCCCTTGAAGTTGAGCTGATCGACAGCAAAACCATAGGCAGCGTCCGCGGCGCGCGGGAGAACACCTACACGTCGGGTGTCATCTGCGCCAAAGTGGCGCGGTACCACGAGCGCGTTCACAGCCCGGATCGCCTGACGACGCCGCTGATCCGGGTCGGACGCAAGGGTGAGCAGCGTTTTGCCAGGGCCTCGTGGGACGACGCGCTTGATCTGATCGCCGGGCAATTCCAGCGCGCAACGGAGCGCTATGGTTCAGAAGCCGTGTGGCCGTACTATTACGGCGGAACGATGGGAATCCTGCAGCGGTTCGGCATCGAGCGGCTGCGCCACGCCATGCGATATTCGGGACAAAAAGAGGGGCTTTGCGTCGGAATTGCGCGAACCGGATGGCTCGCCGGCATCGGCAAGATCATGGGCGCCGATGCGCGCGAAATCGCCGACGCCGAGGTGGTCGTGATCTGGGGAGGCAATCCCGTCAACACCCAGATCAACATCATGACCCACACCACGAGGGCGCGCAAAGCCAATGCAGCCAAGCTGGTCGTGATCGACCCGTACCGGACGGGCACGGCCGCGGCCGCCGACATGCACCTCGCGCTCCGGCCGGGAACCGACGGCGCCTTGGCCTGTGCGGTCATGCATGTGCTGTTCGCCGAAGGACTGGCGGATCAGGCTTATCTGGAGAAATACACCGACTGCCCGGATGCGTTCCGCCGGCATCTCGAAACCAGGACGCCGGCCTGGGCGGCCGCGATTACCGGGCTTTCGGTCGATGAGATCGTCGCATTCGCAAGATTGTACGGCAGCACCAAAAAGAGCTTCATCAAGTGCGGCTACGGCTTCTCGCGGTCGCGCAACGGCTCGGTCAACTTCCACGCCGTGACCTGCCTGCCGGCGGTGACCGGCGCGTGGACGGTGAAAGGCGGCGGCGCTTCCTGGCACAGCTCGGATATCTACCATTGGGATCGCACGCTGCTGGAAGGGCTTGACGTCAAGGACCCTTCGATCCGCATGCTCCAGCAATCGCGGATCGGCCCGATCCTGAATGGCGATCCCGCTGACATCAAGGACGGGCCGCCCGTCGCGGCGATGCTGATCCAGAACATCAATCCATGCGCGATCGCCCCCGACACCAATGCCGTGATGCGCGGGTTCGCCCGGGAAGATCTGTTCGTCTGCGTCCATGAACAGTTCATGACGGATACCGCCAAGATGGCGGACGTGGTGCTGCCGGCGACGACGTTCCTGGAACATGACGACCTCTATCAAGCGGGCGGTCACACCCACATTCAGATCGGCGCCAGGCTGATCGAACCGCTCGAAGAATCGCGTTCGAACCACAGCGTGATCTGCGCGCTCGGCAAGAGGCTCGGCTCGCAGCACCTCGGCTTTGCGATGACGGAATGGGAGATGATCGACAGCATCCTGACCACGTCGGGGTGGCCGGATGCCGACACGCTGCTCGCAAAGCGTTGGCACGACTGTGCGCCTTCGTTCGACGAGGCCCATTTTCTCAACGGATTCAACTTCCCGGACGGCAAGTTCAGGTTCAAGCCCGACTGGAAATCGCTCGGGCCCGACAGCGACAGGGTCCCACCGATGCCGGACCATTTCGACGTGATCGACGAAGCCAGCGAGAACCTCCCGTTTCGGCTGGTGACGGCGCCGGCCCGCACCTACCTCAATACGACGTTCACGGAGACGCCGGGTTCTAGGAAGCGCGAGGGCCGTCCCACCGTGATGATCCACAAGAACGATGCCAATGGGCTGGATATCGCTGACGGAGAACTGGTCAGGGTCGGAAACGATCGCGGCGCCATCACGCTGCATGCGAGCATCGTTGCCGGCATCAATCTTGGAACCGTCATCATCGAGAGCGTCTGGCCGAACGACGCGTTTCCGGAAGGCGTCGGCATCAATGCGCTGACCAGCGCGGAGCAGGCCTATCCCAACGGCGGCGCGGTGTTTCACGACACCGCGGTCTGGATTCGCAAGGCGGCATAGCCTTAACGCGGGCGCAACAGGGTTCGCAGATCGGTCTTCACCTCGACTTCCGGCGTGATCTCCAGCCACGTCTCGACGCGCTTGAGATGGCTTTCCATGAATTTGGTGGCGCCGGACCCATCGCGCGAGACGATGAGTCTCACCAGCGCGGCATGATCGTCGACGGCCTGATTGGAGGGCGCAGCCGCTTCGTACAGCGTCGAAATCAGGGCAGCTCTTGTCAGAAGCTGATTGATCAAGAGCTCAACCACGGGGTTACCAGCCATCGAAGCCAAGAGGCTGTGAAACTCGAGCGTCAGTCGAAGGAACGTGCGCCGCTCGTTGCGGGAGACCGCCGCCCTCTGCTGTTCGAGGTGACCTCGCAAGAGCGCGACGTTTTCCGAGCTGCGCGTCGCCGCGACGACCGCCACCGCCGGGCATTCGAGCATCCGGCGCGCCGCATAGATGTGAGCCGCTTCGCTCCGGGTGGGGCTGGCGACAAAGGCCCCTCTGTTCTTGTGGATCGTTACCACGCCGATCGCAGCGAGCAGGCGCAGGCTCTGCCGTGCCCGCGCCCGGCCGACCTCGAAGATGGAGGCGATTTCCTCTTCCGTGAGTTTCGTGCCCGGCTTCAGCTCGCCCTCCAGGACGCTGTCCTTGATGGCGTCGAATATCGGATCCGAGATCGCGTCGCGCATGACGAGCATGGACGCGAGTGGCGAGGCGGTCGAACTTCTCTTGCTGTTGGCTCTCAACGTGCAGACTCTCGGGTTCGAGACAAATTTGTGCAGCCATATGCGTGATACGGACGATCGAGCATAAATGCCTGAAATCGCTGAACCTGCCAATGCCTATAATTGAGGCTCCATCATAAAATAGATTGTAGATCAATTTATCGATCAACTGAAACTCAATCAAATATTATATTGTTCACTAATTGCGAGAAATTTGCACTGCGATTGAGATTATTATGTGCAGCTAGTCCGTAGCGGTTGATCTTGCTCGGTATTTTGTGCCCGAACTTTCCGCAGAGGAGGAAAATCTCGCCGGATTCGGCCCGGCTTTTCCGCGTATGACGTTCCATCACCGCACCATGGGGTTGGCACATCGCTTGCTACCTTTTGTCACGAGGCAACATGGGATGAAGCGCATGAAGGTCAGATTTACCGGTCAGCAACTGGTTCTCATCGACAAGATCGTCGCGGAGGGCACGATGGGAACCACGCGCGAGGAGGTGATCCGCGCCATGTTCCGGCAATACGTCCTGCAAACGCTCGGCGGAGCGACGCGATGATTCCTATCGAGCTCGGCACGGTCCGCTACGAAGAGATCCTCCAGCCCGTCACCGGCCGAGCCGTCCCGGTGATGAAAGGCGAAATCCTCAAGATCGAGCTGCTCGAAGGCCCCCAGTGCGTCGATTTCAATTGCTTCAACCTGCATGATTACAAGGATCGTCTGTCGGTCGGGCACATGCGGCGCTACGGCGGGTTTCGCGTCAATCCCGGAAGCGTGCTGTGGAGCGCGCCGCCGCGCTTCAATCCGCTGATGGTCCTGCTCGATAAGCCCGACACCTGTGTCACCGATATCTTGGGTGCGCGCTGCAACGCGGTGACGTTCGAGCGCGAGCGCGGCTATCCCGGCCTTCACACCAATTGTCAGGACTGCCAGGCCGAGGCGATCGGGGAGTATGGCCTGTCTCCCGATGACGTTCACGACTCCCTTAACTTCTGGATGAATACCGGCTGGGATGACGCCGGCACATTCATTCCCAACATCAAGCGCAACAGGGGCCGCAAGGGCGACACGGTTACGCTGATCGCCACCAACGACGTGCTGGCCGTCCCGAACATTTGCGGCTCAGGGGACGTCTCCAACACCAGCAACTACTTCTTCCGGCCGATCCGGATACAGGTCATCGAGCGGTCACCCGATACCGACGGCCTCACGCATTTGCTGCGCAAGCGCTACATGGGTTTCAAGAACCAGCGTACCGTCGCGGACTTCCGCAATCCCGAGATCAAGACCGAGCGCGCGCTCAAGCGCGATCCCGACTACAAGCCGCAATTCGTCAACTATCCTCTTCAGATCGAAGAACTCGATATCGATCTCGACGACGAGGACATGCGCCAGGTCAAGCGGCTGATCGCGCGAGGGCTCGCCGACGACCCGGAAGACGCGGTCCGGTCGGGAGCCATGACCTGGTACACCAGAAATCGCACGCTGCAGAACCAGCCGGAAGCACTGGACTTCGATATCGCCGATATTCGCGTTGCGACCCGACCCTTGATGACCAAGCAAGAGTCGTAAGGGCAGCCTGACTGGGCAAGGGCTCCTGCCAGCTACGACGTACTCGTTAAGTTGGCCTTCGTATGCGAGCCGTTGAGATGTTTGGTCTCGCCAACTCCCGCTGGCTGGAGCTAGCCCAAACTTGCCCATGATGGACTGGAGCGAGAGTTTAGGATTTTCAATTGCTTAGAAGGCGGCGTGTGCACGATGTGTGCACCGGGAGATCAAAGAAGATCGCAAGACAGCCAATCGGGATCGCCTGCGAGACGCGCGAGCGGTCATGGGCGTATCTCAGCCTCAATGCGCATTGCCGCATGCAGCAACATCCGGTCTTGTCCCCTTCGCGCGACGATCTGAATTCCGAAGGGAAGACCACTCGCGTCCCGGCCGCAGGGGATTGAAATTGCGGGAAGGCGTGCGTGATTGACAAAAGGCGTGAAAACGGCGTGAGCCCGAGGGCCAGCTTCTTTCCCACCGATCATTTTCGGGCCGAGTTGTACCAGAGGCCAAGCAACACAGGGAACGGTCGGCGCCAGCAGAAGGTCAAACTCGCAAAAGAATTCAGCGAAAGCGGCTCTGATAGCGGCACTTGCACCAAGGCCGGCAGCCACCTCCGGCCCGCGCAAGGAAAGACCGCGTTCGATCTGCCTGGCCACGTCTGGATCAAATTGCCCGGGGTCTTTCCGGAAATCTGCGCCATAGAGTGCGGCAAGTCCCGCATGTTGCAGCGGCATCAGCGCTTCCTCGGTCGCGCCGGGCGGCCAGACCGGATCACGACGGACAATTCGCTGTCCTCTTTTGCCGAGATGTTCGACGAGGACCTCCAGCCTTCCGGCAATGGTGGGATCGACGGGTGTATCGAGCCCCAGCTTCGGCGAGAATGCGACACGCAGATCAGCCAAATCGACGTCACCGCTTTCAACCAGCGCGGAATCAGGATCGCGGGGATCGGGGCCCGCCATGGCTTCGAATGCGAACGCTGCATCTGCGACGTTTCGCGCGATGGGCGCGATCACGGATATGTCGAAAAACGGCTCGGCGAACCCGGGACCATATGGAATGGCGCCGTATGATGGCTTGAAGCCGACCACACCGACATGGGCCGGAGGCCGCCGGCTAGAACCGCCTGCGTCTGTGCCGATCGCTAGCGGTACAAGGCCCGCCGCGACAGCCGTTGCCGGGCCGCCCGACGAACCACCGGGCGTCAAATCCCGATCGAGCGGGTGCCGCGTGGGCCCGAACAGCAGCGAGGCTGTCACGCCCTTGCATGCAAATTCAGACGTGGCACCCATGCCCACAACGACAGCTCCCGCCTTTTTCAATCGCTCGATGGCGATGGCGTCACGCGGTGCCACAAAGTCGGAAAAAAGCCGGGATCCCTGCGTGACACGCCAGCCGTCAACCCAGATATTGTCCTTGATGACGATGGGGACCCCGGCCAGCGGCATATCCTCACCGAGTTGCAGGCGGTGATCGATCAGGGCCGCTTCTGCAAGTGAGCATTCGGTGTTGACGGTCACGACCGCGTTGAGCGCTTTTGCCGCAGCAATGCGATCGATGGCGTCGCGGACCGTTTCCACAGCTGACGCCTGCCTCGCCGAGACGGTGGCCGCGATTTCGCGCGCGTTCATCGTGCGTTTCCCCGGATGAGCGCTGCCGTCCCGCTGAAAGCGAGGATTGCAAGGCCAATAAATGCGCCGGCGAGGCCGGCGAAGGTCTCAATGGCTGAAATGATAACAGGTGTCGCCAGCAAGCCCGCATACGAAGCCGTCAGCACGGCTCCAGTCGTCTCGCCGATGCGGTCTTGCGGGGCAAGCCGTGCGACCTCCGAGAGGAATACTCCGTTCCAACCGCTGGCCGTAAGACCGAATGCAGCAGCCAGCGCATACTGTCCCGATTTGCCGAGCATATCGCTCCAAAATCCGAACGTGGCCGCACATGCGGTCATTCCCAGCCCGAGGCCGATCAGAACCAATCTTGCGGAACCGATGCGCATCGCAAGAAATCCCCATCCGAGCCGCCCCAACAAACCTCCGGCTTGCGCACAGGCAAGTGCGGCACCGGCTTCGAGATGGCTGAGCCCGAGTTCGCGTACACCGAGCGTGACAAAATAGGTGTTGAGCGCGAGCTGCATTCCGCTGAAAGGCATCGAAGCCGCGGCAAGAGCTGCGATGCGACGGTCGGAGCTTACCAGCGCCAGTCGCGCACGCATGCCGAGTTGCGGGGGCGCCTGCGCCATGCCTTCATATCGGGGTCGCAGCCACTCGAATGCGACGATCCCGAAGATGGCACAGGCGGCTACCGCCGCGTAGGACCACTGTGGTGCAAGCCAGATGGCGATCGCGGGCAGGGCAAGAGAGCCGCAGACTGCGCCAATCTGATTGCCGGTCTGGCGCAGCGAAAATACCAGCGCCCGTCGCCCATCGGTAACCAGTTTACCAAGCAATGCTGTACTGGCTGGTGTCTCCGGGCCGAACGCAAGGCCGAGACAAAGCCCTGCCAACAGCAGCGCCGTGCCCGACCCGAACGCTGCGAATGCCATACTGGCGGCCACCGCGCCGGCGCAAAGACTTGCCATACGCAGCGATCCGAGACGGTTGATCAGGCCACCGGTCCAAAAAGACGTGAACACGCCGACGGCGAATACCGCCGTGGAAAACATCGAAAGGCTGGGAATATCGAGATGGGCCGAGGGCGCAACCGCACCCGGCGCAAACAGCGCCAGAGCCACCAGTGCCTGCAGCCACGTCATGGCCGCGAGTGCGGGCAGGAGTGCTGGCTGACCTGCCGCTGGTGTGTGTATCATGCACCCGGACCTGGCGGGCAGGGCACCAACGGGCGGGAGAACAAATGGCCGGCGGAATATCCATTCATGCGGTCGATGTCGCGAGCGGGCGTCCCGCGCAGGGCTTGCGCGTCGAGATATGGCGAACCGAACCCGTAGCCATGCGGCTCGCCGAAGGCCTGCTTGGTTCGAATGGCCAGCTCGACCACCCGGTCGTCGGCGGATCGGGCATCGAGGCCGGCGAATACGAAGTTCGCTTTCACCTCGGCGAATTCTTCGCCGGTGGCGCGGGCGCCGGTTTCCTCACCGTCGCGCCTTTCCGTTTCAGGATTGAGGAGGTGGACGAGCATTTTCATCTGCCAATGAAGTTCACCCGCTGGGGCTATTCCCTGTTTCGGGGGGCGTGAAGCGCGCGTCAGCTGGTCAATCGCTTCGACAGGCCCGTGACACGCTCCATGATCGCCATGAGCGCTACCGTAGCGATGATCAGAACGCCCGACAATGCGGCGATCGTCACGTCGAGCTTGCCCTCGAGGTCCTGCCACATCCGGATCGGCAGCATGTCGGTCGCCGCGTCGCGCAGGAACAGCGAGACGGGCACATTGTCGAACGAAGACATGAACGCAATGAAGCCACCCGCGATGACCCCCGGACGTATCAGGGGCAATACGATCCTTCGAAAGGTGTACGAGCGGCTGGCGCCGAGAATGGTCGAGCTTTCCAGCAATGTCGGCTCAAGCTGGGCAAGCGCCGCCACCGTGTTGCGAACCACATAAGGGACGCAGACCACGGTGTGGCCGATGATCAGGGTCAGCGTGGACACCGGCATGCCGACCAGCGAGAACAGCATCAAGGCGGATAGCCCGAAGGCGAGGGCGGGAAGCACCAGTGGCGACATGAACAGCGAGTCGAGAACGCGCGCCGAGAGCGTCGCCGAACGCGCAATGGCCAATGCGGCGGTAACGCCGAGAACGATCGACAGGCCGGTCGACCACATTGCGACGACAAAACTGTTCTTTGCGGCAAAGTGCAACTGCCACGCATTCCACAATTCGGCGTACCATCGCGCCGAATAGCCGGGCGGCGGAAATTTGAGCGAGAATCCGTTGGTGAACGAGACGATCAGAACGACGAGCGACGGCGCGATGATGACGATCAGTGCGATCAGCGCGATCGCGGTCATGACGACTTCGAAGCTGATGGCCTCCCAGGTGCGCTTTCGGCCTCCCATCGGTCAGGCTCCGCCATATCCGCGGGACAACCGGCCCAGCATGCCAAATACAGTCACCACGGCAAGAACCGCGAGAAGAAAGATGATCGAGATCGCGGAGGCAAACGGCCAGTTCTGTAAGGTCGAGGCCTGCTGATAAAGATACATCGGCATGAAGAGCATTTGTCCGCCGCCGATAAGAGACTGTGTGATGAAGGCCGTGATGGCGGCCGCATAGGTCAGCGTGCAACCGGCAATGACGCCGGGCAGTGACAAGGGCAGCACGACTTTCCAGAATGTCCGCCAGCTGCCGGCGCCGAGCGAGCAGGATGCATCCTCGAAGTTCATATCAATTCGCCCGAGCGCGGTAATGAGCGGCAATGCCATCAGCGGCATCTGTACCTGCGCGAGAGCAAGAACCACCCCGAACTGGGTGTAAAGCAGTCGGACCGGTGCATCGATCGCGCCGATCGAAAGCAGTGTCGAGTTAATGATGCCCTGACGGCCCAGAATGACGATCCACGCAAAGGTACGGACAACGACGCTTGTAAGGAGCGGCAGGAGAACGATGAGGATGATGAGTGTCTTGGCGCGCGATCCGACCCGGTGGTAGAGCCACGCGATTGGAAAGCCCAGTACCAGACACAAGGCGGTCACCTCCACACCCAGGAGCAGCGTCGAGCCAAGCACGCTCAGGCTGAATGGGTCGGTCAGGAAATGGACGTATTGGCCGATGCCCCACACGACGCCGGCCGTATCGTTGTGCAGTGAAAGAACGAAGAGCTGGACCAATGGCGCGACGAAGAACACCAGGAAGAACAGGGTCAGCGGCGCGGCCAGCCCTATGCTGTATGATGTTACGTCGCGCGGCACCGATGCGGCAGCCATCGTCGTGATCCCTAGAGCTTGATTTCGCGGTTGAATCGTTCGATCCAGGCGGAACGCTGCTCGTTGATCTTCTTCCAGTCCTGAAACACGAATTTCTTCTTCAGTTCTGCGGTGTCTTTCGCCAGCACGCGTGCGATCTCGCCCCCCATCGGGACCTTGGAATTCGTCGGCACGATCAGATAGGGCGAATTCATCAGGGTCGTCTGCACTTCAGGCGAGAGGGACGCTTCGATGAGCTTGAAGGCGAGCTCCTTGTTCGGAGAGTTTTTGACGACATGGATTGTGGTCTTGAAGGCGATCGCGCCTTCCTTTGGCGCCACGAATTCAACGGGAACGCCGCGGGCCTTCAGGATCTGGATGGCATTGAAATTTCCTGGCGAGATATCGATCTGGCCTTGCTGGAACAGAGTTGCCAGCGCACCCGGATTGGCGGCGACCGCTGCCAGGTTAGGTTTGAGCGCTTCAAGCGCCTTGAAGCCCGGGTCGATATTGGCTTCCGAGCCTCCGTGCATCTTGGCGACCTCGACAAGCCATCCGGTGCCGAGCGTCGAGTTGAGGTTGGTGATGCCGACCTTCCCCTTGAACTCCGGCTTCCAAAGATCGGCCCAGGAAGTCGGTGGCGTCCTGATGGTGTCCGGATTGTAGGTAAGACCGACGACCTGGAAGAACGGCGCCGGTCCCATCGGTTCCTGTGCTTCGGCGATGAGGTCCTTGTAATAGGTGCTCTTTTCAACCGGGAACGGCTCGACGATATCCTGACCGATGGCCACAAGAGCCGGACCGGGATCGTGCAGCATCACGTCGATCGGCGGGTTGGCACGGGCGGCGTTGACCTTGGCGATCTGGTCGACGGACAGCATCGGATCGAGCACGATCGACGCATCGGCGTTCACCTTGCGGAACGCTGGAACCAGCACCGCTTTGTGGGCCTCCTCCCAGCTTCCCGTGAAAGTAGCGAAAACCAGCGGTCGGGCCTGGGCGTAGCTCAATCCCGGGAATGCCTTCATGGCGCCGAGAGTCAATGCGGTCGTTAGAAGTGTTCTGCGATTGATCATGAAACTTTACTCCCGTTGTATTCGGACGCCGAACTCAAAGTGATGCAGGAAATACGGTGGCGAGGGATGGAGCGAGGGGCGCAATACGCACCGCGACGCCACTCTCCAGCAGGCGCGTCTCGCCAAAGCGCGCCTGGGATATTTTCACGCCCGATCCGTCGGCGGTCGTGACTTCATGCACGACGGTTGCACCGAGGGGCAGGGCCATCCCGACCACGCCAGCGAAGCCGGAATCGTCGGTCACGAACTGCAAATGCTCGGGCCGAATACAAACGGTGACCCGACCACCTTCCGTCATTGATTTCGTTGCCGGCCTGGCGATGATCTCGGCCCCAGCGTCCAAGCGAACTTTCGCGCCGGTCGGATCGGCCGACACCAGTGTGCCCGGCATGCGATTGGTCGAACCAACGAATGTGTTCACGAACAATGTTTGCGGGCGGTCGTAGACGTCGGACGGTGATCCGAACTGCTCCAGCCGGCCTTGGCTGAGAACGGCGACGCGGTCGGCCATTGACAGCGCTTCTTCCTGGTCGTGCGTGACAATGAGCGTCGTAATTCCAGAAACACGCTGCAGCCGCTTGACCTCGATCTGCATGTCGAGCCGCAAATTCTTGTCCAGCGCCGCAAAGGGCTCGTCGAGCAGAAGGACCGACGGCTTGATTGCCAGTGCGCGGGCAAGCGCCACGCGTTGCTGCTGGCCGCCGGAGAGCTGGCGCGGCAAACGTTCGCCCATCGAGGGAAGTTGCACGAGCTCGAGCAGGCGCTGCGCTTCGCGCCGGCGCGTCGTTGTGTCGACGCCGCGGGCGGCGAGGCCATAAGCGACGTTCTCCGCGATCGTCAGGTGCGGAAACAGGGCATAATTCTGGAAGACAATACCGACGGCGCGCTTGTTGGGCGGCAGCATATCGACGATCTCGTCGCCGATGATGATCCGTCCCTGGGTCTGAGCGATGAAACCTGCAACGATGCGCAGCAGCGTGGTCTTGCCGCAGCCGGACGGGCCGAGCAGTGCGATGATTTCGCCGCCCTTTACGTCGAGATTGATGTTTTCCACCGCGATCGCACCACCGGGATAGCGGTGCGTGATCGCGTCCAGTACCAGCGAACGACCGCCCTTTGCTTCAGCCATGGAGCACTCCTCCCGAGCTCAATGGGTAAGCAAATCCCGTGCCTATGCTATCGTCATTTCCGGGGAGTTCGTGCATTCTTGCTCCATGACGATCGAAGCCAATCTCTGCGAATTGACGGCCACCAGGCTTGCCAAGGTTCTGGCGCGGCGTGAGATTTCCGCCCGTGCCGTACTTGAGGCTCATCTGACGCGTATCGCCGCACACGACGCCCACCTTTCGGCTTTTATGACCGTCGATGCCGATGGTGCACGCCGTCAGGCCGACGCATGCGACGCGGCAGGCGGTCCCATAGGACCGCTGCATGGCGTTCCGATTGCCGTAAAGGATCTCACCAACACCATGGGTTTGCGCACGACCTATGGATCGTTGTTGTTCCAAAACCACGTGCCGGATCAAGACGAGCTTGTGGTAGCGAGGCTTCGGCAGGCAGGCGCTGTTATCATTGGCAAGACCAACACGCCGGAATTCGGTTTTGGCGCCGTGTGCACGAATCGCCTGTGCGGACCGACGCGCAATCCGTTCGATGCCGCGTTGACATCCGGTGGCTCCTCTGGCGGTTCTGCTGTCGCCGTCGCCACAGGAATGGCCCCGCTCGCACACGGCACCGATTTCGGCGGCTCCGTGCGTACGCCAGCAAGTTTCTGCGATGTGGTCTCGATCCGTCCGACACCCGGCCGGATAGCGGTGCCCGGGCGCGCCCGTGGCTGGGACATGCTCGCTACGCACGGTCTTCTGGCGCGCACCGTTGGCGATCTCGAACTTGGGCTCTCCGCCTGCGTTGGTCCCGATGTTCGTGACCCGCTGTCCATCGGCGCCGAGCCTCACATCGAGTCTGACGCGGGACGGCTGCTGGTTGCTGTCACGCCGGACTTCGGCGTCGCGCCGGTTGCGAAAGAAGTCCGCTCGCGCTTCGCTTCGGTTTACCATGCGCTGTCGCAGATCGCCGATGTCGAAGAGGTCTCTCCCGACTGTGGCGGCGCCATCGAAGCATTCCGCACGCTGCGGGCTGCCCATGTCGCCGACAGCTATGGCGCGCTGCTGCGGGATCGGGGAGCCGAACTCACGCCAACTGTTATTTGGAACATTGAGGCGGGTGGACAGCTTACGGCTCAGGACTATCTTGTCGCCGAGCGGCGGCGTACGGCCGTCTATCGAAGCTTTCGCGATCTGATGGCGCGCAAGGATTTTATCGTCGTGCCGGCCGCATCGGTCTTCCCATGGAACAACGACATTGGCGACGTCACGCGGATCGACGATATGAGCCTCGAAACGCCGATCGACTATCTCGCCGTCACCTTCATCGTCTCGCTGGTTGGCTTTCCGGTGCTCACCTTGCCGACGCCGAGATGGCCGGATCAGAAGCCGTTCGGCCTCCAGATCATTGCCGCCCCGGGGCGGGAGTCCAAATTGTTCGCATTCGGCCGGCGGATCGAAGAGCAACTGGGCTTTTGTCATCGTCCGCCATCCATCTGATCAAGCGTCGCGATGTTCAAGGCGGGCGGCGAGCGGGCTTGCGAGACCGCTCGACGGTTTCGCGTCGGGCCGGCGAAATGTGCCAGCGCTCGCTTTTCGCAGCCGGAGTGCGTGCAGGGCTTCGACCTGCTTCACCGCCGCAACGACCTGATCGATCACTGGCACGGGAATTCGATCGGCGACCCGGTCGGCCAATCCCGACAACGGCGCGCCGGCCAAAATGAGGACGTCGGCTTCATCCTCCTCCACGGCGCGCTTCGCGAGCTCAACCAGAAGGTCTTCCTTCTCAGTTCCCACCTCGGCGATCTCGCGGAACGGGCCATCGAGCATGCGGATTCCTGCACATCGTTCCCAGAGTCCATGTGCGCGAATGCATTCCTCGAACCAGGGACCGAGCGCGCGTGCGAACGTCACCAGGCCAAACCGGCGTCCCGCCATGCACGCCGTGAGCATTGCGGCCTCCGCCATGCCGACGATGGGAAGGTCGAACAATTCCCTGGCCGCAAACAGGCCGGGATCGCCGAAGGCTGCGATGATCGCGCCGTCAAATTTCCGGTGGCATTCCGCGAGCATTTCCAGCGCCACGGCCCCGCCGATCTGGGCTTCTGCGCGCGTCGATATGTAAGGCACGCCACGCGGCGCGGTGAGGGGTATCAGTGATGTTCCTGGCGCAGCCGCGCGCTGTCCAACCTTCAGCATGAGGTCGGTGATATCGGCGCGTGTGTTCGGATTGAGCAGCAGGATGTTCATCGTCAGGCCGCCGGTCTGCTGATCGGGGTTTTGGGCAGAACCTCCAATAGCGCCGTGCCAGTGCGTTGCACATGCGCCGAGAGGAGGCGCCCGGCCGCTTCGCCATCGCGAGCCTCGAGTGCCGCAAGAATGGCCGCATGTTCCTCAACGGAATTGCTCCAGCGCCGCTCCGCACCGAGCGCCAGATAGCGGGCGCGCTCTGCCCTCGACAGCAATGTCTCGTGCGCCTCGCGCAGCGGGGCATTCCGTGCCGCTCGCACGATCAGGCCGTGAATCTCGCCATTGATGGCGAAATAATCGTCGAGCTTGCCGTCCCGGTGATAGTTCTCCATGCGCGTCTGCAGGAGGCGCAGGCGTTGCAGCTCGCGCACGGTCATACGTTGAGCCGCAAGTTCGGCCGCGAGCCGCTCTATTCCCGCGAGCGCTTCGAACAATTCGATTATGTTATCTGTCTCGATATCGGCAATCCGTGGGCTGCGGTTCGGCCGTAATTGCACCAGCCCTTCGGCGGCCAACAGCTTCATGGCTTCGCGCAATGGCGTTCGGGAAACGCCAAGCGCGTCTGACAGTTTGGTTTCCTGCATCGACGATCCAGGCTCTAATTCTCCGCGGATGATCATCGCGCGCATCCGCGCCGCGGCGCGCTCATGCAGGCCTGCCCGCTTGAGCTTGAGCGTCTTTCGACCGTTACCGACGTCCGATTTCTTCTGCACCCGTGCGCCTCGCTGAATTGCAGTCTAATCATTCCGGCGTGCGGTTCGTGCCTAAATGATCGACGTATCGCGATGAAAACCATGGCACATAGAACAAATTGTATGCAGCGTGCAGAAACGCTATTGCGCCGCCCTGCGCAGGGAAGGATGATTGAAACAAGCGGCGTAGCAGGCGCCCATAACGGAGCGCAGTGATGGCGAAATTTTTCCACCGGGCCTTTGTTCTGATTGCAATGACGCTGGCGGCAACGGCCGTTGCTGCGGCGGAAACGCCGAAAATCAAGCTCGGCTTCGCGAAATGCGCGCACTGTTTGCCGATGTCCTTGACCCCCGGGCTGGCAAAAGGTGTCGAGATCGAAGCTACCGGCTTCAATTCCGGCAATGACGTGCTGACCGCGCTGGTGTCGAAGAGTATCGACGTCGCTCAGGTGACCTATCTTCATTACGTGACGGCACTGGATAAAGGCTTCGACGTCGTCGCGGTCTCGGGCCAGATCAACGGCGGTTCGGAGTGCATCTCATCCAACAAGCTGGCGCTGACGGGCGAAGACTGGGCTGCATTCAAAGCCGTCGTCGCAAAGGCCAAGGCCGGCGGCCAGCCTCTGAAAGTCGCGGCGTCGCGCGGTAACGCCCAGGACATTCACATGCGCGGCGCATTTCTCAAGCAGGGCGTCGATCCCAACAAGGACATTCAGTTCGTCAATATTCCGAACCCGGCCGACCATTTCGCCGCCTTGCAGCGTGAGGAGATCGACATGGTGTGCTCGGTGGAGCCATTTGCTTCGCAGATCAGGCTTGCCGGGGCCGGCAAGCATTTCGTTTTCCCCTACGACCAGGCGGCTGGCAACCTTACGAACTTGATCGTCACCCGTTCGGATGTCGTTGCGAGCCAGCGGCCCGGCATTCAGGCCGTCGTCGGCGCCGTTGTCGCGTTGAACGAAAAACTCGCGGCCGACAAGGGCCCCTGGATCGACGTCATCAACAAATTGACCGGGCTCGACAAGATTGTCGCTACGGAGGCGCTGAAAAATGCCACGCCGGATGCCGCAATCCACCGTTCGCAAACCCTCGCCATTGCCGCCATGATGCGCGACCTGAAGTACATTTCGAAGGACGTGTCCGCCGAAGTAGAAAAGAACATGGAATATTCGTTCCTGGAGCAGGCGACCGGTAAGAAGAAAAATGACCTCGGCTATTGAGGTTTCGCCGGTAACACCGGTCGCGCGCACGTTTCGGCTGTCGCAGGCGGTGGAACGCTGTGTCGTTCCCGTGCTCCTGATCGCGGGCTGGGAGGTGTTTGCCCGGTCCGGCTATCTGCCCTCGGCGCTGCTGCCTGCGCCGAGCGCGGTGCTGCACGCGCTGGGCGACTGGGTGTTCGGCTTCGACGAAACGACGCAGACCTATTCCGGTCATTGGACGCGCGACGCTTTGGCCAGCGCGCTGCGGGTTTTCGGCGGTTTTGCCCTGGCGAGTGCATTGGGTATCTTGGCCGGTGTCGGCATCGGCTGGTCCCGTGTCTTCGAGAAGACCCTCGAACCCACGTTGCAGATGTTGCGGCCCATTCCACCGGTCTCCTGGATACCGCTCGCCATCATCTGGTTCGGCATCGCCAACAAGCCGGCGATCTTCCTGGTTTTTCTCGGCGCGTTCTTTCCCGTCCTGATGAATACCATCCATGGCGTCAAAACGGTCGATCACAACCTCGTACGGGCTGGAGCCATGATGGGAGCTACCGGGCGCCAGCTGCTGACCGGCATTGTGTTTCCCGCGGCATTGCCTTCCATTTTCTCCGGCCTGCGTATCGCGATTGGTTCTGCCTGGATGCTGACCGTCACGGCCGAGATGGTCGCGGTCAAGAGCGGTCTCGGCTACGTATTGTGGGATTCCTATTACTTTCTTCGCTACGATCTCGTCCTCGCGGCGATGATATCGATCGGCCTGCTCGGATACCTGTCGGACCTCGGTCTCAAGGCGATCATGGCGCGCGTGCTGCATTGGCAGAGTGCGACGACCGTACAGGGAAGGGCCGGCTGATGGCGGCGATCGAGCTTCGCAAAATCGTCAAGATATTCGCCGATCCCAAGCGCGGTCGCGAGCTTCTGACGCTGGACAATATCGACCTCGACATCGATGCGAACGATTTCGTTTGCCTGTTGGGACCGTCGGGTTGCGGGAAATCGACCCTGCTCAATATCATTGCCGGATTCGAGAATTCGACATCCGGGCAGGCGCTGGTCGACGGCCGGGTCGTTAATCGACCGGGCTCGGACCGTGGTGTGGTATTTCAGCAACCGACATTGATGCCCTGGCTCTCCGCGATCGACAATGTTGCATTCTCCCTCAAGCTTAAAGGCGTCGCGAAACAGGAGCGCCAGCGGAGGGCCATGGAATTTATCGATCTGGTTGGCCTGAGGGGCTTCGAACATCATCACCCCGCCGAATTGTCGGGCGGAATGAACCAGCGCGTAGGTATTGCGCGGGCGCTGTTGATGAACCCGCGCGTCATCCTGATGGACGAGCCATTCGCGGCGCTCGATGCGCAGACAAAGCTCGAAATGCAGGAAGAGCTTGTTGCGATCTGGCAGAAGCACCGCTGCACCATCGTGTTCGTCACGCATAGCGTCGATGAGGCCTTGGTGCTGGGCAACAAGATCGTCGTCATGACGCGTCGGCCGGGCCGGATTCGCGAATCCGTCACTTTCGATCTGCCGCGGCCACGCGACATTACGAGTCACGAATTCAACGACGCCAAGCGCCGCGTCCTCGCGCTCATCCGCGAGGAATCGACGCGCGTCGTTCAGGTGGCCTAGTAGCCATGGCGATCGCCATGGTCGGTCATGACGTGGACCCGCGGTGAAAGCAATGCGAACCCGCCTTGGGATGCTCACGCCATCGTCGAATTCGGTGCTGGAGCCCGTGACCTGCGCCATGCTCGCTGGAGCGCGCGGGATTACCGCGCACTTCTCCCGCTTCCGGGTGACCGAGATCGCGCTTGATGCTCAGGCGCTCAATCAATTCGATCCGTCAAACATGTTGCCGGCGGCGGATCTGCTTGCCGACGCCAAGGTCGATGCCATGGCCTGGAACGGCACTTCGGCCAGCTGGCTTGGAATCGAACGCGACCGGAGCCTTTGCGATGCGATCAGTGCGCGCACCGGAAAGCCCGCCACGACGTCGACGCTGGCCTGCATCGACGCCGTGCATTCGAGTGGCGCGCAAAGGGTTGGCTTCGTGACTCCCTATACCGACGATGTGCAACGGCGCATCGGCAAGGTTTGGTCGGGTGAGGGCATTGCCATTCATGCCGAGCGACATCTCGGCCTGCGCGATAATTTCTCGTTCGGAGAGGTAACGCCTGCCGAGATTGCCGCCATGATCCGTGCCGTTGCCGCAGAGGGGTGCGACGCGATCGTGATCCTGTGCACGAACATGGACGGGGCAGGTATTACTGGGGCCCTGGAACGTGAACTGAAGGTCCTGATTCTCGATTCCGTCGCGGTCACGCTGTGGCGAACGATGTTGCTTGCTAATGCAGACCCGAGAATATTGTCAGGGTGGGGACGGGTCTTTCAGTCCCCACTTCCCTAGAAGCGACCGGAGGCATTTCACGTGTCACAGTTCGACTTAGCGATCCGCGGCGGCACCATCGTAACGGCCAGCGACGAATTCCGGGCCGATATCGGCATTCGTGATGGCCGCATCGTGAGCATCGCCGACCGTATTGAGGGGGCGGCCAAGGAGATCGATGCGACGGGCTTGCTGGCTCTGCCCGGCGGTATCGACAGCCACGTCCATATTTCGCAGGAGTCCGGGCCTGATGTCGTGATGGCCGACGATTTTGCTTCGGCCACGCGTGCTGCCGCGGCCGGCGGCAATACCACGATCCTGCCCTTCGCGCTGCAGATCAAAGGCTCATCGCTGCGCGCCTGCGTGGAGGAGTACCGGAAGCTTGCCAAGGGTGAATGCTACATCGACACGTCATTTCACCTCATTATATCCGATCCGACTGCGGTCGTTCTCGGTCAGGAACTGCCTGCGCTCGTCAAGGACGGCTACACGTCCTTCAAGGTCTTTATGACGTATGACGACCTGGTTCTGAGCGACAAGCAGTTGCTCGAGGTTTTCGAAGTGGCCCGCCGCGAGCAGGCATTGGTGATGGTGCATTGCGAGGGGTACGACGCCATCCGTCACCTCACCGACAGACTTGAGCGCGAAGGGCATATAGCGCCGTATTTTCACGGGACTTCGCGGCCTCAGGTCGTCGAGAGAGAGGCGACTCACCGCGCGATCAGCCATGCCGAGGTCGTCGGCGTCCCGATCATGATCGTCCACGTGTCCGGCCGGGAGGCGATGGAGCAGGTGCGTTGGGCGCAGCAGCGGGGCTTGCCCGTGCATGCGGAGACCTGTCCGCAATATATCACGCTGACCGCGGACGATATGAAGGGCTTGAACATGGACATGAGCGGCGCAAAGTATGTCTGCTCGCCGCCGCCGCGTGACAAGGAAAGCCAGCAAGCGATCTGGGAAGGTATCACCGGCGGCGTCTTTCAGACCTTTTCATCCGATCATTGCCCGTTTCGCTATGACGATCCGAAGGGCAAGCTGACGCCGAATTCGCGAACGTCGTTTCGTTGGGTGCCCAATGGAATTCCCGGCGTCGAGACGCGCCTGCCAATTTTCTTCTCAGAGGGTGTATCGAAAGGACGGATCAGTCTTCAGAAATTCGTCGAACTGACCTCGACGAATCATGCTCGGATCTATGGCCTTTATCCGCGCAAGGGTTCAATCGGCGTTGGTTTCGATGCCGATATCGTTTTGTGGGATCCGAAGCTCAAGAAAACGATCCGGCAATCCGATCTGCATCACGGTTCGGATTATACGCCGTGGGAAGGATTTGAGGTAACGGGCTGGCCGATCACGACCATTGCCCGGGGGCGGGTGGTCGCAGACAATGGAACGATAGTCGGGACCAAGGGCGCCGGAGAAGTGATCAGTCGTGGTACTTCGAGCCTCATCTGAATTGCCGACGCTCTGTTCAATCGAACTTTGAGTGGTAAGGGTTAGATGTCAAAACGTCTCTCCGATTTGAATGCTTGCAGCAGGGACAACTTTGTCGCCGCTCTCGGCAATGTCTTCGAATATTCGCCCTGGATAGCCGAGCAGGCCGCTTTGGCAAGGCCGTTTGATGGGGTGCGCCAGCTGTTCGACGCGATGAGGGGCTTCGTTAAACAAACCCCGTCGGAGCAACAGCTCGCTTTGATCAGGGCTCATCCAGATCTCGCAAACAGGACACAGCGTGCCGCCGGTCTCACCGCAGAATCCAGCACCGAACAGAACAGCGCCGGTCTCGATCGGTTGTCGGATGTCGAACTTGAAGCATTTGAACGGGCCAACTACGCCTACCGCACCAAGTTTGGCTTTCCTTACATCGTATGCGCGCGTCGCCACACCAGGGATTCGATCCTGCGCGATTTCGAGCACCGCCTGCCGAACGATGCCAAGACCGAAGTGCAGAACTCGCTTAACGAAATTTTCCGGATTGCGGCGCTGCGCATTGCCGAACTTGTGGTGTCGGACGATCGGCTCGAAGTGTACGGACGTTTATCAACCCATGTGCTCGATACTCAAAGAGGTAGGCCGGCAGAGGGCGTTGCGGTGGAACTAGTCGAGTTGTCCGACAGGGGCGCAAGTCGCGTCGTGACCCGCACGATCACGAATGCGGATGGTCGAACCGATCAGCCGCTGATTTATCACCGACCAGTGCCGATCGGTCGCTACGAATTGACTTTTGGCGTCGGAGACTATTTTGCCGGACGGCAGACAGTGACGTCTGATCCGCCGTTTCTCGACCAAATTCCCGTGCGCTTTTCGGTGAGCGAGCCGGAAAGCCATCTCCACGTGCCGCTCCTGGTCACGCCCTGGAGTTACGCGACCTATCGAGGTAGTTGAACAGGCGATCCCTTGATCACGCCGCGAAAATGAGGGCGCGCCAGCATGACCAACCAGGCTTTGAGTTGCTGGACCTGGCTCAAACTTCCCCATGATGGATTGGAGCGAGAGTTTTAGGTCTTTCAATTAATTGGATGGCGGCGTGTGCACGATGTGTGCACCGAGAGATCAAAGAAAATCCAGATGCAGCCAACGTGAGCGGCCTCGAACCCGCACGCACGCTATCGAAGACCAGTGATCGTTTTTGGCAATTGATGTGTCCCTCAACCCGCAGCGAGGACATGCTCCAGCGGTCCTAAGAATTTTCAGTCATCAGCGAAAAGGATTTTTTCAACACGATCGGCGCAAAGCCGATATTAAGCTCTTTCAAAGGTGACTCAGTCGGGGCACAGTTGCTGCTCAGCAGCTCCATTGAAATCCATCGACCACGAAATGCTGGCCGGTGATGAACATATGCGCCTCGACGGCCAGATAGCGCACGATGCTGGCGACGTCTTCAGGCGTGCCAACCCGTCCCATGGCAATGCCTGCGGTTAATTCAGCCTCTCGATGACTGAGCAGACCGCGCAAGAGGTCGGTGGCGATAATGCCCGGGCAGATCGCATTCACCGACACTTTGGGTCCAAGTTCCTTGGCGAGCGACCGCGTGAGGCCCAGGATTCCTGCCTTGGCTGCCGCATAGGCATGCTTGCTGACGGCGCTGGTCACGCCGCCTGACAGTGCATTGATGGATGAAATCGAGATGATCCGCCCGCCGAGGGCCTGCTTCAGCATAATTGGCGCGGCCGCATGAATGAAGTTGAAGCAGCCTTTCAGATTGATTGCGATTGTACGGTCGAATTCCGCCTCGGTGATTTCAAGAATCGGCTTTGGGTTCGGCTCGCCCGCATTGTTCAGGAGCACGTCGAGATGTCCCCATTTCGCATTGATCTGTTCGACGATCGCATGCGCGCGGGCAAAATCGCTCGCATCGGCCTGAAAGGTCAGCGTGCGCTTGCCCCGCATCTCGATATCGCGCGCGGTTGCTGCCATCTCCCTCTCCAGGAGATCAACGAGGGCGATGTCGAAGCCGGAATCGGCAAGCGCCAGCGCACAGGCGCGGCCGATGCCGCGCGCGCCTCCGGTGACGAGGGCCGTCTTTGTCATGGGTCAGGCCTCAGGCGGCGTGGTCGCGCGCGTAACGGACCACGTCGGCATGGGTTGCACACCAGACGTCGCCCTTCGCCTTGGCCAGGCGAATGAGCTCCTCGATGATCCAGAGCCGCGAGCGGTAGCCGATCATATGCGGATGGCAGGTGAGCTGGAAGATTCCGCCTTCCTCGTAGGCCGCCTCGAACTCGCGCCTGAACACATCGAAAACATCCGAAGGCGGTGTGTAGGGACGCAGGTTCTGGAAGCGATGCATCATGAAATAGACCGCGTCGTCGCGGATCCATTCCACCGGAAATTCGACGACGCCGGTTGGCTCTCCATCCAAGAGCAACTCGTAGCAATCGACGTCAGCCATCAGCGAGGAATCGTAGAGCAGGCCGGCCTCCTTGGTGATCCGCAGCGTATGCGGCGAGAAATCCCAGGATGCTGTACGCGCGCCGACCGGCCGCACCTTGGTCGTCTTCTCCAGCACGTCGGTCGCGCGCATCATCAAATCCTTCTCGGCCTCATAGGGAAGCACCGAGTTCAGCTCGTGGATCCATGAATGGATACCGATCTCATGCCCTTCGGCGATGACGCGCCGCTGCTCGTCCGGATATAGCAGCGCGCACACGGCCGGCACATAGAAGGTCGCCGGCACCGAGTGTTTCGCAAGCAGCTTTAGAATGCTGGGGACGCCGACGCGATTGCCGTACTGTCCCCACGCCATGCGCCCGATCGACTTGCCGCCGTCGCGCAGTTCGTTAGTCTCGTGGTCGGAATCAAACGACAGCGCGAACGCGCATCGCGCGCCACCCTTCCAGATCTTAGGCCGATAGGTCTTGCCAGCGCGGACCTGGTTCACAAGACCGCGCCAGTGTTTTTCCGGCCATTGCCAGGGTTCGAACTTCGACGTCTCGTTCATGACAGTCCTCCCGGATGATTTGTTACAGCGGGCCGCCGGTGACGGGGATGGTCTGTCCCGTGATCCACGAGGCGTGGTCGGAGGCCAGAAACGTCACCGCATTGGCGACGTCCTGCGGCGCGCCCATGCGGCGCATCGCAATCGTGTTGACGAAATTGTCGCGGAACGCGGTCGGCCAGTTGTTCCACTGCCGCTCGTAATCAGGGCTCGTCGCCATGAAGCCGGGCGCAACCGTATTCACGGTAATGCCGAACGGTCCGAGCTCATGGGCAAGCTGTTTGACCAGACCGATTTGCCCGTGCTTGGCGGCGGGATAGCTCTGGATGCCGGTAAGGCTCGTGGCAAGGCCGGCGCGGCTCGAAATCGTTACGATGCGCCCGGTGCCCCTGGTCTTCATCCCCGGCGCGACAGCCTTGATGAACAGAAACGCACCCTTGAGGTTGGCATTGACGATGGCGTCGAAATCGTCCGCGCTCACTTCTTCCAGGGGCCGGGGCCTTTGGCCGCGCACCCCGCCCGCGACATAGACAAGGATATCGGCGCCACCAGCCGTGCGCACAATTTCGGCAATGGAGGCCTCATTGGTGACGTCGATCTTGGCGGCGATGATCTCGCCACCGCCATCGACACGGCCGGCAAGCCCTGCAAGATCATCGACCAGCAGGTCGCAGGCGATGACGCGCGCGCCGTCATTGGCCAGCGATCGCGCGATGGTCTGGCCGATGCCACGCGCGGCTCCGGCCACGATCGCGGTGCGTCCGTCGAACCGGATCAGCATGGGCTACTCGCTTGCTTGTTCAGCTGAGTTTTGTCCCAGCGGTTTCCTTTAGCCGCCAGATCACGGCAAGCGAGATCACGGCCGCAGGCAACAGATAAAAATAGGTCGGCGACACCGGCGATCCCGTGACCTGGATGAGCCAAGTCGCGATGAATGGCGCGAAGCCGCCGAAGATAGCGACTGCGAGCGCATAGCCGCTCGTCATCCAGGTGGAGCGCAGATGTGTCGGAAAGATCTCCGAGATCGCCGCGGGGCCCGCGCCGGAATAGAGCGCCAGCAAAATGCCGAACAGGATCTGGAGCGGCATCACCAGCGCGAGACCGGTGCCGTTGGTCATCAGCGAGAACAGCGGATAGGCGAGCAGTCCGATGCTGATCGCGCTCGCCATCAGAAGCGGCTTGCGGCCGACCCTGTCCGACAGCGCGCCCCAGAACGGAACCGCGATCACCATGGCGATCAGGCCGATCGTGTTCGACCAAAGCGCCTGGGAGGGCGTGAGCCCGGCAAAGCGCTGGGTGAAGCTCGGCATCCAGGCGAGCAGCGTGTAATAGGCGATGGTCCAGAAGATGGTGAAGCCGAAGGCGAGCGCCCCCAGCGGAAGCCCGGCGACAACGGGCTGATCGACGGCAGCCTGACGGCTGGCTTCGTAAGTCGGCGTCTCCTCGACGTTGCGGCGCAGATAGGCGCCGACGAAGAACAGGAGTACGCCGAACAGGAACGGCACGCGCCAGCCCCAGTCGAGCATCGCCGCCTGACTCAGCGACGAGGTCATGATGGCAGCAACTGCCGAGCCGAGCAGCGAGCCGCCGGCGGTCGAGACCTGCTGGAAACTGCCGTACAAGCCGCGACGGTCTTGCGGCGCCCATTCGACCATGAAGGCGGTCGAGGTGCCCCATTCGCCGCCGGCCGCGAACCCCTGCACGATGCGAAGTGCAACCAGCAGGATCGGCGCCCAGACGCCGATCGCCTCATAGGACGGCAACAGGCCGATGGCGACCGTGCCGAACGCCATCAGGAAGATGGTCAGCACCAACGCTGTCTTGCGGCCGTTGGTGTCGCCGAGGCGGCCGATCACGATGCCGCCGAGCGGCCGCGCCAGGAAACCGACGCCATAGGCCGCGAAGGCGGCGAGCAATGAGGCGGTCGGATCGCTGCTCGGGAAGAACTTCGTGGCGATCAGCCCGGCCAGATAAGCATAGACGCCGAAATCGTACCACTCGAGCAGGTTGCCGATCGCTGCGGCCCAGATCGCCTTGCGGGGGTTGTCCGCCAGATGCGCGCTCGGCGCGGCCAGAACAGCTTCCGTCATCGGATCACCCCGCCATGTGCATTTTTGCTCCAATATTCCACATGACAATCCGGGCGGAGTCGAGGGCCAACGCGCGCGCCACGACGGCTCTGCGGTAATGGCTGACAGTTCTCCGCGGCATGGCTCCTGGGCGTCGCGCGGGTAGTGTCTCTCCTCTTGGTGAGGGGGCGGCCAGCGCCGTCTCCGGACGATGCATCGCATCGCCGGGAGAAACCATGAGGCCCGGCCGGGTGGCCGCGTCTCTCGCGGCGGATGTCTCCGAGAGTTTTGATCTCGTTCGCAAGGCCGATATCAATGAAGGGCGTATGGTCAATGATACAGGTTGCCACCACTAGGCGTGCGCGTGTCAAGAGCGCCGTGATGTGCCCGGCCACGACCAGTGGGAGAGGGCTTACCCACTGTACACAACGTCGCAAGGTGTCCACAGCGGTACTCGATCCGGTGTCTCCCATATCGGGTTCTTCCTTGCCGAATTTTGGTTCGCCGTCAGGGCAAGAACCGTTGCAAGGATTGGAAGTTTGACGCTTTCGTCGGCAATGTCAGACGTGCAAGCGGGAAGCGATCTTTGGTCGCCATGATATTTACCCTCCAAGATAAGCCTCGCGAATGCGCGGATCGTCGGCAAGTGCCGACGATGGTCCGCACAGTGTGATCGTGCCGGTCTCCATCACAAAGGCGCGGGCGGAAATATCGAGCGCCATCGCCGAATTTTGCTCGACCAGAAGGACGCGGAGACCGGTACGCTTGTTGAGTTCCAGGATCTTGTCAAACACCTGTTCGATCACAAGGGGCGCCACTCCGGGCGATGGTTCGTCCAGCATCAGCAGACTGGGGCGGCTTATCAGTGCACGGCCGATGGCCAGCATCTGCTGTTCGCCGCCGGAAAGCGACCATCCGCCTTGCTTGAAACGCTCCTTCAGCCGCGGAAACAGGTCGAGCACCAGCGCCAAATCAGCCTCGGTCTCGGCCTTCTTGTAAGAGCGCGATGCTGTGCGGGTGATCAGATTTTCGCGTACGGTTAAGGCCGGGAAAGATTAGGCGCCCATCCGGCAATGGGCGACGCCCGCGCTGACGATGTTCTCCACTGCGATGCCGACGATGCTCTCGCCTTTCGGACTGACATGATCGAGGCGCTGGCAGCGATGGTCGGCACTGACCGGCTGATGATGGGTTCCGACTTTCCTTGCGATATCGGCGATGACGATCCGGTGGGCATGGTGAACAAGGCGCGGTTATCAGAAGCCGATCGAGAGAAGATCACCTTCGGCAATGCCGGCCGTCTGTTCAAGATACCGAAAGTTGGGGCATGGCGCCTTGATACTTCTCGGGAATGTCCGCTTGTGATGGGTGCGGGGCGGAGATCATTGCCGCGGCCGACGAGATCGAGCCGCTGGCAAAGTCCATTCTAAGTCTGCGCGCCGCTTGTCCATTGACGCCGGCAAATTAGCATAGGACATTTTGATCGAGGCTCGAGCGATTGGAAACCAGGCCATGGATGTCTACCATTTCAAGAATTTCGAAATGCTTGATCCCGAGGCCGGGGAATTGCGCGGCGGCCACGAACTGGTCGTCGAAGGCGACTTGATCAAGGAAGTCTCGGCGAGGCCGATCCAGCTTACAAATGCCGATGTTATCGACTGCGGCGGGCGCACGCTGATGCCCGGCCTGATCGACAGCCATGTCCATGTAGTGCTGTCCGAGGTCGTGATCCGCAACATGGAGAACGTACCGTTGACGCTGATGACGGCGCGCGCCGCCCGTCTGATGCACAAGATGCTCGACCGCGGCTTCACCAGCGTGCGGGACACCGGCGGCGCCGATTGGGGCTTGAAGGAGGCGACTGAGAAGGGGCTGTTGCCGGGGCCGCGACTGTTCATTGCTGGCCGCGCCATCGGCCCCACGGGTGGCCATAGCGATGCCCGCCGCCGTACCGATTTTGGTTCACGCTGTCAATGCTGCAACGCTATGTCGTTCTCCATGGGCGTCGCGGACGGCATCACCGAAGTCCGCCGCGCCGTGCGCGAGGAAATGCGCCAGGGTTGTGATCAGGTCAAGATCATGATGTCCGGCGGCGTCGCCTCGCCCTACGATCCGCTCGACAGCCTGCAATTCTCGGTCGGCGAAGTGGAGGCCGCCGTGCAGGAAGCGCACGCCTTTGGCCGCTATGTCTGTGCGCACGCCTACACGCCGGAGGCGATCACGCGCGCGGCCAATGCCGGCGTTCGCACCATCGAGCACGGCAATCTGATCGACGATACGTCTGCCAGGCTGATGGCCGAGAAGGGCATGTTCCTGGTCGCCAACCTCGTGACCTATTTCGAGATGAAGAAGCACGCCGCCGAGTACGGCATGAATTCGGACATGCTGGCCAAGAACGACCTCGTGATTGACGGCGCCATGAAGTCGCTCGAAATCTGCAAGCGCCATGGCATCCCGGTCGCCTACGGCACCGACCTGCTCGGCGAGTTGCAGGTGGCGCAATCGGAAGAATTCACGCTACGCGCACAGGTGCTGTCGCCGGCTGAGATCATCCGTTCCGCCACCACGATCGGGGCCCAGGTTACACGCATGGAGGGCAAGATCGGCTGCCTGAAACCGGGGGCCTTCGCCGATCTGCTTGTGGTCGACGGCGACCCGCTGAAGAACCTGAAGCTGTTGGGAGACCAGGGCCGGCACCTTTCCATCATCATGAAGGGTGGGCGGTTCCACAAGAACCGGCTGCAGTGAGCTCAGATGTCTCAACAAATCCTGTTCAGGAATTTCGAATTGCTCGAACCCTCGTTTGGCGAGCTCCGCGGCGGCTATCAGTTGCTCGTCGAGGGCGACACCATCAAGGAACTCAGCGATAGACCAATCAAGGCGGCCGAGGCCGATGTCATCGACTGCGGCAAGCGCACATTGATGCCGGGGTTGATCGATTGCCACGTCCACGCCATCCACAGCGAGGTCAATGTCCGCTTCATGGAGATGTTGCCGCTGACGCTGGTCACCGCGCGCGCGGCGACGCGATTGCGCGCCATGCTCGACCGTGGCTTCACCACCGTGCGCGACACCGGCGGCGCCGATTGGGGTATCAAGACCGCGATCGAAACCGGGCATATCATCGGGCCACGTCTTTATATCGCTGGTCAGTCGATCGGCCCCACAGGCGGCCATTCGGATTCGCGTCGGCGCACCAATCGCTTCGGCAGCAACAACGAATGCGTCTGCTGCAACGGGCTGCAATTCAAGTCCGCGATTGCCGATGGCGTCGACGAAGTCCGCAAATCTGCCCGAGAGCAGATGCGTCAGGGCGCCGACCATGTGAAGATCATGATGTCCGGCGGCGTCGCGTCACCCTACGATCCGCTCGACAGCCAGCAATTCTCGGACGGCGAGGTCAGTGCGGCGGTGGAAGAGGCGACCGCCTTCGGCCGCTACGTCTGTGCCCACGCCTATTCCGCCGAATCCATCATCCGCGCCGCGCGTCTCGGCGTCCGCACCATCGAGCACGGCAATCTGATCGATGATGCTTCGGCCAAGCTGATGGCCGAAAAGGGCATGTTCCTGGTGGCCAACCTCGTCACTTATTACGCCATGAAGGATCGGGCCAAGCAGTTCGGCATGATCGGCGAAAGCCTCGCCAAGAACGAAATCGTGTTGCAGGGCGGGCTGAAATCGCTGGAGATCTGCAAGCGCCACAACATTCCGGTCGCCTATGGCAGCGACCTCCTGGGCGAGCTGCATTGGGACCAGTCCAAGGAGTTCACCATCCGCCAGGAAGTAGTCTCGCCGATCGAGATCATCCGCTCGGCGACCACGATCGGCGCCGATGTGCTGCGCATGCCGGGGAGGGTGGGTACATTGCAGGCAGGTGCCTTCTCCGACGCCATCCTGGTCGATGGTAATCCCCTGAAAGACCTTGCGCTGCTTGGCGATCAAGGCAAACATCTCTCCCTGATCATGAAGGCAGGTATCTTGCATAAGAACCGGCTGAACTAAAAGAACCGGCTGAATTGACCAGCCGGTTGATTGCAGGCTCTTGTCGAGGGGCGATGTTGGAGAGGCGATCTTGACCGTCGTACCCCGATGGACCTCATCACGCACCGTCGGCCGGATCGCGCTCGGGACGGCGGCTGGCATGTCGCTTGCCTATATCCTGCTGCCCATGTTCTTCGTGATCTGGCTGGCGTTCTTCGCACAGGAAATTCCGTCATTCCCTCCAGAAGGCTATTCGCTGAAATGGTTTCGCACTGTTCCCGGCAATGACAGGTTCGTCCACGGATTTCTCCTCAGCCTGCAGGTTGCCGTGGTCTCGACGTCGATCGGCCTCGCGATCGGCGTTCCCGCCGCGGTGTGCCTGGTCCGCGGGCGTTTTGCCGGGCGTGAGGCGGTGAACAATCTGTTGCTGCTGCCGCTGATTGTACCGGGCATCGTGCTCGGCATCGCGCTCTATGTATTTCATGTCGAAACCGAGATCGTGACCGGATGGCCGATCCTCGGTTCACTTGGCGGTCTCGTCGCCGGCCACGTCCTGATCGCGATACCCTGGACGGTGCGCCTGATCACCGCGAGCCTCGTCGGCATGGACCGCGCCGTCGAGGAGGCCGCGCAAAGCCTGGGCGCCGATCGCCTGACCACCTTCCGGCGCGTCACGCTGCCCGCCATTTTGCCGGGCATCGTCGCGGCCGCGCTGTTCGGCTTCATCGCCTCGTTCGGCAATCTGGAAATGAGCCTGTTCCTGGTCGGTCCCGGTCGGACCACGCTGCCGATCGCGATCCTGCAATATCTCGAATGGAAGATCGACCCGACCATCGCGGCGGTATCGGTTCTGCAGATCCTGTTTATCGGCGGAGCGATGCTGCTGACCGATCGCTTCGTCAAGATCGGCCGCGTGGTCTGATCATGGCCCATCTGCAATTAACCAGCATCACCAAGCGCTATGGCGAATTCAAGGCCGCCGATGACGTTTCGCTCGACATTGCCGATGGTGAATTCCTTGTCCTGCTCGGTCCCTCCGGCTGCGGCAAGACCACGACCTTGCGCATCGTGGCCGGCTTCATCGAGCCGACATCCGGCAGCGTACGCCTGGGCGATCGCGATATCACGGGGCTTCCGCCATGGAAGCGCAACACCGGTCTCGTGTTCCAGAGCTATGCGCTGTTTCCACACATGACGGTGGCCGAGAACGTCGCGTTCGGCCTCGAAATGCGCAAGATGCCGAAGGCGGAGATGGCGCCGAAGATCACGGAGGCCTTGCGCCTGGTGCGGCTCGATCATCTCAGCGACCGGTTGCCGCGACAATTGTCCGGCGGCCAGCAGCAACGCGTGGCGTTGGCCCGTGCGCTGGTGTTCCGGCCCGATGTGCTGCTGCTCGATGAGCCCTTGTCCAATCTCGACGCCAAGCTGCGCCAGGACGTCCGCGTTGAAATCCGCGAATTGCAGCGCAAGCTCGGCCTGACGACCGTGATGGTGACCCACGACCAGGAGGAGGCATTGACCATGGCCGACCGCCTCGTGGTCATGAGCGAGGGCCGGGTCCGCCAGATCGGGTCGCAGCAGGATCTCTACGAACGCCCCGCGGAAAAATTCGTCGCCGATTTCGTCGGCCGCTCCACCTTCATCGATGGCCGCATGGATGGCCCCGGGCGCTTCGTCTCGGCCGGCGGCCTCGTCGTCGCCTGCGAAGAAAGCGGCGCCGGCGAGGCCTCGCTCGCGCTGCGCCCGGAACGCCTGGCGCTGATGTCGGCTGCCGCGCCTGCAATGGACAACAGCTTCCCAGGCGCCGTGGAGTTCATCTCCTATCTCGGATCTCAGGTGGATCTGCACGTCCGCCTGTCGCCAAAGGAACGCGTCATCGTGCAGATCCAGAACCGGCCGGAACAGCCGCTGCCGGTGATCGGCGAACAGGTCCATATCGGCTGGAGCAAATCGACAGGCCGCGTATTTCAATCATAAAATCTGCCAACCAACACCCGGAGGCATCCACCATGACCCGATCGAAATCCCGCCGTGAAGTCCTGCTTGGTGCCGCAGCCCTGGCCGGCGCCGCCAGCCTGCCACGCGTCGCGTCGGCGCAGGCCAAAGGCCGCATCGTCGTCGGCACCTGGGGCGGCGATTATGCCCGCCTGCTTAACAAGAACATCGAGGCGCCGCTGTTGATCAAGGACGGCTGGGAGGTGGTGCAGGACCAGGCTGGCGATCCCGAGCGCCGCTCGAAAATGCTCGCTGAGATGCGGCTGCCGCGTGGCACGACCGATGTGCAGGGCCTTTCGGCCATCAACATGTTCCAGATGCACGACGCCGGCAGTGTGCTACCGATCGACTACGGCAAACTCAAGAATGCCGGCCATCTGCTGCCGGCGATGAAGTATCCCTACGGCGTCGGTCATATATATTCGGGCAAGGTCGGCGTCTACAATCCGAAGATCATCACAACCGCGCCAGTCAGTTACAAGGACGTGTTCGATCCCAAACAAGGCAACAAGGTCGGCATCATCGACATCCAGTATCAGTACACGATGGTGTGTGCGGCGCTCGCCGCCGGCGGCAAGGTCGATGATCTCGAGCCTGGCAAGAAACTGCTGCTGGAGTGCAAGAAGGCCGGCATGCGGATCTATCCGACCAACGAGGCGTTTGCCCAAGGTCTGAAGTCTGAGGAATTCGGCCTTGGCGTGATGTGGAAGGCCCGCGTCGTACAATGGCAGAACGCGGGTATTTCAGTGACGTCTATGACTCCGACCGAAGGCGCACTGGCCTATGTCTCGGGCTTCGTCATCCCGAAAAACTCGCCCAACAAGGAAGGTGCCTACGCCTACCTTGACGCCATGCTGGACAAGAGCGCGCAGGAAGCCTTCGCCGTCGACATGGGTTACAATCCCACGGTCAGCAACGCCGTGGTTGCGCCCGATCTCAACAAGCGCATCGGGTTTACCTCCGACGAGATCAAGAATCTGGTCGATCTCGACTACAACTATCTCAACAAAAACGACGTCGCGCTCAAGGAATGGTGGGACAAAGAGCTGAAGGGTTGAGCGGGCACTAGCGAAGCAGCCGATGGCTGCCACCGCTCAAACGCACTTCCAATCCGACGAGAGGCCTACGTCGTTGCTCTCGGCGACGACGCTCGTCGGGCCGGCGACGGTGTTCGTCGCTGCCGGGCTTTTGGTGCCGTTGGCGATCCTGTTCCGCTACAGCTTCGACAAGGTCGATGCGCGGCGTATCATGATCGAGACATTTTCGTTCGACAACTACGTCAAGTTTTTCTCCGATCCCTATTACACCGGCGTGCTGGCAACGACGCTACGGGTGGCCGCGCTTTGCACCGTCGTCTGTCTCGCCATGGGTCTGCCGCTTGCCTATGTGCTGGCGCGCACCCAGTCGCGGTTCAAGAACGTGCTGCTCATGCTGGTGGTGCTGCCGCTGTTCGTCGGCAATGCGGTGCGTGCGGCCGGATGGATGACGCTGTTCGGTTCCAAGGGTTTTCTCAATGTCACCCTGATGCAGCTCGGAATCATCACCCAGCCGCTGCAGATCATGTTTACCGAGGGCGCCGTCATGGCCGGCATCATTGCCGTCAATCTGCCCTACATGGTTCTGACATTGCAGAGCGTGATCGAAGGCATAAATCGCAATGTCGAGGAGGCCGCCTTCAGCCTGGGCGCCGGGCCGGCGACGATGTTTCGCCGCGTGCTGCTGCCGCTTTCGCTGCCAGGCATCCTCGCTGGCACCATCCTGACCTTCATCCTAGGCATGAACGCCTATGCGACGCCGGTGCTGCTTGGCGGCCCCAAATTCAAGATGATGGGGCCGCTGGTGTACGGACAGTTTCAGCTCAACAACTGGCCGTTCGGCGCGTCCGTCGCGTTCGTCCTGATGACGGCAACCCTGACGTTGACGGCGACGGCAAACATTCTGATACAGCGCCGGTTCCGGCGATGACAATTGAAAGGACCTTGTGATGACGGTTGGTGTTGGTGGTTCGACCGCGGAGGCGGAACTCGCAGCCATGAAGAACATGCGCGGCGACGTGCCGCCGATTGGCGTCGAAGAGCGTCTGCAGCGCATCGCACGTGCGCAGGCGATCATGCGCGAGAAGGGTATCGACGCGCTCTATCTCGACGTCTCCTCGAGCATGACCTATTTCACCGGGTTGAAGTTCCGCCGCACCGAGCGCATGCACAGCGCGGTGCTGCCGGCCAAGGGCGAGATCGTCTACGTCTCGCCGGCCTTCGAGGTCGAGAAACTCAAGACCATGACTTCGTTCGGCGAAAAGATTGCGGTCTGGGAGGAGGACGAGGACCCGACCGCCACCGTCACCGAGACCGTCCGCGCGCTCGGCTATCCTTCCGGCACCATCGCGGTCGATGAGGCGACACCGTTCTTCACCTTCGATGGGCTGCGCCGTGCCGGCAATGCCTACACCTTCATCAACTCGACCGACGTCACCGCCGGTTGCCGCATGATCAAGTCTGAGCACGAACTCGCGCTGATGCAGACCGCCAAGAACATCACGCTCGAAGCCCACAAGGCCGCCGCCCGCATCATGCGTGAAGGCATCACCACGACCGAAGTGCAGGCCTTCATCACCGCCGCGCACCGCAAGCTCGGCTCGGAAGGCGATCCGCCGTTCAACGCGGTGCTGTTCGGCGAAGCGACTGCATATCCGCACGGCGTGCCGTATCCGCAAACGCTGAAGCAGGGCGACATGATCCTGATCGACACCGGCGCGCCAATCGACGGCTATCTCTCCGATATCACGCGCTCTTACGTCTTCGGCGAACCGACCAGACGCCAGCGCGACGTCTGGAATCTGGAGAAGGAAGCGCAGGCAGCAGGTTTCGCTGCCGCCAAGCCGGGCAACCGCTGCGAGGATATCGACATCGCCGCGCGCGGCGTCATCAACGGCGCCGGCTTCGGCCCCGGCTATGCCACGCCCGGCCTACCGCACCGCACCGGCCACGGCATCGGCCTCGATGTGCACGAATGGCCCTATCTCGTGAAAGGCGACAGGACCGTGCTAAGACCCGGCATGACCTTCTCGAACGAGCCGACCATTTGCATCTACGGCGAATTCGGCGTGCGCCTCGAGGACCATATGGTCATCACCGAAACGGGCGCCCGCTGGTTTACCCAACCGGCGCATTCGGTCGACGATCCTTTCGGTTTGGAGAGGTAACTGACAAGAAAGGTCGAAACTATCCAATCGCCAACTGGCCAAGAAATGGCAAAAAGCTTATCAGTCGCGGCCCTGTGAATGGCTTCAGAATGCGCGCAGCTTTCTATGCTGCTGGTCGGTCTACCGGATATCTCCCGTGAACAAGTAGGTTTGGCGGAGAGTCGGCCAATAGCCTGCTTTCTTCGATAACGCTTAATACGCGAACGGCAGGCATAGTGCCGCACGGCGCCGGATGAAGGTGTTCGCGACGTACTCGCGTTTCCTTCTGACTTGAACGCGCCAGCTTCCGACTTCAGTTTCGTAAAGGTCGGCATTGCGTGTGCACGCCGTTCCGATTTCGTGTGCGCTACGTGTGCACCGGGAGATCAAATGCGGTACAAACGTGTGCAATTTTGGCTAGTTTGGAGTGCACACGTGTGCACTTGTTCCCGATCTAGTCCATTGATAGGATAGGGTAAGTAGTTGGAATATCAAGAGTATCGGTTCTCTGTGGCGCCCATGATGGACTGGACCGACCGGCACTGCCGCGTCTTCCACCGTCTGATGAGCACCCGCGCGCGGCTTTATACGGAGATGCTGACGACCGGCGCCATCATTCATGGCGACCGCAAGCGGCTGCTCGGCTTCGATCCAAGCGAGCATCCGGTGGCGCTGCAGCTCGGCGGGTCCGATCCGGGCGATCTCGCAACCGCTGCGAAGATCGGTGAGGATTTTGGTTACGACGAAATCAATCTCAATGTCGGCTGTCCGTCCGACCGGGTGAAGGACGGCCGCTTCGGCGCATGCCTGATGGCGGAGCCGGCGCTGGTGGCCGAGGGCGTCGCCGCGATGAAGCGGGCGGTGAAGATTCCGGTCACTGTCAAATGCCGGATCGGCATCGACGACCAGGACCCCGAAGTGGCGCTCGACGTGCTGGCGCGCGGCGTCGTCGCGGCCGGCACGGATGCGCTGATCGTTCATGCCCGGAAAGCGTGGCTCAACGGATTGTCGCCGAAGGAAAACCGCGACATCCCGCCGCTCGATTACGACAGGGTGTACCGGCTCAAGGCCGCGCTGCCGGACGTGCCCGTCATCATCAATGGCGGCATCGGCAGCATCGCGGAAGCGAAACGGCACCTCGACCATGTCGATGGCGTGATGCTGGGGCGGGCAGCCTATCAGGAGCCGTGGCGGTTGCTCGACGTCGATCCGGAATTATTCGGCGAGGCGGCGCCTTGCGCAACCATGAAGGACGTCTTCGAAGCGATGTTGCCCTACATCGAAGACCAGCTGGCGCAAGGGGCAAAACTGCATTCCATGACACGGCACTTCGTCGGCGCGTTTCACGGCGTGCCCGGAGCGCGTGCGTTCCGCCGCCATCTGGCGGAGAAGGGCGTCAAGCCCGGCGCCGGAGCCAACGTGCTGCGCGATGCGATCGCGCTGGTCGGGCAACGCGCCGAGGAGCCGGTGGCGGCGTAAAGCTCGAGCGGCGGCTTTCGTAAATCCGCCTTCAGGCCGCAGTCGCGGTTGAGATCTGACCGCCGCAAAGAGTGATCGTGGTCTCGAAGAAGTTCGCTTTGTCGCGTTCTTTTCAAACAGCCCCGCAGGTGGTTTCCGGCGCATCGCCACGCCAGGCGCGCGCGATCAGCGCCCGGATCGCCTCCCGCTCGACCGGGCGCGGATTCCAGTAGGGGTTCTTCACGGCGAGGTCGGCGGCGTGATCGATGCCGCTTTCGGGCATGCCGATCTCGCGCAGCGATGTCGGCACGGCGAGCTTTCGCGCCAGATCCTGCAGGCCGAGCGCGGGATCGTGCACGCCAAGCGCGGCGGCGATCCGCGTCATCGCGTCGGGGGCGACGGGCGCGTTGTAGGCGAGGGCGTGCGGCAGGATGACGGTGTGGGTCTCCGCATGCGGCAGGTTGAACGAGCCGCCGAGCGTATGACAGAGCTTGTGATGCAGCGCCATGCCGACCGCGCCAAGACAGATGCCGCTGAGCCAGGCGCCTTGGAGCGCATCGGTGCGCGCGGCCCTGTCACCGGGCTGCGCGCAAATCCTCGGCAGCGCCTGCGCCAGCGTGCGGATGCTTTCCTGCGCCATCACTGAGATCAGCGGATTGCGATCCCGCGCATAGAGCGCTTCCACCGCATGCGCGATCGCATTGATGCCTGATGTGGCTGATAATCCCGCGGGCATGGTCAGGGTAAGATCGACGTCGTAGATCACGGTCTCGGGCAGGATTTTCGGGCTCGACTGCGTGGTTTTTATCCCACCGCTGGTCTGGCCGACGACCGGCGTCATCTCCGAGCCGGCATAGCTGGTCGGCAGCACGATCTGCGGCAGGTCGGTGCGCAAGGCGATCGCCTTGCCGAGGCCGGTGGTCGAACCGCCGCCGATGGCGACGAGACCATCGGCCTGCACGTCGTTCACGATTTCCATCGCCTGTTCCGTCACCTCGACCGGCGTGTGCATCACGGCCCCGGTGAAGACGCCGGCGAAGCGCGCGCCAATCATCTCGCTGATGTCGGCGACCAGGCCTTTCTGCCGCGGGGTCGCCAGCACGAGGGCGCGGGTGACGCCGAGATGGGACAGTTCGTCAGGCAATCGGCGAAGCGTACCGCTGCCGAACACCACGCGCATCGGCGCATTCTGGTAGACGAAGTCTTGCATGGTCGCTCCTTGCGGACGAACGGTCCGGCCCCGGGATCGCCGGAGCCGGATTTCCCGCAACGGCCATCCTGCCTCAAGAGGCCGGCTGTGCAACCTTGCGCATGCCGGCCGTCTCTTCAAGGTTGTTGGCCGGCGCGCTCGCCGGTTGCCTGGCGAGCAGGATAATCCCGCCGGCGGCGATCGCCGAGACGCCGATCGATAAAAACATCGGCGTCGGGCTCTGGTAGATCTGCTGCAGCGCGCCGGCGACGAACGGCCCAAGGATGGCGCCGACCCGCGCGACCCCGAGTTCCATGCCGACCGCGGTGGCGCGCACGCCAGTTTCATACGAAGCCGCGGTGAAATTATTCAGCACGAACTGGGCGCCGATGATGCAGAAGCCGGCAGCCGCGACCGAGGTGATGTTGACGATGTGATCGTTGAGCATCACGAGCGACAGCACGGCGACGCCGCCGATTGCCCACCAGGTTGCGATCAGCCCGCGGCTATGGCCGGTGCGGTCGACGAGGTGCCCGAGCACCAGGCCGCCGACGAACGACATGATCTGCATCAGCGCGCCGAAGCCGAAGCTTGCTGCGAAGGTTTCGCCACGCTGCATCATCACGGTCGGAATCCAGCCCGACAGGCCGAAGATGCAGAACAGGCTGAGGAACGCCGACGCCCAGATCGCGAACGTGGTCCGGCGATATCTGGGCTGCAGCAGCGCCGCAACCGAATTGAGCGGCTTCTCGGCCTGCCCGACGGCGATTTCGGCCGAGGCGTAAATACCGGCGCGCTCGGGCCGAAGCTTTGCCAGCATGTCGCGGATTTCACCGGTGCGGCCCTGCAGGGCAAGGAACTTCGGCGATTCCGGCAGCATCAGATGCATGAAGGGCAGCAGCAGGAACGACAGCGAGCCGATCCAGTAGAGCGACGTCCAGCCGAACACCGGGGTCGCAAATACGCCGGCAACGCCGGCAAGCGTTCCACCGAGCGCCCAGCCGAGCGCAACGCCCCACAGCGCAAAAGTGTTGGCGACGCGCCGCGGCGCCAGCTCGTTGATGTAAGTGGTTGCAAGCGGCAGCAGCACGCCAAGGCCGATGCCGGTCAGGAGCCGCAGGACGCAGAACGACAGGAACGAGTTCGCCAGGATCGCGGTCAGCAGCGTGAAGATGCTGGTGATCCACAGACCGCCGAGCAGGGTGCCGCGGCGCCCCAGACGGTCGGCGATGATACCGTGGATCGCAGCTCCCAGCAGGAATCCGACCAGGCCGCTGGAGATCAGCAGGCCTGCCTGGCCCGCCTGAAGTCCCCAGGGCTTGGCGACATAGTGAATGACGTAAGCCGGATTGAACGTGTCGTATCCGTCGAACAGCGTAAGCAGTCCCATGATGGCGCCGAGGCGCCAGTGAAACTTGCCTACCTTTGCTTCAGCGAGCTCTTCATGAAGATCGATTGCCTGCGCGGCCATTGTCCATTCCCTCCCAGGACGTTCGTTCGTGTCGTTGTGATGCCGCTTATTCCGCGGCTTGATGAATGCCGTGCCCGGCGGCGGCAGGGTCGGCAAGATCGAGCTTGAACAGCTCGATCGCGTTGCGTCGGCCGATCTTGTGGCGATCATTGTCGCTGATGCTGGCGCTGTTGAACCAGTCGGAGGCATGATCGACGTTCTCGAACGGCCAGTCGACCGAGAACAGGATGCGATCGGCTCCGATCTCGAGGACGGAATCGATCAGCGTTTGCGTGCGGAAATTGCCCGACGTGGTCAGGAAGAAGTTGGCGTTGAAGTAGTCGCAGATCTTCTTCTTCGCCTTGTGCTTCGGCGGCGCCTTGACCCAGCCGTTGCGATGATCGACGCGCCACATGCTGTAGGGCAGGCCTTCGCCCATGTGGCCGAGGATGATCTTCAGTTTCGGATAGGCATCGAACAGGCCCGATCCCATCAGGCGCAGCGCATGCACCGCGGTCTCCTGTCCGAACGCCCAGGTCGGGCCCATCAGCCACGGATGTCCGTCATAGATCGCGCAGTCCTGCGGCAGCGGGTTGCGCGGATGCAGATAGAAGGGCAGGCCGGTCGTTTCGACCCTGGCCCAGAACGGCCAGTATTGCGGCAGGTCGTAATAGACCGGGCGCTTGCCGTCGCCGATTTGCGAGAAGCCGTTGACCAGCGCGCCGCGGAAGCCGAGCGTCTTGATGCAGCGCTCGAGTTCGGCTGTCGCCAGATCCGGGTCCTGCATCGGCAGTGCGGCAAAGGCCTGGAAGCGCGAGGGACGTTTTGCCACTTGCTCGGCAAGGAAATCATTGGCCCGGATCGCGATCTCGTTGGCGCGCTTGACGTCGGGGATCGCCTGCACCGCCGGCGCGTTCAGGGACAGGATCATCATCTCGATGCCGTGCCGGTCCATCTGCGAAAGCCGCTTGTCGTGGATATCGAGCAGGCGGTCCTTCAATTCCGGCCAATAGGATTCCGGCACAAAACCCGCCGAATCCATCAGCGTGTCCGGAATGGCGAAATGTTCCTCAAGCGCGATCTTGCCCTGCATGTCGTCCTCGCTGATATCTGGCGTTGATCAATATTGTCCCTGCGGCGTCAGCCCGAGCGCGAGCTGGCCGTACATGGTGCCGACGGCGTCCCAGTTCATGCTGATGTGACGGCCGACGGCATTGGCATCGCGCCAGGCGCGCTGCACCGGATTGGAAAGGTCGAGCCCGAGCCCGCCGGTGGAGGCATTCAGCGCTTCGCTGGCGCGGATCGCGAGCGCGACCGAAAACGCCTGGCCGCGGCGGCTGACGATACGGTCCTCGATCGAGACCGGCCGGCCCTCGCGGACCGTCGCCGCGCGATCCCTCAAGTCACGCAGCAGCACTTCGCGCGCGGCGTCGACCGAGGCGGTGGCTTCCGCCACGCGGAGCTGGATGGTTGGAAAATCCGCCATGCGGTTGTTGTGCCCGGCGACCGCGCCGCGGGTGATCCGCCGCGAGGTGACGGCGAGATAGTCTTCCAGCGCACCGGCCGAGGCCCCGACAGCGGTCGACGCCAGGCAGGAGGGGATGTTCGACAGCATCGGGATCGCGAAGGTCGGGTTTCCGGCATAAAGCGCCGCGCCCGGCGTCGTGCCTGACGTGGTGTCGGCGAATGACAGCAGGCGGTGCGCCGGCACGAATACGTCATTAAGCACCAGCGTCTTGCTGCCGGTGCCGCTGAGGCCGACGACGTTCCAGGTGTCGTCGATGACGTAGTCGGAGGCCGGCACCAGCAGGAAAGCCGGCGCGAACTGGCCGCCCTCGGCCTTTGGCGGCAGCAGCGCCGCGCACAGCGACCATTGCGCATTGTCGCAGCCGCTGGCGAACGACCATCGGCCTGAAAGGCGATAGCCGCCCTCGACCTCGATCGCCTTGGCGGCCGGCGCATAGGAGCCGCAGGCCACCGCGTCCGGGTTCGCATCCCAGACGTCGCGCTGCGCGGATTCCGGAAAGCCCGCGATCAGCCATTGATGGGCGGCGAGCAGGCCGCCGACCCAGGCGGTCGAGGCGCAGGATTTCGCAAGCTCGATGTTCAATTCGACCAGCACGTCGAAATCGTGCTCGTAGCCGCCGAACAGCGCCGGCTTGACGATGTCGAAATAGCCGATGTTGCGCAGCGCCGTGATGTTCTCCTCGGGAACGCGGCCGGCCTTTTCCGTGGTGTGGGCGCGCGCCTTGATCTGCGGCGCGATCTGCGCGACGCGGCTGCGTAATTCGGCGATGTCGGGGCGAGGGGCCGATCGCGCCGGCACGTCCTTCAACTGGGCGACTGATACCATTGGTTTGCTCCGTATCTTCGATGGGCTGAAAGGCGGTCTGGCGGTTTACGCGGCCTGGCTGTCGTGTGGCACCGAGAAGCAGTAGGTGGCGTCCTGGTAGATCAGGGGCTCGATCGGATCGCGCATGCTGACGGTCTCGGCTTCGCCGATGAAGATCGTGTGCGTGCCGTAGGGCACAGCAGCGGCCTTCTTGCAGAAGATGTTGATCTGCGCGTCGGCAAGATAAGTGACGCCCTCGGGCGAGGTCATCCAGTCGCCGAGCCCGAACCGTTCCTCGGCCGGCACCGCGCCGCTGAAGGCGGATGAAAGCTTGATCTGGTCGCGGCGCAGCACGTTGACGCAGAACCGGCGTGCCAGCAGCATGATGTCGTGCAGCAGCGTCTGCTGGTTGACGCAGACGATCAGCGAGGGCGGGTCGAGCGAGAGCGAGGTCACCGCGGTCGCCGTCATGCCGTGGCGGCGGTTCTGATCCGAAGACGTGATCACCGATACCGCGGCGGGAAAGCGCCGCAGCGCGCGCTTGAACGTCTCGCGCAGTTCATCGGATGCCGAATCCAGCGACATGGTTTCCTCCACTGAACGGTCCGCTCTTTGCGATCGGCGGCTTAATTTTCTAAAACAATAATTGCATTTGCAAATGATCTGTCAACCGGAAATTTTCAAATGCAACAATTGTCTTGAAAACTGATTGGCGCCCGGTTATTGGATGGACGCAAAAGTTGCACCAGAGCAGGACGCAAGATCTTGTATCGGCTGACGAATTCCTTGCCCTACATGCTCAACCGCGTCGGCGTGCGGATGGGCGATCTGTTTTCCCGGCGCATCGCCGGCTACGGCGTGACGCTACCGATGTACCGCGTCATGGCGGCGCTTTGGGAAAAGGGCGATCAGCGCTTAGGGGATCTCGCCGCGATGACGACGATCGAGATATCGACTTTGTCGCGATTGATCGGCGAGATGAAGCGGCGAGGCCTCGTGACGCGCACGCGGCTCAAGGACAACGCCCGTACGGTCGCGATCAACCTCACGCCCAAGGGGCGAACGCTGGTCGAAGAGTTGATTCCGATCGCCGTGCATTTCGAGGACGTCGCGGTCCGCAATTTCCCGTCAAAGAACATCGTGGACCTGAAGACGGTGCTCGCGGAAATCTACGAGAGCCTGAATTCGATCGAGCCCGAAATCGAGGAAGCCAACAAGGCGCGCAAGGCGGCACGGCCGAAGGGGTGATGCGCGGATAGTTTGCAACAGGCAGCGGACGCTGGAAGCGCCACTGCCTTATGAATTTTAGCGGCATATGACGGCAGGGATTGAGCGGCCCGACTAATTCGCAGCCGAGCGTGCGCGCTTGTTGTTCGATGCGATCACCTCGGGATAGCCGTGCAGCATCAGCCTGTCGGCCCGCACGCCCCAGCTTTCCAGCCGGTCCAGGAAGCTCATGCCGAGCAGGTTGGTCTTGAGCTGCCCGCGCGGCACCACCAGCGCCGGGACCGATTTCTCGACAAGCCCGCCGACTGCGAGACGGTCGATCGTCAGCCGCGCCGCCTTGGTGTGGCCGCCGGCGGTTTCGAGTTCGACGTTGTATTCCAGCATCTCGATCGGCAGGCCGATCGCCTTCGCCGTTTCCCAGGTCAGCACCACGGAGGTCGCGCCGGTGTCGATCACCATCGGCGCCTTGACGCCGTTGATCTTGGCGTGCAGCGCGAATTCGCCGGCCCTGCCGCGGGAGATCTGCACGGCGGGCGGCGGCTCCAGGCTGCGGTGTCGCAGCATCTTGGCGACCGAGTTGCTGGCGCGTGCGATCTGGTTCGGATCGCCATAGGCGACGACGGCGCCGGCGGTGCCCGCGAGCATTGCCAGAACGAGCATGATGCGGATCATCGGGCGCCTCCGCTGGTTCGCCCCAACATTCTTGCTGGGTTCAGCCGCGCTCGGCGCGCGGGGCTATCGGCGCGAGGCCGGCTTCCGTCATGCGCGCCGCAAGCCCTTCCATGACCGCGAGCCGCTCCGCCGTTGCCATGCTGTGCCAGCGCGCGATCTCCGGCAACGTTCGTCCGCAGCCGAAGCAGAGTTTGGTTTTGGGATCCATCGTACAGACAGCGATACACGGCGATTCTTTGCTCATTCCTGGATAGTGAAACGGTTTGAGTCCCCAGCGCAAGCGCTCCAATTTACAGGCCAGTGCCGGCGTTCATGATCGGCTTGTTGCGGGCGCGCCGCTTGTCGTCGGCCGTCGTGACGGCGGGTTCCGGCTGCAGCGGCGGCGCTTCTTCCTCGACCATCGGCGCCAGCGCGCTCATCACGCGCTCCGGCGGGAAGGTGACGATGACCTCGGTGCCGATGCGCAGTTTCGATTTCAGCGTGAAGGTGCCGCCATGCATGTCGATCAGGCTCTTGGCGATCGGCAAGCCGAGGCCGGCGCCCTGTTCGGCCGATTTGATCGAGTTGGAGCCCTGGCCGAACGACGCCAGCACGACCGGAATCTCGTCCTCGGCAATGCCGGAGCCGGTGTCCTTGACGCTGAGATACTGGCCGCCGGAAGCGGTCCAGCCGACCTTGAGCCAGATATCGCCGCCCGGCGGGGTGAACTTGATCGAGTTGGATATGAGGTTGAGCACGACCTGGCGCGTGGCGCGCTCGTCGCCCCAGATTCTCGGCATGCCGTGCTCGAACACCTCGTGAATCGTGATGCCGCGGCTAGAGGCGCGCAGCTTCAGGAGATGATGGCAATCGGACACGACGTGCACCAGCGACACCGCTTCCTCGTTGAGTTCGTAGCGGCCGGCCTCGATCCGCGACAGATCGAGAATCTCGTTGATGAGGTTGAGCAGGTGGACGCCCGAATTGTGGATGTCGGCGGAATATTCCTTGTAGACCGCCACCGCATGCGCGCCGAAGATTTCGCTCTTCATCACCTCGGAGAAGCCGAGGATCGCGTTCAGCGGCGTGCGCAGCTCGTGGCTCATCTGCGCCAGAAACCGCGACTTGGCGACGTTGGCGGATTCGGCGCGATGCCGCGCTTCGTCGGAGATCGCCTTGGCCTGTTCGAGCTCGCCGATCAGCGCGTCCTTTTCGGCGCGCGCTTCCAGGGTCTGCAGCGTCGTCGTATGGAGCTGGTGGGCGAGCAGGGCAAAATAGCATTCGGCGGCGACCGCAAGCAGCGCGAGCGCGTAATTGTCGAAGGTGCCGCCGAGGACGAAATTGAGCGCGATCGCAGCCGTCACCGGCGCGGTTGCCGCCACCGCCGCAATCGGAAGCGTCGCCGCCAGCATGCTCGACACCGCGATCACCAGCAGCATCAGGAACATCATCATCGTATTGGAGACGACGTCGAGGCCGGCCGGGTGCAGCAGGATCGCGGTCCAGCACAGGCCGTAGAGCAGGTCGAGCAGGACGAAGCGGGTCTGCCATTTTTTCGTCGCGGCGAGCGAGGGCTGCTCGCTCAGGAAGCGGCGGCAGTTGCGGATGATGGCGGCATGGATGCAGAGCATGCCGACCGTCCAGACGGCGGCGGGCACGGCATACTTCCAGAGGCCGAACAACACGCCGGTGGAGACCACCAGCAGTATGATGACGAAGGAGGCCGATACCCGCGTCGTGGCGTATTGACGGAGCAGTTCGGTATCGAACGCGGGGCGCGTTCCGCTGGTTGATGTTAACCGGTCCCGCGCCTCGCGCACCCGTTGTGCCGCCACGCGCCGCGTATTCACCGGTGGTGTCACCGGCGCCTCGGCCGGAAGCTGGACCACCTCGGGCTTTTCTGCGGGGTTACTCATCAAACAACACAAATCCTGCCCGCGAACTGCACGGGCTTTTGCATTGTCTATCTGTGCCGCTAAATCATTAAGCGATGACTTAAAGAGCTAAAAATTCTCGTTAACGGGAAGTTAAAATTAACCAGCCGGCGGATGGAACCCCCGCTTCTGACGAGACAAGAGGCGGGGGCCGTCGTGGTTGCCTTAACCTGTTTCCTTAACTCACCGCTCCAGGCGGGCGAGCAGGCTGGAGGTATCCCAGCGCTTGCCGCCCATCTTCTCGACCTCGGCGTAGAACTGGTCGACGAGGGCGGTCACCGGCAAATTGGCCCCGTTACGGCGGGCTTCAGCGATGCAGATCGAGAGGTCCTTGCGCATCCATTCCACCGCAAAGCCGAAATCGAACTTGCCCTCGTTCATGGTCTTGTAGCGGTTCTCCATCTGCCAGGACTGCGCCGCGCCCTTGGAGATGGTCTCGATCACGGCGGGAACGTCGAGCCCGGACTTCTTGGCGAAATGAATGCCCTCGGACAGGCCCTGGACGAGGCCGGCGATGCAGATCTGGTTGACCATCTTGGTGAGCTGGCCGGCGCCGGCCGGTCCGAGCAGCTTGCACATCCGCGCGTAGGCGCCGGAAATGATCGGCTCGGCAGCGGCATAGGCGTCGTCCTTGCCACCGCACATCACCGTCAGCACGCCGTTTTCCGCGCCGGCCTGGCCGCCGGATACGGGGGCGTCGATGAACTTGAAGCCGGCCTTGACGGCGGCGGCGTCGAGCTCGCGGGCGACCTCGGCGGAGGCGGTGGTGTGGTCGACGAAGATGGCGCCCTTCTTCATGCCGGCGAAGGCGCCGTCCGCGCCGATCGTGACCGCGCGCAGGTCATTGTCGTTGCCGACGCAGCACATCACGAAATCCTGCCCCTCGGCCGCGGCCTTAGGCGTCGGCGCGGTGCGCCCGCCGAACTTGTCCGCCCACTCCTTCGCCTTAGCCCCGGTCCGGTTGTACACGGTCACCTCGTGGCCGCCTTTTTTCACCAGATGTCCTGCCATGGGGAAACCCATCACGCCGAGACCGAGAAAAGCGACTTTAGCCATGTGCGATACCTTGAAGTTTTGCCGGCGACATTGGGCTGGCCGGACGGGTGTTCTTGAGGGAGCCGCACCATACAAGCTGCGCATGGGAGGGCAACGCCTTCGTTTGGCGGGCCGGGCCGGATTTGTGCTAGGGTAGGGGGCTGAAGAACCTCACAAAAAAGGGAGTGACATCGCATGGGCGTCAGCGTGGGCGTGCTCGACCATTTCAACATCCGGACCCGCAACCTTGCCGATACGGTCCGGTTCTATGAGGACATTCTGGGCCTGGAAAAGGGCGCCCGGCCGAACTTCGCCTTCCCGGGCGCCTGGATGTACAGCGAGGGCAAGGCGGTGGTGCACCTCGTCGATATCTCCAAGACCGATGAGGCCCAGAAGCCGGATTCCGGCGTCGTCCACCATGTCGCTTTCGCCAGCTACGGCTTTGACGGCATGAAGCGGCGGCTGGAACAGAAGGGCATGGCCTATGATTCCCGCCAGGTTCCGGGCGGCGATCTCTGGCAGATCTTCGTCAACGACCCCAACGGCGTCATGATCGAGCTGAACTATGAGGCGGCCAAGGAACAGTCGGCCACAGCGCCCGCCGAGCGGCGGGATGACGTGGGAGCGAGGTAGCCTTTTGCGCTGAACCGCTCTATTGGGTCGCATCGAACTGGCATCGCGCTCCGCAACGCGGCCTTGCGCTTTCGGATTGGCTCCGAAGCGAAACGGGCAGCGTCAGGAAAGTACGCCAATACAAGAGAGTAGGGCCCGGTTCTTGACCTGAACCGCAGGGGCTTCAGGAGATGCGCGAGTGAGCGTAACGCAGCAACAGGTTCTCGATTCCCTCAAGCAGGTGGCCTCGCCGCGCGGCGTGCCCCTGACCAACGCCAATGTGCTGTCGGCGATCTCGGTCACCGACGGCAAGGTGTTCTTCTCCATCAACGTCGACGCCGCCGAGGCCAGGGCCTGGGAGAGCGTGCGTGCGCAGGCCGAGGCCGCGGTGCGCGCGGTCCCCGGCGTCACCACGGCGATGATCGCGCTGACGGCCGAGCGCAAGCCCGGCTCGCCCAGGCCAGAACCTGCGCCCGCACCGCACCGGCACGCGCATGGCGTGCAGCCTGCGTCCGCCCACCGGCCGCCGCAGGGGCCGTCACCGATGTCGAAACAGGCGGAAATTCCAGGCGTTGCCGCCGTCATCGCGGTGGCTTCGGGCAAGGGCGGCGTCGGCAAGTCGACCACCGCGCTCAACCTGGCGCTCGGCTTGCGCGATCTCGGCCTGCGTGTCGGCCTGCTCGATGCCGACATTTACGGGCCTTCGGTGCCGCGGCTGACCGGCATCAACGAGAAGCCGCAGCTCGATGACAACAGGAAGATGATTCCGATCAACCGTTTCGGCCTTTCGATCATGTCGATCGGCTTCCTGGTCGAGGAAGACACCGCGATGATCTGGCGCGGGCCGATGGTGATGTCGGCGATCACGCAGATGCTGCGCGACGTGGCGTGGGGCACCCTCGACATTCTCGTCGTCGACATGCCGCCCGGCACCGGGGACGCGCAACTGACGCTGGCGCAGAACGTGCCGCTGAAGGGCGCGGTGATCATCTCGACCCCGCAGGACCTCTCGCTGATCGACGCCCGCAGGGGCCTTGCGATGTTCAAGAAGGTCAATGTGCCGGTGCTCGGCATCGTCGAGAACATGAGCTACTTCCAGTGCCCGGAATGCGGCACGCGCTCGGACATTTTCGGCCATGGCGGCGCGCGGCATGAAGCGGAGCGGCTGGGGGTCCCGTTCCTGGGCGAGATCCCCTTGCACATGTCGATCCGGACCACCTCGGATGAAGGTAATCCAGTGGTGGTCAGCGAGCCGGATGGGCCGCATGCCGCGATCTACCGGGCCATCGGGGCCAGGGTGCGCGACCAGCTCCAGGGCGCCATTGCCGCCGCCTGAAGCCTCCTTTATCAGCCCTCATAAGACTTTGGTTTAATCAGTGCAGTCATGCCTTTGTCGCGTTTTCGACAGGCAACTTCCGTGTTAAAGCCGCCGCGCCAGAGCGCCCCGGATGACGTGGAATTCGCCCGCCGGAGGACATGCTCGCGGAATAATGGAAACGTCCCGTCTTAAGGAGACTTGAATGAAGCGTCGTGATTTTTTGAAGGTTTCAGCGGCCGGTGCTGCCGCGACAGCCGTTGCCTCGCCGGCGATCGCGCAATCATCGCCTGAGATCAAATGGCGCCTGACGTCGAGCTTCCCGAAGTCGCTCGATACCATCTATGGCGGTGCTGAGCAGGTGGCGAAGTACGTCGCCGAAATGACCGACAACAAGTTTCAGATCCAGGTGTTCGCGGCCGGCGAAATCGTTCCCGGCCTGCAGGCGCTGGATGCGACCTCCAACAACACCGTCGAGATGTGCCATACCGTCTCGTATTATTACGTCGGCAAGGACCCGACCTTCGCGATCTACGCCTCGGTCCCGTTCGGCCTCAATGCGCGCCAGCAGAACTCCTGGTGGTATCAGGGCGGCGGTGAAGCGCTCGGCAACGACTTCTTCAAGAAGTTCGGCGTGGTCGGCTTCGCCTGCGGCAATACCGGAACGCAGATGGGCGGCTGGTTCCGCAAGGAGATCAAGACGGTTGCCGATCTCTCCGGCCTCAAGATGCGCATCGGCGGCATCGCCGGCCAGGTCCTGCAGAAGGTCGGCGTGGTGCCGCAGCAGCTCGCGGGCGGCGACATCTATCCGGCGCTCGAAAAGGGCACCATCGACGCGGCCGAGTGGGTCGGTCCGTATGACGACGAGAGGCTCGGCTTCCAGAAGGTGGCGAAGTACTACTACTATCCGGGCTTCTGGGAAGGCGGCCCGATGGTCCACGCCTTCGCCAATCTCGACAAATGGAATTCGCTGCCGAAGAACTATCAGGCGATCCTGACCAACGCGACCGCGCACGCCAACACCTGGATGAACGCGCGTTACGACATGCAGAACCCGTCTGCGCTGAAGCGGCTGGTCGCCGGCGGTACGCAGCTGCGTCCGTTCACCAACGAAGTGCTGGAAGCCTGCCTGAAGGCGACCAACGAGCTGTGGGGAGAAATCTCGGGCAAGAACGCCGACTTCAAGAAGTCGATCGATGCGATGCAGGCCTACCGCTCCGACCAGTATCTGTGGTGGCAGGTTGCCGAATACACCTATGACAGCTTCATGATCCGCTCGCGCACCCGCGGCTGATTAGGTCTTAAGTCTTAGAAATGAGCCCGGCCTTCCTAGGAAGGCCGGGCTTTTTTGTTGGCCCGTATAGGTCGGGGGTGGAAATCGGGAACCGGTTGTTCCATGCTGCCCCGCGAAAGGCCTCGCCAAAGAAGGCCACGACACGTTCACCAACAGGGATGGATTCAATGAAGAGAAGAGATTTTCTCAAAGTGACCGGCATTGGCGCGGCCGGCGCCGCTACGCTTGCGGCTCCCGCCATTGCTCAATCGATGCCGGAGCTGAAATGGCGCCTGACGGCAAGCTGGCCGAAATCGCTCGACACGCTGTGGGGCGGGGTGGAGCTGATGGCCAAGCTCGTCGGCGAAGCCACCGACAACAAGTTCCAGATCCAGGCCTTCGCCGGCGGCGAAATCGTTCCCGGCCTGCAGGTGCTCGATGCTGTGCAGAACGGCACCGTCGAGATGGGCCATACCGCGTCCTATTATTATTTCGGCAAGGACCCGACCTTCGCCTTCGGCACGGCGGTGCCGTTCGGCCCGAACCAGCGCCTGAACCAGGCCTGGTACATGCTGGGCGGCGGCAGGGAGCTGCTCAACCAGTTCTACAAGAGCTACAACGTCACCTCGTTTCTGGCCGGCAATACGGGTTGCCAGATGGGCGGCTGGTTTCGCAAGGAGATCAACACCGTCGACGATCTCAAGGGGCTGAAGATGCGCATCGGCGGCTTTGCCGGCCGCGTAATGGCGAAGCTCGGCGTCGTGCCGCAGCAGCTTGCCGGCGGCGACATCTATCCCGCGCTCGAAAAAGGCACGATCGATGCGGCGGAATGGGTCGGGCCCTATGACGACGAGAAGCTCGGCTTCAACAAGGTCGCGCCGCATTACTACTATCCCGGCTGGTGGGAGGGCGGGCCGATGCTGCTTGGCCTCGTCAACCTGGACAAGTGGAATTCGCTGCCGAAATACTATCAGAGCGCGCTCGAGCAGGCTGGGCAGGCGGCCAATAGCTGGATGATGGCCAAATACGACCAAGGCAATCCGCCGGCGCTGAAGAAGCTGCTCGCGGGCGGTACCAAGCTGCACAGCTTCTCGCCGCCGATCATGCAGGCCTGCCTGAAGGCGACCAAGGAATTGTATGCCGAGACGTCGGCCGGCAATCCGAACTTCAAGAAGGTGCTGGATTCCATGAACTCGTTCACGGCCAACGGGTATCAGTGGTTCCAGGTCGCGGAGCTCGGCTACGACAGCTTCATGGCGCGTAATCCGCAGGGCTAGTGGGTCAAGGCTGATTGCGCCGCGGCTACTTCAAAAGCGAAAACCCCGGAGCGAAAGCTCCGGGGTCTTTTTTTGCGCTTGGCATGATGCTCCGCCGCTACTGCTTCGGCCCGCCGAAATCCAGTGGCGGCAATTCGATCTGCGGCACCTCGATCTTGACCTTGCTGAGGTCGACGTCGAGCGGCTTGTCGAGCAGCGCCGTCACCACGACCGGGAAGGCGATCACGATCGCCACCATGATCGCCTGCAGGCCGATCCAGGGCAGCGCGCCCCAATAGATGTCGGAGCTCTTCACTTCCTTGGGCGCGACGCCGCGCAAGTAAAACAGCGCGAAGCCGAACGGCGGGTGCAGGAACGAGGTCTGCATGTTGACGCACAGCATGACACCGAACCAGATCAGCGCCGCGTCGGGCCCGACCACCGGCGCCAGCACCTTCTGCGCGATCGGCGCCACCATCGGCAGGATGATGAAAGCGATCTCGAAGAAATCGAGGAAGAACGCCAGGAAGAAGATGAAGAGGTTGATGAAGATCAGGAAGCCCCAGACGCCGCCGGGGAGCGAGGTCAGATGGTGCTCGAGCCAGACGCCGCCGGAAACCCCGAGGAAGACGACGGAGAAGCAGGTCGAGCCGATCAGGATGAACACCACCATGGTGGAGAGGCGCATCGTCGATTCATAGCCCTGCTTGATCAGGTCGCGCAGGTCCGGAATGCGGACGGCTTCGAGGCAGAGCCAGACCACGGCGAGGTAGAGCACCGCGAAGGTCAGCTTGAGCACTTTGCCTTCGCCGACGAGCATTCCGACGATCACGGCAACGCCGGTAGCGGCGATGCCGAGGAGGAGCATTTTGTGCCCCTTGTCGCTGAGATCCTTGTGATGGATCGCCGCGAGAACGATCGCACCGATCGCGCCCATCGCGCCGGCTTCGGTCGGCGTCGCCAGGCCGAGCATCATGGTGCCGAGCACCACGAAGATCAGAACGGCCGAGGGAATAATGCCCATCAGACATTTTTTCCACAGCGCCCAGCCGGTCAGCGTCCGCGCGTCCTTCGGCACGGCCGGCACATGATGGGGCAGGAAGATGCCGAGGAGGAACGTGTAGCCGGCGAACAGGGCGATCTGCAGGATCGACGGTCCCCAGGCGCCGAGATACATGTCGCCGACCGACTTGCCGAGCTGGTCGGCCATCACGATCAGCACCAGCGAGGGCGGCACCAATTGCGTGATGGTGCCGGATGCGGCGAGCACGCCGGTGATATAGCGGACGTTATAGCCGTAGCGCAGCATCACCGGCATCGAGATCAGCGCCATGGCGATGACCTGCGCCGCCACCGTGCCGGTGATCGCGCCGAGGATGAAGCCGACGATGATGACGGAATAGCCGAGGCCGCCGCGGATCGGGCCGAACAACTGGCCCATCGAGTCCAGCATGTCTTCGGCGAGACCGCACCGCTCCAGCACCGAGCCCATGAAGGTGAAGAAGGGAATCGCCAGCAGCAATTCGTTGGAAAGCACGCTGCCGAAGATGCGGCCCGGTATCGCCTGCAGGAAGTTGAGGTCGAAAAAGCCGAGATGGATCGACAGGAAGCCAAACGACAGCCCGAGCGCGGCCAGCGTGAAGGCCACTGGGAAGCCGATCAACATGGCCAGGATCAGGCCGCCGAACATCAGCGGCGGCATCATTTCGAGCGTGATCCCGGACAGCAGGGATGGCGTGCTCATTGGGTCGGCCTCTCGTACTTCGCATCAATCACGACATAACCCTGCAATGCCGCGATGCGTTTGATCACCTCGGACACGCCCTGTAGCGCCAGGAACACGAAGCCCACGGGCACGACGAGCTTGATCGGCCAGCGCAGGAGACCGCCGGCGTTGCTCGACGTTTCGCCTACCTCGTAGGCCTGCATGAAGAACGGCCACGACAGATAGCTGAGCAGCAGGCAGGACGGGATCAGGAAGAACAGCGTGCCGATCAGATCGAGCTTGAGCTGTCCACGCTCGGACAGCATCAAATAGAGGATCTCGACCCGGACATGCTCGTTCTTCTTGAACGTGTATGAAGCGCCGAACATCACGAAGACGGCGAACATGTACCACTGCAGTTCGAGCCAGGAGTTGGAAGAGTAGCCGAACGCGTAGCGGATCATCGCATTGGCGGCGCTGACGACGCAGGCTGCGAGCACGAGCCAGTTACAGACGCCGCCTAGTTTCTCATTGAGCCAGTCGATGGAATTACTCAGTGCCAACAATGGGCGCATTACGCTCTCCTCGACACGTCAGTAACGCGTGCCGGATGTCTTCATTGATCTTGCGTTGCCGTCTCGCGCCGGAGGTCTGGAGCCGTCGTCATGCACTTCCCACGCATGTTCGCTCCCGCGCGAAAAACGCGCGAGCCCGCAGCCCATTCGCAGATGCGATTGCAACGATAAGTCCTCCCCCGTCTCGCGCTACCGCCGTCTTGACTGCAACCCAAGGGAAACCCAAAGGGATGCAGCGGCCTGTCCCGGCCGTGCTGGCGTGAAAGCAGGCGCACCATTTCAGCGCCCTGCGGCGGCGTCAATCGGAAAATGGACAAATTGACGCGGCGGCCAATTGATTGGTTGGTCTGATAAATCCGCGTTTCTACGGGCGATAAGTTAATCAGCGGACTTTAGCCGCCGGTCACGCTCATGTGGCGCGAGACGCTCGGGCGGTTATGCCGGCGGTCGATGATGAAGTCGTGCCCCTTCGGCTTCAGTCCGATCGCGCGATCGATGGCTGCCGACAGCAGGTCGTCGTCGGCGGAGGCCCGCAACGGTTTGCGCAAATCTGAGGCATCCTCGTGGCCGAGGCAGGTGTGCAGCGTGCCGGTGCAGGTGATCCGTACCCGGTTACAGGACTCGCAGAAATTATGCGTCATCGGCGTGATGAAGCCGAGCTTGCCGCCGGTTTCACCGACGCGAACGTAGCGCGCCGGGCCGCCGGTATTGTCGTCGAGATCGGTCAGCGTGTAGTGCTGGGCGAGGCGGGCGCGGACCAGCGACAGCGGCACATATTGATCGATCCGGCCTTCGCCGATCTCGCCCATCGGCATCACCTCGATCAGCGTCAGCCCCATGCCCTTGCCATGCGCCCATTCCATCAGCGAGGGGATTTCCTCCTCGTTCATGTTCTTCAGCGCCACGGCATTTATCTTCACCGCGAGGCCGGCCTCGCGCGCGGCCTCGATGCCGGCGAGGACCTTGTCGAGATCGCCCCAGCGCGTGATGGCGCGGAACTTCTGCGCATCGAGCGTGTCGAGCGAGATATTGATGCGGCGGACGCCGCAATCGCGGAGCTCGCCGGCGAAGCGCGCCAGTTGCGAAGCGTTGGTGGTCAGCGTCAGTTCATCGAGCGCGCCGCTGCCAAGGTGTCGCGACAGCGAGCGCACCAGCGACATCACGTTGCGGCGGACCAGCGGCTCGCCGCCGGTGAGGCGGATCTTGCGCACACCCTTGGCAATGAAGGCCGAGCACAGCCGGTCGAGTTCCTCCAGCGTCAAGAGATCCTTCTTCGGCAGGAACGTCATGTCCTCGGACATGCAGTAGAAACAGCGCAGGTCGCAGCGATCGGTCACCGATACGCGCAAGTACCGGATGGTCCGGCCGAAGGGGTCGACCATCGGACGCAACGATTGATCGGGTGACGGGGATCCGCTCATTCAAAACTGCCTTGTAGCCACGTAAGAGGGGCCGCCTGTGCCTGGCCTTGGCTAGCATAATCTAGGCAGCTTGGGAGGGCTCCACAATCCGCAGGCGCGGCGGAGGGGCACGGCGCAAGCGCCGGTGGTCAGCGCGGCGCAGCAGGGGCCGGCGCCGCGGCGGCCTTCGGCTTCTTCGGCCGCATCGGCTTGCGCGCCTTGGGGGGCGGCGCGGCCGGCCGGAGTTCCGCAAACACCGGGCTCGGCTCGATGATGGTGGTGGCCGGCGAGCTAAAATCCCCGGGATTTCGGATCACCTGGACCGGCACCGTGACCGGCTCGAATTTGGGCATCGCGAAGGTGACGGAGAAGCCGGCATCGGGCGCGGGCACCTGGACCGAGCAGGGGGTCTTGCAGGCCGGCCCGAGCGAGGTCGTCGCATCCGCGCCCGGTGGCACCGATTCCAGCGCAACCGGCACCAGCGGCGGCGCCGACTTGAACGAATCGAGGGAAAACGATGAGCATCCGGCGAGACCCATCCCGGCGATGGCAATCGCGATGACACGGCGCATGATCGAGCACTCTGGGTTGCGGCAATCCGCCACAAGGCGAACCATAGGAGTGCAACAACAGGGCCGCAACCGAGCCGGACAAATTCGTTAAAGAATGGTTAACGCCGGCAATTAGCGTTCCTAATACTGTATTTCTATCAGTATCTTAGGAGCGAGACGAAACCTTGCTGAGGCTTCCCACCGCCGCCGGCAGATCGCGCATATGGCCGATCAGCCGATCGGGCTTTAATTCGGCGATCGGCACATCCGTGTAGCCGAACTCGACCCCGATCACGGGAACCCCGGCCCGCCGCGCCACGCCGACATCCGGTCCGGCGTCGCCGACCATGATGGTCGCGGCGAGGGAACCTCCCGCCCGTGCCACGGTCTGCTGCAGGATGATCGGGTCAGGCTTGGCGACGCCGAATGTATCGGCGCCGCAGATCGCCGAAAACCGTTCGCTCAGACCCAGCTGGTCGAGCAGCAGCTTGGACAGCCATTCCAGCTTGTTGGTGCACACCGCAAAGCGGCAGCCCTGCGCTGCGAGTTCGTCGAGGGCGGCCTCCAGCCCCTCGAACGGCCGCGAGGCGTCCGCGATGTGGGCGGCGTAATAATCGACGAAATCCTTCATCAGGCGGTTGAGGTCGTCGGGCGTCCTTACCTGGCCTTCCACCTCGAGCCCGCGCTCGATCAGCTTGCGCGCGCCGGCGCCGATCATGTTGCGTGCCGAGTTTAGCGGGACCGGCGGCAGGCCCTCGCGGCCGAGCACGTAATTGAGCGCGGCAATCAGGTCCGGCGCGGTATCGACGAGGGTGCCGTCGAGGTCGAAGACAACGGTGCGGGGAAGGGTCATCGGAATTCGCTAGCGGCAGGCGCGGCGTCATGCAAGTAGGGAACTCAAATCAGGGGAGAGCGACCATGCGAGAGCTCGCCGGCAAGACGGCCTTCATAACCGGCGGGGCTGCCGGGATCGGGTTGGCGCTCGGCCGGGCGTTTGCAGAGGCCGGCATGAAGGTGATGCTGGCCGATATCGAGGCGGACGCGCTGCATGCCGCCGTCGAGAGCCTGCAGGAAATCTCGCCCGACATCAGCGGCACCGTCTGCGATGTCGCCGATGCCGCCAGCGTCGAGCGCGCCGCCCAGGCTTCATTCGATGCTTTCGGAAAGGTGCACGTGGTCTGCAACAATGCCGGCGTCGCCGCCGGCGGCGGCATCGACCATATCTCGCTCGATAGTTGGCGATGGGTGATCGACGTCAACCTGATGGGCGTGCTTCACGGCATCAAGAGCTTCCTGCCGCACATCCGCGCCCACGGCGAGGGCGGCCATATCGTCAACACCGCGTCGATGGCCGGGATGCACGCCGGGCTGGGTTTGAGCCCGTACCACGCGAGCAAATTCGCCGTGGTGAGCATGTCGGAAGGCCTCGCAGCGCAACTCAAGCCGCATGGCATCGGCGTCAGCGTGCTATGTCCGAGCTATGTGCGCACCCGCATCGGCGAGAGCGGGCGCAATCGCCCCGCGCGTTATGGTCGGTCGCAACCGCTCGATCCCGCCAGTCCGGCGGCCGCCCTGTTCGCAGCGATCGCCCAAAATATCGAGGCGGGACTGGCGCCGGAGGCGGTCGCCGCGCGCGTCCTGGCAGCGATCCGCCACGATCAGCTGTACATTTTCACCCATCCCGGCATGCGGGCCGAGGTCGAGGCGCGGTTCGACGCCATTTTGGCGGCAATGGATGAGGTTTCGCCCCCATAATCCTGCTCATGCACGGCTTTTAGGCGCTGTTCCCGGGCCCAAAACGACGCTAGACATGCGCCCGCGGATCGGCGGATTCCCTCGGAGCATCGTCAGCACGTGAACATGGACCAATTGAAGCGGCAGGCAGCGGCGCAGGCGCTGGAGCAGGTGCGGGACGGCATGAAGCTCGGGCTCGGCACCGGCTCCACCGCCAGGCATTTTGTCGAGCTGCTCGGCGAGCGGGTGGCTGGGGGCTTGCGCGTGGTCGGCGTGCCGACCTCGGAGGCGACCCGTGCGCAGGCCGAAGCCTGCAAAATTCCCCTGACCACGCTCGATGAAATCGATCGACTCGATCTCACCGTCGATGGCGCCGACGAGCTCGATTCCGCGCTGAACCTGATCAAGGGCGGCGGCGGCGCGCTGCTGCGGGAGAAGATCGTCGCGGCCGCCTCGGATCGCATGATCGTGATTGCCGACGATACCAAATGGGTCGATGCGCTCGGCCGTTTCCCCCTGCCTGTCGAGGTGATTCCGTTCGGGCTGGCCGCCACCCAGCGGGCCATGGCCACGGCATTTGCCCAAAGCGGCGTTTCCGGGCAAATGGGGCTCCGCAAGGGCAAGGACGGCCACGTTTTTGTCACCGATGGCGGCCACTGGATTGTCGATGCCCATCTTGGGCGCATCACGGATGCGCCGCGTCTGGCGGGCCTGTTGAGCCTGATCCCGGGGGTCGTCGAACACGGGTTGTTCATTGGCCTGGCCAGTACCGCCGTCCTGGCAGGTGCCCAGGGAATTCGCGTAGTTGAGCGGCGGTAACGCCGGAAATCGAGGAGAATCGGAATGAAGAGCCTTTCACGGATTTTGTCGGCGGCCGGCCTTGCAATGGGCCTCGCCCTGACTGCCGTCCCGGCCGATGCGCAGCAGAAGAACGCGCCCGCGGGCACGGCCGCCCCGGCGCTGAAGCCTGCGTCTCCGGCCGCGATCGCCGCGGCCAAGGAAATCCTGACGATGAAGAATGCCAGCGCGATGTATGCCGCGGCCGTTCCCAACCTCGTCCAGCAGACCAAGAACGTGCTGATGCAGAGCAATCTGAACTATCAGAAGGATCTCAACGAGGTCGCCGAGATCGTGGCCAAGAATCTCGCCGGCCGCGAGAAGGAGATCGGCGAGGGCATGGCGCAGGTCTACGCCAACGAGTTCACCGAGCAGGAGCTGAAGGATCTCGTCACCTTCTACAAGTCGCCGCTCGGCCAGAAGCTGCTCTCGAGCGAGCCGCGCGCCATCCAGTTCAGCATGTCCTACATGAACCAGTGGGCGCAGAATTTCGCCGAGGTTGTCAACGGCCAGTTCCGTGCCGAAATGAAGAAGCGCGGCAAGGAAATCTGATCGATTCTGGAAGAAGCGACTTCGGACGAGGGTGACATGGCAGAGTTCGACGTCGATCTGTTCGTTATCGGCGGTGGTTCGGGCGGCGTTCGCGCCGCCCGCATCGCGGCCGGTTACGGCGCCAAGGTCATGGTCGCCGAAGAATACCGGATGGGCGGCACCTGCGTGATCCGCGGCTGCGTGCCGAAAAAGCTGTTCGTGCTCGGCTCCCACGTCCGCCACGAGATCGCCGACGCCGCCGGCTTCGGCTGGACCATCCCTGACGTCTCCTTTGACTGGCCGACGCTGGTCGCCAACAAGGACAAGGAGATCGCCCGTCTCGAAGGCATCTACGCCGCCAATGTCGAGAAGTCGGGCGCGCGCATCGCAAAGACGCGCGCGGTACTGGAAGACGCCCACACGCTGAGCCTGATGACCGGCGAGATGGTCACCGCGAAATACATCCTGATCGCGACCGGCGGCGCGCCCAACCACGGCCGCGAGATCCCCGGCATCGAGCACGTGATCTCCTCCAACGAGGCGTTTCACCTGACCGAACTGCCGAAGCGCATCGTGATCCAGGGCGGCGGCTATATCGCGCTGGAATTCGCCGGCATCTTTGCCGGCTTCGGCTCCGACGTCACCGTGGTCTATCGCGGCGACAACATCCTGCGCGGCTTCGACGAGGACGTCCGCAGGCACGTGCGCGCCGAGATGGAGAAGCAGGGCATCACCATCATCACCGGCTGCACCATCGACAAGGTGGACAGGCACGGCAACGAATTCACCACGCATTTGTCGAGCGGCTCGAGCATTGCCTCGGAGAAGGTGATGTTCGCAATCGGCCGGCATCCGAATGTCGCCAATCTCGGCCTGGAGAAGGCCGGCGTCGCCATCAACCCTGCAAATGGCGGCATCGCGGTCGACGCGTGGTCGAAGACCTCGGTCGACAATATCTATGCGATCGGCGACGTCACCCACCGTATCAATCTGACGCCGGTCGCGATCCGCGAGGGCCACGCCTTTGCCGATACCGTGTTCGGCAAGCGTCCCGTCCAGGTCGACCATGCGACGATCCCGACCGCTGTGTTCTCGCAGCCCGAAGTCGGCACCGTCGGCCTGACCGAGGCGGAGGCGCGCGCACAGTTCGACCATGTCGACATCTACAAGACCGATTTCCGTCCCATCAAGGCGACGATGTCCGGCCGCGACACCCGCGTGCTGATGAAGCTCGTGGTCGACGGCACGACCGACCGCGTGCTCGGCTGCCACATCGTCGGCGACACCGCCGCCGAAATCGTCCAGGCGGTCGCGATTGCCGTGAAGATGAAGGCGGCGAAAGCCGACTTCGACGCCACGATCGCACTGCATCCGACGGCGGCGGAAGAGCTGGTGACGATGCGGACGCCGACGGCGCGGCATGTGAAGCAGGCTGCGGAGTAGGGTTCAGGCGCACCGCTCCGTAGCCATGATGAGCGAGGTGATATCCGGGTTTGTCCCCCCGCTTACCTTTGCCACTTGCTGGGTTAGACCATGGAAGATCGATTGCTTGGCGCGGGACGGCTGTTTGCAAGCCATTATCAGATCGTCGTGTGCGATGATCCCTCCGCGACGATCAGCGATGACGCAAACTGGAGTGAAGAGAAGGTCTCCAGAGGCTTTGCCGGCACGCCGACATTTCGGATGATTGGCACGGAAGCAGACCCGAACGATCATTGGATCGAACTCGTGGCGGCAGGTCAGCCGCCCTCGTCCGATGAGTGGCAGCGGATTACCTGCGTGCACTTTTCGTCTAGGGGTGGAGAAATTCACGTGATGTCTGTGGTGGATGACCAACCGTTGCTGTCCGCGGAAATCGAGCCGGGTGATTATGCAATCTACGCCGCGACGCAGAATCTAGGCATTGACCAGCTAAGCCTTGGCGAAGAAGGCAAGCTGACCGACTCCGAACTTTCGCTGCGCAAAGACATCGAGTGGTATCGACTGTTTATTGTGCCCGGTAAGCCGGAAACGGAAGGACGTCTCATAGATCGCCCGGTACCATTGAGTCCCGGCGCGTAGGAAGCAGTCCGCCATCAAGCGTGGCCGGGTGATGCAAGCCAATTGCTTCGGACTACCGATGGTCGCCGCACTCTGATAACGGTGCAGCAAGCATTCAATATTCAATAATGGAGTGATCCCCATGATCGAAGCAATCGGTATCGTAGGCGCAGGCACGATGGGCAACGGCATTGCGCAGGTGTGTGCCGCCGCCGGTCTTCCCGTCGTCATGACCGACATCTCGGATGCCGCGCTTACCCGCGGCATGTCGGTCGTGTCCAACAGCCTGGAGCGCCTCGTCAACAAGCAGAAGATGACCGACGCCGACCGGCAGGCGGCGATTGCGCGCATTACCACGACGACGGACACCGCAAAGCTTTCCACCTGCGATCTCGTCATCGAGGCGGCGACCGAGAACGAGGATCTCAAGGTCAAGATCCTGAAGGACCTTTGCACAAAGCTGCGGCCGCAGGCGCTGCTCGCCACCAACACCTCCTCGATCTCAATTACAAAACTCGCCGCGGCGACCGACCGGCCGGACCGCTTCATCGGCATGCATTTCTTCAATCCGGTGCCGCTGATGGCGCTATTGGAATTGATCCGCGGCCTGCAGACCTCGGACGACACCCACGCCAAGGCGGAAGCCTTTGCCAAGCGCGTCGGCAAGGTCGCGATCACCGCGAAGAACAGCCCGGGCTTTGCGGTCAACCGCATCCTGTGCCCGATGATCAACGAGGCGATCTTCGCGCTGCAGGAAGGCATTGCGACCGCCGAGGATCTCGACGCCGGCATGAAGCTCGGCTGCAACCACCCGATCGGCCCGCTGGCGCTCGCCGACATGATCGGCCTCGATACGATGCTGTCGGTGATGGAAGTGTTCTACGAAGGCTTCAATGATCCGAAATATCGCCCTGCGCCGCTGCTCAAGGAAATGGTCGCCGCCGGCCACCTCGGCCGCAAGACCGGGCAGGGGTTTTATAGCTACGGCAAGTGAAGAGCAGGGTGGGTTCGCGTAGCTTAACCCACCATCTTGTCTCCGCATGGATAGAACGGTGGGTTATGGCTTCGCCTAACCCACCCTACGCAGCGATTTCGGATCGGTGCGTAGGGTGGGTAGAGCGAAGCGAAACCCATCATTCCTCGCGCGGATGGGTGATGGGTATCGCTTCGCTTCACCCATCCTACACAGTTATTTCGGATCAGGCGCGACCAGCCGCGCGCATTTAGTCCGGCTGCCACGTGTCGAATAATTCCTCCGCGCGCACCAGGTCGATCTGCGCGTTGAATCGCATTCGGTACATCGTCATCAGCGCATCGTGGCCGGCGTCGGAGGAGCTGCACAGTGCGTCCTGCACGATGATGACACGGAAGCCGAGGTCGATGGCACTCAGCACGGTGGAGAGCACGCATACGTCGGTTTCCGCGCCCGAAACGATCACCGTTCCGACATGCCGCTCGACCAGGAGATGGCCAAGCCGCGAGCCGAAGAAGGCCGAATAGGCCGGCTTGTCGACCACCAGCGCCGGCGGCGTGTAGCGCGCGAGCTCCGGCACCAGATCGAGCGCGCCTGACGGAAGATTGCCGCGCGTCGCGCGCTGCCATTTGGTGAAATAGGCCTGCCATTGGCCGCGACGATCCTCGGGTTTTTCCGGCGTGACGAAACGCGTGAACACCGTCCGCTCGCGATAGCGCGCGCAGATCTCCGAGACCACCGGCAGCACGCGCTCCATCCATGGCGTTTCCCACACGCCGCCTCTGGCGAAGACGTTTTGCATGTCGATGCATAGATGTGCCGCGTCGCTGATGGCTTGCATCGAGGGCCTCTGATTTGTCTGTTGGCTAATTCGGCAGGCGGTAACTGGTTTCAGTAGTGCGTGCCGAAACATGTATGTGTCGACGCCTGCGACCTGAACGCGCGCGATGCACTCGACACAAGCAAAGGGCGTCGGAGATCGTTTCGATACGCCCGGTCCGGACGTTCTTAGGTGGCGTGAAATGGCAGCCATGCAGGAACCATCCACCACAAACGCTGTTGGGGGCGCGCTTCCCGCTACCCATCCATCAGCGTCTTGTGGAGTATTCATGCTGAAACCTCTCCTTGTTGCCTCGGCGGTCATCATCGTTTTTTCCTATCAAGCCGAGGCGCGCCCCCGCCATCATGGACATCGAGCGCACGCCTGGTGTGGAAGTTATCTGAGCAACTATCTCGGCAAGCCAGATCGACGTCTCGCGCTTGCACGTTCGTGGGCGGACGAAGGCATGAATGCCGGCGGTCCGGGAATCGGCGTCGTGGTTGTCTGGCGGCATCATGTCGGGATCATCACGGGGCAGACACCTGACGGCCAGTGGATCGTCCATAGCGGCAACGATGGCGGCGCGGTCCGCACGCGACCACGCTCGCTCGCGCGCGCGATTGCATTCAGGCGCGTATAGCGGAGAGCACGTCATTGCGAGGAGCGAAGCGACGAAGCAATCCATATCTCCGCTTGTGGCGCTGTGGATTGCTTCGCTTCGCTCGCAATGACGGCGTGACCGCTGGTGTCGCCAGGTAAACTGCGGCCGTCTAGTCCTCCCCCTCAAGCCATTCCGCCGCGCCGCGCCACAGCGTGTCGCGGTGCTCGGTCCTGAAAAATCCCATATGCCCGATCTTCACGGCACCGGCTTCGGCCGGCGTCACCGTGATGATCTCCGGCGTGATCGCGGTAAATCCCGAACACAGCAGTTCGACCGCGGGCCGCGTCGCCCAGGGGTCGTCCGACATGCAGAGCGCGCGCAGCGCGCCCTTGTATTTCGGAAAGTTCTGCAAGGCGTCGAGCCTGGCGTCGTCGAACAGGTAGTGCGGGCTCATCACCCAGCCGGTCCATTGCAGGAACGCATCCTTCGGCAGGTCCATGCCGAGGCCGGCCTTGCCCGGCATGTAGCCGAGCATGCGGGTGAGGGGACGGCCGACGAAGTTCAAGAGGGCATAGACGCGGTAGCGCTCCGGCGCCGTCATCAGTTTCCAGTAGCCGGCCTGCGCTGCGATCAGAAGTGCGCGCTCGATCTTCGAATTGTTCGGCAACAGGCCGAGCGCCTGGCCGCCGAACGAATGCCCGACATAGGCAAACGGCAGCGTCCTGTAGCGCTCGCGCATCCAGGTGACCGCCGCCGTGATGTCCTGCGCCGCCCAGTCCGACATCGACACCTTGAAGCCGACCAGCGATTTCGGCTGGTGGGTGCCACTCAGCGCCTGCTGGCGGCTGTCGCCGGTGCCGCGATAGTCGTAGGTGAGCACCGCGCAGCCGCGCTTGGCGAGGTAGCCGGCAAAGCCGCGGTACAATCTGCGGGGAACGGCGGTCGCCGAATTGATCAGGACGGCGTGGCGCTTGGCCCCGCGGGGCAGAAACAGCGTCGCGGCCAGGGGATATCCGTCCGTCGCGGGCACCGTGATATCGTCGCTAAAAACGTCGTCCAGCCCCGGCCCGGTCACTGCTTGTCCTCCTCAGCTTCCGCGAGCGCCCTCAAGCAAATGCGAATTCGGCTTTGACCGCAAGGGCTTGTCAGGACAGGCTGAAATCCAACTGGCGGTCGGCCGAAGGCCTGTGTATAAACCGGCCTTCACAATCGCTTGTAAGTTGCGGTTTTTGCTCAGGAGTTAACGTCATGTCCGAGCGGTGGACGCCCGACAGCTGGCGCACCAAGCCGGTGCTGCAAGTGCCCGACTATCCCGATGCCAAGGCATTGGCCGACGTCGAGGCGCAGCTCGCCACGTTCCCGCCGCTGGTGTTCGCCGGTGAGGCCCGCAACCTGAAAAAGGCGCTGGCGCGCGTCGCCAGGGGCGAGGCGTTCCTGCTGCAGGGCGGCGACTGCGCCGAGAGCTTTGCCGAGCATGGCGCCAACAACATCCGCGACTTCTTCCGCGTGCTGCTGCAGATGGCGGTCGTGCTGACCTATGCCGGTGCGCTGCCGGTGGTGAAGGTCGGCCGCATCGCCGGGCAGTTTGCAAAACCGCGCTCGTCGAACACCGAGAAAGTGAATGGCGTCGAGCTGCCGAGCTATCGCGGCGACATCATCAACGACATCGCCTTCACGCCGGAAGCGCGCATCCCCGATCCGCAGCGGCAGATGATGGCGTACCGGCAATCGGCCGCGACGCTGAACCTGCTGCGCGCGTTCGCGACCGGCGGCTTTGCCAATCTCGGCAGCGTGCATCAGTGGATGCTTGGCTTCCTCAAGGATTCCCCGCAGTCACGGCGCTACAAGGAATTGGCCGACCGCATTTCCGACGCGCTGAATTTCATGCGCGCCTGCGGCCTCGACCTCGAAAGCCACCCCGAGCTGCGCGCGACCGATTTCTACACCAGCCACGAGGCGCTGCTGCTCGGCTACGAGCAGGCGCTGACCCGGGTCGATTCCACCACCGGCGACTGGTATGCGACGTCAGGCCATTTCATCTGGATCGGCGACCGCACCCGCCAGCTCGATCACGGCCATGTCGAGTATTTCCGCGGCATCAAGAACCCGATCGGCCTGAAATGCGGTCCTTCGCTGAAGCCGGACGAGCTGTTGAAGCTGATCGACATCCTCAATCCCGACAACGAGCCGGGACGGCTGACGCTGATCAACCGCTTCGGCTCCGACAAGATCGGCGATCATCTCGCGCCGCTGATCCGCGCGGTGCAGCGGGAAGGGCGCGTCGTGGTCTGGTCCTGCGATCCCATGCACGGCAACACCATCACCTCGACATCGGGCTACAAGACCCGGCCGTTCGACCGGGTGCTGGCGGAGGTCAAGTCGTTCTTCGCGATCCACGCCGCGGAGGGGACGTATGCCGGCGGCGTGCATCTGGAGATGACCGGGCAGGACGTCACCGAATGCATCGGTGGCGCCCGCGCCATCACCGACGAGGACCTCAACGACCGCTATCACACGGTCTGCGATCCCCGCCTCAATGCCGAACAATCCATCGACATGGCCTTCCTGATCGCCGAACTGCTCAAGCAGGAACGCGCCGGCAAGGAAAAGCCGATGCCGGCCGCAGCGGGACTCTGACTTGCTGCGACTCTGGCGGGCCACCATCAACACGCGTAACGGACTGGCTTTTGCGATCCGCTCGGAGCAGGCCGTCCGTGAGGAACTGTTCGCGCTGGCGCTTTCGGTGCCGCTGGCCTGGCTGGTCGGCGCGAGCGTGATGCGCCGGGTGGAACTGGTCGCGGCCGTGGCCTTTGTCCTGGTGGTCGAGATCCTCAACACGGCGATCGAGAAACTTGCCGACCGCCTGACCACCGACCACGACCCTCAGATCGGGCGGGTCAAGGACATGGGATCGGCCGCGGTGGGTGTCGCGCTGCTGATGGCCGGGGCGTTCTGGCTGTTTGCCATCGCCGAACGCATAGGGGCGTTCTAGATAATGCGGTACTGATCTGGATCAGAACCGCATATCTAAGTTTTTGTTTTGACGCGTTTTCTTTACGCGAACCGGTACCCACTTCGCTCGAAAACGCTACGAAGCAAGCAATTGCAGTTTGCTCTTGTGCAAGGCACGATCGCTCCCATGACCGAACCCACCTTCAAGATCACGCTGGCGCAGTTGAACCCGACGGTCGGCGACGTCACGGGAAATGCCGCCAAGGCGCGCGCCGCACGCGACCAGGCGAAGGCCGACGGCGCCGATTTGCTGCTGCTGCCGGAATTGTTCATCTGCGGCTACCCGCCGGAAGATCTGGTGCTCAAGCCCGCCTTCCAGGCCGCCTGCCGCGCGGCCGTCGAGGAGCTGGCGCGCGAGACCGCGGGCGGCGGTCCGGCCGTGCTGATCGGCACGCCCTGGGTCGAGGACGGCAAGCTCTATAACGCCTGCGCGCTGCTCGATCAGGGCCGCATCGCTGCCCTTCGGTTCAAGGCCAATTTGCCGAACTACGGCGTATTCGACGAGAAGCGGCTGTTCGCGCGCGGCCCCGCCGCAGGGCCGGTGACGATCAAGGGCATCCGGGTTGGCGTTCCCATCTGCGAGGACATCTGGCTCGAAGAATCGGAGGAATACGAGAACGTCGTCGAGTGTCTCGCCGAGACCGGCGCGGAAATTCTCGTCGTGCCGAACGGCTCGCCTTACGCGCGCGACAAGAACGATCTGCGGCTGTCGATCGCGGTCGCCCGCGTCACCGAGAGCGGTCTGCCTTTGGTCTATCTCAACCAGGTCGGCGGGCAGGACGAACTGGTGTTCGATGGCGCCTCGTTCGCGCTCAACGCCGATCTTTCGGTGGCGGCGCAGCAGCCCGCGTTCGAGGAACACATTGTCACGCTGAACTGGATCAAGGGCGCCGACGGCTGGCGCTGCTCGGGTCCGGTGGTGCCGCTGATCGAAGGCGACAAGGCCGATTATGCGGCCTGCGTGCTTGGCCTGCGCGACTACGTCCGCAAGAACGGATTCCCGGGCGTGCTGCTCGGCGTTTCCGGCGGCATCGATTCGGCGCTGTGCGCGGCGATCGCGGTGGATGCGCTCGGCGCCGACCAGGTGCGCGGCGTGATGCTGCCGTTCCGCTTCACCGCGCAGGTCTCGCTCGACGACGCCGCCAAGCTCGCGCAGGCGCTCGGCATCCGTTACGAGGTGCTGCCGATCGCGGACGCCGTCAACGGTTTTGAAAAGATTCTGGCCGGCCCGTTCGCCGGCCTGCCGCGCGACATCACCGAGGAAAACCTGCAGGCGCGCACCCGCGGCACGCTGCTGATGGCGATTTCCAACAAGACCGGCGCGATGGTGGTGACGACCGGCAACAAGTCGGAAATGTCGGTCGGCTACGCCACCATCTATGGCGACATGAACGGCGGCTTCAATCCGATCAAGGACATCTACAAGACCGAAGTGTTCCGCCTCTCCAGCCTGCGCAACGAGTGGAAGCCGGAGGGCGCGCTCGGGCCGTCGGGCGAGGTGATCCCGGTCAACATCATCACCCGGCCGCCGACGGCGGAACTGCGCGAGAACCAGACCGACCAGGATTCGCTGCCGCCCTACGACATGCTCGACGGCATTCTCGAACGGCTGGTCGAGCGCGAGGAGCCGCTCGCCACCATCATCGCCGCCGGTTTTCCGGCCGATGTCGTGACGCGGATCGATCGGCTGCTCAATGTCGCCGAATACAAGCGGCGGCAGGCGGCGCCCGGCGTCAAGGTGACGGAAAAGAACTTTGGCCGCGACCGCCGCTATCCCATCACCAACCGCTTCCGCGACAACGGCAAGGCGCTGCCTGTGCCCGACGACAGACTGGTCGCCCGCGCCGGCCGCGCTTCGGCCGACGCGTTCGAGGGATAAATCTACTGCGTCTTGAGTCCCTCATGAGGAGCGCGAAGCGCGTCTCGAACCATGAGGCCCGTCTGTGGCCTACATCCTTCGAGACGCCCGCTTTCGCGGGCTCCTCAGGATGAGGAGCGCGAGGCGGTTTGTCCGTGACGTGGCAGACGTAACGCTTCTTACTGCTTCGGCGGAATGAACGTCGGCCCGACGGTGCGGATCTTGTCCTTGTCGCCGGCCGCGGCCGTATCGGCCGGAGGCGCTGCGAGCGCCGGCGCCGCAGCGGGTCCGGCGCCCTTCTTGGCGGACGGCGGCGGGTTGTTGCCCTTCTGGCCGCGCTGCTGCATCCGCTTCGCGCTCTCTTCGGTGACGATGATGTCGCCCTGTTCGACGCCGGCCCGATCGTCGACCGACTTCAGCGCTTCCGACCAGGTCTGGCCCGCGGCCTTGCAGGCGCAGGAGGGGTTGAACTCGGTGCGGAATTTGAAGGCATTCGGCAGCGACGAATAGGGCTGGCCGCTGATCGAGACCGCCTGGTTGATGTCTTCGCCGGGGTTGCGATAGGTGAACAGCGTCGCTTCGGTCGCCGGGCAGAGCGCCTTGCAGGTCCGCTCGTCATCCTGAAACCGCTGTTGATAGGTGGCGAACGACACCGGGAAGTAGCCGCCGTCGCAGGTGCGGACGCAGACGGTACGGAAGGTGCCGGACGGCGCGCCGAGATCGGCGCTCGGCGGCGGCAGCGTAGCGTTGTTGTTGCCGAACAGGCTGTCGATGAAATTGCCGGGACCGCGCGCGGCCGCCGCATATTGCGGACCGCAATTGTTCTGCGCGAGCGCCAGCAATACCGAGCGGCGCTGGTTTTCGCGCTCATTGCCGCCGATGCCGCCGCTGCGCAGCCGCTCCAGGCTGGTGGTGATCTGGTCGAGATTGCCGCGCATCTGCTGAATCTGGTTGTTCACCGGGCCGCACTCGGCGGAGCGGCCGCTGAACAGCGAGAAGAAGCCGGAGCTTTCGCAGCCCATCCGCTTGGCCTGCAGCGTCACGCGGTCGAGTTCGGCCTGCTGCTTGCCCTGGGCCTCCTGATAGCGGCGGATCTGTTCATCCTTGGCCGGATCGCCGGTGCCGGCGCCGCGGTCGATCGTCGCCAATTGTCCCTCGAGGCGGATGCAGATCGGGTTTCCTTGCCCGTTCGGCGGCGGGTCCTGGCTCATCTGCGCCATCGCATCCTGGTTGGTCTGCGCCGCAGCGGGCGCGCCGAGGGCGACGCCGAGCAGGAGGGCGCAGGTCAAGATCCGAAGGGAGGGGGAAATGTTGCGAATTTCCATGTCCGGCCATTGGGGGCTGTTCCGCGCGGCTAGCAGCCTGATGGCGCGGCTATGGCAGCATTCTGCGGCCAAGGCTGCATCCAATATCTGCTTCTCGGGGCAGCGTCACGTCGTTTCCACGGCGCGGATGTGGCAAACGCCTCGTTGATTCCAGGGACAATTCAGCCTTCGAGCTGGGCATGATGCGCTAGCGCTGGCAGGTGATCGCCACATATTCGCCGCATGATGGGCCGGAGCAGCGCTCGCCGCCATCGCCGGGAACCGCGGCGGTAAGCTCATCCCGTTCGACGCGGTGGTAGGCACTGGCCTGTGCAAATTCCCGTGACTGGCAAAAGGAGCGGGCGGCATGGGCGCCGCATTTGTGACCTTCGGCAAGGCATTCGTCGACGCCGTATCCATCGGCCTGGTTGGCCACGATGAAGACACGGCTGTCGGCGGAAGCGGCCGAAGTGGCGGCGAGCAGGAGGGCACTGGCAAGGAGTGCGGAAGGAAGTCGCATGGGAAGACACCGGCAGGGGAAGGGACTGCGCCCAGAACTAGGCCCAAAGTGTTAATAATGATTAACCATGAGCCTTGATTAGCCTTTGGAGTGGCCGTGAATGGCGGGATTCGCCGACCTGTTCGACCCCAAATCAGGCACAAGCAAGGCCTTGACGACGTCCCCTGGATACCGCAATGGTGGAACCATGAACGGTCTCCTCGCCATCTGCAGCATTTGCCGCGAGATTATTAGCTAGCGATTCGCTGGCTGAGGCCGTCTTTTCTCAAAAATGAGATCACTGGACGCCCGGCCGCAAGGGATGGGTATCTATGGAACTGCGCCTCTACGATACGTTGACCAAGGAGAAGCGGCCGCTCGTGCCGCTCGATCCGAACAACGTGCGCATGTATGCGTGCGGACCGACGGTCTACGACTTCGCCCATATCGGCAACGGCCGCGCGGCGATCGTGTTCGACGTGCTGTTCCGCGTGCTGCGCCATCGCTATGGCGCCGGCCATGTGACCTATGTCCGCAACATCACCGACGTCGACGACAAGATCAACGTCCGCGCCGCGCGCGACTATCCCGGCGTGCCGTTGAACGAAGCGATCCGCAAGGTCACCGAAGAGACCTATCGGCAGTATCAGGACGACGTCACCGCGCTGGGCTGCCTGGCCCCGACGGTGCAGCCGCGCGCGACCGAGCACATCCCGGAAATGCGCGCGATCATCGAGAAGCTGGTCGCGGGCGGCTTCGCCTATGTCGCTGAGGACCACGTGCTGTTCTCGCCTTCAGCGATGAACGAAGCCAATTCCGTGATGCCGCGCTATGGCGCGCTGTCAAAACGCTCGCTCGACGAGATGATCGCGGGCGCACGGGTCGATGTCGCCCCCTACAAGCGCGACAATACCGACTTCGTGCTGTGGAAGCCGTCGAAGCCGGGCGAGCCGTCCTGGCCGTCGCCTTCGGGCATCAAGGCCGAGGGACGTCCGGGCTGGCATATCGAGTGCTCGGCGATGGCCTGGAAGCATCTCGGCGAGAAGTTCGACATTCATGGCGGCGGCATCGACCTGGTGTTCCCGCACCATGAGAACGAGCTCGCGCAGACCTGCTGCGCCTTTCATTCCGACCGTATGGCGAATGTCTGGATGCACAACGGCTTCCTGCAGATCGAGAGCGAGAAGATGTCGAAGTCGCTCGGCAACTTCTTCACGATCCGCGACATGCTGGCCGATTGGCCGGGCGAGGTGCTGCGTCTCAATATGCTGAAGACGCATTATCGCTCGCCGCTCGACTGGACCCTGAAGGGGGCGGAAGAGAGCGCGAAGACGCTCGACGATTGGTACGCGGTCGCGGCCGACGCCGGGAACGGCGAGCCGTCGGCGGCCATGGTCGAGGCGCTCTATGACGACCTCAACACGGCGCAGGCCATGGCGGTCCTGCACGGCCAGCGCAATGCGGCGGCCTCGGGCGGCGAGCGCGAACGCGGCGAGTTTGCCGCCTCGCTTCGGCTGCTCGGTTTCCTCTCGGTGAGCGCTGCCGAGTGGAAGGGGCGCAAGCAGCAGGCCAGCGGCGTCGATACGAATGAGGTTGACCGCCTGATCGCGGAACGCGCGGCGGCGCGGGCGCGAAAGGACTTCAAGGAATCCGACCGCATCCGCGACCAGCTCGCCGCGATGGGCGTTGCCATCAAGGACGGCAAGGATGCCGACGGAAAACCCGTGACCACGTGGGAGATCGCGTGATGGATAAGCCCGACACACCGTTCCCCAAACATTGGCTGTACTATATCGCGCTGAAGATCGCACTGATTGCCGGTGCCGTGGCGCTGGTAACCAGACTGTACGGATTGTGGTAGCGACGATGGGACAGGCATTACCCAAACCCGCCTTGCGGCCGTTTCTGCCGGCGGATGTTCCGATGCTGGCGGCGATCTTCGTTGCCGCCATCGAGGGGCTGACCGGCGACGACTATAGCGAGGCGCAGCAGGAGGCCTGGGCGGCGGCGGCCGAGGACGAAGCTGCCTTCGGCAAGAAGCTCGCCGGGCAGTTGACGCTGATCGCGACCATCCAGAACGCGCCGGTCGGCTTTGTCTCGCTGAGGGGGGCCGACCATATCGACATGCTGTTCGTTCATCCGAGCGTGGCAGGGCAGGGTGTTGCGACCATGCTGGTCGATGCGCTGGAGAAGCTCGCCGGCGCGCGCGGCGCGAAAGCCCTGACCGTCGACGCCAGCGACACCGCCGAGCCGCTGTTCCGGAAGCGCGGCTACACGGCCAAGCAGCGCAACACCGTTTCACTCAATGGCGAATGGCTCGCCAACACCACGATGCAGAAGGCGCTGGCACCGAACGCTGCGCCGGGAGCGCCACAATGAGCCGCGAACGCCTTTACCTCTTCGACACCACGCTGCGCGACGGCGCGCAAACCAATGGCGTCGATTTCACGCTGCACGACAAGCGGATCATCGCCCAGATGCTCGATGAACTCGGCATCGACTATGTCGAGGGCGGCTATCCCGGCGCCAACCCGACCGACACCGAATTCTTTTCCGACAAGCCGAAGTTCGGCCACGCCAAATTCACCGCGTTCGGCATGACGCGCCGTCCGGGCCGCTCGGCCTCCAACGATCCGGGGCTGGCCGATCTCATCGAAGCCAGGGCCGATGCGATCTGCTTCGTCGCCAAATCCTCGGCCTATCAGGTGCGGGTGGCGCTCGAGACCACCAACGAGGAAAACCTCGCCTCGATCCGCGACAGCGTCACCGCTGCCAAGGCGGCGGGGCGCGAGGTGATGGTCGACTGCGAGCACTTCTTCGACGGCTACAAGGAGAACGCTGATTTCGCGCTCGCCTGCGCCAAGGCGGCCCATGATTCCGGCGCGCGCTGGGTGGTGCTGTGCGACACCAATGGCGGCACCATGCCGCATGAGATCGAGACCATCGTCGGCGCCGTCACCAGGCACATCCCGGGCAGCCATGTCGGCATCCACGCCCATAACGACACCGAGCAGGCGGTCGCCAACTCGCTGGCCGCGGTGCGGGCGGGCGCCCGGCAGATCCAGGGCACGCTGAACGGGCTTGGCGAGCGCTGCGGCAACGCCAATCTCTGCTCGCTGATCCCGACGCTCAGCCTGAAGAACGAATTTGCCGACGCCTTCGAGATCGGCGTCACGCCTGAGAAGATGGCGACGCTGATGAAGGTGTCGCGCACCCTCGACGACATGCTCAATCGCGTGCCGAACCGCCATGCGCCTTACGTCGGCGAGAGCGCGTTCGTCACCAAGACCGGTATTCATGCCTCGGCCATCATGAAGGACCCGCATAGCTATGAGCATGTATTGCCTGAATCGGTCGGCAATCACCGCAAGGTGCTGGTGTCCGATCAGGCCGGCCGCTCCAACGTGATGGCCGAACTCGACCGCGCCGGCATCGCGTACGAAAAGAGCGATCCGAAGCTGGCGCGCCTGGTCGAGGAGCTGAAGGAGCGGGAGGCAGCGGGCTACGCCTATGAATCCGCCAACGCCTCGTTCGACCTCCTGGCGCGGCGTACGCTCGGCAAGGTGCCGGAATATTTCAAGGTCGAGCAGTTCGACGTCAATGTCGAGCAGCGCTACAACGCCAACGGCCAGCGCGTCACGGTGGCGCTTGCCGTGGTCAAGGTCGACGTCGCCGGCGAGCGGCTGATCTCGGCGGCGGAAGGCAACGGCCCGGTCAACGCGCTCGACGTCGCCTTGCGCAAGGATCTCGGCAAGTACCAGAAGTACATCGAGGGCCTGAAGCTGATCGACTACCGCGTCCGTATCCTCAATGGCGGCACGGAAGCGGTGACGCGGGTGCTGATCGAGAGCGAGGACGAAAACGGCGACAGCTGGACCACGGTCGGCGTCTCGCCCAATATCATCGACGCCTCGTTCCAGGCGCTGATGGATTCGGTGGTCTACAAGCTGGTGAAATCAGGCGCGCCGGCGTGACGGGCTGGTGACGGTGTAACCGCCGTCATTGCGAGGAGCGAAGCGACGAAGCAATCCATCGTGCCGCGCAGAAAGTATGGATTGCTTCGCTGCGCTCGCAATGACGGGGAGAGAGCAGGGGCTATTCGATGATCGACCACATCTCCGTCGGCGTCGCCGATCTCGAACGCGCCGCGCGCTTTTATGAAGCGACCCTCGCAGCCCTCGGCCTTTCGCGTCTCGTCACCCGTCCGGCCACCATCGGCTTCGGCAAGGCCTATCCCGAATTCTGGATCAACCTGCGCGCCGGCATGGCGCCGGTGCCGCCCGAGAGTGGCACCCACATCTGTCTGCGAGCCAAGGCAACCTCCGAGGTCGACGCCTTTCACGCGGCGGCACTTGCCACCGGCGGCCGTTCCGACGGCGCGCCGGGAATTCGGCCGCATGACCGCGTGAAGTATTATGCTGCCTTCGTCCTCGATCCCGACGGCAACCGCATCGAGGCCGTGACATTTCCGAGTGAGTGAGTTGTAGGGCGGATTAGCGAAGCGTAATCCGCCGTCTTAACCGGGATGCAGCGGCGGATTACGCCTCCTGCTAATCCGCCCTACAAGATCTACAGCTTCCGCGCCAACTCTGGCGCCATTTCCTTGGTGCCGGCCGGCGCACGGGCGGCGGCGGCGCGCAGGCGCGGCAGCACGTCTTCGATCCGGTCGGCCTTGAGCACCTCGATCGGAAGCGCGGGGCGAATGAATTCGGTTGCGCGCATGTGGGCCAGCAGCGACAGCAGCGGCTCCCAGAAGCCGTCGACATTGGCGAGCAGGACCGGCTTGGAGTGGCGGCCGAGCTGCTGCCAGGTCATCTGCTCGACCAGCTCCTCCAGCGTGCCGACGCCGCCGGGCAGGGCGACGAAGGCGTCGGAGTGCTCGAACATCAGCCGCTTGCGCTCGTGCATGTCAGGCGTGACGATCATTTCCTGGACGCGCGTCAACATGTGTTCGCGCGATCGCAGGAAATCCGGAATGATCCCGGTGACGAGGCCACCATGATTCAGCGTGGATTCGGCGACGGCGCCCATCAGGCCGACCGAGCCGCCGCCATAGACGAGGCGGATATTGTTTTCGGCGAAGATCTTCCCCAGGGCGATGGCAGCTTCGACAAAGCGAGGATTGGAACCGGAGCCGGAGCCGCAATAGACACAGACAGTTTTGATTTGATCCATCCCCACCATGTGGCACTGCACCCTGTAAACCTCAAGTCTGACGACCTTTCGCTTGTGCAGCAGAAATAGGCCCGAAATCCAACCAAACGGGGGAAAGATTTATCTTTCAAGGCTGTACGGGAGAGGTAAAGGCTTTATATGACGGGCCTATGCAGACTACCGAAACTTCCCCTGACGTGACCGGTGCGCCGCCTAGCCGTGGGCGCGACGCCCATGGCTGACGCTGATTCGCACCCGCATGCCGCTGCACCGGCAGCTGCTTCCCCTGAAAAGGCGACCCTGATCGGGACGCTGGCGCATCTGTGGCCCTACATCTGGCCCGGCGACCGCGCCGACCTGAAAATGCGCGTGGTCTGGTCGATGGTGCTGCTGCTGGCGGCCAAGCTCGCGACGCTGACGGTGCCCTTCACCTTCAAATGGGCGATCGATGCGCTGAACGGCATGGGCAGTGCGCCGGTCGAGCCGTCGAACTGGATGCTGTGGCTGATCGCCTCGCCCCTGCTGATGACCGCAAGCTACGGCGCGGTGCGCGTCCTGATGGCGGTGCTGACGCAATGGCGCGACGGCATCTTCGCGCGCGTTGCGATGCATGCGGTGCGCAAGCTCGCCTACATCACCTTCGTCCACATGCACGAATTGTCGCTGCGCTTCCACCTGGAGCGCAAGACCGGCGGCCTGACGCGGGTGCTGGAGCGCGGCCGCACCGGCATCGAGGTGATCGTGCGGATGGTGATCCTGCAGCTGATCCCGACCATCGTCGAGGTCTCGCTGTTGATGGCGGTGCTGCTCTGGCAGTTCGACTGGCGCTATGTGCTGGTCACCGCGGTCACCGTCGTGATCTACATGTACTACACCTACATCGCGACCGAATGGCGGATCGAGATCCGCCGCGAGATGAACGATTCCGACACCGAGGCGAACACCAAGGCGATCGACTCGCTGCTCAACTACGAGACGGTGAAATATTTCAGCGCCGAGGCCCGCGAAGCCGAGCGCTACGACCGTTCGATGGAACGCTACGAGCGCCACAGCGTGAAGACCTATACCTCGCTCGCGGTGCTCAATACCGGGCAGGCGATCATCTTCACCTTCGGCCTCACCGCAACCATGCTGATGTGCGCGCTCGGGGTCCGCAACGGCACCCACACGGTCGGCGATTTCGTCATGGTCAATGCCATGATGATCCAGCTCTACCAGCCCCTCAATTTCATGGGCATGGTCTATCGCGAGATCAAGCAGGCGATCATCGATATCGAGAAGATGTTCAACGTGCTGCAGCGCAATCCCGAGATCAAGGATATCCCGGGTGCGACACCTTTGGTCGTCAGCGCGGGCAATGTGCGCTTCGACGACGTGCGCTTCGCCTATGATCCGGAGCGGCCGATCCTCAAGGGCCTGAGCTTCGAGGTGCCCGCCGGCAAGACGGTCGCGATCGTCGGTCCCTCCGGCGCCGGCAAGTCGACGATCTCGCGGCTGCTGTTTCGGCTTTACGACGTCTCCGCGGGCCGCATCCTGATCGACGGCCAGGACATCCGCAACGTCACGCAGGCGAGCCTGCGCGCGTCGATCGGCATGGTGCCGCAGGATACCGTGCTGTTCAACGACACCATCCGCTACAACATCCGCTACGGCCGCTGGGACGCCGGCGATGCCGAGGTGGAAGAGGCGGCGCAACTGGCGCAGATCGACAGCTTCATCCGCCACTCGCCGAAGGGCTATGAGACCCAGGTCGGCGAGCGCGGCCTGAAACTGTCCGGCGGCGAGAAGCAGCGCGTGGCGATTGCGCGCACCGTGCTGAAGGCGCCGCCGATCCTGGTGCTGGACGAAGCAACCTCCGCGCTCGACAGCCACACCGAGCACGAAATCCAGGAAGCATTGGAGCGCGTCTCGCGTGGCCGCACCTCGCTGGTGATCGCGCACCGGCTCTCGACCATCGTCGGCGCCGACGAAATTATCGTGCTGGATCAAGGGCGCATCTCCGAGCGCGGCACCCATGTCCGGCTCCTGGCCGCCGGCGGGCTGTATGCCAGCATGTGGAACAGGCAGCGCGAAGCCGAGGCGGCGCGCGAAAAACTCGCGCAGATCGACGAAGAGAATGCCGCGCCGAACCGCGTCCCGCCGCCGGTCGACGATCCGCTCGACGACGGGCCGAAGGGACCGAGCGGGGGCGGACCCAAAGATTCCTTGGCAACCGCCGCGGAATAATCCAAAACCTGCGTCACTTCCTTGAGTTAGGAAGCAGCCAGCCAGCAGTGAGCCTCGATGTCGATTGCGAACTCCATCCGCGCGCAGATCCCGCCGATCCATCCGGAGGGTTATCCCTTCATCGGCATCTTTGCGGCTGTCAGCCTGGTCCTGTTCTGGCTCTGGACGCCGCTCGGCTGGATCGGCACCGGCCTGACGGTCTGGTGCGCGCTGTTCTTCCGCGATCCCGTGCGCGTCACGCCGGTGCGCGACGGCATCGTGGTGTCGCCGGCGGATGGCCGTGTTTCCATGATTGCGCAGGTGCTGCCGCCCGCCGAACTCGGTCTCGGCGACCGGCCGCTGCCACGCGTTTCGATCTTCATGAGCGTGTTCAACTGCCATGTGAATCGTAGCCCCGTGGCGGGCCGCATCGACCGCATCGCCTACCGGCCCGGCGCCTTTATCAACGCCGAGCTCGACAAGGCCAGCGAAGACAATGAGCGCAATTCGCTGGTCATCTCGACCACCAACGGCCGGATCGGGGTGGTCCAGATCGCGGGCCTGGTGGCGCGGCGGATTGTCTCATTCGTGCGGGAGGGCCAGTCGATCGGCGCCGGCGAGCGGTTCGGCCTGATCCGTTTCGGCTCGCGGCTGGACGTCTACCTGCCCGAAGGCACCAAAGCGCTGGTTTCCGAAGGCCAGACCGCGATTGCCGGCGAGACGATTTTGGCCGATTTCGGACTGACCGAGCACGGCCGGACGTTCCGCGCCGATTAACCGCTCATCTGGGCCGGCCGAGGGGAGGGCCGCCGCCAATGGCGAAGCGGGCCGCCGCTTGCTATATTGGCTGGCATGCTGACCCCGGATCCCAAATACCCTGAACTGCGCCGCCGCCGGTTTCGCCCGATCCCGGTGCGGATGCTGGTGCCCAACGTCATCACCCTGCTGGCGATCTGCGCCGGGCTGACGGCGATCCGCCTGTCGATCGAGGGGCGGATGGAGCTTGCGGTCGCCGCCATCGTCTTCGCGGCCGTGCTCGACGGCGTGGACGGGCGCGTCGCGCGCATGATCAAGGGCCAGTCGAAATTCGGCGCCGAGCTCGACAGCCTGGCGGATTTCGTCAATTTCGGCGTCGCCCCGGGCCTGATGCTGTATTTCTGGCAGCTCCACGAATTGAACAATGGCGGCTGGATTGCGGCCATGGTGTTTGCAATCGCCGGCGGCCTCCGGCTGGCGCGCTTCAACGCCTCGATCGACGATCCGAACAAGCCGGCCTTTGCGGCGAATTATTTCACCGGCGTGCCGGCGCCGGCCGGCGCGATCCTCGCAATGCTGCCGTTCTATCTGGCGTTTCTCGGCGTCTCCAGGCCGCCGGCCATGCTGACCGCCGGCTACACGCTGCTGATCGCGTTCCTGATGGTGTCGCGCCTGCCGGTGTTCTCCGGCAAGACGGTGAAGATGCGGGTGCCGCCCGAGATGGTGCTGCCGGTCTTCGTGTCCGTCGTGTTCTTCGTCGCGCTTCTGATCGGCTATCCCTGGCACATCCTGTCGATCGGCTCGGTGATCTATCTCCTGAGCCTGCCCTGGGGCTGGAAGTCCTATCGCGACCATGAGCGCAATGCCGCTGCTGCGCAGCCGCCCGAAATGGCCGATGCGGCTGCGCCGCCGGAGCCGGCACAGGCCTTTGCGCCATCCCCCGGCGATGCCGAAGACGAGCGGCCGTCGCGGCTGAACTGAGCCGCTGCACGGCTTCCGATATATCTGCCATGAGCGGTGGCCGAGTTGGGTTCGCGCCCAATCTCGGCTATACGGCATGCTGACGCGCGGCTTTCCAACACAGCCGGCACAAGAACAATCAGGAGAGAACGCCGTGAACAAGGCCGTTACCGCCCCGCTGCCCGCTTCCGTCCTCGAGGCGCTGGCGCGCTACGACACCCCGACCATCTGCAACGCGATGGAGATCGTGGCGCCCGAGCGCCGCCTGATCGGCTACACCACCAAGCCGCTGGTCTGCCCGTTCCCGGACCTGCCGCCGATGGTCGGCTATGCCCGCACCGTGACGATCCGCTCGGTGCTGAAATCCACGCTTCCTGCCGCCGAACAGTCCAAGCGCCGCATCGACTATTACGAATATGTCGGCACCGGCTTTGGCCCGCGCATCACCGTGATCCAGGATATCGACGGCGCTGACGTCGGCTACGGCGCGTTCTGGGGCGAGGTGCAGAGCAACGTGCACAAGGCGCTCGGCTGCCTCGGCGTCATCACCGACGGCTCGATCCGCGACATCCCGCAATGGGCGCCGGGCTTCCAGGCGCTGGCCGGCTCGGTCGGCCCGTCGCATGCATGGGTGCACGCCGAACACTGGGGCGGCGAAGTGCGCGTCGCCGGCATGACCGTGCATTCCGACGATCTCATCCACGCCGACCAGCACGGCGCCATCGTGATCCCCGTCGACATCGCCGCAAAGATTCCGGAAGCCGCCGAACTGTGCGGCCGGCGCGAGACGCCGATCCTGGAGATCGCGCGCAGCCCGGACTTCTCGCTGGAGAAGCTGAAAGAGGCGCTGAAGCGCTCGGCGGAGATCCACTAACCAGACCGGTGCGGACTGCCAAATGCCGGTCCGCGCCGGCCCGAAAAAGTGGATGCCGCCGTGCAACAGAACGAAAATGGCTTCTTCAAATACGTCTGGCGGTTTAACGCGCTGGCGATAGCCGGAGCCGCCACGATCTGTATTTTACTGGGCCTGTACGCAGGGTTGAGCATCTTCGACGCGGAAACACGGCCGCGCCGGGCCACCAATTTCGTCCGCGCCGACCAGGAGAAGGCGTCGGAGGACTTTTCCCTGGGCAACCCAAACGCCATCGCTGGCGTATCCCACGTGCAAGTTCCTCTTTATCGCGGACGCCGCCATGGCGTGGGTTCGATCTATCAGGGCGGAAGTCAACAGACGGTCAACCTGCTTTTCCTGAATATTTCCACCAATGAGAGCAGGTGGCTGTTCAACGGCGTTGGCCAGTTGATTCTCGATAGCCACGTGCTGTTCAACAAGCTGAAGGATGCGAACGACCCATCGCGCGCGGCCGTCGCGATCGTTCATGTCGTTGTCGAGAGAGACACCGATGGCGACAAGCGGCTGACGGAGAGGGATACGATCTCCCTTGCGACGAGCGCGACGGATGGGACAAACTACCGGAAATTGATCGAGGGTATTGATCAGCTCTACTCCGTCAAGCAGGTCGCCGATGACAAGGTTCTGGTGCTCTATCAGAAGAACCGGGAGACCATCTCCGAACAGTTCGGCGTTCCGTCCATGGCGCCGTTGATGCAGGCGAGCATTCCAAAGGTCAATTTGAACTAGCCAGGACGTGCAGCAAATGCACGCTTAACATTGGGGGAGGGAGTGATGAAAAAGCTCGTTGCCGCGTTGTTGCTGGTCATGAGTTGCGGCGCCCTTGCACAGGCGCAGACCTTTCCATCGCGGCCGCTCACGCTGATCGTGCCGTTCCCGCCGGGCGGTTCGACCGACACCGCCGCCCGCATCATGGGCGAGCGGATGCGCGCCACGCTCGGCCAGTCCGTCGTGATCGAGAATGTCGGCGGCGCTGGCGGCAGCATCGGGGTCGGGCGCGTCGCGCGTGCCGCGCCCGACGGCTACACCTTCGACATCGGGCAGTGGGACACCCATGTCGGCAGCATCATCTACAAGCTCGACTACGACCTCGAAAAGGATTTCGAGCCGATCGCGCTGGTCTCGAACAATCCGCAATTGATGGTCGCCAAGAACGATCTGCCGGCGAACACGCTTGGCGAGCTGGTCGCGTGGATGAAGGACAATCCCGGCAAGATCAACTTCGTCAACCAGAACGCGGCGGCGCACGTTACCGGCGTGTTGTTCGAGAACCTCACCAGGCAGAAGGTGCAGTTCATTCCCTATCGCGGCGCCGGTCCCGCGATGACCGATCTCGTCTCCGGCACGGTCGATCTTCTGGTGGTGCAGGGCGCGGTGGCGCTGCCGCAGATCCGTGCCGGCAAGATCAAGGCGCTGGCCAATCTCTCGGCGGCGCGCTCGGCCTCGATGCCTGACATTCCGACATCGGACGAGAGCGGCGTTGCCGGCCTTTATATGTCCGGCTGGTTCGGCTTCTGGGCGCCGAAAGGCACGCCAAAGGAAATCATCGCCAAGCTCAATGCGGCGACGACGGAGGCGCTGGCCGATCCCGCGATCCAGAAGCGCTTTTCCGAACTCGGCCTCGACGTCGCTGCACGTGCGCAGCAAACCCCGGAGGGACTCGCGGCTTTCCAGAAGGCCGAGATCGAAAAATGGTGGCCGATCATCAAGTCCGCCGGCATCGGTGCGCAGGCGCAGTAGGTGTTTGCCGCGGCCTAACCCCGTCATTGCGAGCGCAGCGAAGCAATCCATAGCGCGGCATAACGGATAGATGGTTTGCTTCGCTGCGCTCGCAATGACGGCTGAAAGACCGGAGAGTCGCGTAGAATCTTCACCGCTCCGTCATGGTTAGCAATTTCTGAAGCCGCGCCTCCCGCGGCCCCGCAATTTTACGATCCCTGTTTGAGTTTAACCTTTACGGCTCTTTAATCGCGCTGGTCGTAGGGTGCCTCCTGCGCAAGTTCCGGAATCGGTTGCGCGCCCGGTCAGGATGGCCGGCAGTTCGCGTATGCGTTGGAGTTCAGAATGGATATCACCACGCTCGTTGGCCTCATCTCCGGCGCCATCGTTCTGTCGACGCTGATCCTGATGGGTGGTGACTTCCGGATGTTCTACGACATCCACGCCGTCATCATCATCTTCGGCGGCTCGACCGCGGCGACACTGATCCGCTTTCCGCTCAGCGCGATCGTGCACGGCATGCCGCTGGGTGCGAAATTCGCTTTCACTATGAGCCGTCTTTCGGCGCGCGACCTGGTCGACGAACTGGCGCGCATCGCCGAAATCGCCCGCAAGCAGGGCCCGGTCGGGCTGGAAAAGGTCGAGACCGACGAGGCGTTTCTCGCCAAGGGCATTCGCTACGTCGCCGACGGTTACGATCTTGAATTCATCCGCGACAATCTGGAGCGCGATCGCGACAACTTCCTGATGCACCTCAACGAAGGCTCGAAGATCTACCGCGCGATCGGCGACTGCGCGCCGGCGTTCGGCATGATCGGCACGCTGCTCGGCATGGTGCAGATGTTCTCCAACATGTCGGACCCCTCGAAGCTCGGCCCCTTCATGGCGGTGGCGCTGCTGGCGACGCTCTACGGTGCGCTGGTGGCGAACCTGATCTGTCTGCCGATCGCCGACAAGCTGCACGGCAAGCTGATCGACGAAGAGACCAACCGCACGCTGATCATCGACGGCATCCTGATGATCCGCGATTCCAAGAGCCCGGCGCTGGTGCGCGAAATGCTGCTCGCCTATCTGCCCGAGAAGCACCGCCACGAAGAAGGCGAACTGGTCGCGGCCTGACCGGCCAGACGGCATTTGAGGCGCGGACGCAAAACGCATGGCCAAGAAAAAACGCGAAGAGGCGCATGGCGGTCACGGCTGGTTCGTGACCTTCGCCGACCTGATGGCGCTGTTGCTCTCGTTCTTCGTCATGCTGGTGGCGTTCTCCAGCCAGGACCAGCAGAAGCTCAAGATCGTCGCCGGCTCGATGCGCGAAGCGTTCGGCGTCCAGACCGAGTCGCGGCATTCGGGCATCGTCGAATCCGACGGCCTGCCGACGCGGCCGAAGCTGAAGAACGTCGCGCATATTTCGCCCGAGGAAGCCTCCAATACGCCGACGCCCGACGACAAGGACCATCAGAAGGAAACCGGCGCCCGCCTGAAGGTCGATCGCGAGTTCGCGCTCGCCGCCGCCTCGCTGCGCCAGGCGCTGCAGGACATGCCGGAACTGACCGAGATGTCCAAGCACATCATGTTCGAGGAGACCAAAGAGGGGCTCAATCTCGAAATCGTCGATCAGGACGGCCGTTCGATGTTCGCCGACGGCTCCAAGGTCCCGTTTGACCGCACCCGCCGCTTGATCCAGAAGCTGGCCATTCCGCTGAAGGCGACGCCGCTGCGGATCAACATCATGGGCCACACCTCGGCCGGTTTCGTGCCTTCGCGCGGCGAATATGGCGCGTTCGACCTGTCGGCGGACCGCGCCAATGTGGTACGCCAGATCCTCGAACGCGAGGGCCTGCCGGCATCCCACATCTACGCCGTCGGCGGCCGGGCTGACAGCCAGCCGCTGTTTCCCGACGATCCGACCCTGCCAGCCAACCGTCGCGTCACCATCACCTTGATGCGCGAAAATCCGCCGCTTCCGCCGAATCTGAAGCCGTAAGCGCGCTTACCATAATACCATCTTGCCATTTCGATGGAATCTGCTTTGCGTAAGCCTCGCATCGCTGGCGGTGCTATGCTTGACCGATGATTGACAGGCCGCGCGGAAGCGTCGATAGCCGCGCGGATCAATTCAACGACGAGAACGTTCCTCTCCATCATGACTGTCAGCGTCACATCCTCCGAGGCCCATGAGGGGCAGGCTACCTCGGGCTTTTGGGCCCTCACGCTGGGCAGTATCGGTGTAGTGTTCGGCGATATCGGCACCTCGCCGCTGTACGCGTTTCGTGAGGCCGTCACCCACGCCGCCAATGGCGAGGAGGTCACCCGCACCATCGTCCTCGGCGTGCTGTCGCTGATCCTGTGGTCGCTGTTCATCGTCGTCACCGCAAAATATGTGCTGCTGCTGTTGCGCGCCGACAACAATGGGGAGGGCGGTACGCTGTCCCTGATGGCGCTGGCGCATCGGGCGCTGGGCCGTCGCAGCTGGGTATTGCTGGCGCTCGGCGTCGTCGGCGCCTCGATGTTCATCGGCGATTCCATGATTACGCCGGCGATCTCGGTGTTGTCGGCGGTCGAAGGTCTCAAGCTGGTCACGCCGGCGCTCGAGCATTACGTCGTGCCGCTGACGATCTTCATCCTGGTCGTCCTGTTCTCGGTGCAGAGCAGCGGCACCGCGCGCGTCGCCTCGGCCTTCGGCCCGGTCATGGTGGTCTGGTTCGCCACGCTGGCGACGCTGGGGCTGATCCACATCAGCGACGACCCCACCGTGCTCTACGCGATCAATCCCTTCTACGCGATCCAGTTCATGCTTTCCCACGGCACCGTCGGGCTGGTGACGATGGGTCTGGTGTTCCTGGCCGTGACCGGCGGCGAGGCGCTTTATGCCGACCTCGGCCATTTCGGCCGCAAGCCGATCCAGGTCGGCTGGCTCTATTTCGTGATGCCGGCGCTCCTGATCAATTATTTCGGGCAGGGCGCGCTGGTGCTGTCCGATCCCGGGGCGATCGAAAATCCGTTCTACCGGCTGGTGCCGGGCATGCTGCTGTTGCCGATGGTGGTGCTGGCGACCGCGGCGACGGTCATCGCCAGCCAGGCGGTGATCACCGGCGCGTTCTCGCTGATCCGCCAGGCGGTGCAGCTCGGCCTCTTGCCGCGCTTCGAGGTGCGCTACACCTCGGAGACGCATGCCGGCCAGATCTATCTGCCGCGCGTCAACCGGCTGCTGCTGATCGGGGTGGTGCTGCTGGTGCTGCTGTTCCGCACCTCGAGCGGCCTTGCCTCGGCCTACGGCATTGCCGTTTCCACCACCATGGTGGTCGACGGCATCATGGGCTTCGTCGTGATCTGGAAGCTGTGGAACTGGCGTGCGGCGACGGCGGCGGCCGTCATCCTGCCGCTCGTCGTCGTCGACATGAGCTTCTTTGCCGCCAACCTCCTGAAACTGTTCGAAGGAGC
>Ga0102590_1000149_pt1 | contig 190324 bp, 186 predicted proteins | sample AraplaMF_Col_mMF_FD_76859 | JGI IMG/M metagenome (GOLD analysis project Ga0102590, IMG submission 76859) | Arabidopsis root microbial communities from the University of North Carolina, USA - plate scrape MF_Col_mMF | ecosystem: Host-associated > Plants > Roots > Endosphere | place: USA...
GCAGCCCAAAGACAAGGAGCGCGCCCAGCGGGTGAGCCGGGTGGACCGCGGCGGCGACCCTCCCGGAAAGAAGGGCAAGAAAGCAGAAACCGCCCCCAGGCGCACGGGATCATAGCGGCCGTTCCGATATCGCGATCGGTTCATTTCAAACGGATGTGAGGTTTCCGTTCCGGTTTCCTGATCGGCGGTCTCCACAGGAGTGTGAGTTCTTCCGCGAAATGCTACAGGTCTGGGCATGCTCACACCTGAGAAGACTGCGATTGTCCTGCTGCCGGGGATGGATGGGACCGGAGAATTGTTAAGGCCGTTGGCCAAGCAGCTGTCGACAGATCGACCCGTCCATCTGATCGATTATCCGTCCGATCGCTGTTTGAACTACGATCAGCTCGCGTCCCACGTGAGGGAGCGTTTGCCGGACGATCAATTCGTCATCCTTGGCGAATCCTTCTCCGGACCGATCGCAATCGAGATTGCAGCAACGGACTCGCGGGTTGAAGGGCTCATTCTTGCATCCAGCTTTGCGCGGCATCCGCTGCCAACGTTCCTTGCCGCCTTTACCTGGCTGCTTGACCCGAGGTGGATTCCGTCAAGTGTCGTCGTTGCCGTGCTCATGGGATCGGCGGCAACGCCGGCCATCAAAGCGCGTCTCCGTGAGGTACTGGCGACACTGCCCGGTGATATCATTCGGACCCGGGCCCGGGATGTGCTTCGGGTCGACAAGCGCGGCCGATTGGCCGAGATCAAGCGTCCCATGCTCTGCCTGCACGGGCGTTCGGACCGTCTGGTGAGAAAGCGGTATGTGGATGAAATCGTCGCGGCCCGGCCGGACTGTCAGGTGCGCTGGCTGGATTCCTCGCACATGCTGCTGGCAACCGACACGGATGCGGCGGCTGCCGTGATCGAGGCGTTCTGTGGCCAGCTTGATGGCCATAGAAACGTTGGGTGATGTGACGGTGATGCCTATTCCTCCCGAAGCACTGAAGACGGATCGATTGTTGCTGCGGCCAATATGCGCGGGCGACGCCGGCCGGCAATTAAGGGCCGGACATGCCCACGACAGTCCGGCGTCAGGGCGGATTCTCAGCAAGCTCGGGTTCAGCCATCTCGATACTGTCGAGCGGTTTTCACGGTCGCGAAATGAAAACATCCGGCAGTGGCGTTACGTGAAAACGTTGCAGCGCGCTTGACGCGCAGGGGCGTTTCCTGGTCGCGGCACCATCCGGTTATGGCGGGGTTCCTGGATGTTTTGCGGCCCAACCGTTCGGGAACGATGTCGTGCAGCGCCCATTGAGGTGAGGGAAGGCCGGCGCCAGAGACGCCGGGCCGCCTGATCGCAAAGCGAGGTTTCCGATGAAGAGCAAACGCGTCGGCGCTGACGAGGGGGCGCAGGTTCACGTCGTGATTTTGGATGGCGGCGAGGAAGCGTTCAGCGCGCTGAGCCGCTTCGTCAACGAAGAGAAGATTTCCGCGGCCTCTCTGACGGTGATCGGCGCCTTCGAGCGGGCGACCGTCGGCTGGTTCGATATCGCCTCGAAGAGCTACCGCAAGATCGAGGTCAATGAACAGTGCGAGGTGCTGAGCGCCATCGGAGACGTCGCCATTGGCGATGACGGCAAATCCAGCCTTCATGTCCATATCGTGCTCGGGCTCGCCGACGGCTCGACCCGCGGCGGCCATCTCATGGCAGGCACGGTGCGGCCGACGCTCGAAGTGATCCTGACCGAAGCCCCGTCAACGCTGCGGCGAAAGAAGCGGGCGGATCTCGGCATCGCGCTGATCGATCTTGGAAGCGGTTGAGGCGTAGCCCTACGGTGTCTACTGCTGGCGCTGCTTGCGATCCGACACCGAGGTTTCGCGGCGGGACGATCCAAAGCCCGTCCAGGGCCGGAGCAGCCGTTCCACCGCAGCGCCGATGGCAACACCGGCGATCACGTCGCTGGTCCAATGCGCCAGCAGGATGATCCGTGTCAGGACCAGGCCCGCGCCGATCGACCAGACCAGATTGCGTTTGCCTGATGGCAGCACGGTCGCCGCCGACGCCATCGCGCCGACATGAATGGCGTGGCCGGATGGAAAGGCATCGAGCGGCTTTCCCGAGAACGGCACGCCGCGCAGGTGCGCACGAATCATCACGCGATCGGGGCGCTTCTGGTCGAAGACCGACTTGAGCAGATGCGGCAGCAGCGTAACAGCGGCGGCCGTGAGCAGGATATGATTGCCGTCGGCGCGATCCTGCGCGCTGCGGCGACGGCAGTAGAGCCACCAGGTCGCGGCGAGCGCGCAGACGATATGCTCGTCGGCGCCCCAGGTCAGTATCCTGGAAACCTGCTCGAGTTCGGGCCCGGTATGATCCGAAATCCACTCGGCAATCTCGATGTCGGCCCGTGTTGGCCGTATCCGAAACAACGCCATCGTCTGCCTTATAAGAAAAAGAGCCCCGCCGACCCCGTCCGTGGGATTTTCTGCGGGGCTCAAGTTCGACGTTGCGGGGGAGGAAACGCCGATGCGGAAGAAACCGGGGGCACGCCGGATCGTTCCAACTTGCACATGCTGCTGGCAACCGACGCGGATGCGGCGGCCGCCGTGATCGAGGCGTTTTGCGGCCAGCTGGACGGTCGGGAAACGTTGGGTGAGGGCGGTGCCTGGAGCGCTATGTGACGATGATGCCTGTTCCTCCCCACGCTCTGAAGACGGAGCGATTGTTGCTGCGGCCAACATGCGCGGGCGACGCCGACCGGGCGGTCGCGAAATGAAAACATCCTGCAGGGGCGATACATGAAAACGTTACAGCGCGCCTGAGGCGCAGGGGCGTTTCCTGGTCGCGGCACAATCCGGTTATGCCGTCGGTGGCAGTGGCGGCCGACGGCTCGCGTTATTTCTGTCCGGCTCGCCACCTGAGAAAGTCGTTGTAGGCCTTGGTGGCTTCCTGCGAAGATACGTTGTCGCGGCCGTTCTTCTGAAGGAGAAATCTCCGGAATTCCTCAGCCGGCGCAGCGGCCGTGGCCGGTTGCGGCGTCGCCGCCTGGGCCCTGTCGAGCCAGTCCTGGGCGGGCTTGAAGCGTTCGAGTCCGGCGACGGGCACGGATATTCCGGTGTCTTTCCATTTCGGATGACGTGGCGGCTGCTGCAATTGCCCGATATTGCTGAACAAGGCATCCACGAACCGCGCGACCCTCCGGTAGCGCTCGCTTTCCGCCGGCCAGTTGTACACCATCAGCACGGTCGGTACGGCAAGGGCGTAGACCTTGGTGTCCTTTGCTACGAGGTTTGGATATTCCTCGGATGAGAACGACGACGGCAGATAGATGTCCTGCAGGGGCTTCGCGTAGGCAATCTCCAGCAAGTGAAATTTGCCCGCCTCGTTCTTGATGTTCTTGATGACGGGAGCGCCCTTCGAAACGCTCGCTATCCAAGCATCCCTCTCGCCGTTGAGCAGCTTCTGCAGGCCACCGTCGGGATCGGTCTGCGAATCGATGTCCGCCTCGATGCCCATGCGGCGGAAGATGATACGCGCCGCCGGATATCCGATGCTGCGTTCGGCAAATATCCTCTTTCCCTGAAGATCCTGCAGGCTCCGGATCTCCTTCCGCGCCACGATGTGGATGTCGTTGTGGAACAGGCGGGCGATGTACCTGACGCGCTTTGAAACGTCGGGAATGTTGTATTCGGTTTTTGCAAATTCGAGGGCGTCGTACGTGACGAAGCCCATGTCGATGTTCTTCAGACGGAGGATATCGATGAGATTCTGGACCGAGCCCTTGCCGAGGATCGGCAGCACCCGCAGCTTGTCGCCGTCGTCGAGCACCGAAGCCATGTCGGAGCCCATCACCGACATCGGGCCGCCGATCGGAGCCGTGATTACCGAGACGGTGCCGGCATTGAGAAGGTCGCGCTCGGGGAGCTCGCTGGCTTGAGCCGGACTGCGCTGCTGCGCGACGGCCCCGCTCGAGAATAAAACCCACAATATGACGACCGCAACGCCAAGGTTCTCGCGCATGAAATTCCCCAACGGCAATTCAACGGGAAAAAGCAGCAACGAAGGCAGGCAGCCCCACAATGATGGCTGAATTGCGGATCGCAACGCGCCCCGCGACATGCGTGGGCGGTCACCGTCCGCGCGATCGGACGGCCCGGAATGTCGAGCGAGACCACCCGAGAGTATATGTCCCGGCAGTTCACGATCTCAGGCTGATGGCGCGCTCCTGCCGCGGCCAGCCAGCAGGCCGCGGCGTAGAACTCGCGGCGCTGACGTCTCTGCAACCGCGCCGGCCCTGACTGCAAGGCCGGCGAAGCTTCGGCGCTTTGCGCGACACTGCGATCCAAAACCGGCCCAGCGCCGCAGCATCCGCTCGCGGCCAACGTCACGGGCGCCTGCCTTACAGGGCTCTATCACAAGCTGCAGGAGCGGCAGGGGACCAACGGCGCGTCGATGAGGCGCGGCCGAACTGGAAAGAAACGCCACGGTAAAACGCCCGCCGAGGTAGTAATTTTACGTGGTCGAACAAATATTTGCACTAAGCGCGCCAATGTAAGCAAACGTTTAGCGGCCGCCCGTAAAATACCGGCATCGATATATTCATTAACGTCTGGTTAGTCATGCGCCTTCTGCCGATGAAAGAGCCGGACAGGTCCTGGCGGTCGATCAAGGGCCAGTGGAAGAAAGACGCTGAAAGCGTCGGCGAAGACTTTTCGACATTTTCGACGGGCATCTTCTCCGCCTACGACGCCCTGACCAAGGACGGCGATAACCCCAACCTTTATTGCCTTTCCGACGGCGAGCGGGTTCATGCGGCCTGCCAGGTCAGCCGCCTGATGATGAGCAAATTTCCCAACCCCATCTTGCGCGCGCGTTTCATCGTGGTGTCGCCGATCTACGAACTGGGAATCGCGGACGCCACCCAATACGCCGAGATGATGGTGGCGCTGTTCTCCGGGATCGTCTGGCTGTCGCGGGACACGATGACCGCCAGCCACATCCGTTTTTTCCTGAAGAGCCCCGGGGATGCGCAGTTCTTTGCCGCGCTGCGGGCTTCGACGCCCGGCACGCTGTTCTCGGAATTCACGATCGGCGGTGCGCTGATCGAATGCAGCCTCAAGGAAGCCGAGGTAACGGAACCCGCGTGATTCCACGGCCGCTTTAACCTTCCGATAACTGATTTTGCTAACGCCCTTTTGGGTTGTGTTCCCTACAAGAAGCGCCTGTGGGGATCGCGAAAAAATGCTGAACCGTTCATCGCTAGACGTCGCCGCGCAGAGGAGTGCCGGCATGCCATGGCGGACCTGGCTCGGGGCCATCCAATGGCTGATCCTGAGTGCCGGGACGCTGGTGCTCGCGATCATGCTCGGCACCTTCTATTTCGCGATGCAGTACCGCGAGCGGGCCCTGGAAGTCGCCGAGCGCGGGCTCAACAACACGGCGCTGCTGCTGTCGCGGCATTTCGACCAGCAGCTCAGCGATCTCCAGCACGTGAACGAGGACGTCGTCGCCGGCATGTATGCCGAAGGAATAGATACGTCCGACGAATTCCAACAGAGAATGTCGAGCTTGAGCGCGCACGAGATGCTGCGCTCAAAGCTTGCAGCGCTGCCGCATGTCGGCGCGCTGAACCTGTGGGACGCCAAGGGATGGCTGATCAATTCCTCTGAAATGTGGCCGGTTCCCGATCTGAGCATAGCGGACCGTCAGTATTTCAAGGACTTCCAGTCGGGACGGCCGATGCCCGACGTGATCGTCGAGCCTGTCGTCAGCAAGGTGACGAAGAACTGGACCACGCTGTTTGCGCGCAAGATTGCGGGCCGCAACGGCGAGATCATCGGATTCGCCAGCCGCGGCGTCGAGCCTTCGCATTTTGACGCGTTTGTGGGATCGCTGGAGCTGGGCAACGATACGGCGATCTCGATGATTCACCGGAGCGGCACCATCATCGCCCGCTACCCCAAGGACGACGGCCTGATCGGCTTCAATGTTGCCGGCAGCGAGGCGTTTGAGCGCGCGCTGGCGGTCGACGGCAATCTCTCCGGACGCTTCACCAGCGCGAGGTTGTCGGAGGACAAGGTCGGCGCGGTCAAATCCCTGAAGCATTTTCCGATCCTGATCGTCGCGACCACGCCGACGGCGACGGCGCTTGCCGACTGGCGGGCGCAGACCAGGCTGCAATTCTTCGCCGCGACGCTGGCGATCGTCGTCGTGATCGTCATGGTATTTCTGATCGTGCGCCAGCTCCGCAGCCAGCATGCCGCCGCGCAGGCGAAGCTCTCCGAGAAGAGCCAGCATCTCGACACCGCCATCAACAACATGACGCAGGGCCTGCTGCTGTTCGACGCCTCGGGGCGCCTGGTGATCTGCAACCGCCGCTATATCGACATGTTCGGGCTGTCGCCCGACGTCGTCAAACCCGGCTGCCATCTGCGCGACCTGATCCGGCATCGCCAGGAACGCGGCTCGTTCGTCGGCGACGTCGACGCCTATTGCGCGCGCTTTCTCGATCCGAGCGGCAGCCTCGTTCAGGACACCGTGACCTCGACGCCCGACGGGCGCACCATCCGGCTGATCTTCAAGCGGTCGCCGGACGGCGGCTGGGCCACCACGCTGGAGGACGTCACCGAGGGACGGCGCGATCAGGCGAGGATCGAGCATCTCGCCCATTACGACGCGCTGACCAACCTGCCGAACCGGACGCTGTTCCAGCGTCACGCGGAAGGGTTGCTGCTGGAGACCGAAGGGCGGCAGTTCGCGATCCTCTATATCGACGTCGACGAGTTCAAGCGCATCAACGACACGCTGGGCCATCTGATCGGCGACGAGTTCCTCAAGGGCGTGGCGGAACGGCTGCGCCAGTCGGTTGGATCAGATGATTTCATCGCGCGCCTCGGCGGCGATGAATTCGCCATCCTTCAGAACGGCATCGACAGCGCCGAAGACGTGCATGCGCTGGTCGAGCGGATCTATTCTGCGCTGCGCACGCCGTTCGATTGCGACGGTCATCAGCTTTCCAGCGATGCCAGCATCGGCATTGCGATCGCGCCGCGCGACGGCTCGGATTTGCTCGACCTCCTGAAGAATGCCGACCTTGCGATGTATGCGGCGAAGGCGGCGGGGCGCAGGACCTATCGCTTCTTCGATCCGGAGATGGAGCAGGAGGCCAATCACCGCCGCGAGCTGGAGGCCGATCTGCGCGAGGCCCTGGCGCAGGGCAATTTCGAATTGCATTATCAGCCGCAGGTCGATCTCTCCAGCGGCCGCGTCGCCGGCTGCGAGGCGCTGTTGCGCTGGCGCCATCCGCTGCGCGGCATGGTCTCACCGGCCGATTTCGTGCCGGTCGCCGAGGAGACCGGCCTGATCGAGGAGATCGGGCAGTGGGTGCTGCGCACCGCCTGTGCCGAAGCGGCCATGTGGCCGGCGGATATCCGCATCGCCGTCAACGTCTCGCCGGTCCAGTTCCGTTCCGATACGCTGTCGCTGAAGGTCGCGGCCGCGCTCACCGAAAGCGGGCTCGACCCGCGCCGGCTGGAGCTGGAGATCACCGAAGCCGTGCTGATCGCAGACGACGACGCGGCGCTGACGACGCTGAACCAGCTCCGCGCGCTCGGCATTCACATCGCGCTCGACGATTTCGGCACCGGCTATTCGTCGCTGCAATACCTGCAGCGTTTTCCGTTCGACAAGATCAAGATCGACCGCTCATTCGTCAAGGAAGTGACGCGCAACTCCTCGTCGGCCTCGATCATCCGCGCGGTGGTCAGCATCGCGTCCGACCGCCACATGATCACGACCGCAGAGGGCGTCGAGACGCCGCAGCAGCGCGAGACCGTGCAGAATCTCGGCTGCACGCAGATGCAGGGCTATCTGTTCAGCGCGGCGCGTCCGGCGGAGGAAATCCGCGCGCTGCTGGGAGCAGGAGAGGGCGCCGTCGTCGCCGCGGCGTGAGTTCAGTCTCAATGCTATTGAAGCCGCGCGATCGCTGATTCCATCATCCTGAGAGTCCGTGAATCTGTCCAGTTCCGTCATTGCGAGCGCAGCGAAGCAATCCACGTCTCAGCTCGGGGATAGATGGATTGCTTCGCTGCGCTCGCAATGACGTGGATATAGCGGAGCGCACAACCTTTTCCGTCATCCCGAGAAGCGCGGAACGTACGTCACGCAGGATGAGCGGCCCAGCCGGCGGCCGTCGTCCTTCGTGGGCCGCGCTGCGCGCAGCCAGCTCAGGATGACGGATCACATGGATTCATCATGCCTTACGGCCGCGCCTCGGAAATCGCCTTTCTGAGAATCCGCGACAGCAGTTCCACCGAATAGGGTTTCTGGATCAGCTCGAAGCCGCGATGGGCGCTCTCGGCGAGCACGTTGCTGTAGCCGCTGGTCAGGACCACGGGCAGGCCGGGATAGCGCTCGCGGATGATGCCGGCGAGCTCGACGCCGTTCATGCCTGGCATGATGACGTCCGAAAACACCAGGTCGGCGGAGAACTCGTCCTCGGCGAGGATCGCGAGTGCGGCGTCCGCGCTGGCGACGCGGCGCACCGTGTAGCCGAGGTCTTCCAGCAGCTCGGTCGAGAACTGCCCGACATCGTCATTGTCCTCGACCACGAGCACGCGGTAGCCGCGGCCGCGTGTGGCGGGTTCGCTGCCGGTCGCCGCCGCCTCCACGGCGTCGGCCGGCGCCGGGGCCTGCGGCAAATAGATCGTGAACGTCGCGCCGTCGCCGGGCTCGCTCATGACCGCGATGTCGCCGTCGGACTGCTTGGCAAACCCGAACGCCTGGCTGAGCCCGAGGCCGGTGCCCTTGCCGACCTCCTTGGTGGTGAAGAACGGCTCGAAGATGGTTTCGAGCAGGGCAGACGGGATGCCGATGCCGGTATCGGTCACGGTGATGGCGACGAAGTCGCCGCTGCGGGCGGGCTGGGCGCGCAGCGGCGGAATCGCGTTCACCTTGCGGACCTCGATGGTCAGGTGGCCCTCGCTGTCCATGGCGTCGCGGCTGTTGACGGCGAGATTCATCAGCGCCGTCTCGAACTGCGCGACGTCGGCGATCGCGAAACAGTTCATATCCGATATCTCGACGTCGATCCTGATCCGGGCGCCGACAAGGGGACGGATCAGCTGCGCGACGGATTCGACCTGGGTGCCGACATTGAACACCTGCGGCTTGAGCGGCTGCCGGCGCGCGAAGGCCAGCAACTGGCCGGTCAGCTTGGAGGCGCGCTCCACGGTCTCGCCGATCGCGTCGATATAGCGGCGGCGGCGCTCCTCGGGCAGCTCGCGGCGGCGCAGGAAATCGGTCGCGGAGCGGATGATGGTCAACAGGTTGTTGAAATCGTGCGCCACGCCGCCGGTCAATTGCCCGACCGCTTCCATCTTCTGCGACTGGCGCAGCGCTTCCTCGCCCTGGCGGCGCTCGGTGATGTCGATCGCCTCCGGCACCGCGCCGATCACGGTGCCGTGGCGGTCGTGCAGCGGGCGCATCGCGAATTCGAAATAGCGGTCGCCGACGGGCAGGCGCAACAGCATCTCGATCCTGACCTCTTCGCCGCGCATCACGGTGATGAAGGCGTCGTGGACGGTATCGCGCATGCCCGATGTCGCGGAGAACCACGGCGTATCCCAGAACGGCTGGCCGACCACCGCGCCGGCCTCGGCACGGATGCCGGCGAGCGCGGTGCGGTTGGCATACAGCACATCGCCATGCTGATTGAGCAGCGCCTGATATTGATGGCTGGTCTCGAAGATCGCCCGCATCTGGGCTTCGCTGGATTCGAGCTGCGCGGTGCGTTCGGTGATGCGCAATTCCAGGATTTCGTTCAGCCGGCGCAGATCGTGCTCGGCCTGTTTTGCCGCCGTGATGTCGTGGGCGACGCCGATGAAGCCGATGTGATTGCCGTTCGGATCCCAGCGCGGCTGGGATTCCGAGCGCAGCCAGCGCCATTCGCCATCGGCGCGCTGATAGCGGGCCTCCAGCACGAACGGCTTCAACGAGGCCTCGCCGGCGATGGATTCCTGCACGACGCGCTGCTGGTCGTCCGGATGCAGCCGCTTGCGCCAGTCAAACACGACGGCTTCGTCGAACGGCAGCCCGAGGAAATCGACATAGGCCTGGTTGGCGAAGGAGCGGGTGCGGTCGAGCTTGGTCACCCAGATCGGCACCGGCGCCGAGTCGGCAATCAGGCGGAAGCGCTCCTCGCTTTCACGCAAGGTCTCCCGCGCCAGCATTTGCGCGGTCACGTCGAGATCGGCGCCGACCAGGCGCAGCGCGCGGCCGTCCGTCTCGCGCTCGATCTTGGCGACGACGCGGATCCAGCGGATCACGCCGTCATTCGGCCGGACGATGCGGTATTCGGCCGAATAGTCCTCGCTCTCGCCCTTCAGCACGCCGAACAAATGCTGGACCGTTCGCTCGCGGTCCTCGGGATGGATTCGGCTGACCCATTCCTCATAGGTCTCGTTGGCCGCCTCGGGCGGCAGCCCGTGCAGCAGAAGATATTCGGGAGAGCGGCGGTTCTTGACGCCGTCGCGGAAATCGATTTCGAGGCCGCCGACGCCGGCGATGCGCTGGATGCGCGCCAGCTCTGCTTCGCGCTCCTGCAGGGCGCGATGGGCTCTGTCACGCTCGTTTGCGATTTCCTGCAGATGCTGCCGCAAGCGTTCGGCGGCGGCGATCTCTGGCAGGACGTTCGTCGTATCGGAAGGGGTCATGCGTGCCGGCAACCTCTGCCGGTACTTTCACACAGGAGGCGGCGGATTTTCCAGCTTCATTTGCTCTTCGATGGCGATCTGCAGTTGTAGGCCCGGCGGAACCCATCCGCCTGCGCCTGTTCCTCGGAACAGAACCAGCGATCCTGCTTCAATCCGGGATAGGAGCGGCACGTCTGCAAATGATAGATGCCGAGGTTCCCGGTGACGCGCGCACGCACCGCATACTTGCCCTTGATGTTGCAGCCCGCCGGCATCACCAGGTCTTCGGGAAACACGACCTGGCGGATTTCGCGGTCGCGATCGGTGCGGCAGGCGGCGCCGAGCAGGGGGGCGTCCTGTCTGCCGGTGCGGAACTCGCGCGGCGCGACGAAGCAGCCCTTCCAGAGCCCCAGGCGATCGTCCCGGGCGCGGGCTTCGTCCGGCTTGAAGCGTCCGCTTGCGGACGCCTCGATGTTCAATGCAAAGCCCTTTTGGACCAGCAACTGGCTCAGGCTGGTGGTCTCGCCCTCGATCTTGCATACGCCGAGACGGCGCTTCTTGTAGGCAGGATCGGAGCCCAGATCGTCGCAGCGGACCTGTTTGCCGTCGACCAGCTTGCTCAGTTGATCGCGAGCCTCGATCCCGCAGGTCCACGCATCGGCGTGCTCGTCGATACAGAACTGGTCGACCGCCGGGACATCGATGCCATCGAGGCGGTAGCTGACGTTGCCCAGTTGAAGCGTGCTGCCATCCCGGACGATGGCGGTGGCAGCCGAACCCTGGCTGGCCGGGAGGACGATCGAGAGCAGCGCCGCAACCAGAAAAATTCGTGACCGCATCTGTTTCACTTTGAATAGATTTCGCACCGATGCGTTCTAGCACAGGCTGGCGTCAAGGAACCAAGCGCGGCGGCTTTACGGCTCTCTGACGTCTATTCCCCGGTCGCTCAAGGCCTCGAAGAGAGCCTCGATGGCCTCGGGTTCAAACGGGTCGGCAGATGAAGGCACAAGCTCGTTGATCTGGTCAAACGTGATGAACCCATGCGGCTCGCCGATTTCAATCGCTCTTCTGATGATCGCCGATAAATCCATGTGATCGTCCTCCAGAAATCCAAGCTCCTACTAAAGGGGATGAGAGCAGCATTGACTTCATGAGAACAAAAAGAGAACATAGGTGGCATCGCTTCACACGGAATATTGCCATGTCATCCTCTTCACAGCCGAAATTCGAAGAGGGGGATGAGCTGGAAGCCGCTGTAGATCAGGCCATTTCCGCCTGCGGTGGCAATATGCGGGCGACGATCCGGGCGCTGATCGTGGCCAACGAATATCTGGAATCAGAGGTCGGCGAGCTGATGAAGGCGGTATCCCGCGCCTACGCGCGCGGGCGGTTCAATTCCTATTCGGGGTGAACGGCTGCAAGCTGCCGCCGCCAGGCCGATACGAGACCGTTGCCTCCATCGATTTTTGCTGTACGACAACTGGGCTACCCGCGTCCCGCATGTCAATTGCGGGGGAGGATCCTGCCTAGAGCTCAAGCAAGAAGAACATGTTCAAGAGAATTCTGATCGCAAATCGCGGCGAGATCGCCTGCCGGGTCATCAAGACTGCGCGCCGGATGGGGATCGAGACGGTCGCGGTATATTCCGAAGCCGACCGCGACGCGCTCCACGTCGAGATGGCCGATGACGCCGTGCTGATCGGCCCGCCGGCCGCCGCCGAGAGTTATCTTTTGATCGACAGGATCGTCGAGGCCTGCCGCAAGACCGGCGCGCAGGCGGTGCATCCCGGCTATGGCTTTCTGTCCGAACGCGAGGCGTTTCCGCGCGCGCTCGAGAAGGCCGGCATCGTCTTCATCGGTCCAAACCCCGGCGCGATCGCCGCGATGGGCGACAAGATCGAATCCAAGAAGGCCGCAGCGAAGGCCAAGGTGTCGACCGTGCCGGGGCATCTCGGCGTCATCGAGGACGACAAGCAGGCGGTCAGAATCGCCGACGAGATCGGCTATCCCGTGATGATCAAGGCCTCCGCCGGCGGCGGCGGCAAGGGCATGCGAATCGCGCACTCGAAGGCCGAGGTCGCCGAAGGCTTCAACCTCGCCAAGGCCGAAGCGAAATCCTCGTTCGGCGACGACCGCGTCTTCATCGAGAAATTCATCGTCGACCCCCGCCACATCGAAATCCAGGTGCTCGGCGACAAGCATGGCAACGTGATCTATCTCGGCGAGCGCGAATGCTCGATCCAGCGCCGCAACCAGAAGGTCATCGAGGAGGCGCCGTCGCCGCTGCTCGACGAGACCACCCGCCGCAAGATGGGCGAGCAGGCGGTGGCGCTGGCCAAGGCCGTGAATTACGATTCCGCCGGCACCGTCGAATTCGTCGCCGGCCAGGACAAGAGCTTCTACTTCCTGGAGATGAACACCCGCCTGCAGGTCGAGCATCCCGTCACCGAACTGATCACCGGCATCGACCTCGTCGAGCAGATGATCCGCGTTGCGGCCGGCGAAAAACTTTCCGTCGCGCAGAAGGACGTCACGCTGACGGGCTGGGCGGTGGAATCGCGCGTCTACGCGGAGGACCCGTTCCGTAACTTCCTGCCGTCGATCGGCCGCCTGGTGAAATACCGGCCGCCGATGGAACTAAGCCAGGACGGCATCACCATCCGCAACGATACCGGCGTGCAGGAGGGCGGCGAAATCTCGATCCATTACGATCCGATGATCGCCAAGCTGGTCACGCACGCACCCTCGCGGGCGGCGGCGATCGAGGCGCAGTCGACCGCACTCGACGCGTTCTATGTCGACGGTATCAGGCACAACATTCCGTTCCTGTCGGCGCTGATGAACCATCCGCGCTGGCGCGAGGGCAAGCTCTCTACCGGCTTCATATCAGAGGAATTCCCCAAGGGTTTTGCCGCACGCGCGCCGGAAGGCGAAGTGGCGCGGCGGCTGGCGGCGGTGGGGGCTGCGATCGATCACGTGCTCGGCGAGCGCAAGCGGCAGATTTCAGGCCAGTTGAACGGCCGCCTGGTGCAGCGCGAGCGCCGCCGCGCGGTGTGGCTCGACCGTGATGAAATCGGGCTCGACGTGGCGCGCGAAGCCGACGGCATCGCGGTGCGCTTCATCGGCGCCGATGGCCTGCCCGGCAATCCGCACAATCTGGTCTCTGGCTGGACGCCGGGCGAGCCGGTCTGGCAGGGCACGATCGACGGCCATTTCGTCGCGATGCAGGTGCGCGCGATCCCGAACGGCTTCCGCCTCGCGCATCAGGGCTATGAAGTCGCGGTCAACGTCTTCACCGAAAGCGAGGCGGCCGCCGCGCGGCTGATGCCGGTGACGTCGGCCGCCGACACCGGCAAGAAGCTGCTGTGTCCGATGCCCGGGCTTGTGGTCTCGATTGCCGTGAGCGAAGGGCAGGAGGTCAAGACCGGCGAGACGCTGGCCGTCGTCGAGGCCATGAAGATGCAGAACGTGCTGCGCGCCGAGCGCGACGGCACGGTGAAGAAGATTCACGCCAGCGCCGGCGCGACGCTGGCGGTGGATGCATTGATCCTGGAGTTTGCGTAACCGCTTCCCGCACCGTCATTGCGAGCGTAGCGAAGCAATCCATCGTGCCGCAAGTAGAGGAATGGATTGCTTCGCTTCGCTCGCAATGACGGCGGATAGAATCGAGGGCACCATGGCATTCCGTCAGCGCCGAGAGAGACTGCGTTCCATCCTGAACGGCCCGGCCTGCATCCGGCCGGGATCGGTCTATGACGCGACCTCGATCCGTATCGCCGAAGACCTCGGCTTCGAGCTCGGCATGTTCGGCGGTTCGGTGGCCTCGCTGGTCGTGCTCGGCGATCCCGACATAGCGCTGATCACGCTGACGGAGCTTGCCGAGCAGATGCGCCGGATGTCGCGCGCTGCAAGCTTGCCGGTGCTGGTCGATGCCGACCACGGCTACGGCAACGCGCTCAATGTCCGCCGCACCGTTCAGGAGCTGGAAGCCGCCGGCGCGGCCGGGTTGACGATCGAGGATACGTTGCTGCCGCAGGGGTTCGGACAGGCCGGCACGCAACTGATCCCGCTGGAGGAGGGCGTCGGCAAGATGAAGGCCGCGCTCGACGGGCGCAGCGATCCCTCGCTGGTCATTATGGGCCGTACCGGCGCGGTCTCCGTCACCGGGCTCGACGACGCCATCGCGCGGGCCAAAGCCTATGAGGCGACCGGCGTCGACGCGCTGTTCTTCACGGGCATCAAGAGCCGCGGCGAGCTGGAAGCCCTATCGGCCGCAACGAAACTGCCGATCGTGCTCGGCGGCGCGCCCGAGGAGATGACCGCGCTCGATTATCTCGCAGGCCAGCGCGTGCGGATCGCGCTGCAGGGCCATGCGCCGTTCGCCGCCGCGACCCAGGCCGTCCATGACACGCTGAAGGCGCTGCGCGAGGGCACCTCGCCGAAGAATCTCAAAGGTCTTGCGTCCGCAGAACTCACGGGGCGGGCGATGCGCGAGAGCGATACGAAGGCGCGCAGCGCCGCGTTTCTGGGCTTGAAGAAATAGATGAGCGATACGGTCCGCCACGCGCTGATCCGCGGCCGGGTGCAGGGCGTCGGCTATCGCGCCTGGGTCGAGGACGAAGCGAGCGCGCGGGACCTCGAGGGGTGGGTGCGCAACCGCAGGGACGGCAGCGTCGAGGCCGTGTTCGCCGGGCCGGGCGATGTCGTCTCCGGCATGGTCGCGGCCTGCCGGCGCGGTCCGTCAGCGGCGCGGGTCGATGCGGTTAAGGACGAAGCCGCCGGTCCCGGCATGCTCAAGCTGCGGCGGGCAGGGGAACGCTTCTCGGTGCTGCCGACGATCTGACCTTCGTCATGTGCGGACTCGCGCATCGCGGCGTGCTATCTTCCGGTCGTCAAATCCGCGCGCGGCATTCGGGCAAGTCCTGACAGGGAGAAAACCGAGATGACCAACGCATTCATTGCTGTTGCCGTGGCGATCGCCGTTTGGTGGACGTCCAGTGCTATCGCTCAAACGCCCGAGCCGCAGCCTGCGGCAAAACTCGTGGTCGATGCACCGCTACCCGAACCCTTGAGCCGCGGCGTCGTGTTCATCCAGTACCGCACTGAAAACCTGCAGGTCGTCCCGGTGTTCGGCGCGAACGCGCTCGATGTGTCGCCCCGCATCGGGCATCTCCATGTGGCGGTCGATGGCGCGTCCTGGGTCTGGGCCGAAACCAGCGGCGGGCCGATCGTTATCGCCGGCCTTCCCGAAGGACCGCACAAGGTCGAGATCACGCCCGTCAACGCCAACCATCAGCCTGTAGGCCGAAGCGCCGTCCTCGAATTCCTGATCCCCGCGCGAAAGGCGACGAAATAGGAACGCCCTTCGCAGGCAGGTGGCGGACGAGCAGTCGCCCTAGAACAAACCCGGGCTTAGATCGAGGCCGTAGGTCAGCATCAGCAGGGCGACGAACAGGCCGGCCGCGCAGAACAGCACGAGCTGTTTCAGAATCTCGATGTCGTTGATGGTGCCGATGGCGCGTGAAAGCGCGCGTGCGATAGCGATCATCGTGATCCTCCGTGCGTCTTAGCGCCCGGGCCACTGATAGCGTGGGGGACGCCGCATGGATGTGATCTGGTTCACTTGTTGGCCTGTGACGGACAGGGCGCGGACGTTGCGGGGGCCGGCTAGCTCGGAGGCCTTCCTGCCCGACCTCATTCTGCGGAGACGCGCTCCTCACCACGAGGAACTGCGACGTCTAATGCGTCCGCTCGCCGGGGGCGACCTTGCCGTCATGCTGGATCGGGCCGCTCTCGACATATTGCAGGCTGACCGAAGAATACACGACGCTGCGGTTGCGGCCGAGGCGCTTGGCTTCATAGAGCGCGGTGTCGGCTTCGCCGACCAGCGCGGCCTCGTCGATTGTCGCGCGCGTCTTGGCGGCGACGCCCGCACTGATGGTGATGTGCCCGCGGCTCGACGCCGTGTTCGGAATGCCCAGCGCACGCACCGTGAGGCGGATGGCTTCGGCGACCTTCAAGGCCTCGTCTTCCGAGGTGTGCGGCAGCACGATGGCAAATTCCTCGCCGCCATAGCGGGCGCACAGGCCCGACGTATTGCCGGTCGTGTCGCCGATCGCCTTCGCCACCGCCTGCAGGCAGCGGTCGCCGGCCTGATGGCCATAGGTGTCGTTGTAGCCCTTGAAATTGTCGATATCGAACAGCAGCACCGAGATCGCTTCGCATGCCTCATATTCGCGCCGCAGGAAGCCGTCGAAGGTGCGGCGGTTGGTCAGCCCGGTCAATCCATCGGTCGCGGCGAGCTGGGTGAGGCGGCGATTGAGCTGCGTCAGCTCGTCCTCCATCCGCTTGCGTTCGGTGACGTCGCGGATGACGCAGAGAAATTCCTTGCCCGTGGCATCGCTGATCTCCAGCGCCAGCTTGAATTTGCTTTCGACCCAGGCCGGCGTTCCATCGCCACGATAGTGCCGGAACACGACCGTGCTGACGCTGTCGGCGCCGGCAAGCCGCGTGGTCGCCTGCATGACAGCTTCGCGATCCTCGGGATGGACGAGCGCGAAGCATGACTTTCCGATCAGGTCCTTTGCGCGCAGGCCGAGCACCGGCTCGACCGACTGGGAGACATAACGCAGCAGGCCGCGGGCATCGATCAGGATGATGATATCGGCGATATTGTTCGCGAGCAGACGGTAATGTGCCTCGCTTTCGCGCAGCGTGCGCTCGATCCTGTTGCGGAAGCGAAACTGCAGGGCAAGCACCGCCGCCAGCAGCAGGACCATGCACAGCAATACGCCGGCGACGATGGCGTCGGTGCGCAGGCCCTTCCACCATTCGGAGAGCAGCCAGTGCTCCGACATGGCGACAGTGACTACCATGGGGTAGTGCGGCGTTCTTTCATAACCGAGATGCTTCACGATGCCGTCGAAGGGCGAGGTGATCTTGTAGTAGCCGACCGAACTCTGCTTGAGATGTTTTTTGAACAGGTCGGTCCTGGAAAGATCCGCGCTTCGGTCCGACTGCGGCCAGCGTATCAGCAGCGTGCCGTCATTGCGTATCAGGCTGATGCCGCCGTCCGGGCCAAGCTGGAACGTGCGGTAAAAGCCGTTGAAATAGTCCTTGTCGATTGCCGCGGCGACGACCCCGCCGAAGCTGCCGTCGAGCTTGGTGATGCGTTTCGACAGAACGATCATCGAGGACCGCTCGTTGATACGGGACTGCAGCAGCTCGCTGATCCGAAGCGCGCTGTCCGGTGTGTCGCGATGGTAGGCGAAATAGTCACGGTCCGCGATGGTGTGGCGCGGCATCTCGGCCAATGACGAATAGGTCCAGTTGCCCCTGGCATCGGCGACGCCGATGCCGCGTAATTGCGGCAGCGTTTTAGCCGTGTCCGCGAGGTATTTGTTGAACCGGTCCGGTTCGGGATCCCGGTACTTCAGCAAATCGACCATGCCGGCCATCGCGATATCGACCGCCTGCATGGTGTGCGAGGCATGTTCGGCCAACGAGTGGGCGAGGTTCTGAATGTCGGCGCCGCCGCTTGCCAGCGCCGTCTTCTTGGCGTCGAGCGCCTTCCAGGCCATGACGCCCAGCACGCAGGCCGTCATGATCAGCGCAAAGGTAATCACCACGGCCGTCGATGTGACCTGCCGCGGCGGGGCGCCGGGGGTTGGTGGATTTCGTTGGGGCATTTCGTGCCTTGGATGGCCGCGCCGGACCTCGTTGCCAGCGGTGCGCGCGGTGAATCTAGGATGCGACCGGTACTGAGGGGTTAACGGATCGACCGGGAAAGCACGGAACCCGGACGTTGAATCCGGTTCCGCGCGGGAACTTGCAGGTGCCCGCCGATAGCCGATCCTGGGCCGGCAGGGCGGGGACCGGGGGCCCGGGGAGGGGCTTGACATCCGCTCAGTTCCGTCAGATATTTCTGTTATGACAGAAACAACCGACAAGAAGAAACTCCCGGCCGTCGTCGAGCGGTTCATCCTGCACTGGGGCGACATGGGAGATGAGTGGGGCGTCAACCGCTCCGTCAGCCAGATCCACGGCCTGCTTTATCTGGCCGAGGCGCCGATGACGGCGGAGGACATCGCCGAGACCCTCGGCATGGCGCGGTCCAACGTCTCCAACTCGATCAAGGAGCTATTGGCCTGGAACCTGATCCGCCGGGTGCCGATCCTCGGCGACCGCCGCGATCATTTCGAGGCGGAAACCGATATCTGGGAAGTGGCGGCGCGGATCGCCGCCGGCCGCAAGGAGCGCGAGATCGACCCCGCCGTCGACGCGCTGCGCGCCTGCGTTTCCGACGCGGCCGATGACCCGACCATCAGCCCGGTCGCCGCGAAGCGGCTGAAGGAGATGCTGGCTTTCACCGAGCTGGTCGACCGCTGGTACACGCAGATGCTGAACGTGCCGCGGCCGCGGCTGGTCGCGCTGATCAGGCTCGGCGAGAAGATCGTCAGCTTCTTGCCGACCGGGAAAAACAAATAGGGGCAGAGGGGCAAGGCAGGAGTGTGTGATGGCGTCCACGAGAATACCAAGGTCATGCGCAACATCCCCCTCGAACACCATCCTGCTCGACGACCGCCGCTTCCACGATTTGCTGCCTGACGAGGCATGGGGCCGTTTGCCGCTGGCGATCTGGCGGCGCTTCTCGAAACGCTTCGCCGACGGCGAGACCGTGGTCTATGTCGGCACGGTCGAGGAGGCGAGCTTCACGCCGGTCGGCTGGTGGCTGGCGCAGCTCGCGCGCGTCATCGGCGGGCCGCTGCCGCTGTGCCGGGAGACCGGCGGTCCGATGGTGGTGACGGTGACCGAGGCGCGCGGCGGCCAGATCTGGACCCGCATCTGCACGCGCAGCGACGGATTTCCGCAAGTCATTCACTCCGCGAAGCGTTTCGCCGGGCCGACCGGGCTCGAGGAATATGTCGGCTATGGCGTCAGCATGGCGCTGACGATCTCGGTCGAGCACGAGGCGCTGGTGTTTCGCAGCGTCGGCTACTCGCTGCAGATTGGACCGTTGCGCCTTGCGCTGCCGGACTGGCTGACCCCCGGCGATCTCACCGTGACCCATTCCGATCTCGGCGGCGGCAGGTTCCGCTTCTCGCTCGATATCGTTCATCCCCGCTTCGGAAAACTCATTCGTCAGTCTGCCGTGTTCATGGAGGCCGCATCATGACGTCGCTGCTCTGGACCCTCATCGCCATTCAGATCGTGATGGGCGTGTTCGATACGTTCTATCACCATGAGCTGACCGAGCGGCTCGCCTGGCGCCCCTCGCAGCGCTATGAGCTGCAGCTCCATGCCGTGCGCAACATGTTCTATGCGCTGCTGTTCCTGGTGCTCGGCTGGCTGGAGGTGCACGGCTTCTTTGCCATTCTCATCATGGCCATCCTCGTTGCGGAAATCATGATCACGCTGATGGATTTCGTCGAGGAGGATCTGAGCCGGAAACTGCCGGCCAGCGAGCGCATCAATCACACGCTGCTTGCGATCAACTATGGCGCCATTCTGGTGCTGCTGCTGCCGGTCCTGATCGGTTGGGCCGCGCAGCCGACCGGAATCAAGTCGGCCTACACGGGTTGGCTCAGCTGGATCGCGGCGGCCGCAGCCGCAGGCGCCGCGCTTTGCGGCTTGCGCGATTTCGCGGCGGCCAAGCGCCTGGCGCGCATGACCTGCGGGCCTGCGGCGAGCCTGGTCGAAAAGCTGCCGGCGCGGCAGACGGTGCTGGTCACCGGCGCCACCGGCTTCATCGGCAGCCGCTTCGTCGCCGGCCTCAGCGGCGCGGGACATCAGGTGATCGCGCTGGTGCGCAATCCCGCGAAAGCCGACATGCTGCCGCCGCCGATCACGCTGATCACGAGCCTGGACCAGCTTGCCCCGGACATCAGGATCGATGCGATCGTCAATCTGGCGGGCGAGCCGATCGGCAACGGGCTGTGGACCGAGGCCAAGCGCCGAACGATCCTGGAGTCCCGCATCAACATGACCCGTGACATTATCGCCCTGATCGCGCGGCTCGAACGCAAGCCGAAGGTTCTGGTCTCGGGCTCGGCCATCGGCTGGTACGGGCTCTGGCAGGACCAGGTGCTGACGGAGTCGGCCAAGTCGCACGCCTGCTTCAGCCATGAGCTCTGCGAGGCCTGGGAGAACGCCGCGCGTCCGGCGGAAGAGCAGGGCGTGCGGGTGGTCTATCTGCGGATCGGCCTCGTAATCGGCACCGATGGCGGTTTCATCACGCGGATGCTGACGCCGTTCGAGTTCGGCCTTGGCGGGCCGCTGGGTTCGGGAAGGCAGTGGATGTCCTGGATCGAGCGCGACGACCTGATCCGCCTGATCGCCCATGTGATGGTGCGCGAGGAAATCGCCGGCCCGGTCAATGCGACGGCGCCGATCCCGGTCACCAATTTGAAATTCACCGAAGAGCTCGGCCGCCGGCTGCGCCGTCCCGCGCTGTTCCGCATCCCCGATGCGCTGCTGCGCCGGGTCGGCGGCGACTTCGCCAGTGAGCTGCTGCTGGGCGGCCAGCGCGTCTTGCCGAACAAGGCGCTCAGCAACGGTTTTGTGTTCCGGCACGAAACGCTGCGCAGCGCGTTCGAGGCGATTCTGTGAGGAGGGCAAGATGCGGTCCGGCTATTGTCTGCGGGCGTTCGGAGGCTGGCTCGCCGGATGTGCGGCAGCGTCAGTCATTCTCTACGCTTCCATGTTTGCCTTTATCGGCAGGACGCCGCGAGATTACAACGTCGATCTCACCTCGATGGCTCTCGTCGGACTGGTATATATCCTACCCATCATTTTCGTGATCACGGTTGTCCTGACTGGATTCCCTGCCGCCTTTGTCGTCTGGCTCAGCGAGAAGTTCGAGCTGCGGTCTATGAGGTTCTTCGGCGCGGCCGGCGTGGCGATAGCGGTGTTCGTCAACGGCGTCCTCGCATTGCTTGCGATGCTGAGCGGCGTCGCGCCTTACCTGCGCGTCAGTTGGCAATTCCTTGTGGCCGGTTTGGTTGCCGGGTTGATCTACTGGGTGGTGGCGGGGAAGCATATCGCCCGCCATGGATCAGGCGATCGGGCCTAGGCCATTCACCGCGGCAGTTTCGCGATCGCCTGGCTGAGTTCGTGGATTTCGTAGGGCTTGCGCAGAATGGGAAAATCGCCGCGTACGTTCAACGCCGCATCGCTGTAACCGCTGGTCAGGAGGATCGGCAGCCTGGGCCTGACCGCCTTCAGGTGGCGGGCCAGACCGAGGCCATCCATTTTGCCCGGCATTACGATGTCGGAGAAGACGAGGTCTATTCCGTCGAATTCGAGTTCGCGCAGGGCCGCTTCGGCATTCGCCACCCTGCGCACGGTGTAGCCGAGCTGTTCGAGCAGGCCGGTGCTGACGGCGGCAACGTCGGGATTGTCCTCGACCAGCAGCACGATGCCGCTGCCGCCGGTTTCGACCGCATCGACGTCCAACGCCGCAGGGGCGGCGTCCTTTCGCGGCAGCAGCATCGTGATGCTGGTGCCCTTGCCGAGCTCGCTCGCCACCTTGACCGTGCCGCCGGCCTGATGCGCAAAGCCATGAACCTGCGACAGCCCCAGACCGGTGCCCTTGCCGATCGGCTTGGTGGTGAAGAAGGGGTCGAAAATCTTGCCGAGCAGATCGGGCGCGATTCCGGTGCCGGTGTCCTGCACCGAGATCGCGACATAGCCGCCCGTCTCGGACTCGCCGGCGGTCGTCTCGTTGTGCGCCGCGATCGTAATGACGCCGCCGCCGGCCATCGCGTCACGCGCGTTGATCACGAGATTGACGAGCGCCGTCTCGAATTCGGTGACGTCGACCATGACCGGCCAGACGCCGCGGTCGACGTCGAATTTCAGACTTACCGCGCTGCCGACGGCGGCATCGAGCACTTCGCGCACCGCATCGATCCGCTCGGCGACGTCGACCGCCTGCGGGTTGACGCTCTGCCGCCGCGCGAATGTCAGCAATTGGCTGGTCAGCGAAGCGCCGCGCTTGGTCGCCCCCTCGATCGCCGACAGCGCCCGCAGGCATTTGGCATCGTCGCCTACCGCCTTCTTCAGCGTGTGCAGGCTGCCGCTGATGATCATCAGGAGATTATTGAAGTCGTGGGCGACGCCGCCGGTCAACTGGCCGAGCGCGTCGAGCTTCTGCGATTCCGCGAGCTGCTCGTGCATCTGCTCCAGCTTGAGCTGGGCTTCGCGGCGCTCGGTGATGTCGCGGGTGATCTTGGCGAAGCCGACAAGCCTGCCGTCCTCATGGATGGGGTCGATGACGACACTGGCCCAGAAGAACGTGCCGTCCTTGCGGACGCGCCAGCCTTCCTCCTCGTAGCGGCCCTGTTCCCGGGCAATACGAAGGGCGCGGAGCGGCTTGCCGTTGGCGCGGTCGACATCGGTGTAGAAGCGGGAAAAGTGCTGCCCGATGATCTCGGCGGGGGTGTAGCCCTTGATCCGCTCGCCGCCGATGTTCCAGCTTGTGACAACACCGGTCGGGTCCAGCATGTAAAGCGCGTAGTCGGCAACACCTTCAACCAGGAGTCGGAAATTACGTTCGCTCTCGAGCAGATCCCTTTGCTGCTGATCCTTCTTCGACATCCGACCTGCCCATTTAACTGGCGCAAACGCGTGTCTCGCCGATTGGTTCCATGGCAGTTGGGCTTTTTAACGAAATGGTGGGTTACCGCACTGCGGCCACGCTTTTGAAGGTCGCGGCCAGCGTCCGGAGGGCCATCCGCTTGGCCGGGTCGCCGACCTTCGCGTGCAGCATTACCTTCGAGGAGGGGAGCCGCGGCAGCCCCCCGGCCGGCCCGATATCGACCAGGCCAGGCGGGGCGATCCGGCGGGCCAGCGGCGCGACGGCCAGGCCGGCCAATGCCGCGGCGGTCACCGCGGCGACGCCGCCGCCGACGAAGCGCTCCTGCCAGGCGATGCCGGCCTTGTCGAGGGCACGGAGGGCGAGGGCGCGCACGCCGCAGGGCGGCGCCAGCGTCGCCAGCGGCAGCGTTTCGCCGCGGCGCCAGGCCAGGCGTTTGGCGGCGAACCAGCCGAACGTATCCTCTGCCAGTTTTTCGCCGCCGCGGCGGCTGCCTTCCCGCCGCACCACCACGGCGTCGAGTTCGCCGGCGTCGTAGGCGTCCAGCATCTGGCGCGAAAAGCCGATCGTCACGGACAGCGCCAGTTGCGACGACATCGCGTGCAACTGCTCCAGCAGCGGCACCAGTTCGCCTCCCGCGGCGTGATCGCTTATCCCGAGCGACAATTGCTGGCGCGCCGGCGCATCGCCCGACAGCGCGCGGTCGTGCGCCTCCATCAACGCGCGGGCATGGGGCAGGAACGCGGCGCCCTCGGCCGTCAGCGCCACCGCGCGCGGCGAACGCTCGACCAGCCGCTTGCCGGTCACGCTCTCGAGCCGCTGCAGCTTCAGGCTGACGGCGGCCTGCGTGGTGCCGAGCGCTTCCGCCGCGCGGGTAAAGCCCTGCAGCTCGGCGACCCGCAGGAACGCCTGCACCGTATCGATGTCCAGCAGGGTCATGGCATCATCACCATTCGTTATCATTGATATCAAGATGGATAAGATACCAAAATGATAGCGGCGGGTCTAGTTTACAGGGAGCGCGATGCCAGCGCGGCCCTTAGAGGAGAACGACCATGCCGCTCATTACCGTTACCTACTCCACCGTCCGCAAGACGCCGTCGTTGAAGGCCGAGATTGCCTCCGCCGTCAGCGATCTCACGGCGCGCATCCTGCGCAAGGACCCCAAGGTCACCGCGGTTATCGTGAAAGCGGTCGATGCCGCCGACTGGTTCGCCGGCGGCAAGTCGCTCGCCGAGCAGAGCCTTGCCAGCTTCTGGCTCGACGTTCACGTCAGCGAGGGCACCAACACCAAGGACGAGAAGGCGGCCTATCTCGCCGCGCTGTTCCAGCGCATGGGCGAACTGCTCGGGCCGCTGCACGAGGAGAGCTACGCCCATGTCGACGAGGTGAAAGGCGATGCCTACGGTTTTGGCGGCCTCACCCAGGAGCGCCGCTATATCGCCGGCCAACTCGAGGTCGCGCCGCGGAAGGCGGCGGCATAGACCGGCTAGGCCGTTGCCTCCGGCAGCCGCGCGCCTGTCGCCCCGAACACCTGCTCGAACGCCTGCCGGAGCGCGATGTCGACGTCTTCCATCGTCACCGGCAGGCCGAGATCCACCAGCGAGGTGACGCCGTAGCGCGGGTCGGCGACGCCGCAGGGAACGATGGCGGAGAAATGCGACAGGTCCGGCTCGACATTGATGGCGATGCCGTGGAACGACACCCAGCGCCGCAGCCGCACGCCGATCGCCGCGATCTTGTCCTCGTAGCCAACCCCCTTGTCGGGGCGCTTGACCCAGACCCCGACGCGGTCCTCGCGCCGCTCGCCGCGGACGTTGAAGGCGTCGAGCGTGCGGATGATCCATTCTTCGAGGCCCGCCACATAGGCGCGCACGTCGGGCCGCCGCCGCTTCAGGTCGAGCATGACATAGGCCACCCGCTGGCCGGGGCCGTGATAGGTGAGCTGGCCGCCGCGGCCGGTGGTGAACAGCGGAAAGCGCGGGTCGAGCAGATCGTTCTGCTTGCCGCTGGTGCCGGAGGTGTAGAGCGGGGGGTGCTCCAGCAGCCAGACCAGCTCAGCCGCCTTTCGCTCGGCGATCGCGGCCGCGCGGGCCTCCATCTCGGCCACAGCCTCGGGATAGGGCACGGAATCGGCCGAAATCCGCCATTCGACCCCGCCGCCGGCCGGGGCCTGTGCGAATGTCGTCAAATCAAGGCTTTGGCGGTCATTAACCATTGGCTAACCATAACGTGGTCAGGTGGAACCACAGCAATCTAGTCCCCCTGTGGCGGTTCAGAAGTGGCGACCCTCGATAAAGTCAGCGTCAATCTCATGGTGGTGCTCGGCACCACGACCATGCCCATCCATCAGGTGATGCGGCTTTCCCGCGGCGCCATCATCGAACTGGACGCCACCGAGGCGGACGAGGTCAAGATCCTCGCCAACAACCTTCCGGTGGCTTCCGGCGTCGTCCTGGTGGATCGCAACCGGATCGCGGTCGAAGTCAAGCAAATGCTGCCGAAATCCCCTGATGTCAGGTAGTTATTCCTTCGCAAAACTGCCTTGTCCCTCCATCCCTGATTTGTTACATCGGCGCCGTTGATCCGGCGGGCTGCATCGCTCCAGCCGGTATCCCAAGCGCTCGTGGCGGAATTGGTAGACGCGCTGCCTTGAGGTGGCAGTGAGTAAAATCGTGGGGGTTCGAGTCCCTCCGAGCGCACCACCGAAATCGTTGATATTTCTTTGGATTTCGGTGCTACCCGATGCGGTCATTTCACAAGGCGATGCATCCTGATCCAGGGTCACGCAATTTTGCCCGTTGAACAGCCCTTTTGAGTGTTCCGCGTTTGTCGGTCTTTTTCTAATTGGGATTCGGCCTGGACCGGACGGTGGTTCAGTACTTCCACAACCACCTGAAATAGACAAACAGCATCGCGCCGGCGATCACGGCGCCGCCAGGCCTGATCGCGAACGTGAGGATCACCGCCAGCAGGATCACGAGCGCCGTGACGTACCACGGCTGTCTCCTTTTGGGTGCGGTCGCCGGTCCCGCCGGGGGAGCCGCCTGCGGGCCGGCGGCGCGCGGCGTGCCCCACGGCGATGGGGGGACGTTGGGCGGGCGCGACGGGCTGGACGCCGCGGTGCGCGCTTGCGCGGCCCGCTTCTTTTCTTCCTGTCGCGCCAGCGCAACCAACACCGGGTCTGGCGCTGGCGGTGGCCGCTCCGCGGGATTCCATTGCCGGCCGGGCGGCGTCTGGCCGGCGGCCGCGGCCTTGCGGAATGCGGCGCGGGTCGGAGCCCGCGCCGAGCGGGTGGGCGCGTACTGCGCGGCGAGGCGCTGCGCCCGCTGCAGCAAGGGCGCGCCACTCTCCGGATCGACCATCACGGCGAATTGGCCGAAGCCGAGCAGCGACCGGATCACGTCCTTGCCGGGGCCGAAGTGCTTGCCATCAGGCCCGTGGCGCTCGACCTGCTGCAGCACGGCGCGGTAACGGCGCAGCAGATCGCGCGGTACGTTCACGGCCTCGTTGACCGTGAGGCCGGTGACCTCCTGGCGCGTCGACCTGCGCATCACGCGCGTCTTGTCCGGATGGACCTTGAACCCTTCGGCCTCGACAATGCCGTGCACGGCCTTGAGCAAGGTGCCGATCTTTTTCACCGCTTCGCCCGAGCCGGAGAAGGTCAGATCATCCGCGTAGCGGCTGTAGATAAAGCCGAGCGTGCGCGCGAGCCCCATGAGCCGTCGGTCGAGCCTGCGGCAGATCAGGTTGGTGATCGCCGGGCTGGTCGGCGCGCCCTGCGGCAGCAGCCGCGGGCCGTCGGCGATGAAGTGGCGCTCGCCGTCGAGCGTCACTTCATCGACCATCGGCTCGGTGCACAACAGCGCGAGCGGGATCGCGACCGCTTCGGCATAGCCCAGCGCCTCGAACAGACCCTTGACGCGGGCGTAGGTCAGGGTCGGGAAGAAATCCTTGAGGTCGAGATTGATCACCACGTCGCGGCCGACATGGTTGCGCGCATTGGTCAGGATCGAACGCTCAGGCGCAAAGCCGTGCGCGGCATCATGCAGCGGCTCCCGCGCGAGAATATTGTCCAACACCCAGTACTGCGCGCGCTTGAGGCGCGGCATCGGCGCCGAGATCAACCGCTCGCCACCGCTCTTCTTGGGAATCGTGAAGCGCTGGTAGTGATTGACCGACGCCACCTTTCGGTTGAACGCGAGGAAGCGCAGCTCGCCCAGCGGTACGCCCATCGCGTCAGCCAGCGCCTTGGCATCGGCGAGCGGCGGCAAGCCGTCGCGCAACGGCGTGGTCGTCGTGCGGCTGTGAAGGCCGGGCGAGACTTCCTCGCCGAGGTAGAGCACGTCGCGTTTGCGGCGTTCGTACCAGGCAAACGCCCGCGTCTGTCGCGCCTCGGCGTTGCGGCGCTTGGTCTCCTGCCGCCGCGCCATCGCTTCGGCCTTGCGGCGCTTGTGCATTTCCTTCAGCGCGCGCACGGGATCGCCGAGGGTGGCGTGCTGGCGCTGCAGTTCGGCAAGCTCGCGCATCGCCTCGGCGCGGGCGCGAATCGTTTCCGCGGCAGGCGCCGGCGCATCTTGGTCGGGCCAGAAGCCGAGGCGGATCATCTCCTCGAGGATGACCTCGTCCTTCGACGACTGGCGGATACGGTCGTAGAGTTCCTGGCGCGTCATCGTGCCGGGAGAAACGGTCTCGGTCACGGGGCCAGCCCTCCGGTCAGGAAGGTGGCGGCGGCCACGCGGAGGAGGGGGATCGGAAAGGGCGCAGGCGGGACTGCCTTCGTCTCATCCAAGAACTGGATCGATCCACTCGACGCCGGGGCGTCCACCCATACGCAATTGGGTTCAAGGAACCCATTCTGCGATTGCGTATGGGTGGACTGCCCCGGCCCAGTGAAGATCGGGCCAGTGACGCATGCGTGGTCATGGTGCAAGGACGGCGATACGCCGCCCGGGTTGCAAGGTCCTGACCAGCCTGCGCCCTTCCGAATGCGGTGATACGTGATTTGTCGCGTCCGGTTCAAGCCGGGTCTGCAAATAGTAGCTGTAATATTGCTCATGAGATGGCGCGTCCGTCCTGGGCGACGCCCTCGACCTGGGCATGGAAGATCCGGCGCAGCGCCAGCATGTGCTCGCACGGCCCGCGCGCCATCTTGTTGTGGCCGTAGAAATGACAGCTGCATCGCGCCTCGACGAGACGGTCGTCGTCGTCGATGACGAGGCTCACCTGCTCGGTGCGGGCATTGTCGAGAACTCTGCCGTTGATGGTGCGAACGCCCTGGTTGCGATCGATGTTGCCGATCGTCACGAGGTTGGCGTCAATCAGGCGGTCAGCCTTCTCCTCCTGTGCGCTCGCAAAGCGCAGCTGGGCGGGCGACAACGGCTCGCGCGTCAGTTCGCGCAGGCGGTAGAGCGATTTGTCGAGGTCGAACATGACGCGTCCGGCCTGGGTGTAGGCCGTGAGCGCCGCATGCACGAGTGTCTGGTCGACGCCGGTCTGCCGCGCCAGCTCGGCGGCGGTCGCCGCATGGGATCTGCCGAGCGCCGCGAAAACGCGTTGGGCAGTGTCGTTGTCCACCTTGTGGCGCGGCGCGAGCAGGTCGAACTGCCCGGCGGACGACCAGTCGTTCGCCGTCCAGCCGGACAGGCCGAGCGTGAAGCGCAGACCGCCGAAATCGACGACGAAGAACGATGGCAGGCCGCTCTGGGTCAGATGGACCCGCACCGACCGCGCCAGCGGCAGCGCTCGCCCGAGGATCGCAAGCCTTCGCCGGCCCCAAATGCGGATCTCGGCAGGGTCCTTGCCGCGATAGATCGAGCGGCGGAAGGTGAGCCTGTCGTGCCAAGGCTCGATGACTACTTCCACCGGCGCATCCGGCTTCAGCACAAAGCGGAGCGAACGCGGACCGGCCTTTTCCTTTTTCTGCGCGAGGCGGGTGAGAATGTTGGCCATGTCCAGCGGATGCAGGTCGAACACATGCGCCGGCAGGGTCATGGCGCTCGACACCTGCAGGAAGCCGCGCACCCAGCTGTCGGGCAGGTCGATCTTCTCCTCGCGGAAGTCGAGGTCGTCGCTGGTCTGCACCTCGAACCCGGAGGGATCAATGGTGAGCGTGGTGTCGCGATAGGAACGGATCTTCTGGAATTCGTCGTAGAGGGCGTGGCTGTAGTCGATGTTGGTGGTGCCGAATGCCATCTCGCCGAGGTTCTCGAACACGTCGTGGTCGCATGACAGCCGCCCGTAGCTCGATTCGTCGAGGCTGAAGCACTCGAAGAAGATCTCGTCCGGATGCACGGTGATGACAGGATCGAGCACGATCCAGGCGTCGCGGTTCTGCTTGTAGAGGTAGTTGAAATAGGCCTGCCGCGCCGTCCAGAACGGCTTCATCAGCCGATCGCGCTCGCGGTCGAGGCCGCTGATGCGCGCCTGCAATTCCGCGATGCGCGGCTTGAGCGCGGCAGACTGCGCCGTCGCTTCGGCGAGGTAGTTGGCCTCGTTCTGCTTCAGCCACTCGAAATAGGCGGTACGGTCGCGCGGCTTGAAGCGCAGGTCCGACACGACGACATGATGCAGTGCCGAGATCGCCTCGCGGAACGCCAGATGGCGCGCGACCTTGCCGGTGAAGAAAGTCGGCTGGCGCAGCGTGTCCGGCGCGAAGGCGAACGACGACGAGGCGGCGTCCGACGAGGCGCTGGTGCTGCCGAGAAATCGATATGCGAAATTCATGCGGCGCTTCCGCTGGCTTGCGAGTTACCGCCCGACAGCGTGCGGCCGGCGCGCGCCACGGTGACAGGCAGGGCGAGATCCGGCCATGCACGGGCGATGTCGCGCAGGATCATCAGCGCCGGCGCCTTGTCGCGAAGGGTCACGCTGAGCGTGAAGTCGTGCAGCAACTGCGCGATATCGGCAGCGCGGTCCCTGTGCGCCAGCGCCTCGTTGCGCAGTGCCGTGAAGATCCGGTCCTTGGCGATGCGCCCGCGGTTGATCTGCATCAGGATGATGCGGGCCTGGGTGAGGAATTTGGCGAAGATCGCCGCATCGGCCAGCGAATCGCCGGTTATCAGCTCGGTGACGAAGAGGTGAAAGCTGCCGGAAGGGTGCTCCAGCACGCGCCCCAGCACCTCGGCGATATCGCCGTCGGCGAGGCTGCGCCGGAGCAGCAGGCGGGCGCCGTCCTGCACCGCCGGCACGGTCGAGTCCGCCATGACAGCCAGCGCCGCCGCCGGCAGCGCGTCGCTGGGCCATGCAGTGAGGCGGTTCACCGCGGTCGTTCGTACATCGTCCCACTCGCTCTCGACCAGCAGCACGGCATTTTGCGGGTCGGCACGGAAGCGGGCCTCGTCGGCTGCAAACGCATCAAGCGCGAAGCGGCGCACGGCGGCGAATGGATGGTTGCCGAGGCGGGCAAGCTGGCGGACCGAGAAGCGCTGTGGGTCGCGGCTCTCCAGCAGCTTTGCGCCCATCATGCGCGCGCCGGCCGCGCGTGCCTGCAGCAGTCGCCACAGCGTGCCGTCGTCAATGGCGGCTGCTGCCTGCGGCAAGGCATCGGCGAAAAGGGTGACCATGTCCGCGGCATGGCCTTCGATCGGCTCGGCGCGGAAGAAGCCGGCCATCAGCATGTCGCGCAGCCGGATGGCAAAATCATCGTCGGTCGCCGCGAGGCGCGCGACCAGCGGCCGCGCAGCCGCTCGCAGCCCGGCATGGGCGCCGGTGGCCGCGAGCGTGACGCCTTCGAGATGTTGTGCGAGGGCGGCGTCGTCGAGCCGTGCCAGCAGGGCCATCGAGGCAATGCGGATCTCCGGTGCATCAGCCTGCAGGATCGCCTGCCAAAACGCTGCCGGCAGATCGCCAGGCCGCGTCGGGGTCACGGCGATGAGCTGGATGCTGGCCGCCTGGACGTCGGGACTGGCATGGCCGGTCAGGCTTTCGATCACCTCCGGCTGCAGCGGGCAGTCGCGATCGGGCCAAAGCAGTGGTAGCAGCGCGACGGCGGCGGAGAGGCCGGCGCGCAGCCCGTCGTCAAGTTCTGACGGCAATTGCGCGAGCCAGGCCGCGAACGCTTCCGTGGCGCGGGCGCGTTGGTCCCGCGAGGGCGCGCGGTCGCGCAGCCAGCCGCGCGTCCGGCCTTGCACGTGGTCGTGCGGGCTCGTCAGCACGGCGCGTGCAAGGGCGGGATCGGCCCACGGCCAGTCGGCGCGGTCGTCGATGGCGCGGATCGCCAGGTCGCGGAGTTCCTGCGCGGTCGCCTCGAGCAGCGCGACGACCAACGCCGCCTCGGCCTTGCCGGCATCGATCAGGCGCCGCGCGATCGCGACTGCGAGCGTGGTGACCTCCGGATACGGCGAGGCCAGCAGGCCGCCGATCGCGGCCATGTCCATCGTATCGGGTCGTGGCGGGCCTTGGCGCAGCGCCTCGGCCGCGAAGCGCGCCGCGGCGTGATTGCGCGCCAATGTCGCGATGCGCAGCAGCCGCTGCGGCTGGGCATCCCATAGCGCGGGGAAGGCTTCCTCGCGCTGCGCCGACGCACGCGCGCCGACATGGCGATGAGTAAGCGCATTAGGATTGAAGCGGCTGGTCTCGGCCGCTTCATGCAGCAGGTGGCTGACGCTCCAGACCCGGCTTAACGCCTCGCTGGCGAGGGAGGTAAGTTGAAAGCGGCCGTCGATTAGGACGTGCGTGGTCCATGTCGCCGGCTTGCCGCCGTCGGCGTCGGTGAAGGCGAGGAGGAGCTCACTCGCCATCGCTGTGAAGGCGTCCTGCCCGAGCTCGGCGCGCTTGCGCAGCATGCGCCAGGCCCGACGCTTGAAGTAGAGCAGGGTCTGGTCGGACAGCGCGATGCGCGGATTAGCGCTCCCCAATTCCTCGCTGAGCTTCAGCGCCTGGCGCGAGCCGGGCACCCAGACGCGGTCGTTATAGACGCGGTTGCGACGGTACATCGGCGTCGCCAGCTCGAACTGCCGTGCCGCTGCGGCGAACAGCGGACCGTCGTCGGTGAGGTCGGCATACTTGAAGAGGCGCCGCAGCACCTGAACATAGGGCGGGCGCGGACTCATCGCGCGCACGGCCGCGAGCAGCGTCTTGCGCGCCGCGCTGTCGGCGAGCGCATGGTGGGCAAGCGCGAGGAGAAACTGATTGGCGAAGCCCGGATGTGCTACGTTTGCTGCCAGCAGGGCCTGCAGCAGCCCCGCGCCGTTGCCGTTCGTCAGCGCCATCTCGATGTCGCGCGTCGCCGCGGCATCGGTCGTTCGCGGCAATGACAGGCGTGGCGGCGTTCGCCGCGCACCCATCAGTTCGCTGGCGAGGGCATAGGCCGCGTAGTCGCGCGTCACGAAACTGACATTGGCGTCGGCGCAGCTACGCAGCAGGTCGACGGCGTTCGCACCGCCACAGCGCGCCAGCGCATATACGAGGCTGTAACTTGCGTTCGCCGCGCCGACCTTCTCGGCGATGGCGGCGAGTTGGGGATAGGCGGCGGCCAGCCGGATCAAGCCGAGGCGCCAGAACAGCCGGTCGCGTTCCGGGTCGGGCCATGCACTGCGCGCACAGATCGCGAGCTTCTTGAGCAGCTCGGTGTTGCGTCCGTCGGCAGCGGCGCCTGTGTCGAGAACCGCCTGCGGTGGTGTATCACCGTCGACGCGGCGATAACCGTCGTTGATCTTGGACACCACGACGCTGTCAAACAGCTTTTCGGCGTTCGAGCGGGTGACCGGCGACGAAGTCTTCGTGCCATCCCTCAATGACGTGCCGCGACGGCCATATCTGAAATTGACGAGATAGCGTGCGTCGTCAGGGCGTTCGAGATCTACCAGATCAACTTCATAGAGCTTGTCTGATCTGCCCTCCTTCATCCAGAGGCGAACGGAACGAACGACTTGCATGGATGACCCTGGAATCGCGGGCGGCCAAGATGGCAAGCCGGGCGCGCCGCGTCAATGGCGGTTGGTGCAACGGAATATGGCGATGCCGCAGGTTGCAAGCTGTGGAATGGCGACGCCGTTGGCCCATCGGCGATTTGCATCGCACCGATATTGGCGGAAAAGCCGACATCAAGCGCGCCTCACTCAAGCGCGCCGATCCGTGGGGCGCTCCGGCCCGAAAAGCACCCATAGCCGCACGCCGCAGCTACCGTCTTTACCCATCTGAATAACGTATTGAAATTGCAAACATCATCTCCGTCCTCCGCAGCCTTCACCGCGGCAAGGACACCAGCAGCCATGCGCCCGCGGCCACGCACGCAATGCCGGCGGCACGCGCGATCCATCGTCCGGCGGGCGTCAGTTTCTCCAATAGGACAAGCAGCGACAACAGCGCGATCCAAAGCACGTTCATCACGCCGACGACGAACAAAAGCGCCATCAAGACCCAGCAGCAGCCGACGCAATAGCCTCCGTGCCGAAGCCCCAGCCGCAGGCAGCCTCGCGGGTTATTCTGAAAGCCGCCATGGCGCATCAGGAACTGAAGCGGCGACTGGCATTGGGCGAGACAGACGTCCTTGAGCGGTGTCCATTGATAGACGCCCGCCGCGATCAGTATGATCGCGCCGAGAAGGTTGCTGGCGATCGCCATCCGGGAATCCAGCAGGGCCGCCCGGTCGACCGCCCATTGCAGAATGGTGGCTGCCAGCGAAAAGCCGCTCCAGGCGAGGAGATAGCCGGCCGCAAACCAGCCGGTCGCGGCGAACGGCTTACCCTCCGCTTTCCACCGTCGAGCTATCAGGGCGTACATGAGGATCATGGGCGCGGCCGAGGGCGCCATCATTCCGACCATCATTACCGCCCACATCAGGAACACATAGGCGAATTCGATCGCGCCCCATGGCTCGCTCGCCGGCAACATGATTCCGATCCCGGCCGGAATCATGCGCAGCCCCGTCATGTCCATGCCGCCCATGTCCATGTCGCGGGCGAGCCAGAGCACATAGCTCCACGCCAACGCTGCGATGATTCCGATCGCGCCGCCGACGACCCAGCGATCGCGCCGCAGCACGGTTTCCAGGGCGCTGTCGGTCATTTGCGATGACGTTGCCGGCCTTGTCGCAAGGCGCCGGCATCAGGAGTTGCATCAGGCCTGGTTCGACCAGCGGATCGGTGCATAGAGGCCGTTCTTGCCGGAATTGTCCCAGCGCATGCCGTGATCGCTGAACGTGTTGCCGGCGGCGCCGACGGCCATCACCATGTTGTCGGGGCTGACCGGATGGCCGATGTTCGCCCACATCTCGCCGCTCGGATGCATGGTCGGCAACGGATCGACGGACATGTGCAAGATGCCCGGGATTTCCGCGGACCGCGTCTTGCCGTCGATGCGGAATGTGATCGGGACCTTGCGCACCCCGAGGTTCTTGCTGATCAGCGGTGTGAACGCGGCCATCGGACCACCGGCGGCGCCGGTGAAGATCGCAGCCAGCGCCTCGGTCTGCTCGTCGTTGGCGCGCTGATCGATATAGGCGGCCACCGACCAATCTCCGTCCGCCATCACGCCAGGTGCGTGAAGGATGACGAGGACATTGAATCCATCGAGCACGGTGTCGCCATAGCGGCCGCTTTCGACATGGAAGATCAGCGGTACGTTGCAGAAGCCCTCGGTCGGCCGCGCGGTCAGCGGCGGAGCCGCCGACACCAGGCAGGGACACACGATGCTGCAGCTGCAATTCTCGAAATAGTCACCGGAAAGGTGCCATGGAACATCCGCCATCGCTCTCTCCCGAAAGGCCGTATCAGATAGATCGCTTTCGAAGGAACTACGTGTAGTTGAAAGCTACGCTGCGCGGGAAAGCACCGCAAGGCTAATCCAGCATTGAAATATGCCCAGGCTTGATCCGGCGGCCGGATCGCCGATTCCGGCCCATGGTTGGCCCTCGACGCGGTCTATCCGTGGGCGGGAGAGGATCGGCTGAAGCATCTGCCGGATCAGGTCGTCAGCAAAAGCAGAAGCCGCGAATCCAGCATTGCTTACGGTTGCTTGTTTGCAGCTCGGGGCGAGAGCGGGACTCGAAAGGTGCGGAGGCGCGGAAGCTCGGGGAAGCTGTCCGCGGCACTGACCGAGACCAGCCCGACGACCGCGGCCGGAACCTGCTTGCTGACCAGCCGACCGATCGCCGTAGCCTGGCCTTTGTTCACCTGGACCTCGGGCGCGCCGGCCGCCGCCATCGCCGTCCTGACCCGGCTGACCGACGACTCGGAATACTTGTCGTCGATCGCAATCGTCTTGCCGGCCAGGTCGGAGACCGACTTGACGTCGGGACCCGTGATCAGGATGGCCACGAGCGCGTCCAGCGAGGCATCCGGCGTCGGGACCGTCATTCGTTCCGCGACGGCGGAGGCGGCCGCGACCTGCTGCTCGGTCGTGCGGGCCTGCGGAACGTCGCTCGTTGATGACGGATCGGCGGCGCTTGCACGGCCGGCTTCGGAAGCAACAGCACTGCCTGTTGTCTGCTGGTTCGCTTGCGGCGAAGGAACCGGCAGGGGAACGGGAGGCGCGGCTTTCGCCGCCTTGGCGGGCTTCGGCGTCCGACGGATGGTGTGGTCCGAATGAGATCGGGGCGGCCCGTCATCGCGCCAGACGACGGCGGATATGGGGTTTGCTGCGGCAGAATCGCTGTCGTGTGGGGCAGAGTCGATCGGCACATCGACCGCCGTCGCGCAGGCCAGCGGGTTCAGGCCAGCGCATGATGATTGTGGTGATGGTTGGTTGCTGCAACCGGCCAGGGCCGTAGCCAGCGCGCAAATGGCAAGCGTCCTCAATCGATCCTCCCGAAGAGGTTGAGTGGGGCCCGCAATTCTTGCGGCTTGTGGAATGGTGCGCTGGAACGCGCATCATGGATGCAAAACCGTTAAGCATACATTAAGCCTCGCCACGCGCCGCTCGATGCACCGGCAGGGTCGACGCCTGGGCGGGTCTGTCCGTATTCACAGGTTCGCCTTCTAGTTGCTTTCTTCAGCGCAGGATTTCGCCACGAATCGGTCGCCATGCTCACGCGGCTTGGGGGTTGTTCATTGAGTCATGGAGATCGCCTATGGCGAGCATCGAACGACTTCACAGAACTGCGCCGCTGGATTTAGCCAAGCTCGAGGAAGATGTCGTCGGGAGCCTTCCTGCGATCAGGGCGGCTCCACCGGAACCAATGCCTGATTACGTCGAGCACGAAGAGGGCATTACGCGCGTCGGTGCGCTTTCTGCCGAGGCTGTGGTGCGCGACTACGAAGCCGCCGCCAAGGAAATCGAAGCCATGGGGGCCGAGCTGATCAGCGCAGCGAAGAAATGCGAGGCGATGACCGCCGAGGTGCACAATGCCATCGCCTTCATGCGCGATACCGCAGCCTCCTATCGCGAGGAAGCCAAGAAGATCTTTAAGCGCATCGAAGAGTGCGCGATCTTTACCGAACAGGTTCGCAAGACCTGCGAGAGCGTCAAACTCAAGATGATCGAAGGCAACGCATAGTCGGAATACCGGTTCGCCGTCCCGACGGGAGGCGATGTTTTTCAAATAGCGTGTGCCAATTGCGGCACATGTCAGTGCTGCGAATCAGCTTAATTTGCAGATCCTCCCTGACCTCGCACCCGCCGCAAATGGCGGGTCCTCTTCTGCGGTATCCGACAGTCGGAATAGCCTCACGTCGCTGCCAGCGACGGCGGTTGCCGGTCGGGCGGGGCCGCATCCGGTTTGTAACGGCCAGGCATGCTCAGGCGATCCGATGTCCTCCGAGCGCAACCGCAATGTGGCGGTTCGGGTCTGGTACAATCGGCTCTGCCGGCATTTTGCGTGTCCCCAATGACACGAACCGCGAGTCCTTGCTGCAGGCTGCGTTGATACGCCTACCGTCGTACCCATAGCGTAAGCTAAGAAGGCCCGGCCGGCTGCTGATTGTCGCCGTTCGGCGCTTCCAAGACCTCCCCGGAGCCTCTTCATGTTGTTTCTGAGCTACGCCTATCGGGTCCTCTCCAACTTCGTGTTCCTGGCGCTGGTCTATTTCGCATTGAACTTCCTCGAAAAGTACCAGCACCGCGTGGTGGTCGCGGTCCTCGTGCTGGTCTATGCCGGCATGCATGCGGCGTCGGCGCTGCGGTCGTTTCACTTCTTCCAGCGCATCGAACGTCTGGAACTGGAGGCGCGCCGCCTGGTGGCAGCGCTGGGCGAGGGGCCGAATTCGACATCGACGCGCAAGCAGGTCATCACCGAGGTCAGTGGGCTGCGCCAGGCCGGCGAGATCAAGGCCTATATCGACCTGCTGTTTCTCGCCATCGTGATCCTGCTGTGTATCGCCAAGATCGTAGGTGGCTGAGCTCGCCATATGACTACCCGCCGGGCGCGGGACCTCGTCAGGAAAATCAATCAAAACAAATGATTAGAGCGCGGTTCTGACCCGATCAGGCAGGACCGCAGCGTTCAGCGCTTTTTCAGGCCGGCAACCCGGGTCGGCCGCTTGCCGTCTTTCGCGGGCTTGGCGGCCGTCGCGCCGACGGCGCCTTGGGGCGCCTGGGCCGCAGGGGCGCTCGTCGCCGCCTCGCGGCCTTGGCGAGATTTCCCATCGAGCTTTGCAGAAGAGACTTCCGTTGAGCGCGCCTCGGCCATCGGCGCCGCCCGACGCGCGGATGAAGCCAGAAGGGTCAGCCGGGCCGATTCCGGCATTTTGAAAATGCCCGCCGCCGGAGCCGGCAGCGCGGCCAGCGTGGCGGCCGGCGGCGATGCCGCCCGGCGCGGCCATGGCGCAACCGGCGGCAGCGGGACGCCGCGCCCACGGCGTGGCGCGCCGAGATTGGTCGTGTGCCAATCGAGATTGGACAGGGCGGGAGCGGGCAGCATCGGACCGCCGGCAAACGCGAATTTCGGGACCTTCGGCCAGCGCGACGTCGCCACGACTTCCGTTGCCGGGCGCAACTGCCATTGCAGCGGCTCGGTCGGCGTTGCCGGGCGCTCGGCCGTTGCCGGCACCACATGGACGATGCGATAGCCGCGCGCCTTCATTTCGCGCAGGATCCTCGGCAGCGCCGCGACCGTGCGCGGCTGGATGTCGTGCAGCAGCAGGATGCCTTTGCCCTTTTTCTCCAGCCGTTCCATCGCGAGCTCATAGACGCGATTGGCTGTGATGTCGCGCCAGTCGTCGGCCGGGAAATCCGCGCTCCAGAGCTGAAGTCCCTTGGACGCGGCAAATTCCTCGATCTCGTCGGTGCGGCGCAGGCCAGGAATGCGCAGGAAAGGCGACAGCCCGGCGCCGTCGCCGAGCGCCGCGGTAACCGAGGCGATGCCTTGCTCGATCTCCTGTTTGGAGCGTTCAAACGGCAGGCGATCCATGCCGACGGGATGGTTCTGGGTGTGGGTGCCCACCGTGTGGCCGGCGTCGCGCACCTTGCGCACGCCTTCGGGATTGGCACGGGCCTGGCTTCCGACCAGGAAGAAGGTCGCCTTGGCGCAATGGGCGGCGAGAATGTTGAGGATCTCGTTGCTGTATTTCGGCAGCGGGCCGTCGTCGAAGGTCAGCACCACCTCATGGTCTTCGAGCGGCAGCGTCTTGCCGTATTGCATGCTGCCGATGATCGGGTGGGCGCGCGGATCGACCACGAGGGTGCGCGACGTGCCGATGGCGTCGGGATGACCCGGGCAATCGGCGGCCGACGCCGTCTGCGCGGCAATGGCGGCCAAAAGGCCCACGCACAGGGCGGTCCAACGGCGACGCCGAAGCTCCTCAGATACGCTAGCAATCATTGAACCCCGGCTTCATTCCAAGAGCACGCATCGGCTTACAATCGCAGCCATGAATGCCGCCTTAATCATCTGAATTCCAGACTTAATTTGGGATTGCCAACGTGATCCTGACCACAGAACGGCGCCAACCAAAAACTTAGTGATCTAATGTGCTTTGCCGGACACGGTTTTGGCACCGGCCGGAACGAGATGGACCACGCGGTAATGATTGTCGCGGAGGTAGCGCAGGAAGGCCGGCAGCATGGTGGCCGTCTGCGCTTTGGGATCATGCAGCAGGATGATGCCTTTGCGGGCGGCCTGCAGACGGTCGGTCAGCAGCTTTAATTGTTGCGCCGGCTTCATCGGATTCCAGTCGCTGGCCCAGAGATCGGCGCCGAGCACGGCGATGCCGCGTTTTTGCAGAACCTCCAGCGTGGCCGGCGACATTTCAAAATAGGGGAAGCGGAAGAACGGCGTCGTCGGCGTCGTCGTGGCTGCCCCGTTAAGCGCGGCCTCGACCGCCGCGATGCCCTTGTCGATCTCGCCGATCGCGGCGTCCGGCTTCAGGTATTTCAGGTTGGGATGGGAAAAGCTGTGGTGCGCGACGGTATGGCCCTCGGCCGCCATCCGGCGCACCAGTTCGGGATGCGCCGCGGCGTTCCTTCCGATCAGGAAGAAGGTGGCGCGCACGCATTCCTGCGCCAGCGCGGCGAGGATCTTCTTGTCGGTCGGCGGCCAAGGCCCATCGTCGAACGTCAGCACCACCTCGCGGTCATTGAGCGGGAGCGTCTGTGGGAAGCTCTTGAGGCCGACGCGTGGCAAGGCAGCCGCGTCCACCGTAAGAACGCGCGAGGTGCCGAGCGCGTCCTTGCGGGGACATTCGCCGGCCTTCGCCGCCGCAACGGAGGCGATCAATGCCGCGACCGCCGCACACAGCGCCGCGCTTAAATACCGGGTCATTTGCACTTCGACATATTTGGCATTGCGCTTGGTGTTGCCGATTGGGTAAGCGTGCAAACGTAATCAGACAAGTTCCCGCAATCTGTCAAACCGGCGAGGCGCGGCATGGCCGAGAATATCGACGTTGCCCAAGCCGAGGCGCTGTCCGCGCAAGGCTCCGTGCTCGACCGTCTCCTGATGCGGGACGAGGAGGGACAGCTCCGTCACGCGTTCGTCGAGGAGATCACGCGCGCCATCCACGCCGCCGACCGGCCGCTGTTATGTGAGGTGGTGGCGGAACTGCACGAGGCCGATCTCGGCGATTTGATCGCGGCGCTCGAGCCCGAGGATCGCGTCACCCTCGTCGAGATCACCGGCACCGATTTCGACTTCTCGGCGCTGAACGAGGTCGACGACGCCGTCCGCGAGGAGATCCTCGAGGAACTCGAACCGGAGACGGTCGCGGAGGGCGTTCGCGAGCTGGAATCCGACGACGCCGTCGAGCTGCTCGAAGGCCTCGACGAGGAGGACAAGGAGGAGATCCTCGACAAGCTGCCGCCGGCCGAGCGCGAGCCGCTGGAGCGCAGCCTGCTTTATCCGGAAAATTCCGCCGGCCGGCGGATGCAATCCGAGTTCATCGCCGTGCCGCCGGACTGGACCGTCGGCCAGGCGATCGACTACATGCGCGACACCCCCGATCTGCCCGACCGCTTCTACGAGATCTACGCGGTCGATTCCGACAAGCACTGGCAGGGCGCGGTTTCGCTCGACACGCTGCTGCGGGCACGGCGGCCGGTAGCGATCGCCGACCTGATCGACGAAGACCGCCGTCGCGTCTCCGTGCTGGACGACCAGGAAGAGGTCGCGCGGATGTTCGGCAAGTACAATCTGGTCGCGGCCCCCGTCGTCGACACCACCAACCGGCTGGTCGGCGTCATCACCATCGACGACGTCGTCGACGTCATCGAGGAAGAGGCCGACGAAGACCTCAAGGCGCTCGGCGGCGTCACCAGCGACGAAGAATTGTCCGACAGCGTCTGGACCATCGCGCGCGCCCGCTTCAACTGGCTGCTGGTCAATCTGGCGACGGCGTTCCTGGCGTCCTCCGTGCTCGGCCTGTTCGAGGGCCAGCTCGAAAAGATGGTGGCGCTGGCGGTGCTGGCGCCGATCGTGGCGAGCCAGGGCGGCAATGCCGCGACCCAGACCATGACGGTGGCGGTGCGGGCGCTGGCGACCCGCGAGCTCGGCTCCAACAATGCGTTCCGCGTCGTCATGCGCGAGGCGATGGTCGGCCTCGTCAACGGGCTCGCCTTCGCCGTCATCACCGGCGTTGCCGCGGTGGCCTGGTTCAGGATCCCGGGCCTCGGCATCGTGATCGGCCTTGCCATCATCTGCAACCTGGTCGCCGGCGCGCTCGGCGGCATCCTGATCCCGATGGTGCTGGAACGGGTCCGCGCCGATCCGGCAGTGGCGTCCGGAACCTTTGTCACCACCATCACCGACGTGGTCGGGTTCTTCTCGTTCCTCGGCATCGCCACGTTGTGGTTCGGGCTCAAGTAGCCACGCCAGGCCGCCATACTTATCGTTAATCGGGCCTTAACGCGCTTGTCCGATGATGTTGGCTCACGAGGTCAACATGCAGCGCTTGCGGCTGAAAGCGGATGGTCGGATCGTCGAACTGCGCGACGGGCAGGAGTTCCCGCTCGCCCCGGCGATGCCGGAGGCGGCTGCCGGTGCAGCACCCGGTGACGCCGCGCCGCTGCCTGCGGTGCGCGATCTGCGCCGCCGTGCCCAATTGACGCAGCTCGAATTCGCGGCGCGGCTTGGCGTGCCCGTGGAAACGATCCGGAACTGGGAGCAGGGCAAGCGTGTCCCGCGTGGGCCGGCGCGCGCGCTGCTCGCGGTGATCGCCCATTCGCCGGAGACCGTTTTCGCCGCGCTCGCCCCGGAACAGGCGCCCGCCTAGTCCTTCTGACGGCCGATCTACCAGAGATCGATGTGTGGCATGCGCTCGCGCGCTAAGCGCTGGCTGTTGGCACGGCTGTTTCCGCAGCCCATAATGGGGCGGATCTTGCGGATACAACCAATGCTGTTTGTCGAAGCCAATGGCGCAAAAATCCCCGCGATCGGGCTGGGCACCTGGGAATTGCGCGGCCGCGCCTGCGCACGGATCGTCGAGCAGGCGTTGCGGCTCGGCTATCGCCACATCGACACCGCCCAGATGTACGACAATGAGCGCGAGGTCGGCGAGGGCCTGCGCGCCGCGGGCGTGAAGCGCGACCAGGTTTTCATCACCACCAAGGTCTGGCCTTCGCATTTCGCGCCTCACGACCTGGAGCGTTCCGCCAAGGAAAGCCTGGTGCGGCTGCGCCTGACCGAGGTCGACTTGCTGCTCCTGCACTGGCCGAACCCGCAGGTGCCGCTGGTCGAGACATTGGCCGGGCTGGCGCGGGTCAAGCGGCAGGGGCTGGCGCGGCATATCGGCGTGTCCAACTTCACGGTCGCCCTGATCGAGGAGGCGGTGGCCGCGTGTTCGGAGCCCCTGGTGTGCGACCAGGTCGAGTACCATCCCTATCTCGACCAGACCAAGGTGAAGGACGCCTGCGCCCGTCACGGCATGGCGCTGGTCGCCTATAATCCGCTCGCCAAGGGCCGCATCAAGAACGACCGTGCCTTGCAGCGGATCGGCGATCGCTACCGCAAGACGGCGGCGCAAATCAGCCTGCGCTGGCTGGTGCAGCAGGGCGTGGCGGCGATCCCGCGAACCTCCAGGCTCGAGCGGCTCTCCGAAAACATCGAGATCTTCGATTTCGAGTTGTCGGACGAGGACATGCAGGAACTTTCCGTCATGGGCAGCTCGAGCGGCCGGCTCACCGATTTCGGTTTCGCGCCGAAATGGGATTGAGGGGGTGCGCCGCCCGACGCTATGCTGGCGGATATTAGGGGACGGCCTAACATCGTTGCGATCCGATGGACCTGCGGCGGATCATCCAACCTGACATCACGGCGTCGGCGGTCGCGCATGTGTCGCTGCTGACGCTGCTTGTGCTGTTTTCCGAGGTGCATCCGTTCGGTGCGGTGACCGCCGAACAGGTCCCGGTCGAGATCGTGACGCCGCAGGACATTCCCGAACAGCCGAAGCCGGCTGAACAACAGGCGGCCGAGACCAGGCCGGAACCGGCGCCTGATCTCTCTGTGGTCGACAAGCCTGCTGCGGCACCTCCGCCGGCCGCACAGCCTGCGCCTGCCGCGCGGCCGCAGAAGCAGGCGGCGCTCGCCCCGCCGCCCGCGCCCCAGCCGGCAACCCCGCCGCCATCGCAGCCAGCGCCGCCGGCCTACAAGCCGCCCGAGCCGGATATCTCGATCAAATATCAGGTGCTGCTCGGCCTGCCGCCCGACCTCTCGCCGATGCCGCCGACGCCGGCGCAAGCCCCCAACAAGGGCGACGATGTCTTCGATGCGCCGGCGACCGAGGCGGCCGACATATCGAGCAGTGTCGTTGCCGAGTTCAGGCGGCATCTCAAGACCTGCTCGAAACTGCCGGCCTCGCTGGCCGGCAACGACGACGTCAAGGTCAAGCTGCGCGTCCTGATGTCGCCGGATGGCCGGCTCGCGGCGGACCCGATCCTGATCGAGGCCAGCGCCTCGATGAAGGGACCGCTATTGATGCAGGGCGCGATCCGCGCGTTGCAGGCCTGCCAGCCCTACGCAATGCTGCCGGCGGACCGCTACGGCGAATGGAAGGTGCTCGACCTCAGCTTCACGCCGAGGGATTTCAGCGGCTGACAAGGTTCAAGGCCGCCCGGGTGCGACCGGGCGGCCTTGAACCGTTGTTCTTCAGCCTCCCTGCAGGGCGCGGCGGATCGCCATTTCGACCGGAGAATAATCGCCGTCTTTCCGTTCAAGCTGGAATGGCTCGGCGGGATGCAGCGGCGGCTGCGCCATGAAACGTGGCGATGAACCGCGATGCGGCTGCGCGGCGTGGATCAGGAAGGGATGGCACAGATAGACCGTGCCTGCCTCGCCCGTCGCCTGTGCTTCCGGACGATCGGCCGACACGTCCTCGAGCATCAGGTGCGACATGCCGGCTTCCCCGGCAGGCCGGAGCAGCCGCGCCATATCGAGGTGCGAACCGATCCGTATCCGCGTCGGTGCATCAGCTTCACCGATGTCTGAAAACAGGAACAGCATCAGCAGCGCGCGGCCGCGCGAGGTGACGTTCACCCGCCATGAGGAGAAGTCGTTCCGCTCGTTTGGATCATCCGATGGACCGGGAAAACTGAGATCGACGTGCCAACCGGCGTCGCCGGGATCGTCCGCGTGCGGGAAGCGCACCGGAAAACTGCCGAGGTCCCTGCGCGGGTGCCAGCGGCCACGGCCGACGAGCTGGTCGAACGCCGCGTGCAGCACGGGCGTATTGACGGCTTGCCGGAACGGCTCCTGTCCGTAGTAGCCCAGCCGTACGACCGGCCGTGTCCAGGTCTTCCTGTCGTTGGGATCGCATCCGGTGTCGCGCCAGAGGATGGCGCGCCCTTCGTCGGCAAGTCGGCGAGGGAACGCGTTATCCAGGCGGACGAATCCGTCCCGAACGAACTGCTCGATTTGCGCGTCGCCGAGCGCGCGGGGTTGCATGGGTGTAGTCGAAGGCATGAAATCCTCATATCGCCTGGCCGGCCAGCGTCACCTCGCGCAGCGAGGCTAGCGGCGGCTCATTTCGGTCCTTGAACGCGCCATTGCCGAAAACGGCAGGCGCATCCGTTCACCCGCCGGTGCGGGCAAGCCCTTAGCGGCTGAGGAAAAAGACCGAAGCGATATTGATGCGGATCATCATCATGACGGCCGGGGAGATAACATGTGCGGCCGGCGCGGGCAACAAGGCCGCACTAAAGCGCGATGAGATTTGGATGAATCGTTATCGCGCTTTAGATCTTCGTTTGAGCATCAGCTTTTCGGAAAACCGCTTCACACTTTTCCGGATCATGCTCTGGGGTGCGTACTCATAAAGCCGGTTGCTGCGAGTTGGCCATCTGATGTCTGCTCCCCCCACAGCGGTGCGGGAGCGGACATCTCCGGGCCTCTACGACGCCGGCTCCGTTTGCAGCGCGCGCACCGCGGCCCTGATCATCGCGACGTTTTCGAGGGCGGCGTCGCTGTCCTGAGGCTGACGCCACGCGCTCTGAAGTGCAATGACCACCTGCTCGGCCGGATTGACGAAGATGAACTGGCCGAAGGCGCCATTCGCCGCAAAGGCACCGTTGTTGACGCCGCCGGGCAAGGGCGGCACCGCCCACCAGTGATAGCCGTATCCCGCCGGTGAACCGGGCATGAGCCGGCCGAAGCCGGTGGGCGCGCTGTCGGGCTGTCCGGCGAGATCGCGCCAGCCGGGCGGCAGGACCCGTCGGCCGTTGAACGCTTCGCCGTCCTCCAGCACCAGCTGGCCGAAGCGGCCGAAGTCGCGCAGGCGCGCGCTGACGCCAAACCCGGCGAGCTCCAGGCCGTCCTCGGACTCGAGTTGCCAATACCCGTCTGCCTCCATGCCGGCAGGTCCCCAGATCTTCTCAGCGCAGTAGTCGGCCAAGGGCCGGCCCGTAGCGGCCACGACCAGCGCGCCGATCAGGCAGCTCTCGCCGGTCGAATAGTTGAAGACGACGCCCTGCGGATGAGCGCGCGGCAGTTTGCAGAGCAGGTCCAGGACGGAGCCTGGCCGTCGGCTCACCATGGCCTTGCCGAGGCGATAGTTCTCTGAGCGCCCGTCTGCATCGTTTTCCTCGCGCCAGGCCACACCGGAGCACATCCGCAGGAGATTACGGATCGTGACGCCCTCGTAAGCCGAGCCGTGCAACCGCGGCAGGTATTGCTCGCAGCGATCGTCAAGGCTGCCGATCGCGCCATCGTGGAGCGCAGCCCCGACGAGCGTCGCGGTGATCGACTTCGCGGTCGACATGCTGGCCCACCGGCTCTCCGGGCCGTTGCCCATGCCGTAGCGCTCCAGCGCAATCTCGCCGCGCTTCAGGATCAGCAGCCCCGCCGTGCGGCGGCGGGCCATGTAGTCGCTGAGCCCGACGCGCACCCCGCCCACCTCGAACGTCAGGCCCGCGAGCGAACGGGCGTGCGGCGGCAGTGGCCGCACTGCGTCGCCGCGCCGGATGACGCGGTGCGGCCAGACCTGGTCCTGGTTGCGGAAGGTCGGCGCCTGGTTTTCCGGCGTGGTGTTCGTGATATCCGGAGCCGCCCGCTCCGGAGCGGCGTCATCAGCGGCAATCGTCGGTGTAGGATTGGCCATGAATACCCCCTCGTTCGTTGAGACGGCGCCAAATCGCCCGGGAACGGCGCGTTTGCAAAGCAAATCAAGTTGGTTTGACGTGGTCTTGTCCCGCTGGCATGCTGACGGCCTACCGTAGCGGAGACATCGCCCCGTCAGGGGTGTGCGAATGTCCGCTCAAGGGCACGAACGACAAAATTCAAAGTGAGCATAACGCGTCCGCTTTCGGGCGCATCGCTTGCGATCCGGCGCGCCAGCGCACTGGCTATGGCTGCGCGCCAGTGAGTCCGCGTCCTAGCTCCCCATCGCCCGCCAGGCGTTCGACGCGAACTGTCGCCGCCAGGTGACGATGACGACGAGCGCGGTCGTCACCAGCAGCACCCATGGGCTGACGAACCAGCCGAGATAGCCGAGCGCGAAGAAGAATGCGCGCTGGCCGCGGTTGAAGTGCCGTCCCGCCGCCTCGAACAGGCGCGTCGTGCGCATCACATGGGCTTCCGCTTCCGCGGTATCGCGTTGTGACGAGGGCGGCATCGCGCCGAGCAGGATCGCGACATAGTTGAACAGGCGATACGACCAGGCGAATTTGAAGAAGGCGTAGATGAAGATCAGGATCAGCCCGACGCATTTGATCTCCCAGAGCGCCGGCGAGGGCGTGAGATTGACCGGCAGCTCGCGCAGCACAGCGAGCGCGTCGTTGGTCGCGCGCAGGAGTGCCAGCGCGCCGCCGATCGCGAACAGGCTGGTGGAGGCGAAGAAGGCGGTGCCGTTCTGCAGCGAGGCCATGATCTGCATGTCGACCATGCGCGCCTCGCGATCGAGCATGTTGCGCACCCAGACTTCGCGATAGCGGTTCATGCGGGCGGACAGGCTGTCGCGGCCATAATCGGTGTGCTCGAGCGTAAAGCCATAGGCCAGCCATTCGACGACAAAGAACGCGACGGCGGCGATATCGACCCAATAGGCGGCCATGTGGCGGTGTCCCCGATGATGGCTTGCGGCATCGTGATGTACAGGTTGAACGGGTGCGGTGCACTATGGCAAGATACCTGTTCCAACAGGATTTCCCCCGCAAATGTTGAAACTGGTCATCGGCAACAAGAACTATTCGTCATGGTCGATGCGGCCATGGCTGGCGCTGCGTGCCAATGAAATTCCGTTCGAGGAAGTGTTCATCCCGCTCTACACCAACGACAAGGCCGACAAGGACCGCATCCTGAGCTTTTCGGATTCCGGCAAGGTGCCGGCCCTGATCGACGGCGACGTCACGGTGTGGGATTCGCTTTCGATCATCGAGTATCTCGCCGAGAAATATCCGCAGGCGAAGCTCTGGCCGGAAGACCGTGCCCGCCGGGCGCATGCGCGTTCGATCTCGGCGGAAATGCATTCGGGCTTCCTGCCGCTGCGCAACGAATGCGGCATGAACCTGCATCGTCCCGTCGGCGCCATCGATCTGTCGGACGACGCGCGCGCCAACGTGGCGCGCATTCAAGAGATGTGGGCCGACTGCCATCGCCGCTACGGCAAGGACGGGCCGTTCCTGTTCGGTGCGTTCGGCGGCACGGACGCGATGTTCGCGCCGGTCGTGCACCGTTTCCGCACCTATGCGATCGAGGTGAAGGGCGAGGCGAGGCACTATTACGAGGCGATGATGTCGCTGCCGGCGTTTCAGGAATGGACCCGCGCCGGTCTCGCCGAAACGCTCCTGATCGAGCGGTTCGAGACGGTCTGATCCGGCCCGAGGAGCCGGCGGCGGGGTGGGGCGGCTGAGGGCCGCCCGACGGCCCCTGGCGTTCGGGCTATTGGCGGCCGGTTGTCCGATATTGGGAAAACCGGTTGCCGGGTGAGGCCTCCGGTTTCCCGGGAACCTCCAAAATTACCGCTTACCGCCCTGAAAAATATGCGGAATTTACCTGCTTGCCATGCCTCGATGCTGCTGGCTTTTGGGCGTGCGGCTGTGCTAGGTTGCCACAGGGTTCTCAAGTCGGCCGAAAGCTAGCGGGACCGTGAGCGCGGCCGGCGTTCTTGCGTGATGGAGAGGGCGTTGAAGCATAAGTACTCCGTTGGAGAGACTGTCTATTTTACTGCCAGCAATGTTGCCCGTCCGGCCGCCAGCGGCACCTATGAGGTCGTCCGGTTGCTGCCGACCGATGGCGACGATTGCCAGTATCGCATCAAAAGCTCGACCGAAGCTTTCGAACGGGTCGCCAAGGAAAGCCAGCTCGCGATTTCCTGAATCAGTTGTGCGCAAGTAGCGGGCTGACGAGGTTCCACTACTGGTTGCCGTCAAAAGGCCCCGTTCGCAGAACCATTCTGCCGAAAAGCGAATGCGAGAAAGACGTATTCGTGTTTCGATTGCGATTGATGCTGCGTTAAGGGACACCGCGCATGAACTGGGACTGGGCTGCCTCGCTGGATCAGATCTGGCGCTCGCCGAACCTTCCAATGTACTTGGCGCTGGCCACGGCCGGGTTTGTCGGGATCATCGTTCTGATCACGCTGCTGCGCTCGGAGAGACCCGCGGCCAACGGCGTGCTGGCGCTGATCACGCTGCTTGCGATCGGGGTCGCGGGCGCGGTGACCTTCCGTGGCTTCGGCGCGGCGAACGTGCCGCAACAGGCCGAGGTGCGTCCGGTCCAGACCGCGACCGCCCCGTTGCCGCAGCTTTCATGCATTGATGAACTCGCCGGCGATGCCGTCCTGGCCGCATGCGAGAAGGTGCTGTTCGGTTCGGCCGAGTCGGTGGCCGCGGCCGTGACTTACGCCGCCTCGCAGATCACATTGCTGACTTCCCTGGGCGATGTCGCCACCGCCAACAAGGGCGGCGGCTCCGACCTGTTGGCGCTGCGCCGCGCCGTCGAGCGCGACCGTTACGGGTTGATGGCCTATGTGCTGATGGTGCGCGACCGTTGTACGCCGTCGTCCTGCCGCGCGTTCCGCTCGCTGACCGAGACGCGCCAGATTGCGGCCAATATGGAAGATCGCGTCTACGAAAGCCTGATCATGCGCTATGCGTCCTCGTGGAACGCGCCGGGGCAGAACGGGGCCGGCCTGGTCGCCGCGCTGCCGTCATCCGTACCCACGGGCAAGCCGACCAATGCTGAATTCCCGACCTCCGCCTCGACCCCGCCGGTCAGCATCATGACGCCCGAGCCGCCGGCAAAGCCGTCGTCCCCCGCAGCCGCGGCGCCGGCATCGCCGCCAGCGGCGCGTTCGCTCGCGCCGGCGACGCCGCCGGCTCCCGCACCATCGCCTGCGGTGGCCGCCGCCAAGAAATCGCCGGCGGCGCCGAAGCGGCCGGCCACGGCACCGGTGCAACTCGCGCCGGGGCAGGCCACTTCCGACAATGAGCAGTGATCTCCACAGGGAGTGATCTTTTCAAAGCGCGCACGGCCCGCTACATCGGCGTGATCATGCCGCTTCATCTCATCAAGCTTGCCGTCGGTTGCGAGTCGGTCAAGGAACTCAAAGGCTGGGTTGCCGAACGCATGGCGACCGCCAAGAAAAAGGGCCTGCCGATCCGTCACGTCCACGTCACCCGGATGACGCCGAAGCGCGACGCGGAAATCCTTGCCGGCGGTTCGCTCTACTGGGTGATCAAGGGCGAAATCGCCGCCCGCGAAAAGATCATCGGGATCGAGCCGTTCCGCGACAAGGACGGCATCGGCCGGTGCCGACTGGTGATGCAGCCCAAGGTCTTCGCCGTCTCGCCGCGGCCGATGCGCCCGTTCCAGGGCTGGCGCTATCTGACCGAGGACGCCGCGCCGCCGGACCTCACCAAATCCGCCGCCGCCGGCGTCGCGGCGATGCCGGAGCCGATGCGGCGCGAACTGCGCGATCTCGGTCTGCTTTAGCGCGAGGCGCGTACCGGCGCTTACAGCGCCGCCGACGTGACGATGTGCAGCCGGAGCCATTCGGACGGCGGCATTTCGGTCGGGCGCCGGGTTTCCGAATTCTGGTCGACGATGTCGAGAAGCTCAGGCTCGACCCCCATGTCCTTGAGGTAGCGGCGGAACTGATCGCCAAAAAGCGTGGTCAGGCCCTGGCGCCGCTCTTCGGAGACATTGGGTGCGAGGCGATTAAAGATCGACATGCCGCCCAGGATCATCCTGGTCCCGGCGGGCAGGGTGCGATGCACGCCGCCGGCCAGTGTCATCACGCAAGCCAGGTCGCAGCGCGTGTCCGTCAGCGTCACCTTGGCCTGAAGCGGACCGCCCGGGCGCTTGAGCGCAAAGCACTCGGCTTCGCTCTTTCCATGGCAGGCCTCGACGTCGGTCGTGCCCGCCGTCGTGTCGATGCCGTGGTCGCGCAGGATACGGCCGAGACTGACCGCGACGTTGAGGTTGGAATCGCCCCATGCGTGGATGATCACGGGAAGCTTGCGCCCGGCCTGGCGGTCGAGGATCGCAATCAGCCGCTTGTGGGTGTCCCACTGCACGGTGCCTTCGGCGGCGATCCATTCGGAGCAGCCTTCGCCACAGGCGCCATCTGCACCGTGCGCGACATAGAAGATCATGGCATCGACCGGCGAGCCGATCCCGCCGATCGCCGGCCGTCGCGGGTCCTGGGCCTGGGCGGCGCCGGCCGCGATCAAGCCGATCAGGCCTCCGAAGATCGCAGCGCGCAGCGACATGGGCGGTTCCTGCAGCCGGTAAATCCCTTGCTGCGGGATTTTCGATCCGGCGGCGGCACCGTGCAAGCCGCTCCGCCGGCCTACACGCCGATGTTATCGATCAGGCGGGTGGTGCCGAGTTTCGCGGCAACGAGAAGCCGCACCGGTCCTTCCTTCATCGACGCGACCGGGGCCAGCGTCGCGGCGTGGCGGGCTTCGAAATAATCGAGCGCGAAACCGGCGGCGGCGATCTGTTCGCGGCCGGCGGCCATCGCGGCCTCGATAGCCTCGCCGGCCTTCAGCCGTTTGGCGGTTTCCTTCATGACCCGATGGAGCGTCGGTGCGATCTGCCGCTCCTCGGCCGACAGGTAGACGTTGCGCGAGGACATCGCGAGCCCGTCGCGCTCGCGCACGGTGCGCGAGCCGATCACCTTGACGCCGAGGTCGAGATCGCCGGCCATCTGGGTCACGACGCGCAATTGCTGAAAATCCTTCTCGCCGAAGATCGCAACATCCGGCCGGACCTGCGTGAACAGCTTGCCGACCACGGTGGCGACCCCGCCGAAGAAATGCGGCCGGAAGCGATCCTCCAGCCCGACGGTAGCAGGACCTTCCGGCACGATCCTGGTGGCGAAGCCGTCCGGGTACATCGCCTTGACGTCCGGATTCCAGATCAGGTCGGTTTTCTCCTCGGTGAGCCGGGCGAGGTCGGCCTTCCAGGTACGCGGGTATGAGCCGAAATCCTCCGTGGGCGCGAACTGCGTCGGGTTGACGAAGATCGAGACGACGACTTTCTGCGCGCGCTGCCTGGCGAGCCGCACCAGCGACACATGTCCGTCATGGAGCGCACCCATGGTCGGCACCAGCGCGACGGCGGCCTTTCGGGCGCGCAAGGCCTCGACGGCGCGGCGCAATGCGGGAACGGTACGGACGACCATGGGACTTCGCGACATCTGGCTTCGATCTCTTGCAGCGTGTGAAGGGGTGAGGGGGCCGGCGGCCCCGATCGGTTCGGCGGGCGGGCCGACCTTATAAGGCCGGAGCATTGCCGCCAAGGTTGCGCGGAGATGGCAAGCCTGCGGCGGCTCGACGCCAAGATCGGCGCATGCCCCACCGGTTGCCGTGGGGCGATCGCTGCGACGGAACGAAATCCATGTCGTCGGGATTCATGATTAAAGACACACCGCGTGCGATTTGGATGCGTCGTCACGCATTTCACTTGACGGGCAGTCGTGCGTGATTTGAAGATATCGTGCGGGGGTTGAGTCATGTTGCTGCAAGCGAGTCAGGGTCAATCGGGTTCGGCGCATGTCGTCGTGCTCGGCAATGAAAAGGGTGGTTCGGGAAAATCCACCACCGCCCTGCATATCGCTGTTGCCCTGATGAAGGCCGGCCAGCGCGTCGCCACCATCGACCTCGACTGCCGCCAGAAGAGTTTTACCCGCTACATCGCCAACCGGAACGCGTGGGCCCGCCGCACCGGCCTCGACCTCGAAATCCCGGTGCACTACTGCATCAAGCTCGGCGAGACGATGCAGATCGCCGACAACGAGAATTCCGAGTTCCAGCAATTCGCCGAGGCGGTCGGCTCGGTCGAGCGCGCCTTCGACTTCATCGTCATCGATACCCCGGGATCGGACTCCTACCTGATGCGGCTGGCGCATTCGATGGCCGATACGCTGGTGACCCCGATCAACGACAGCTTCCTCGATTTCGACGTGCTCGGCACGGTCGACCCCGCGACCTATACCGTGACCGGGGAGAGTCACTATGCGGAGATGGTTCGCGAAACCCGGCGCAAGCGCCGCCAGCTCGACGGCGCCACCACCGACTGGATCGTGGTCCGCAACCGCCTGTCGATGATCGGCTCGCGCAACAAGCAGCTGGTCGCCGACAGCCTGAAAGAACTGTCGCTGCGGCTCGGCTTCCGTTCGATCGACGGGTTTGCCGAACGGGTGGTCTACCGCGAATTCTTCCCGCGCGGCCTGACGGCGCTGGATGACATCGACGAGGCCACGCTCGGCACGCGGCCGAGCATGGGCCATGTGACGGCGCGCGAGGAGGTGACCAGCCTCTTGCGCCAGCTCAAGCTGCCGCTCGACGAGCGTGGCCGCCGCCGGGCCGCCAACCGGGCCGAATGGTTCACCCAGGTCGACAAGCCGCTCGAAGTCCACGACATCATCGGCGACATCATCAGCGCCTGAACCCTGCCCGCGGGCCGTGGCCGCCTATCGCGGCTGGATCACCGTCATCTTGAACGGACCGGCGTGGGCCGCGGCATGCGCGACCGCCTCGTTGGCACGCTCGAGCGCGAACGCGGCGACCTCGAACTGGTCGAGGTCGATCAGGCCCGCGCGGATCAGGCCGCTCATCAACACTGCGGCATGCGGCGGATACATCCATTGCCCGCGCACCGTGATGCAGTTCCGCATCATCCAGGAATAGGGCAGGTCGAGACCGCCGCCGCCGGCCATGCCGACGCCGCCCATCAGCACCACCCGCCCGTATGGCCGTACCGCCATGATCGCCGTCCGCACCTGCACCGCATTGGCTGCCGGCGGCAGGATGTCGAGCACGCAGTCGATCGGGCCAGGCGCCGCTTGCAGGATGCGCGCGCGATCGTCGGCCTCATCGCCGCGCATCGGCGCGGTCCGGACGCGGCCGCCGAACCGCCGCGCCAGCGCCGCCAGCGCCTGCTCGTTGCGCCCGGTGGCGACCACGCAGCTCGCGCCCATTGCCAATGCCACGGCCACCGCCGCGCTGCCAAAACTGCCGGTGGCGCCGTTGACCAGCACGATCTCTCCGCCGCGCAGCTCGGCGGCCAGGAATCCGCCGTAGGGAACGAGCAGGGTGCCGAGCGCGCACCATCGCCCTGCCTCCTTTTCCTCAATGCTCCCGATCGGAACCGCGTTCTCGGTCGGCACGCGCATCTGCTCGGCCCAGGCACCGTCGTGGAAGTATCGTTGCAGGCGCAGGCCACCCTCGCTGCCGCCGGTGAGCCCCTGCAGGGCGATGTCGGGCGACAGCGCATTGTCGCGCGAGCGCACCGTCGGATCGCAATAGACCCAGTCGCCCGGACGAAGCCGGGTCGCATCGGGACCGGTGGCGCTGACCCGGCCGATTGCGCCGGGGCCGGGCACCATGGGCAGTTCCATCAGGTATTTCCGCGCCCCGCTGAGCACTTCTCCGGCGTAGGCCAGCACGCGGCTCGCCATCACGTCGACAATGACCTCGCCGGTGCCGAGCTTGGGGGCGGGCAGGGTTTCGATCGCAAGCGGCGATCCGAACGCATTCAGAACGGCAGCCTTCATGAAGCCTCCTCAATTTCAGTGGGACCGCATTTTCGATAAGCTTCATCGGCTCAACAAGACCTGGTATTATCCTAGGACTGTTGGACCCTCTCCCGGGATGTCCTGCGCATGGCGGCATCGATTGCGAATTCGAGGCAGAGCGAACTCGGCGACTTCCTGCGGTCGCGGCGGCAGAAGCTGACGCCGAAGGCCGTCGGCCTGCCGGTCGGCCGGCGGCGGCGTACGCCGGGGCTGCGGCGGGAGGAGGTGGCCGAACTCGCCGGCATCGGCGTCGACTGGTATGTCCGCCTCGAGCAGGGACGTTCCGTCAGTCCTTCGGCGGCGACGATCGATGCGCTGGCGCGCGCGCTGCGGCTGACCAAGGCCGAACACCGGCATCTGAGGGAGCTGACGCAAAATGCCGACCGCCGCGCCTTCGCCCGCGAGCGCGTTCCCGCCGCCATCCTGCGCGCGGTCGAGCAGCTCAATTTGCCGGCCTATGTCACCGGCCGGCGCTGGGACGTGCTCGCCTGGAATGCCGCCGCCGACGAGATCTTTGCCTTCAGCCGCCTGGCGGAAGCCGATCGCAACAGCCTGCTCTCCGTGCTGACCAATCCGGCGACACGTCGCCTGTTCGGCGCGTCATGGGCGGATGAGGCAAGACGCATGGTCGCGCAATTCCGGGCGACGCACGACCTTTGGGCCGGCGATCCCGCCTTCCGCGATCTGCTGGCGCGGCTTCAGGAGGGCTGTCCCGAATTTGCCGGCTGGTGGGAAGCCCATGACGTCAGCGGCGTAGCGGCAGGGCGGAAATCCTTGATCCATCCCAAAAAGGGCCGGCTCAAACTGGAGTATGTTAGCTTTCAGGCCAATGACGACCCTGCGCTGAAGCTCGTCATCTACACGGCGGTGTAGTTATTTGAGAGATCGGTATTGCTGCACCTGCAGGCCGCGGGGTTCCCGGGAACCCTGACGGCAGCATCCCGTTTTCATTAGACTTTTATCCAGTGGTCGAACCAAAGCTTGATGGGAGGCGTCGTAAGAGAAGAAACGGGGTCGATTTGTGGGGATTGAGCGGTGCCCAACATCTGGGTGCGTCGCACAATGATCAGGCGGTCAACACACAACATTTGGCCTTTATGTCACGCCATCGTGACATATATCATCAACAAGGGACCGAAAGAGTCTCAAACAGGGATGGCCCCTCGCAGGGCTCGAGGACGACAATGAAACGTGGAATTCTGGTTCTGCTTTCACTCTCGGTGCTGGTCACTGTCGCGTATTTCACCGCGAGCAAGTGGGCGATCCGTCACGAGACGATTGCCTTCCATGATCCTGATCGCGACAACCGCCTTGTCGCCGTGCAGATCGCTGTCCGCCGCGACAAGGAGATGCAGGCCAACGCCGGGCTGATCAAGCTGCCGGTTGCGATCCTCAACCACGGCAACACCGTCAAGAACACCGAGTATTCTTTCCTCGCCAACATATTCGCTGCGCGCGGCTATCTCACCATCAGCCCGCAGCACGATCTGCCGACCGATCCGCCGATGGTGACCAAGATCGGCGAACCCTATGTCGGCCGCCTGCCGCAGATTCAGCGCGGCGTCGCCAACATCCATTTCGCCATTTACGAAATGAAGAAGGTCCAGCCCAACGCCGACTATGAGAAGGTGACGATGGTCGGCCATTCGATGGGCGGCGACATCTCGATGTATTTCGCCAAGGAGTTTCCCGACGAGATCAAGAAGGTCGTGACGCTGGACAATCTGCGCGTACCGTTCCTGACCGACGGCAAGTTCAAGATCCTGTCGTTCCGCTCCAAGGATACGCATTTCAAGGCCGACCCCGGCGTCGTGCCTGATGACGATCAGTGCGAGCAGGCCGGGATCACGGTCGTGAACACCGGCTTCCAGCACAACGACATGCGCGACACCGGGCCGGAGGCCGCAAAATCCTCGATCCAGTCGATGCTCGACAAGTTCTTGGACGAGTCCGACAAGAGCGGCGCGTTGAAGCCGGTGCCGACCAAGGTGCCGGATCTTCTGACCGCGAGCCCGGGACCGGTGCCGCTCTCGACCCCGCTGGCCAGCAACCCGGCGCCGAAGAACAAGCCGATCACGAACTAGGCCGCTGACGGCCGTCGCGCGATCGTCGCTGCGCCGCACGGCGGCGCATTGACCGGAACCTCCAGTCGTCCCACATAAGGCTTGCTGTTACCTGCGAGCGCTTATGGCTGGCGAGCCCACCAAACCGAAATCGGCAGGCGACGTTGCTTCGGCAAAGGCACGCCAGGATGGTTCGTTGCCTGAGGCCAGGCCGTCGACATCGGAGGATATCGCCGCCTTCGTGGCGAAGGCGCGCGCGATGTCGCCGCACGCGGCGGGCGCGCGGGGGCGGCTGGTGTTCGCCCTCGACGCCACCATGAGCCGGCAGCCGACCTGGGACATGGCCTGCGCGCTGCAGGCCGACATGTTTCGCGAGGCGGCTTCGCTCGGCAGCCTCGACATCCGCCTGGTCTATTACCGCGGCTTCAATGAATGCCGCGCCACGGGCTGGATTTCCGACTCTGCGCAACTGGCGAAGCTGATGGGCAAGATCGATTGCCAGGGCGGCAACACCCAGATCCGCAAGGTGCTGTCGGAGGCGCGCCGCGAGGCGGTGGCATCCGGTGTGCGCGCCGTGGTGTTCGTCGGCGACGCCATGGAGGAATCGGTCGACGATCTCTGCGCCAGGGCCGGCGAACTCGGCCTGCTCAAGGTCCCCGTCTTCATGTTTCAGGAGGGCCACGATCCCGTCGCCGAACAGGCTTTCCGCGAGATTGCGCGGCTCACCGGCGGCGCGTGGTGCAGGTTCGATCCGGGCGCCGCGGCGCAGCTGCGCGAGCTCCTGCGCGCCGCCGCAGCCTATGCCGCCGGCGGGCGCGAGGCGCTGCTGCGCCTGTCGAAAACCACCGGCGGGGCGGCCGCGCTGATCGGCCAGATGAAGTGATCACGGCTTTGATCGCCGCGCTGCGGGGCACCATGCTTTTCAGCTTCGGTGAGGTTATACTGGCGCCATGCCAACCCTGATTGCCGGCGTCGTCGCCGTTGTCGTTCTGTACCTGCTGCTGCAGATGTTTCGTGCGGCCAATCCGGTCGTGCTCGCGCGCGTGATCAAGATCGCGGGCGGCGTGCTGTCGCTGGCGGTTGCGGCCTATACCGGCCTCCGCGGCGAACTGGCCGTCGCCATTCCGCTCGGCATTTTCGGCGCCGGTCTGCTCGGCTGGTCGCCGTTCGGCCCGGGCAGCTTCAGCAATATCGGCGGAATCTTCGGCGGCGGCGCGCAGCGCTCGTCGGGCCAGGCCTCGCGCGTCCGCTCGCAGTTTCTGGAGATGGTGCTCGATCACGACAGCGGCGAATTGTCCGGGCGGATCGTCGAGGGGCCGAATGCGGGCCGCTCGCTCGACGAATTCGACCAGCCGCAATTGCTCGCGATGGCGGCCGCCTTCGACGCCGAGAGCGTCGCCTTACTTGAAAGCTATCTTGACCGCCGGTTTCCCGCTTGGCGTCAGAACGCGCAGGGCGACACGGCAGGGGGGCAGCGCCGTACGGCGGCGAGCGGAAAAATGACGAACGAGGAGGCCTATCAGATCCTTGGCCTGCAGCCGGGCGCGGGGCGCGACGACATCACCCGGGCGCACCGCACCCTGATGAAGAAACTGCATCCCGACCAGGGGGGCTCGACGTATCTGGCTGCCCGTGTAAACGAGGCCAAGGATACCCTTCTTCGCACGCATCTCTAGCTGACTCCGGCTCACGCCACCGACGCTACAAACCGAGAGTTGCTGCTGTTCTCTGACTGAGGCCCCGTATCGCCCGCCGTTGTCCGGCGTGGTCGATCTCTTCGTTACAAGGAACCTAGCGGCAAATTCTTGACGAGAAGTTTTCGTGCGCCGCTTTAGACGCGATCGCGCGAAAGGCGATGCGACTGTGCTTGGAAAACAACAAAGCCGGCGCGTGGGCGCCGGCTCTGCAAACTTCGGGGAAACGTTTTCGGATCAGTTGCGAACGGTCATGCAGGAGATGTCGGCGCGCTTGAGCGTCTTGCACACAGCTTCGGCCTGGTCGCGGTCGAGACCGGCGAAGCGGGCGCGGTAGAGCGTGCGGTTGTCCTTGGCGACGACCGTTTCGGTGAAGGGATCGGCCTTGCTGAGCAGGCTGCTCGCCTTGGAGCGGGCGAGATCGATGCGCTGCTTGGCTTCGCTCTCGCTGTCGAGGGCGCCGACCTGGACGATCCAGCCGGTGCGGACCACCGGTGCGGCCGGCTTGGCGGCGTCGCTCTGCTGCACGGCCTGCGGCTGGGCGCGCGGCGCCGGATCGGCATAGGCCAAGGCCTGTGCATGCGGAGCTTGCGACGGCGCATGTGCCAGGCTGGAAGCGGGCAGCACGCCGAGCACACCGTTGCCGGTGCCATGACCGGCCGGCTGCGGCGGCATGGCTGCCCGGAGGGCTTCCTTGGCTGCCTCCGCCTTGGCATCTGCGTCCATTGCGACGACGGCGCTGGAGGTCTCGGCGACTTCGGGCCGGGCTAGGATGGCGTTGGTAACGGGTGGCGCCACCGGCTGCGAGGGGCCGGCCGCTGCCAACTTCATCGGGCCGGCCTTGACCTGAACCGTCTTGACCTTGACCGGCTTCATCGGCTCGGCGGAGCCCGGGATTGCCGAGATCTGCTGGGTCTGGATGACGCCGTTGGTCAGCGGTGCGGGCTCGGGCTTGGCCTGCGGCTCGACCCTGGCGGGCGGCGCGGGGAGGGCTGCGGCGGCGGCGGCCATCAGCGACGGCTTTGCCGGTCCGATCGAGCGGGTCGTTTGCATGCCCGGCTCGGATTGGGCCGCCTCAGCCATCATGCGCGAAGGGGGCGTTTCGGCTTCCGCCACGTCGACGGCGCCGTCAGCGGACGGATTGCGCTCGGTGATCGCGGCAACGGTGCGCTTGGTCGCGGCCTTGTCCAGGTTTTCGGCCAGCAGGTTGCGCATGATGGAGTCGCGCGAGCCGCCGCTGCGGCCGCCCAGCACGACGCCGACGAGGTGGCGGTTGCCGCGGCGCATCGAGCTCACGAGGTTGAAGCCGGAAGCGCGGGTGTAGCCGGTCTTGATGCCGTCAATGCCCTCGACGTTGCCGAGCAGGCGATTGTGATTGCGGATCGCCTGTCCGCGATAATTGAACACCGAGGTCGCGAAATAGCGGTAGTAGCGCGGGAAGCGGTCCTGGATCGCGCGGCCGAGGGTGGCCTGATCGCGCGCCGTGGTCAGCTGTTCGTCGTTGGGCAGGCCGGATGCGTTGCGATAGGTGGTCTTGCTCATGCCGAGCGCGCGCGCCTTGCGCGTCATCAGCCTGGCGAATTCGGTTTCATCGCCGGCAATGGCCTCGGCGATCACGACGGCGGCGTCGTTGGCGGAACGCGTCACCAGGCCCTTGATGGCGTCCTCGACCCGCAGCGTCTGGCCGGGCTTCAGTCCGAGCTTGGTCGGCGCCTGTTCGGAGGCGTGCTCGGACACGTCCATCTCGCTGTCGAGTTTCAGCTTGCCGGATTCGAGACGCTCGAACAGCAGATAGAGCGTCATGATCTTGGTCAGCGATGCCGGACGCCGGATACCGTCGGGATTGTTGGAACTGAGGACCGCGCCGGAATTGCCGTCGACGATGATCGAGGAGAATTGCGGGCTATAGCTTTCCCGCACCACGTGATGGTGGCGGCGGTGCTTGTAGCGACGCGCTTCGGCGCTCTCGCTCGAGATCAGGATCGCGGTCGTGAAGGTAATCAGTCCGAGGGCGCACACGCGCAAAGCGCGTGAGGAAGCCAAGGTTGTACGAAGCATTTACTTCCCCGTCCCAATTTCTGTCTTGATCACCGGCTCGTGAGGCAAAATTGTGCCCAACAACCGCTGATATTTCCCCGTTCGAGATGCCGGTCCGGCCTTGATGGACGGCCGGCTCGGCCGATCAGGTCGCTGCTCTAGCTAAGTTGCTGTTCACAAACGACTTTCATGTCGTCTGTCGGAAGGCGAACATGTCCAGGAATCAGGTTAGGCGGAGCGAGTTTCCAAAAGATTAATTAACCGTTGCGTAAGACCCCGGGTTTTTCTGCTATTTTGCCATATTGTGCAATGCACAATAGTTCTTGACTTTATTGTGCAGTGCACATATATGGGGAATGTCAGGGAGCCGGGACCTCCCGGCAATCAGTTGCACCTGCAGTCTGGGAAAGGACTCCATTGATGGTCAAGGTTGAAGACATTCAGAACTACGGCAAAGAGCATCTCGAATCGGTTGCCGCTTCCGCGAGCAACCTGCAGAGCGGCGTTCAGGCGATCGCGACCGCCTACGGCGACTACGCCAAGAAGTCGTTCGAAGACACCAAGTCGTTCGTCGAGAAGCTCTCCGGCGTGAAGTCGCTGGACAAGGCGCTCGAGGCCCAGACCGAATTCGCGCGCTCGTCCTACGAGACCTTTGTGGCTGAATCGCAGAAGATCGCGGGTCTCTACACCGATCTCGCCAAGCAGACGTTCAAGCCCTACGAGGGCCTGGTGGCGAAGTTTACCCCGGCCGCGCACTAAGCCGTCCGTTTCGAAAGACAACAAAAAGCCCGGCCGCTGCGGCCGGGCTTTTTTTCATGTGAGCAGTTGCGCCGCTTATTTGTAGACGCGCAGCTTGGCCAGCGACTGACCGATCGAGTTGAACACCGACAGGGTCTGGTTGGGGTCGGTGATGTGGAAGTACTTGTCCGAGCCACTGGCGCATTGCTTGAGCACGCTGGACTCGCCATCCCCGCCAGTATCGACCTGGACGGTATAGATCGTGATGTTCGCCGCCTTGGCGTTTGCACACAGGATCTTCTGACGTCCATCGATCGAGGAGGCGCTCGTGTACCAGCGGTTCTGCGTGTTCAGACCGTCCGACAGCAGGACGATGGCCTCCTTGTAGGTATAGTTGGCGGTATCCTTGGCCGGTGCGGAAAACGGCACGCCGGTGCCCAGTGTCAACCAGCCCCAGGCGAGACCGATCCCCTGGTTGGTGTTTCCGGTGGGCTGCAGGTTGCCGATCGCGGTCTTGAGTGCAGACCAGTTGGAGCTGAGCGGCACGACCGGCTGCACGTAGGACGAACTGCCGATCTTGCAGTAGTTCGTGCCCCCCGAAGTATACTCTTCGGCCACGACCATCGTCGGCGCGTTGCTGGACGTCGGCTCCGTATTCTTGGTGTCGTAATCCTGGTCGCGGTCAGTGACGCAGCCGTTCCACATGGTACGGTCCGGCGTCCAGGTCTTGTTGTTGTTCTTGCAGGTCGTGCGGTCGGTGTAGGTGTTCTTGCTGCAGGTGCCCCAAGTGTTGGTCGCGGACTGGGTGTCCCAGATCGACCAGTCCATCCAGCTTTGACTGTTGAAACTGCTGCCGATGTTGACGTCCTTGGCGAAGGGAACTAGCGAAATATAGATGTCGCCAGGATTCTTCTGCAACGCGCTCAACTGATCGACCAGCGCCTTGGCGGCCGTCTGCATCGCCGGCATCTTGCCGCTGCTGGCCATCGATCCCGTCACGTCGAGCACCATTGCAACGCGCATACGGACGTTGCCCCAGGCCGAGGTGGAGCTGGTCTTGAAGTCCATGGTCGGGAAGCCGACGACCCGCATGAAGCCGGTCTCGATATTGCCCGACCCGTTGACCAGGATTGTCGACCCGTTGCCCGAGTTCTGCGTATAGGTCGCCGTGATGGAGATCGATTTGGTTTCGTTGTTGGTGTAGAGGGCCTTGAAATACGCGTCCGCCTTCGCCGCGATCTGCGAGGTGTCGATGGTGCCCTCGGTCAGGTCCTTCGCCAGCATCAGGGCGGTCGAGTCCAGGGCGGCCTGCATCGAGGAGCGGGCGCTGTTGGCGCGGGTGTAATCGACCGCTGCCCCGACGAAGCTGATGATCGGAATGACCGCAATTCCAAACAGGATGGCGATGTTGCCCTCATCGGCGCCGGCGAACCGGCGGGCGGCCGTGCGAATGCGACGGAAAACGACTGTATCGAGCATGGCTCTCACCGCGAATGTGATTTCTACCGGCATTTCGGGCCGGGCGGCTAAACAGGGGGTAAACCGGTTCCGCTAATGTCGGATCAAAGGCGACGCGTCGCCGGGCCGGCCGCCAAAAGCGGCTGCTATCCTCAACGGCGGCTAAACGACCCGATGCGGTCCTTTGTCAAATCCGGAAGAAACGATTAACCTTGGCTCGGATGGCCGAGCCGGGAATCGGGCCGGTTGCGGGTCGCGCGAGGCATGCATCCATGCGCTTGCGGCGATCAGGCGGCAGACCCATATTCCAGGTCCCGATCCGGCCACGGGTCGGACCGGGAGCGGCGATCTGGAAAGAAGGCGTTGCTGGGCACCTGGCGGCGGCTCACGGCAGAGCCGGTCGCGGGTATTTCGGTATGCGCTCTCCAGTCACCCTTTTGGAATCTCGAACGCCTGAGCCATGTTGCAGTCAACCTTCAAAGCTTGTCCGTCCGTGCCGGCAACGTCATCCGCTTCTGCTCCTCGAATGAGCAATGACGAAAACCGCAACACCGGAACCAGCGGGCCGTCGACGTCGGTCATCACCAAGGTCAAGCCGAAGACGAAGCGGCCGAACCTCTACCGTGTCCTCATTCTGAACGACGACTACACGCCGATGGAGTTCGTCGTTCACGTGCTGGAGAAGTTCTTCCAGAAGGACGTCGAAGCGGCCACCAAGATCATGCTCCATGTCCATCACCACGGGATCGGCGAGTGCGGCGTGTTCACCTATGAGATCGCCGAGACCAAAGTCACGCAGGTGATGGATTTCGCGCGCAAGCACCAGCATCCGTTGCAATGCGTGATGGAAAAGAAGTAGCGGCGCATGACGCTTGATCCGGCCGGAGAAAGGTACGGGTCTTGCATCGATTGGCGCTGAGGCAAGCCGATCGTATTCCCGGTAGTTTTTCGGGGGAACGGGTGCGCGCGCCGCGCGGCGCGGCCCGCGAATTTAGAGAAAAACCATGCTTGCGGAACCGGTCTTTCGCCACGATCCTGTGTAACTATATGACACTATGTGACAGGGGATGACCAAGGTTGCTGTTGCCTCACCGGCTAATGGCGATCATGATACCGGGGGCCATAGAGGAAGCGAATGCCAACTTTTTCCCAAAGTCTTGAACAATCCCTGCATCGTGCTCTGGCGATTGCAAACGAGCGTCATCACCAATACGCGACGCTCGAACATCTTCTGTTGTCGCTGATCGATGACTCGGATGCGGCGGCGGTGATGCGTGCCTGCAGCGTCGATCTCGACAAGCTGCGCACCAGCCTCGTCAACTATCTTGAGACCGAATTCGAAAACCTGGTGACTGACGGCGCCGACGACGCCAAGCCGACCGCCGGATTCCAGCGCGTGATCCAGCGCGCGGTGATTCACGTTCAGTCTTCCGGTCGCGAAGAAGTGACCGGCGCCAACGTGCTGATCGCGATCTTCGCGGAGCGCGAGAGCCATGCTGCGTACTTCCTGCAAGAGCAGGACATGACGCGGTATGACGCGGTCAACTATATCAGCCACGGCATCGCCAAGCGGCCGGGCGTCTCCGAAGCGCGCCCCGTGCGCGGCGTCGACGAGGAGACCGAGACCAAGGGCAACGAGGACGCCAAGAAGAAGGGCGAGGCGCTCGATACCTATTGCGTCAACCTCAACAAGAAGGCGCGCGACGGCAAGATCGATCCGGTGATCGGGCGCAATTCCGAGATCAACCGCGCGATCCAGGTGCTGTGCCGCCGCCAGAAGAACAACCCGCTGTTCGTCGGCGAGGCTGGCGTCGGCAAGACCGCGATCGCGGAAGGCCTCGCCAAGCGCATCGTCGATTCCGAGGTGCCGGAAGTGCTGGCGGCCGCCACCGTGTTCTCGCTCGACATGGGCACGCTGCTCGCCGGCACGCGCTACCGCGGCGATTTCGAGGAGCGGTTGAAACAGGTGCTCAAGGAACTGGAGGCGCATCCCAACGCTATCCTGTTCATCGACGAGATCCACACCGTGATCGGCGCCGGGGCCACCTCCGGCGGTGCGATGGACGCGTCCAATTTGCTCAAGCCGGCGCTGGCCTCGGGCACGATCCGCTGCATGGGCTCGACGACCTACAAGGAATACCGCCAGCATTTCGAGAAGGACCGCGCGCTGGTGCGGCGCTTCCAGAAGATCGACGTCAACGAGCCGACCGTGGAAGACGCCATCGCGATCCTCAAGGGCCTGAAGCCCTATTTCGAGGACTACCATCGGCTGAAATACACCAACGAGGCGATCGAGGCGGCGGTGCAATTGTCGTCGCGCTACATCCACGACCGCAAGCTGCCGGACAAGGCGATCGACGTGATCGACGAGTCGGGCGCGGCACAGATGCTGGTCGCCGAGAACCGGCGCAAGAAGACCATCGGCATCAAGGAAATCGAGACCACGATCGCGACCATGGCGCGGATTCCGCCCAAGAGCGTGTCGAAGGACGATGCCGAGGTGCTCAAGCATCTCGAGCAGACGCTGAAGCGCGTGGTGTTCGGCCAGGACAAGGCGATCGAGTCGCTGTCGGCCTCGATCAAGCTGGCGCGCGCCGGCCTGCGCGAGCCGGAGAAGCCGATCGGCTCCTACCTGTTCTCGGGTCCGACCGGCGTCGGCAAGACCGAAGTCGCAAAGCAGCTTGCCGCCTCGCTCGGCGTCGAGCTGCTGCGCTTCGACATGTCCGAATATATGGAGCGGCACACGGTGTCGCGCCTGATCGGCGCGCCTCCCGGCTATGTCGGCTTCGACCAGGGCGGCCTGTTGACCGACGGCGTGGACCAGCATCCGCATTGCGTGGTGCTGCTCGACGAAATCGAGAAGGCGCATCCGGATCTCTACAACGTGCTGCTGCAGATCATGGATCACGGCCGGCTGACCGACCACAACGGCAAGCAGGTCAACTTCCGCAACGTGATCCTGATCATGACCACGAATGCGGGCGCCGCCGATCTGGCGCGCCAGGCCTTCGGCTTCACGCGCAACAAGCGGGAAGGCGACGACCACGAGGCAATCAACCGCCAGTTCGCGCCGGAATTCCGCAACCGGCTGGATGCGATCGTCTCGTTCGCCCATCTCAATTCCGACGTCATCGGCATGGTGGTGGAGAAGTTCGTGCTGCAGCTCGAGGCGCAGCTCGCCGACCGCGACGTCACCATCGAGCTGTCGGAGCCTGCCAAGGCCTGGCTGATCGAGCATGGCTATGATGAGCAGATGGGGGCGCGGCCGATGGCGCGCGTGATCCAGGAGCACATCAAGAAGCCGCTGGCGGATGAGGTGCTGTTCGGTCAGCTCAAGGGCGGCGGCCATGTCCGCGTCGTGCTGGTCAAGGATGCCGAGGACAAGGACAAGATCGGCTTCGAGTTCGTCGAAGGCCCGGTCACGCCGAAGCCCGAGAAGCTGCCGGTGGCGCGCAAGCGCAAGCCGAAGCCGGGCGGTCCCAACAATGGGGGCGGCGGTGGCGGCTCCAAGGGGCCGGCCTCCAAGGGGCCGCTGGTCAAGGTGTAAACGGCGTCAATTCGAAACCAAGAGCCGGCGTGTCGCAAGACCGCCGGCTTTTTGCCGATTTGAGCATGCGCGAACGCGCTCTAGCTGCCCGGCCAGACCAGCGCCTGGGCGGCCACGACATGCTCACCGTTGAAGGTCAGGGCAGGCGAGCCGTACAGCACGTAGCCGAGCTCGATGGCCTCCGAAACGCGCCGGCAGAAGGCGGCGTCGTCCTTGCCGGTCAGGAGGCGATAGACGGGCAGGTCGTTTGGCGGCTTTGTAGACATGCGGACTCCACCGGGGTGACTACGGCAGCACAGGATGTCTATTGTATCACGTATGGCCGCCGCGGGCGCTCAGCGTTCGCCGAGCAGTTCGTCGATCCGCCGCTGCAGCTGCCGCTTCTTGATCTCGCTCCGGCGCAGCCGCTCCTCGATATCGGAGACGGGCGCAGCCGGGCTTTCCCCGCGGAATGCGACGCCGACAAAATTGTCGCGCCACCAGACCACCTTGGCCAGAAAAGAGCGGCCCTTGCGCGCGATGCGCAGCGAGAGCTGCTCCTTGGGCAACGGGAAGTCATGGCTGAATTCGATGGTCGCGCCTTTGTCGGAGATGTTACGGACGATGCATTCGCGCGTCGCGCCGCGTTCGCCGATTTCGGCGACGCCGCCATACATCACCTTATCGCGCACGCTCTCGCGCCGGTCCTGCATTGAAAGTCTCCCAACAAAGTGAGGAGACTTTTACCGCGCTTTGTTGCGCGTAGAAGTCCGACCGGCGCAAAATGCGGCATTAACGTAAATTAACGGCGGCTCCAATTGCGCGCATTTCGGAGCAATTGCAGCGCAAAAACGGCGGCATTTCGCCGGCAGCGGCGGATCCACCTGCAAGCGACAATCGTTAACAGACGTTTTGATCGCCACGGTTCTCGGGTGCCGATTGCCATGCAAAGAGGTCGGTTGCTGCGCGCCCTATGCTGCACGGTCTTGCTCTTGTCAGCCTCGGCGAACGCCTTCGCCGAGGACGCGGGCGAGGCCACGCGCTCGAGCGCCGCGGCAATCCAGAAGACGGACGCGCCCGAACGTGAAAGTGGGGCGCGTGAGGCGATGTGCCTGATGATCGAATCGGCGGCGCGGGAGTCGAGCCTGCCGCTGGAATTTTTCGCGCGCGTGATCTGGCAGGAAAGCCGCTTCCGTACCGATGCGGTCGGGCCGGTGACGCGCAGCGGCCAGCGCGCGCAGGGCATTGCGCAGTTCATGCCGGGTACGGCCAACGAACGCGGCCTGCTCGATCCCTTCAATCCCGTGCAGGCACTGCCGAAGTCGGCGGAGTTCCTGGCCGAGCTGCGCGAGCAGTTCGGCAATCTCGGGCTTGCGGCGGCCGCCTACAATGCCGGTCCGCGCCGCGTGCAGGAATGGCTGGCCGGCACCGGGCCGATGCCGCAGGAGACCCGCAGCTACGTGCTCGCCATCACCGGCTCCGCGGTGGAGGATTGGGCGAAGGCCGGGAAGGGCGGCAAGCAGCCTGAACGAATCCCCGCATCGGGCTGCCGCGAGCTGATGGCGCTGCTGAAGCAGGCGCCCAATCCCTTCATTGCCGGGCTGGAGCAGCGCGTGACGCTCGCCGCCGCCAGGCAATGGGGCGTGCAGCTCGCCGCCGGCTTTTCCCGCGACAAGGCGCTGGCGATGTACGGCCGCGCGGTCTCGCGCCTTTCGGGCGTAATCGGCAATCGCGACCCCTCGATCCTCGCCTCGCGGATGCGCAGCCGCGGCCCGGCGACATTCTACCAGGTGCGCTTCGGCGCCGACACCCGCGGCGAGGCCGACGATCTCTGCAACCGCATCCGCAAGGTGGGCGGGGCGTGCTTCGTGCTGAAGAACAGGGGCGTGCCGGGGTGACGAGCGGTCGCGGCCCGGGTTGCGCGATGAAAGGCTCCGCGATGTCTCGGAAACAATCTCCGATTGTTCTTTCTTTGTTTAAGTTGCTTGCGTAGTTTCTCCAAGACTTCCCGCAAGCGAACCGACAATTGTGAATCAGCCTGGATTTGTAGAGCGCCTTGCTCATTGGGGTTTATGTGCAGGGAGCTTCGTGCTGTGGCTTTTGCTGGCTTCCGATTGGCAGAGCGCGCTCATGTGGGCCGTCAAGGCCCCGAGCCCTCGCTACTGGATCGATGGCACCGTCAGATGGGAGAAGGTTGCTCTGTGCCTCGCCTGGAGCTTCTCGGTATTCCTGTTCTATGCCTGCCGCTACGGTATGGCCGCACGCGCGATCATCGCGTTGTTGGCAAGCGTTCTGCTTGTGCAAGGCGCCAACGCTGTCTTGAAGATCAATATGGCCGACATTCCCTACCTGTATCTGGTGAATTATTTTGTTCTCGAAATCATCTGGTTCTTCGCCCCGCTGCTCATAGCTGCGGTTTTGGCCTGCGTGATATGGACGAAGAGGGCGTTTGTGCAGACGCATGTGAGAATTGCCTCCGCGGTCACGCTGGGCGCCTGCGCGACGATGGCATGGATCGGGCTGTTCGATGTGATCTATCCCGGGATCGGCTGGCGCTGAGGCGTTCGCTCTGGACAGCGCTTAAACTCCTTAATGGATAGGTCGAGGCTCGAATGTCCCGATTGCACTGGATAGAGGCGCCGGGCCGGCTCGCCATCATGGCCCGTCCTCGTGCCGATGATTGGCTGGAGGTGGATGTCGCCGAATGGAAGACCGCTGGCGTCGACCTTGTTATAAGCCTTCTCGAGCGGGAGGAGGTCTCCGAGCTTGGGTTGCAGCGCGAAGCCGAGCTTTGCCGGGCGTGTGGGATTGAGTTCATCTCCTTTCCGATACCCGATCGTGGCGTGCCGGATATCGAGCAAGCGTCAGATATCGCCCGTTCGATAGCTGATGGTATCGCCAGCGGTCATTCGATCGCGGTTCACTGCCGGGCGGGGATCGGCCGATCATCCATGATTGCCGCGTGTGCCATGATCTGCTCGGGGATCGAGGCCGGCGAAGCGCTTGCGTTAATCAGGGAGGCGCGCGGCGTGATCGTCCCGGATACCGACGAGCAGCGTGACTGGGTTGTCGCCTTTGGCCGCGCCCGGGCAGCGCAGCCGCCGATTGCATAGCCGCCCTGAGCGGCGCTTGGTTGACGCAGGCTGCTTTCGCCAGCCCTATGCCTGCAACGACTCAAATCCTCATCCGGTCCCGTGGCGCTGCCTCAGCTCGACTCCCCCCAATGGAAAAGCCCGCTCCGCGCGTTCGCATGGGGGATGAGCTCGGTCGCGTCCACGGTGCTAACGCTGGTGCTGTTTGCGACCTATCTCGGCATCGGCGCGCTGGCCCATGACAGCCATTTCAGCCTCGGCTGGGCGCTCGGCTCGACGGTCCTGGTCTGGGCGGGGCCGGCACAGATCATCCTGATCTCGACGCTGGGCTCGGGCGCGACCGCGGTGCAGGCGGCGATTGCGGTGACGGTGAGCGCCATCCGGCTGTTCCCGATGGTGGTGTCGGTGCTGCCGCTGATGAAGGCGCCGAGGACGAAGCGCCGGCATCTCGTGCTGGTGACGCATTTCATCGCGGTGACGCTGTGGGTCGAGTGCTACCGGCTGCTGCCAAAAGTGCCGCGCGAGCGGCGCATCGCGTTCACGCACGGGCTCGGCTGCGGGCTTCTCACGGTCTGCATGGTCGCGACCACGCTCGGCTATGGCCTGGCCGCCAACCTGCCGCCGCTGTTTGCTGCCGCGATCCTTTTGCTGACGCCGCTCGCATTCCTGCTGTCGACCGCACGGAACTGCAGGGAGATCTCGGACATATTGGCGCTGGTGCTGGGGCTCGCGCTGTTTCCGCTGATCTCGATGCTGCACACCGGCGTCGACATCCTGATCAGCGGCGTCACCGCCGGCACCATCGCCTATGGCGCGCACTGGTGGCGCGAGAGGGCGCGCGCATGAGCGAGTTCTTCGGCAGCCCGCATGCGCTGTTGGTGCTGGTTCTCGCGGGCTTCCTGCCCAACGAGATCTGGCGCATGGCGGGGCTCTGGTTCGGCGCGGGCGTCGACGAGGGCTCCGAAGTCCTGGTGTGGGTGAGGGCGGTGGCGACCGCGATCCTCGCCGGCGTCATCGCGCAGATCCTGGTGCAGCCGCCGGGCGCGCTGGCCGGCGTGCCGGATTGGCTGCGCTATGGCGCGGTGGCCGGCGGCTTTGCCGTCTTTATGCTGACGCGGCGCTCGATCTTCGCCGGCGTGGTCGCGGGCGAGGTGATCCTGGTGGCCGGGAAGTGGTGGCTCGGTTGATTGCGGGCAGCCGATAATCCGCTACTGTCCGCTGCATAAGAAACGCCCGAGGAAACGCAAATGAACTGGCTGAAACTGCCGGCGCTGGCCTGCGCGCTGGTCTTCGCGAACCCCCAAGCCCATGCAGCGGAATATCCGGTGCGGCCGATCAAGCTGATCGTGCCCTATGCCGCGGGCGGCCCGACCGACGTGCTGGGACGCATGGTCGGCGACTATCTGGCCCGCGACCTGAAGCAGGCGGTCGTGGTCGAGAACAAGGCCGGCGCGCAGGGCGCGATCGGCGCGGAAGCCGCGGCGCGATCCGAGCCCGACGGCTACACGCTGTTCTTCACGGCAGCCTCGATCTTCGTGCTCAACCCGCTGCTCTACAAGAAGCTGCCATACGACCCCGTGAAAGATTTCCGCTTGCTCGCGCTGGTCACCGACCTGCCAGTGGTGATGGAAGTGCATCCCTCCGTGCCCGCCAGGACGGTTGCCGAGTTCGTGGCCTACGCCAGGCAGAATCCCGGAAAGCTCAATTTTGGTTCGGCCGGCACCGGCGGCACCATTCATCTGGCCGGCGAGATGTTCAAGCAGATGGCCGGCGTCGACATGGTCCACGTCGCCTACAAGGGCGCCGGACCTGCGCTGACCGACCTGATATCGGGCAACATCCAGTTGATGTTCGATACGCTCGGAACTGCGCTGCCGCCGGTCAAGGGCGGACTATTGCGGCCGCTGGCGGTCTCCTCGGCAAAGCGCATTCCCGACCTGCCTGACGTGCCGACCATGGCCGAAAGCGGCTATCCCGAGTATGGCGTCAGTGTTTGGTACGGTGTCGCTGCGCCGGCCAAATTGCCTGACGATGTTGCGCAGAAGCTCACCGCCAGCCTCAACAAGGCGCTCAGCGACGATGCGTTCCGCGCCTCGCTGGAAAAGGTCGGCTTTCCGCCGCTGCGGCCGCAGAGCCAGGCTGAAATCGACAAATTCGTCGCGACGGATCGCGCGCGCTGGGCGGGCGTGGTAAAAGCGCTCAATATCTCACTCGACTAGCGTTTTCGAGCGAAGTGGGTACCGGTTCGCGCGAAGAAAACGCGTCAAGCATAAGAAGTATTGAAAGAATGGTTCGAGAAAGCGAAATCCGCGAGGGTGAACTCACCGTCGACATGCCGCCGGCCCGCGACGCCGGGCTGGTCTTCATCGGTCGCATCCGAACGCCCTGGAAGTCACGACTGGAAACGCCGCGACAGGGCCGCCATGACGGCCCGGTCTGCCGGTTGGAGATTTTCGAGCCCTGGGTGCCCGCGATCAAGGGCGTCGACTTCTACGAAAACCTCGAAGTGATCTACTGGCTGCACCAGTCGCGGCGCGACCTCGTGCTGCAAAGCCCGAAGAACAACCAGAAGACCCGCGGCACGTTTTCGCTGCGCTCGCCGGTGCGGCCCAATCCGATCGGCACCTCGATCGTGAAATTCGTCAAGATCGAGGGCAACGTGATCCTGGTGCGCGGCCTCGACTGCCTCGACGAAACGCCGCTGCTCGACGTCAAGCCCGATCGCTGCGAGTTCACGCCGCTGGCGCCGCCGCAGCCGGGGGATTTTCAGACGGAGTGATTTCGAGACGGACGGGGGGACGATGTCATACGCCGCCGATCGCCGTAATCTGCTGAAGTATCTCGCTGCCAGTCCGCTGCTTGCACACAGCGCCCTGGCGGAAGGGCTGCGTTGGTCCGATCCGGTCGACTGGGCGCCGCGCGACCCGAGCAAAGTCATTGCAGAACTGAACCAGGCTCTCGATGTCTTCGACTTCGAGCCGGTAATGAAGCAGAACGTTCCGCCCGCGCATTTCGGCTACATGGCGACCGGCGTCGACGATGAAATGACGTTGCGCGCCAACCGTGATGGCTTCCAGAAATTCGAATTGCGGCCGCGGCGGCTCGTCGATGTCAGCAAGATCGACATGGGCGTCGAGATTTTTGGTGCGAAATTCGACAGTCCGATCGTCGTCGCGCCGACCGGCAGCAACCGAGCCTTTCACCCGGACGCCGAGATCGCTGTCGCCAAGGCAGCCAGGCTGGGCAACCATTTGCAAATTCTCTCAACGGTGGCGACCACTTCGATCGAGGATGCGATAGCTGCGCGTGGGGCGCCGGTATGGTTTCAGCTCTACACCACGCAGAGATGGGAGGTCGCCGAAGCGTTGGTCAAACGGGCGGAAGGTGCAGGCGCGCCGGCGATCGCGGTAACGCTCGACGTGAGATCGTCGGCGAAATGGGAGACCTTTGTCCGCTTGCGCCGCACCGATACGCGTGATTGCGGCAGTTGCCACGGCCTGTCTGATTATCTGAGCCGCAAGCCGAATTTTTCCGGTATCGAGCTCGGCGGGGTCAGCGGCACGGCCGTCACCAACCTGACATGGGACACGATCAAGCGCCTTCGCGACCGGGTCAAGGTGAAGCTGGTGCTGAAGGGCATTCTCACCTCCGAAGACGCAAGGCTTGCGGCCGATGCCGGCATCGACGGGATCGTCGTCTCCAACCATGGCGGACGGGTCGAGGACGGCGTCGGCGCGACGATCACCGTGTTGCCTGAAATCGTCGAGGCCGTCGGCAACCGCATGCCGATCCTGGTCGACAGCGGTTTCCGGCGTGGCAGCGACATCGTCAAGGCGCTTGCGATCGGCGCGCGGGCGGTTTGTGTCGGCCGGCCTTATCTGTGGGGGCTGGGCGCCTTCGGCCAGCCCGGCGTCGAGCGCGTGCTGGGTATCCTGCGCAACGAGACGCGCACTGCCATGCAGCAGCTCGGCGCGCCGTCGCTCAAAGACCTTACGCCGGCAATGGTCCGGCGAATTTGATAGCCCGTCTAGCCCAGCGCCGCGGCCAGCTTGGTCGCATTGTCCTCCAGCACTTTCACATCTTCCTTGCGGCTGGCGGGCGGCAATAGCGCGACGCCGTCATGGCGCGGCATCACGTGCATGTGCAAATGAAACACGACTTGCCCGCCGGCGGGCTCGTTGAATTGCTGCACGGTGATGCCGTCGGCGTTGAATGCCTTCATCGCGGCGGCGGCGATCTTGTGGGCGGCGCGGGCGACATGGGCGTAATCGTCGGGCGTGATGTCGAGGATGTTGCGGGCAGGGGCTTTTGGAATCACCAGCGTATGGCCCGGCGAGCGCGGCATGATGTCGAGGAACGCCAGCACATGCTCGTCCTCATACACCTTGTGGCAGGGGAATTCGCCGCGCAGGATTTTTGCGAAGGGGTTGTTGGTGTCATAGGCGGGCATGGCTTGTTCCCTCGGAGTTTGATCTCAATTTCATGTCGCTATAGCGTTTTTGAGCGAAGTGGGCACCGGTTCGCGTAAAGAAACGCGTCAAAACAAATAAACAAGAGCCCGGTTCTGATGCAATCAGAACCGGGCTCTTGCGCGGCAGGTCAAGCCTCGTCGGCGGCCTTGCGGAAAGGCCCGGCTTCCGTCAGCTCGCGGCCGACCTCGGCCACATAGGCGCGTTCGCGCTTCAGGTAATCGGCGATCGCGCGGCGCAGATCCGGATCGGCAATGAAGTGGGCGGAGTAGGTGGTTTGCGGCAGGTAGCCGCGCGCCAGCTTGTGTTCGCCCTGCGCGCCGGCCTCGACGACCTTGAGGCCGCGCTGGATCGCGAAATCGATCGCCTGGTAGTAGCAGACCTCGAAATGCAGGAAGGGATGATGCTCGACCGCGCCCCAGTTGCGGCCGAACAGCGTATCCGAACCGATGAAATTGATGGCGCCCGCAATCCAGCGGCCGTTGCGCTTGGCCATCACCAGCAGCACGTCGCGGCTCATGCTCTCGCCGATCAGCGAGAAGAATTTGCGGGTGAGGTAGGGCCGGCCCCATTTGCGCGAGCCGGTCTCCATGTAGAACGTGAAGAAGGCGTCCCAGGCTTCCTCGGTGATATCTGCGCCGGTCAGATGGTGGATCGTGATCCCGGCGGCGACGGCCTCGCGCCGTTCGCGCTTGATCGCCTTGCGATGGCGCGAGTTCAGCGAGGCCAGGAAATCCTCAAAGGTTCCGTAGCCTTCATTGTGCCAGTGAAACTGCTGGTCGTTCCGCTGCAGGAAGCCGTGCTGTCCCAGGAGCTTCGCTTCACCCTCGCGGGCAAAGGTCACGTGCGCGGAGGAGGCGCCGGTGGCGTCGCACAGCGCCATCAGTCCGCGCGCGAGCGCCGAGCCGATCTGCTCGCGGTCGACGCCGTCACGGATCAATAGCCGCGGGCCGGTCGCGGGCGTGAACGGCACCGAGACCTGCAGCTTCGGATAATAGCGTCCGCCGGCGCGCTCATAGGCGTCCGCCCAGCCGCGGTCGAAGACATATTCGCCCTGTGAGTGATTTTTCAGATAGCAGGGCACGACGCCGACAATGTCGCCGTCGAGCCGTGCCAGAAGGTGCCGGGCCGCCCAGCCGGTGCGCGGGCTGGCCGAGCCAGAGGCCTCGGCGGCCGCGAAAAACGCATGCGAAACAAAGGGGTTATAGGCCGGCTTTGAAACCGCGCAGGAGAGAGCCTCGCGCGGGGCCAGCGTATCGAGATTGTCGAGGCTATCCGGATCGCCGGCCGGGTTGGCGCAGGCGTTCCAGTCCGCAGCCGGGATGTCGCTGGCGGAGGGGACGGCTTCGAGGGTGATTTCGGATGATGCCATCTAGAAATTCAAACCGGTCCCATCATGCGATCAGCCATCATCGCCGTGTGACCAACGCCCTGCAAAGATCGTGCATCGGCGGCGCGAGTTCAAGGTGGCTGGCCGCGTATCAGGTTCCCGGCAGGAACCCCTCGAAAATCATCTGGTCGGCATGGCGTGCGGCGCGGGCGCGCTGTTCCGGCGTGCGTACGGTCCAGGTCAGCAGCGGCAGGCCGAAGATGTTGTGCGCGATCCAGGGCGCGACGGCGGGCAGCTCGTCCACCCAATAGGCGACGAAATGCGGCCGGCTCCAGAAGGCGTGGCGCAGATGCGTCATGCCGCGGCGCTGTCCGGGAGAGGCTTCCGGCCATTCCTCGGCGGTATATTCGCGCTCCGCCACGATGCCGCGGGCGCGGCCGGGGATCAGTTCGCGCAGCGCCACCACCTGGTCTGGATCGAAGGACATGCCGACCGCGGGGCCATCATAGGCGGCGAGCACCTCCGCCATTCGCTTCACCAGCCGGCGGTCGCCGTCGAAATGGCTTTTCACCTCGATCACCAGCGGCACGCGGCCGGCGACCAGCGCGCAGAGATCGCCGAGCGTCATCATCCGTTCCGGCGTGTTCTTGAACGTGACGGCCTTCAGCTCGGCGGCGGTCTTGCCGAGCAGCGCGCCGGAGCCCTCGGTGAGGCGGCCGAGCGCATTGTCATGATGCACCATCGCCTCGCCGTCGGACGAAAGCTGGATGTCGCATTCGATGGCGAAATTGCCGTCGACCGCGGCCTGCGCGGCGGCCGGCATGTTCTCGACGATGCCACGGGAGATGTCGTGCAGGCCGCGATGGGCGACCGGCCGTGCCGTCAGCCAGTCCGGCGCGCGCATAAGGAGGCGCTCCGCTCAGGCCACTTCGAAGATGGCATCCACCTCGACGGCGGCATCCGAGGGCAGGGAGGCAACGCCGACGGTGGTGCGGGCGTGCCGGCCCTTGTCGCCGAAGGCGGTGACCATCAGGTCGGAAGCGCCGTTGAGCACCTTGGGCCCGTCGAGGAAGTCGGGCGCGGAATTGATGAAACCGCCGAGCCGGACCACGCGCACGACCTTGTCGAGGTCGCCGAGCGCGGCCTTGACCTGGGCCAGCAGATTGACGCCACAGCCTTCGGCCGCAGCATAGCCCTGTTCGATGGTGACGCCGGCCCCGAGCTTGCCCTTGGCGATCAGCTTGCCTTCCGCATTGGCGCAGACCTGGCCGGAGACGAACAGCAGATTGCCTGATCGCACGAAGCCGACATAGTTCGCCATGGGGGTGCGCGGCTCGTTCAGGACGATGCCTTTTTCCGCCAGCTTCTGTTCGACCGTACCCGCCATGTTCTTGTCCCCACTTGAAATGTGATTGTTCTGACCTGCGATCAGGCCGCACTGTTTCGCGCATCGCGCCGGCTGTTGCAAGCGAGGCGGGATTTGGCGCGCTTTGCCATTCCCTGACGCAAATCCCCGTAAAAATGCCGGAAAACAACGCCTTGCAGTGCCAAATTCCCGCGTTTCCCGGAGCGTGCCCTAGTTGCGACGCAATGGAGCCATCACTAATGTAGCGAATCTCCATCAAAGGAAAACACAGGATATGGCTCGCTCGTTTCCGGTTCGTGCTTTGGTGTTCTCGGCTGCGGCCGTTGTGCTCTCGCCCTTCGCGAACCAACCGGCGCTGGCCGGCGCCGGCGGGCCGTTTCTCTCCCATCAGGCACTCTATGAGCTGAAGCTGGTCAAGTCGCGCGGAACGAACGCGATCTCGGGGGCGCGGGGCCGCATCCTCTACAATTTCTCGGGCAGCGCCTGCGAGGGCTACACGTCCGATTTCCGCCAGGTCTCGGAGCTCGACGGCGGCGAGGGCAAGCTGACGCTGAGCGACCTGCGCTCGCATTCCTGGGAAGACGCGGCGGGCAAGAGCTACCGCTTCAAGATCGACACGCGGATGAACGACGCCGAGTCCCCGCCGGTCGACGGCATGGCGGAACGGGTCGGTGATCGCATCAGGGTCAAGCTGAAACAGCCGGTGGCCAAGACGTTCGACCTCGACGGCAAGACCGTGTTTCCGACCGAGCAGATCCAGCACATCATCGCTGCCGCCCGCGAGGGCAAGTCGGTGCTGGAACTGATGGTCTATGACGGCTCCGACAATGGCGAGAAGGTCTACAACACGCTGTCGGTGATCGGGCAGCCGATCCCGGGCACCCGCGACATCGCCTCGCCCGATCCGTCGACCGACAATGACCAGATGAAGGCGCTGACCCGCTGGCCGGTGACCGTGAGCTATTACGACCGCGACACCAAGGCGAAAGAGGGCGAGCAGACACCGGTCTACGCGATGTCGTTCGAGCTGTTCGAGAACGGCGTCTCCCGCGCGCTGGTGCTCGATTACAACGATTTCGTGATCGCCGGCGCCATGGGCCGCTTCGACGTCAGGGACGCCAAGCCGTGCAAGTGACGCATTAGCGCATGCGCTAACGCGTCATTCCGGGGCGATGCGAAGCATCGAACTGCGGTACGCCCTTGCGCACCGGAGAATCTCGAGATTCCCCGGTGCGCAATTGCGCACCTGAGGTCTGGTCCTTCGGACCATCCCGGAATGACACTCCAAGCTGATCTGCCTCACGCCATCTTCTCAGCGCATTGCGATTTGAAGCAAGTCTGGCCGACAGCGCCGGACCCGGATACGCTGTGGCCAACCGCACACCAGGGAGCCACAACCATGAGCAAAATCCAGAAACTTCGGCCAAGCGGACTTCACAACAATCCGGCCTACTCGCACGTCGTCACGGCTTCCGGCGCGCGCACGATCTATCTCTCGGGACAGGTCTCCACCGATGAGGAGGGACGGGTGGTCGGCGAGGGCGATCTGGCCGCGCAGACCACGCAAGTGATGACCAATATCGGCCTCGCGCTGAAGGCCGCCGGGGCCACCTATGCCGATATCGTGAAAATCACGACCTTCGTCGTCGGCTACAGACCGGAGCTCCGTCCGATCATCGGCAAGGCGCGCTCGGCCTTCTTTGAGGGCATGGATCCGCCGGCGAGCACGCTCGTCGGCGTCTCGGCGCTGGCGGCGCCCGAATGGCTGATCGAGATCGAGGCGGTGGCGGTGGTGGATTGAGGTTTTTGGCGCCACCGTCATTGCGAGGAGCGAAGCGACGAAGCAATCCATCTATCCGTTATGCCGCGAAATGGATTGCTTCGCTTCGCTCGCAATGACGAGGAGAGGCCGCTGGCTACTCTTCCTCTTCCTCATCCTTCGCCGGCCCCTTATAGGCAATGCCCCTGATCACGGCGGCATTGCCGAACTTCTTCCTGAGATCATCCATCGCGCGCTCGGCATGGGCGGAGCGGCGGTCGAGCATGTCGCTGTCGTCGGTCAGTGATCCCTCGCGCAGGGCGCTGACGCCGGTGCCCATCAGGCGGAACGCGGTGCCGTCGATTTCCTTCGCCAGCATTTCGCGCGACACCGCAAAGATCTTCGCGGCGAGCTGGGTCGGCGCCTGGATCGATTGCGAGCGGGTGCGCTGCCGGAAATCGGCGGTCTTCAGCTTCAGCGTGATGGTGAGGCCGGCGAGATTGCCGTTCTTCAGCCGTGACGACACTTTTTCCGACAGCCGCCACAACAGCCGTTCCAGCGTCGCAAAATCCCGGATGTCGGTTTCGAAGGTGGTCTCGCTCGAGATCGTCTTGGCGCCGCGGTCCGGCACCACGCTGCGGTCGTCGATGCCGCGCGCCAGCCGCCACAGCCGGCGGCCTTCGCCGCCGAACTGCTTCATCAGTTCGACCTCATCGGCGCGCTGCAGGTCGGCAATGATACGAAAACCACGCTGCAGCAGCTTTTCCTGGGTGGCGGGGCCGACGCCGTAGATGAAGCCGACCGGCCTGTCCGCCAGCATCTCTTTTGCCTCGTCCTGGTCGAGCGCGGCAAAGCCGCGCGGCTTGTCGAGATCGGAGGCGATCTTGGCTAAAAATTTGTTGCAGGACAGGCCGACCGACACGGTGATGCCGATGTCGCGCTCGACGTCGCGGGCAAAGCGCGCCAGCACTTTTGCGGGGATCATGCCGTGGACGCGCTGGGTGCCGGAAAGGTCGAGGAAGGCTTCGTCGATCGAGAGCGGTTCCACCAGCGGGGTCAGCGTCTGCATGGCATGGCGCACCTCGCGGCCGACGCGGACATATTTCGCCATGTCGGGCGGGATCACGGCCGCCTGCGGGCAGAGTTCCAGCGCCTTGAACATCGGCATCGCCGAGCGCACGCCATAGGTGCGCGAGACGTAGCAGGCCGCCGACACCACGCCGCGCTTGCCGCCGCCGATGATCACGGGCCTGTCGGCGAGTTCCGGATTGTCGCGCTTCTCCACCGTGGCGTAGAACGCATCGCAATCGATATGCGCCAGCGTCAGCGCGGGCAGGGCGCGGTGGCGGACGAGGCGCGGGGAACCGCAGGCGCCGCAGCGCCTGGCCCTGATATCGAGGTCGCCGAGGCAATCCCGGCAGAAGGCGCGCGGACCATCAAGGGTTGGCGCCGACGCGGTCACGGCACGTCGCGCTCCCAGTGCGGGTCGCCGAGTACCTCCCGGGCGGCGGCGATGTTGGTCGGATGCAGTTGCGAGGCGCTCGCAAATGCTTTCACGGTGGCGTCGTCGCGCAGCACGAAATCGAGCACCGAGGCCAGAAATTGCGGGTCGGTGGCGGCGGAGCGCAGCGTCTCCGGGCCGATGCCGCTTTCGGCCAAAAAAAGGCCAAGCCGCTCGGGATCGCCGGCGATGAAACCCAGCGCCTGAACCGCAACGATTTCAGCCACTTCGCGTGGGTTGTGAACAGGCTTTTTCAACAGACGATTTGCCTTTCCGTTAACTTATGGGCTCTACTTTGGAACCATCATGCCCGAGTCTACGTGGTGTGTTCAATAATTGGACCGCTACGTAAAACTTGGCGCATCGATTTAACGGCTTAGAGCGAATCTGGCGCTAGTTTGAATTCACTTTTCGGCAAGCCGGGGGCGGGTGCCGAAGCACTGGAAGGCCAGACTTTGTTTCCTGAGATGAGGGGAGGGACGGGATGGCAAAAACCGTCCTGATCGTGGAGGACAACGAGCTCAACATGAAGCTCTTTCGCGACCTGTTGGAAGCGCACGGCTATCAGACCTCGGGCACCAGCAACGGTTTCGAGGCGCTCGATCTCGTCCGCAAGCTGCGCCCCGACCTGATCCTGATGGACATCCAGCTTCCGCAGGTGTCGGGCCTCGAAGTAACGCGCTGGATCAAGGACGATCCGGAGCTGCGCGCCATTCCGGTGGTCGCCGTCACTGCTTTCGCGATGAAGGGCGACGAAGAGCGCATCCGCGAGGGCGGCTGCGAGGCGTATCTGTCCAAGCCAATCTCCGTCGGCAAGTTCATTGAAACGGTGCGGCGCTTTATCGGGTAGGAATGGAGTTTCAATGTCTGCGCGTATCCTTGTCGTCGACGACGTTCCAGCGAACGTCAAGCTGCTGGAAGCCCGTCTGTCGGCCGAATACTTCGACGTGCTGACCGCTTCCAACGGTGCCGAGGCGCTCGATCTCTGTTCGCGCTCGGAATGCGACATCATCCTGCTCGACGTCATGATGCCCGACATGGACGGCTTCGAGGTCTGCCGCCGCCTGAAGTCCAACCCGGCCACCCATTTCATTCCCGTCGTGATCGTCACCGCGCTGGACAGCCCGTCCGACCGCGTTCGCGGGCTGGAAGCCGGCGCCGACGACTTTCTCACCAAGCCGGTGTCCGACGTCGTGCTGATCGCGCGCGTTCGCTCGCTGACGCGGCTGAAGATGATGACCGATGAGCTGCGCATGCGCGCCATCACCTCGCTCGAAATCGGCATGGCAGCGCCCGAGCGCAGCGCGATCGCCGACAAGGGCGTCGGCGGACGGATCCTTCTGGTCGATGACCGCCCGTCGTCCTACGAGCGGCTGGCCCCGATCCTCGCCGCCGAGCACACCGTCGACGTCGAGATCAATCCGGCCGAAGCGCTGTTTCACGCCGCCGACGGCAATTACGATCTCCTGATCGTCTCGCTCAGCCTGGAAAATTACGACGGCCTGCGGCTATGCAGCCAGGCGCGGTCGCTGGAGCGCACCCGCCAGTTGCCGATCCTCGCCATCTCCGATGCCGACAATAATGCGCGGCTATTGCGCGGGCTGGAGATCGGCGTCAACGACTATCTCTTGCGCCCGGTCGACAAGAACGAGCTGCTGGCGCGGGCGCGTACCCAGATCCGCAAGCGGCGCTATACCGACCATCTGCGCGACAACGTGCAGAACTCGATCGAGATGGCGATCACCGACGCGCTGACCGGGCTGCACAACCGCCGCTACATGGAGAGCCATCTGTCGACGCTCGGCGAACAGGCTTCGACCCGCGCCAAGCCGCTCTCGCTGATGATCCTCGACATCGACTATTTCAAATCCATCAACGACACCTACGGCCACGACGCCGGCGACGACGTGCTGCGCGAGTTCGCGGTGCGCATCCGCAAGTCGATCCGCGGCATCGATCTCGCCTGCCGCTACGGCGGCGAGGAGTTCGTCATCGTGATGCCGGAAACCGACATGCAGGTCGCAGGCCTGATCGCCGAGCGCCTGCGCCGCTCGATCGCCAGCGAGACCTTCGCCGTCAACAAGGGCACCAAGCGGATCGATGTCACGATCTCGATCGGCCTTGCGACGCTCGACCGCAAGGGCGAGCCCGTCGCCGACGTGCTCAAGCGCGCCGACACCGCGCTCTACCGCGCCAAGAACGATGGCCGGAACAGGGTCGTTTCAGCGGCGGCGTAAGTTGCCGCGCTAGCCCTACTTGCTCAGTCGTCATCCCCGCGAAAGCGGGGATCCAGTACGCCGCGGCCTTTCGGTTCATCCTCTGGCGTCTCTGGAATACTGGATCACCCGCCCCAGTGCGCAATTGCGCACAAGGCGGGTGACGACAGTCGTTGCGGGGAGATACTCAGGCCGGCGCCCGCATCCCCTCGGCGTGCTGCTTCACCGCCTCGTAGGCCAGCCGCTTGAACTCGAACGAGAAGGGGTGGACGAACGACATCTGGCGCTGCGCCATCATCACGCCGGCCATGTTGCGCTTCGGCGAGATCCACCATTGCGTGCCGGCGACGCCGCCCCAATAGAGTTCGCCCGCGGCATCGGGGTGGTCGAACGGCGAGGGCTGCAGGATCATTCCACCCGCGAGGCTGAAGCCCTTGCCCGGCTGTTCTCCCAGCAGCGCAAAGCGGATCCATTGTCCCTCGGGCAGTTGGTTGGTCGTCATCTGCGCCATCGTCTCCGGCTTGAGCAGGGTCGGGCCGCCAGGCAGCAGGCTGCGGATCAACGCGACCATGTCAGGCAGCGTCGAAACCAGTCCGCCGCCGCCACTGAGCCGCGCGATCGGGCGCAGATAGGCGCCGGGGAAGGGCGCGTTGTCGGTTCGCGTCAATCCCGGCTTCATCGGCTCCATCAGGTCGGCGCCGGCGTAGTACGCAACCAGCCGTCCATGGTCCTTCTCCGGCACGACAAAGCCGGTATCGACCATGCCGAGCGGAGCGAAGATCCGCGCCTGGATGAATTGGTCAAAACTCTGCCCGCTGATCACTTCGACCAGCCGCGACAGCACGTCGGTGGCGAGCGAATATTCCCAGGACGTGCCGGGATGATAGATCAGCGGCATGTCTTCGAGCACGTCGACCATCTGCGCCAGCGTCGTTCGGGGATCATGCACGCCGCGGTCGTTCAGCGCCTTGTAGATCAGCGAGTCCGGATCGAAGAAGCCGTAGCTCAGCCCTGAACTATGGGTCAGGAGATGACGGATGGTGATCGGGCGCTTGGCCGGCTCGGTGTCGTCGAGCGAGGCGGCGCCCGGTCGCAACACCTTGCGATTTCCGAGCTGCGGAATAAATTTTTCGATTCCGTCGTCGAGCTCGAGCTTGCCGTCCTCGAACAGCAGCAGCACCGCGCAGGACGTGACCAGCTTGGTGTTGGAAAAGACGCGGAAGATGTGGTCGGTGCGGAGCGGCACCTGCGCTTCCTTGTCGGCCCATCCGACGCAATTCACGTCGGCAAGCTCGCGCCCGACCATGACCGCCCAGGAAATGCCCGACAGCAGGTTGCTGTCGACATAGCGCTGCATCGCCGCCTGCGCCGGCTTGAAGTCGTAACCATCGGCGGTCACTTTCAGGTCTTCCATTTTCGCTCCCTTTACCGTCTGTTTTGCGCGGCGTTCATAGGCGGCTAACTACCACATCGGCTCACTGTAAAGCCACGGCGTATGGCCCCGGGGCAGGGACGCGATTGAGGGGTATTCAAGAGGCTGAAGGCCGTTTTTTGACCGTACGCTTGTTCGCGGCGGTCGCGGTGGCGCTCCCGCCCACCTTCACGCCCGCATTCCGCAGCAGCACCGTTGCGGCTTCCTTGGCCGCGCGCGCCATCGCGGGGTCGTTGCGGACGAGGTCCTGCGCGATCGAGCCGTCAACGAGCAGCGCGAGCTGCGTCGCCAGCGCTTCCGCATCCGCGACGCCGAGCTGCACCAGGAGGTCGCGAAACCAGAGGCGGCGGCTTTCCTTGAAGGCGATCGCAACCTTGCGGACCGAGCGGTCTTCGCCGAGTTCGGCCACCGCGTTGACGAAGGGACAGCCGCGAAAATCCTTTGCCGAAAAGCGCCGTTCGAGCGAATCGAAGGTGCCGAGAATCTGTTCCAGCGGCGACTTGTCCGACGGGCGCGGGGCGACGAAGCGCCGGGCCAGATAGGCCGAAATCAGCGCGTCCTTGGAGGGGAAATGATTGTACAGCGTGCGCTTGCTGATGCCGATTTCGGCCGCGATGGTGTCGACGCCGACCGCGCGAATTCCCTGCAGATAGAACAGCCTGTCCGCGGTTTCGAGAATGCGGTCCTTCATGTCAGGTTTGGCGGGCAGGGTAGCCATGCGAACGCGTAGGGCACCTTTGCTTGACAGCAGGGCCTCCTTATAGCGTAGTTACACAGGTCTGTGTACCTATTTCAGATATCAATTGCAGGACGCGGCATTTGAATCGCGCCCGTTAGGGAGAATAAAAACAATGGCCCTGCTGCAAATCCTGCGCCCGACGCTGCCCATCCTGATCGGGGCGTCCATCATGCTCACGCTCAGCATGGGCCTGCGGCAATCGCTCGGCCTTTTCATGCAGCCGCTGACGCAGGACATCAGGATTTCGGTTTCCGATTTCACGCTGGCGCTCGCCGTGCAGAACCTCGCCTGGGGCTTTCTGCAGCCGCTCGCCGGCGCGCTGACGGTGCGCTACGGTTTTCGCACGGTCATGGTGGCGGGCTCGCTGCTCTATGTCGCCGGACTTGCGCTCATGGCAGGGGCGGGCGGCCTTCTCAGCGTCATGATCGGCGGCGGCGTCATGATCGGCATGTCGATGGCCTGCACCGCGGCGGCGATCGCCATGTCGGTTGCGGCCCGCGCGGTGCCGGCATCCGTGCGCTCGACCGTGCTCGGTCTCGTCTCGGGCGCGGGATCGCTCGGCGCGCTGTTGTCGGCGCCGATCGGGCAGATCCTCAACGAGGGCTATGGCTGGCGCATCGGCCTTGTCGGCTTCGTCGCGCTGTCGCTCCTGATGATTCCGGCGGCGTGGTACGCGGGCAAGGTGGACAGGATCCCGCTGCCCAAGCCGGCCGATGACGAGATCGACGAAGCATCGGCCGCGGTCGCGACGAAAATGGCGTTCTCCAATGCGTCCTTCGTGGTGATGACCGGCGCCTATTTCGTCTGCGGCATGCAGCTCGTCTTCCTCACCACGCACCTGCCGTCCTATCTGGCGATCTGCGGCATGGACCCGATGCTGAGCGCGCAGACGCTCGGCATGATCGGCGGCTTCAACGTGCTCGGCAGCATCTTTTTCGGCTGGGCCGGCCAGCGCTGGAACAAGCTGGCGCTGCTCGGCGGCATCTACATCCTCCGCTCGATCGCGCTCGCCTGGTATTTTACGCTGCCGCCGACGCAAGCGACCACGCTCCTGTTCGGCGCCATCATGGGCTTTCTGTGGATGGGTGTCGGGCCGCTGGTCGCCGGCGCGGTCGCCGAGATGTTCGGCCTGAAGTGGCAGGCGATGATCCAGGGGCTCGCCTTCATGAGCCATCAGATCGGCAGCTTCCTCGGCGCCTATGGGGGCGGGGTGCTGTACGACGCGCTCGGCTCCTACACCATGGCATGGCGCATCGGCGTCGCGCTGGGCCTCGCCGGCGGCATCGTCCAGGTCGCGTTCGCGCTGATCCGGCCGAGCCAGCCGCCGCAGATGCAGGCGGCCAGATAAACGGCGGCTTCGCTTGAGGCCAGATCACTTCGCTGCCGGCACAAAGTGATCGCGGACCGAAGCGGCCTGGCCGGTTGCGACGTCGGTGGCCCTGAATTCGATGTCCGTTGCTTCCTTTGGCAAGCTCGCCGCCCGCACCAGCACGGAAGCCCTGAGCTCCCGTGTCTGGTCGGGCCCGACCTCCACGACCAGTTTTCCGCCCGGGCCTGGTTCGATCCCGGACGCGCGAATCTCGGCGGTCGGGAGGCCGAGTACATCAAGCGCGAATGAGCGGGGCACGCCGGCCTTGTTGAGGAAGCGCACCGTATAGTCGTTGCGGACGCTGCCGTCGCTCAGGGTGACGAACAGGGGGCTGCGCTCGTGCAGCGCGCTGATGCCAAGCGAGCTGCGGGTCGCCAGCGTGTACAGCATGATGCCGCCGACGATGGCGATGATGGCGGCGTAGAGCACGGTACGCGGGCGGATCAGGCGATAGATCGGCGGTTTGCCGGCAAGCCGGCGCTCGGCATTGATGTCGGTGTCATAGGCGATCAACCCCGTCGGCCGGTCGATCTGCTGCATGATTGCGTCGCAGGCGTCGATGCACAGGCCGCATTGAATGCAGCCGAGCTGGATGCCGTTGCGAATATCGACGCCGGTCGGACACACATTGATGCACTGATGGCAGTCGACGCAATCGCCGGCAGGCTGACCGGCCACGCGCAATTGGTCCGCCTTCTTGACCGACATGCGCGGCTCGCCGCGGTCGCGGCGGTAGGTCACGTTGAGCGCCCACTCGTCCGTCAGTGCAGCCTGGATGCGCGGCCAGGGACACATGTAGATGCATACCTGTTCGCGCGCATGGCCGGCGAACACGTAGGTTGTCGCGGTCAGGATGCCGATCCAGAGATAGGCGATGAAGGGTGCCTGGAAGGTGGCTAGCTCCTTCACCAGCGTCGGCGCATCGGCGAAATACAGCACCCAGGCGCCGCCGGTCCACCAGGCGATCATCAGCCACAGGAAGTGCTTGGTCGCGACCTCGCGCACATGGCGGAAGGTCCAGGCGTGCTTGTCCTTCAGGATGCGTTCGCGCCGGTCGCCCTCGACCCAGCGCTCGACGGCATAGAACAGGTCGGTCCAGATCGTTTGCGGACAGAGATAGCCGCACCAGATGCGACCGGCGAGCGCGTTCATCAGGAACAGCGTCATCGCCGCGATGATCAGGAGGCCGGTGAAGTAGTAGACCTCCTGCGGCCACAGCTCGATGAAGAAGAAGTAGAAGCGGCGATGCGGCAGGTCGAGCAGTACGGCCTGATTGGGCAGGCCGGGCCCGCGGTCCCAGCGCACAAAGGGCAGCAGATAGTAGACCGCCAGTCCAACGATCAGCAGCGTCCATTTGATCCGCCGAAACCGGCCATGAACGGCCTGCGGATAGACCTTCTTGCGGGGTGCGTATAGCGGCCCTTCGATGATGGTTTCGCCCATGCCTTGTGCCTTCGTCAACGAACCGAGGATGAGGCGATCTTCCTGGCGACCAGATAGGAGAGCGGCATGGCTGCCGCAAAGCCGATCAGGACCGCCAAGGGGATATTCTTCATCGCGTCAGCGGCAAGAAGGGGGACGGCGAGGACGGAAATGACGGCACTGCCCGCGAGCGCGGTACCCAGCATGATCCAGACGAGAAGTGAGATCTTGAACATGGCGTGCTCTCCGGTTGAGGATGACGCATTCTCGCTGCGGTCAGATCGCGCGCATTGATCCGCAACAAATGATGACGGTGGTTCATTTGGAGCTGATTGATCCAGGTCAAAGCGGCGCATTTATTATATTATAAAATTCTAATATATGAGTGAACAGGGAGCTTGCGAATGTCTCCGTTCGACAAGGCGTGGTCGCCTTACGCTGCGGGTATCCTTATCGGCTTGCTGCAGATCCCGGCATTCCTGATCATCGAGACGGCGCTCGGGGCGTCATCATCCTATGTGACGGTCGGCGCGGGCATAGCGAGCCTGGTTGATCCTTCGCTGCTCAATATCGATTATGTTGCAAGGCACGTCGCGGCGAACGCCAAGAATCTCTGGCAGGTCGCCCTCGTCGCAGGCATCGGCCTCGGCGCCCTGGTGTCGATGAAAATGTCCGGCGCGGTCCGCGCGCCGGTTTCGCCGATCTGGAGCCGGGCACTCGGCTCGTCGTCGAGCGGCTTGCGTTACGCGGTTGCGTTCGTCGCCGGCTTTCTGATGCTGTTCGGCGCGCGAATTGCCGACGGCTGCACCAGCGGCCACGGCCTGTCCGGCATGGCGCAGTTGTCGGTCGGCTCGACTGTCGCCGTAGCCGCGATGTTTGCGGGCGGCATTGCCACCGCTCTGCTGCTGCTGCGCAGAATTTGAAAAGGGAGGAGCGTCATGTCGTCCGTTGCGGTTGGGATCGTCAGCGGTGTGCTGATGGGCGTCGTGTTCGGTTTCGCGCTGGAGAAGTCCCGGGTATTCGAGCCGGGAATGATCGTCGGCCAGATGCAACTGCGCAACTGGATCATGCTCAAGATCTTTCTCAGCGCGGTTGCGACCGGCGCGGTGGTGCTGGCGGTCCTGAATGGATTTGGCATGACCAAGCTCCAGCCGAAGGCGGCGCTGTACGCGGCCGACATCGTCGGAGGCTTGATCCTGGGAAGCGGCATCGCGCTGGCGGGCGCCTGTCCCGGCACGACCCTGGCGCAAATCGGTGCAGGCTATCGCGACGCCATTTTTACGCTGCTCGGCGGCCTGGCCGGGGCGGTTGCATTCTCCTACGCGCAGCCTTGGCTTGCCGCATCGCTGATCGGCACCGGGCCGAAACTGATCTTCACCGACCTCGCCGGCATTCCATATTGGCAAGGTGCACTGGCGCTCGCCGTGGCCATCGTCGGCATGCTCGTGCTGATGGAGCGGCTACGACCGTGGCGCGAGGACCTCGGCGCGGATGTCGACGGCAACCGTGCTGAACAGATGGCGCAGCCGGGCCGCCGCCTGGCACCCGCCGAATGAGCCAGCGGCTGGCGGTCCGAACGGCCGCCTTCAGCTGTCGCTGCAAACCAAAGGGCAGGGACGGACGGGGGGCGCGTCGGGATGCCGACTTTCGCTGTTCGACGGACGGCTGGTGCCGAGGAAATTCGACCGGTCCCGATTCTCGAATCCTGGACGGGCCTGGCTAAGTCCGCGTTCCATGCGATAGCCGCGTTCGCGCTCGGGTCCAAATCGCTTTTCAAGAGGCTCGGCCGCGGCAGCCAGAGCGGTACTCACGACAAGCGGGCAGATGAGCAACGCGATTCTCATGGTGCTCTCCACGTCGATCGAGCGTCCGTTGATTTCAGATTCTCCGCCCGGATTATAACGGTACTGTGACGCGTGTTCGCCCGGGCGCCGGAATCAAAAACGGGGCCGCAAGGCCCCGTTCAAACCGTCAGCGATGCGCTGCCGAATTACTTGATCTTCGATTCCTTGAACTCGACGTGCTTGCGCGCGACCGGGTCGTACTTCTTCTTGACCAGCTTGTCGGTCATGGTGCGCGAGTTCTTCTTGGCGACGTAATAGAAGCCGGTATCCGCCGTGGAAACGAGCTTGACCTTGATGGTGACCGCTTTGGCCATGGTTGAGACCTCGAATGTCTGGAAATCTGGCGCCGGCCAAACCGGCCTGCATTTGCGCGCAACCTAGCTTCTGACCGCCCAAAGTCAAGGTTTTCGGGGCAAAAACTGCCCCAAATCGGGGTAGAATCCATGCTTTTGCGCGTATTCTGATCGCAAAACAGGGGTCCACTTTAGCGGAATACGCGCGTTAACCCTCAAAGAACCGGTTTTTCGGCCTCGGCAGCCCCAAATTCTCCCGCAGCGTCCGGCCCTCATACTCTTTCCGGAAAATTCCGCGCTTTTGCAGCTCCGGAATCACCTTGTCGACGAAGTCGTCGAGCCCGGCGGGCAGGAACGGGAACATGATGTTGAAACCGTCGCTGCCACGGCTCATCAGCCAGTCCTCCATCTGGTCGGCGATGGTTTTCGGCGTGCCGACAAAGGACAGGCCGCCATAGCCGCCGACCCGCTGGGCGAGCTGGCGCACCGTGAGCTTGTCGCGCGCGGCGGCATCGACGAGGCGCTGGCGGCCGCTCTTGCTGGCGTTGGTTTCCGGGATCGGCGGCAACTGCCCGTCGGGATCGAAGCTGGACGCATCCGTGCCGAGCTGTACCGAGAGCGAGGCGATGGCGCTGTCGTAATGCACCCGGCTGTCGAGCAGCGCGCGCTTCTCCTTGGCTTCCTCGACGCTGTCGCCGACCACGACGAAGGCGCCGGGCAGGATCTTCAGGTGTTCGGGATCGCGGCCGATCTTCTCCATGCGGCCCTTGATGTCGGCGTACAGCTTCTGCCCGTCGGCGAGGCTGCCGCCGCCGGTGAACACGGCTTCCGCCGTCTCCGCCGCAAGCTGCTTGCCGTCCTCGGAGGCGCCGGCCTGCACGATCAGCGGCCAGCCCTGCACCGGGCGGGCGATGTTGAGCGGCCCGCGCACGGAGAGATATTTGCCCTTGTGATTGAGCACGTGCATTTTCGCCGGATCGAAATAGAGCCCGCTCTCGACGTCGCGCACGAAGGCGTCGTCGGCGAAGGAATCCCAGAGGCCGGTGACCACGTCATAGAATTCGCGCGCCCGCTTGTAGCGCTCGGCATGCTCCATGTGGTCGTCGAGCCCGAAATTGAGCGCCGCATCCGGATTGGAGGTGGTGACGATATTCCAGCCCGCGCGGCCGCCCGAGATGTGGTCGAGCGAAGCAAAACGGCGGGCGACGTGATAGGGCTCGTCGAATGTCGTCGATCCCGTCGCGATCAGGCCGATATGTTCGGTGGCGCCGGCCAGCGCCGACAATAGCGTGAACGGCTCGAACGAGGTGACGGTGTGGCTGCGCTTGAGCGCATCGATCGGCATGTTCAGCACGGCGAGGTGATCGGCCATGAAGAAGGCGTCGAACTTGCCGGCCTCCAGCTTCTGGATCAGCCGCTTGATATGCGGGAAATTGAAATTGGCATCGGGCCAGGCGCCGGGATAGCGCCACGCGCCGGTATGGATGGAGACCGGCCGCATGAACGCGCCGAGCTTGAGTTGCCGCTGTGCCATCGCCCCGTCTCCGTTGCTGTTGTTCTTGTGAAGGAGATAGGGAGGCGATCAGGGCCGCGCCAATGGGGCAGCCTAAGAAGAATTTTGCAATTTAAGGGACTGGAAGAGGATATTCGCTGTGACGCCAATACCGTCATTGCGAGCGCAGCGAAGCAATCCACTCTTCCGTCCCGCCCAGAAATGGATTGCTTCGCTGCGCTCGCAATGACCGGGAGAGAGCGGGGACCTCAAGCCCCCAGCACGTCCTTCTGCATCTTGCCGCCGTAGAAATGGAAGAACGGCACCGGCGCGTCGTGGCGCAGGGGGCCGGTGGCGAGGCGGCGGTCGAGTTCGGCGAGCACGTTCTTGGTCATGGCATGGGCGTCGGCGAGCGGCTGCGAGCCGATCTCGACCCATACCAGCTCGACCAGTTCGGCATCGGCGTGGATCACGCCTTCGACGCGGTGGGCGATCGCGGATGCATCGGCGGTGAAGAAGCGCGTGTCGAAGCGGCGGACGCGGCCGGGCGGGGTGATCGCGCGCGCGATCAGAAACAGGCCGGACGGATCGGGCAGCAGGCCTGCCTCGGCGAACGGCTGCCAGGGGCCGTCGAGCTTCACCGGCTTGTCGACCTTGCAGCCGAGGCAGAGACCGGTTTCCTCGCAGGCCTCGCGAATGGCGGCAACCGCCAGCGAACGCGCCCGCGATGGCGTGATCTTCGGACTGCCCTTGAGGAGATTGGCCTCGAGCTCCGGCGAAATCGGAGCCGCGACAGGCACGCGGTTGTCGGACTTGTCGACGCGGCCGCCCGGGAAGACATACTTGCCCGGCATGAACACGACCTTGTCATGGCGCTTGCCGACCAGCACCTTCGGCTTGTCGCCGGAGCGGTCGATCAGGATCAGCGTGGCTGCGTCCTTGGGCCGGAAATAGGGATGGTGGTCGGCCTCTTTTCCTTCTTGTACGTCGGTCGCAGCGTCGCTCATCCCACCCCCATTCTTGATGCTCTTGTTGCCGCCGGTTTCAACTAGACCGGCGGAATGTCCTTGGGCGCATTTTCATCAAAGCCATGCATGCGCAGCGCCCACTGGAAGCCGACCACCGCGCCCTTGACCGGCTGCAGCAAGGCGAGCGATGAGACGAATGTCAGCGGCAGATACAGCGCAAGCTGCAGCCACACCGCCGGCGAATAATTGGTCTCGATCCACAGCGCCGCCGGGACCACGATGTGGCCGACGATGACGATGACGAGATAGGCCGGCAGATCGTCGGCGCGATGCGGGGTGAAATCGAGGCCGCATTTCGAGCAATTGTCTGATGTCTTCAGAAAGGCGCGAAACAGCTTGCCTTCCCCGCAGCGCGGGCAGCGGCAACGGAAGCCGCGCTTCATCGCGGTCCAGACGTCGCGCTTCTCGGCCTGCACGGTATCCCGGGTCCAGACTGTCGTCGCAGTGTTCACCGTTTCCATGACTTGCCTTTCTTCGATTTGCCGGACTTGCCTTTACTTGATCTGGCCTTGCCCGACTTTTCCTTGTGCGCCTTGCCAACCTTCTCGCGCGGGCTGCGGCCCGGATGCGATTTCGAAAGCGCCTTGGTGCCCTCGCGTTTTCTGCCGCGCGGAATGACCTTGCCTTCCGACAACAGCTCGAACCGCAACGCGCCGGCCACTGGTGCAGCTTCTACCAGACGCACGTCGACAACGTCACCCAGCCGGTGCATGGCACCGCTGCGTGAGCCGACGAGCGCGTGACGCGTCTCGTCGTAATTGTAGTATTCGGTGCCGAGCGTGCGGATCGGGATCAGCCCGTCGGCGCCGGTATCCGATAACTTCACAAACAGCCCGGCGCGGGTGACGCCGGAAATCCGTCCCTGAAACGTCGCGCCGATGCGGTCGGCGAGGAAGTGCGCGATCAGCCGGTCGGCGGTCTCGCGTTCGGCCTTCATCGCGCGGCGTTCGGTCAGCGAAATCTGCGCCGCGACTTCGCTCAAGGTCTCCAGCGTCTCGCTCTCCGGCAACGCGCCTTCGCCGAGACCGAGGCTCCGGATCAGCGCGCGATGCACGATCAGATCGGCGTATCGCCTGATCGGCGAAGTGAAATGCGCGTAGCGGCGCAGGTTGAGGCCGAAATGGCCGTAATTCTCCGCCGAGTATTCCGCCTGCGCCTGCGAGCGCAGCACCACCTCGTTGACCAGCGGCTCGTGGTCCTCGCCGCGGACCTGGCCGAGCACGCGATTGAACAGGGAAGGCCGCAAGGCACCACTCTTCGCAAACGGCAGATCGAGCGTCTTCAGGAATTCCTGGAGGTTGTGAACCTTCTCCTGTGTCGGCTCGTCATGTACCCGATAGATAAGCGGCAAACCCTTTTTTTCAAGCATTTCTGCGGCGGCGACGTTGGCGAGGATCATGAATTCCTCGATCAGCCGGTGGGCGTCGAGACGCTCCGGCACGATCACGCGATCGACGGTGCCGTCTGCCTTGAGCAGGATCTTTCGCTCGGGCAGATCGAGGTCGAGCGGATCGCGTTCGTCGCGGGCAAGTTTGACAAGCGCATAGGCCGCGTAGAGCGGTTTGAGGATCGGCTCCAGCAGCGGGCCGGTGGTGTCGTCGGGGCGGCCATCGATCGCGGCCTGTGCCTGTGCGTAGGCGAGCTTCGCCGCCGAGCGCATCAGCACGCGATGAAAGCTGTGCGAGCGCTTGCGGCCGTCGGGGCCGATCACGAGGCGCACCGCAAGCGCGCCGCGCGGCTCGCCCGGCACCAGCGAGCAGAGATCGTTGGAGATCCGCTCGGGCAGCATCGGCACCACGCGATCGGGGAAATAGACCGAGTTGCCGCGGATCAGCGCGTCGCGGTCGAGCGCCGAGCCGGGCCGTACATAAAAGGCGACGTCGGCGATCGCGACATGGACGATGTAGCCGCCTTTGTTGTTCGGATCGGGATCGGGCGCGGCATGCACCGCGTCGTCATGATCTTTCGCGTCCGGCGGATCGATGGTGACGAGCGGCAAATCGCGCCAGTCCTCGCGTCCCTTCAGCGTGGCAGGCTCAGCGGCCTCGGCCTCGCGCATCGCAGAAGGGGAGAATGCCTGCGGAATTTCATGGGCATGGATCGCGATCAGGCTGACGGCCTTTTCGCTCGACAGCGAGCCAAGCCGCTCCTTCACCCTGCCGGCGGCGAGGCCATAGCCGCGCGAGCGAACGAGATCGACGGCAACGAGGTCGCCGTCCTCGGCGTCGCCGGTATCCGATGGCGCGATGTTCAGTTCGCGGCCCGCCTGCTTCTTGTCGACCGGCACCAGCCGGCCGCCGCCGGCGGGGTTTTTGCGGAAAATGCCGAGCACGCGGGTGCGGGCGTGATCGAGCACCTTGATGACGCGGCCGCGATAGGGCGCGCCGTCGCCGTCTTCGGCCTTTTCGATCCGCAGCAGGGTGCGGTCGCCGACACCGGCGGCGGTGCCGGGCTTGGCCCGCCGCGGAACGTCGATGCGGATCCTTGGCGCCTCGCCGCTTTCCTCAGAGTCCCATTCGGTGGGAACGGCGAGCAATTCGCCGTCGGTGTCGCGGCCGGTGATGTCGGCGATCACGGTCGGGGGCAGGGCGGCCGGCTCGTGGATCCTGCGGCCGCGTTTTGCGATCGTGCCCTCGTCGGCGAGCTCGCGCAGCATGCGCTTCAGCTCGGCGCGGTCGGCATTCTTCAGGCCGAACTCGCGGGCGATTTCGCGGGTGCCGATCTTGCCAGGATGGGCACGGATATAGGCAACGATGGCGTCCCGGCTCGGAAAGCCATGGTCGTGTTGCTTCTTCACTTATCCCCGGGCCTTGCCCGCGCTTTTCTTGGCGGGCGTTTTGGATGGAGCGGCGGGCTTGGCCGCCGATGTCTTGGCGGCGGACGCGACCGGCGCGCGCGCCTTGCTGACGGATTCCGACTTCGGCTTCGCCGCGGCCTTCTTCGCGGCCGCCTTCTTGGCGGGCTTCGGCGCGTCGGGATCGGTGCCCTTGTCGGCGCTTTTGGCGGCCTTCTTCGGCGCAGCCTTCTTCGCAGCGCGCTTCGTCTTGCCGCCGCCCTTGGCGGCGCGCTCGTCGATCAGCGCGATGGCCTCAGCCAGCGTAATAGTCTCCGGCGTCTTGTCGCTCGGGATCGTTGCGTTGACGCCGCCGGCGGTGACATAGGCGCCATAGCGGCCGTTCTTCACGGCAACGCCGCCAAGGCTCGGATGCTCGCCAAGCGGCTTGCCGGGATCGGCACCGAAGCGGCGGCCGCTCGGGCCCTTGGCGATCTTCTCGGCGATCAGCGTCACTGCGCGGTTGAGGCCGATGTCGAACACTTCATCACCGGCTTCCAGGCTCGCATAGGTCTTTTCGTGCCGCACGAACGGGCCGAAGCGGCCGATGCCCGCGGTGATCGGCTCACCGGTTTCCGGATGCTTTCCGATTTCGCGCGGCAGCGACAACAGCTTCAGCGCCAGATCCAGCTCCATGTCGCCGGGCGAGGTGTTTTTCGGGATGCCGGCGCGCTTGGGCTTCTCGCCCTCTGCGTAATCCTTCTGCTCGCCGAGCTGGATATAGGGGCCGAAGCGGCCGGCCTTTACCGTGACGTCGAGACCGGTTTCGGGATCCTTGCCGAGCACACGGTCGGCGCTGGCCTCGCTATCGGCGGCCAGGGGCCGGGTGTAGCGGCATTCCGGATAGTTCGAGCAGCCGACAAAGGCGCCGAACTTGCCGGCCTTCAGGTTGAGACGGCCGGTGCCGCAGGTCGGACACTGCCTGATATCGCCGCCATCGGCGCGCGGGGGATAAATATGCGGCCCCAGCATGTCGTCGAGCGCATCGAGCACCTCGGCGACGCGCAGATCCTTGATGTCGTTGACGGCGCCGATAAAGCCCTTCCAGAAATCCTGCAACACCTGCTGCCAGGAAATCTCGTTGTTGGAGATGCGGTCGAGCTGCTCTTCCAGCGCCGCGGTGAAATCGTATTCGACATAGCGCGCGAAGAAGTTTTCGAGGAAGGCGACGACGACGCGGCCCTTGTCCTCGCCATGCAGCCGCTTCTTCTCCAGCTTGACGTAGCCGCGGTCCTTCAGCACCTGCAGGATCGAGGCGTAGGTCGAGGGGCGGCCAATGCCGAGCTCTTCCATCCGCTTGACCAGCGATGCCTCGGAGAAGCGCGGCGGCGGCTCGGTGAAATGCTGGGTGACGGCAAGGTCCTGCCGCTTCAATGGCTCGCCCTGGCTCATGGCGGGGAGGCGGCGTGAATCCTCGTCCTCTTCGTCGTCGCGGCCTTCCTGGTACAGCGCAAGGAAGCCGTCGAACTTGATGACCTGGCCCGTGGCGCGCAGTTCCAGCATGCGCGAGCCGGCTTTCGCCGCGATATCGACCGTGGTGCGCTCGAGTTCGGCCGATTCCATCTGGCTCGCGATGGTGCGGATCCAGATCAATTCATAGAGCTTGGCCTGATCGGGATCGAGGCGGCGGCGCATTTCGGCGGGGCGGCGTGATAAATCGGTCGGACGGATCGCCTCGTGCGCTTCCTGGGCGTTCTTGGCCTTGGTCTGGTACTGGCGGGGCGCGTCAGGCACATAGGCATTGCCGTAATCATCGCCGATCACCTTGCGCGCCTGGGTGATCGCGGAGCCGTCGATCTGCACGCCGTCGGTTCGCATATAGGTGATGAGGCCGGTGGTCTCGCCGCCGATGTCGATGCCCTCATAGAGCCGCTGCGCGATTCGCATGGTATGCGCCGGCGCGAAGCCGAGCTTGCGGCTGGCTTCCTGCTGCAGCGTCGAAGTGGTGAAGGGCGCCTGCGGATTGCGGCGCGCGGGCTTTGCTTCCACGGTCGAAACCGTGAAGTTCGCCGCTTCGATGGCCTTCTTGAGGTCCTCGGCCTCGGCGCCGGAGCCGATGTCGAGCCGCTGAATCTTCTTGCCGTCGGCGCCGACAAGACGCGCCTCGAAACTTTCGCCGCGCGGCGTGGTCAGCGTCGCCACCAGCGACCAGTATTCGCGCGGGACGAATTTTTCGATTTCGAGCTCGCGGTCGCAGACCAGCCGCAGCGCGACCGACTGCACGCGGCCGGCCGAGCGCGCGCCCGGCAGCTTGCGCCACAGCACGGGCGAAAGCGTGAAGCCGACCAGGTAATCCAGCGCGCGGCGCGCCATGTAGGCGTCGACCAGCGCACCGTCGATCTGGCGCGGCGCCTTCATCGCGTCGGTCACGGCCTGCTTGGTGATGGCGTTGAACACCACGCGCTCGATCTTCTGATCCTTCAGCGCGCGCTTCTCCTTCATCACCTCCAGCACGTGCCAGGAGATCGCTTCGCCCTCGCGATCGGGGTCGGTTGCGAGAATCAGTCGGTCGGCGCCCTTCAGCGCCTTGGCGATGTCGTTGAGTCGGCCGGCCGCCTTCGGGTCCACCTCCCAGATCATCTGGAAATTGGCCTCCGGGTCGACGGAACCATTTTTGGCCGGGAGGTCGCGGACATGGCCGAACGAGGCCAGAACCTCGTAGGAGGCGCCCAAATACTTATTGATCGTCTTGGCTTTCGCCGGCGACTCCACGATGACGATATTCATGTCATTCCAAGGGCTTACGGGAAAAGATAAAGGCGGGTTCCACGAGACTCGCGGCCCACCGATTGGACCCGAACATGGGTGGTGAGGCGGCCCCTGTCAAATCAGCAAATGCCGCCAGGGCGTTTTTCGGGGCGACTTAATATCTAGTGAGTTGCGAAATACGCCCTAGAGTTGCGCCCCCAAAGGGGCTATTTCTGGGCCATACTTTGTATCTTGGGATGCAAGTTTTTTGAGCAAAGCTGCGGGCGGCCGGAAGCGGAAGGCTTCAGGCAAGAAACCGGAATCGCCAACCGAAGATCATGAACGAGGTGAGGAAGGCGGTCCTGACGAGGCCGTGGCCTTCATTGCCGAAACCGTTGCCGAACTGGTCAAGCTGGCGGAGCGCCATCGGCTCGAGGTGCTCGGCCATTTGCTCGGCATGGCGCAGCTCGAGGCGGAAGAGCGCCTGCGCACAAGGAGCAAACACAAATTGTCGTGAGGGGGCGATCCAGATGCGTCGCCTTCTCCCTCTCCCCGCTCTTCGCGGAGAGAGGGTCGGGGTGAGGGGCTGCTTCCACATACTCGCTGGCATAGAGCGCGCGGAGATAGCCCCTCACCCCAACCCTCTCCTCGTAAAAACGGGGAGAGGGAGAAGAGTCTGCTCAAGCCATCGCGCGTCTGCCTTGCTTCCCCGCCGGCCTCGGCTTCAGCGTGATATCCGCCGCGCCCAATAGCCGTCCGTCCTGCGCATGGAGTTCGAGCTTGCGAACCGGGCGGCCCTTTTCCTTGTCGACAAGGATGGTGGCGATCTCTTCAGGGCGCTCGTCGAATTCCTCGCTCCATTGCCGCAAGGCGACCAGGATCGGGAAGACGCCGCGCCCCTTCGGCGTCAGCAGATATTCCTGATAGGCGCTGCCGTCGGAGGCCGGCGCGGTTTTCAGAATCCCCTGATCGACCAGCGCGCGCAGCCGCACCGTGAGGATGTTCTTCGCGAGCCCAAGCTTCTTCTGGAATTCGCCAAAGCGGCTTGTGCCGAACAGCGCCTCGCGAAGGATCAGCATCGACCACCAATCGCCGAGTGCGTCCAGCGAGCGCGCGACCGGGCAATCGTCACGCTCGAAGCTGGTGCGTTTCACCATGACGGGGCTCCCTCGAAGTGCAGGCCGATCACGGCCTTGTGTAGTTGCAATATTAAACCAGGCGCTCTACGTAGGCAATCTAGTTTAATAATGCAACCATCGGAGGCGGCCATGAGGCTTGCGAACAAGACGGCGTTGATCACAGGGGGCAACAGCGGCATCGGGCTTGCGACCGCAAGACTGTTCGTGGCCGAAGGCGCCAGGGTGGTCATCACGGGACGAAATCAGGCGACGCTCGACGCCGCCGCGAAGGAACTGGGTCCGAACGCGCTCGCGCTCGCAGCCGACGCGACCGACATCAAGGCCACCGCAGCTGCGATCGCCAAGGGGGCCGACAAGTTCGGCAAGTACGACATCCTGTTCGCCAATGCCGGCATCGCCGGCGGAACGCCGCTCGGCGCGGCGGAAGTCGAGACGTTCGAGAAGGTCATCAGCACCAATCTCACGGGTGTATTCTTCACCGTGCAGTCCGCGCTGCCGCATCTGAATGACAATGCCTCGATCATTCTCAACGGCTCGGTGATCTCGGTGCTCGGCATTCCCGGCTACTCGGCCTATGGCGCGGCCAAGGCCGGCGTGCGCGCGATGGCGCGGATCATGGCCTCGGAACTGTCGCCGCGCGGCATCCGCGTCAATGTGGTCGCGCCGGGCGCCATCCGCACCCCGATCTGGGGCCCGGCGGTTGCGACGCCGGAAGCGGAAAAGGCGTTTGAAAAGCGTATCGCGCTATCGACCCCGCTCGGCCGCATCGGCGAACCCGACCATATCGCCAAGACGGTGCTGTTCCTCGCCTCTGATGATTCCGCCCATGTGCAGGGGCAGGAACTGTTCGTCGACGGCGGCGCCACCGCCTCTCCGAGCGGTGCGCCGATCTATCGGGTGTAGGGCTCGCCACCGCAAATCGACATCAGGCCAATCCGCGCGTCCTGCGGCGGATTGGCGCTGGGCTGCAAGGGCGCATTGAACGCCGACAGCCATTGTCGGACATTCGAGAGATCAGGAGTCTTTTGACCGGAGAGAACGGGAGAGCCGCAATCATGCCGAAACGGGTCGACGTCGTCTCGTCCGCCTTGCAGGATTCGGATCGCGCTCAATTCACCTCAATTGCGCTGTTCTCCGGCGTCGGTCTGTTGATTTCTCTCATCGTCGTCATCTGCCGCATACACGGTCTTTTCTGACCGCGCGCTTCACGATCATGCCCGAAGGCTGCCGTCGCACTCAGATGCTGCGACGGCAGCCATTATCGCTTCATCTCAGGCCGCGTTGAGACTGCCTGCAGCTTCCAGCGCGCCGGCCACCGCCTTTTCGCGATGCTCTGGGCCGACCTGGATGCCGTCGGCGGAAATGAATTCCGGATTGTTGATGCCGATGAAACCGAACACCCAGCGCAAATAGGTTTCGAGATGCTCGCCCGCCGCGGCCGGCGTGCCCGGGCCGTAATAGCCGCCGCGCGAGATCGCGACGATGACCCGCTTGTTGCCGGCCAGGCCCTCGACGCCCTGTGCGCCGTACTTGAAGGTCTTTCCCGCGACGAGGATGCGGTCGATCCAGGCCTTGAGCTGGCTCGGAATGGTGAAATTGTACATCGGCGCGCCGATCACGATGATGTCGGCCGACAGAAACTCGTCCAGCACGGCCTGACCGGCGGCGATGTCCTCGCGCAGCGAGGCCTCCGGGGTTGCGCCCTGACCGGCGGCGAGGTGCGAACCGGTGAGATGCCCGAGCGGCGTCAGAGCCAGATCGCGATAGGTGATGTCGAGACCGGGGGTGGATTGGCGCAGGCGGTCGGCGATAGCGGCGGATACCTGGCGGCTGACGGAATGGGGGCCGAGAACGCTGGAGTCGAGATGCAGGAGTTTCATGGGAGGGGTCACCCTTTGGTATGGATTTGTAACTGGCGCTATATGAGTGACCGTGGCAAAACCCCGCAAGAACGCACATTTTTAATACCCGAGCACACCCATGAGACCCGAGCACAAGATTGTGCCTGCCATGCCCCCGGGCCCGCACGCCGAGGGCAGTTGCCGCGCGGTGGCTTCCGTGCTGGCCCGCGTCGGCGACAAATGGAGCGTGCTCGTCATCATGATGCTGATCAACGGGCCGATGCGCTTCAACGAGCTCAAGCGCACGATCGGCGGCATCTCGCAGCGGATGCTGACGCTCACGCTGCGCGGACTTGAGCGTGATGGCCTCGTCACGCGCACGATCTTTCCGACCGTCCCGCCGCGCGTCGATTACGAGCTGACCGATCTCGGGCGCGGGCTGGCCCAGCCGGTGCAGGCGCTGGGTCGATGGGCGTTCGAGCACCTGCCGGAGATCGAGGGCGCGCGGTCGAGTTTTGACGCGCGCAATCCGAAGGGCTGACCAGGGCCTGATGAGACCGGGTTCAGCCGATCGCCTGCTACGCCGGCCCTTGACGGCTACTTTGCATGGGGTTGTTTTCGATATTTTGTTTGGGTGGTCCACAGAGCATCAGGCCGGACCTGATCTCATCATGCTTTAGACCAGCGACACCAGGCCGCCGCCATGGCGCTCCAGCCGTCCGGCGAGTTCGAGCTCCAGCAGCACCGTGCGAACGATGGTGGCTGATAGCCCCGACATCCGGATCAGGTCGTCGAGGCTGACCGGGCTCGGCCCGAGCAGCGTGACGATGCGTTCGCGCACGCCCGGGTCGATGTCGAAATCGAGCGGCTCGTCATCGCCTTCGCGCGCCTCGAGCACGACCGGCCGCTCCATGATCGGGGCAACCGCGTTGATGACGTCGCCGGCCTCGGTGACCAGCGCCGCACCCTGCTTGATCAGATCATTGGTGCCGGCGGCGCGCGGATCGAGCGGCGAGCCCGGCACGGCAAACACTTCGCGGCCCTGTTCGGCGGCCATCCGCGCCGTGATCAGCGAGCCGGAGCGGTGCGCGGCCTCGATCACGACGACGCCGAGCGAGGCGCCCGAGATCAGGCGGTTGCGGCGGGGAAAGTCGCGGGCGCGCGGCACGTGGCCGAGCGGCATTTCCGAGATCGCGCCGCCGCGTTCGAGCAGCGCGGCCAGCAAATCCTGATGCTCCGGCGGATAGATCCGGTCGTGGCCGCCCGCCAGCACGGCAACCGTGCCGCTCTCGATCGTGGTGCGATGCGCGGCCTGATCGATGCCGCGCGCCAGGCCCGAGATGACGACGAAGCCGGCGTCGCCGAGATCGCGCGCGAGCTGGCCGGCGAATTTCAGCCCGGCGCCGGAGGCGTTGCGCGAGCCGACGATCGCGATCATCGGCCGCATCAGCGTATCAAGATTGCCGCGCACGCCGAGCAAAGGCGGCGGGTCGTCGAGCGTCGCCAGCCGCGGCGGATAGCCGGCTTCGCCCGGCGCGACCAGCGAGACGCCGATCTTGCTGCTCGCGGCAAGTTCAGTGCGCGCTTCCTCCTCGCTGCAGATGCGCCCCGAACGCGCAGCCCCGCCGCGCCGCGCCAGATCGGGCAGCCGCTCCAGCGCCGCCCGCGCAGAGCCGAAATGGGCGATGAGCGAATTGAAGGTACGCGGGCCGACATTGTCGGACCGGATCAGCCGCAGCCGGTCGATCCGTTCGGCGTCGGTGAGGTGGAGCGTAGGGGACGTGCGGTCATGCATGCGGGCGCAGCTTTGCCCAACCAGAGATTGTGAGCAAGCTGTTTCAACCGGCCATCGGCCTTGACCCGGCCATCAACGCCTTCTCCAATGCCGATGATCCGCCAATTGGTTCGCCGCATGCCAGGAAGTAAGTCCCATGATCTCACTCGCCGAACTCCAGCGCCGCATCGATGCCGGCGATCTCTCCACTGAGGCCGCCGTCGCGCAGTCGCTGGAAGCGATCCGCGCCAGGGAAAAGACCATCGGCGCCTTCGTCTGCCATGCCGATCAGCTGCGCGCGGCGAGTGCCGGGCCGCTGCGCGGCATTGCGGTCGGTATCAAGGACATCATGGACACGGCGGCGTTCCCGACCGAAATGGGTTCGGCGATCTACCGGGGATTTCGGCCACGCGGTGACGCGGCCGTGGTGATGATGCTGAAACAGGCAGGCGCGAGCATTATCGGCAAGACCACGACGACGGCCTTTGCCTCGGTGGATCCGACGCCGACGCTGAACCCGCACAATCACGGCCATACGCCGGGCGGATCGTCGTCCGGTTCGGCGGCGGCGGTGGCGGCCGGGATGATTCCGCTGGCGCTGGGAACGCAGACCGGTGGTTCGGTGATCCGCCCGGCCTCGTTCTGCGGCGTCGCCGCGATCAAGCCATCCTACCGTCTGCTGCCGACGGTCGGCGTCAAATGCTACTCGTGGACGCTCGACACGGTCGGCCTGTTCGCGGCCGGCGTCGACGACGTGGCGCGCGGACTTGCCGCGATGACCGGCCGGTCCGAATTGCTGCTGCCGCCGGGCATTCCGACACCGCGCATCGGCGTTGTGACCCAGGATTTCGCAGGTAGCCCGGACGCGTCGGGCGGCGAGGCGTTGCGGATCGCGGCGAAGGCGGCAGAACGCGCCGGAGCTTCGGTGCAGACGCTCAATTTGCCGGGGATCATCGCAGAGGCGTGGCAAGCCCATTCGGTGATCCAGGAATTCGAGGCGCATCAGGCGCTCGCCTGGGAGTACCGCGAGAATTACGACGCGATGCCGCCGATGTTGCGGGCGAGGCTCGACGAGAGCAGGGACACATCGCCCGTCGTCTATGACGAAGCGATTGCCGTCGCGCATGGCGCCAGACAGGCGCTGGAAAAGGTGTTCGATGAGGTCGACGTGCTGCTGACCCTGTCGGCCCCGGGCGCTGCGCCGAAGGGATTGGATTCGACCGGCGACGCCCGTTACAACCGGCTGTGGACGCTAATGGGTGTGCCCTGCGTCAATGTTCCGGCGTTTGTAGCCGAAGGCAATTTGCCCGTCGGCGTGCAGGTGATTGCGAGATATGGCGCTGACGCGAAAGCATTGGCCGCGGCGCGGTTTGTCGAGCAGGCGCTGAAATCATAGGGCGGATTAGCGCAGCCTAATCCGCCAATCTGCATGGCCAAGTGGCGGATTACGGCTTCACCTAATCCGCCTACACCTTACTTCGCCCCGATCCGTCCCTCTGTCCCCGCCTGCAGCCGCTTGATGTTCTCGCTGTGCTTCCAGAACAGGAGCAGCGTCAGCACGACGAACAGCGACGCCAGCGCGGGATGGCCGAACCACCACAGGAACAGCGGCGTGACGAAGGCGGCGATCAGCGCCGACAGCGACGAATAGCGCGACGTTAAGGCGGTAGCCAGCCAGATCAGGCAGAAGATCACGGCGGCCGGCCAGAACAGGCCGATCAGCACGCCGATATAGGTGGCAACGCCCTTGCCGCCCTGGAATTTCAGCCAGACCGGGAAGAGGTGGCCGAGGAAGGCGCCGAGCGCGGCGAGCATCGCCGCATTGGCGCCGCCCAGATAGCCCGCGATGAGGACCGCGACCGTGCCCTTGAGGGCGTCGCCGATCAGCGTCGCCGCGGCAAGCCCCTTGCGGCCGGTGCGCAGCACGTTGGTGGCGCCGATATTGCCGGAGCCGATCGACCGCAGATCCTCCGTGCCGGCCAGCTTGGTCAGCACCAGCCCGAACGGGATCGAGCCGAGCAGGTAGCCGATCAGGAAGGCGACGATGAGGAATGCATCAGACATCGACGTGGCTCCTATCGCGGCAGCAGCGTATGAGCACTAGACGTGCTCGTAGACGGTGCGCCCGCCCACGATAGTACGCACGACGCGTCCCGAGAAGCGGGCTTCGTCGAACGGGGTGTTCTTGCACTGCGATTTGAGGTCGGCGGGATCGAGGATCCAGGGCGTATCGGGGTCGATGACGATGACGTCGGCCGGGGAACCGGCTCGCAGCGTGCCGCCGGGCAGGCCCAGCAGTTCGGCCGGGCGGGTCGACATCGCCCGGATCAGCGTCTTGAAGTCCATCTCGCCGTTATGAACCAGCCGCAGCGCCGCCGGCAGCATCGTCTGCAGCCCGACCGCGCCGGAGGCCGCTTCCGCAAACGGCAGCCGCTTGACCTCGACATCCTGCGGATTGTGATCGGACATGATCACGTCGACCAGGCCGGAGGCGACGGCGGCGACCAGCGCGAGACGGTCTTCTTCGGTGCGCAGCGGCGGCGACAATTTCAGGAAGGTGCGGTAGGGGCCGATATCGTTTTCGTTCAGCGTGACGTGATTGATCGACACCGATGCGCTGACGTCGAGCCCGGCCTCGCGGGCGCGCTTGAGGACTTCCAGCGACTCCATCGAGGACAGCGAGGCGGCGTGGTAGCGGCCGCCGGTCAGCGCCACGAGGCGCATGTCGCGCTCGAGCATGACGGCTTCGGCCGCATTGGGAATGCCGACAAGGCCGAGCCGCGCGGCGAACTCGCCCTCGTTCATCACGCCTTCGCCGACCAGGTCGGGGTCCTCGGTGTGGTGCACGATCAGCGCGTCGAAATCGCGCGCATAGGTGAGCGCCCGGCGCATCACCTGCGCATTGGTGACGCTCTTGTCGCCGTCGGTGAAGGCAACCGCGCCGGCGGCCTTGAGCAGCCCGATCTCGGTCATCTCCTCGCCGCGCATGCCTTTTGTCAGCGCGGCCATCGGGTGGATGTTGACGATCGCAGTGTCGCGGGCGCGGCGCAGCACGAAGTCCACCGTCGCCGAATTGTCGATAACGGGCGAGGTATCCGGCTGGCAGATGATGGTGGTGATGCCGCCGGCGGCGGCCGCCTGGCTCGCGGACGCAAAGGTCTCGCGGTGGCTGGCGCCGGGCTCGCCGACGAAGGCGCGCATGTCGATCAGCCCGGGAGCGACGATCTTGCCGGCGCAATTGATGATGTCGGTGCCTTCGGGCACGCCGGCGGCGCCGATGCCGCGCTTTGAGTCACGGATCGTGCCGTCGGCAATCAGGACGTCGCCGGGGCCGTCGAAATCCCTGGAGGGATCGACGACGCGGGCATTGGCGAGCAGGATCGGGCGTCGGTCGGTCAGCATGCTCTCACGCGTTCGGCAGGTTGCGGGCGAGCGCTTCGAGCACCGCCATCCGCACCGCCACTCCCATTTCAACCTGTTCACGGATCAGCGATTGCGCGCCGTCAGCCACGAGCGAGTCAATCTCGACGCCGCGGTTCATCGGCCCCGGATGCATCACCAGCGCGTCCGGCTTGGCGTAGGCCAGCTTCTTCTGGTCGAGGCCGAAATAGTGAAAGTACTCCTGGCTCGACGGCACGAAGGACCCGTTCATGCGCTCGCGCTGCAGCCGCAGCATCATCACGATGTCGGCGCCATTGAGGCCCTCGCGCATGTCGCGCGCGACCTCGACGCCCATCCGCTCGATGCCGCGCGGCAGCAGCGTGGAGGGGGCGACGACGCGGACGCGGGCGCCCATGGTGTTGAGCAGCAGGATATTGGAGCGCGCCACCCGCGAGTGCATGACGTCGCCGCAGATCGCGATGACGAGGCCCTCGAGCCGGCCCTTGTTGCGGCGGATGGTCAGCGCGTCCAAGAGCGCCTGTGTCGGATGTTCATGGCTGCCGTCGCCGGCATTGATCACGGAACCGTCAACCTTGCGCGCCAGCAGTTCCACCGCCCCGGAGGCGTGGTGCCGCACCACCAGGATGTCCGGGTGCATGGCGTTCAGCGTCACCGCCGTATCCATCAGCGTCTCGCCCTTGCGGATCGAGGACGAGGATACCGACATGTTCATGACGTCGGCGCCCAGCCTCTTTCCAGCCAGTTCGAACGAGGATTGGGTGCGGGTGGAAGCCTCGAAAAACAGGTTCACCTGGGTGCGGCCGCGCAAGGAGGTGCGCTTCTTGTCCACCTGGCGATTGAGCTCGACATATTCCTCGGAAAGGTCGAGCAGGCCGGTAATGTCGGCAGCGGAAAGCCCCTCGATTCCCAGCAGATGCCGGTGCCCGAGGACGAAGGTCGATTTCGATATAGGGGTCATTAAAGCCAGAGCTATAGGGAGAGATGCCGGGCAGGGCAAGCGTCAAATCCGCCTGCCGGACTTATCCACTAGGGCTTCCGCGGCAGGGTAAACGGCGCCGGCCGGTGTTCCCGGGCGGTGGTTTTCGATAGGATGGCAGGATCGGCGCGCGACGCTTCGGGCCCAAGGAAAAACGTGCGGCATTTCATTCAATCCGTCGGGATGGCTTCGCCCGAGCGTCGCGAAACCGGAGCCATCGCCGTGAACCGCGCGCGGGGCCGGGCGATTTCCAGGTGGACGGCTGCGTTCGTTGCGGCGGGCTGTCTTGCAAGTGCTGCGGCTCACGCGCAAAAACTGCCCGGCGGTTTCGTCTATCTGCGCGATGTCGATCCAACCATCATCCAGGATATCCGCTATGCCGGGTCCAACAATTTCGTCGGCCGTCCGCTCCGCGGATATGTGGCTGCCGAATGCGTCGTGAAGCGCGAGGTCGGCCTGCTCCTGAAGAGCGTGCAGGAGGAGCTCGCACTGCAGAACCTGTCGCTGAAGATGTTCGATTGCTACCGTCCGGCGCGCGCGGTGGCCGACATGGTGGCGTGGTCGCGCGACGGCAAGGAAACCCCGGCACAGAAACGCTACAATCCGTCGTTCCGCAAGGCCGACCTGTTTCGCCTCGGCTATATCGCCGAACGTTCCGGGCATTCCACCGGAGCCGCGCTCGACCTGACGCTGGTCGATCTGAAAGCCGACAATTCGGGCGTCTTCGATCCCGCCAAGGACTATGCCGACTGCACCGCCAATGTGAACCTGCGCGCACCGGAGGGCAGCCTCGATATGGGGACCGGCTATGATTGCTCCGACGTCAAGGCCAACACGTCGGCGAAATCGATCACGGCGGCCCAGCGCCGCTGGCGGGAGAAGCTGGTTCTGGTGATGGCGCGGCGGGGATTTGTAAACTATTCGAAGGAATGGTGGCACTTTTCGCTGCCCGGAGCGGGCGGCCAGGCCTATGATTTTCCGATCACACCCCGGAAATGATTTACGGTTCCAGGATCAGCCATGAGCCAGGCAACATTCGCGACCCATGAGGTCTTCAACCAGTCGCCGCCGTTTTGGGATGTCGATCTCTATGCGGCCGACCGGCCGCTGGTTGACGCCGTCGCCGCCAACGGCGGTGCTGCGGCTGAGGAGGAGTTGTCCGAATTCGGCAGGCATTGGGGCTCGGCGGCGATGGCGGAGCGTGGCCGCGTTGCCAATGAGAACACGCCGAAACTGCGCACCTTCGATTCAAAAGGCCATCGCCGTGACGAGGTCGAATTTCATCCGGCCTATCACGAACTGATGGCGCACGCCGCGCATGCCGGCGTGCATAATTCGACCTGGACGTCCCTGGGCAAGCCGGCCGGCGGCGCGTCGGAAGTGATACGTGCGGCAAAATTCTATATCGCCGCGCAGGTCGAGACCGGGCATCTCTGTCCCATCACCATGACGCGGGCTTCGGTCGCCGCGCTGGCGGAGCAGCCGGACCTGCTGGCCAGGGTGATGCCGGTGCTGGGCACACGGTCCTATGATCCGGCCTTTGCGCCATGGTGGACCAAGCGCGGCATGACGCTGGGCATGGGCATGACCGAGAAGCAGGGCGGCACCGACGTGCGCTCCAACATGACGTGGGCGGAACGCGACGGGAATGCCTATCAGATCACCGGGCACAAATGGTTCATGTCGGCGCCGATGTGCGACGCCTTCCTGGTGCTGGCGCAGGCCGAGGAGGGCCTGAGCTGTTTCCTGATGCCCCGTTTCACGCCCGATGGTGCGGTCAACGCGATCAGGTTCCAGCGGCTGAAGGACAAGCTCGGCAACCGGTCCAATGCTTCTTCCGAGGTCGAGTTTCACGGCGCCTATGCCGAGCGGGTCGGCGCCGAGGGCAAGGGCATCCGCACCATCATCCAGATGGTGCAGCTCACGCGGCAGGATTGCGCGATCGCTTCCGCCGGGCTGATGCGCTCGGGCCTTGCGCATGCGCTGCATCATGCGCGGCATCGCAGCGTGTTCCAGAAACACCTTGCCGATCAGCCGCTGATGCAGGCGGTGCTGTCGGACATGGCGCTGCATGTCGAGGCAACGGTTGCGCTGGTGATGCGGCTGTGCCGTTCGTTCGACCGCGCGCCTTTCGATGCCAGGGAAGCCACCTACATGCGGCTCCTGACGCCCGCCATCAAATACTGGGTCTGCAAGAGCGCGCCCGGCTTTCTCTACGAGGCGATGGAGTGCCTCGGTGGCAATGGCTATGTGGAGGAGGGCATTCTGGCGCGGCATTACCGGGAATCGCCTGTGAACGCGATCTGGGAAGGCTCGGGCAATGTCATGTGCCTCGACGTGCTCCGCGCGGTGTCGCGTGAGCCGGAAGCCGCCGCCGGCATCGTGCACGAACTGACCGGCGGGACGCTTGGCCTGCCCGGCGCGGTCGAGGCGACCAGCTTCATCGGCAAGGCGTTCCGCCGGCCGGACAATGAGCGCGTGGCGCGGCTGGCGGTCGAGAAGCTGGCGCTGCTGGCTGCTTCCGCCGCGCTCAATGCGGTGTCGCCCCGCCATGCCGAACTGTTCGCGGCCACGCGGCTTGCCGGCAATCACGCCGGCATGTATGGCGCGGTCGATCTCGCTCCCGAAGATATCAGCGGCCTGCTGGAGCGGGCGCTGCCTTGACACAACATCAGCCGTCATGGCCGGGCTTTTCCCGGCCATCTACGTTCTTCCTGGCTGCGGCCACGTGGATGCCCGGGTCAAGCCCGGGCATGACGACGAGAAACAGTCCCCTAGCCATGAGAATCGTTTGATGGACTCCATTACGTCAGCAGGTGCCGTTGCAGGCCAGCCAGATACCCCCGATCCGCGGCCGCCGCGCGTCTGGAAATTCTGGGGCACCACGCTGTGGGGCCTGTTCATCTTCGCCGCCATGTTCCTCGGGCAGCTCGCGGTCATCATCTATTTCGTGCTGCGGCAGGGCGGATCATTCGATGTCGCCGAGGCGATCCGGGTGGTCGGCGGCGGCGTGACCATCTCGCTCTCGGTGATCCTGGGATTGCCGGCCGTGCTCGCGGCGACCTGGGTCGCGATCCGTCCGACCCGCATTTCCTTTGCCGATTATCTCGCTTTGCGCTGGACCTCCTGGCGCAATTTCTTCATCGGCCTGGCGGCGCTCGCCATCCTGGTCGGCGGCTGGGACCTGCTGTCGCGGGCGCTCGGGCGCGAGGTGACGCCGGGCTTCATGGGCGAGGTCCTGAAGTCCGCACAGGCCGACGGCGCGCTGTGGCTGCTGGTGATCGCGTTTACCGTCGCGGCGCCGATGTGGGAAGAAATCTTCGCCCGCGGCTTCCTCTATCGCGGCTGGTCGGAATCGAGGCTCGGCGTTGCCGGCGCCATCTTCCTGTCGTCGCTGGCCTGGACCGCGCTGCATCTGCAGTATGACTGGTTCTTCTTCGGCGAGGTGTTCACGATCGGGCTTCTGCTCGGCTATCTCCGCCACCGCACCAATTCGACCTGGCTGACCATCGTTCTGCACGGCATCAATAATCTGGCGGCGACGATCCAAACGTTTTGGCTGGCGGGCTGATTGCTGATATGGGGTGGAAGTTAACCCCATTCGCGCCGTGAGGTTGTTGCCAGGCGATGCAGGATTCCCGTGATAGAAATCGTCCGGTCGCACTGACGGCGCAAGTGCCCAAAACCTGGGACTTCATGGAAACCACGTTTGCCGCGCTGGTCGCCTACGGCGTCTTCGGCCTGGTCAGTGATCTCGCCCTCGTTGCGCTGGCGGTCGCACAAGGCGGCGCGGCATTGCCTCCTGCAGGAGTTCAAGAGATACCGACGGGTGCAGAGTGCGCCGCAGGAATGGTGGGATCTGCAGCGACGATCATCGTGCTCTGGGTCGCCATCAGAATGGCGCGCCGCGACTTTTCTGAATATCTTGGGTTGAACTGGCCAACTCGCGACGAGGTCATGGCGGCCTTGATGATCGCGATCATGCTGTGGATTGGTGAAATTGTCGTCGCGTCTTTGATTACCCCGAGAGCACCCTCGACGAGTCCCCAGCTCCTGTTCAGTGTCGGCGAACTGTTGATCTTGTTCATCGCCGTATGTGTCGCATCGCCAATCGTGGAAGAATTCACTTTCCGTGGCTTCATCTTTCGCGGCTGGTCCGAATCTTTTGTCGGTCCGACCGCGACCATCGTGCTCACCGCGGCGATCTGGGCGGCATGCCACACCCAATATGATTGGTGGGGGCGCGGTTGGATCTTTGTGTCGGGTCTCGCCCTTGGCCATTTTCGCCGGCGAAGCGGCTCGACGTGGCTCACGGTGATCGTTCACTCCGGCATGAACTTCTCTTTCTTTCTGACAATGAAAGTTGTCTAGGGGCCCGCCGTCACCAGCGCGATCGCGATCGGCATCGTCACCGCGGCCAAGATGGTCTGCAGCGTGATGATCTGGGCGAGCAGCGGTGCGTCGCCGCCCATTTGCCGCGCCAGCACATAGGCGCTCGATGCGGTGGGCACCGCCGAGCAGATCGTCACGACGGCGAGGTTGGAGCCGGTTACCCCAAACTGCAGCGCCAGTGCGACAGCGATCACCGGCATCAGCACCAGCTTGAGGAACACCGCGACACTGGCGGCGAGGCTGGGCTTGAACAGGCCTTCGAGATGCAGGCCGGCGCCGGTCACCAGGAGGCCGATGGCGAGGGAGGAACGGCCGAGCGCGTCCGCTACCTCGTGCCAGAGTTTCGGCAGCGGAATCTGCGTGACGTTGAGCGCCAGCCCGATCGCGCAGGCCCAGATCAGGGGATTGCTTGCCACCGTCAGGACGATTGAGCCGGTCGAGCGCTTTTCCGGCGAGGCGTAATGGGCGAGCACCGCAACGCTGAGCACGTTGACCAGCGGCACGATCGCGATCATCGCGACGGAGGCGATCGCCAGCCCGAGATTGCCGAACAGGCTGCCGGCGACGGAAAGCCCGACATAGGTCTGCCAGCGTGTAGAGCCCTGGAATATCGAGCTGAACGCGGGACCGTCGATGGCAGCGCGGGCGAGCAGGGGGCGCAGCGCAAGACATAGCAGCGATACCGCGAGCGCCGATAGCAGCAGCGCACCCCCGACGCCGCCAACCGGCACCGTGCTCAGATCGGCCTTGACCAGCGTCTGCACCAGAAAGACCGGAAGAAGCACGTAGTAGGTCAGCCGCTCCAGCCCGTGCCAATGCGTATCGAGCCGCATCAGCGTCCGCTTCAGGACGAAGCCGAGCGCGATCAGAAAAAATACCGGCAGCAGCGCCGCAATGACGACCGCCATCCCCTAAGCGCCTCCGCGCAGCTTGGTGAGCCGGTCCAGCGCACCCTGCAGGATGAAGATCGCGGCATGCTCGTCGATCACCTCGGCGCGGCGGGCGCGGGAAACGTCCATCCCGATCAATTCGCGCTCCACGGCCGCAGTCGAAAGCCGCTCGTCCCACAGCCCGATCGCGAGGTCGGTGAGGTTGGCAAGATTGCGGGCGAAGGCGCGGGTCGATTGCGCGCGCGGTCCCTCGCTGCCGTCCATGTTGATGGGCAGGCCGAGCACGAAGCCGACCGCATGGCGCTCGCCGGATATCGCGAGCAGCCGTGCCGCGTCGGCCTTGAAGGCCTTGCGCTTGATCGTCTCGACGCCGGTCGCGAGCCTGCGATCGGGATCGGACACGGCGACGCCGATGGTCTTGGTGCCGAGATCGAGGCCGACCAGGGCGCCGCGCGCCGGCCAGTGCGTGGCGGCATCGATCAGGGGGAGGATGGGGGCGGACATGACCCCCGCATACCACCGGCGCGTCAAGCGCGCAAAGCAGATGACGGCGCGGCGTCCATGGGAGAACGTCACGCCGTCACCGTCCTTGAGTCCGCCTTTACCGGATCGCGACCGGGTTGATCATGCTCTGCACGCCGCCCTTGAAGCGCGGCTGGCCGAGCACGAACAGGAACTCGTAGGCCTTGTCGGCGGCGAGGCCTGACGTATCCAGCACCTCCATGATGTAGGTGCCGTTCATCGGCAGCAGGATCTGGTGCACCTCGAACACGTTCTTGCTCTCGAATGGAATCACCTCGACGCCCCAGGTGTCCGCGCCGACGGCGACGATGCCCTTGCCGGTGAGGTATTTCGCCCCTTCGACGCCAAGCCCCGGCTCGCCCGAATTGAAGCGCTTGTCGTCCTTGCCGATCAGGCTGGCCCAGCCGGTGTGGAACAGCACGACGTCGCCCTGGCGGATTTCGATGCCCTGCTTCTTGGCGGCTTCCTCGATTTCCTTGACGTTGAAGGCGGTGCCTTCCTTGACCACGTCGGTGCCGAAATAAGCGGCCATGTCGAGCAGCACGCCGCGGGCGACCATCGGCGGCAGCTTCTCGATGCCCAGCTTCTTCAGGCCGGTTGGATCGGCGAATTCGAGCAGCTTGTTGCCGTTGTAGTAGACATGCTCGACGCCGATATGGCCGAGGCCGTCAATCTGACTGCCGACGCCCACCCAGCCCTCGATGATGTCGTCATTATAGGTGGTCTTGCTCGGTCCGAGGCCGGGAATGCCGGCCTGGCCGGGCTGCACCACGGTGATCTTGAAGGCACGCGGCGGGTAGGCGGGCATCTTGCTGTCCACCGGGAAGCCGAGCGCATAGGTCTTGCCGGTCTTGACGAGTTGCGTGGCTTTGACGACGAGTTCGGGCGTCATGTAGTTGGCGGCGCCGATCTCGTCGTTCGGTCCCCATTTCGATTTCGTCCAGTCTTGAGCGCTTGCCGTTCCGACCGTACCCAACAGGGCAACAGAACAGCACAACACGAATGCGTTGCGCATCGCAGTTCCTCCCAGATGTAGACGTTATGGTTTTTGATAGCTAGCGCCTCATACTAACGTCGGAGTCGGCGGCGGCCAGAATTTTTTGGAGCCAATGCGCATGTTGCGATGGAAAGCCGCAAGCGCTGGGCCGCAATTCGATTTGTTACGGAATTGAGGCAGCGGAATTTCGCGTAACGGAACGTGCGAGATCGTTGCCGGGGATGTTTTTGCGCTGCGGGGTTGGAGCGCCATGCGGCGGCTGATTGCGTAAGGCCGCTGGCTCAGTAGCCCTGCATGATCACACGCGCCTCTTCAAAGCGCCGCGCGCGCAGGGCGTCCCGATGGATCCAGACATAGAGGTTGCCCACGTCACCCCACATCATGCCGGCCCGATCGTCGGATGCGATTTGCAGCAGCATCAACCAATGGGCCGCGTCGGCTTTCAACCGCTCGGCCGCCGCATCCCATGCGTTGAGGTCGAATCTCTTGGTGAGGAGCGCGCATTGGATTCGCATGTCGCCTTGAATCGGAAGTGGATGCCCACCGAAGCGGTGATCATGACCGTCCCGGGTGACCTCGTACCACCAGGATTTCACGGTCTTGTCCGCCTTGTCCTCGATCTTGCAGACGTTCCATTCCGGGGAGGCGAAATAGGGTGGCCACATGCCGGCATGAAGCACGCACCGCTGCGGCCGAAAGCCGGCGGTCTGCTTGTGAGCCGATAATTCGGCCGGCGGGCTGGCCCGCTCCAACGAACAGACCGGCGTCAGATCATGGATCAGCCGGGCGCCCGTGATATCAGCCGGTCTATCGCCGTCGGGGCGATGGTCGGTGTCATAAAAAAGCAGAAGCCGTCCCTCGCGCGGGATGTCCGGATCGACGGGTCCCGCAGCCCGGATGTCGGCCAGGTCGACCTGCGCGATGAACTGGAGCGGCGCCGGCGCCTCGGTCCGTCGTGCACTCTCGACCAGAAAATCGAAATAAGAGTCGCCGAAATCGACCTTTGCGGATGCGGCCGCGTAGGCCTCGAACTCGTCCGATGGCAACACCATCCGGAACCCTTCGAGTGTCTCGGTCCGAACTGCCGCCATGTCTGGCGAGTTGAAGAGATCTGCGCCCGCCTGCGCCTGTGCGACCCGCACCTCATGATCGGGATATGGGGGACGCCAGGGCCATGGCATCCCGGCTGGAAGGTCCGGCGTTCCGCCGATCTTGGTCGCGCCCAATGCAATTGCGGCTTCGTCGTCGACCCCAGTGGTTTCGAGCCAGATGTACGGCTTCGAGCTTGCCGCCAGGGTCGCGGCGTCAGCGACAGGGACGCCTGCCGCGCGCAACGAACGGTCGATCTCGGCGGCGGTCTTGAATAGCTTTCGCATCGCAGGTCTCACCACATCGCGGGCGCTCTCGCGAGACGGTAGACGACGGAGCGGCGGACTTGGTTCGATCAGGACTGCGGCGCCGGTATGTCAGGCCGCAATGACTTCGCCATGGCCGCTCAGGCAGGACGCAAATCCCTGCAGGGCGCTGTATTGATGGGCGGTGCGGCGGGTGATGAAGAGCGTCTCGACGCGCGCCTGCGCCGGGCTGAGCGTGTGAATGCTCACGCTGTCATTATGCCCGACCACGGCGCGCGGCAGCATCGTCACGCCCATGTCGGCGGCGACGCAGCCGACCATGCCGTCGAGCGTGCCGAGTTCGAACCGCGTGGCCGACGGCCAGCCGAATTCCGAAAACACCTGTTCGAGACGTTGGCGGTAGGTGCAGCCGGTGCGGAACACCAGCGCCGTCGGGCCTGAACCCGGCGTGCCCGCGCGCAACGCCTTGAGGTTCCGCCAGCGCCGCGCCGTGACCAGCACCAGCTCCTCGCGGAAAGCGACGGTCGCACTGAGTTCGGCATGCTCGATCGGTCCCGCCACGAAGGCGCCGTCGAACGTGCCGTTGAGCACGCCGGCGACGAGGTCGGCCGTCGTCGAGGTGCGCAGGCTCAGTTGCACCGCCGGGAAGCGGCGATGGAATTCGGCGAGCAGAGCGGGCAAGCGGATGGCCGCCGTCGTCTCCATCGAGCCGATCGCAAGCGGCCCCTTCGGCTCGCCATCGTCGCGCGCTGCCAGCAGCGCCTCGCGCGACAGCGCCGCCATCCGCTCGGCATAGGGCAGCAGGCGGCGGCCGGCGCCGGTCAGCGTCATGCCACGGCTGTGCCGTTCGAACAGAGCGGTGCCGATCTCGGCTTCCAGCGCCTTGACGCGCTGGGTGACGTTGGACTGCACGGTGTTGAGCTCGTCGGCGGCGCGGGTAATGCCGCCGAGCCGTGCAACGGCCGAAAAGGTCTGGAGATCGCTCAATTCCATGGTGCCGTCCGTTTCAATTCACAGATTGGAGAGTTCTCTAGTATTCATTTTTACAGAATGGTAGATCGGCCTAGGATCGCTGTCCAGATAGCCGCGGATTGGACATGCCGATATCGACGCCACTCACCGCCCGTCTGGGAATTCAGCACCCGGTGCTCTCAGCACCGATGGATGTCATTGCCGGCGCGCGCCTGACTGCGGCCGTCAGCGCAGCCGGCGGCTTCGGTATCCTCGGCGGCGGTTATGGCGACCGGGCCTGGCTGGAGCAGGAGACGGCCAAGCTCGCCAATGTCGCTGATCCCTTCGGCATCGGCTTCATCACCTGGAGCCTGGCGAAGCAGCCGGAGCTGCTGGATATCGCGCTCCGCGCCCGTCCGCGCGCGATCATGCTGTCATTCGGCGATCCCAGGCCATTTGCGCCGCGCATCAAGGCGGCGGGTGCGCTCCTGATCTGCCAAGTGCAGGATGAGGCGATGGCGCGGCAGGCGCTCGAGGCGGGCGCTGACATCCTGATTGCGCAGGGAACGGAAGCCGGTGGCCACGGCGCCTCGCGCACCACAATCGATATCGTGCCCGCGATCGTCGATCTCGCGGCCGGCCGCGTGCCGGTCGCGGCTGCCGGCGGCATCGGCGACGGCCGCGGGCTTGCGGCGATGATGATGCTGGGCGCGTCCGGCGTGCTGCTCGGGACGCGCTTTTACGCCAGCGTGGAATGTGACGGGGCCGAGGAAGCCAAGCAGCGCATCTGCGCCGCGTCGAACGGCAATAGCGTCCGCGGCATCATCTTCGACCTGTCGCGCAACAATGTCTGGCCGGCGCCGTTCACCGGCCGCTGCCTGATCAACGATCATGCACGGCGCTGGATGGGGCGCGAGGTCGAACTGATGCAGAACATCAAGGCGGTCGCGGCCGACTATGCGGCGGCAAGGGCCGCCGGCAATTTCGATATCGCCGCCGTCATCGCCGGCGAAGCCGTCGGGCTCATTCACGACATTCCGCCGGCGGCCGAAATCGTTGACAGGATCATCACCGAGGCCGACCAGATATTGAGCGGACGGCGCAACTCCGTTGCCGCCTGATCCAGACCTCTAGTCATTCACTTAAAGCGAGCAGAAACCATGTGGCCAGACCGCCGGATCATCGACCTCTTCAAGACCGAATTTCCGATCGTGCAGGCCCCGATGGCCGGCATCATGGATGCCGAACTGGTGATCGCGGCGGCGCAGGGCGGGGCACTGGGCTCGCTGCCCTGCGCGATGATCACGGCCGAGAAGGCGCGCGAGCAGGTCAACATCATCCGCCAGCGCGTCTCCGCGCCGGTCAACATGAACTTCTTCTGCCACACGCCTGTTGATGCCGATCCCGCGCGCGAGGCCGGCTGGAAGGCACGGCTTGGCGCCTATTACAAGGAACATGGTATCGACCCTGCCGCGCCCGTCAGCGCCGCCAACCGTGCGCCATTCGACGAGGCGATGTGCGCGGTGGTGGAGGAACTGAAACCCGAAGTCGTCAGCTTCCATTTCGGCCTGCCGGCTCCCGCGCTGGTCAAGCGCGTCAAGGCGGCGGGTTCAATCGTGCTGTCGTCGGCGACGATCGTGAAGGAAGCGATCTGGCTGGAGGAGAACGGCGCCGACGTCATCATCGCGCAGGGCGCGGAAGCCGGCGGCCACCGCGGCATGTTCCTGACCGACAATATCGCCGAGCAGCCCGGCACCTTTGCACTGGTGCCGCAGGTGGTCGATGCGGTGAAGGTGCCGGTGATCGCGGCGGGCGGCATTGCCGACGGGCGCGGCATCGCGGCGGCGTTCGCGCTCGGCGCGTCCGGCGTGCAGATCGGCAGTGCCTATCTGCGCTGCCCGGAATCCAGGGTGAGCGCATCGGCGCGCGCCGCGCTGGCCCAAGCGTACGACGATTCCACCGTGATCACCAATGTGATGACCGGGCGGCCCGCGCGCGGCGTCGCCAACCGCGTCATGCGCGAGGTCGGCCCGATCTCGCCGGATGCACCGGCGTTCCCGCATGCTGCCACCGCGCTTGGCCCGCTGAAGGCGGCGGCCGAAAAACTCGGCAAGGTCGATTTCACTAATCTCTGGGCAGGGCAGGCCGTGCGAATGGGCCGCGAGATGCCGGCGGCGGAACTGACGCGTTCGCTCGCCGGCGCCGCGCTGGCGCGACTTGCCGCGTTGGCTGGCTAGGGCTCTACTTGCGTCGCCAGGATTCGACCAGGGCTGCTAGCTTGGCGTCTAGGGTCTCGTCTCCTTGTGCCAAGTCTGCTTCGTACCCAAACCAGTAATTGCCGACCAGCGCGCGGTGCGTACAGAATTTCACGTTGTCCAGCCGGCATATGACGAGTCGCGAAGGCTCTCCGTTCGGATTCATGCGCGCGTAGTAATGCTCAACCCGCGCAGGACCGCCAGCTTGCACCGCATAGCTCAGGTCAAAAGATTGATACCCGTTACGGTCCGGGCCAGGGCTCATTTGAGACCGATATTTGCGCCATGACTCCAAAGCAGAATCAGCAATGGTTTTCTCGTTTGGTAGAATCCGGACCTGTTGAATGTAGTGACAACCAACGTCGGTCCGCCCTTTGAGATTGGACAAGCAGATATTGACGGTGAAGCCTGTCTCATTTGGCTTTTCGCTGGGAGGTACTCCGGGGCTGGAATCCGCATACTGCCAAGGCACAAGGAAGGCCTCCGGCCCGATATGCCGCTCGAAATAGTGCGGTCCCGGCTTCACAAAGGAGCGAGCTACTTGGGTGCCGGCAATGGTCGTGGTCCAGATCAGGATAACGGACAGGGACGCGGTGGCTCGAAACTTCAAGGCAAGCGCTATCGAAGATAGCGCTGCGGCAAAGGCACCAGAGGCAAGAACGATTCTCGAGGCCCGCAGATCATACGCATTGAATGTCGCCAGCGGGTGCGCGGGGAAGTAAAACTGGCTGAAACCCGCACTCGCGCCGACAAGAAGGCATATCGGGATCGACACCACAAAGAGGATCCAAGCGGAAATAACGAATGTCTTGGCGCGGCTCCGAAGAATTCTCACGATACCTACTAGGTTAACCAAAAGTTGTCGTCTGTTCTCCGGCAATCCTAGCATGAAACGCTGGGCGCCACTGTTGTTGATCCAGCACTCTCGCGCGATCTCTTCGCCTCGACTTTAATAGGATAATTCTCTACCGCGTATTCTCACAACGCGTGGACCCAGGCTTCGGGATAGAGCGCGTAGGCGTTGCCGCGCCGTGCCAGGCGGGAGAATGCCGGGAAATGCAGATGCATTCCGGCGATCAGGATGCCATCGGTGGCGACGCGGTCGAACATGCGTTTTCGCGCGGCTGCTGCCGCGGCGAGGTCAGTGTCGAAGGCCATGCCGGCTTCCGGAAACGCGGTCTGCACTTCCGGCACGTGCACCGTGTCGCCCCAGATCATCAGCTGCTCGTTGCCTGACGCGATGAGATAGGCGGTGTGGCCGGGCGTATGCCCGAGGCTTGGCACCGCGGTCACGCCGGGGAATACCTCGCCCTCTCTGAACAGCCGCGTCCTGTTCTTGTAGGGCGCGACCTGTTCGCGGCCGGCCAGAAAATAGAGCTTTGCCGATCGCTCATCGGCCTTGGCCATCGCGCCGTCGTCGAACCAGTGCGCCAGCTCGTTCTCGTGCATCACAAGCTCGGCGTTCGGAAACAGGAGCCGCCCGTTCGACATGTCGACCAGGCCGGCGGAATGATCCGGGTGCATATGGGTCAGCAACACCGTGTCGATCGATTTCGGATCGATGCCGGCGGCAGCGAGGCTGCGTTGAACGAAGCCGGCGGTCGGCTGCAGATAATTGCCCGATCCGGTGTCGACGATCGCCATGCGCCCCCTGGAATGGATCAGAAAGGTGTTGACGCTGGTCCGCCGCGCCGGACGGAAAGCGTCGCTGAGGATTTGACGCGCCTTTTCGAGGTCGACGTTGCGCATCACGTCGAGCGTGCTGTCCAGATAGCCGTCGCTGATGGCGGTGACGACGATGTCGCCGATCCTGCGATGATAGACGCCGGCAATCTGCTGTGCGGGTTGCTGATGCATTGGAAGACCTCGGAGCTTGAGGGAACAGTGAGGATCGGTCAGGCGCCGACCGATCTCAGGAACTCGTCGATGCACTCGAACAGCAGATCGGGTGTTTGCACCGCCATGTAATGGCCGGTGCGGATCTCGGTGTAGCGGGCGCCGGGAATGCTCCGTGCGACGTCTTGCGCGAGCGGCGGCGGGCGCACCCTGTCGAGGCTGCCGCCGATCACGAGGACCGGACAAGTCAGCCGCCCAAGTTCGTCCTGCATCTCCGCCGCTGCCAGCATTCGCCAGATCGTTGCATAGCTGGAGGGATCGTTGCCGAGCCACCGCCGGCGGAATCGCTCGAACCGCGCCACGTCGCCACGAAGCTCAGGCGCGTAGCCGCCGAGCATGGCGTCCTCGACCGCGATGGCCATGCCGGCCGCCTCGATCCTGGCGAGGCGTTCGAGAGCCGGCGCGCGGCGCTCTGCGGCGATGCCGGTGGCCGGGCTGCCGACGGCGACAGCGCTGGTGCGCTCCGGGTAACGGGCGGCAAAATGCAGGGCGATCGCACCGCCGACAGCGATGCCCGCGAGCGCGACCTTGCCGGCGATGCCGAAGTGATCGAGCAGGGCGGCGATGTCGCCGGCCATTGTATCGAGGCTGAGCTCGCCACGAACCTTCTGCGACAATCCGGCGCCACGGGTATCATAACGCAGGACTTGGCGAGATCGGGCGAACTGCGGCGAAATCTCGTCCCAGCTTTCGAGCGAGCCGCCCATTTCATGAACCAGCACCAGCGTGCGATCACCGGCGCCACTCAGCTCGCAGCGCAGAGCGACGCCATTGGCCTCGATGAAATCCATGCTGCGCTCCCCGGTACCTTTTTATTTGATCTTCTTGTTGTCACCCGGCGAACGACGGTCCCGTCGACCCTGACATCCGAGGTCCACGATAGCGGAGCCGATACGAAGTTCAAATCGGGAGGGGAACGAGGCGCTCGATCCGTCTTTGGCAACCGCGACGGACGGTACGGCCTGCCAGCGAGACCGCGCCAAGGCAAACGCTCGCTCCCGGCCAAACCGGCCGGTTGGGCTGCCGAAAATGCGGACTTTTCCGCGCTAGTGCGCCGGTTCGTCGCGGCGGACGTCGAGATGCTCCGCGGCCAGCGACCGGTAATGCGCGGCCATCTCCTTGTAATGCTGCCTGGAGATCGGATCGGTCGCGCTTTCAGCGCGGCGTTCGAACATTTCTGCCTTTTCCTGCAGGATCTTAGCCTGGGACATGGCTCTACTCCCGTTCGGTCAGGTCAAACAGGCGAGGTAAACGATTGCGATACCGAGCACGGTACCGATGGACCAGAGGGCGGGATCCCAGCTTTCCGACCCGGCACTGTCATTTTCGATGCTCGACATGACACGGCCTCCCGATGTTCTGGCCGCGACTACATTCCCCGTCTGTTTCAGGACGACTACGTCATGGGCTGAAAATGGTTTCGTCGGGGCGTTTTTGCCAGGGAATCCACCCATCCCACACGAAAACTTGTCTATCCGGGCGGGGGGCGCCCGGAGGCGTCCGCCCGCGGTTGCGGCGCAAAAGCGGCCTCTGCTATACGGCGGGTGCCAATTCCCTGTTTGAGGCCTATATTAATGTCCGTTGATGCCGCCACCGTTCGCCGCATCGCGCATCTGGCGCGGATTGCGGTCACCGACGCCGAGGTTCCCCATCTGCAGGGCGAGCTGAACGCCATGCTGGCCTTCGTGGAGCAGCTTTCGGAGGTGAACATCGACGGTATCGAACCGATGACCTCGGTGACCCCGATGGAAATGAAGAAGCGGGCCGATGTGGTCAATGACGGCGAAATTCCCGACGATATCGTCAGGAATGCGCCGGAGACGCAAAATCATTTCTTCCTGGTGCCGAAGGTCATTGAATAACGTCGATAGCGTTTTCGAGCGAAGTGGGCGCCGGTTCGCGTCAAGAAAACGCGTCAAGCAATGAAGTCTAGAGATCGGAAGTCCGATGTGTCTGCTCTGCGACGATGAAAAGGCCTATCAGGCCTACATGAACTATCTCGACGCGATGGAGCGGCAGGGCAAGGCCGCCGATCCCGACAAGGCGATGGACGCTGTCCTCGATCAGCTCGAGGCCAATGAAAGGACGCGGCCCAAGTCCAACGATCCCGCCAACGACAAGACGCTTTCTCCTTTCTTCTGCAGCCCGATCAATAAATGACCGACCTGACATCCCTGACGATCGCGGAGGCCCGCGAGGGCCTCGCGGCCAAGTCTTTCACCTCGCTTGAACTGACGGACGCGCATCTCGCCGCCATCGAAGCGGCGCGCGCGCTCAATGCCTTCGTGCTGGAAACGCCTGACAAGGCCCGCGCCATGGCGCGCGCGGTCGATGCGAAGATTGCCAAGGGGGAGGGCGGACCGCTCGCCGGCATTCCGCTCGGCATCAAGGACCTGTTCGCAACCAGGGACGTGCGCACCACCGCGTGCTCGAAAATCCTCGGCAATTTCGTGCCGCCCTACGAATCCACCGTGACCTCGCAGCTCTGGCGCGACGGCGCTGTCATGCTCGGCAAGCTCAACAATGACGAGTTCGCGATGGGCTCGTCGAACGAGACCTCGTGCTTCGGCCCGGTGGTCAACCCATGGCGGCGCGAGGGCTCCAACACCACGCTGGTGCCGGGCGGTTCCTCCGGCGGATCGGCATCCGCTGTGGCGGCATTGCTCTGCATGGGCGCGACCGCGACCGATACCGGCGGCTCGATCCGCCAGCCTGCCGCGTTCACCGCGACCGTCGGTATCAAGCCAACCTACGGCCGCTGCTCGCGCTGGGGCATCGTGGCGTTCGCGTCTTCGCTCGACCAGGCCGGCCCGATCGCGCGCACCGTGCGCGATTCCGCGATCCTGATGCGCTCGATGGCCGGTCACGATCCAAAGGACACGACATCGGTCGACATCGCCGTGCCCGACTATGAAACGGCGATCGGCAAGTCGGTGAAGGGCATGAAGATCGGTATTCCCAAGGAGTACCGTCTCGACGGCATGCCGGCGGAGATCGAAAAGCTCTGGAGCGACGGCGCGGCGTGGCTGAAGGCGGCCGGCGCCGAGCTGGTCGAAGTGTCGCTGCCGCACACCAAATATGCGCTGCCGGCCTATTACATCGTGGCGCCGGCGGAAGCCTCGTCCAACCTCGCGCGCTATGACGGCGTGCGCTACGGCCTGCGCGAGCAGGGACGCAACATCATCGACATGTACGAGAACACCCGCGCGAGCGGCTTTGGCGACGAAGTTCGCCGCCGCGTCATGATCGGCACCTATGTGCTGTCGGCCGGCTATTATGATGCCTACTATCTGCGCGCGCAAAAAGTCCGCACGTTGATCAAGAAGGATTTTGAGGATTGCTTTGCCAAGGGCGTCAGCGCGATCCTGACGCCGGCGACACCCTCGGCGGCGTTCGGCGTCGGCGAAAAGGGCGGCGCCGATCCGATCGAGATGTATCTCAATGACATCTTCACGGTGACGGTGAACATGGCAGGACTGCCCGGCATCGCCGTACCGGCCGGCAAGGATGCGCAGGGCCTGCCGCTCGGCCTGCAGTTGATCGGCCGCCCCTTCGACGAGGAGACGCTGTTCTCGCTCGGTGCGGTCGTGGAGCAGGCCGCCGGTCACTTCACGCCGCAGAGGTGGTGGTAAGGTAGCGATGGCCGATTTCCGCGCCAGCCTCACGGATGCCGCGCCCGCTTCCAGCCTGGAACCGCCGCTGGCCGCGTTGTGGTGGGCGGCGAAGGGCGACTGGGACCGGGCGCACAAGATCGTGCAGGACGAAAGCAGCGCCGACGCTGCCTGGGTGCACGCCTATCTGCATCGTGTCGAAGGCGATCTCGGCAATGCCGGCTACTGGTACCGCCAGGCCGGCCAGCCGGTCGCCAAGGATTCTCTGGAAGCCGAATGGGAGCGGATCGTGTCCGCGCTGCTCGGGAGTGGAAAAGCATGAACGCGTCAGTCAGACAGGGCAAACTGATCAAGGGCCAGACCGGCGACTGGGAAGTCGTGATCGGGATGGAGGTGCACGCCCAAGTCATCTCGAAGTCAAAGCTGTTTTCCGGCGCTTCGACCGAATTCGGCGGCGAGCCCAACAGCCATGTGTCGCTGGTCGATGCCGCGATGCCGGGCATGTTGCCTGTGATCAATGAGGAGTGCGTCCGGCAGGCTGTCAGGACCGGGCTCGGCCTCCATGCGCAGATCAACCTGCGCTCGGTGTTCGATCGCAAGAACTATTTCTTTCCGGACCTGCCGCAGGGCTACCAGATCAGCCAGTACAAGTCGCCGATCGTCGGCGAGGGCGAGGTGACGGTGGAACTCGAGGGCGGCAAGACCGCCACCATCGGCATCGAGCGGCTGCATCTCGAGCAGGACGCGGGCAAGTCGCTGCACGACCAGTCCCCGTCGATGTCCTTTATCGATCTCAACCGCTCCGGCGTCGCGCTGATGGAGATCGTCTCCAAGCCCGACATCCGCGATGCCGAGCAGGCCAAGGCCTATGTGACCAAGCTGCGCTCGATCCTGCGCTATCTCGGCACCTGCGACGGCGACATGGAGAAGGGTTCGCTGCGCGCCGATGTGAACGTTTCCGTGCGTAAGCCCGGCGGTCCGCTCGGCACCCGCTGCGAAATCAAGAACATGAACTCGATTAACTTTATCGGCCAGGCGATCGAGTACGAGGCGCGGCGCCAGATCGAGATCATCGAAGAGGGCGGGACGATCGACCAGGAGACGCGGCTGTTCGACCCCAACAAGGGCGAAACGCGCCCGATGCGCTCCAAGGAAGATGCGCACGACTATCGCTATTTCCCGGATCCCGATCTGCTGCCGCTCGAGTTCACGCAAGACTACGTCGATGGACTGAAGGCGCATCTGCCGGAATTACCGGACCAGAAGAAGGCACGCTTCATCGAGAGCCTCGGCCTGTCGCCCTATGATGCCGGCGTGCTGGTGGCCGAGCGCGACAGCGCGGTGTTCTATGAGACCGTGCTCGCAGGCCTTGCCGACAAGGTGCGCGACGGCAAGCTCGCCGCCAACTGGGTGATCAACGAGCTGTTCGGCCGTCTCAACAAGGAAGGCCACGGCATCTCGGACTCGCCGGTATCGGCGGCGCAGCTCGCGGCGATCGTCGGCCTGATCGGCGAGGGCACAATCTCCGGCAAGATCGCAAAGGACCTGTTCGAGATCGTCTGGACCGAAGGCGGCGACCCGCGCGAGCTGGTCGAAGCGCGCGGCATGAAGCAGGTCACCGATCTCGGCGCGATCGAAAAGGTGGTCGACGACATCATCGCCGCCAATCCGGACAAGGTCGCGCAGGCGAAGGCCAAGCCGCAGCTTGCCGGCTGGTTCGTCGGCCAGGTGATGAAGCAGTCCGGCGGCAAGGCCAATCCGCAGGCGGTCAACGACCTCTTGAAGACGAAGCTCGGCATCTGAATCGTCCCGTAACGGGACACGCTTGCAACGTTGGTGACGTCGCGATCGATGCGCACATCAGGCATCGATCGCTTGTCGCGATCCAAAACTTAACGTCGCGACTGCAAGCGCGCGTCCGAATCGGTGGTCGCGATTCGTCCGGAAAGTTCGTTTTGGCGCGCGTCGGCGAGACTCCAGCGCTGTGACCATGAAAATTTTTTTGTTGCCAAACCCTGCGACTCAGAGTCCGAGCACACGGCTTTTTCGCGGCATCACTGAGTCGATGCGACATCGATCGTGCATCGATCATCATTGTCGTGAATTCAAAAAAGCACTGCAGTAAAGGCGAATCCTGCAAAATTGACGAACGCTGACGCGTCTCGTCGCGACACTTTTTGCATCAAGGCGCGAGCATGTTGTGACGTCGCCGATGTCGGTGCTTCGCGCGCTCTCTCATCGCCGTGTCAACACTTCCTTAAGCGGGAAGCTGTTTTTTTGAACGTGTTGGTGTATTCGGGATGTAGTGCATCTCGATTCCCGAATGCACGCAGCAGACTAAAGCCATCTCACACACTGGAGGGCAACATGGCCAAGAAAGCTAAGAAGGCGAAGAAGGCGAAGAGCGCAGTGAAGAAGACTGCGAAGAAGACCCGCAAGGTCGCCAAGAAGAAGAAGTAACTTCGCTTCTTTGAGAATTGCCGGCGGCTTGATGCCGGCACGTCACACGAGCCCAGGATGAAAGTCTGAAGGCTCTGTCGACGAAAGAGGGTGTCGGCGAGACATCAGGTCAACGGTCGGATCGCACTTCAAGATGATCCGGCAGAAGAAACGAGTTTTCTTCGTTCGGTGCGGGTATCCTTAACTATCCGCAATTTCACCGGGCTAACGCCCGGCTCGAAATCTGGTCCTGACGTGTTCGCCGACGCCCTCGTTCCCCGGAACATCCCGTTCCCGAAACGCATCCTTTCGATGGCCGCGCCTTCCGGCAACTGGCCCTGCAACCCTTCCCAATCCTCATACTTCCAGCTCGGCCATCAAGGATCTGCATCGCAGGTTTTTGTCGGCACTCGGCCGCTTCGAACGGCTGGCAACGGCCGCCGGTCGAACGGCGGCTCGTTGAACAGGAGACCGGGCAAGGCGTATGCTTGCCGCATGGTCGATGTCCGCCGGGAAGACCCTTGCTCGCTCGCGTTGACGCTGAGGCTTGTCCGCCGGCATCGCGGCATCAAGCAGGCGCATGCGGCCGAGCTGCTCGCCGTAACCCAGTCGACCGTCAGCCGCATCGAGCGTGGCGAGCTCAAGCCGGCGGGGGCGTTGCGGAACCGGCTGCTCGATCTCGTCTCTGCCCGCATCGATCCGGCGCGTGATGCAGCGCTTCGTCGTCTGGTCGAAGGCTCCGCGAGCCCCGTCCATCTCGTCTGCGATCTCACCCATCGGCTGCTGGCTGCTTCAGGTCCTCGCGAGCGCGAGTGGCGGCGCGCCGCCAGCGAGCTGTGGGGCCAGCCGCTGTGGCGGTATGCGAGCGAGGCGATCCGGTCGGCCGAGGCGCGACTGCCGGCTCTCGGCTGGGGCGAGCGCGACGGAGCCCACGCGCTGACGTTCGTGACAGGGGCCAACGGCCTCGACGAACTGCGCATCCTGCCCGGCGTCCAGATCTGGGAACGCATTCTGCTGTCCGATGGCTCGCCTGCGCGGCTCGTGACGAGCCCAACCGTAGGCTTCCCAGTCTAGCCTCATGCGCGCATATCTTATGCGTGGCGGCCGCCGGCGGGCTCCTTCAAGCTGGGGCATGACCCGCGAACAGGGCGTCAGGCCCCTCGATTTGCTGCTGCTTGCCGAACCGCTCGCCTCGCAGCTTCGCTTCCTGCTCGAGGCCGACAGGCTCAAGTCCGTTGTCCGTGGCAACCGCATTGCCGACGGCACACGCCGCGAGAATACCGCCGAGCATAGTTGGCATATCGCGCTCTTCGCGCTCGTGCTGGCGCCTCACGCGGCCGAGCGGGTTGATGTGCTTCGCGTCGTATCGATGCTCCTCGTTCACGACCTGGTCGAAATCGACTGCGGCGATACGCCCCTGTTCGACGAGGTTGGAGCCGCCACGCAGGCCGCGCGCGAGGCGGTCGCCGCCGGCCGGCTGTTCGGGTTATTGCCGACGGAGCAGGCGGCCGAGATGCTCGCGCTGTGGCAAGAGTTCGAGGCCGCGGCGACGGCGGATGCGCGGTTCGCCAAGTCGGTCGACCGCCTGCAGCCCACCCTGCTGAACCACGCGGTCGGTGGCGGCACCTGGAGCGACTATGATGTGGACGAGGCGCGCGAGCGCACGCTGACCTGCCGGATCGCCGAAGGCTCGCCTGCGCTTTGGAGCGTGGCGGAGGCGGTAGTCAAGGATGCGGTAGGTCGAGGCTGGCTCAAGCCCGCGCCGGGAACCTGAACGGCGATGCAAGGCGCCGCCCGCGCGAAGACCGTTCGAAAATCCGGAGCAAGGCACGACAGACGCCGGCAATGGTTATCGGCGTGCGAAACCACACGGTAAACCGGCCTTCACGATTTCCGACTTCTGCTTGCGCCGCAGGCACTTCTGCGATTCTGCGCTCGGCCGCGCCGTAGCTGCGTTTACACCCCGTTCATCGCGAACCTTAAACTGCCCTTCAAATTTGATCGGCCATGATCATCCCAACAACAGACCGGAAAACGGCGTTGGGGATGACAAGCAGATAGTGGACGGGGGCCGCGCTCGGGGGAGGGCGGCAACGATAAAAAGGGGACCTACAGATGTTTCAGGGGCAGATCGATCTCGACACGGCCATTCCGGTGGAAGCGACCGCGGTGCCCGACGTGCTGTTCGAGCGCGGCCTTTACTGGGCGAGCGGCCGTTCGGGCGTCGTGAACCTGGTCGCGGCTCACAAATGGTTCAATCTCGCCGCGCTGAAGGGACGCGCTGACGCGATCGCGATGCGTCGCGAGGTTGCGGCGATGATGTCGGATGCCGAAATCGCCGCCGCGCAGCGCGAAGCGCGTGCCTGGATGACGGCGCATTAATCGTTGCTGGTTTGACGACGCCAGGCGTGTGATCTTGGAAACAGCCGGTCAGGCGCGTCATCGTTTGCGCGGCCAACCTTCGACAACCCGTTCGGCACGAGGCTGTCACCCACGTCTTAGGTACGTTCCGTTACCTATGTGTCCGGGCCGGACAAATCATTGATTGGCGGAGCCGGAGGGATTCGAACCCTCGATAGGCCTTTACAAGCCTATAACGGTTTAGCAAACCGCCGCCTTCAGCCACTCGGCCACAGCTCCATAGGCGCGGATATGCCTGACGCGAGGGCCAGCCGCAAGCGGCAGATGCAGATTACGACAAGGCTATTTGGAGGCGCGGGTGCTTCGCAGGCATTTTTCGCCGGTAGCCGCTCCGCACCGCGCTTTCAGGGCGATGTTTCCGGCTCCCAGGGCGCTCCGCCTGGCGCATCGGCGCCGACAGGCTCGATGCCGGGTTTCCAATTCCGGCACGCACCGGATTCCGCCATTTTTGTCCGATTTCGTCCCCTGATTGGGCATCCTTCGACCAGGGCAGGCAGCTTCGATCCGGATCCAACGCTGGTTGCACGTTGGGCGCAACCGCGCCTCGTGGAACCCCGACCGCGTCGGGGCAATCTCGGACACTCTCACTTTATAATGGGTGCGAGATTGCTCCCGTGCCGGGAATTACACCATCGATTCGACGCCGCGATGGCCGGTCGCAGCGTCACATGGAATTGTTCGAAATAGCCGAATAGAAACAAGGTTTTGTCGAAAAACTTCAGGCGCGGGCACGTGGCCAAGCGGCAACTGCCGGGGGCATTATGGATGCTGCTCGTCGCCGGCCCGGCTAAGCCGGGACCGTCTTCGAGGGCCGGAATATCGATTGCGAAAGGCGGCTGCCGCACGCTTCCGGCCACGGCGAATTCAGGCCGGACCGGCCCTGCCTGAGAGCCGCTATTCGACGCTGGCGCCGCGATGCAGGTCGGCTTCGATCTGGAGCTTGGTGCCGCCGCCGAAGCGTGCGCGATAGACCTGCAGGTTCTCCATGATCCGCTGCACGTAGTTGCGCGTCTCGGAGAAGGGGATCAATTCGACCCAGTCGACCGCGTCAACCTTGGGATCGCGCGGGTCGCCGTAACGCTCGATCCATTTCTTCACGCTGCCGCGGCCGGCATTGTAGCCGGCGAAGGTCAGGATGTAGGAGCCGCGGTAGTCCTCGAGCAGCCCGCCGAGCTCGGCGGCGCCCAGCATGGCGTTGTAGACCGAATCGGTCTTCATCCGGCTGAGATCGAAGCTGACGCCGGCGCGCTTGCAGACATAGCGTCCGGCGTCCGGCGTCACCTGCATCAGCCCGTAGGCCTGGGCCGGCGAGACCACGGCCGGATTGAACGCGCTCTCCTGCCGCGCGATCGAGTAGACGACGCTCGGCTCGACCTCGGGGCCGAGCTGCTTGAACGCCGGAATGCCGGTGATGGGATAGGCGTAGTGGTCGAACGGCAGGCCGCGGTTGAGCGCGGCCTTGCCGAGCAGCAGCATGCCGCGGGCATCATGGTAGCGCGCGGTGAGTTCGCCGAGCCCGGCCAGGGCCTCGGGATCGCCGTTCTCGCCCATGTCGCTGAAGATCGGGATCGCGATCTCGCGCTCGTCGAGCTCATAGAGCAGTTGCACCGCGCGGACGATCTCCAGTCGCTCGGCCCCGCGGCCGCGCGGCACGCCGTTCAGTTCGAGCTGCGGCAGGCCGAGCTTGGCGCGCGCGAGCTGGCCGTAATAGCTGGTCGACTGCTCGGCTGCCCGGCCGTACGCCGCGCGCGCTTCCTGGCTGCGGCCCGCGGCTTCCGCCGCGCGGCCCTGCCAGTAGCCGGCGCGCGCCAGCGCGGTCGGGTTGGCGCTGCCGACGCCGATGCGGGCGAAGTGCTGGGCGGCCAGCGCCGGATCCTTCAGGAAGCGCAGCGCAATCCAGCCCGCGGTGAATTCCGCCTCGGTCTTGTAGATGTCGCGCGTCGGCAGCGCCGCATCCCGCGCGATCAGGTAGGCGTTGCGATGCTCGCCGACGTCGATCATCTTGCGCGCCAGGAGCCGCCGCTCGATCCACCATTCGTTGAGATTGTGCAGGCGGTTCGGATCTTTCGGCGCGCTCAGCATGAGCTGCGCGGCCTCGGTGAACTTCTCTTCGCGGCGAAGCAGCTGGATCCTGGCGAAGAGATAGCCGGTTTCGCCATGCAGCTCGTGCGGCACCGCCTCGAGCAGGGCCCTGAGGTTGGAGGCCTTCTTGTTGGCCGCAATGCGCGCTTTGGCGAGCGCGACATGGCCGGAGCCGAGCCGTTTCGCCGCGCGCATGCCGCCGGCTTCCTGTTCGGTGCCGTAGAGCAGCGATTCCATCCGCGCCTTGTGGTCGCCCGCGGTCAGCAGCGCGCCGAACATGTCGAGCACGGCGCTCTCGGTGTCTTCCGACATGCCGTCATGGCGCCAGGCCTCGCGGACCAGCCGCTCGGCATTGGCGCGATCGCCGCGCGCGAGCATCGCCTTGGCCAGCGCAAACTTGCCTTTGGCCGAGATCGGCGAATCGTTTTCGAACCACGACCACACCGCGGCGTCGTCGCGGCGGTCATCCCACAGCGCGGCCTCGATGCGCCGGCGCAGGAAAATCTGCGACGGCCAGCTCGGATTGGCCGAGACGAAGGCGCGATAGCGCTCGACCGAGGCATTGTTGTTGTCGCTGCGCAGGATCAGCCATTCCGCGAGCTTGCGGGCGACCGGGTCGGAGATGGTCGCTTGCACCTGCGTGGCGTCGCCGGCCTTCTGCTTGCGCACGAGCTCAATGACGTTTTCCAGCGCGTCCTTGTCGGCCTGCGAGGTCGACGTGGTCGCCGCTACCGCTGCCGGCGCCACCTGCTTGCGCGGCGGCGGCAAGGCGGCGTGCTGGCGTGTGGCAGGTGCCAGCACCGGCGGCGCGGGTGTCGGTGCCGCCATCGGGGCGGAGGCCGCCGCCGAGGTGGTCGTTGCGGTGCTGTGAACGGCCGGTGCGCTGGCGGGGGTGGCGGATTTGGAAACGGCGTTGCGGGCGATCGGCCGCGGCTTCGGCAGTGGAACCTTTGACTTGGCCCAGGCTTCCACAGAGAAGGCGGCCAGCCCGACCACCAGCGCCAGGCTGGTGGCCAGCGCGGTCGATCGCAATGCGGCGGCGCGGACGGGAAGGGTCACGGCTTTCCTCTGCGGCGGCGAATCATTCAATCGATCCAGCCATAGGTCTATTTGACCGAATATGTGGACAAAATGCTAAAAACGTCGCGGCCGTCCTGTTTGCGCCATCACCGCGGCAAAATCGCGGCTATCGGTCCCTAAAGCGGAAGGCCGCTTGGCCGGAGGCGAGAAAGGGCGTCGAAACAAAGCGCTAGCGGCCTGCGGCACGGCCCTTTCGCCCGTTCGTCAGACCCGATATGAGTTAAAGTCCAGCTTCGGTCGTGCCGTTTCTTAAGCGTTTGGAGGAAGTCCATGGCAGCCAAGACAAAGTTCCGGGGTTCGCTCACCGCCTTGGTCACGCCATTCAAAAACGGCTCGCTCGACGAAGCCGCCTTCCGGGGTCTCATCAGCTGGCAGATCGAGCAGGGGTCCCACGGCCTCGTTCCCGTGGGCACCACCGGCGAAAGCCCGACGCTGAGCCATGCCGAGCATCATCGGGTCGTCGAGATGTGCATCGAGGAGGCGAGAGGACGTGTGCCTGTCATCGCTGGCGCGGGCTCGAACTCGACTCGCGAAGCCATCGACCTCGCGGTTCACGCCGAGAAGGCTGGTGCCGATGCCGTTCTGGTGGTGACGCCCTACTACAACAAGCCGACCCAGGAAGGGATGTATCAGCACTTCAAGGCGGTGAATGACGCGATCGGGATTCCGATCATCATCTACAACATCCCGCCGCGCTCCGTCGTCGATATGTCGGTCGAGACCATGACCCGGCTGTTCGAGTTGAAGAACATCGCCGGCGTCAAGGACGCCACCGCCAATCTTGCCCGGGTGTCGCAGCAGCGCCATGCGATGGGGCCGGATTTCATCCAGTTGTCCGGCGAGGACATGACCGCGCTGGCCTATATGGCGGCGGGAGGACATGGTTGCATTTCGGTGGTCGCCAACGTGGCGCCGAAGCTGTGTGCCGACCTGATGTCAGCCGTCATGCAGGGTGATTACGCCACCGGACTGAAGCTCCAGGATCGCCTGACGCCGCTGCATGATGCCGTCTTCAAGGAGCCCGGCCTTGCGGGAGCCAAGCATGGCCTCAAACTGCTGGGGCGGATCGAGGAAGAAGTGCGCCTGCCGTTGATGAACGTGACGCCGCCAACCGGCAAGGTCATCCGCGACGCCATGGTGCATGCCGGCCTGATCAATTAGGGGCTGCACGGTCTTCGCCCGCGGCACGAAGAGGGGAAGCCAACATGCTGAAGGAATTCCGCGAATTCGCGATGAAGGGTAACGTCGTCGACCTCGCGGTCGGCGTCATCATCGGCGCGGCCTTCGGCGCGATCGTGACCTCGCTGGTTGGCGACGTGATCATGCCGATCATCGGCGCCATCACCGGCGGTCTCGATTTCTCCAACTACTTCACGCCGCTGTCAAAGGCGGTGACGGCCAGCAATCTGGCGGATGCCAAAAAGCAAGGCGCGGTGCTGGCTTGGGGCAATTTTCTCACGCTGACGCTGAATTTTCTCATCATCGCGTTCGTGTTGTTCGTCGTGATCCGCGCCATCAATCAGTTCAAGCGCAAGGAAGAGACCGCCCCTGCGGCGTCCAAATTGACCAAGCAGGAAGAGCTGCTGACCGAGATCCGCGATCTCCTGAAGAAGGGCTAGTGCCGCCGATTTGAGGTCCCCATATCATTTGCCGCGAGTCCGCGTGGAGACCTCAAATCGAACAGCGGCACCGGCGATCATGAGTTTGCTAGTGCCCTTTGTCTTCCGAAGTTCGTATAAGGGGCTCCGCAATCGCTGTACGAACTTCGGAAGAGAGCACTAGCCGTGGCCGACAAGAACGAGCGCCCGATCAAGGTCGTCGCCGAAAACCGCAAGGCCCGGTTCAATTATGCGATCGAGGACACCATCGAGGCCGGCATCTCGCTGACCGGCACCGAGGTGAAGTCGATCCGCAACGGCAAGACCACCATTGCGGAATCCTATGCGGATTCCAAGAACGGCGAGATCTGGCTGATCAACGCCAATATCCCCGAATATCTGCAGGCCAACCGCTTCAACCACGAGCCGAAGCGGCCGCGCAAACTGCTGCTGCACCGAAAGCAGATCAACAAGCTGATGGGCGCGGTCGATCGCGAAGGCATGACGCTGATCCCGCTAAAACTCTATTTCAACGAGCGCGGCCGCGCCAAGCTGTTGCTGGCGATCGCCAAGGGCAAGAAGCTGCACGACAAGCGCGAGAGCGAAAAGAAACGCGACTGGGGCCGCGAAAAAGGCCGCCTGATGCGGGCACGGGGGTAAATCGTAGGATGGGCGGAGCGCAGCGCCCATCGCAGCACCCCAGGCGTGACGCTCTTTGTTGATGGATATCGCTTCGCTCCCACCCATCCTGCGGCATCGGTTACGACGAGGCTTAAGATGAACCAGAAGAATCTTCTCGAAGTCGACTGGAGCAAGATCCCCGCGCCGGAGGACGACGGCGGCGCGGCGCATCTCTTCGGCATGGCGGTCCCGCCGGTCACGCTGCTGGCCACCGACGACAATTCGGTGACGCTGTCCGAGCTTCCCGGCCGTACCGTCGTGTTCGCCTATCCCCGCACCGGGGAGCCCGGCAAGATCAGTCTGGTCGACGATTGGGACATGATCCCCGGCGCGCGCGGCTGCACGCCGCAGACCTGCTCGTTCCGCGACCTCTTTGCCGAGCTGAAAGACGCCGGCGCCAGGCAGGTGTTCGGCCTCTCGACGCAGGACAATGCCTATCAGACCGAGATGGCCTCGCGGCTGCATCTGCCGTTCCCGGTGCTGTCGGACGACAAGCTGAAGCTGACGGCTGCGCTGAACCTGCCGACCATGGAAGTCGCCGGGCTGACGCTGATCAAGCGGCTGGCGCTGATCATCGATGACGGCCGCATCCGCCACGTGTTCTATCCGGTATTCCCGCCCGACCGTAACGCCGCCGACGTGCTGGCGTGGCTGAGGGAAAATCCGGCGTAAGCGTGTCGTGTAGTCTTGTCGGGTGGGCAAACTAATCTTACTGCGTCACAAGACCCTCATGGTGAGGAGCGCGAAGCGCGTTTCCGGACGATGCTTTGCATCGCCGGGAGAACCATGAGGCCCCGTCTGTGGCCTGCATCCTTCGAGACGCCGCTTCGCGGCTCCTTCAGGATGAGGGGATTGAGCGGGTATGACGCAGTAGAGCTAATCCGCCCTGCGCGCCAGGCCTGTCAACGGACCCGTTTGATCAACGGGCATTCACTATCAGCCAATGCGGAGTAAACGTCGCCGCTCGGAACGCGTTCGAGGACGTTGTAGTATTCCCAGGGGGCCTTGACGTCGGATGGATCCTTCACCTGGACAAGGTAGAAGTCGTGCACCAGCTTGCCGTCCTCGCGGATCTTCGCGCCCCTTGCGTAGAAGTCGTCAACGGGCATCGAACGCATTTTTTCCAGCACCGGATCCGTCGCGTCCGTACCAACCTCTGCAACGGCTTTCAGATAGTGACCGACACCCGAATAAACCGCCGCTTGCGGAGCCGTGGGCATGGCGCCGCGAAGCTTGTAGAAGCGCTGCGCGAAGGCCCTCGTCTCGTCGTTCAACGCCCAATACCACGCCGTGAGGGTCGTCAGGCCCTTGGCAATTTTGGGGCCCATGGCATGAACATCGGTGATGAACATCAGCTCGGCGACAGGCTTTTGATTGCCCATGTTCATGCCGAACTCGTTCCATTGTTTCATCAAGGTCACCAGCTGCTCGCCGGCATTGGCGAAGGCGATGGCCTTGGCGCCGGACGCCTGGGCCTGCAGAATGAACGAACTATAATCCGCAGTTCCGATCGGGTGATACACGGCGCCGAGCGACTTGCCGCCTGTCGCCGCGAGCACACGCTGCGACTCCAGCACCATGTTCTTCCCGAACGCGTAGTCGGCCGCAATGAAGAACCACGTATCGTAGCCTTGCGAGACCAGCGTACGGATCGGTCCCGACACCAGATTGTAGGAATCGTGGAGCCAGGCCAGGCCGTTTCGGGAGCATTGCTTGCCGTTGAGTTCGGTGGTCGCGACGGCCGAATAGACGGCAATCTTGTTCTTGTCGCGCGCCAGTGACTGGATGGCGAGGCCGACGGCCGAGTTGGACACGTCGGCGACCATGTCGACGCCATCGACGTCGAACCATTTCCGGACAATTCCGACGCCGATATCCGGTTTGTTCTGATGGTCCGCGGCGACGATCTCGACCTTGATCGACGGCATCGATTTCTGAAAATCGTCCGCCGCCATCCTGGCGGCAGCGATCGAGCCTGGTCCGCTCAAATCGGACAATGGCCCGGTCTGGTCATTGATGATGCCGATCCGGACGACGCCACCGGAGAGTTCGGCAGCGCCGGCGGCCGGGAAGGATCCGATTGGTGTCCCAAGGATCAAAAGAGCAGCAACCTCGACTATCGCTCTTCTCGGGTTCGCGCGGCCGTTCCAGATCATGCGGGTATCTTTCCAGGTGTGACGCTAGGTTTCTGGCCCTCTGACCAAGGGGTCAAGCAACCGTCATCGCATTCGATTTGAGCCTTAGAGCAGCCTTCTGCACCGCCGCGGCGCGCTTGCGAAGCCAGGGTTCGGCCTCAAGGCGCATTTGGGAAAGCAGTTCGGGCGGCGCATTCTGCACCGTGATATCGAACGGCGGCTGCGGCTGGTATTCCAGCATGAGCTGGAGTTTCTTCGCGACGTCTTCACCGCACAGTTCGGATGCGACCTGAAAGCCAAAATCAATTCCGGCGGTAACACCACCGCCGGAAATGCGGTTACGGTCGATCACGACGCGTTCGTTGACCGCGACGGCGCCAAAGGCGGCAAGCTGCTCACTCATCAGCCAATGGCAGGCCGACTTGTATCCGTCGAGCAGGCCGGCGGCGCCGAGGATCAGGCAGCCCGCACAAACCGAGGTGACGTAGCGAGCCGATCCGCCCTTGTCGCGAACGAACGCAATCACCTCGTCATCGCCCAGGAAGTCGACCAGCCCCGGGCCGCCACCGACGCAGAATACGTCCAGATCCGGGCAGTCGGCGAAAATGGTGGTCGGCAGCAGCGGCAGGCCTACGTCGCTGATGACAGGTTCGATGCGTTTCCAAAGCAAATGCACGCGAACGTTCGGAAGGCGGGCAAAGACTTCGAAAGGTCCGGTGACATCCAGTTGGGTCATCCCGGGAAAGAACAGAATTCCGATCTCGATCGGCTTGCCGGACATGGGGTACCTCCGTTTTGAACGAAGGCAGGTTGACAGGCCGGCGGCTTTGCCGAAATGTCATAGTACACGCATTTCCTGCCAAGATTTGCTCTGACAAGGCCCGCTCATGGCTCATTCCCAAGCCCGCCGCCTGGTCTTCGTTCTCTTCGAGGATTGCCTGCTGCTCGACTTCGCCGGGCCGCTGCAGGCATTTGAGCTTGCCTGCGAAAACGCCGAGGCCGGCCGTGCCCCCTATGTCTGGCAGATCTGCTCGTTGAAGGGCGGGCCGGTTCGAACCTCGTCCGGCCTGGAGGTGATGACAACCTCCCTCTCAGACTGCGACCGCGTCAATATCGACACGCTCATCGTCGGTGGCGGGCCCGGCGTTCATCGTGCTTCTGCGGAGGCCGGGCTTGTTGAATGGTTTCGCTTGGCTGCGCCGAACACAAGACGTGTCTGCTCCGTCTGTACCGGTACGTTTGTTTTGGCTGCAGCCGGCCTGCTGCACGGGCGACGCGCTGTCACCCATTGGGGCTCCTGCGAACTGCTCAGTGCCCAATACCCCGACGTTTCGGTGTTGGTCGACCCGGTCTTCGTGCACGACCGCGGAATTTGGACGTCGGCGGGGGTGACGGCAGGTATCGATCTTGCGCTCACCTTGCTGGAAGATGATCTCGGACACCGCGAAGCCATGCGTATCGCACGCCGTTTGGTGGTGTTTTTGAAGCGACCCGGGGGGCAGGCCCAATTCAGCGTGCCGCTGTCACTGCAGGCGTCCGAAGACAGGGCGCTCGAAAATATCTCGACCTGGATGCAGGATAATCTCGGCCGCGATTTGCGTGTGGAGAGTCTGGCCGAAAGAGCAGGAATGAGCCCCCGCACATTCGCGCGCGTATTCCGGCAAAAGACCGGCCGGACGCCCGGCAAAGCCGTGGAAGAGCTTCGGGTCGAGGCTGCCCGCAGGGCGCTGGAAGAATCCGTTGCCAGCATCAAGGAAATCGCGGCGCGCGCGGGATTTCAAAGTGAGGAGCACTTGCGGCGCGCTTTCCGCCGCCGCCTACACGTGTTGCCGCAGGATTATCGGGCTCGATTTTATCAGGGGCAGAGGCAATAGCCGGCAGGACGGATTGCAAGGCGAAGCGTGTCATCAGGCGCGCGTTCGCGCGACCCGGCGGCTTTGCCACTCTATGAGTCCAGATCCTTCCGCACCTGCGCAAACACGTTGCGAAACATCTCCGGCGTCAGCACCCGCGTATTCGTGTTGTAGCGCGAGCAGTGGTAGCTGTCGTAAAGCCTGACGGCGCCTGCGCCATGCACGGCGCCGTGCCCGAAGGGAGCGGCGGCATTGCGCAGGCCGAGTGCCTTCAATGTCGTATCATGGGCGATGCGGCCGAGCAGGACGATCGCGCGCAGCTTCGGCATGGTCGCGATCGTCGTCGCCAGGAATGGCCGGCAGGTGTTGATCTCGGCCGGCAGCGGCTTGTTCTGCGGCGGCACGCAGCGCACCGCATTGCTGATGCGGCAATCGACCAGCTTGAGCCCGTCGTCCGGCCGCGCCTGATAGGTGCCCTTGGCAAAGCCATATTCGAGCAGGGTCGCGTACAGGAGGTCGCCGGCATAGTCGCCGGTGAAGGGACGTCCGGTCCGGTTGGCGCCCTGCATGCCCGGCGCCAGGCCGACGATCAACAATCGCGCGGTCGCGCTGCCGAACGATGAGACCGGGGCGTTGTGCCAGGTCGGCTGCCTGGCGCGCGCCTCGCTGCGGAATTCGGCGAGCCTCGGGCAAAGCGGGCAGTTGCGGTCGGGCTCGGCTTCAGCAGGGACGGGCAGGCTGGTCATGTGTTCAAAAGTGCTTTCGAAAGGCAGCCTGCCGCGGCTCGGAGCGGGGACGAATGCCGGCTTGCGCCGGCGATGCGCGCCAAACAAAAAGCCCCGGTTCTGCGTTCAATCAGAACCGAGGCTCTAGCAGCGCAGTGGCTTATTCTCAATCGTCGAAATCGTCGTCGGCGCCGCCGCGCGGCGCCACGGTGGTCGCGCGCTGCAGGAATTGCGGGGAGTGATGGCGCGGCTCGCGCGGGGCCGGGCGCTCGGAAGGATCGCGGCCGAGCTTGGATTGCAGTTCGACGAGGTCGGTGAAGACGTCGGCCTGGCGGCGCAGCTCGTCGGCGATCATCGGCGGCTGGCTCGAAATGGTCGACACCACCGTAACGCGAACGCCGCGGCGCTGCACCGCTTCGACCAGCGAACGGAAATCGCCGTCGCCCGAGAACAAGACGATCTGGTCGACATGCTCGGCGAGTTCCATGGCATCGACGGCGAGTTCGATATCCATGTTGCCCTTCACCTTGCGGCGGCCGGAAGCGTCGATGAATTCCTTCGTCGCCTTGGTGACGACGGTGTAGCCGTTGTAATCGAGCCAATCGATCAGCGGGCGGATCGAGGAGTATTCCTGATCCTCAATGATCGCCGTGTAGTAGAACGCACGCAACAGCGTCCCGCGGCTCTGAAATTCCTTGAGAAGGCGCTTGTAATCGATGTCGAAGCCGAGCGTCTTTGCCGTTGCGTATAGGTTGGCGCCATCAATGAAGAGCGCAATCTTGTTGGAAGCTGGTGACATCAAATGGTTCTCACGTTGTGGTTCGCTTTTCTAGCGCAGCGGCTAACGACCGCGCGCACTTTCCAGTTCTGTTGCCTAAAGTTCGGTGAATCGTGCCCCACGACAGTCACCACTGCAATTATGGTGAGGCGAGGGCGAAAAACCTAGACTTTTGACTGTGCAATGAAGAGATTTACTTGTCCTGTACGGCAACCTCGCCGCGTCTGGACGCTCCGGCCCGTTTGGCCCCGGGACTTGGGGTATCAGAGCCCCTTGGGAAGGCAAATCACAAATTTGGTCTTGCGAAACCGGCCTTGCCACTATAACTAGCGGCCATATCTGACATATTTGGCCCCAAATAACGGAGCGACAGTCTATGGCGCGCGTCACCGTGGAAGATTGCATTGATAAGGTCGACAACCGGTTCGACCTGGTTTTGCTGGCGGCACATCGCGCCCGTATGATCTCGTCCGGATCACAACTCACGGTTGATCGGGACAACGACAAAAATCCGGTCGTTTCGCTGCGAGAAATCGCCGATTCCACTATTTCCCCGGAAGACCTGCGCGAGGAACTGGTTCATTCGCTGCAGAAGTTCGTCGAGGTCGACGAGCCAGAGCCCGATACCGTACCGCTGATCGGCTCGGCCGGCGCCAGCGTCGATGCCGACGACACCGAGGTCGCGGTCGAGCGCATGACCGAGGAAGAGCTCCTCAAGGGTCTCGAAGGCCTGGCGCCGCCGGAAGAGCAGCCCGAGGAAGATGAATAATCCGGACCGTTCCGGACCTTCCTGAAACTCCCCGATCTGCCAAAGGCCCGGACATCTGTCCGGGCCTTTGCTTTTGTTGACATTTTCGCGGTTACGATGCGTCCTTGTCGGGCGGGCCGAAATCGGGATGAATCGCCTGTCCGGCGGGCATCGGGTGGGGGCGTTGGCCGGCCGCAGGCCCAAGCGAAATTGAACCGTTTCGCGCTCCTAGCGGCGTGCATCGCCGTTCGAAAACGCATTAGATATGGAAATGGCGGGACCCGGCTTTCGGGCCTGGTGGAAGAAGGCAATGATGTGATGGCGTACTGGCGCCGCAGCTCCCGGCAGATGCAGGCCGCAACCGGCGGGGTCGCGGTCGCGCCGGCGTCGCCCGTGGCGGAGAAGCCGAAATCGCCGCGTTCGCGCATGATGCGGCAGTACGACCTGGTCGAACGCGTCCGCTCCTATAACCCCGATACCAACGAAGACCTGCTCAACCGCGCCTATGTCTACGCCATGAAGGCGCACGGCACCCAGACGCGCGCCTCCGGCGATCCCTATTTTTCCCACCCGCTCGAGGTCGCGGCGATCCTGACCAACCTCAAGCTGGACGACGCCACCATCGTCGCCGCGCTGCTGCACGACACCATCGAGGATACCGAGGCGACGCGCGCCGAGATCGACAACATCTTCGGCCATGAGATCGGCGCGCTGGTGGAGGGGCTCACCAAGCTGAAACGGCTGGAGCTGGTTTCGCGCGAGGCCAAGCAGGCCGAGAACCTGCGCAAGCTGCTGCTGGCGATCGCCGACGACGTCCGCGTGCTCCTGATCAAGCTCGCCGACCGCCTGCACAACATGCGCACGCTGGAATTCGTGCCGCACGCCTCGCGCCGCCGCATCGCCGAGGAAACGCTCGACATCTATGCGCCGCTCGCCGGCCGCATGGGCATGCATGAGATGCGCGAGGAACTGGAAGATCTGTCGTTCCACGTGCTCGACCCCGAAGCCTATGCGGTGGTGAAGCAGCGGCTCGACGCGCTCGCCGACCGCAACCGCAACCTGATCGGCGAGATCGAAAGCCAGCTTTCCAAGAATTTGCAGAAAAACGGCATCGCCGCCCGCGTCTACGGCCGCCGCAAGCAGCCGTTCTCGATCTGGACCAAGATGGAGCGGAAATCGGTCGGCTTCGAGCAATTGTCCGACATCTACGGCTTCCGCATCATCCTGACCGACGCCGAGTCCTGCTATCGTGCGCTCGGCGTCGTGCACACCACCTGGCCGGTGGTGCCGGGGCGCTTCAAGGACTACATCTCGACGCCGAAGCAGAACGACTACCGCTCGCTCCACACCACGGTGATCGGCCCTGGCAACCAGCGCGTCGAGCTGCAGATCCGCACCGAGGAGATGAACCAGATCGCCGAATTCGGCATCGCCGCGCATGCCTTCTACAAGGAAGGCATGGGCTCGCCGACCGAACGGCTCAAGCACGAATCCAACGCCTTTGCCTGGCTGCGCCATACCGTCGGCATCCTCTCCGAAAGCGCCAATCCGGAGGAGTTCCTGGAACACACCAAGCTGGAGCTGTTCCACGACCAGGTGTTCTGCTTCACCCCGAAGGGCAAGCTGATCGCGCTGCCGCGTCAGGCCAATGTGATCGACTTCGCCTATGCCGTGCATACCGATGTCGGCAATTCGGCGGTCGGTTGCAAGATCAACGGCAAGTTCGCGCCGCTGTCGTCCGAGCTGCAGAACGGCGATGAAGTCGAGGTTCTGACCTCGAAGGCGCAATCGGCGCCGCCATCGGCCTGGGAATCGCTGGCGATCACCGGCAAGGCCCGCGCGGCGATCCGGCGGGCCACCCGGACCGCGGTGCGCGATCAATATGCCGGCCTCGGCCGCCGCATCATCGATCGCCTGTTTGCCCGCGCCAAGATCGAATATGCCGACGACAAGCTGACGGGCGCGCTGCCGCGGCTGGCGCGCGCCTCGATCGAGGACGTGATGGCCTCGGTGGGACGCGGCGAACTGAAGGCCTCCGACGTCGCCCGCGCCATGTATCCGGACTACAAGGAAGAGCGGCTGGTGAAGTACGGGGCCAAGAAGAGCCTCGCGGTGAAATTGAAGCTGAAGTCGGAGCCGCACCCGGCGCGCTCGACCTCGGTCATCCCGGTGCGCGGCATCAATTCCGACCTGCCGGTCAAGTTTGCCCCGAACGGCGGCGCCGTGCCGGGCGACCGCATCGTCGGCATCGTCACGCCGGGCGAGGGGATCACGATCTATCCGATCCAGTCGCCGGCCTTGAAGGACTTTGAGGAGGAGCCGGAGCGCTGGCTCGACGTGCGCTGGGATATCGACGAGACGATGCCGCAGCGCTTCCCGGCGCGTATCCTCGTCCACAACGTCAACGAGCCCGGCAGCCTGGCCCAGGTCGCTACCGTGATCGCCGAGCATGATGGCAATATCGACAATATCAGCATGTCGCGCCGCTCGCCCGATTTCACCGAGCTGACCATCGATCTGGAGGTCTATGACCTCAAGCATCTCAGTGCAATTATCGCGCAATTGCGTGCCAAGGCCGTCGTGGCGAAGGTCGAGCGCGTCAATGGGTAGCCGGTCGTGTGCTGTTGCTCCTCATGGTGACGAGGCGCGTTTCGCGCTCCTCAGGATGAGGAACTCGCACTATAGTCCCAGCTTGTTCTGAACATCCGCGAGTCAAGAAAATGCCCGTTCCCCCGCTGCGCCTCGGCGTCAATGTCGATCACGTCGCCACCTTGCGTAACGCACGGGGTGGCGAGCGGCCGGACCCGGTGCGCGCCGCGCTCGCCGCGATTGCCGCCGGCGCCGACGGCATCACCGCGCATCTGCGCGAGGACCGCCGTCACATCCGCGACGCCGACATGGCTCGCCTCAAGGCCGAGATATCCAAGCCGCTGAATTTCGAGATGGCGGCGACCGAGGACATGCTGCGGATCTCGCTGGCGACCAAGCCCCATGCCGTATGCCTGGTGCCGGAGCGCCGCGAAGAACTCACCACCGAAGGCGGGCTCGACGTCGTCGGCCAGCACAATGCGCTGGCGCCGTTCATCGCACGGCTCAATGACGCCGGCATCCGGGTGTCGCTGTTCATCTCGGCCGACCCGCAACAGATCGAGATGGCGGCCAAGCTGCGCGCGCCCGTGATCGAGATCCATACCGGCGGCTGGTGCGACGCCGTGGTCGACGGCCACGCGGCGAAGGCCGAGGCGGAGTGGCGGCGCATCGTGGAAGGTGCGGCGCTCGCGCGAGCTGCCGGGCTGGAGGTCCATGCCGGCCACGGGCTCGACTACCACACGGCCGAGACGATTTCGGCGCTGCCCGAGATCGCCGAACTCAACATCGGTTATTTCATGATGGGGGAGGCGCTGTTCGTCGGTCTGGGCGAGACCGTGCGGCAGATGCGCGCCGCGATGGACCGCGGCCGCCGGAAAATCGTACGGCGCACATGATTATCGGCATCGGCTCCGACCTGATCGACATCACGCGGGTCGCCAAGGTGATCGAGCGCCATGGCGACCGCTTCCTCGACCGCATCTTCACCGACGCCGAACGCGCCAGGGCGGCGCGGCGCGCCAACAGCGAAAAGATGGTGGTTGCGACCTATGCCAAGCGATTCGCCGCCAAGGAGGCCTGTTCCAAGGCGCTCGGCACCGGGATCCGGCGCGGGGTCTGGTGGCGGGACATGGGGGTGGTGAACCTGCCGGGCGGCCGTCCGACCATGAAACTCACCGGCGGCGCGCTGGCGAGGCTCGAGGCGCTGACGCCGGAGGGGTTCGAGGCGCGGATCGATCTGTCGATCACCGACGACTGGCCCCTGGCGCAGGCCTTCGTCATAATTTCGGCGGTCACCCCCGGCAAATCATGAGCCGCGCAGGCGTTTGCGCCGGGGAATGGCGTAAAACTAAAAATCATTGACTTTTCAAATGGTTGTAAAGTTTTTACGAGGCGCTTGATTGCGCGCCCACCAACAACCGTCTAAAACGCCGCGAACGATATATTCGAGCCAGGGCCGATTCTGGTTTGCGCCGGAATTGGCCCTCAACATCAGGTATTAAGATCATTTTCCTGACGCGAACGTTGCAGGCGATTCGCGCGCGGAAAACGTTCTGCCACCGCGCGGGCCAGGGCCCGCGGGAATTGGGAAAGCGATGAGCGTGACATCCGGCACAAAATCTGAAAGCGGCTTGGGTGAAACCATCCGCGTCGTCATCCACGCTCTCCTGATCGCGCTCGTCATCCGCACCTTCCTGTTCCAGCCGTTCAACATCCCCTCGGGATCGATGAAGGCGACGCTGCTGGTGGGCGATTACCTGTTCGTCTCGAAATATTCCTACGGCTACAGCCATTATTCCATTCCGCTGTCGCCGCCCTTGTTCTCGGGCCGCATCTTCGGCTCGGAGCCGAACCGGGGCGACATCGTCGTGTTCCGCCTGCCGAAGGACGACTCCACCGATTACATCAAGCGCGTGATCGGCCTGCCGGGCGACCGCATCCAGATGCGGGAAGGCCTGCTCCACATCAACGACAAGCCGGTCAAGCGCGAGCGGCTTTCCGACTTCATCGGCGAGGATCCCTGCGGCTCCGACGCCACCGCGCGCGTCAAGCGCTGGAAGGAAACGCTGCCGAACGGCGTCAGCTATGAGACGCTCGATTGCGTCGACAACGGTTTCTACGACAACACCAACGTCTATACCGTGCCCCCCGGCCACTTCTTCATGATGGGCGACAACCGCGACAACTCGACCGACAGCCGGGTGCTCTCGGCGGTGGGCTACGTGCCGTTCGAGAACATCGTCGGCCGGGCGCAGATGATCTTCTTCTCCATTGCCGAGGGCGAACATGCCTGGATGTTCTGGCGCTGGCCGACCGCAGTGCGCTGGAATCGCCTATTCTCCATCGTGCGATGAACGACGAGACCGCGATCATTTCTGACACGGCGACCCCAGGCGAAGCGGGCGAACAGACCGATTCCGCCGGTGCGGCTGCGCCGAAAAAGAAGAAGCGCGGCAAGGCGGCGGCCAAGGCGGCCATCGCCGCGATCGAGGGCCGCATCGGCTATACCTTTTCCGATCCCGCGCTGCTGACCACGGCCTTTACCCACGTCTCGGCATTGAAGCCCGCGACCCGGCATCGCGCCGACAGCTATCAGCGCCTGGAATTTCTCGGCGACCATGTGCTCGGGCTGATCATCTCCGACATGCTGTACCGCGCCTATCCGCGGGCCGACGAGGGCGAATTGTCGAAACGGCTGGCCGATCTCGTCCGCAAGGAAAGCTGCGCCGATGTTGCCAAGTCGCTTGGGCTGCTCGAGGACATCAAGCTCGGCGCGGTCGGCGCGGGGGCCAGTGCCCGCCTGCGCAAATCCGTGCTCGGCGACATCTGCGAAGCGGTGATCGGGGCGATCTATCTGGACGGCGGCTATGCCGCGGCCTCGCAATTCGTCGAGCGCAACTGGCTGGAGCGGATGCGCAAGCCGCGCCGGCCGCTGCGCGATCCCAAGACGGTGCTGCAGGAGTGGGCCCAGAGCAAGGGTCTGCCGACGCCGGTCTATCGCGAGATCGAGCGCACCGGTCCGCATCACGACCCGCAATTCCGCGTCGCCGTCGATCTGCCGGGCCTCGTGCCTGCGGAAGGCGTCGGCGGCTCCAAGCGCGCCGCCGAAAAGGTTGCCGCCTCTGTGATGATCGAACGCGAAGGCGTTGCCGGCGGCAGCAATGACAGTTGAAACCTCACCCGAAGCCGCGCCCGCCGAGACCCGCTGCGGTTTCGTCGCGCTGATCGGTGCCCCCAATGTCGGCAAATCCACCCTGGTCAACGCGCTGGTCGGCTCCAAGGTCACCATCGTCTCGCGCAAGGTGCAGACGACACGCGCCCTGATCCGCGGCATCGTGATCGAGGATAATGCGCAAGTGATCCTGGTCGATACGCCCGGCATCTTCTTGCCGAAGCGGCGGCTCGACCGCGCCATGGTGTCGACCGCGTGGAGCGGCGCCCATGACGCCGATCTCGTCTGCGTGCTGCTCGACGCCAAGGCCGGGATCGACGAGGAGGCCGAGGCGATCCTCACCAAGCTGGCGACGGTGGCGCACCCGAAAATGCTGGTGCTGAACAAGATCGACCTGATCCCGCGCGAAAAGCTGCTGGCGCTGGCGCAGGCCGCCAACGAACGCATGAAGTTCGAACATACTTTCATGATCTCGGCGCTGTCGGGCGATGGCGTCGACGACCTGCGCAAGACGCTGGCGAGGAGCGTGCCGCCCGGACCGTTCCATTATCCCGAGGACCAGATGTCGGACGCGCCGCTGCGGCACCTGGCGGCGGAAATCACCCGGGAGAAGATCTACCGCCGGCTTCACCAGGAACTGCCGTATCAATCGACCGTTGAGACCGACACCTGGACCGAGCGCAAGGACAAGTCGGTGCGGATCGAGCAGACGATCTTTGTCGAGCGCGAGAGCCAGCGCAAGATCGTGCTCGGCAAGGGCGGCGCCACCATCAAGTCGATCGGCGCGGACTCACGCAAGGAGATCGCGGAGATTCTGGGCGTTCCCGTGCACCTGTTCCTGTTCGTCAAGGTGCGCGAGAACTGGGGCGACGACCCCGATCGCTACCGGGAAATGGGGCTGGAATTCCCCAGGGAATGACCTTGCCAGTCAGGCAACACGAAGAACAGGCACGATGAACGTACCCCGCAATGTGGTCTGGTTTGAGGTCCTGCTGTATCTGTCATTGACGCTGGATGCAGTGTCGGTGGCGTTTCAGGACCGTACGCCCACGGCGAAGATGACGGAGCAGATGATCAACACCGGAACGCTGATGGCGGGCGGCCTGATCCTGCTGCTGGTCTACTTCGTCCGGCTCGCGGCCCAGCACCGCAAGAACTGGCCGCGCTGGGTGCTGGCGGCAGCCCTCGTGCTCTCGATGATTTCGCTGGTGCAGATCATCGGCGAGAAGGGCCTCGCATTCGACAGCGGCATCGAGATCATTTCCTGCGCGCTGACGGCGATGGGATTGTACTTTTCCTTCACCGGCGACGCGGTCGGGTGGTTCAACGCGTGACAGGCTGCGTAAGGTGGGCAAAGGCGCTCTTGCGCCGTGCCCGCCATCTATCCACCGGTGCCGTGAATGGTGGGCACGCTGCGCTTTGCCCACCCTACAGGCCCTGAATTCCTGTAAACTCTCCCCATGGAATGGACCGACGAAGGCATCGTGCTGGGGGTGCGGCGGCATGGCGAATCCTCCGCCATCGTCGAACTGCTGACGCGCGAGCACGGCCGTCATCTCGGCCTGGTGCGCGGCGGGGCCTCGTCGCGGATGCGGCCGCTGCTGCAGCCCGGCAACAGCGTCACCGCGGTGTGGCGGGCGCGGCTCGACGAGCATCTCGGCACCTACGCCATCGAAGGCACGCGGCTGCGCGCGGCGACGCTGCTGGCATCCTCTCACGCGGTCTATGGCGTGACCCATCTGGCCTCGCTGGCGCGGCTGCTGCCGGAGCGCGACCCGCACGAGGACATCTATGAAATGCTCGACCGCACGCTCGACGATTTTGAGGATGCCGGCGGCGCGGCGGCGCACCTGATCCGGTTCGAGCTCGCGATGCTGGCCGAGCTCGGCTTCGGGCTCGATCTGGAAAACTGCGCCGCCACCGGCGAGACCACGGATTTGATCTACGTCTCGCCGAAATCCGGCGGCGCGGTGTCGCGGCGGGCCGGCGAGCCCTATCGCGACCGGCTGTTGCGGCTGCCGCCGTTCCTGCGTGAAGGCGAGGGTGGGGCGAATGACTGGTCGGACCAGGACCTGCAGGACGGCTTTCGGCTGACCGGCCTGTTCTTGCTCCGCCACGTGCTGGAGCCGCGCGGGCAGGGCCATTCCGACGCGCGCGGCGGCTTTATCAACGCGGTGACAAAGCGGCGGGCCCGGCTGGCACAGCCCTGAGGATTGGGCTAAAGACCTGAACCTCAGACTTCCATCCCAGTGCCCCGCCTGCGTGTCTTCCATCAGTCCACCACAGTTCATCCCCCGCATTGAGTCCATGCGCGGCATCGCCGCGTTGGCGGTCGCACTCATGCACGTGTCGTCCTCCTTCGTCGAATTGCCGGGGCGCAGCCTCGTGGACCGGGTGGGCCTGCTCGCCATCCAGGCGTTGAGCAACGGCTACGGGGCGGTCGTTGCCTTCTTCGTCATCAGCGGATTTGTGCTGGCCCGTTCACTGGACAGAAATTTTGACATCGCTCGTTTCGTGGTCGCCCGTGTCTTCCGGCTTTACCCTGCGGCGATCGTGACGGTCGCGATATTTGCCGCGGTTCATTATTGTTTCGGCTTCAGCGTGTATCCGAAGGCGTCGTTTGCACCGCTCAACGTCGTCGCCAACATGCTGATGTTGCGCGTCGATATCGATCTGGTCATGTGGTCGATGAAGGCGGAAGTGGCGGCCACCCCGCTGATCATTCTGTGTGTCTGGCTGTTCCGGCGACATGGGGCGTCGGCGGTGATTGCCCTGACCGTGGTGCTGTTCGGGCTTGCCTTTGTCGGTCAATTCTCCAAGTCGATCGGCGATGACACCAACCTCGCGCTGCTGTTCGCTTTTCCGGTTGGCATCCTCGTGCATTTCAAGGGCAGGAGCGTTGCGGAAAGGCTCACGCCGGCTGCGGTCACACTGGGCGCGATCGCCTCCGTCGCCGTGTTCTCCGGTTGCTCCTTTTTCAAGCCCACGGGAACCTGGACCCTGCTGGTGCAATGCCTGTCGGCCGCGACCTTGGTGATGTTGATCGCCTGGCGCGCCGAGGCGACGACTTTCGCGCCGCTCGACCTCGCGGCGGTCAGGTTCTATGGCAAGATCTCCTACAGCTTCTATTTGCTGCATCCGCTGACGCTGTGGGGAGCGGGCCGGTTGATGGTCCAGTCGGTCGCCCGGTTCGAAACCGTGCCGGTGACCCTCGTCGTTATCATCGCCTTTGTCGGCTCCGTCATTGCCGTGACGCCGCTGGCCTGGTTGTCCTGGAAGTTCGTGGAACTGCCGGCCATGAACCGGCTGCGGGCGGCACGGGCCTCCCGCGGCGAGCTGCCGCTCCGGGTACTGCCCGGCGATCAACGCGCGAACTGAGGCAATCACGGCCGCGAGGCGGCAGCGAGCGCGAATCACCTCGTCCGCCTGAGCCTGTCGTCCCGGCGCACGCAGGGGCCGATCCGCCGCCGCGCATCGACTGAACTGCGCCGCCAGCCATTTTTCGCCACAAACACTTGTGGTTATGGGTTCCTGCGTTCGCAGTGGCGCCGGGTCTCCATTCACGTCTTGCCGGATTTGCCAGCAGCGTTTAACCCCTCCCCATGGGAAAACGACAGCTGCCGCCGGAAGAGCCGGCCGAAATCCATGAGGTGATGCTGCGCGATGCGCTGGAAGAGCGCTATCTCGCCTACGCCCTCTCGACCATCATGCACCGTGCCTTGCCGGACGCCCGCGACGGGCTGAAGCCGGTGCACCGGCGCATCCTTTACGGCATGCGCCTGCTCCGGCTCGATCCCGGTACGGCGTTCAAGAAGTCGGCGAAGATCGTCGGCGACGTGATGGGCTCGTTCCATCCGCATGGCGACCAGGCGATCTACGACGCCATGGTGCGTCTCGCCCAGGATTTCGCCTCGCGCTACCCGCTGGTCGACGGCCAGGGCAATTTCGGCAATATCGACGGCGATAACCCCGCCGCCTACCGCTACACCGAAGCCCGCATGACCGAGGTCGCGCGGCTCCTGCTCGACGGTATCGATGAGGACGGCGTCGAATTCCGCCCCAATTACGATGGCCAGAGCAAGGAGCCGGTGGTTCTGCCCGGCGGCTTTCCGAACCTGCTCGCCAACGGCGCGCAGGGCATCGCGGTCGGCATGGCGACCTCGATCCCGCCGCACAACGTCGCCGAACTCTGCGACGCGGCGCTGCACCTGATCGAGAAGCCCGAGGCGAAATCGAAGGCGCTGCTGAAATGGGTCAAGGGTCCGGATTTCCCGACCGGCGGCATCATCGTCGATTCCAAGGAAAGCATCGCCGAAGCCTACATGACCGGGCGCGGCTCGTTCCGCACCCGCGCCAAGTGGACCCAGGAAGAGGGCGCGCGCGGCACCTGGGTCGTCGTCATCACCGAGATCCCGTGGCTGGTGCAGAAGTCGCGGCTGGTCGAGAAGATCGCCGAGCTCCTGAACGAGAAGAAGCTGCCGCTGGTCGGCGACGTCAGGGACGAATCCGCCGAGGACATCCGGCTCATCATCGAGCCGAAATCCCGCGCGGTCGATCCGGCGCTGATGATGGAATCGCTGTTCCGGCTCACCGAGCTGGAAAGCAAGATTTCGCTGAACCTCAACGTGCTGATCAAGGGCAAGATTCCCAAGGTGGTGGGGCTTGCCGAATGCCTGCGCGAATGGCTCGACCATCTGCGCGACGTGCTGGTGCGGCGCTCCAACTACCGCAAGACCCAGATCGAGAACCGCCTCGAAGTCCTCGGCGGCTACCTGATCGCCTATCTGAACATCGACAAGGTGATCAAGATCATCCGCACCGAGGACGAGCCGAAGCCGGCGCTGATCAAGGCGTTCAAGCTGACGGAAGTCCAGGCCGACGCCATCCTCAACATGCGCCTGCGCTCCTTGCGCAAGCTGGAAGAGTTCGAAATCCGCACCGAGGACAAGAACCTCCGCAACGAGTTGAAGGGCATCAAGTCGCTGCTCGGCTCGGAAGCCGAGCAATGGTCCAAGGTCGGCGAGCAGGTCCGCAAGGTCCGCGATCTTTTTGGGCCGAAGACACCGCTCGGCAAGCGCCGCACGGTGTTCGCCGACGCGCCCGAGCACGATCTCGCCGCGATCGAGGAAGCCTTTGTCGAGCGCGAGCCGTGCACGGTGGTGATCTCCGAGAAGGGCTGGGTGCGCACGCTCAAGGGCCATGTCGAGGACATCTCGGGCCTTGCCTTCAAGACCGACGACAAGCTCGACCATGCCTTCTTCGCCGAGACCACGTCAAAGCTGCTGCTGTTTGCCACCAACGGCAAATTCTATTCGCTCGATGTCGCAAAACTGCCGGGCGGCCGCGGCCATGGCGAGCCGATCCGCATGTTCATCGACCTGGAGCAGGACGCGGCGATCGTCTCGCTGTTCGTCAACAAGGGCGAGCGCAAGTTCCTGATCGCGAGCAGCGAAGGCCAGGGTTTTGTGGTCAAGGAAGAGGACTGCGTCAGCAACACCCGCAAGGGCAAGCAGGTGCTCAACGTCACCATGCCGGCGGAGGCCTGCGCGATTGCCACCGTGCAGGGCGACACCGTGGCTGCGATCGGCACCAACCACAAGATGGTGCTGTTCCCGCTGGAGCAGGTGCCGGAGATGGCGCGCGGCCGCGGCGTGCGCCTGCAAAAATACTCCAGCGCAAAGCTCTCCGACGTCGCCGTGTTCGAACTCAAGGCCGGCCTGACCTGGAAGGATTCCGCCGGCCGCGAGCAGAGCATGAGCGCCAAGGATCTGGCCGACTGGCGCGGCAACCGCGCCGACGCCGGCCGTCTTGCCCATGGCCTGCCGAAGTCGAACAAGTTTCTGCGCGGCGTTGAATAAGAAAAGAATGTAGGTGCCGTAGGGTGGGCAGAGGAGCGTAGCGACGTGCCCACCAACCATCGTCGAACACGCTGCGAGAGGGTGGGCTCGCTTCGCTCAGCCCACCCTGCGGCATTACAAATCTCGCCTGTAATAGTATTCGAAAATCTCCGCGTTATATAAGTCGCCGTCCAAATTCATCGAGGCGGAATGGCGCACGATCGCTCCCATCACGATCACTCCCATGCCCATGATCATTCCCATGGTCATGCCGGCCACAGCCATGCGCCCGAAAGTTTCGGCTGGGCGTTTGCGATCGGCGCCTCGCTCAATACCGGCTTCGTCATTGCCGAGCTGATCTTCGGCTATGCCGCCAACTCGCTGGCGCTGATCTCGGACGCCGTCCACAATCTCTCCGACGTGGTCGCGCTGCTGCTGGCATGGGCTGCAGCCTGGCTGGCGCAGAAGCAGCCGACCCAGCGACACACTTACGGTTATCGGCGGGCCTCGATCCTGGCGGCGCTGTTCAATGCCGGCCTGTTGCTGGTGGCGGTCGGCGGCATCGCGGTCGAGGCGGTCAACCGCCTCTATAGCCCGGCGCCGGTCGCGGGTTGGACGGTCGTGGTGGTCGCGGCCCTCGGCGTCGCCATCAACGGCTTTACCGCGCTGTTGTTCATGCGCGGCCGCCATGGCGATCTAAATATCCGCGGCGCCTATCTGCACATGGTGGCGGACGCCGGCGTCTCGCTCGGCGTGGTGGCGGCGGCGCTCATCATCATGGTGACGGGATGGCTGTGGCTCGATCCCGCGATCAGCCTCGTCATCGCCGCCGTGGTGTTCTGGAGCGGCTGGGGCCTGGCGCGCGACAGCGTCAACCTTGCGCTCGACGGCGTGCCGCGCGGCATCGAACTCGTGGAGGTGAGGGATTATCTCGCTAGCCTCGATGGCGTCGCCGAGGTGCACGACCTCCATGTCTGGGCGATGAGCACCAACGAGACCGCGCTGACCGCGCATCTGGTGCGGCCGAGCGGAACAGACGATGCGTTTCTGCACCGCGTGTGCGAGGAGCTTTCGCACCGTTTCAACATTCATCATCCCACGCTGCAGATCGAGGCCGGCGCCGGAGTGTGCAAGCTGGCCCCGCCGGAGCGGGTGTAGCTTCGTAGGGTGGGCAAAGCGCAGCGGGCTCACCATTTACGATGAATACGCGGAGGTATGGTGGGCACGTCGCTGCGCTCCTTTGCCCACCCTACGAAATCTTCGCTGTACTTATGCCGCCCCCGCAAACCGCAGCGCTACCCCCGCGGCACACGATCCCGCCAGCACCCACAGCATCCCGACGTTCAGCCGGAAAATCGCGGTCGCCGCAGTCGCCGCCAGCACGAACGCCGCGAGATCGAGGCTTGTCCACACCGGCATGTCGAATGACAGGGCGAGCGAGCGGACCGGTGTGGTCTGCCGGAACAGCGTGTGCAAGCCGAACCAGATCGAGAGGTTGAGAATCACGCCGACCACCGCGGCGGTGATCGCGGACAGCGCGCCCGCCAGCCCCTTGTTGCCGCGCAAGGTTTCGATGTAGGGCGCGCCGAGGAAGATCCAGAGGAAGCAGGGGATGAAGGTGACCCAGGTCGCCAGTAACCCGCCGAGCGTCGCAGCACACATCGGCGACAACGCGCCGGGATCGCGATAGGCGGCCATGAAGCCGACGAACTGCAGCACCATGATCAACGGGCCCGGCGTGGTCTCGGCCATGCCGAGGCCGTCGAGCATCTCGCGCGGGGCCAGCCAGTGATAATGCTCGACCGCCTGCTGGGCGACGTAGGCCAGCACGGCGTAGGCGCCGCCGAACGTCACCATCGCCATCTTGGAAAAGAACAGCGCGATCTGGCTGAACACGTTGGCGGAACCAAGCCCGATCAGGAGTGCCGCCACCGGGACGACCCACAATAGCAGCCACACCGCGCTTACACGCAGCGCGCGGGCGACGCTCGGGCGGACGTGGTCGGGCAGTTCCTCGCCGAGCAGGCTGTCCACGGCCGCCGGCTTCTTGCCGCCGCCATGCTCGATGGCGGCGAATTCCGGCCGCCCGCTCTTTGCGCCGAAATAGCCGATCACGCCGGCCGCGATGATGATGATCGGGAAGGGGACGTTGAAAAAGAAGATCGCGACAAAGGCGATCGCCGCCAGCGCGATCATGATCCGGTTGCGCAGCGCCCGCTTGCCGACGCGGACCACGGCATGGACCACGATCGCAAGCACCGCGGCCTTCAGGCCGAAGAACAGCGCCTCGACAAAACCGACATTGCCGTAGGCCGCGTAGATGTAGCTGAGGCCCATGATGGCGATGATGCCGGGCAGGATGAACAGCCCGCCGGCCATGATGCCGCCGGCGGTCCGGTGCAGCAGCCAGCCGATATAGGTTGCGAGCTGCTGCGCCTCCGGCCCCGGCAGCAGCATGCAGTAGTTCAGCGCATGCAGGAACCGGCTCTCGGAAATCCAGTTCTTTTCCTCGACCAGGATGCGGTGCATCACCGCAATCTGCCCGGCCGGGCCGCCAAAACTGAGCAGGGCGACCCGCAGCCAGACGCGGAAGGCGTCGCCGAAACTGATGCCATGATCGAGATGCCGGCTTGCGCCGGCATCGATCGTCTTTTCCATCGTGGCATCCATTATGGCTTCGCCTTGTTGGTCGGCCAATTGTGCGCCTCGCCGGTGGCGTCGCGGCACCAGCGGTAGAACGCGTCGTACAGCATCATGCCGGCTTCGAGTTGTTCGAGATCGTCGTCGAACATGCGCGACAGGCCGAGCGAGGCGGCGAGCAGGCCGGGCGCTTCCGGCGACAGGTCAAGGCGTCCGGTGTCGGCGCCGCGCACCATCGCCGCCAGCCGCAGCAAGGGCGGCGTCGCGAGCCCGAACTCCTCGATCATGACGTCGAAGGTGCAGAGCTCGCCGCGGTGACTCCAGAATACGTTCTCGATGTCGAAGGGCGCGGCGTTGAAACGTTCGCCGACGGCGACGACCTCGGAAGGCGCGACATACAGGAACACCGCGTTTGGATCGACGAAGCGGCGGATCAGCCACGGGCAGGCGATGCGGTCGATCTTCGGCCGTGCACGCGTCACCCACACGGTGCGGCCCTTGGCGTCGCGGGGCGGGAGTTTGGATGTATTGAGCAGCGGAAGCTTGGCTTCCTTCCAGCCCTCGAAGCCGCCTTCGAGCGTTTCGGCCGTGACGTTGGCATGCCGCAGCCAGGCCGCAGTACCTTGCGCGAGCTTGGCGCCGCGCAGGCAAACGACGATCGCGGAATTGCCGGAGAAATTGTCGCTCCACTCGCCGGCGTCCTGATGGCTGCGCCTGATGGCGCCGGGAATCAGCCGCGGGTCGGCGGCAAAATCCTCGTCGGTACGAACATCGATCAGGACGGGCGTATTGGCCGTGCCGATCAATCTGGAAAGCTTGTCTGGAGATATCGTGGTGTAGCTTGACATGGCTGCGCCCTCGTCAAAAGAAACGGGACGCGATACTTGGGCATGTCGCCTCGTGGGGAGATCGCAGAACCCCCATGGGCCGAATTATGCGCGCGTAGTTTCCGCTGTCAACTGGTTCGATCCTACATGACTACATGACCGCGCTTGCGCGGCTCCCGTTTCGGTCCTAGCTTCCCCAACCGGGGACGAAGCAGGCTCCCCGTCAGACGATCCCTCGTCCAAGCTCTGCGCATACTCGCTTTTGTCGAGGATGGCGCATGGACGCAAGCGTGACCGAAACCGCAGCTCACCCCAAACAATCCACCGCGAGCGCCCTGATCCGGCTGCTCTATGTCGCGCGGGCCTTGCGCGGCTTCGGCGACGGCTTTGCCGTCATCATCCTGCCGGCCTATTTGACCGCGCTGGGTTACGACGCCATCGCAGTCGGTATCGTCGCGACGGCCTCGCTATCAGGCACCGCGCTATTGACGCTGATCACGGGCTGGATCGCACCGCGCCATGACCTGAAGCCGCTCTTGATCGCCGGCGCCAGCCTGATGGCGGCGACCGGCATCGCGTTTCCCGCCGTCGAGCACTTCGTGCTGATTGCGCTGGTCGCCTTCATCGGCACCATCAACGCTTCCGGCGGTGATCTCGGCGTGCTGGTGCCGCTGGAGCATGCGGTGCTGGCGCATAACGCAAGCGACGAGCGCCGCACGCAGGTGTTCGCGCGCTACAGCCTGATCGGCGCGCTCTGCACCGCGGCCGGATCGCTCGCCGCCTCGCTGCCCGATTTCCTCGTCGCCGGCGGCAGCACGCAGCTCGCTGCGTTCCGCCTGATGTTCTACGCCTATGCCGCGCTCGGCATCGCCTGCGCCGCGCTCTATCGCCATGTGCCGCATACGCAGGGCGAGGCGAGGCCGCCGCAAACCCCGCTCGGGCCGTCGCGCGCCACCGTCTACAAGCTCGCGGCGCTGTTCAGCATCGATTCCTTTGCCGGCGGCTTTGTCGCGCAATCGCTGCTGGTGCTCTGGCTGTTCGAGCGTTTCGACCTGTCACTGTCGGCGGCCGGGCTGTTCTTCTTCTGGTCGAGCACGCTGAGCGCGTTCTCCTATCCGGTCGCCGCCTGGATCGCGAAGCGCATCGGCCTCGTCAACACCATGGTGTTCACGCACATTCCCTCCAGCATTTTTTTGATCCTGGCGGCGTTCGCGCCAAACCTTTACGTGGCGCTCGGACTGTTGCTGTTGCGCGCGGCGCTGTCGCAGATGGATGTGCCGACCCGCACGTCCTACGTCATGGCGGTGGTGACGCCGGCCGAACGGCCCGCGGCGGCCAGCCTCACGGCCGTGCCGCGCAGCCTGGCGTCGGCGATCAGCCCGGCGATTTCGGGCGCGCTGTTGATGACGTCGTTTACCGGACTGCCGCTGGTGGTCTGCGGCACGCTGAAGATCGCCTACGACCTGGCGCTCTTGTTCTCATTTCGCCACATCAAGCCGCCGGAGGAGCAGGGGCGTTAGCGCCCCCGTCGCGCCGCGCAACTACCAGGGCGATTTCCGTCCGTCCGGCAGAGGGTCCATCACCCGTCGCTCGTCGCGAACATGCGACCATTGCGACAGCTTGATTTCCGGTGTGCGGGGCGCGCCGCCCTCTTCCGAATGAAAGGCGAGCTTCTGGCTTGCCTGCACCTGGTATTTGGCGGCCTGCGCCAGCCAGTACCATTTCTTGTCGGGCTCGCTCAGCGCGCGTTGCCGGCACTCGGCTTCCAGTTCACGTAAGCGGATCGCTTCCTTCATTGCCATTCCAAAGCCTTGAGGCGCCGCCTCGGCGGCCCTCGAAATCACCGGAACCTGGGTTCCGGTTAGCTTCTCATGGCAAAAACTTCTTGACAGCGTCCTATACCGTTTCAGGACAATTGATTGAAATTTACCAATGGATTGACGCGTAATTAGCCGATGTGGCTGATGCCCGCGCCAATTGCATTGGGAATCACGCCTGAACGGTCAAAAGCGCGCCCGATAGCAGAAGCAGCGCCAGCACGACCTTCCGAAACGCGGCTTCGTCCAGCCGTCCATATAATTTCAGTCCGAGCCAGGTGCCGGCGAACAGTGCCGGTAGTCCGATCAGGAACAGCTTGATCACTTCTGAAGTCACGGCGCCCCTGACGCCGATCCACATGGCGCTCATCGCGAAGATCGCAACCGCCACCGGCTGAAACACCGTGCGCTGTAGGTCCTTCGGCCAGCCGCGCAGACCGCACCAGATCGTCACCAGAATGCCGGCAAGCCCGGTGATGCCGCCAAGCATGCCGTTGAGGAAGCCGACGCCGGCATCGGCCGCGGCGCCGCCGGCTTTCATCGGCGGAAGGGTTGGCCGCAGCAGCGCATAGAGGCTGTAGAGCATCAGGAAGGCGCCGACACCCATGCGCACATACGCAGGGTTTGCCCAGGTCAGGATGCCGACGCCGATGGGTACACCGAGCGCGGCGCCTGCCATGAACGGCCACAGCCTTTGCCAATCCAGCGCAACGCGCAGCTTCCAGACCGAATAGCCCTGCACGATAAGGCCGAACGCAATGATCAGCGTCGCCGTTTGCAGCGGCGTGAGGATGTACAGCCAGATGGCCGATACGACGAGGCCGAAGGCAAAGCCGGAAAGGCCGGCGACCAGCGCCCCGGCAAAGGTCGCGAGAAGAAACAGCGAAAGTTCAAATGTCGTTCCATCCATGTGCTCGCTCCGCAGAAAAGCGAGCAGCGCTTGAATGGGATCGCCATTTCACGGGGAGGCTGCGACGTCCCCAAGCCCGAGGTTACGCGCGTGACGGCTGTACGCGCAAGCGAATGATGACTGGTTGAGAAATGCTGGAGCTGCTGACACATGCTGCCAACGTGCAAAGAAATTCGCATGACGATCGGTTTTGACTCGCGCCTGCGATCCACTGCGATCATATGTGCGGCGTACGCCGCGATCGACGGCGCGATAGGGGTGGGGAAACAGCGTTGGGCGAATGGGTTGGCGTCGCAATCGCGTTGCTATCGAGCTGCCTCGGCGGGACCGCGGCGGCGATCACGCGCTATCTTGCCGGCAACACCGATCCGATCACGCTGGCGATTTTGCGCTGGGGCATCGGCTTTGCGTGCGTGTTGCCGGCGGCGCTATTGCTGAAGGCGCGGTGGCCGAAGCGGCAGGATTGGCCTGCCGTCGCCGCCCTCGGCTTCGCCTTCTTCGGCGTGTTCTTCGTTCTCTACAACATCGCGATGTCCTACACGACCGCGGCGCGCGCTTCGCTCGCGCTGGCGACGCTGCCGCTGCACACCATGGTGGTCGGCGCGCTGCTCGGCATCGAGCCGCTGACGAAACGAAAATCGATCGGGGTCGGCATTGCCGTGCTCGGCGTGTTCGCCGCGCTCGCCACCGGTTTGTCGGCCGCGCCGCCGGGCGCCTGGCGCGGCGAATTGATCATGACCGGCGCCGTGCTCTGCATGGCGTTCTACAATGTGTGGTCCCGCCCGTTCATCCAGCGTTCCAGCGCGCTCGGCTTCCTCACCGTCGGCATGGGGACGGGCGCGGTGGCGTTGGTCCTGGTGGGATCGCTGACCGGCAGTGTCGCGGCTTTGAGTCAGTTCGGAGCGCCGCAATGGATCGCGGGTCTTTACCTCGGTGTTGCCGGCGGCGCGCTTGCGTTCATCCTGTGGGTGCTGGCGCTGCAGCGGGCGTCGCCAACGCGCGTGGCCAATACCATGACCATCAATCCGGTCGCGGCGGCGCTGCTGGCCACCCAGCTCGTCGGCGAGCCGATCACGCCCAACCTCGTGATTGGCCTCGTCGCAGTATTTGCGGGTATCTGGATCGCGACCTCGGAGGTCAAGAAGGCGTAGGATTTGCGAAGGTAATGCTCCGGCGTCGCTGTCGGCGACCGCGATCAACAATTCGTAAGCCGCCATCATTTGCGACATCGTTGAGGTAGATTTAGCCAAATGACACAGCGGCCGGGCCCGCCAATGGTGGAGGAAGCAACGTGACGAGAACAATGGGTTTTGCCCTGGTGCTGCTGACGGGTGCGTTGTCCATCGGAAGCGGTCATGCGCAATCGGGCAGTCCGGGCGTCGAGAAGCTTTACATCCTCAATTGCGGCGAGGGCGTCGCCGGCGACATCTCGCGCTGGTCGCCCGGCGTCAACGAAGGCAAGTCGATGGACTTCGTCGACAGTTGCTATTTGATCAAGCATGCGCAGGGCTGGTTCCTCTGGGACACCGGCGTCACCGATGCGGTCGCGGCAATGCCTGACGGCCTGGCGCCGGCCGATCCGAGGGCAGTTCACTGGCGGCGGCCCAAGACGCTTGCCGCGCAGCTCGATCAGCTCGGCGTAAAGCCCTCCGATCTCAAGGGGATGGCGATTTCTCATACGCATCCCGATCATGTCGGCAATGTCGAGTTGTTCCCGACGACAATGCTGTATGTCCAGAAAGCCGAATATGAGTGGCCCGCCGCCAACAACCAGCCCCGGTTCAAGCCCGAACACCCGGTGACGAAACTGGAAGGCGATCGCGACGTGTTTGGCGACGGCAGCGTGACCATACTTTCCACGCCTGGGCATACGCCCGGGCATCAGTCATTGCTGGTAAAGCTGCCCAAGGCCGGCGCGATCGTCCTGTCCGGCGATGCCGTGCACTTCAAGGCAAATTGGGACAATCGCGGCGTTCCCAGCGCGAATGTCAGCAAGGACGCGACGCTGGCCTCGATGCAGAAAATATCGGACACGCTGACGAAAGAAAAAGCGCAATTGTGGATCAACCACGACAAAGCGCAACGCGATAGCTTGAAGATGTCGCCGGAGTACTATGACTGAATGTCAAACCGGCGACAGCGGGTTTAGCTGCGCGCATTCCGCTCATGACGTCGACGGTGGCGGCGTCTTGCGCAGCAGGAACAGCGCCAGCAGCGCCGTGAGGCTGAGTGCGGAGGAGACGATCAGAACCCGCGCGCCCATGGCGTCGATCAAGAGGCCGAACAACAGCGGTGCGGCGGCCTGCGCCATCCGCGCCGGCGCCCCGATGATGCCGAGGCGGTAGCCGTAATTGTCGGGACCGAAGATCGCGAGCGGCAGCGTGCCGCGGGCGATCGTCAGGATGCCGTTGCCGGAGCCGTGGAACACCGCGAACAGGCTGGCCGCGCCGCCGCCGGCGAGGCCGAGAATGGCGGCACCGATCGGATGCGTGATGCAGGCGAGGCGGGTCGAGACCAGCGGATGGTAGCGGCTGAGAAAGCCTGCCTCGAAGATCCGCGCGACCACCTGCGACGGGCCGATCAGCGCACCGGCAAACACCGCCTGCGTCGTCGTCGCGCCCGCCGCCTCCATCAGGCGCGGCAGATGCGCCGCCATCGCCCCGGTGACGGTCCAGGCCGCGGCAAACACGAAGGCAAGGATGATCATGGTGCGGTCGAGCGGGATGTGCGGCTTGACGGCGGCGGCCACCGCCGCCTTCGCGCCCTTCACTGAAGGCAGCACCAGCAGGTTCAGCGGCAGCCCGAGCAGGATATGCGCCGCCGCCCAGGCAAAGCAGGTGTTGCGCCAGCCGATCGTCTCCAGCCCCCACGCCGACAACGGCCATCCGACGGTCGAGGCAAAGCCCGCAATCAGCGTAATGCCGGTGATCGAGCGCCGCGCGGCATCGCCATAGATGCGCCCGAGCGCAGCGAAAGCAGCATCATAGAGCCCGGCGCTCATGCCGACGCCGAGCAGCAGCCAGGCCATCACGAGTATCGGGATGGACGTCGTGAAGCCAAGCAGCACGAGGCCGGCGGCCAGCAGCACGTTGGACATCGACAGCACCGAGCGGCCGCCGACCAGGTCGATCTGGCGTCCGATGCGGGGCGCCAGCACCGCGGAAATCACCTGCGATGCGGAGAACGCCGCAAAGATCCAGTTCGAGGAGACGCCGAGATCGCGCCCGATGGAATCGGCAAGGATCGCCGGCAGGTAATAGCTCGATGCCCAGGCCAGCGTCTGCGTCGTGCCGAGCGCGATGATGATGGAAAGCTGGCTGCGGTTCACGGCGTCTCTTCTCTTGACCAATAGAGCGCCAGCGGCCCGAGCAGGATGCCGGCCGCCAGCACCGAAAATGCCGCCATCCACGCCGTTGAACTCTGCGGCCCTCCCGCAGCGTCCAGCGCAACCCCCACCGCCCAGGCGCCAAGCGCGGAAAGGCTGAAGCCGACGGTGGAATGCATCGCCATGGTCGCGCCGCGGTAGTTCGGGTCGGCAGACATCGACATGCCCGAGGTCAGCGCACCCGAATCGGCGGGAACGGTGAGGGCATAGATCAGGATCAGGGGCAGCAGCAGCCATGGCGAGCTGTCGGCGAAGAAGCCGATCAGCAGGGCCACCGCGGCGGAAGCGAACATCACGGCGGATATGGCGCGGTGGCGGCCGAACCGCAGCGCAAATTCATTGCCGAGGATGCTGGCGGGCATGGCCAGCACGGAGAACACCACGCTGACGACGATCGGCGTCAGGATCGACGCGTCCGAACGCCTGGCGGCCACAAACGTCCAGAACGCAACGATCCAGGTCCTGATGCCGTATAGTTCGAAACAATGCGCGCCGTAGCCGAGCACAAATCCCATGGCCTTGCGATTCTGGAACACGGGCGCGAAATCCAGCAGCTTGCCCGGTGCGGGCGCGGGCTTGACCGGGCGCAGCAGCAGGCAGACGCCGAGCATTACCAGCGGCCCGGCGGCAGTGACAAAAAATGCGCTGCGCCAGCCCCAGGCCTCGGCCACGAGCTGCGAAACCAGAAACGACACGCCGACGCCGAACGAAAAGCTCGACGTGTAGAGCGTGATGGCTCGGGAAGAGTCGCCGGATGCGAGACGGTCCGTCAGCGCCTTCAGGCCCGGCATATAGGCGCCGGCAAAGCCGACGCCGGCGATCGCGTTGAACAGGGCCCCGGACCACAGGCCGGTCGCGAACAGGCCGAACAGCAGCGTACCGAGCGCGCTCACCGCCGAACCTGCGATCAGGATGTTGCGGGCGTCGATGCGGTCGGTGAGCGTCGCCAGCACCGGCACGGTCACCATGTAGCCGGCGGCGCCCGAGCCGGCCAGCAGGCCCGCCTGCGCGCCGCTCAGATGCCATTCCGGAATCAGGAACGCCGCAAGAATGGAAGGTACGACGACATGCGGCAGCAGGCTGCCAAGCTGCCCCACGCACATCGCGACGATAACGGATCGGCCTTCCAGCGAGATGCCGCTCACTCCCTATCGATCAGGCCGCGCAGCCGCAGCCGGCCTTGCCTTGTTGCTTTGCTTTTTCATCCGCGACGCAACATGCGTCAACATCCGATATTGCAGGGCCGCCGCAGCAATTGCTGGCAGCTGGCGCGAGCGCGCGGCTGCAGACGCCGGTCTCGGGCAGCACGAGTTCGACTCGCTCCGCCGCCGCGCGGTCGCCGGCGATGTCGGCGGCGATCGAGCGCACCTGTTCATAGCCGGTCAGCATCAGGAAAGTCGGCGCGCGGCCGTAAGACTTTATGCCGGCGAAATAGAAGCCGGGCTCATCCTGCGCCAGTTCGCGCGCGCCATGCGGCCGCACGGTGCCGCAGCTATGCTCGTTCGGATCGATCAGCGGCGCCAGCGCGACGGGGCATTCGATCGCCGGATCGAGCCGGATACGCAGCTCGCGCACGAAATCGAGATCGGGGCGGAAACCCGTCGCCACGATCAGTTCATCGGCGATGATCCGGCGGGCGCTGCAGCCCGACATGGCCGCGATGACGAGGCGAGGGCCGTCGGCGATGAGATGCGAAACGCGAAATTCGCTTTGCAGCTCGACCCGGCCGGCGCGCACCAGCTCGGCAAACGCTGCGCCAAGCTGGCCGCGCGCCACCAGCTTGTCGTTGGTGCCGCCGCCGAACGCCTTGGCGGGATCGCTGCCGCGCAGCAGCCAGACCGGCCGGGTGCCGGGCGCCTGCTCGGCAAGTTTCGCCAGATCGATCAGCGTGCCGATCGCGGAATGTCCGGCGCCGAGCACCGCGACCGTCTTGCCGGCATAGCGCGCGCGCGCCTTGCCAAGCACGTCAGGCATGCCGTAGGCGATCCTGTCAGCGACATCCGTCTCGCCGATGGCGGCAAGCCCGTTGGCTCCCGCGGGGTTCGGCGAATACCAGGTGCCGGATGCATCGATCACCGCATCGGCCTTGATGACCTTCGGTCCTTGCCCGTTCTGGTACCTGATCTCGAACGGCGCCGCTTCGCGGCCTTTGGTCTTCATCTTGTCGAAGCCGGCGCGGCTGATGCCCGTGACGCGGCTCGAGGTCTGGATGTGAGGGGCGAGCGCGGTGTTGTGCGCCAGTGGCTCCAGATAACGCTCCACCATCTCCGCACCGGTCGGATACTGATCTGGCTCGGGAGAATTCCAGCCCGTTGTCGCTAACAGCCGCGCCGCGGCCTTGTCGATGTTGTACTCCCATGGCGAGAACAGCTGGACGTGGCCCCACTGCCGCATGGCGTGGCCGACCGTCTCGCCAGCTTCCAGCACGATCGGCTCGAGGCCGCGCTCCAGCATATGCGCGGCGGCGGCAAGGCCGACCGGCCCGGCTCCGATGATCGCGACGGTCTTGGCTTGGCTCATTACGTCCTCCCATGTAACTAGAAGTATCGAAATATAAGTCAACAAACTCAGCGCGTTACGCTGCGGTCTTGGCATCCGTCGTTTCGGCACTTTCCGTGCAGCATTCGGCGACCAGAAAACCGACAAGCTCCCGCATGACCTCGTAGTGGGCGTGGCAGACGAGCGTGGTCCCTTCGCGCACCTGGGTGACGAGGCCGACCACCACCAGCGCCTTGATATGGTGGGAGAGGGTGGAGGGCGCGATCTTCAGCTTCTCCTGCAGGCGGCCGACGGCAAGCCCGGCGCCGCCGGCGCGGATCAGTGCGCGATAGATCTTGAGCCGGGTCGGATTGCCCAGCGCTTCGAGATGGGCGGCCGCGTCATCGATTTTCATGGGGGGATGGTGGCATTGCTCCATGATACTGTCAACCGTATTTCTGGAATTACCGAAATAGTGAGTGACATGTTCTCAATTGACCATCGAACTATATATCGATAAGTCTGGATATATGGAATCCGAACAGGCCATCCTGGCGCTTGCAGCGCTCGCACAGTCGACCCGCCTTGAGGTGTTTCGGCTGCTGGCAAAGCATGAGCCCGAAGGACTCGCCGCCGGCGATATCGCCAAGAAGCTGGCGGTGCCGCAAAACACCATGTCATCGCATCTGGCCATCCTTTCCCGAGCGGGACTGGTGACGGCCCGCCGCTTTAGCCGGTCGATTGTGTACCGGGCCGATCTCAGTGCGTTTCAGGCCGTGGTCTTGTTCATGCTGCGGGATTGCTGCGACGGACGCCCTGAAATCTGCGTCCCGGTGATCGAAGGTCTCACACCTTGTTGTCCGCCGAAGACAAGGAGGAAAGCCCATGTCTGAACGCATCTACAACGTCCTTTTCCTGTGCACCGGAAACACCGCTCGTTCGATCCTGGCGGAATCGATTCTGCGGAAGGATGGCCGCCGCAATTTTCGCGCTTTCTCCGCCGGCAGCCAGCCCAAGGGCACGGTCAATCCGTTCGCGATCAAGGTGCTCAACCGCCTCGATTACCCCACCGGCGATTTGCGCTCGAAGAGCTGGGAAGAGTTCGCGCAGAGCGATGCGCCCGTGATGGATTTCGTCTTCACGGTCTGCGACAACGCCGCAGGCGAGTCCTGTCCGGTTTGGCCCGGACAGCCGATGACCGCGCATTGGGGGATAGAAGACCCCGCGGCGGTTGAGGGCACGGATATCGAGAAGGAAGCGGCCTTCGTCGCGGCATTCCGTTACCTCAAGAATCGCATCGCCGCCTTCACCAGCCTGCCGCTGCAGAGCATCGACAAATTGTCGCTTGGGACCAAGCTGCGCGATATCGGCCGCACCGACGGCTCCACCTTCGGACGGGACAGGGCGAGCTAATGCAGCAATTCGATCTGCCCCGCCGTCTCGCCGCCGAAGCACTGGGAACTGCTCTGCTGGTCGCGACCGTGGTCGGCTCAGGCATCATGGCCGAGACCTTGACCAAGGATGTTGCGCTGGCGCTGCTCGGCAACACGCTGCCGACCGGCGCGATCCTTGTCGTGCTCATCACCATTCTCGGACCTGTTTCGGGAGCGCATTTCAATCCGGCGGTATCAGTGGTCTTTGCATTGAAGGGCGAACTGACGCCGCGCGAGACGCTTGCCTACATCATTGCTCAGGTTGCCGGCGGCATCGCCGGGACCATGATCGCGCATGCAATGTTCGCGCTGCCTTTGATCGACATCTCGCTGAAGATGCGAACCGGCGGTGCCCAATGGTTTGCTGAAGCCGTCGCTGCATTTGGCTTGATCGCGACTATTTTGGGTGGCATCAGGTTTAATCTCGCGGCTGTGCCCTGGCTGGTCGGCCTCTATATCACCGCAGCCTACTGGTTCACTGCATCCACCTCGTTCGCCAATCCGGCCGTGGCAATCGCCCGCTCCTTGACCAATACGTTTTCGGGCATTCGTCCTGCGGACCTCCCCGGTTTCATCGTGGCCGAAACAAGCGGGGCACTGATGGCGCTGGCTGTCATGGGCTGGCTGCTCGGTAGATCAGCAATCAAGGAGGCGCAGCCATGACCGTCACGATCTATCACAACCCCGCCTGCGGCACCTCGCGCAACACGCTCGCCATGATCCGGCAGAGCGGCGAGGAGCCCGAGGTGATCGAGTATCTGAAAACGCCGCCGAGCCGCGCGCGGCTGGTCGAGCTGATCGCAGCGCTCGGCATCTCGCCGCGCGCGCTGCTCCGCGAGAAGGGGACGCCCTATGCCGAGCTCGGCCTTGCCGATCCCAAATGGAGCGATGGCGAACTGATCGACTTCATGCTTGATCATCCGATCCTGATCCAGCGGCCGATCGTGGTGACGCCCAAGGGCGTGCGCGTGTGCCGGCCGTCGGAGCTGGTGCTCGACCTGCTCGACAAGCCCGTTGCATCGTTCGTCAAGGAAGACGGCGAGGCCGTGACGCGCGCAAGGGGTTGAAGGCCGCGAGCCTTCCACCCGTCACGATTGCGCGGCATAATGGCGGGATGGAACTCACGCCCCGCCTACGCCTGACGAACTGGCTGGTCAGCCAGGGCCTCACCGGCCTGCCAGAAAACGATCTGATCCGCGGCTTCTGCGAGCGCTGCTGCGCCGAAGGCCTCCATGTCTCGCGCGGCATGGTCTTCATCGACACGCTGCACCCGATCTTCGAAGGGCGCGGTTTCCGCTGGAACGATGCCGAGACCAACGAGAGCGACGCCTTCGAATATGGCTCGACCAATGAGGGCGAAGCGGCGGAAGCCTGGCGCAGCTCGATCTTCTATCACATGCTCGAACAGGGCTTTTCGGAACTGCCGATGGACCTCGCCGACGGCGCGGCCCAGCGCTTCAAGTTCGTCAACGAACTCGCCGACAAGGGCCACAAGCATCTCGTCGCCTATGTGCACCAGTTCGGCGAGGCCGGCGCCATGGGGCAGATGGACTGCGTCTATTCCTATTGGGTGACGCGGCGCGACGAGGGGTTTGGCGCGCAGGGATTGGCGGCGCTGCGCGACCTCGTGCCGGTGCTGGGGCTCGCGATCAAATCCGCGGCGCAGGCCGACATCACCAAGACGCTGGGACGGGTCTATCTCGGGCGCGACACCGCCGAGCAGGTGCTGCGCGGCCGGATCACGCGCGGCATCACCGAGCAGATCAACACGGTGTTGTGGTTCTCCGACCTGCGCGGCTCGACCGCGATCAGCGAGAGCATCGATCCCGGCGAGATCATCCCGTTCCTGAACGACTATGCGCAGGCCTCGATCGACGCCATCCACGATGCCGGCGGCGAGGTGCTCAAGCTGATCGGCGATGGCGTGCTGGCGATGTTCACCCATGAGAACATGGCCAAGGCCAAGCGCGCCGCGCTGCGCGCCGAGCATCGTTTCCGCCGCAACATGAAGGCGCTCACCGCCCGCCGCACCGCGGAGGGCCGTCCCGTGACGTCGGCCCATGTCGGCCTGCATGTCGGCGAGGTGTTTTACGGCAATATCGGCAGCGACGACCGGCTCGACTTCACCGTCGTGGGGCCGGCGGTCAACGAGGTCAGCCGCATCGCCTCGATGTGCCGCTCGGTCGACCGCGAGCTCCTGATGTCGTCGGCCTTCCGCAACGGGCTCGACGCCGCAGGGCGAAATTACCTGGTCTCCACCGGCCGCTTCGCGCTGCGCGGCATCGGCCGCGCGCAGGATTTGTATACGCTCGATCCGGATATCGCGGCGGATGAGGTGGTGGCGGGGAAGTACGAGCGGTATCTGACGAGCTAGATCGCAACCACACGAGGCACTGATGAAAAACCCAAGGTTTGCCGCTCCCGCGATTGTTCTCGGTGCAGTCATGCTCGCGGCGTCGATCTGGAGCGCTGCCGCCCAAGACAAATCTGAAGACAAATCTGAAGACAAACCTCGAGCCAGCGCAGAGTCCATCTGGCCGACCAAGGAGTGGCAGACCTCCACGCCGGAAGAGCAAGGCATGGATTCGGCGGCGCTGGCCAAACTGGTGGCGTTCGGAACCAGCCGCAGCTTTGACAGTCTGCTGATTGCGCGGCACGGGCGGATTGTCCTGGATGCCTATTATGCTCCGTATGCCGCTGACATCCCACACGTCATCAACTCTGCCACCAAGGCCGTGATCGGCACCTTGGCGGCGATGGCCGTCAAGGACGGGCTGCTGGACAGCCCGGATCGCAAGATGCTGGACTTCTTTGCCGATCGCAGTGTTGCCGATCTGGATGACCGCAAGAAAGCGATCACGGTCCAGAATCTGCTGGACATGACGTCCGGGATTGACTGGCGCGAACCGATGGAGGGTCCGTACGTTACTTTTTTCGAAATGGAACGCAGCGCGGACTGGGTCAAATTCATCCTCGATCGTCCAATGTCGAATACGCCGGGAGATTTATTCAACTACAACAGCGGCAATCCGCACCTTCTCTCCGCCATTCTCACCAAGCTGACGGGGATGAGCACTTCGGATTATGCCAAAGCCCGGCTGTTCGGTCCGCTAGGGATCCGCGATTGGAATTGGCGGCGCGATCCGCAGGGCGTCTCGACTGGCGGCAACGGTTTGGCTTTGCTGCCGCGTGACATGGCGAAGATCGGCTATCTCTATCTGAGGCATGGCGAATGGGAAGGCAAAACGCTGCTCCCGCCTGCCTGGATTGAAAAGGCAAGCCACGCCACGATCAACATGAACATGAAGTCCGGACCGGATCTGAGATATTCCAACTTCTTCTGGGCTCTGCCCAACAAGAACGTCTACATGGCGGTCGGATATCATAATCAGGTCATCATGGTGTTTCCGGCTTTGGATATCGTTGTCGTGACGACGGCGAGGGACTTTTATTCGTTGGGCCTCATGGTGAATTATATCACCGACGCGGTCAAATCCGGGACGGCGTTAGCTCCGGCACCCGACGGCGCAAGTGTGCTCGCCAACGCGGTCCGCGACGTATCAACGGAGAAGCCGAGCGAGGTTGGCGCAACGCCCGAAACCGCGGCAGCGATCTCGGGAAAAATCTACACATTTCCCGGCAACGGATTGGGTGTGAAATCGCTCTCGCTGACGCTCACTGGTCCACAACCGCGCATTGACTTCGAGTTTTACAACCGGGACCCAGGCGCGCCGTCCAGAAGGGTGGGCGGGCCGATCGGACTGGATGGGCTGTATCGCCGGGGTGATGCGACCCAAGTCGGAATAGCAGCGGTGAAGGGAAGCTGGTTGAATGACCATACCTTCGTAATCCAGCGCTTGATACTGGGCGCGGGCGCTGCGGAGCAAAAGTATACGTTATCGTTTAACGACGAGAAGCTGAATCTTCGCGGCACCGACTGGAACGGCCGCGACGTTTCGATCGACGGAGGGGCGTGGCGCAAATCCTAGCCGGCCTTTGCCCGCAGCGTATATAGCCCGACCGCCAGCAGCGAGAACACCGTCAGCACCACGCCGAGCGCGAACAGCGCCTCGTGCGAGATCGTCGCCGCCAGCCAGACACCGATCGCGGCCGTCATCATCTGCCAGAAGCCGACCAGCGCGGAGGCCGCGCCCGCCTTTTCGCCGAACGGGGAGAGTGCCTGCGCCGTCCCCAGCGGATTGACGATGCCCATGCCGAGCAGGAACACGCTTAAGGCGCCGAGATAGGAGAGGAAATTCGGGCTGTACAGCGCGACCAGCAGCATCGCGATGCCGCCGGTGGCGGCAGCGAACAGCCCGCCGCGGATCGAGCGGTCGAGCCCGTAGCGCGGTGCGAGCCTCGTCGCGAGCATGCCGGCGGCGAACACGATCAGCACGGTGCCCGCGAAGAACAGGCCGAGCTGGATCGGCGTCAGGTGCATCGCCTCGATCAGGATGCGCGGCGCCGCCGAGAACATCGAGAACAGCCCGCCCATGATCAGGCTCACCGTTGCGGCCGGCACCACGAAGCGGCGGTCGCCGATCAGGCCCAAATAGGTTTTGGCGATGGCGAGCGGATCGAGCGGGGTCCGCGTCGCGTGATGGGTCTCGCCGAACACCGCGCCATAGGTGAGGGCGCCCAGCGCCGCAAAGGCCGCGACCAGCACGAATTCGGAGCGCCAGCCGAAATAATGGTCGAGCGCGCCGCCGAGCAGCGGCGAGAAGCCGGGCGCCGCCGCCATCGCGATCATGATCAGCGCCATCGCGCGGGCCAGCGCCGCGCCCGAAAACATGTCGCGGGCGATGGCGCGGGACAAGACCGAGGTAGCGCAGGCGCCCGCCGCCTGGATCACGCGCCCCACCAAAAGACTGCTCAGATCGGTTGCCAGTGCGCACCAGACGCTGCCAACAAAGAACACGCCAAACCCGATCAGAACCGGCCAGCGCCGCCCGTAGCGGTCCGAAATCGGCCCGACCGCGAGCTGGCCGACTGCGAATACCGCGAGGAACACCGTGATCGCCGAGGTGACCGCCGCGCTGGTCACGTTCAGCGCCGCCGCCATCTGCGGCAGCGATGGCAGCAGGATGTTGGTGGCGAGCGTTCCCGTTGCGGCAAGGGCTGCCAATACCGCGATCTGAAGCACCGTGGAGGATGCTTCCGCGCGGGGGCTGGCGGCAACGACGGCGGTCTGGTCGGTCATGGCGGTTCCACTTCAATAAGATGATAGTTATCATACAAAGAGGATCGGAAAAGCGCCAGCAGGCGGCGCAGCTTTGGAATAAATTGCTTGTTTTGCCGTCATTGCGAGCGCAGCGAAGCAATCCATCCCCCCGCGGAGAGAATGGATTGCTTCCGTTTTCGCTCGCTGAGCCTCGGCGGACGAGTCGTCGCCGCGCTCCTCGCAATGAGGATTCGGTTAGCCCGCTAGCACCCCGCCGGCTCGCCGACCATGTCCGGCTGCCGCGCCAGCGAGACTGCGGGTGAAATCCAGATCACCAGTGCCTGCGCGGCGAAGATCGCGGCGGCCAGATAGAGACAGGATTCCGCGCCATAGAGCCCGCCGACAACGGCACCGAGCGCGGAGCCGAGCGGACGGGCCCCGTAGCTCATGATGTTGATAGCGGAGACGCGCCCCAGCAGCGACGGCGGCGTCACCGATTGCCGCAGCGTCGTGGTCGAGATCACCCACAGGATGGGACCGACGCCGAGCAGGAAGAAGCTCAGGCCCGCCAGCCACGGCGTCGGCACGATCGTGGTCAGCGCCATCACCGCGGCGGCGACGAAACCGGTCACCGGCCCGAGCCCGATCACGGTGCCGAAGGCGAGCCGCGCCATCACCCGCGTCGCCGCCAGCGCGCCGACCACCATGCCGACCCCGTACATCCCGAGCGTCACACCGACGCCGGTGGCGGACAGCCCGAGATGCCGCACGGCATAGGGCACGAACACCGCCAGCAGCAGGAACGACGCGGTGTTGAAGATGAACTGCGTGATGAATACCGGCCGCAGCAGCTCATGATGCAGCACGAAGGCGGCGCCTTCCCTGATCTCCTGCAGCGGATGGCGGCGTGCAGCAGGCGTGCGCGCCGGCTCATGGATGCCCGACAGCAGCACCACCGCGATCACGGACAGCGCCGCGGCAACGCCGAAGGCCGGCGCGGCGCCGACCCAGCCGACCAGCACGCCGCCGAGCGCCGGGCCGCTGGCAAACGCGATGGTACGCGCCAGTTCGATCCGCGCATTCGCCGCCGGCAGTTGTTCCGAGGTTACCAGCGACGGCACCAGCGCCGGCGCGGCGACGCTGTAGGCAACCGTGCCGCAGACGGCGATGAAACCGAGCAGCGACAACAGCGGCAGCGTCATCAGTCCGAGCCAGAGCGCCAGCAGGATCGCGGCAAGCGCCCCGGCGCGTAGCGCTTCGGAGGCGACCATCACAAAGCGCCGCGAGATACGGTCGGCGAGGAGGCCCGCGGGAATCGCGAACAGGATGAAGGGCAGCGTCAGCGCGGTCTGCAACAGGCCGGTCTGGCCTTCGCCGACGCCGAGCAGCAGCACCGCGACGATGGGCGCCGCGGCCAGCGCGATCTGCTCGGCCGATTGGGCGGCGAGGTTGGACCAGGCCAGGCGGTTGAAGGTTACGGGCAGGCGCGGCGTGTCGACGGCGGACATGGCAAAATTCCCTGAGATTCGATTTGTCCGCATTGTCCGCTCGCAGGACGATCGAACCCACCCGTTTCCCGACAAGCGCGAGCCGCGCCGCGCAAGAAAAAAGCCCGCCGCGAAAAGTACGGCAGGCCTCGGTTTGTCCCGTCATTCCGGGGCGATGCGAAGCATCGAACTATGGTGCGCAATCGCGCACCTGAGAATCTCGTGTCAGGAGAGCAAATTTCTGGATTCCGGGTTCGCGCTGCGCACGCCCCGGAATGACGCCGGAACTAAGGTGGCCGTTTCTTCATCGCAGCTTTCCGCCGTGAGTTACGATTTCGGACCGAGTGTTGCCTTGCCGGTGCCGGAGATCGTCGCAGGCGGCGTCACCGGCTCATCATCATCGACCTCAAGCGCGGCGGGCGGTTCGGAGGGACTCGCCAGTTGCTGCGCAGCCAGCGCGTTGGTCAGGCTGGTCAGCGCGTCCGGACCAGCGGCAAAGCCGCCTTCGGCCAAAATCTTGTCGATGATCGGCTTGAAGGCCGAGACCGACAACAGCTGCGCGGCGAGGCCGTCGCCGAGGCCAAGGCCGCCGCCATGGCCGTTCATGGCGCCATTGCCGCCGCCGCGGCCGAGCATGCCGCCGGTGTCGAAGATGCGGATGTCCGAAATCTTCTCGATCGGCTTGACCGCTTCGGCGATCGCGCTCGGGATTACGTTGATGCGCGCCAGCGTGAGATCGTATTCGATCAGCGCCTGCGACAGCTTGTTGCGGGCTTCCGCCTTCAAGGCCGCCACCTCTGCCTCGGCCTGGCCGAGCGACTTGACGCCGGCGGCGCGGGTGGTTGCGGCATCGGCGTCGGCCTTGGCCAGCATGGTGATCGCTTCCGCCTTGTTGGTCGCGGCCTGGTTCTCCGCTTCCGCCATCACGGTGATCGGCATCGCATCGGTCTCAGCGGCTTTTCGCGCCGCGATCACGTTGATGATCTTGTCGCGTTCGGCGATTTCGACGGCCTTGGCGGTGGTGACCTTTTCCTCGGCGGCAATGGCCAGGGCGCGCGCGGTCTCCGCGATCGTCTGCGCCTCGGATTGCTCCTTGCTCTTGTTGGCGACGGCGATCGCGCTTTCCTGCGCGACGATCTGCAGGTCACGCTCCATCTCGGTATTGCGGCGCTTCACCGCGAGATCGGCCTCGATCTTCCTGGTGTCGCGCAACTGGTTGGCTTCGGTCTGCTTGTTGGCGACCGCCAGTTCCTGCTGGATGCGATACTCGGCCTCGTTCTGCACCGCGGTCTGCTCGACCTGGGCGGTCTGCGCGCGCATCGCCGCCGTCTTGTTGGCGATGTCGCGCTGCTGCGCCAGTTCCGCCTCGCGCTTGGTGGCTTCGATCGTCAGCGTGGTCTGACGCGCCACGAGGTCCTGCTGCGCGATGTTCACCTCGGTGGTGCGGACGATCTGGTTGCGCTCCTGTTCGCGTTCCCTGGTGATCTTGGTCAGCGTCGTCAGGCCGTGGGCGTCGAAGAAATTGCTCGGGTTGAAATGCTTGATGTCGCTCTGGTCGAGCCGGGTCAGCGACACCGATTCGAGTTCGAGGCCGTTGTTCTGGATGTCGGCGCCGACAGCGTCCTGCACCGCCTTGACGAAGGTGGCGCGCTGCTCCTGCAGCTCTTCGAGGTTCATGGTGGCCGCCACCGACCTGAGGCCGTCGACGAATTTGGCCTCGACCAGTTCGCGCAACTCGGCGGCATCATTGGTGCGACTGCCGAGCGTCTGGGCTGCGAGCGCGATCGACGATGAGTCCGGTTTGACGCGGAGGTAGAACTCGGCGCCGATGTCGACGCGCATGCGGTCCTTGGTGATCAGCGAGTCCGGGCCGCCGCGGGCGACCTCGAGCCGCAGCGTCTTCAGATTGACGGCGGCTGTGGAATGGAAAACCGGAAGCACGAGCGAGCCGCCGTCGAGAACGACCTTCTGGCCGCCGAGACCGGTGCGGACATAGGCCTCGTCACGCGTCGAGCGGCGATAGAGTTTTGCGAGGAAGATGCCGATGATAAGAACAACGAGAACGCTGATAGCGACGGGTACTGCAAGTTCCCACATGTTTATGCCCTGCGTGATGTTTGCTGTTGCGCAATGAGGTCGGCTGGTGCGGAAATGGCGATGAAGCTTTTGGCGTCGCGGTCGACCAGCAGGACGCTGGCGCCGACCGGAAGCGGCGTGGAATCGGGACTGGCGCGTGCGGCGACACTATGCCAGTTGCCGAAGACATCCTTGAGACGAACCTTGCCGGGCAGGCCCTGGTCAAGCGGCCCGATCGAAACTTCGGCGATGTGGCCGACGAAATCGGCCTCGTTCACCGCATAGGTCTCGTCGCGCGGGATGATGCGGGCGATGCCGCGGCTCGCGATCCGGATCGCCGGCAGGCTGAGGGCCGCGGCGGCGACCGCTGCGAGCGCGACCGGTATGGCCGTGCCGACGCTGTGCGCGATGCCCTGCAGCAGGAAGCCCGCGATCGCGAACATCCCAAGCGCCAGGATCAACAGGATCAGCAGCGGCAAACGTCCCGCATTGATCCAGAGAAACAGGCCGCCGATCGCGCTGTGGCTTTCGGTTTCGAGCGCGAAATCCTTGCCGATGAGCTCGCTGATCGAGAAACCGATGATCATCGTCAGCAATTCGATGCCGGCCAATGTGACCATGATCGCGGCTGATATCGCGAAGGGACGTACGTCGGGTGCCAGCAGGATATCGGTCACTGCACTCATTGCTGCGATTTGATCCTTTCAAGCCTTGCTGCGATTTCCTTTTCGCGATGCAGGCGGTCGAGTTCGTCGAGCTCCTTGTCGCCGAGCACGCTGGAGGCGGGCACGCCGGTCACGCGTGCAATCGCTGCCATCGCGCGGTCGGCACTCACTGTTTTAGTCGTCGGAACCGCGCGTCCGGTTTCAAGGGACGCGTGCTGGGCGAGACTTGCCTCGAGATCGGCGAGGCGGACTTCGGCTTCACGTCGCGCGCCAAGCATCGCCTGCAAGGCCTTGGTCTGCTCATCGATTTCGAGTTCGACGAAATCCATCGCGCGCTCGAGCGCGATGGTCTGCGATTCCAGATCAATTTGCCGTGCGACGCCGGCGCGCGCGAGATCCTCGCGATTTTCCGCAATTGCGAGACGGATCTTTTCCGTTAACGATGAGACTTCGGCGTCGAGCTCCTCGCGCCGCCGCTTCAGGCGGAATTCCTCGGCGCGCGATTTGCCGAGCGCGTAGCGCGCTTCGTCGGCGCCGGCGTCGATCTCGCGGATCGCCTGCTTGACCAGCGCGACCTTGTTGCTGTTCTCGGCGTTATCGATGGTCTGGCTGGCAATGGCGGCAAGAAGCCGGCCCATACGTGCAAGAATGCCTTCGTGAAGCATGGTCTTCTCCTCCGGTTGTACTGATTTCGATTTGACGGCGATCTGGATTTCGTAGGTGTGGCCGTCCGAGACCAGGTGAGCCGGGAAGGGACTTTCCCAGCCGGCAACGTAGCCCGGGACATCGAACGGCACCAAGACACGTCCCTGGACAGTGCTAATGGTCAGTGAAGTTGGTCCCTTGATCGCGAACAACTTGTCGTCGAGCGGAATCCTGCGCACCGGCGCGTTCGCCACGTAGCTGGCGCGGTCGCGCAGCCCGAGCGTCACGAGGCGCGCCGGCAGGCCGGTCTCGGTGCGGATTTTTTCGTAAGCCTGGGCGTGAAGGGCGACGAGGTTGGCGCCGACCGGCGCGACCTCGGCCAGGATCGCCATCATCCTATCGTAGGCGGCAAAGGTCGCCTCGATGGCGGCGATGCCGGCCTCGTCGGGGGTGAGGGCGTATCGCAGCGTGGCCGTGGGCGTCTCGACCGGGATCTTGATCATGGGAATGATCGTAAAGCACTTCCTCAGTGCTTTCCAGATGGTGTGTCGGTATCATTTTCGTGATCGCCAGATGCAGTTGCAAATGAGTTGCAATAAGAGCGGATATCGGTCATCTTGTGGAAATGGACGCCCGAACGCCCGGATTGGGCCCAAAGACCACGGCCGAGAGTTTACCGATGACTGATATGACTGCCGCCGGATGGCGCGCGGATGCCGCCGCTGGCGCCCAGCGCAGCCTGCCCGAAGTGAATTCGACCATCAGAGTGCCCTTTGGCGGGCATTGGTCGCGGCGGCTGCTGGCCTTCCTCGGCCCCGGCTATCTGGTCTCCGTCGGCTACATGGACCCCGGCAACTGGGCCACCGATCTCGCGGGCGGGTCGAAGTTCGGCTACACGCTGCTGTCGGTCATCCTGCTGTCGAACCTGATGGCAATCCTGCTGCAGGCGCTCGCCGCGCGGCTCGGCATCGTCACCGACCGCGACCTCGCGCAGGCCTGCCGCGCCAGCTTTTCCCGCCCCGTCAACTTCCTGCTCTGGGTGGCCTGCGAGGCCGCGATCATCGCCTGCGATCTGGCGGAAGTGATCGGCACTGCGATTGCGCTCAATCTGCTGTTCGGCATTCCCCTGATCTGGGGCGCGCTGATCACCGCGCTCGATGCCTTCCTGCTGTTGCTCCTGATGAACAAGGGGTTTCGTTTCCTCGAAGCCTTCGTCATCTCGCTGTTGATCGTGATCGCGATCTGCTTTTCGGTCCAGATCGTGGCTGCGGCGCCGCCGATCGCGGCTGTGCTGAAGGGGTTTGTGCCGTCGCCCCAGATCATCACCAATCCTGAAATGCTTTACATCGCGATCGGCATCATCGGCGCGACCGTGATGCCGCATAATCTCTATCTGCACTCCGCGATCGTGCAGACCCGCGCCTATGAACGCACCAGCGAAGGCCGCCGCGAGGCGATCAAATGGGCGACGACGGACTCGACGATTGCCCTGATGCTGGCGCTGTTCATCAACGCCGCGATCCTGATCGTCGCCGCAGCCACCTTCTATTCGAGCGGACGCACCGAGGTCGCCGAAATCGGCCAGGCGTTCGAACTGCTGTCGCCGCTGCTCGGGCTCGGCATCGCCTCGACCTTGTTCGCGGTGGCGCTGCTCGCCTCCGGCCTCAACTCGACGGTGACGGCGACGCTGGCCGGCCAGATCGTGATGGAGGGTTTTCTCGACCTGCGGCTGCCGAGCTGGGCGCGGCGGCTCTTGACCCGCGGCATCGCCATCGTGCCGGTGGTGATCGTCACCGCGCTCTATGGCGAGCGCGGCACCAGCCAGCTCCTGGTGTTCAGCCAGGTGATCCTGTCGATGCAATTGCCGTTCGCCGTGATCCCGCTGGTCAAGTTCGTTTCCGACAAGCGGAAGATGGGCGAGTTCGTCATCCCGCGCTGGGTCTCGGCCATCGCCTGGATCGTCGCCGGCATCATCGTCGCGCTGAACGTAAAACTCTTGTTCGAGACGTTCTTCGGCTAAGAGGCTGGCTTCGGCCAAGACGTTGGGGCTCAGGCATCGCTGGGCTGGTTGCCTGCAAGCGCCCTGCGAACCATCCGTGCGAGGTCGCTGGCGCGGAACGGCTTCGGCAGCAGCAGGACGCCGGGGTCGAGCCGGCCGTGGTGCACGATCGCGTTCTCGGTATAGCCGGACATGAACAGCACCTTGAGGCCAGGCCGCCGCTGCTCGGCTGCGTCGGCGACCTGCTTGCCCGTCAGCGTGCCCGGCAGGATCACGTCGGTCAGCAGCAGGTCGATGGTGGCGTCATCGTCGAGCGCCGCCAGGGCTTCCTTGCCATTCCCGGCCAGCCGCGTCCGGTATCCCAACTGCTGCAGCTGCTGCACGACAAAATCACGCACCATCGCGTCGTCTTCGACCACCAGCACGGTTTCGTTGCCCGTCTGGTTCAGTTCGGTCGCCGTGGCGGGAGCCTCGACGAGCGTCGTGGCCTCGCTTCGCGGCAAATAGAGCTTCACGGTCGTGCCGTGCCCGACTTCGCTGTAGATCTTGATGTGACCATTCGACTGCTTGATGAAGCCGTAGACCATGCTTAGTCCGAGCCCGGTTCCCTTGCCGGTTTCCTTGGTCGTGAAAAACGGTTCGAACACGCGGTCCAGGAAGGCGGCGGGAATGCCGGAACCGGTATCGCTGACGGCGAGCAGGACATAGGCGCCGGGCCGGGCATCCGCGTTCAGCCGCGCGTAGTGCTCATCCAGCACGACGTTGCCGGTCTCGATCGTCAACTTGCCGCCTTGCGTCATGGAATCGCGCGCGTTCACCGCGAGGTTGACCAGGGCTGCCTGCAACTGCGCGGGATCGACCATGGTCAGCCAGATATTGTGCTCCGGGCTGGTTTCCAGCTCCACCTGTTCGCCGAGGGTTCGGCGCAGCAGGTGGTCGGTTTCAAGGACGATCTCGTTCAGGTTGACCACGCGTGGTTGCAGCGGCTGCTTTCGCGAGAAGGCCAGCAGGCTGCGGATGAGACCGGCACCGCGATCGGCGGCACGCAAGGCGATCTCGGCCGTCTCGCGGGCGCGGGCGTCGGCGCCGGGCCATTCGGCCAGCATGTCCAAATTGCCGATGATGACGGTGAGAAGGTTGTTGAAGTCGTGGGCGACGCCGCCGGTGAGCTGGCCGACGCCTTCCATCTTCTGGGACTGCGCCAGCTGGCGTTCCGCCATCCGGCGATCGGTCACGTCCTGGCAGATGGCGATGACGCTGGTCGCGGTGGTCGAAGCGTCTTGGCTCTGGAAGCCCTCGGACCAGATGATGCGCGTGCCGCCATCCGGGCGCGCGATGCGAAATTCCTGGCGATACGGCCCGTCGCCTTTGGCGCAGCGCGCGATCGTCTGGCTGAGGGGCTGGCGGTCCGCTTCGTGCACGGCCGCCAGGAACGCCTGCAGCGGAATTTCCTCGACCGGCTCCGGCCAGCCGAAAATGGCGGCGATCTGCGGCGACGGCCGGACCGTAGCGGCCGCGACGTCGAAAGTGACGGCGCCCATATGCGCGATTGATTCGGCCAGCAGCAACTGCCGTTCCCGGCTTGCCAGCCGCAACGTCGCAGCATGGCGCGCGCGCAATAGCTGCAGGATCGTCGCGGTCGCGATCGCAAGAACCAGAAGCTCCGCGGCGAGCAGGCCGCCATCGACGACGAGATTGTTGCGCCATTCCGCCGATGCCGTCTCGCGATCGAGAGAGACCGCCAGCAGCAGTGCAGGCGATGGCAGGGCATGGAAGGCGGTAATGAGCGGTCGCCCATTGGCGCCGGGGTCCTCGTCCAGCAGGCCGCTGGCTTTGCCGGCCCGGTAAGCTTGGTAGACCGGGTCGTCCAGCGCGGGTTCGCCGATCGGGTCCCGCGACGACGGCTCGCGGAACAGAACCTGCCCGTCAGGATGCAGGATGCGGATCAGCCCGCCGCGACCGACATCGATCGAGTGGTAGAATTCGCGCAGCTGCGGCAAGCGCAAGGTGGCGACCGCGACGCCCTGGAACGTGCCGCCCGGGCCGTCCAGGCGCCGCCCGAGGGGAATCAGCATCTCGCCGGTCCCAAGGCTCTTGAACGGCCTGTCCGCCACCATTCCGGCATTCGCCTGGTCGCGGAGAGTCCGGAACACGTAGAGATCCCGTCGCGACTGACCCAGGATGGCCGGGACCGTCGAATGCCGGACGATGCCTTCGCTGTCGGTGACGGTGAGCGATCCCGTGTTCGGCATGCCGGCGATCGCGCCGGTCAGCACGGCATTCCAGTCGCCGGCATCGCCGGACGGACCGCCCAGGCGTGCGCTGGCGGCTCCGATCTGCACCAGCGAGGCATCGAGCGCAGCCACCGCTTCCTGCATGTGGGCGCTCAGAATGTAGACCAGGTTGCTTGCCCGCCGTTCGGCTTCGGTGCGGGCGGTGCGATAGCCATTCCAGGCCTGGACGGCCTGCACGGCGAGAAGCGCCAGCGCGAACGCGACCGCTGCGAAGATGATCCGCCGCTGCAGCCAGTCATAGGATACGTGAGCAGGCATCGGGGCGGCCGTGGAAGGGCCCGGTTCGTTCATGAGGGGGAGCTGCTCCAGCGACCGTCCCGCGTGTGAATCACCCATCGACCGTTATCACGGCACGATAGGACAAGTTGAAGATATTCGGCCGCGAATGCCGAGTATAGACTTGCGGGTACAGTCTTGAAGGTGCCGGAATGCGGTATCGCGGGCGGGCGTCGCTTCGATCTGGCATGGAGCTCGGCCGGCGGAGCGCCGCTCAGTCCTGCGGCTCGGACAGCATTTCGCCCGACGCGTCGATCCGCAGCCAGCCTGACGGCGCCAGCCGCTGCTGCGGCAGGAAGCGGCCCTTGTAGTCCATCTTCTTGGAGCCCTCGATCCAGTAGCCGAGATAGACGTAAGGCAGGCCGAGCCGGCGGGCGCGGGTGATGTGGTCGAGGATCATGAAGGTGCCGAGCGAGCGGCTCTGCTGCGAGGGCTCGAAGAACGAGTACACCATCGACAGCCCGTCGCTGAGCACGTCGGTCAGCGCCACCGCGATCAGCTCCTCGCCGCGCCCGGTGATGCCGGTATCGACGCCGCGCTTGCGGTATTCGATGATGCGGGTCTCGACATGGCTGTCTTCCACCATCATCGCGTAGTCGAGCACGGTCATGTCGGCCATGCCGCCGTGGCGGTGCCGCCGGTCGAGATAGGCACGGAACACCGAATATTGCTCCGAGGTCGGCACCGCGCTGCGCTGCTCGCCGACGATGTCGGCGTTGCGCGCCAAAACCTTCTTGAAGTTGCGCGAGGGCCGGAATTCGTTGGCGACGACGCGCACGGAGACGCAGGCGCGGCACTGGTCGCAGGCCGGGCGGTAGGCGATCGACTGGCTGCGGCGGAAGCCGCCATGGGTCAGGAGGTCGTTGAGGTCGCCGGCCTTGTCGCCGACCAGATGCGTGAACACCTTGCGCTCGTGCCGGCCCGGCAGATAGGGGCAAGGCGAGGGCGCCGTCAGATAGAATTGCGGGGTATCACGCGAGTGCTGGGTCACGTCGGGTCGTCACGCCTCCGAAACAAGTCAACCATAGCGTTTTCGAACGCAGTAGACACCGGTTCCCGTTAAGAAAACGCGTCAAAAAGTAAAAACGCCGGCCCGGCTCCGGTTCATTTCATTCCCGCGGACGGACCGGCTCTAGCATTGCGCCCCGAAGGCTAATGGTCAATCGGTTTGCGGCTCGCTCAATAGCTGCTGCGCGGGGCGGGCGCTACCTGAGTACGGACCGAGCTGTTCACGATCACGGTTCCCAGAATCATGTCGTGGAGCAGCCGGCGGCGGCCGTTGAACAGGCCGACCAGGAGCACCAGCGGCGTCAGGAACGAGACCGAGACCCAGTACAGCACGGCATGGCAGGCGCCGAGCACGAAATAACCCGGCGCGCCGTACCAGGTGCGCAGCTCCAGGTCCATGGCGCGCATGCCCATGGTGGCCGAATGCGGGCCGCCGATCGAGGCGCCGTAATAGACGATCGCCCAGACGATGGTGGCCGGCCATGCCAGCCAGAACAGCATCCAGCCGATCCCGAGCGTGATGATGCCGAACAGGCCGATGAAGATGTAGCCGAGGATGACGGGCACCGAGAGCACGACGAGGTCGATCAGGAACGCAAAAACCCGCCGCGTCAGCACGCCGCGAAACAGTTCCGGCTGCAAATCCGGATCGAACGCATGCGGCGGCACCCCGCCGTCGCTCCGCCAGGCGCCGCCACCATATGGCGAGCCGCCAGCACCGCCGCCGGTATTGCCAGAGCCACTATAAGACATGGTCCGTCCTCCAGGATATTCCCGCTGATGACATGGGAACCGGCCGCACGCTCGCCAAGACCCCGCGACCATTAACAGCGCGCAATATTCGGAGGTGAGGGGAGCACAATATTTCCGTCGTCCCTTGCGAACGCAGGGACCCATACGCCGCGACCTGTCAATGAAACGATGGAGCCAGTTGCCTTTGTCACCCCGTGCAGCGGTGGTTATGGGTCCCTTGCGTTCGCAGGGACGACAGCGGAACTACTTTTCCGCCTTCAACTTCTCCGCGGCCTGCGGCGCAAAATACGTCAAAATGCCGTCCGCGCCGGCGCGCTTGAAGCCGAGCAGGCTTTCCATCATGGCGCGGTCGCCGTCGATCCAGCCGTTGGCCGCGGCGCCGGCGATCATCGCGTATTCGCCGGACACCTGGTAGACGAACGTCGGCATCGCAAACGTGTCCTTCACCCGCCGCACCACGTCGAGATAGGGCATGCCGGGCTTCACCATCACCATGTCGGCGCCTTCGGCGATGTCGAGCTCGACCTCGCGCAACGCCTCGTCGGTGTTGGCGCTGTCCATCTGGTAGGTGCGCTTGTCGCCGGTCAGCGTCTTGGCGGAGCCGATGGCGTCGCGGAACGGGCCGTAGAAGGCGGAAGCATATTTCGCCGCATAGGACATGATCTGCACATCGCCGAAACCATCGTCGTCCAGCGCCTCGCGGATCGCGCCGACGCGGCCGTCCATCATGTCCGACGGCGCGATGATGTCGCAGCCGGCTTCGGCCTGCACCAGCGCCTGCTGCACCAGCACCGCGACCGTCTCGTCATTGAGGATCTTGCCGTCCGCGATCAGCCCGTCATGGCCATGGCTGGTGAAGGGATCGAGCGCGACGTCGCAGAGCACGCCGATGTCGGGGAATTCCTTCTTGATCGCGCGCACCGCCTGGCAGACCAGGTTGTTCGGGTTGAGCGCCTCCGAGCCGGTCTCGTCGCGCAGCGACGGCTCGGTATAGGGGAACAGCGCGATGCAGGGGATGTTCAGCTTCGCCGCGCGCTCGGCGTCGCGCACCACCTGGTCGACGGTGAGGCGGTCGACGCCCGGCATCGAGGCCACCGGCGTGCGCGTGTTCTGCCCGCCGACCACGAACAGCGGCCAGATCAAATCGTCCGTCGTCAGCACGTTTTCGCGTACCAGCCGCCGCGCCCATTCCGCCTTGCGGTTGCGGCGGGGGCGGATCGTCAGGTCGAGCGAGGTGGGGGCGAGGGCGGCCCGCCGCGGCGCGTCGCGCATCTCGATCGGACGCCCGAATTTGATCGCCATGTGATGGGTACTCCTGAAGGCGCGGGAAAAGCTTTGATTTGTTCCAATTCTAGCATCTTGTACCAGTCCCGTCACGGCGGCTTGATCCATCTCATCGGCAATTGATTTTGCCGTCCCGCCGGGCCAAGACATGAGACCATGAGGCGATTCAAGCACGCATTCGGCCCCGATTCCGCCGCCGGCAGCCAGGAGAGCTGTCATGTCTGACGTATCGGCGCGGGATGCCGCGCGGGACAAGGCCAGGGACCGCGACGGCGCGATGTCCATGGCGGGCATGTCGTCGGAGCGGATCGAGTCCGACGAGAATGTGTGGACGCGCCGCCTGGTCACGTTCCTGCGCATCATGGCCATGATCTCGATCATGAAGGGCCTGTACCATTGGGCGCAGGTCACCGGCTTCATCGGCGGCGAGGAAGAGGCGTTCGAGAACCAGTCGATGGCCTGGCAGACCGCGACAGTCTATTTCGCCGTCATCGAACTTGTTGCCGCCGTCGGGCTCTGGCTCGCCACGCCCTGGGGCGCGGTGGTGTGGCTCACCACCGTGGTGTCGATGGCGGTGATCGAGCTGATGTTTCCGGGAATCTATGGCGGCAGCCTGACGATCGTGGCGTTGGAAGCCGTGATGCTCGGCGCCTATCTCGCGCTTGCCTGGATGGCCGCGCGCGAACGCCCGCCGTAGGGTGCTTGCTCAGATGTGCTCCCTCGCCCCACTCTTCGCGGGGAGAAGGAGGAGACCAACGTGTCAGTTTCTCGCCATAATTCACCCGCGTGCAGAAATCGCGACGTCATTCCTTACAATTTTCAAACAATTCGTCCCGGTAACGTTTCGCTCACCGTTAAGGCCCGTAAAGGTTCCACCACACCTGTTACGCGAGCGTTTCCATTTCAGGCGCACCTGTTTCTGAATGCGACAACGAGCGCAGACGAAGCGTGAACATCGCGCTTCCAGCGTCAACGAAACATTGCAAAAGGCCTTGATCTGCCGGGCTTAATCCACAATTCACTCTGTTAAATTCATGATCTCTTTATTGTCTTATTTAAGCGGATGTTCAATCCGCCCCCTTAAGTTGAACCTATCAGGCGGGACAGAAGTTTCGTCGAAATAAGTCGAAAAACGACGACAGGGGAAGTGTCATGATCAAAGCCGTTGCGACGGCGGTGGAAACCGCTGAACGTTCTGCCGGTCAAACTGCCGTGCAGCCGCTCTATCTCGAAGCGTTGACATTGGTGGAGCGTCTGCATCGCCGGCTGCTTGATGTCATCAAGGACGAATTCGATCGCCGCGGCCGCGCGGACATCAATTCGGTGCAGGCCTTGCTGCTCTATAACATCGGCGACAAGGAGCTGACCGCGGGCGAGCTGCGCACGCGCGGTTACTACCTCGGCTCCAACGTCTCCTACAACCTGAAGAAGCTCGTCGAGCTCGGCTTCCTCGACCATCAGCGCTCGCGCGTTGATCGCCGCTCGGTCCGCATCCGCCTGACGGCGCAGGGCCAGGAGATCCGCAAGATCGTCGACGCGCTCTACCAGAAGCACGTCAAGACGGTCGAGCAGGTCGGCGGCATCTCGAACGAGGAGTTCGCGACGCTGAACAAGTCGCTGCACCGCCTCGAGCGGTTCTGGACCGACCAGATCCTGTATCGGCTCTGAGAATTTTCCGACAAGCGTCGTGGCGCGCTGGGGGCGCGCCATCCTCCGCTTGAGGGATCAATCTTCCGTCCGCCTGATGGCCAAGCCGGCCGCATCGACAAGACCGGCAGCCGACAAGCGGACACCTGAACTGGCAAGGCAGTAAGCCCTGCTCAAAGCGCATCGGCGCCGGTCTTCCGGCACCGGTGCGTTTTGCTTTTTGACACGCAAGACGCGCGCACGGGGCCATCGGCATTTGCCGGTTTGGTAAATCCGCATTGACGAGCCTTCGACGCCCCGCCCATAATCCCCGGAAACAATAGAAGGCTTCACGCGCGTAGCGGCCGCAAGAGTCGTGACGGCGTGATGCCCAAATGGGGAAAAGGGCTTGTCGGCATCGCGGCGTCCCATGTTCGGCGAGCAACAGCGCTTCGTGCTGCTTCTGATTGCGCCGGCGGCGTTGTTGATGCTGCTGTTTCAGGTCGTGCCGATCGTGATCGGCGCCAACGCCAGCTTTCGCAACTGGGCGCTCTATAATCCCAAAAAGACCTGGATCGGCTTCGACCATTATGTGGCCGTGATAACGGATCCGGCGTTTCTCTACGTGGTGCTGCCGAACACCTTCCTGTTCATGGTGCTCAGCGTTGCCGGCGCGCTGGTCGTTGGCCTTGCGCTGGCGCTGCTGCTCAACCGTCCGTTTCGCGGGCAGAAGCTGGTGCAGACGATCCTCCTGGTGCCGCTGATGGTGGCGCCGGTGATCGCCGCGATCATGATCCGCTGGATCTTCAACGACCAGTTCGGCATCGTGAATGTGGTGCTGGAGGCCATCGGCCTCGAGGGCCAGCCCTGGCTGGTGCAGCGCTGGAGCGCCTTCGGCGTCATCCTCTTGACCGATATCTGGCTGTGGACGCCGTGGTTCACGCTGCTGCTGCTGGCCGGCCTGCAGAGCCTGCCGAAGGAGCCGTTCGAGGCCGCCGCCATCGACGGCACCTCGACCTGGCGCGTGTTCCGCTTCCTGACGCTGCCGATGCTGCGTCCGGTGATCGTGGTGTGCGTCGTGATCCGCGCCATCGATGCCTTCCGCACCTTCGACATCGTGTGGACGCTGACCGGCGGCGGGCCGGGCCGCTCGACCGAATTGTTCAGCCTCTACGCCTATGTCCACGCCTTCCTCAACCTCGATCTCGGCCGCGGCTCGGCGGCGGCGATCATCGGCGGGCTGATCATCCTCGTGATCGGCGTGGTGCTCTATCGTCTCGTCGACCGCATCGCAAAGGCTTGACCCGATGGCCATGGTGAACCGCCCGACATTCCTGCCATGGCTGCCGCCCATGGGGCGCAAGACGCTGTTCGCGCTCGCGGTCGCCTTGATCTGCTTTGCGTTTGCCTTTCCGGTGCTGTGGCTGATCCTGACCTCGCTGCGGCCGGAATCCGGCGTCTATTACGTCCATCGCGGCACTGAATTCACGCTCGGCAGCTTTGCCGAGGTGCTGAGCGACGAGCGGATCGTCACGGCCTTCCTCAACAGCGCACTGATCTCGACGCTGGCCACCGTGTTCTCGCTGGTGGTGACGGTGTCGAGCGGCTACATGCTGTCGCGCTTCACCGGGCCGGCCTCGCGACTCTGGTTCGGCACCATCTATGTGTTCCGCTGCGTGCCTTACATCTCCTGGGTGCTGCCGCTCTATTTCGTGACGCAAAGCTGGGGCCTCTACGACACCTATACCGGGCTGCTGCTGCCCCATGTCGCCGTGCACATCTGCTTCTTCTCCTGGCTGATGAAGGGCTTTTTCGACGGCATCGATCCGTCGATGGAATATGCCGCGATGATCGACGGCTGCACGCGATGGGGCGCCTTCATCCGCGTCGCGGTGCCGTCGGCGCTGCCTGCGATTTCCGCGCTCGCCGTGCTGTGCTGGCTGTTCACCTGGAACGAGTTTTTGTTCGCGCTGATCCTGACCGGCAACCGCGTGCCTGTCATCACGGTGGTGATGGCGCAGTTCGTCACCGAGATGGGGCTGCGCTGGAATCTGATGGCGGCGACCGCGGTCATGGCGCTGGTGCCGGCCTTCCTGGTCGCGCTGTTCGGCCAGAAATACGTGATCAGGGGATTGAGGATTTAGCCGAGGCAACGAAGACCGACATAACGACAAAAACGAGGAGGAGAGGCGATGCAGGGACTGGCGAGATGGTTCGTTGCGGCGACGGCGGCCCTGGTGGCCGTAACCGGCAGTGCCGCCGCACAGGTGAAGGAGCTGCGGATCGGCTACCAGCCGAGTCCGATCCAGGACGCCTCGATTGCGATGTTCGAGGCCTGGGGCGCCAAGAACGGCGTCAAGATCGTCAAGGTGCCGAATTCCTACGGCGTCTATGTCGAGAAAATGACGGCCTCGCTGACCTCGAACGCCGACCAGTACGACGTCATCTGGCACAATGACGACTGGGGGCAGACCTGGGCGCATCTGCTGGAGCCGATGGACGACGTCGAGGCGAACAAGTTCGCCGACAAATGGAGCATGGCCCCGGTCGTGTTCGCCAATGCCGAAGGCAAGAACACCGTCGTGCCGATGGGCCAGACTTTCAGCGTGTTCTTCTACCGCTCCGATCTCGTCAAGCCGGAGGAGGTGCCGAAGACGCTGGAGCAGCTCGTCACCATGAGCAAGAAGCTGCAGGCCGACGGCAAGGTCAAGTTCGGCTTCGTCGCCGGCATGGCGATGAACCACACCTGGTTCTCCTGGCTGTGGTCGATGTGGGGCAATAATTGCGACGTGCTGATGCCGGCCTACGAGCGCGACAACAAGAAGCTGGCGGAAGCCGGCTGGAAGTCGGGCCTCACCGAACCCTGCATGCAACAGACCGTCGAATATTGGTGGGACGCGATCAACACCCACAAGATCGTGCCGCGCGGCATGCCGGCCTACGACCGCAACGAGGCCAATGCGATCTTCATGTCCGGCGACGCCGCCTTCACCGTCGCCGATACGCTGTGGTGGGGCACCTTCAACGACCCGGCGAAGTCGAAGATCGCGGGCAAGATCGCCGCCGCACGCTTCCCGCTCGGCCCCAACCGCACCAAACCGTTCGCCTGGGACGATATCTGGGGCTGGGCGATCCCGAAGTCGATCGCACCCGAGCGCAAGAAGCTCGCCAAGCAGATGCTGGAGGCGATGATGCTCGATGAGGAGGGCCAGATGAAGCTGTGGAAGGCGACCGGCGCGCCGCCGCCCAACACCACGTTCTGGCCGAAGATCGCCGAGCAGGACCAGTTCATGAAGCTCTTGAAGGAATCGGTGCTGGATTCCCCGGACAAGGTGCGCGGCGCCTATTACTTCCCGCAATGGCCCGCCGTGCACAAGGCGTTCAACGACGCCGTCACCAAGGCGGTCACCGGCAAGCGCGAGGACATCGCAAAGGTGCTCGCGGAGAACGCGCCGCTGGTCAGCAAGGCGGCGCAATAAATCAAAACGCGAAGCCCGCCGCGCGCGTTGCGGCGGGCCTGGTTTGAACAGGATTCAGGTTGGTAACGGCGGGGCAATGGCAGCAATTTCACTCAGCAAGCTCAACAAGCATTATGGCTCGCTGTTTCACGCCGTGAAGGACGTCGATCTCGAGATCGCTGACAAGGAGTTTGTGGCCCTGGTCGGCCCGTCCGGCTGCGGCAAGTCCACCACGCTGCGCATGATCGCGGGGCTGGAGGACGTCACCAGCGGCGATATCCGGATCGGCGACAGGCTGGTCAACCACCTGCCGCCGCGCGACCGCGACGTCGCCATGGTGTTCCAGAACTACGCCCTCTACCAGCACATGAGCGTCTACGACAATCTGGCGTTCGGCCTGCGCAACAAGAAGACCGCGGAGGCCGAGATCAAGGCCGCAATCGACCGCGCCGCCGGGATGCTCGGGCTGCACGATCTGCTCGAGCGCAAACCAAAACAGCTCTCCGGCGGCCAGCAGCAGCGCGTCGCGCTCGGCCGCTGCATCGTGCGCAATCCGCAGGTATTTTTGTTCGACGAGCCGCTATCGAACCTCGACGCCAAGCTGCGCGCCCAGATGCGCATCGAGATCAAGCGCCTGCATGCGGAGATCCCGACCACCTCGGTGTTCGTCACCCACGACCAGGTCGAGGCCATGACGCTGGGGGACCGCGTCGTCATCATGCGCGACGGCAGGGTGCAACAGATCGGCACGCCGCTGGAAGTTTATGGCAGGCCGGCCAACAAGTTCGTCGCCGGCTTCATCGGCGCGCCCGCGATGAATTTCGTCGAGGTCACCGTGCGCAGCGCGGCGGGGGTGACGTCGATCGAGGCGGAGGGCCTGCGGCTGACGGTCGGGCTTGCGGACGCATCCAGGCTCGCGGCCTATGGCGGGCGCCGGGTGATCATGGGCGTGCGGCCGGAGCACCTTCAGCTCGGCAATGGCGCGCCGGGCCTTGGTTTCGACGCCCGCGTCGAGGTCGTCGAGCAGCTCGGCTCCGAGATCCTGCTGGAGACGAGGGTCGGCGGCGCCAGCATCACCGCCGCCCGCGTGCCGGCGGAAAGCGCGGTCGCGCGCGGCGATCAGGTCCGTCTTTCGGCGCAGGCCGGCCGTCTGCATTTCTTCGATCCCGACACGGAACTGCCGGTTGCCAAGTGAAATTTCCAGGTGAAATTTCCGAATAGAATCAGCAGATCCATCGCCTTTTTGTCGCCCGACGGCCCGGTTCCAAAAAGGGTGGAACCATCCGGACGCTGGCGCATTGTCGGCGCGGCGATAAATCAGGTGAGGGCATGCTGGTCGAACGCGGTATCCAGGTGATGAATTTTGAGGTGGTAGGCGATGCTTACGCGATCGCTGCAAACTACCTTCGCAAGGCCGGCGCGATACCAGACACCTTGGTCACCAACGAGCGATTGCTCAGGATTATCATCAGGATGTTTCAGCACGGCGAATGCAACAGGCTCAAACTCGCCAACAAGGCGATTGCCGAATTCGAAGCGCGCGTAGCGGCCTGACCGTATCGTCAGCATCACCCCTGCTCAGGAGAAATTCCATGGAAGCCGCGATCGACCGGATCATGCAGACCTACGATCTGCTGCTGAACTGCAGCAGGGCAGCGAGCGACGAGGCGCGCGCCAAGGTCACCGCCTATCTCACCACGCTGGTGGAGGCCGGCGAGAAGGACCCGCACCGGCTCACGGTGTGCGGGCTGACTTATCTGCGCCAACTCGACGGCAGCACCGATCCGGTGAAGGCGGGATATACGGGGTTGTAGCGGCAAGGCGCTCCGCGGCCGCCTGCTGCCCGACGAGAGCATGATCCGGAAAAGTGTGAAGCGGTTTTCCGAAAAGATCATGCTCACCAAAGATCCAAAGCGCGATGACGATTCATTCAAATCTCATCGCGCTTTAGACCGGTTTGAACTACCGCGCTTCGGCCCGCGCCTCTTTTCCGCGATAACGATTCCAGTTGGCGATGACGGCCTCGTATCTGCCCGGTTTCGTGGCCGTCGCGCTGCCGGTGGTTTCAAGCGCCGTCTCGTGGGTGATGTGATCGGGAAAAACCGCTAAATATCCGAGGAGACCGGCGACGATCACGCCGTAGATCAGGAAGAAAATGATCAGCTGGCGTCGTGGTCTGGCTCGATCTTTCTGCTGTGGCAATGAGCTTTCCATATCGGGAAATCCATCTGTCAGCCCCAGGCGCTTTATGACCCCGCCCGGAGCGCTACGCTGTGAACTGGATCACCTGCGGCGTATTTCTGCGATGCCGTGCCAGGCGGCCAGCGCGGGCAGGTGGCTAGTTTCGCTTCGCCGAATAGACCAGCGATTGATCGTCATAGTCCTCGGTCGCTAGCCTGTTCACATCGCCAGCCAGTTCGCTGACCGAAATGGTGCCGACCGGTGCGTTCGGATGGTGCTTCGATGGCAGCGGTCGCGAGGTGACGGCTGTCGCGGCGACGGCAAAGAGAGCGACGGCTACAAAACTGATGATCGTCCGATGCTTCGTCATGGGAAACCTCCGTTCCCCAGCCCTTGATGTAGGTCAGCGGAACGAAGAGGCGGTTCAACGTCGGCTCAACTAAATGAAGGGCAGGATTAGTGTCAGAATGGCAGGTCCGCTCGATGTAAACGGGTACGATCCATCAGGGTAACGATGTCACACCATGCGGCATTTGAGCCACACCCGCCGCGCATCTGCGGCGTGCGAGCTGATTTGCCTCGCATGCAAGCGCGCTTGCGTATGCGGCCTGTGACATGACAACCCGACCTGGCAAATCACTTCTGATTTTCAGAAGTTGCGTCAAGCCAATAATTGCTGAGAATCCGAAATATACCGCTTCCGTTTTCCCCCAAATCAGCGGCATAACTCCGTTCGTCTCACCGCGAGATGAGGGGCGTTGGCCATCGTCACCGACGCGCGGTGAGATGCGATGGACGCTGATGCCACGACAGACGAGTGTGGCTGACGCGTACGGTGAAGTCGTGTGGTTCCGGCGCCGTGGTGCTGGCGTTAAGTCTTCAAGAGGCGAAAGTCTCATGGAGGCGACGGAGGCAAAAGAGCCGTTCTCCGGGAAGAGCACGAAGTAAGCCGTAAAGCCATTGCGCAGGGAAGGCCGGGATGCTTCCGCCGAACCTGTATGCTCGTGTGCGTGCTTTTTTTGCGCACAATTGCACACGAGACCGCGGGTGCGGCACGCACCCGGTCTTCCCTGCGCCCTCTGATTTGTGAGGGCGGGCAAAGAAGATGCAAACCTCGGGCAACACATGTCGCGAGATCGCGAAACTGTATCCCCGTCATTGCGAGCGGAGCGAAGCAATCCACGCCTCAACTCGGGGATTGATGGATTGCTTCGCTGCGCTCGCAATGACGCTGAAAGGCTGCGGCGTGCTGGCCGCCGTAGGATGGGTAGAGCGACTTGTCCGCCGTAGCTCAACGAGCGGAGGC